>JACCDT010021338.1_pt1 | contig 452435 bp, 439 predicted proteins | sample 7446291 | NCBI WGS metagenome assembly JACCDT01 (sample SAMN15323446, study PRJNA562643) | freshwater metagenome | isolation source: river surface water | place: USA:Blue River Watershed | collected 2017-08-17 | reverse complement strand
TCAATTTTTAATTTCCACCCTCAAAGAGGCGCCTGCCGACGCCGAGGTGGTCAGCCATCAACTGATGATGCGCGCCGGCATGATCAAGCGCTTGGGCGCTGGCATCTACAACTACATGCCCATGGGCCTGCGCGTCATTCGCAAAGTCGAAGCCATCGTGCGCGAGGAAATGAACCGCGCAGGCGCGATTGAAATGACCATGCCGGTGGTGCAACCCGCCGAGCTGTGGCAAGAAACCGGCCGCTTTGAAAAAATGGGCCCTGAGCTGCTCCGTATCAAGGACCGTCATGGCCGCGACTTTGTGGTGCAACCCACCAGCGAAGAAGTCATTACCGATGTGGCGCGCCAAGAACTGCGCAGCTACAAGCAACTGCCCAAGAATTTCTACCAAATTCAAACCAAATTTCGTGACGAGCGCCGCCCCCGTTTTGGATTGATGCGTGGCCGTGAGTTCATCATGAAAGACGCCTACAGCTTTGACCGCGACCCAGTGTCTGCCAAGCAAAGCTACAAAATCATGGCCGATGCCTATCGCAAAATCTTTGACCGTTTTGGCTTGAGCTACCGTGCAGTGGCCGCCGACAGCGGTGCCATTGGTGGTGATTTGAGCGAAGAGTTCCAAGTGATTGCGGCTACCGGCGAAGACGCCATCGTGTATTGTCCCAACAGCGATTACGCCGCCAACATGGAAAAGGCCGAGGCATTGGCGCCTGCGCAGGCACGCCCTGCCGCTGGCAAACCCCAAACCTTGACGCCAACCCCAGGCAAGAGTACTTGTGAAGACGTGGCGGCCCTGTTGAATGTGCCCCTGTCCACCACTGTCAAATCTTTGGTGTTGGCCACAGACGAAACTGACGAGCAAGGCAACATCAAAGCCTCCAAAGTTTGGTTGCTGCTGCTGCGTGGTGATCACGACATGAATGAAGTCAAAGTCGGCAAGTTGCCTGGCCTGAATGTGGGCTTCCGCTTTGCTACTTTGGCTGAAATTGACGAACACTTTGGCTGCAAGCCTGGCTACTTGGGTCCTTTGAATTTGAAGAAGCCCTTGAACGTGGTGGCCGATCGCGAAGTGGCTGTCATGGCCGATTGGATTTGCGGCGCCAACCAAGTCGATCATCACATCACCGGTGTCAACTGGGGGCGTGATTTGCCCGAGCCCATGATGGTGGCCGACCTGCGCAATGTGGTGGCCGGCGACGCATCTCCCGATGGCAAAGGTCCTTTGGCCATTGAGCGCGGCATTGAAGTGGGTCACGTGTTTTATTTGGGCACCAAATACAGTCAAGCCATGAACGCCACGTTCTTGGACGAAAACGGCAAACCTCAATTCTTGGAAATGGGCTGCTACGGCATTGGCGTCACGCGTTTGCCTGCAGCTGCCATTGAGCAAAACCACGATGCCAAGGGCATCATTTGGCCCGACGCCATTGCGCCTTTCACGGTGGTCATTTGCCCCATTGGCGCCGACCGCAGTCCCGACGTCAAAGCTGCCTCAGAAAAGCTCTATGCCGACCTGATGGCTGCTGGTGTCGACGTGTTGCTCGACGATCGTGGCGAGCGTCCAGGTGCCATGTTTGCCGATTGGGAACTCATTGGTGTACCGCACCGCATCACCTTGGGCGACCGCGGTTTAAAAGAAGGCAAAGTGGAATACCAACATCGCCGCGACGATGCCGCAACAGCTGTGGCGCCAGCAGACATTGCGTCCTTTGTGTTGGGCAAATTAGGCCAGTGACAGTCATGAGGGCTCACTGAAAGCCAAGCGCATGAATTTGCAGCGCCGCAAATTTTTGCGCCCAATTCAGCTTGGGCCACTTGTGTTTGCACTCAGGTGTATGCCGGCTGCAAGCCTCATGGTCATTTGGCATCCATTGGCGAATGCTGGTAACCAAGCAGAGGAAGAGCTCTCCGACTCAGTTCGCACCGCACTCAGTCAGGCCATTCTGCAAAGTGGTCCGCCTGTCCCCGTTTTGAGCAACGAGCTAGAAAAACAGCAATTCAAGGTTTGGCGGTTCAAGGCTTCACAGCGCTTGCGGCAATGGATGGGCCATCCAGACGATCGCGAAGAATTCTTGCAAACCCTTTGGTATGAAGCCAGGCGTGCTGGCCTGTCGCTGTCTTTGGTGTTGGGCTTGATCGAAGTGGAGAGCGCCTTTAGAAAATATGCGATCTCTAGCGCAGGCGCACGAGGCTACATGCAGGTGATGCCTTTCTGGGCGCGCAGCATTGGTGATGGCAACGAGCGGGCCTTGTTTCACACGCAAACACAGCTCCGATTTGGGTGCGTGATTTTGCGACACATGCTAGACCGAGAAAATGGCAATTTGTTTTTTGCTTTGGGCAGATACAACGGTAGCAGAGGCCAGTCTGCTTACCCCGATGCAGTCTTGACCGCCCAAAAAAAATGGTTTCAGTCGGTCGACTGAAACCATTTTGCAAGCCATGAGGGCAGGTATGAACGTGCCCTGCAGTGGTCTTTATTCTTTGGGTGTGGTGCCCAGAACTTGAACCATTTCGCCCGATTCGTACATTTCCATCATGATGTCCGAGCCGCCAATGAATTCACCTTTGACGTACAACTGAGGGATGGTGGGCCAATTGCTGTATTCCTTGATGCCCTGGCGAATTTCTGCATCGTCCAAAACGTTGACCGTTTTGACAGTTTTGGTGTCGACGCCACAGGCTTTCAAAATTTGAATGGCACGGCCAGAAAAGCCGCACATGGGGAAGCTGGCGCTGCCTTTCATGAACAGCACGACTTCGTTGTGTTTGACCAATTCGTCAATGCGGGCTTGGGTATCGCTCATGGGTATTCCTCGTTGTCTTTCAATGCCCCGATTATTTCATGTTGCAAGGGCTTGCGTTGTTTAGGGTTTATTTTTGACCGCCAGAGCATCGTTCAATGCCCGCCAAGTCCAGTTTGGACTGCACATGCCTGAAACCAGCGCTTGTGAGCAATTCGCGAACTTGTGGCGCCTGTTGCCAGCCGTGTTCTATGAGCAGCCAGCCACCTGCAACCAGATGCGAACATGCGTTTTGAACAATGTTTCGAATGGCGTTCAGACCGTCATCGCCACTGACCAAGGCTTCTAGGGGTTCGTGTCGAAGCAGATTCAAGTGCTTGTCTTGGGCTTCGATGTAGGGTGGGTTAGAGGCAATCACCTCAAATTGACCTGTGACTTGGGCCAACCAATCGCTAGACAGAAACGAAACGTCTAGGGCTAAAAGATCGGCATTGCGTTGAGCCACTGTCAGGGCATCGAGACTGGCATCAACGGCCGTCACCTGCGCGTGGGCGTGCTGCGATTTGAGGGCCAGGGCAATGGCCCCGCTGCCTGTTCCTAAATCTAGGTAGCGAGGCGAGTTGAAGGACTGACCGCAGGCCAAGGCCCATTCCACAAGGGTTTCAGTGTCATCTCTTGGGTCTAAGACACGTTTGTCGACGCGCAACGTCAAGCCAAAGAATTCCTTTTGGCCCACGATGTAGGCCACGGGTTCGTGCTGAAGTCGGCGTTGCGTGTACGCATTCAAAGCCGCAATTTGCGCGGGCTGTACGGTGTCCGTGTCGTGTGCCAACAACCATGCACGGTCGTGCAAGGGCCGGCCCATCGCATGCAGCAACAACAGTTGTGCTTCCAATCTTGGCAGACCCAAGACTTGTGCATGCTGAAGGCATTGCAAAACATTCATGAAGGCAAACTCGATTCCAATTCCGCCAGTTGCTCGGCTTGTCTGGCGTTTTGCAAAGCTTGGGTCACTTCCTCCAAATCACCTTCCATGATGAAGCTCAGCTTGTACAAGGTGAGGTTGATGCGATGATCGGTGAGGCGGCCTTGAGGAAAGTTGTAAGTGCGAATGCGGTCAGACCTGTCGCCACTGCCAATCAAACCTTTGCGAAGCGCTGCATCTTTGGCCGCACGTTCGCTGCGCTCTTTTTCTTGGATGCGAGCCGACAATACTTGCATGGCCTTCGCTTTGTTGCGGTGCTGGCTGCGATCGTCTTGGCATTCGGCCACGATGCCTGTCGGAATGTGGGTAATGCGAACTGCAGAATCGGTTTTGTTGATGTGCTGACCCCCTGCACCACTCGCGCGATAAGTGTCGATGCGCAAATCGGCAGGGTTGATGGTGATGGCTTGCGCTTCGTCAGGCTCGGCCAGCACCGCCACTGTACAGGCGCTGGTGTGAATGCGGCCCTGCGTTTCAGTGGCAGGTACACGTTGTACGCGGTGACCCCCAGATTCAAACCGCAGGGTGCCAAAGACATTCTCGCCGTCCATCCGAATGACCACCTCTTTGTAACCGCCTATCTCGCTGGGCGATTCGGACATGATCTCGATGCGCCAGCCTTTGCGCTCACAAAATTTGGTGTACATGCGTAGCAAGTCGCCTGCAAACAACGCGGACTCATCGCCACCCGTGCCGGCTCTAATTTCCAAATAAGCAGGCCGTGCATCGTCGGGATCTTTGGGCAACAGCATGCGCTGCAGTTCAGCTTCCAGTTCTGCCATTTCTTGTTCAGCACTCTGAATTTCTTCATCGGCCATGGCTTTCATGTCGGGATCTTCTGAACTGCTGGCGGCCAAAGCATGGCCTGCCTCAAGATCGTTGCAGCGCTCTTGGTACCTTGCGTAGCGTTTGGCCACGGCGCTGACATCGGCATGTTCACGCGACAGTTTTAAAAACTGACCCATGTCAGCCATGATGTCCTCGCGCGACAACAAAAAGTCCAGCTCTTCTAGCCGCTGGGCATACCGCTCGAGTTGGTGACGTAAAAAGGATTTCATGAAATGGCCAAAAGAGTGAACAAGACACTGAGCCAAGCTCAATGTGACGCAAGCGAGAAGACTCGTCGCTAGCGCTCTTTGCGCAAAAAGATGCGCTGTATGGCATGGACCGCACCGGCCATGTGCTCGGGGTCGGCTTCTCGCAATTCGGCCATGGCACCGTGCAACATTTTTTGGGTGAGTCCGCGCGACAAAGCTTCCAAAACTTTTTCGGGGTCTTCACCTTTGGCCAACAGTTTGCGTGCACGTGCCATTTCGGCTTCGCGCCATTCATCGGCCTGGGCGTTGAGTTGTTGAATGAGTGGCACGCTGCCGCGTTGGACCATCCAATGCATGAAGCTTTGAACGCCTGCATCGATGATCACTTCTGCCTCTGCCACAGCGGCTTGGCGGTGGGCCTGACCCGTTTGAATGACGCTGGCCAAATCGTCGACCGTGTACAAGTAGACGTCTTCCAAAGACTTCACTTCGGGCTCAATGTCGCGCGGTACGGCCAAGTCCACCATGAACATGGGGCGATTGCGGCGTTTTTTGAGGGCACGCTCGACAGCGCCCAGGCCAATCAAGGGCAAGGTGCTGGCGGTGCAGCTGATGACGGCGTCAAACTCATGCAAACGGTCTGGCAACTCGGACAAGCGCATGACTTCTGCGCCAAATTGGCCCGCCAATTTTTCACCGCGGTCCATGCTGCGGTTAGCAATGGCCATGCTGCGGGGGTTTTTGGCAGCAAAGTGGGTGACCACCAACTCAATCATTTCACCCGCGCCCACAAAAAGCACCTTGATTTTGGTGAGGTCTTCAAACAGCTGACTGGCCAAACGAACTGCCGCAGCCGACATGCTGATAGAGTGAGCGCCAATTTCAGTGGTGGTTCGGACCTCTTTGGCCACGGCAAAGCTGCGTTGAAACAATTGGTTCAAGGTGCTGCCCAGCGCGCCAGCTTCGTCAGCTGCACGAACGGCGTCTTTGAGTTGTCCCAAAATTTGGGCCTCACCCAAGACCATTGAGTCAAGACCGCTGGCCACTCGAAACGCATGACGTGCCACATGTCCCTCTTCAAGCAGGTAAGTGTGGGCGCGAAGTTCTTGAACAGAAACACCGCCTGTTTGAGCCAGCCACTTTAAAGTGTCTTCCGTGGCCATCTGATCTGCGGCACAATAAATTTCGGTGCGGTTGCAGGTAGAGAGAATGGCTGCTTCGGGTTGGCGTTGGGTTTGGGCGGAAAGATTGCCGCGCAAATGATGCAAAGTAGGGGGCAATTGGTCTACGGCGAACGCAAACCGCCCGCGCAAATCGAGCGGGGCTGTTGTGTGGTTTAACCCCAATGCCCAAACTGCCATGCGTGGATTATAAAACCTTGTGTTGTAAGAGAAGGATTTTGATGACTTGGGACGATGTCTTCTGGCATGTGATGAATTTTGTATTGCCTGCGTGGGTGCTTTCTTTGGGAATCACAGCCTGGGGCTCGGTTCAATTCAAGCGGCAAGCTCAAATTCGCTGGGTTTGGCGTTGGTTGCTCAATGCATTGGCTGGCATGGGCGTTTTGGTGGCGGGTTTGGTTTTGACCGACCATGACGGAAAAATGGCCACCTATGGGGCCTTGGTGTTGGTCTGCGCCACATTAGAGTGGCTGATGCAAATGCGTTTTAGGCAGCGGGGCTGAACATGTCAACCCGATCGGTGATGATGCCGTCGGTGCCCATTTGCAGCAAGTGTTGGGCAACCCATTCATCGTTCACTGTGTAGCTGAGGCACTTCATCCCTGCTTGGTGCACAGCTTCAACAATCACAGGCGTCCACAGGGCAAAGTTGCAGACCACTGCACGGCATTCCAAAGCTTGCGCGGTTTCTAGCCAACCCTCTGGCAGGCTATGAAGCAACAAGCCCCTAGGCAGGTGAGGCGCCGCTTTTTGTGCACCTTTCAAAGATTCCACTTGGAAAGAAGTGAGCAAAGGCGGAACGGTTTCGTTTTGCCAAATGTGTGCAGCCTCTTTTGCCACCGCATCGCCTGTTTTAAATTCAACACCCGGCGTCGGTTTGATTTCAATGTTGAGAAAGTATTGGTTGCGGATGCAAAACTGGGCCACATTGGCAAGGGTTGGAAGCGGCTCACCTGTGTAGGTTCTGGAGTGCCAACCCCCGGCATCTAGTTGAGAGAGTTGTTGCCAGTTTTTTTCGCCGCCAAGGCCTTGGCCATTGGTGGTGCGCTGCAAGGTGGCATCGTGCATTAAAAACACAACACCGTCAGCGCTCAATTTGGCATCGCACTCAAACATGCGATAACCATGCTCGGCGCCTTTGCGAAAAGCCGCCAAGGTGTTTTCAGGCGCTAGCGTGCCCGCACCACGGTGTGCAACCCAACGGGGATAAGGCCATGCTTGATCGCGTGAAAGGGTCACAATCGTTTTCCTGTTTCGGCGTTGAAGTGGTGCAAGCAGCCTTCTTTAGGTGCTGCATGGAAGGTTTGGCCGGCAGTGGGTGCCATCAAGCTGGCATCTAATCGAAGCGTCAATGTTTCAGAGCCCAGATGCGCATGCACCAACCGCTCGGCGCCCAACAGCTCGACGGTGTCGACTTTCATCTCCCAACCGGTTTGGCCCAGTTCGAGGTGCTCAGGCCGAATGCCTAAAATTTGTCCCGCAGCAAGCCCTGGTGCTTGCTTAAGCAAGTTCATGGGTGGCGATCCAATGAAGCTGGCGACGAAGGTGCTGGCAGGGCGGTTGTAAACCTCTTCAGGCGTGCCAAACTGCTCCATCACGCCACCGTTCATCACAATCATGCGCTGCGCCAAAGTCATGGCCTCGACTTGGTCGTGCGTGACAAACAAAGAAGTGATGCCCAATTCGCGGTGCAGTTTTTGAATTTCCAAACGCGTTTGGGCCCTCAGTTTGGCATCTAAGTTGGACAAAGGCTCGTCAAACAAAAACACTTGCGGCTGGCGCACAATGGCGCGGCCCATGGCCACGCGCTGACGTTGGCCACCCGACAACTCGCGGGGTTTGCGCTGCAGCAAGTGGCCCAGCTCCAAAATGCCTGCGGCTTTGTCGACACGTTTTTTGATATCGTCCAAAGGTACCTTGGCAATCTTCAAGCCATAGGCCATGTTGTCAAACACGCTCATGTGTGGGTAGAGCGCATAGTTTTGAAACACCATGGCAATGTCACGTTCGGCGGGCTCAAGGTCGTTGACCACGCGTTCGCCAATCGAGATGTTGCCGCCCGTAATTTCTTCCAGGCCCGCCACCATGCGCAGCAGCGTCGATTTACCGCAGCCTGAGGGGCCCACAATGACCACGAACTCGCCGTCGTTAATTTGTGCGTTGAGGTTGTGAATCACAGGCACTGCTTTGGCGCCAGAACCGTATTCTTTGACGATGTTTTGAAGTGTGATGGAAGCCATTATTTTTCAGTATCAACCAGGCCCTTGACGAACCATTTTTGCATCAGGATCACCACGAGGGCGGGTGGGAGCATGGCCAGAATTGCAGTGGCCATGACAACATTCCATTCGGTGTAGGCCTCACCCGCCAGCATGCGTTTGATGCCCATCACAATGGGGTACATGTCTTCGTTGGTCGTGACCAACAAGGGCCACAGGTACTGGTTCCAGCCGTAAATAAACTGGATCACAAACAACGCAGCAATGTTGGTGGCCGACAATGGCAGCAAGATGTCCTTGAAGAAACGCATGGGGCCAGCGCCGTCCATGCGTGCCGCTTCCACCAGTTCATCGGGCACTGTTAGAAAAAACTGCCGCAACAAAAACGTTGCCGTGGCCGAGGCAATCAAGGGCACGGTGAGGCCTGCGTAGGTGTTGAGCATGCCCAAATTGGCCACCACTTCGTAGGTGGGGCTAATGCGGACTTCGACGGGCAACATCAAGGTGATGAAGATCATCCAAAAGAATAAATTGCGAAAGGGGAAGCGGAAATAAACCAGTGCAAATGCAGACAGCAAAGAGATGGTGATCTTGCCAATGGAGATGACCAAGGCGCTGATCAAACTGGTTTGCATCATGGGCCAAACTGCAGGCACCTTGCTTCCAAGGGAGGTTTCACCGCCAAACAAGGCCAGGCGATAGGACTCGAAGAAGTTGTTGCCCGGCATCATCGACATCGGGATGCTTCTGGAAATTTGCTCAGCCGTTTGGGTGGAAGCGACAAAGGTGAGGTAGAGCGGAAAGGCTACGATCGACACACCAATGAGCAAAATCACATGGGACAGGATGTCGAGACCAGGACGTCGTTCGATCATGTCAGTACTGCACTTTCTTTTCAACGAAGCGAAACTGAACCACAGTCAGGGCCACCACAATGGCCATCAAGATGACCGACTGTGCAGCGGAGCCGCCCATGTCGAGCGCTTTGAAACCGTCGTAGTAAACCTTGTAAACCAAAATGGCCGTTTCTTTGCCAGGGCCGCCATGCGTGGTGGCATCAATGATGGCAAAGGTGTCGAAGAAGGCATACACCACATTGATCACCAACAAGAAAAATGTGGTGGGAGAAAGCAAGGGAAACACAATGGTCCAAAATCTGTGCCACGGCGATGCACCGTCAATGGCAGCGGCTTCAATCAATGATTTGGGGATGGATTGCAGTCCGGCCAAAAAAAACAAGAAGTTGTAGGAAATTTGCTTCCAAACAGAGGCCATCACGATGAGCACCATGGCGTGATTGCCATTGAGTAAATGGTTCCAATCAAAACCGATGCTGCGTAAAAAATAAGCCACCACACCCATGGGTGATGCAAACATGAAAATCCACAAAACACCTGCAACTACGGGTGCAACCGCATAGGGCCAAATGAGGAGTGTTTTGTAAAGGCCAGAGCCTTGCGCCACGCGGTTGGCCATGACGGCCAATAGCAAGGAAATAGACAAACCTGAACCAGCGACCAAAATCGAAAAGAAGGCTGTGGTTTTAAAAGAGGCCAAATAGCTGGTGTCGCCAAACAGTCGATCGAAATTCTCCATGCCGACAAACTGAACCGAACCGCCAAAAGGGTCTTCGGTGAGCACGCTTTGATAAAGCGCTTGACCCGCTGGCCAAAAGAAAAAAACCAACACAACGGCCATTTGGGGGGCAATCAGCAGCCAGGGCAACCAACTTGATTTGAAGCGTACGCGCTTTTCCATGAAACTCTTTGTGAAACTTCAGTCAATGTAAAGAACAAAAGCAGAGGGCGGAGCCTCTGCTTTTGAAGAGGCGATCATGTTCTTCAATGAAGCATGCCGCCTTTGCGATTGAGACCGATTTTACTTGTTGGCTTTTTCGAAGCGTTCAAGTTGCTCGTTACCGCGTTTGATGGCCAAGTCCAAAGCTTCTTTGGGTTGCTTTTTGCCACTCCACACGCCTTCCAACTCTTCGTCAATGATGGTGCGAATTTGAACAAAATTGCCCAAACGAACGCCACGTGACTTGTCAGTGGTTTTGCGAATCATTTGCGTCACAGACACATCGGTACCTGGGTTCTTTTTGTAGAAGCCAGATTTGTCTGTCAACTCAAAAGAGGCCTTGGTGACGGGCAAGTAGCCAGTGCGCTGGTGACTCTTGGCCGCGATCTCTGGTTGTGAGAGGAAGGCGAAGAATTGGCCAACGCCTTTGTACTCTTCAGCTTTCTTGCCGCTCATGACCCACAAACTGGCACCGCCAATGACGGTGTTCTGGGGTGCGCCATTGACATCGGGGTAATAAGGCAAGGTGCCAATACCGTAAGCGAATTTGCCGTTACGTGTGACGTTGCCATACAAGGCGGAAGAGCCTGTGGCCATGGCGCATTCGCCGGAGACAAAAGTAGCGTCCGCTGCATTGCCACGACCTTTGTAAATGAACAAGCCGCTCTTGGCCATGTTGGCCAAGTTTTCAATGTGGCGAACGTGCAAAGGGGTGTTGAACGACAAACGGGCATCCATGCCGCGCATGCCGTTGCCCTTGGTGGCAAATTCTGTGTTGTGCCAAGCCGAAAAGCTCTCGAGTTGGGTCCAGCTGATCCAGCTGGTGGTGAATGGGCACTTGTGGCCACTGGCTTTCAATTTGGCGGCGGCCAGAGCCACTTCGGGCCAAGTTGTTGGGGGCTTCTCGGGGTCCATGCCCGCTGCCTTGAAGGCGTCTTTGTTGTAGTGGAAGACGGGGGTGGAGCTGTTGAAGGGAAAGCTCAACATTTGGCCATTGGGCGCGGTGTAATAGCCGGCCACTGCAGGGACATAAGCTTCTTGGTCAAATTTTAAACCGGCGTCTTGCATCACCTTGCCAACGGGCACGATGGCGCCTTTGCTGGCCATCATGGTGGCTGTGCCCACTTCAAACACTTGGAGAATGTGGGGGGCATTGCCAGAGCGGAAGGCCGCAATGGCTGCAGTCATGGACTCGTCGTAGCTTCCCTTGAAGGTTGGCACGATTTTGTAATTTTTCTGGCTGGCGTTGAAATCTTTGGCTTGGTCATTGACCCATTCACCCAAAGCGCCGCCCATGGAGTGCCACCACTGAATCTCAGTTTGGGCCTGTGCGCCAACGCTAAATGCGGCTATGGCCAACGCGGCCAGGGATTTTTTGTAATTCATAAGTACTCCAAATGTTGAAAAGTCAGTTGTTTGGATGGGCTGACATTTGTGATGCTATTACACGGCGATGACCGTTTGGTGACAACCCGGGGTTTCCATGACATGCCTTCTTGGCGCATGGCTGTCCCCACCTGCGGTGCGTGATTGACCCCCTGCAGTAAAATCGCACTAAATCTCATGAACGCTCCAACCACCCTCCAACACCTGCTCCAAGCGGACGATTCGTCGCCTCGTTTGCGTGAAATTCCCTACAACTACACAAGCTTCTCTGACCGAGAAATTGTGATCCGTTTGCTGGGCTCCCGCGCTTGGGATTTGCTGAATCAGCTTCGTGACGAGCGCCGCACCGGCCGCTCTGCGCGCATGCTTTACGAAGTCCTGGGAGACATTTGGGTTGTGCAGCGCAATCCTTACCTGCAAGACGATTTGCTAGACAACCCAGACCGTCGCCAATTGTTGGTTGAGGCTTTGCAACATCGCTTGGGTGAAGTGCAAAAGCGTCGAACGCCCGATGCCGATGCTTTGCGCGATGGTTTGGTAGGTGAGTTGTTGGTGTTGGCCAAACAAGCCGTCAGCAGTTTTGACCAAACTTTTACGGCCATGGCCGCACTGCGCCGCAAGTCTCAAAAAGCCTTGGGCAAACTCACAGCCAAAGACAATATCAAGTTCGATGCCTTGTCGCGCGTGAGCCATGTGACAGACGCCACCGATTGGCGCGTTGAATACCCATTTGTGGTGCTGACGCCCGACACCGAAGCCGAAATGGCCAATTTGGTCAAAGGTTGTTTTACCTTGGGATTGACCATCATTCCCAGAGGCGGCGGTACTGGCTACACCGGCGGTGCTGTGCCCCTGACTTGGAACAGTGCGGTCATCAACACCGAAAAACTCGAGGCCATGTCAGACATCGAGATGGTGCAGTTGCCTGGCTTAGACAAAGAAGTGCCCACCTTGTGGACCGAAGTCGGCGTGGTGACACAACGCGTTACCGATGCGGCAGAGCGCGCTGGTTGGGTGTTTGCAGTCGATCCAACATCGGCCGAAGCCAGTTGCATTGGTGGCAACATCGCCATGAATGCTGGTGGTAAAAAAGCTGTGTTGTGGGGCACCGCACTCGACAACTTGGCCAGCTGGCGCATGGTCACACCCGATGCTCAGTGGTTAGAAGTTACGCGTTTGGGTCACAACCTAGGCAAGATCCATGATGTGGAAATGGCCAGCTTCGAACTTAAATACTTCGAAGCCAACGGCACCACGCTGGTTCGCGAAGAACGTTTGGACATTCCAGGCACAGTTTTCCGCAAGGCGGGCTTGGGCAAAGACGTCACCGATAAATTTTTGGCGGGTTTGCCAGGCATCCAAAAAGAAGGATGTGATGGTTTGATCACCAGCGCGCGCTGGGTCTTGCACCGCATGCCTGATCACACTCGCACGGTTTGCATGGAGTTTTTTGGCAACGCCAAAGATGCAGTGCCCAGCATTGTTGAAATCAAAGATTTCATGTTCGCCGAACAAAAACGCTCTGGCGTTTTGTTGGCAGGCCTCGAGCACTTGGACGATCGCTATTTGCGTGCGGTGGGTTACACCACCAAGTCCAAACGCGGCGGCTTTCCCAAGATGGTTTTGCTGGCCGACATTGCGGGTGACAACGCCGACGATGTGGCCAAGGTCACCTCGGAAGTGGTGCGTATTGCCAACTCGCGCAGCGGTGAAGGCTTCATTGCCATCAGCCCCGAAGCACGCAAAAAGTTTTGGCAAGACCGTAAAAAAACAGCGGCCATCAGCCGCCACACCAATGCCTTCAAAGTCAACGAAGACGTGGTTATTCCTTTGCCCCGCATGGCAGAGTACACCGACGGCATTGAGCGCATCAACATTGAATTGTCGATGCGCAACAAAATCAAGTTGTGCAATGAATTGGAATTGTTTTTGAGCAAAGGCAACTTGCCTTTGGGCAAAGACGACGACACCAGCGAAATTGCCTCTGCAGAATTGCTAGCAGACCGCGTGTCACAGGCTTTGGCTGTGGTGCGCGATGTCCGTGATTTGTGGCAAGGCTGGTTGCAGGGGGTTGAAACTCTGTTCCCCCAACTGCAAGATCACACCTTACGCGCCAGCTGGAAAACGCAAATCAAAGCGCCTTTCCAAACCATTTTCTCGGGCGCTGCTTTCCAACCTATTTTTGATGAGTGCGTGGCCATTCACAAGCGCGTGCTCAAAGGCCGCGTGTGGGTGGCATTGCACATGCACGCCGGTGACGGCAATGTGCACACCAACATTCCGGTCAACTCCGACGACTACGACATGTTGCAAACCGCCCACGAGGCAGTGTCTCGCATCATGGTGTTGGCGCGCAGTTTGGATGGCGTGATTTCTGGTGAGCACGGCATTGGCATTACCAAGCTCGAATTTTTAAGTGACGCCGAACTCAAGCCTTTTGCTGATTACAAGCAGCGCATCGATCCCGAAGGCCGCTTTAACAAAGGCAAATTGATGCGTCATGTGGCGGGTCCACAAGGCATGGAAATTCAAGCCGACTTGACCAACGCCTACACCCCCAGTTTTGGTTTGATGGGGCACGAGTCGCTCATCATGCAACAGTCTGACATTGGCGCCATTGCCGACAGCGTCAAAGATTGTTTGCGTTGTGGCAAATGCAAACCTGTGTGCGCTACGCATGTGCCGCGCGCCAACTTGCTGTACAGCCCACGCAACAAAATTTTGGCCACATCCTTGTTGGTCGAAGCCTTTTTGTACGAAGAGCAAACACGCCGTGGTGTGTCCATCAAACACTGGCAAGAGTTTGAAGATGTGGCCGATCACTGCACGGTGTGTCACAAGTGCCTTTCACCATGCCCGGTCAAAATTGACTTTGGTGACGTGTCCATGAACATGCGCAACTTGTTGCGCAAGATGGGCCAAAAAACATTCCGCCCTGGCAATGCGGCGGCCATGTTCATGTTGAATGCCACCAACCCTGACACCATCAAGCTGGCACGCGCTGGCATGGTGGGCGTGGGTATGAAGGTGCAGCGATTTGCCCACGATTTGCTCAAAACTTTTGCGCGCAAGCAAACCAAAGCGCCGCCAGCCAGCATTGGCGCAGCGCCCATCAAAGAGCAGGTCATTCACTTTATCAACAAGAAGATGCCTGGCGGTTTGCCCAAGAAAACGGCCCGCGCCTTGCTCGACATTGAAGATCAAGATTACGTGCCAATCATTCGCAATCCGAAGGTCACCACTTCCGAAACCGAGGCCGTGTTTTACTTCCCGGGTTGCGGCTCTGAGCGCTTGTTCAGCCAAGTGGGCTTGGCCACACAGGCCATGCTGTGGCACACCGGTGTGCAAACGGTTTTGCCACCTGGCTACTTGTGCTGTGGCTACCCGCAAAAAGGCAGTGGTCAGTTTGACAAAGCCGAAAAAATCATCACCGACAACCGCGTGTTGTTCCACCGGGTGGCCAATACCCTGAACTACCTCGACATTAAAACGGTGGTGGTCAGTTGCGGTACCTGCTACGACCAGTTGCAGGGCTATGAGTTTGACAAGATTTTTCCGGGCTGCCGCATTGTCGACATTCACGAATACCTGCTCGAAAAAGGCATGACGCTGAACAACAACGGCGCTTACCTTTATCACGACCCTTGCCACAGCCCCATGAAATTGCAAGATCCCATGAAGACTGTAAAGTCTTTATTGGGCCCGCAAGTTCTCAAGTCCGATCGCTGCTGCGGTGAATCGGGCACTTTGGGCGTGACGCGCCCCGACATTGCCACGCAAGTGCGCTTCCGTAAGGAAGAAGAAATTCGCAAGAGCGAAACTCAAATGCGCGACAGCGGCATGGTGGGCGAGAAAGAAAACATCAAGGTGTTAACCAGTTGCCCTAGCTGTTTGCAAGGTTTGTCTCGCTACGGTGACGATTTGCAAAACGGATTGTTGGAAGCCGATTACATCGTGGTCGAAATGGCCAAGCACATCCTGGGTGAGCAATGGATGCCGGAATATGTCGCAGCTGCCAATGCCGGTGGCATTGAACGCGTTTTGGTTTAAAGAAAGTATCGAATGGCCGGATTGACTGCAGGTGCACCGACACCAGAAGCCTTGACCCTTCACGGCCAAAGTCGTGCCCTTGAAGTTAGATTTTCAGATGGCAAAACCTTTCGAATTCCATTCGAGTTGATGCGTGTTTATTCGCCTTCGGCCGAAGTTCAAGGCCATGGTCCTGGCCAAGAAGTGTTGCAAACAGGCAAGCGCGAGGTTGACGTCATTGAGCTGGCGCAAGTCGGCAATTACGCGGTGCAACCCACGTTTTCCGACGGACACAGCAGTGGCATCTTTTCTTGGGATTACTTGTACTATCTGGGCGCCGAACAAGACCAACTTTGGTCTCAATACAACGAGCGTTTGCAAGCTGCTGGTGCGCAACGCGATGACCCCATGTCTGTAGCTGCCGTTGGTGCCTGCGGCCACTCTCATTGATGGACACGCAAGCAATATGATGGACACGCAAGCATGAGCTCGACCCATTTCGGTTTCAAAACCGTCGACGAAAAAGAAAAAGCCAAACACGTTCGAGGCGTCTTTGATTCTGTCGCCTCCAAATACGACATCATGAATGACCTGATGTCCGCCGGATTGCACCGAGTCTGGAAGGCCTATACCGTTCAAGTGGCCAACTTGAAAGAGGGCGATCAGGTCTTGGACATCGCTGGTGGCACTGGCGATTTGTCTTTGGCGTTTTCTAAAAAAGTGGGCGCAACAGGGCGTGTGGTGCATACCGATATCAACGAGGCCATGCTGCGCACTGGCCGCGATCGGCTGGTCAATGAGGGCGTGCTCCTGCCCACTTTGGTGTGCGATGCCGAAAAGTTGCCTTTTCCCAACAACCATTTCAATGTGGTCAGTGTGGCGTTTGGCTTGCGCAACATGACGCACAAAGACCTGGCACTCAAAGAAATGTGCCGCGTCTTAAAACCAGGCGGCAAATTGCTGGTTTTGGAGTTCTCCAAAGTGGCCAAACCCTTGGAGAAAGCCTACGACTGGTACTCCTTTAGCGTGCTTCCCAAACTGGGCAAGTGGGTGGCTGGCGACGATGCCAGCTACCGCTATCTGGCTGAGTCCATCCGCATGCACCCCAGTCAAGAAGAGCTGAAAGCCCTTATGAAAAATGCCGGATTTGGCCATGTGGATTTTCACAATTTGAGTGCAGGGGTGGTAGCCTTGCATGTCGGCATTAAATGTTGATGGTTTTTTTCTGATTGTTCGGAGACAAAGTGAATAAATTTCTTAGCATCGTTTTCACCCTGGTTTTAACCTTCGGCGCCTTAGACGCCGATGCCGCACGTCGTATGGGCGGTGGCAAATCCGTGGGTCAACAATCCAACAATGTGTCGCAGCGTGAAGCGGTCAAGCCCAGTGCACCTGCAGCGCCCTCACAAGCCGCTGCACCGGCCAAACCTGCTACGCCAGCTGCTGCACCTGCAGCCGCACCGGCCAAACGCCCATGGGGTGCCATGCTGGGTGGCTTGGCTGCCGGCTTGGGACTGGCTTGGTTGGCAAGCAGCCTGGGCATGGGTGAGGCTTTTGGCAACATCCTGATGTTTGCGCTGTTGGCCATGCTGGCCGTCGGCGTCATTGGTTATTTCTTGCGAAAACGCAATGGCAGCGCGTCTTCTCAACAGGGCGGTTTTGCCTACCAAGGCGCTGGTCAAAGTGCAGAATCTCCTGCAACGCTGCGTCAGTACAACCCCGAAAAAGTGGGCAACGATTCTTCTGCGCGTCCTTGGGAAGGTCAAAACACGGCCTTTGACAGCACACCTCAAGCCAACCCCCAAACTGGTGGCTCCATGATTGGCTCTGCCATTGGTGGCTCTGCAGTCAGCGCGCCTCAAGGCGCCCAAACATGGGGTGTGCCCGAAGGTTTCGATACAGCAAACTTCGTGGCCGCTGCCAAAGCAAATTTCATCACTTTGCAAGACGCATGGGACCGTGCTGACATGGCTTCATTGCGCGCCATGATGACCGACAGCATGTTGTCTGAAATCAAAAGCCAACTGGCCGAACGTGAATCCAACTTCCCTGGCCAACCCAACAAAACCGAAGTGGTTAAGTTGGATGCGCAATTGTTGGGCATTGAAGAGTTGCCCGACGTTTACATGGCCAGTGTCGAGTTCAATGGTGTCATTCGTGAAGAGGCCGATGCTGCGCCTAGCCCCTTCCGTGAAGTTTGGAACATGACCAAACCTCGCAATGGCAACAGTGGCTGGTTGGTTGCAGGCGTTCAAGCCCTGCAATAAATTACCGTCAATCTCTCTAGAAGTACTGGCATAAGCCGGCCTTTCGGGAATAATTGGGGACTATGGCAACACAGTCCCCTTTTTCTTTGGTGAGCGACGCCCTCACTCAATTTGCAACGCAAACCCAGCCGCCCTCTTGGGTCGTTGACGAGGCACTCAATCGCGTGGTTTTGTTTTTAAATCATGTCATCAGCCGCGAGCCTGAAGCGCAAAACCGTTTGGCTCGCCAAAAGGGGCGCTGCATTCAGTTGCAGTGGCAAGAAAAGCTCATTCAGCTGTCGCCTTCCCCTGCTGGTTTGATTGAGCGGGTCAGCGGTCAGCGCACAGACTTAAAACTCACACTAACAGACGCATCGCCTTTTGCCATGGCTTCAGCCGTATTGAAGGGCGAAAAACCTGGCGTGCACATTGAGGGCGACGTTCAGCTCGCAGCAGAAGTCAATTGGCTCATCGACCATGTGCGATGGGATGTTGCAGAAGATCTTTCTGGCTTGATCGGCGACGCGGCGGCCCATACCTTGGTCGGCATGGGGCAACAAGCTGTCAAGGCCGTTCGGCAATTTGCAAGCAAGGCTGCACCATGAACCGATTTTTTCGCGGCGCGTTCATTGTTTGGACTGTTTGGCGTTTTGGATTGCACGAGTTGGTGCTGTCCAACTTCAAGCAACCTCTGCTGCGTTTGTTGTCTCGCATCCTCAGCTTAGGTCGAACCCACAGCCAGCCCCGTGGTGAGCGATTGCGCCTAGCGTTAGAGGGCTTAGGCCCTATTTTTGTCAAATTTGGGCAGGTCATGTCAACACGGCGCGACCTGCTTCCCGAGGACATTGCCGAAGAGTTGGCCAAGTTACAAGACCGTGTACCGCCTTTCAGCTCTCAGATTGCAGTGGCCACCATTGAGCGCGCATTTGGCCGTTCGGTGGCCGAAATCTTTGTCGAGTTTGACCATGTGCCTGTGGCCAGTGCTTCCATTGCACAAGTTCACTTTGCCTTGCTTCAAAACAAAGAAGGTGAAGTCCAAGAAGTGGCTGTCAAAGTCTTGCGTCCCAACATGTTGCCCGTCATCGACAAAGACCTTGCTTTGATGCGCATGATGGCCGGATGGCTAGAAAAGCTCAGTACCGATGGCAAGCGCTTGAAGCCTCGCGAAGTGGTGGCCGAATTTGACAAGTACTTGCATGACGAATTGGACTTGGTGCGCGAAGCCGCTAACGCCGCTCAGTTGCGTCGCAACATGCAAGGCTTGGATTTGGTGCTCATTCCCGAAATGTATTGGGACTTCTGTCACCCCGAAGTCATCGTGATGGAGCGCATGAAGGGTTTGCCCATCAGCCAAGTGGATGCCTTGCGTGCTGCCGGTGTAGACATTCCCAAGTTGGCCCAAGACGGTGTCACCTTGTTTTTCACGCAGGTTTTTCGGGATGGTTTTTTTCATGCCGACATGCACCCCGGCAACATTCAAGTCAGCATCGAGCCCCAAACTTTGGGCCGATACATATCTCTTGACTTCGGCATTGTGGGCACCCTGACCGAATACGACAAAGAATACTTGGCGCAAAACTTCACGGCCTTTTTCCGTCGCGATTACAAACGCGTGGCCGAGTTGCACATTGAATCGGGCTGGGTGCCGGCCAGCACCCGCGTCGATGAACTCGAATCTGCCATTCGTTCGGTGTGTGAACCTTACTTTGATCGGCCCCTCAAAGAAATTTCTTTGGGCATGGTCTTGATGCGTTTGTTTCAAACCTCCCGCCGCTTCAATGTTGAAATTCAACCGCAATTGGTGTTGCTGCAAAAAACTTTGCTCAACATTGAAGGCTTGGGTCGTCAACTCGACCCCGAGCTCGATTTGTGGAACTCGGCCAAGCCATTCTTAGAGCAATGGATGCTCGATCAAGTCGGCCCCAAACGCTTTTTCAGTCAGCTTCGAGATCAAGCCCCTCAATACGCCAAGTTATTGCCGCAACTGCCGCGCTTGATGACCGATTATTTGAAACAATCCAACGCCTCTGCCCACGAACGCAACCAACTGGCGGCGTTGTTGGCCGAACAGCAGCGAACCAATCGCTTGTTGCAGGCCATCGTGTATGTGGTGGTTGGATTCGTGTCCACCCTCATCGTGCTACAAGCATTCGAAAGATTCCATCAAATCTAAGGAGCCTTGCTGTGTTGTTGACTTTGGTCATTGCTTATTTATTGGTCACCATTGCCATTGGGTTGGTGGCCGCTAAACGCGTCAAAAATTCTGCTGACTTTGCCATTGCGGGCCGTCATTTGCCACTGGCCATGATCGTGACCACCACTTTTGCCACGTGGTTTGGATCGGAGACAGTGCTCGGAATTCCTGCCAAATTTGTCAACAGTGGTTTGAATGGCGTGGTCGAAGATCCGTTTGGTGCGGGCAGTTGTTTGATCTTGGTGGGTTTGTTTTTTGCTGGCAAGTTGTACCGCATGAACTTACTCACGATCAGCGACTATTACCGTGAGCGATATGGCCGCACCGTTGAGGTCTTGTGCTCGGTCATCATCATGGTCAGCTACTTGGGGTGGGTTTCTGCCCAAGTGACCGCCTTGGGTTTGGTCTTCAATTTGCTGTCTGGCGGCGTTGTGAGCATGCCCATGGGCATGGCCATTGGCGTGATTTCGGTGTTGGCCTACACCCTGTTTGGCGGCATGTGGTCGGTGGCCATCACAGACTTTATTCAAATGATTATTTTGGTCGTGGGCTTGGCCACGTTGGCTGTTTTTGCGGGCAACCAAGCAGGTGGCGCAGACAAGGTCATTGCATTGGCTGTCAGCCAAGACATGTTCAAGTTCTTGCCCGAGCCTGAGCTCAAAGAAATTTTGTTCTTTGTGGCGGCGGCCATCACCATCATGTTTGGTTCTATTCCGCAACAAGACGTTTTCCAGCGCGTGATGTCGGCCAACAGCCTGCATGCGGCCACCAAGGGCCCCATCATTGGCGGAATCTGTTACATCTTGTTCGCTTTTGTGCCCATGTTTTTGGTGGTCAGTGCCCTGATCATCATGCCCGAGAAGGCTGCACACCTCATTCAAGAAGATCCGCAAAAAGTCTTGCCAACCTTGGTCATGGAGCAGATGCCCTTTATCATGCAAGTCTTGTTTTTTGGGGCTTTGTTGTCCGCCATCAAGTCTTGTGCTTCTGCCACTTTGCTGGCGCCCAGCGTCACATTTACCGAAAACATTTGGCGTCAATTTTTCCCTCACCAGAGCGACAAGCAAGCTCTGCTGGCCATGCGCATCACCGTCCTGGTTTTCAGCGGTTTTGTTCTGGCCTACGCCATTGCCATGCAAGGCAGCTCCATTTATGAAATGGTGTCAGGCGCTTACCAAGTGACGTTGGTCGGGGCATTTGTGCCTTTGTTGTTTGGGCTGTACTGGTCTAAAGCCACCACACAAGGGGCTATTTTCGCCATTGTTTTGGGCTTGTTGGCATGGCTTTTATTTCTGGTGACCCCTGCCGGCGAAGAGTTTCCTGCGCAATTGGCAGGCGTTTTGGCCAGTTTGACAGGCATGTTGGTGGGCTCCTTAGGCCCTCAAGCACTCAGAAACAAGCACGGATCACACCATGCAGTGGCAGGGAGCGGCCTATAATTGAGGGTTTTGTGATTGACACGCGAGAACCTTCAACATGCCCATCTACGCCTACAAGTGTGAATCCTGTGGCCATGCCAAGGATGTATTGCAAAAGATGTCAGAAGACCCTCTGACCCAATGCCCTTCCTGTGGCTCGCCCACGTTCAATAAACAGCTGACAGCCGCAGGTTTTCAGCTCAAAGGCAGTGGCTGGTATGCCACTGACTTCAAAGGCGGCGCCGCTAGCACGTCTGCGCCCGCTGTAGCCGGAACGGCTGCAGGTGCTGCGTCAACTTCCTCCGACGCAGGCGGTTCAAGCCCGTCTGCCGAACCCAGTGCCTCAGCTGCGCCAGCAGCTTGCGGTGCTTCTTGCGCTTGCCACTGAGACCTGTCGAATGAACTTGAAACTCCGTCATTACTTCCTGACCGGCATGCTGGTTTGGTTGCCCATGGGCGTCACTGTGTGGCTGCTTACTTGGCTGGTAGGCACCATGGACGGTATCTTTTTGGCTGTATTGGGCGCGCTAGACGCCATCATTCCAGGCATGCACGCCATTGCTGTGTCTTTGCGCAACGTGCCAGGTTTGGGCGTTGCACTGGTGGCCTTGGTTATTTTTGCCACGGGTGTGTTTGTGGCCAATATTTTTGGCCAATGGTGGTTGCGTCAATGGTCAAGGGTCATCACGCGCATTCCCGTTGTCAACAGCATTTACTCTAGCGTCAAGCAAGTCGCAGACACTTTGTTTTCTGGCAGCGGCAATGCATTCTCCAAAGCATTGTTGGTTCAATACCCCCATCAGGGTTCATGGACCATTGCGTTCCTAACAGGTGCACCTGGCGGCCAAGTAGCGCGTCATTTGCCCAACGATTGCGTCAGTGTATACGTGCCCACCACGCCCAACCCTACTTCTGGTTTCTTCTTGATGATGCCCAGAAGCAGCGTGGTCGAATTGGACATGAGTGTTGACGACGCCCTCAAGTACATCATCTCTATGGGTGTGGTGGTGCCCGGCGGCCCCGACAGCCTGCCTGCCAAAGGCAACCCTGCCACAACAGTTTGAATTGGCTTTGAGCCAACTGAATATTTTCAATTGAAAGAACTTTCCATGTCTATGCGTTCACATTACTGCGGTCTTGTCACCGAAGCCCTGATGGGCCAAACCGTCACCTTGTGCGGTTGGGTCAATCGTCGTCGTGACCACGGTGGCGTGATCTTCGTCGACGTGCGCGACCGCGAAGGCTATGTGCAAGTGGTGTGCGACCCCGATCGCGCCGACATGTTCAAAACAGCCGAAGGCTTGCGCAACGAGTTTTGCATTCAGATCAAAGGCTTGGTCCGTGCACGTCCCGATGGCACCACCAACGACAACCTCAAGAGCGGGAAGATTGAAATCTTGTGCCACGAACTGACGGTGCTCAATCCTTCTGTCACGCCGCCTTTCTTGTTAGACGACGACAATTTGTCTGAGACCACACGCCTCACACACCGCGTGCTGGACCTGCGCCGCCCTTACATGCAAAACAACCTGATGCTGCGTTACAAAGTGGCCATGGAAGTGCGCAAGTTCTTGGACGAAAACGGCTTCATCGACATCGAAACTCCCATGCTGACCAAGAGCACGCCCGAAGGCGCGCGCGATTATTTGGTGCCCAGCCGTGTGCACGATGGTCAGTTCTTTGCGCTGCCCCAGTCGCCTCAGTTGTTCAAGCAGTTGCTCATGGTGGCGGGCTACGACCGTTACTACCAAATCACAAAGTGCTTCCGCGACGAAGACTTGCGCGCCGATCGTCAGCCCGAATTCACGCAGATCGATATTGAAACGTCCTTCTTGGGCGAGCAAGAAATTCGCGACATGTTCCAAGGCATGATCAGCAACGTGTTCAAGAAAGTATTGAACATCGACCTGGGCACCTTCCCTGTCATGGCTTACTCAGAAGCCATGCACCGCTTCGGCTCCGACAAACCCGACTTGCGCGTCAAGTTGGAGTTCACCGAACTGACCGACATCATGGGCGATGTGGACTTCAAAGTGTTCAGCACACCAGCGACCACCCCCGGTGGCCGTGTGGTGGCCTTGCGCGTGCCCGGTGGCGCTGACATCAGCCGCGGCGAAATTGATGGCTATACCGAGTTCGTCAAAATTTACGGTGCCAAAGGTTTGGCCTGGATCAAGGTCAACGAAGTGGCCAAAGGTCGCGACGGTTTGCAAAGCCCTATCGTGAAGAACTTGCACGATGCGGCCATTGCCGAAATTCTGAAGCGTACCAACGCCCAAGACGGCGACATCTTGTTCTTCGGCGCCGACAAAGCCAAAGTGGTCAACGATGGCATTGGTGCTTTGCGCCTCAAAATTGGTCACAGCGAATTTGCCAAAAAATCGGGCTTGTTCGAAGACCGTTGGGCACCGATGTGGGTGGTCGACTTCCCCATGTTCGAGTACGACGAAGAGTCTCAACGCTATACCGCCGTGCACCACCCCTTCACAGCGCCTAAAGACGGCCACGAAGACTGGATGGTCACAGCCCCTGAGAAGTGCATTGCCAAAGGCTATGACATGGTCTTGAACGGCTGGGAAATTGGCGGTGGTTCTGTGCGTATTCACCGCGCAGACGTGCAGCAAAAGGTGTTTGACGCTTTGAAGATCACCCCCGAAGAAGCCCAACTCAAGTTCGGTTTCTTGCTCGACGCCTTGCAATACGGCGCGCCACCTCACGGCGGTTTGGCATTCGGTTTGGACCGCATCATCACTTTGATGACCGGTGCCGAGTCCATCCGCGACGTGATTGCCTTCCCCAAAACACAACGTGCTCAGTGCTTGCTCACCCAAGCCCCAAGCCCCGTGGACGAGAAGCAATTGCGCGAATTGCACATTCGGGTACGCAACCCCGAAGCCGTCAAGGCTTAAAGCAAAAAGGCCGCTTGTAGCGGCCTTTTTTCATGGTGATGCCATGCCAGCGGTCAATGCTGGCGCTGAACAGGGCCCCTTACTTGGCAGCCAAACGCCATAAAGAAGTGACTTCAGCAGCCCTTGCGGCATGCAAGGGATCGTTTTCATCTTGAACCTTCTTGTGCTCTGCCTTGGTGTCGAGTTTGCCGATCACCTTCAGGCCACCGGCTGCAATCCATTCTTCGAGTTCTGCGCGCGTGCGCAACCCCAAATGTTCCGCCAAGTCAGACAAGATCAACCAGCCTTCGCCTTTGGGGGCCAGATGGGCTGCCAAGCCAGCTAAGAAGCCTTTCAGCATGGCGCTGTTCTCATCGTAGATGGCACGCTCGATGGGCGCGCTAGCACGTGCAGGAAGCCAAGGGGGATTGCACACAATGAGGGGTGCTTTGCCTTCAGGGAAGAGGTCAGCTTGGATTAACTCAACTTTGCTTTGAAGTCCTAGGCGCTGAATATTTTCTTTGGCACAGGCCAAAGCTCGGTTGTCTAGGTCGGTTCCTACTACGCGCTTCACGCCTCGCTTGGCCAGCATAGCAGACAACACACCCGTGCCTACACCAATGTCGAAGGCCAATTCGGTACTGGGTAAGGGCGCATCGGCCACCAGTTGAATGTATTCGCCGCGAACGGGTGAAAACACACCATAACTGGGATAAATGCGGTTATTGGGGGCGCTGCCCAGGGCAGAAATTTCCATGCCTTTTTGGTGCCACTCATGCGCACCCACCAAGCCAAGCAATTCGCGCAGAGATGTGACGCAGCCAGTGGTGCCCGCAGGGCCCCAAGCTTCTTTCATGGCTTCTCGCCAATCGGGTGAACGTCGCAAACTGATCTGGCGGTCTGGATTGACTTGAATCAAGATCATACTGAGGGTGCGTGCACGTTGCGATTGGGCTTGGCGATGCAAGTGGAAATTCTCTTGCGGTGTGTGTGTCACCTCAGGGTTGGATTTGGAGGTGCGGCGAACTTTTTTAGGGGCGTCGCAGCGACGCGCCAAGGCCTGCAACAACAACCTGGCATTTTGAAAGTCACCTCGCCACAGCATGCCCGTACCGGCACAGGCCAGGCGGTAAGCGCTGTCGGCATTCAGTGTGTCATCGGCCAGAACCACACGCTTGGGCGCGGGTGCGCCACGTTCACTGCGCCATTCGTCTTGGCAATCGTGGCCGTTTTCTTGCCAAGTTAATTGCTGGGTGTCAGCGCTATGCGCAGGTTTGGAGGAGGTGGTTGATTCTGAAATGTGCATGGGGTGATCATAGGCGTTTCAGCAACAAGTCTTGCAAACCAAGCGAAGCGGTGCAAAGTTCATGCAGAATGTTCATGAGATGAAAGACAAGTCCTACAAAATTCCTGAATCGGTGCTGGTAGTGATCTACACCCCACAAGCCGATGTCTTGTTGATTCGCCGAGCAGACGCGGGCACTTGGCAATCGGTCACAGGCAGCAAAGATGCGCTCGATGAATCTTGGGCTGCAACAGCCCAACGTGAGGTGATGGAAGAAACAGGCCTAGACACAAGCCATCCTGATTTGGCCCTCACCGACTGGTGTCTTGAGAACGTTTATGAAATTTATCCTGCTTGGCGATTTAGGTATGCCCCAGAGGTCTTCCAAAACCGAGAACGCGTCTTTGGTTTGGCTTTGCCGCATCGGTTACCGATTCAATTAAGTCCAGCAGAGCACACTGAATTTCAATGGCGACCTTGGCGTGAAGCGGCCGACATTTGTTTTTCGCCTTCCAACGCAGAAGCCATCTTGATGCTTTCACACAGACTCGCGTTAGCCAATGAAAACTGACAAGCCCGCATTCTTAAAAGTCGCTACCTACAACATCCACAAGGGTGTGCAGGGCTTGGGCCCGGCGCGGCGCTTGGAAATTCACAATTTGGGCTTGGCGATTGAGCAATTGGATGCAGACATTGTGTGCCTTCAAGAAGTGAGAAAGGTCCATCGGCGTGAAGAAAAATACTTCAAGCATTGGCCCGAGTTGCCTCAAGCAGAATTTTTGGCACCGCCCGGTTATGAAGCGGTTTATCGAACCAATGCGGTCACGCGCCATGGTGAACATGGCAATGCGTTGCTGTCGAGATGGCCCGTCATTTCTCACCGACACGAAGACATGTCGGACCATCGATTTGAACAGCGCGGCTTGTTGCATGTTGAAGTCAAAGTGGGCGATGCGACGGCGCCCCATGCCAGTCAGACAGAACCTGTGAATGTCCATGTCATCGTGGTTCATCTGGGCTTGATTCCGGCCAGCCGTGTGCGACAAGTGTCGCAATTGCACAAATACATTGCGCGTGAAGTGCCAGATAACGCGGCCTTGCTGGTGGCAGGCGACTTCAACGATTGGGGTGCGCGCATCAGCCGCATGATGCAGAGCAAAGATTTGCAAGAGTGGCAAACAAATGCGCAACCCACCTATCCCTCGCGCTTGCCCATGGTGCAGCTAGACCATGTCTACGCACGAGGCCTGAGGCCTGTCAGTCAAATGGTGCCACATGGCAAGATTTGGCAACGCATGTCAGACCATTTGCCCTTGGTGGCCAAGTTTGAGCGATGAAAAATCATCCCCCCTTGCGCGATGGTCACCAAATCAAGCTGTTAAAAGGTGGCGGCGAATTTTTTCCTGAGCTCATTCGTGCCATTGATGCGGCACGTTCGCACATTCAACTTGAAACTTATATTTTTGATTTTCATGCGACAGGCGCGCTGGTTGCAGCAGCCTTAGAACGAGCCGGTCGCCGTGGTTTGCGGGTCTGGGTGGTGGTGGACGGCGTCGGTACACCGCGCTTGAGCGAAGAGTGGCGGCTGCGATTCGACCAAGCAGGTGTGGTGTGGCGTGTTTATTCGCCTTTGGGTGCTTTGGGACTGCTAATTCCAAGCCGGTGGCGACGTCTGCACCGCAAATTGTGCGTCATTGATGGCCAGGTGGCATTTTGTGGTGGCATCAATATTTTGGATGATTGGCACGACCCTCAGCATGGCGCCTTGAAATCACCACGGCTCGATTTTGCGGTCTGTGCCACCGGGGCTTTGGTTCAACAAGTGCAAGAGGCCACGACCCAGTTGTGGTGGCGCATGCAGGCGGTGCGTCATGTGCGTCAGCAAAATTTTCCTGAAGCCTTCAGCTCATTTCGGGCGGCTGGTTTGCATTTACCTTGGTTGCACGATGCTCAATTGGTGCAGGGCCCCAAATGGGTGGCACGCGCAGGTTTGTTGCTGCGTGACAATGTGCTGCACCGCAGTCAAATTGAAAAAGCCTATCGCCGCGCCATTGGCAAAGCCCGCCACGACATTTTGATTGCCAATGCGTACTTCTTGCCCGGCAGAAAATTAAGACAAGCCCTGATTCATGCAGCGCAACGAGGCGTTCGGGTGCAATTGCTTTTGCAGGGGCGTTATGAGTACTTCATGCAATACCACGCGGCACGACCTGTCTACGGCCAACTTTTGGCGGCAGGTGTGGAGATTTATGAATACGCAGAAAGTTTTTTACATGCCAAAGTGGCAGTCATCGATGCCCACCACGAGCACCCTTGGGCAACGGTAGGATCTTCCAATTTGGATCCTTTTAGCCTGCTGCTTGCACGTGAAGCCAATGTGGTGGTTGCCGATGAATTTTTTGCCAAACAATTGCAGTCTGGCCTGATACACGCGATTGAAACGGGTAGCCAAAGGGTCATGCCTGAAGCTTTGCAGGCGCGCTCCAAGTTTCAACGGGTAATGGGTTGGGCGGCGTTTGGTTTGATGCGCCTTGCCCTCTGGCTTACTGGCAATCGCTACTAAGCTGTTTCTGTAGGCGGAACAGTTCAAGTCCGTACCAGCAGAAGTGGCATCAATCACTGGTACGATTGTGTTTTGATTTAGCAAAACAGACGCCTATGAACGCCCCCGCCCATTTGCCTGCAGAGGACATCGGTACGCCCGTTTCCGTCAAGATTCGTGAGCGCATAAAGGCAGCGCGCAAACGCTTCAATGCCAACGACAACATTTCTGAATTCATTCAGCCGGGTGAATTGGAAAATTTGCTCGACGAAGTTGCTGGAAAAATGCAAACGGTTTTGGACAGCATGGTGATCGACACGCAAAACGATCACAACACCCAAGACACGGCCCGCCGCGTGGCCAAAATGTATTTGAAAGAAGTCTTCAAGGGCCGCTATGTGGAAGGTCCTGAAGTGACCGAATTCCCAAATGCCGAGCACTTGAACGAACTCATGATTGTGGGCCCCATCACGGTTCGCAGCGCGTGCAGTCACCATTTGTGCCCAGTCATTGGTCAAATTTGGATTGGCGTCATGCCCAACGAGCACACCAATGTCATTGGCTTGTCAAAGTACGCACGCCTGGCCGAGTGGATCATGGGCCGCCCGCAAATTCAGGAAGAGGCCGTGGTTCAGTTGGCCGACCTCATTCAACGCAAAACCCAACCCGATGGCTTGGCCATCGTGATGGAAGCCAGCCACTTTTGCATGGGCTGGCGCGGCGTCAAAGACATGGACAGCAAAATGATCAACTCGGTCATGCGCGGTGTGTTCCTTAAAGATGCCAATTTGCGCCGTGAATTCTTGGCATTGATTCCCAGAAAGGCTTAATCATGTTGGTTCGTTTACTCTACGCCAGTCGCGCAGTTGATGGTCAGCCTTCCGTCATTGAGTCGATCTTGGCCCAGTCCCGCCAGTTCAATCCCAGCACTGGTATCACAGGAATTTTGGTCTACGGTGGTGGTATCTTTTTGCAAGCCATCGAAGGCGGTCGTGAAGCGGTCAGCGACTTGTATGGGCACATCCAAAAAGACGCTCGCCACAAACAAGTGGTCTTGCTGCATTACGAAGAAATTTCAGAGCGCCGATTTGGTGGCTGGACCATGGGGCAGGTTGATGTGTCCCGCGTCAATACCAATATTTTGCTCAAGTATTCTGAGCGTGCCGAACTAGACCCCTACAGCGTGTCTGGTGTGGTCTCATTGGCCCTGCTCGAAGAGTTAATGGCCACGGCTTCGATCATTGGGCGCGCCTGATTTTTCAGCCCTGAGTTTGCTGGGCTGCGATTTTTCAAGCAGCCCCAGCAAGCGCAAACCCATCGTGGTGGCCCTAGGCACTTTGCATGCCGACTGTGTGCAACTGAAACAGTTGCGGCCATTTGAAACCCTTGCATCTTTTCAAGATTTTCTGTACCAACCCATTGCCAACGATGCGCTGTGTGTAGGCGGTTTTGATTTGCCCTTTGGCCTGCCAAGGGCATGGGTTGAAGCCATGCAATGGCCAAGCACTTGGCCAGAATGCATGGACCGCTATGCCTTGCATTCGCGTGAAGAGTTGCGTCAGTTCTTCAAGTCTTTTTGCGATGCCAGGCCCACCGGCGCTAAATTTGCACACCGCTCGACGGATCTGCCTGCAGGGTCGAGTCCCTCCATGAAATGGGTGAACCCACCTGTTGCTTGGATGATGCATGCTGGCGTACCGCTGCTTCGGAAAGCCGCTTGGACCTTGCATGGATTGGAGGAAGGGCGAGCCAATTGCGTTGCGCTTGAAGCTTACCCAGGTTTGTTGGCGCGTGAAATTGTGGGGCATCGCAGCTACAAAAGTGACGACAAATCGAAACACACGTCCGAGCGCTGGGTTGCTCGCAAAGACATTTTGCATGCCTTGGATTTGGCGCAAACTCGGTTGGCCTTGCGCCTGAAATTAACGGCGGCGCAGCACGACACATTGTTGGCCGATGGCTCAGGTGACGCTTTGGACGCTGTGCTGTGCATGGTTCAAGCGGCTTGGGCTTGTGTGCAACATGAAGAAGCCAAAGCCAAAGGTCAGAAGCCCAACTATGGCATGCCCAACTTTGACGGTTTAGAAGGTTGGATCGTCAGCGCTTAATGCCTGAACGGCATTGGTGCTTAGTATCCGTGCCTAGAACCAGTTGTTAAATGGCCAGGCCTGCGATGTCGTCAGGCATGTCTTGTAGATCACGCAGTGCAACAATGGCCTCAGTGTCTGTGCGATACAAACGAACACCGTCTTGGCCCTCTAGCTCACCCGCTTTGCGCAAGGTGTTTTCGACGGGTAGTTTGATGCCGCTGATGTGCAATTGAATGTGCCGTTGCGACAGTTGCTTGCGCAATTGCTGAAGCGTTTCAACGCCCGTGGCATCGATTCGGTTGATGGGCTGTGCAAACAAACACACATGTTGAATGCCCGGCAAATCGCGCAACTTTTCGGTCATGTACTTTTCAAAACTGCTGGCCGCTGCAAAATCCAACTCGGCATCCATCCTCAGCGCAAAAACGTTTTGCGCCAGGGGGGGCAGTTGCCATAAGTGTCGGTCGCGCAAACTGCCATCGTCATGGAGTCCGACTTCAATGATGCGGGGGTGCAAGCGGGTATGTAAAAAGTGACTGAGTCCAATCAATACGCCCGCTAGCACGCCCCAATAAATGCGCGGTGTACTGAGCAGCGTGATGGCAAAAGTCAAGCCTGCAGTGCAGGCTTCGATCCGTGAAATTTGCCAAAGTTTGACAAAAGCTTTGGGTTGAATCAGGCTAGAAACTGCCAAGATCACAATGGCGGCCAAAACTGCGCGTGGCACATGAAACAGTGCTGGCGATGCATACACGGCCAGCAGTACAAAGGTAGCTGTGGCGATGGCCGCCCAGCCTGTTTTGGCGCCCGATGCCAAGCTAATGGCCGATCTGGAAAAAGAGGTGCTGGTGGCAAAACTGCCACACAGTGCAGAAGTGATTTTGGCCATGCCTTGGCCAATCAAATCTTGGTTCTCTTGCCACAGCGTGCCTTCTTTTTGATTTTCAGTTTTGGCACTGGAAGCCGCTTCTAAAAAGCTGACGAGTGCAATCAGCAAGGCTGGACCCAACAGTAAACCCAATTCCGACCATGACAACAGGCTGGGCAAAGACAAAGTAGGCAGCGATGCAGGCAAGGCGCCAATCACGGCACCGCCTTGTTGGGCAAACCCCATTGCATAACTGATGCCCGCTGTAGCCGCCACCACCAACATGATGCTAGGCCATTTGGGCAACCATTTTTTGGCTGCAAACAGCGCGGCCAAACTGCCCAGTCCAAACGCCAAATCGGAGGCTTGAATGTTGCCGCCTGGTTGCCAACCAGAGATGGCCGGCAACTGCGACGCCATGACCAGCAAGCCTGCGGCTTGCGTAAATCCCATCATGACCGGCGAACTGATGAGGTTGAGCAGCCAACCATAGCGCAGCAAGCCCATGAGCAATTGCAAAGTTCCTGCAAGCAGAGCTAACCAAATGGCCAATTCCACCCAAAGGGCACTGCCAGGTTGGGCCATGCCAGCAAGGGATGCGCTGATGAGAACGCAGGTGAGTGCGGAAGGCCCAATCGACAACCGGGTGGAGCCGCCCCACAACACGCCCACCACAGCAGGCAACAGCGCGGCGTACAAGCCAGTGACCAAGGGCATGCCAGCCAAGGCGGCATAAGCAACAGATTGCGGCACCATGAGCAAAGCAACAGAAAAGCCAGCAAACCACTCGTTGCGAAAACCCTCTGGGCTTAGGCGGGGCCACTTGAGAAAGGGCAACCAGGCTTGAAGAGATTTCATGAAGCGATGACTGGTTCGATTTGTTTAAGCGCGCAATTTGCTGCAGACAGGGCACTGAGAGTGCCTTTGCGTTTGGATGCTTTGCCAGTCCATGTGTTGCGCATTGAGCATCATCAATTGTCCGCGAAGGCTGCTGCCCATGCCGCTCAGCATCTTGAGCGCTTCAGCGGCTTGCATGCTGCCCATGATGCCTACCAAAGGGGCCAACACGCCCATGGTGGCGCAGCGGGTCTCTTCGAAATTTTGTGCAGGTGGAAAAACGCATGCATAGCAGGGGGCGTCGGCATGCTGGGTGTCGTACACCGATATCTGGCCATCCAATCGCAAAGCCGAAGCAGACACCAATGGTTTTGCGTGGCCAACGCAAGCCAAATTGATGGCATGTCGCGTTTGAAAATTATCTGTGCAGTCGAGAACCACATCAGCATGCGGCACTAGCTTCTCAAGCAAGGCAGTATCGGCTTTAAGGCAGTAGGTGCTGACTTGTACTTCAGCGTTGATGGCCAGCATGGCAGTTTTGAGAGACTCAACTTTGGGCAGACCCACACGCGCCTGTGTGTGTGCAATTTGACGTTGCAAATTGGTCACGTCAACCTCGTCGTGGTCTACCAAGCTGATGTGCCCTACGCCAGCACTGGCCAAATAGAGCGCGGCAGGTGACCCCAAGCCACCAGCACCCACAACAAGCGCATGCGATTGGGCAACGCGTTCCTGGCCTTCAACGCCCCATTCTTCTAAAAGAATGTGACGTGAATAGCGCAGAAGTTGGTCGTCCCTCATGGGCGCTTACTTGTCTTTTTTGGGTTCTTTGCGTTCTGCCAAGGTGGCGCTCGCTTTGACCGGCAAGCCTTTTAACTGGTTCAGTGCTTGGTTGAGTTGAAAGTCTTTGGCCGAACCAAATTCGGGAGGTCTTCTTTCAGACTCTGGTTTCTTGGCATCGGCTTCTAATTTTTTCAAAGCTTCTTCACGTGCTTTTTGACGTTCTTCGTTTTTCTTCTCGGCTTCTTGACCATTGCCTAAATGTTTTTCCAAGTCGGCTTCGCGAGTGCGCAAAGCTGCAAAGACATTGCCATTTTCAGTTTCATCGAGCATCACATCAGGCAAGATGCCTTTGGCCTGAATGGAGCGACCATTGGGCGTGTAATAACGTGCGGTGGTGAGCTTGAGCGCCGTATCGGGGCCGAGCTGGCGCACGGTTTGAACGGAGCCTTTGCCAAAGGTTTGGCTGCCCATGATGGTGGCACGTTTGTGATCTTGCAATGCGCCTGCCACGATTTCGCTGGCAGAAGCAGAGCCTTCATTGACCAATACCACCAGGGGCACGCTTTTCAGTTGACCTTGGGTGTTTTGTGTCAGGCGCTGAATGGGATCGCCATCGGAGCTGCGGCGCCAAAACTGAGGTGAGGCCTTGTAAACAAACTTGCTTTCTTCCAATTGCCCGTTGGTGGACACCACCGTGGCGTTTTCTGGCAAGAAGGCCGCTGACAGTGCAACGGCTGCATCGAGCAAACCGCCGGGATCGTTGCGCAAATCAAGCACCAAACCCTTGAGCTTGGGTTCTTGTTTGTAAATGTCTTCTAATTTTTTTGCGAAGTCTTCAACGGTGCGCTCTTGAAATTGCGCCACTCGAATCCAACCGTAACCCGACTCCAAAACTTTGGCCTTGACCGATTGAGTTTTGATTTCTTCACGCAAGATAGTGACCGTGAAGGTGCGGCTTTCATCTTTGCGGAACACCGTCAGGACCACTTTGGTATTGGGTTCGCCGCGCATGCGTTTGACCGCATCGTTCATCGACAAACCTTTGACAAACACATCGTCAATTTTGGTGATGAGGTCGTTGGTTTTGAGGCCTGCACGGTCTGCAGGGGAGCCCTCTATGGGTGACACGACTTTGACGACACCTTCTTCTTGTGTGATTTCAATGCCAACGCCGACGAAGCGGCCAGAAGTGCCTTCGCTGAATTCTTTGAAACTCTTTTTGTCAAAATATTGAGAGTGTGGGTCGAGGCTGGAGACCATGCCAGAGATGGCTTCAGTGATGAGTTTTTTCTCGTCGACGGCTTCAACATAGTCGCTCTTGACCATGCCAAATACAGCGGCCAGCTGTTGCAATTCTTCAAGGGGCAAAGGCGCAAATGTGCCACGCGCCGTGGTTTGCAATGAAATGGTGGTGAGGGCACCTGCCAGTGCACCCACGCTTAACCAACCGACAATTTTCAATTTTTGACCCATGTTCATTGACCCAGAGGGTCTCCTTTTGAACCAATATACACCCTGATGGCCATGCTTGTGGTCATCAGGGCTTGCCCCTGTGGGGAAAATCAGGCCTTGCCTTGGCTGGCAACGGCTGCCGCAGCCTTGGCGGCAGCCTCGGCGTCGCCCAGGTAATAGTTGCGAATAGGCTTCAAATTGGCATCGAGTTCGTATACCAAGGGAATGCCGTTGGGGATGTTCAAGTTCACGATGTCGTCATCGGAGATGTTGTCCAAGTACTTGATCAGGGCGCGAATCGAGTTGCCGTGCGCAGCAACCACCACGCGCTTGCCAGCTTTAATGGCTGGTGCCATGGACTCGGTCCAGAAGGGCACCACGCGTGCCACCGTGTCTTTGAGGCATTCAGTCAGGGGCACATCTTCGGGCTTGATCTTGGCATAACGCAGATCGCCTCTTTCGCAGCGAGGGTCTTGCGGTTCTAAAGCCGGCGGTGGTGTGTCGTAGCTGCGGCGCCACACCAAGACTTGCTCGTCGCCAAACTTTTTGGCCGTTTCAGCCTTGTTCAAGCCTTGCAAAGCGCCATAGTGACGCTCATTCAAGCGCCAGTTGTTGTGAACGGGCAACCATTGACGGTCCATGGCGTCTAGCGTGTGCCAGAGGGTGTGAATGGCGCGCTTCAAGACGCTGGTGTAGGCCAAGTCAAATTCAAAGCCTTCGGCCTTCAATAGCCGTCCTGCCGCTTGCGCTTGGGCAATGCCTGTGGGGGTCAGGTCGACATCGGTCCAGCCGGTGAAGCGATTTTCTAAATTCCAAGTGGACTCGCCGTGGCGAATGAGAACGAATTTGTACATGGTGAAAGGATTAAACAGAGAGGACAATACAGGTTTCCGCTCGCCATTTTAGAATTCGAATCTGGCGTGCGGCCGACAAATACGCTGCATGTGAACTTTTTAAGGGTTTTTTGTGAATTTTTTGATTGAAAACTGGATGTTGGTTGCCGTCGCGGCAAGTTCTGCCTTGGCACTTTTCTGGCCCGCGATCACCAAAGGTGCCGCGAATGGGGTGCAACCCACCGAAGCCGTCTTGCTCATGAACCGCGAAAAAGCCGTGGTCATTGATGTTTGCGAGCCCGCCGAATTTGCCCAAGGGCACGTTGTCGGCTCTAAGAACATTCCCTTGGCCCAGCTCGAAGCTCAGTTGCCTCAAGTGGTCAAGAACAAGAACTTGCCTGTCATCATGGTTTGCCAAGTAGGGGGTCGCGCCAGCCGTGCTGCTGCCCAAGCTCAAAAATTGGGCTTTGAGCGTGCGCAAGCCTTGTCGGGCGGTTTGAAGTCTTGGCGCGAAGCCAACTTGCCTGTCGAAAAAGCCTAAGCATTTAAAGACCTCATTGGAGCCCTCATGCCACAAGTGAAGATGTACACCACCGCCGTTTGCCCCTATTGCGTTCGGGCCAAACAAGTCTTGAAGTCCAAAGGTGTCACCGACATCGAAGAAATCAGAATTGACACCCAGCCAGAAGCCCGCGACCACATGATGAAAATCACGGGCCGTCGTACGGTGCCGCAAATCTTCATTGGCGAAACCCATGTAGGTGGCTGCGACGATTTAATGGCCTTGGATGCCAAAGGCGGCTTGCTTCCGCTCTTGCAAGCCAACTGATTAGAGCCGCGCCAAGGGGCGCGTCGCCATCGGTCATAATCTGTCCCGAACCCGCGGCAGGGGCTTGTTCAAGCGGCCGCTGGGATGTTCCTTTCACAACAAGTTAATTTATGTCAGAAGAAAACACCCCCCTGTTCCAGATCCAGCGCGTTTACTTGAAAGAAGCGTCTTTGGAGCAGCCCAATTCACCGGCCATTTTGTTGGAACAACAACAACCTGCGGTCGACATTCAATTGGGTGTTGAAGCCAATCAAGCCGCTGAGGGTGTTTATGAAATTTGCGTCACTGCCACTGTGCACACCAAAATTGACGACAAAACAGTGTTTTTGGTGGAGTGCAAACAAGCTGGTATTTTTGAAATCCGCAATTTGCCCGAAGACCAAATGGGCCCCATCATGGGCATCGCTTGCCCTCAAATCGTTTACCCCTATTTGCGCGGCAACGTTGCAGACATGGTGACACGCGCTGGTTTTCCGCCAGTGCACTTGGCAGAAATCAATTTCCAAGCCATGTACGAACAACAACAAGCTGAGGCTGCAAGCCAAGCGGCGGCTGCCCCTCAAGTTCAATAATTCGTTGGCGAAAGCACCAGCTTGAGCCTGAAGATTGCGATCATCGGGGCCGGTGCTTGGGGCACGGCACTGGCCATCAGTGCCAGCCGCGAAGGCACAGGGCATGCCGTTCAGTTGTGGACGCGTGACCCTGCTGCTGCTTCAGAATTGCAAACACTGCGAAGCAATCAACGCTATTTGCCGGGCGTTCAATTTCCCACTGCATTGCATTGCGTCAGCTCGCCTGTTTCAGAATTGTTCTCATGGGCACAACAACACGATTTAATCGTGCTGGGCACCCCTATGTCTGCTTTGCGTGGCATGTTGCAAACTTTGCAACATGTTCAAGTGCCTGTGGCGTGGCTTTGCAAAGGTTTTGAGGCCGCTGGTCATGGTGTCGAGTCGGGTGCTATGCCGCATGAGGTGTGTCAGCAAGTAGCGCCGCATCTGATGGCTGGCGCTTTGAGTGGTCCTAGCTTTGCCCTTGAGGTGGCCAATGCAAAACCTACTGCGTTGGTTGCTGCCAGCGCTCAAGCCAGCGTCCGTCAAATATTGGTCGATGCCTTTCACAGTTCTAGTTTGCGCATTTATGCCAACGAAGACATCGTGGGGGTGGAGGTGGGTGGCGCCGTTAAGAACGTCTTGGCCATTGCCACAGGTTTGTGCGATGGCTTGAACCTTGGCTTGAATGCCCGCGCCGCTTTGATCACCCGTGGATTGTCTGAAATGACACGGCTAGGTGTGGTGCTTGGCGCTAAACCAGAGACCTTCATGGGCTTGTCTGGCTTGGGCGATTTGGTGTTAACGGCAACCGGCGATTTAAGTCGCAATCGCAAGGTGGGCTTGTTGTTGGCGCAAGGCATGGACTTGCAACAAGCGGTTCTATCTTTAGGGCACGTTGCCGAAGGGGTTTACAGTGCGCGTACGGTGGTCAAGCGCGCACAAGCTTTAGGCGTTGACATGCCCATATCTCAAGCGGTGGTGGCATTGCTCGATGGTCATTTGAAACCAGCAGAAGCTGTCGCCGCTTTGATGGGGCGTGGTGCTAAAGGCGAAGCGGCTTAAACAGGCGTGAAGGCCAAGCGCACATAGATGGGTGCGAAAGCTTCAGCTTGCGTAATTTCAATCAGAGTTTCTTTGGCCAGCTCTAGCAGGGCAATGAAGGTGACCACCAACACCGGCGAGCCTTTGCTCGGATCGAACAAGTTTTCAAACTCGACAAATTTGCGGCCCTGAAGGTGCTTCAGGACAATGCTCATGTGCTCGCGCACGCTGAGTTCTTCGCGAGAAATTTTGTGGTGTTGAACCAGCTTGGCGCGTTTCATGATATCGCGCCAGGCTTCTTGCAGTTCGACCAAATGCACATCGGGGAATCGCGGTTGCAAACTTTGCTCGATGTAAACCTGAGCCTTCAAAAAGTCGCGACCATACTGCGGCAAATTGCCCAGTTGCATGGAAGCCATTTTCATTTGCTCGTACTCTAGCAAACGGCGAACCAATTCGGCGCGTGGGTCTTCGGGCTCTTGCCCTTCGGCCACTTTTTTGGGTGGCAGCAGCATGCGTGATTTGATCTCAATCAGCATGGCGGCCATGAGCAAATATTCCGCGGCCAACTCTAAGTTGTGCTCACGAATTTCATCGACATAGCTGAGGTACTGGCGCGTGACCGCGGCCATGGGGATGTCGAGGATGTTGAAGTTTTGCTTGCGAATGAGATACAACAACAAGTCCAGAGGACCTTCGAAGGCCTCTAGAAAAACCTCCAAGGCATCCGGTGGAATGTAGAGGTCGTTGGGCATGGAAAACAAAGGCTCGCCATACAAGCGCGCCACGGCCACGTGATCGATGACCTCGGGCAGGCCCGCAGTGTTCTCAACCGCGGGAAGTACCTCAGGGGATGTGACCGTGTTTTCCAAAATACTCAAGCTTTGGTTTGATAGACGTAAGGTTTTTGAGCCACGCGACCTTCGTTGAACTCTTTCAAGCCATGTCGGTCAACGGAAGCGTTCCACAACAAAGCGCGTGCTTCTTGTTGGGCATTGTCCAAGTGCGGGCGATCAGCTTTGAGCTGTTCAATGAACTGCGTAGTGTCTGATTGGTAGTCGGGACGACGGAAAAAATGCAAGAGCGACATGACAAAGCGCTTTCTATGAATAAGTTCGTATTTTAGCGGGCTGGCGCTAAGGGTTGGCTGAAGACAGGGCAGTTTCTAGGCCACTGGCCCAATCGGCCTTGAAATCTTTGCCCACCAGCGCTTCAAGTCCGGTTCTTTGGGCAATGTCGAGTGGCTGGTGGTTGAGGCCGCAAATGATGAGCCGAACCTGGCGCTTTTGGCAGACATGAGCCAAGGAAACAAGTGCGTCTGCCCCTGAAGAGTCAATGTAGATGAGGTTTTTGAGGTCTAAGACGACGGCTTTTTGGGGCAACTGGTCCTCGATGGCTTCAACCAATTTGACGGCGCCAAAAAACAAGGCGCCATAAAAACGATAAGCACCGATGCGGCCATCTTGACCCGTCAAGACCTGTGCGTCTTTGGGAGTCAACTGCTCGACGCGACTTAGGTTGGAGATTCGGTAGATGAACGTGATGCCAGCCGCAACAAGGCCAAACTCAACGGCAACCGTCAAGTCAACCATGACGGTGAGCAGAAATACGGCGATCAGGGTGATCCTGTAAGGTGCACGGAATTGCTTGAGGTCAGAAAAAGCGTGCCACTCACCCATGTTCCAAGCCACAAACATCAAGATGGCGGCCAATGCTGCCAAAGGGACATGGTTGGCCAGCGGGGCAGCTACCCAGACCACCAGCAACAAGGTGAGCGCATGGACCATGCCTGCGATGGGAGAACGGCCGCCGCTTTTGACATTGGTGACGGTGCGTGCAATGGTGCCTGTGGCCGGCATACCGCCAAAAAAAGGCGTTACAAAGTTGGCGACACCTTGTGCCATCAGCTCTTGGTTGGGGTTGTGGCGGTCACCAATGAGGCCATCAGCAATGCGAGCGCACAACAAAGATTCGATGGCACCCAGCAGTGTGAGCGTAAAGATCGGCATGCTGAGATGTTTCAATGCGTCGATACTGAACTCAGGCCACTCAAGGCTGGGCAGCGCAGACGGAATGCCGCCGAATTTGCTGCCAATGGTTTCTACAGGCAAGCTCATCATTTGGGCCAATAGGGTGGCGACCACCAAAGCCACAATGGAGCCGGGGACGACCTGCAAGATTCGACGTAAGCTGCTTGACGGTGTTTGTGGAGCGCGAGATGCAAAACTGCGTTGCCACAGCACGATTAGCATCAGTGAACCAGAAGCCAGTGCAAACGACGTGAGTTGAAAGCTGGGCCAAGCATCGTTCAAGGCGCGCAGAATGCCAAAGAAATCGGCGGGCATGTTGTTGACGGTCAGGCCCAAAAAATCCTTGGCCTGCGACAGCATGATCAGTACTGCAATGCCATTGGTGAAGCCAATGACCACAGCCACCGGAATGAAGCGAATGAGCGTGCCCAATTTGAGCAAGCCCATGACGAACAAAAGCACCCCAGACGCTGCCGTGGCAATGATCAAATTGGCCAAGCCATAGCGTTCCAAGATGCCAGACACAATGACAATGAAAGCACCAGCGGGTCCGCCAATTTGAACCCGGCTACCGCCCAGTGCAGAAATAATGAAGCCGGCAATGATGGCAGTGAACAAGCCTGCTTCGGGTTTGAGGCCCGAAGCAATGGCAAAGGCCATGGCCAAAGGCAAAGCCACCACCCCAACGGTGACGCCCGACGCGATGTCAGAGCCCAGTTGCTCGCGCGTGTAACCCTTTAAAGAGTCAACGAGCTTGGGGCGAAAGAAAAAGGCCATGCGTCAGTGTAGCCCTCAGTGAATGCGCATACCAGGCTTTGCACCTGGCCATGGATTCAAGACATAAATACCGGGCTCGGCTTTTTCGTCTGCATGGCTAGCGGCCAGCACCATGCCTTCGGAAACACCAAACTTCATTTTTCGCGGCGCCAAATTGGCCACCATGACGGTGAGCTTGCCGACCAAGTCTTCAGGCTTATAGACACTGGCAATGCCGCTGAACACGTTGCGGTGTTTGCCTTCGCCTACATCCAAGGTGAGTCGCAAGAGTTTGGTGGAGCCTTCCACGGCTTCGCATTGGACAATTTGCGCAATGCGCAAATCGATCTTGGCAAAGTCGTCGATGGAAATGGTGGGGGCAATGGCCTCGCCACCAGGCAGAGGCGCCGCTTCGACCACGGGTTCGGGCGCTTCGAACAATGAATCGAGCATGGCCACATCCACACGTTGCATCAAGTGCTTGTAATCGTTGATGGCATGACCTGCACCTAATGAAGCCTTCACATCTGTGAAGTTCATGGCATCGATGTTCAAGAACTTTTCCACGTTGCTGGCCAATGAAGGCAGCACAGGTTTGAGCATCAGGCTGAGCAAACGGAAGGCTTCAATGCAGGTGGTGCACACGTCGTGCAGGCGTGCATCCATGCCTTCTTGCTTGGCCAATTCCCAAGGTTTGTTTTGGTCCACGTACTCGTTCACGCGGTCGGCCAAGAGCATGACTTCGCGCAAGGCTTTGGCGTAGTCGCGTTCGTCATAAAGCTTGGCGATGGGGGCGACACCTTCGTGCAATTGCTTCAGCAAAGCTTGGCCATCGGCCGATACGGTCCCTAATTTGCCGCCCAAACGCTTGGCAATGAAGCCTGCAGCGCGTGACGCAATGTTGATGTACTTGCCCACCAAGTCGGAGTTGACGCGGGCTAAAAAGTCGTCGGGGTTGAAGTCAACGTCTTCGTTGCGGCCATTGAGTTTGGCCGCAATGTAGTAACGCAGCCACTCGGGGTTCATGCCGAGCTTCAAATATTTGAGAGGGTCGAGACCGGTGCCGCGGCTTTTGCTCATCTTCTCGCCACTGACAGTCAGGAAGCCATGCACAAATACGGCATTGGGCGTTTTACGTCCGCTGAAGTGCAACATGGCGGGCCAAAACAGCGTGTGGAAGTAGGTGATGTCTTTGCCAATGAAGTGGTATTGCTCAACCTTGGGGTTGTTGATGTAAGCGTTGTAATCAACACCGATCTTGCCCAAGTAATTTTTGAGTGAGGCCAAATAACCGATGGGTGCATCGAGCCAGACATAAAAGTATTTGCCCGGTGCATCTGGAATTTCAATGCCAAAGTAAGGCGCATCGCGGCTGATGTCCCAATCGCTCAGGCCGCCTTGACCCTCTTCGTCTTTGGCAAACCACTCTTTGATTTTGTTGAGCACTTCGGGTTGCAAGTGTCCTGTTTCGTGTGTCCACTTTTCTAAAAACTCGATGCAACGTGGATCGGATAATTTAAAGAAGTAGTGCTCGGATTGTTTCAGCACCGGTGTGGCACCTGACAAAGCAGAGTAGGGGTTCTTGACCTCGGTCGGCGCATACACAGCACCGCACGATTCACAGCTGTCGCCGTATTGGTCTTTGGCGCCGCACTTGGGGCATTCGCCTTTGATAAATCGGTCGGGCAAGAACATTGACTTTTCGGGGTCAAAGAACTGCTCAATGGTCTTGGTCGCGATGAATCCTGCCGCTTTGAGGTCACGGTAAATTTGCTGGGCCAGTTCGTGATTTTCTGGACCGTCGGTGGAGTGCCAATTGTCGAAAGCGATGTGAAAGCCATCGAGGTATGGCTTGCGACCAGCGGCAATGTTGGCTACGAATTGTTGTGGGGTGATGCCGGCTTTTTCGGCGGCAATCATGATGGGCGCGCCGTGCGCATCGTCGGCGCACACAAAATGTACCTCATGGCCTTGCATGCGCTGTGCGCGAACCCAGATGTCGGCCTGGATGTATTCCATGATGTGACCGATGTGGAAATTGCCGTTGGCATAGGGCAATGCGGTCGTGACAAAAATTTGTCGCTGGGCAGCAGTGAGGTTCGAAACAGACGAGGCAGACATGAGGGGTCAATTTGTAGGGGAATCCTTGATTTTATGGGCTTCGGCCGCCCGATGTCGCTAAACTCCCGCCCATTCGCAGAAAGTTTCACATGTCGACCCAAGAACAACTCCAAAAAGCCCTTGAATCTGTCATTGACCCCAACACGGGCAAAGATTTTGTCTCCACCAAAGCCCTCAAAAACCTGGTGGTGGACGGCGGCAATGTGGCTTTTGACGTCGAGTTAGGCTATCCCGCCAAGAGCCAAATTCCTGGCTTGCGCAATGCACTCATTGCAGCTGCCAAACAAGTACCCGGCGTCACCAACGTGTCGGCCAATGTCACGACCAAAATCGTGGCCCATGCAGCACAGCGCGGCGTTGCCTTGTTGCCTCAGGTGAAAAACATTGTGGCCGTTGCCTCTGGCAAAGGCGGCGTGGGCAAGAGCACCACCGCCGTCAATTTGGCGCTGGCACTGGCAGCAGAAGGCGCCAGTGTGGGCTTGCTCGATGCCGACATTTACGGCCCCAGCCAGCCCATGATGATGGGCATTGAAGGCCGCCCCGAAAGCGAAGACGGCAAAACCATGGAACCCATGGAAAACTATGGCGTGCAAGTGATGTCGATTGGCTTCTTGGTGAACCAAGACGAAGCCATGATTTGGCGCGGCCCCATGGCCACGCAGGCACTCGAGCAGTTGCTGCGCCAGACCAATTGGAAAGATTTGGATTACCTGATCATCGACATGCCACCCGGCACCGGTGACATTCAACTCACACTGAGCCAGCGCGTACCCATGACGGGCGCTGTGATCGTGACCACCCCTCAAGACATTGCTTTGCTGGATGCTAAAAAAGGCATCAAGATGTTTGAAAAAGTGGGCGTGCCCATTTTGGGCATTGTGGAAAACATGGCCGTTCACGTCTGTACCAACTGCGGCCACGTAGAGCATATCTTCGGCGCCGATGGCGGCAAGAAAATGGCTGAGAACTATCAGATGGACTACTTAGGTGCCTTGCCCTTGAACATGCAAATTCGTTTGCAAGCCGACAATGGCAAGCCCACGGTAGTGGCCGATCCCGATGGCGAAGTGGCAGGCATTTACAAGTCGGTGGCGCGCCAAGTGGCCATCAAAATTGCAGCCAAGGCCAAAGACTTTTCAGCCAAGTTTCCCACCATCACGGTGTCAAAAAACACTTGATACAAAAAGCAGTTGCCTCTGATGGAGGCCACTTCGCAAAGGCTTGAAGGCTTATGCTTTCAAGCCTTTTTATTTTCTAAATCACGCAAGCGGAAGCGTTGAATTTTGCCAGTGGCAGTCTTGGGCAATTCATTCACAAATTGAATGAAGCGGGGGTATTTGTAGGGCGCCAAACGCTCTTTCACAAATGCCTTCACTTCTTCTTCCGTCAAGCTTTGGTCGGCTTTCAAAACAATGAAGGCTTTGGTTTTGGTCAGGCCATCAGCGTCAACTTTGCCGATGACAGCCGCTTCCAAAATGGCAGGGTGTTGAACCAAAGTCGATTCCACTTCGAAGGGTGACACATAAATGCCGCTGACTTTCAACATGTCATCGTTGCGCCCAGCATAGGTGTAATAGCCATCAGCATCACGCGAATATTTGTCACCGCTCTTGGTCCATTCACCTTGAAAGGTGTCGCGCGATTTTTCGCGATTGTTCCAATACATCAGGGCAGCGGAAGGTCCCTTGATATAAAGGTCACCAATTTCGTCGTGGCCGGTCAACACTTCACCTTGCTCGCCGCGCAATTGCACCTCATAGCCTGGCACAGGCTTGCCTGTGGTGCCGTAGCGCACATCGCCTGGTGTGTTGGACAAAAACACGTGCAGCATTTCGGTGGAACCTATGCCGTCAATGATTTCGCAAGCAAAGCGCGCAGTCCAACGCTGGCCAATGTCGGCTGGTAAGGCCTCGCCGGCAGAGGAGCAGAGGCGCAAGGCCACTTGATCTTTGGTCGGTAAGTCAGGGCTTGCCAACATACCGCCATAGCCTGTAGGTGCACCGTAGAACACAGTGGGTTTGTGGTCTACCAAGCGCTTGAAGGTGGCTTGCGGTGTGGGGCGTTCTGCCATGAGCACCACGCTGGCGCCTACACTCAATGGGAAGGTTAGCGCGTTACCCAAACCATAGGCAAAAAACAATTTAGCGGCTGAGAACACCACGTCATTGGAGGTCAGTGCCAACACGCCTTTGCCATACAACTGTGCGGTCCAATACAAATTGCCTTGGGTGTGCACGGTGCCTTTGGGGTTGCCAGTAGAGCCAGAAGAGAACAGCCAGAAAGCTGGCTCATCTGCGTGCGTTTCGGCCGGCAAGCTGGGGCCTGAAGCAGAGGCCAACAAGTCTTTGAAATGCATGTTGGGCGCGGGTAACTCGCCTTCGTGGCGCGACACGACCACATGTTTGATGCTTTTGGTGCCGTGTGCAATGGCGGCATTCAAAGTGCCCAACAAGGCCGATGAAACCAAAGCCGCTTGTGCGCGGCTGTTGTTGATCATGAAGGCGTAGTCTTCAGCCGTCAGCAAGGTGTTGACCGCCACAGGCACCACACCCGCATAGAGTGCACCCAAAAATGACACCACCCAATCGCTGCTGTCTTGCATCAGCAAGAGCACGCGTTCTTCACGCTTCAAACCCAACTTGCGAAGGCCGGCGGCGCATGCGCGGATTTGATCGGCCATCTGACCGTACGTCAGAGAGCCCACATCGTCGATCAAAGCGGTTTTGTCTTTGCGGCTGTTGTTGGCAGCAATCAGGAATTGCGCAAAGTTGAATTGTGCGGGGGGTGCAGAAGGCAGGGCCATGGTTGTCTCCGTGATCTGGATCAAAATTTTTATCCAAGGTGCATTAAAAAGCTTGGGAAATCCTGCAGTAAGCGGTATAAATGCACTATCTTGCTTGCGGACGAGTATGCAGTAAAGTGCATGTTTTGTCTTCGTTTGAAATTAAGGGTTTTCCCTTGAATTTCTAAAATTTAAGCAGTCTTATCAGTTTTTTGGAGACATCGGTGACTGAAGCATCGACCGCATTTGTGGAGGTTGGCGAATCGCTAGAGCCTTTAAGAAGTCCATTTTTAATGGCCTTGGGCGAACGCGTTCGCAATTTGCGTTCACGCAAAGGCATGACGCGCAAAGCCGTGGCTTTAGCAGCCGATGTGTCTGAGCGGCATTTGGCCAACTTGGAATACGGCACGGGCAACGTGTCAGTTTTGGTCTTGCTGCAGGTCTCGCATGCTTTGCAATGTTCTTTGGCTGAACTGCTGGGCGACATCAGTACCAGCTCACCCGAATGGTTGCTCATTCGAGAGTTGTTGAGCAAGCGCACCGAATCCGATCTGCGTCGTGCGCGGGTTCAACTCACCGAGATGTTTGGTGAAGGTGGCGATGCCTCTGCACGTCGCACACGCATTGCGCTCATTGGTTTGCGCGGTGCCGGCAAAACCACGCTGGGTCAGCGTTTGGCGGATGATTTGGGTTTTGCATTCATTGAACTCAGCCGCGAAATTGAAAAATTTGCGGGCTGCCAAATTAGCGAAATTCACAACCTCTATGGCGCCAATGCGTATCGTCGTTACGAACGTCGCGCATTAGAGGAAGCCATTCAAATTTATCCCGAGGTGGTCATTGCCACACCGGGTGGCTTGGTGTCTGATTCCGCCAATTTCAACTTGCTGTTGTCGCACTGCACCACTGTGTGGTTGCAGGCCAGCGCCAATGATCACATGTCGCGCGTGGCCGCACAGGGTGATTTGCGCCCCATGGCTGCCAGCCCTGAAGCGATGGAAGATTTGAAACGCATCTTGGAAGGTCGCTCTGCGTTTTATTCCAAAGCAGACATCAGCATCGATACCAGTGCACAAAACACAGACGAGAGTTTCCAGCGCTTGAAAACTGAAGTACGCAAAGTCATTCAGTGGGTTGAATGATATTTGCAGAATATTTCAAAAAATTAGGGTAAATACTGATAATTTGCACTAAATTGCAGGTTGAGTGTTTTGAGTGCATGCAATAAACTGCATGTCATCGGCTCAGCACTCAATTTGGAGACTTTCATGACTACAGCGCCCATCGTCAATTACCAAACCACACCCGAAAACTACAAGCACATCAGCTTGGCATTTGATGGTGCCGTGGCCACCTTGTCGATCAACATCGACGAAAACGCTGGCATTCGCCCTGGCTACAAACTCAAGCTCAACTCATACGACTTGGGCGTGGACATTGAATTGCACGATGCTCTGCAGCGCATTCGTTTTGAGCACCCCGAAGTTCGCTCCGTTGTTGTGACCAGTTTGAAAGACCGCGTGTTCTGCTCTGGCGCCAACATTTTCATGTTGGGTGTTTCGACACATGGTTGGAAAGTGAATTTCTGTAAGTTCACCAACGAAACACGTAATGGCATTGAAGACTCCAGCAAATACTCTGGTTTGAAATTTGTAGCCGCATTGAACGGCGCTTGCGCTGGTGGCGGTTATGAGTTGGCTTTGGCCTGCGATGACATCGTGTTGGTGGACGACCGTTCGTCTGCTGTGTCTTTGCCAGAAGTGCCTTTGCTCGGCGTGTTGCCTGGCACCGGTGGTCTGACACGTGTCACTGACAAGCGTCATGTGCGTCATGACTTGGCCGATATTTTCTGCACCAGCGTGGAAGGTGTACGCGGTCAAAAAGCTGTCGACTGGCGCTTGGTCGATGCCATTGCCAAGCCCAACCAATTCCAACAAGTGGTGCGCGAGCGTGCCGACAAATTGGCAGCGCAAAGCGATCGTCCTGCTTCAGAAAAAGGCGTGGCCCTGACACCTATTCAGCGCAACATCGCTGAAAACAGCATCAGCTACAACAATGTGACCGTTGACATTGACCGCGCCAAGCGCTTGGCCACATTCACCGTCAAAGCACCTGCATCTGCACAACCCACAGACATCGCTGGTATCTTGGCTGCTGGTGCTCAGTGGTGGCCCCTGCAAATGGTGCGTGAATTGGACGATGCCATCTTGCACATGCGCACCAACGAACTCGACATTGGCACTTGGTTGCTCAAAGCTGTGGGCGATGCCAAAGCCGTGTTGGCCAGCGACGCAACTTTGTTAGCCAACAAAGACCACTGGTTCGTTCGCGAAACCATCGGCCATCTGCGCCGCACCTTGGCCCGTTTGGATGTGTCTTCACGCAGTATTTTTGCCTTGGTTGAACCCGGCACATGCTTCGTGGGTACGTTTGCCGAATTGGCTTTCTGCGCAGACCGTACATACATGTTGGCCTTGCCTGATGATGCAGACAAAGCGCCCACCATTCAGTTGAACGAATTCAACTTCGGTTTCTACCCCATGGTGAACGACCAGTCTCGCTTGGCACGTCGCTTCTATGAAGAAGTGCCCGCCATGGAAGCCGCTCGCGGTGCCATTGGCAAAGCTTTGGATGCTGATGCTGCATTGGCATTGGGCTTGGTCACTGCTGCACCCGACGACATCGATTGGGACGACGAAATTCGCTTGTGCTTGGAAGAGCGCGCAGCCATGTCACCCGACGCATTGACTGGTTTGGAAGCTAACTTGCGCTTCGCCAGCCAAGAGAACATGTTGACTCGTATTTTTGGTCGCCTCACGGCATGGCAAAACTGGATCTTCCAGCGCCCCAATGCTGTGGGTGAAAAAGGTGCTTTGAAGGTGTACGGCAAAGGTGAAAAAGTGCAGTTCGACATGAACCGCGTTTAATCCGAGCCCATACAAAAACGTTTTTGAAAGTGTTGTGCAGCAAGGTTCCCGGTGGTCTTTGCTGCAACCAAAATTTGACCCCACCGTTGCTTTAATTTCTGGAGACTCACATGTCCGGTATCAACTACAGCGAAAAAATTCCTAACAACGTCAACTTGTCCGAAGACCGCACATTGCAGCGCGCCTTGGAACAGTGGCAGCCCAACTTCATCAACTGGTGGGATGACATGGGCCCAGAAGGCTCGAAAGACATGGACGTGTACTTGCGTACCGCTGTCAGCGTTGACCCACAAGGTTGGGCACAGTTTGGTCACGTCAAAATGCGCGACTACCGTTGGGGCGTGTTCTTGAACCCCGGCGAACAAGACCGCACCATTCATTTCGGCGATCACAAAGGTGAAAAAGCTTGGCAAGACGTGCCAGGTGAGCACCGCGCCAACCTGCGCCGCATCATCGTGACGCAAGGCGACACCGAGCCAGCATCTGTGGAGCAGCAACGCCACTTGGGTTTGACTGCACCTAGCATGTACGACCTGCGCAACCTGTTCCAAATTAACGTGGAAGAAGGCCGTCACTTGTGGGCCATGGTGTACTTGTTGCATAAATACTTCGGCAAAGATGGCCGCGAAGAAGCCGATGCTTTGTTGCAACGTAACAGCGGCAACGAAGACAATCCCCGCATCTTGCAAGCCTTCAACGAGAAGACACCCGACTGGTTGTCCTTCTTCATGTTCACGTACTTCACAGACCGTGACGGCAAGTTTCAGTTGTGTGCTTTGGCCGAATCTGCCTTTGACCCCTTGGCACGTACCACCAAGTTCATGTTGACCGAAGAAGCGCACCACATGTTTGTGGGCGAGTCTGGTGTGAGCCGTACCATCCAGCGTACCGTCGATGTGATGAACCAACTCAAAACAGACGACGTGGCCAAACTGCGTGCTGCAGGCGTGATCGATTTGCCCACCATTCAGCGTTACATCAACTTCCACTTCTCCGTCACCATCGATTTGTTCGGTGCCGACGAGTCTTCCAACGCTGCTACTTTCTACAGCTCAGGCCTCAAAGGCCGCTACGAAGAAGGCAAGCGCAACGATGACCACGTTTTGAAGGGCAACACCTACAAGATTTTGGCCGTTGAAGAAGGCAAGCTGATTGAAAAAGAAGTGCCTATGTTGAACGCTTTGAACGAAGTTCTGCGTGACGACTACATCACCGATTCCAAAGGCGGCATTGAGCGTTGGAACCGCGTGATTGAAAAGGCTGGCATTTCCTTCAAGCTGACAGCCCCTCACAAAGCTTTCCACCGCAACATCGGTTCTTTGTCTGGCTCCAAAATCACGCCCGATGGCCGTGTAGTCACCAGCGAAGAGTGGATGGCCAAAGTGGGCGAGTGGTTGCCGACCAACGAAGACCGCGCTTATGTGGCCAGCCTGATGGGCCGCGTCACAGAGCCAGGTAAGTTTGCCAACTGGATTGCCCCTCCTGTGATGGGCATTAACCGCCAGCCTGTAGACTTCGACTACGTTCGTTTCAGCTGAGATCTAAACCAGATCCAACACACACGCCATGACCACAGAAGCCGTTTTAATTCAGCAACACCTGATTGATCCCGAGATCTGCATCCGTTGCAACACTTGCGAGGCCACTTGCCCCGTAGGCGCCATCACGCACGATTCTCGGAATTATGTGGTCGATGCTGACAAGTGCAATCTGTGCATGGCCTGTGTGCCACCTTGCCCCACGGGCTCAATTGACAACTGGCGCAGCATGCCCAAGGTCAAGGCTTATTCCACGGAAGAGCAATTGACGTGGGATGAGTTGCCTCCGGCCTTGAGCGCTGCTGACCTCCAAGCCATGGGCGTGGACGATCAAGCAGTTGCTGTAGCACCTGCTGCAGAAGCAGCACCAGCCCAAGCCGTCAACGCTTCAGGAGAAGCGGTTTTCAATTCAGCGGCCTATGGTTCGACTTTGCCCCCTTGGTCTGCAGCCCACGCTTACACCAACTTGTACGGCCCTAAAACGCCCACACAAGCCACCGTGGTTGGCAACTTCAAAGTCAATGAGGCGGGAACAGCCAACGAAACCCATCACATCGTGATTGATTTCGGCAGCATGCCTTTCCCAGTTTTAGAGGGCCAGTCTGTGGCCATCGTGCCGCCTGGCGTCGATGCATCTGGCAAGCCTCACCACGCCCGTCAATATTCCATTGCCAGCCCACGCAATGGTGAACGCGCGGGTTACAACAATGTGTCTTTGACCGTGAAGCGTGTGGTGGAAGATCACGAAGGCAAACCTGTCAAAGGCGTGTGTTCTAACTATCTGTGCGATGTGAAAGTGGGCGATACGGTTCAAGTGATTGGCCCGTTTGGCAGCAGTTTCCTGATGCCCAACCACCCCAAGTCCAACATCGTCATGATTTGCACCGGCACAGGCAGTGCACCCATGCGCGGCATGACCGAGTGGCGCCGTCGCTTGCGTCAAACGGGCAAGTTTGAAGGCGGCAAACTGATGTTGTTCTTCGGTGCGCGCACCCAAGAAGAGTTGCCTTACTTTGGTCCCTTGCAAAAGTTGCCCAAAGATTTCATTGACATCAGCTTTGCGTTCTCACGCACGCCGGGCCAGCCCAAGCGTTACGTGCAAGACGCCATGCGCGAGCGAGCCGCCGACTTGGTGGCACTCCTCAAAGACCCCAACACTTATTTCTATGTGTGTGGCTTGAAGAGCATGGAAGAGGGCGTGGTCTTGGCTTTGCACGATGTGGCCACCCAAGCCGGTCTCAATTGGGATCAATTGGGTGCGACACTCAAAAAAGAAGGCCGCTTGCACCTCGAAACTTATTGAGTTTCAGAAGTTTCGCACCGCCTGAAAGGCGGACAAGCGCCAATGACTTTGAATCATTGGTACTATCCGCCCATGAGTTCCAGACCCTCCATTGATGTTGCCGTTGTCATGCGCCGTGAGCGTGTGCAGGGTGACATGGCCAAATGGCAGACTTGGCGCTGGGTTTTAGACGACGTCACGCCCCAAGAAGAAGGCTTTGGCACCAGCCCCAAATGCCTGCGCGATGGCGATGATGGTGCGCTTTGGCTGTTCCCCAATTTCAAAGTTGAGCTTTACCCAGACGACGCTGAAGGGTATCTGCTCAACGTGACCTCGCCCAATCCTTGTTTCTTTGTGATGTGGCGCATGGAAGAGCAAGAGTCTTTGAGTGAAGATCTGGTGGCTGTGCCCGAACGCGTATCGCTCAGTTATCACGACGCTGGCCGATGGCTGGATGCGCAAGAAACCATCGAGCAAGTACCGGCTTCCGCCGACATCGTTGAATGGGTTCGCGAGTTTGCCAAGCAGCACTACACGCCCGAGGTGAAGCGTCGGCAACGGCCCCAAAGTTTTCAAGCCCTCACAGATCGTTTTGGCCAACCCGCCAAAGTGACCACCAGCGATCGCTCTGGCCGAAAGGTGGACGGCACATGAGCGAGAACGAAGGTGGATTTTTCAGTCGATGGTCGCAGCGCAAGCAGGCTGTGAAAGCGGGCCTTGTTGCAGAAGATAGAGTAGAGAAAAAACTACAAGAGCCAGTTCAAACCAAGGCGGCACCTCTTGCAACCGCTCATCAAGCTGCTGCTGAAAGCAAGGCTGAGCCTGTCAAGTTGCCGACCTTGGCCGATGTCGAACAACTCACCCCCCAATCAGATTTTTCATCCTTCATGACCCAAGGCGTGACGCCTGAAGTTCGCAATGCCGCCATGAAAAAGCTGTTTACCGACCCCCACTACAACGTGATGGACGGCTTAGACATTTACATTGGCGACTACAACACGCCAGACCCCATGCCAGCCGGCATGTTGGCCAAAATGGTGGGTGCGCAATTCTTAGGTTTGGTCAAAGCCCCCGAAGATGTGGCACAGTCCAACCCACTTGAAACGCCAATTCAAAATTTACCAGAGACAAGCTTGACTGCCCAAGCAGACAACTTAAACACCTCAGAGCCCCTTGAAAATAACTCGGCACAACATGACCACACTCATTTGCGATTGCAACCAAACCATGCCCCTGCAGACCCAGAAGTTGGGTCAGGCGCTGGGTGAATCGCTGACACTTCACAGTACCCTTTGCCGCAGAGAAGCGGGCGCATTTCAAAAGGCCATTCAGTCGGGTCAAGAGGTGGTGGTCGCTTGCACGCAAGAGAAAAAGCTTTTCTCCGAATTGGCTTCTCAAACTGAAGGCGCCACGTCCCCCATCAAATTTGTGAACATTCGGGAGGCTGGCGGATGGAGCAGCGAAGCGCAAAACGCTTCGCCCAAATTGGCGGCCTTGTTGGCCGCGGCACATTTGCCCGAACCCGATCCAGTACCTGCCGTGCCCTTCAAGAGTGAAGGGCGATTGCTCATCATTGGCTCGCTCGATCAAGCTGAGAAAGCAGCCGCCATGGTGGCCGATGTTTTGCAAGTGACTATTTTTGCGCAAGGTGCTGGCGAAGCTGGTGGTTCACAAGAACGTCAATTTCCAATTGTTGCTGGGCAATTGCAAAGCTTGAGTGGCTGGTTAGGTGCATTTGATGTGTCTTGGACCGACAGCAATCCAATCAACTTGGATTTGTGCACACGCTGCAATGCCTGTGTGCAGGCTTGCCCCGAAAACGCCATTGGCTTGGATTACCAAATTGACATGAACCTGTGCAATGCCAGCCGCGCTTGCGTCAAGGTGTGTCAATCGGCAGGCGCCATTGATTTCAACCGCGTGCCTTCTGAAACCTCAGAAAAATTCGATCTCATCTTAGACCTTCGTCCAGCGGGAGCGACTGGACCTCAGTTTTTGCAACACGCCCCCCCGCAAGGCTATTTCAAATGGGATGGCCGCGATCTGACGACGCTCATCAAATTGCGCGACATGGTAGGCGAGTTTGAAAAACCCAAATTTTTTGCCTACAAGCAAAAACTTTGTGCGCACAGTCGTAACGAAACCGTGGGTTGCAATGCCTGCGTTGACATTTGCTCTGCAGAAGCCATTTCAAGTGACAAGTCGCGCCAACAAATCAAGGTGAACCCCAATTTGTGCGTAGGTTGCGGCGCTTGCACCACTGTTTGCCCAACGGGTGCTTTGACATATGCCTACCCCAAGGCCCAAGAGCAAGGCTCGAAAATCAAAACGCTGCTGTCTACCTACCATGCGGCGGGCGGCAAAGACGCTGTGCTGATGTTGCACAGCCAAGAGGCCGGACTCAAAGTGGTGGAAGAACTGGGCCGTGCAGCGCAACTCAGATTGGCCAAGGGTATGCCTGCCAATGTCATTCCCATGTCTTTGTGGCACACCGCCAGTTTGGGTTTGGAAGTTTGGCTAACGGCCGTGGCCTATGGTGCGCACCAGGTCTTGGTGCTCTGCACAAACGAAGAAGCACCTCAATACTTGGAAGGGCTGGAGGCGCAAATGGCCGTGGCCCAGAGCTTGTTGGCGGGCCTAGGCTACGAAGGCGTTCATTTCCAAATTGTGCGTGCCAAAAACGGCATGGATTTAGATGCTGGCTTGCAAGCCAACAACGCATCAAAAGCACAAGCCAAATGGAAGAAGCAAGTGCCAGCCGTGTATGCCAAGTACGCAGTGGCGCCCGAAAAGCGCAGCACTCTGGAGTTGGCACTTGACCATTTGAGTGAGCATGCGCCCTTAGCTTTGCAAGCCGACAACAGTGTCATTTCGTTGCCTGCTGCATCACCTTTGGGCACACTGAAAGTGAATGCAGACAAATGCACTTTGTGCCTCAGTTGTGTGAGCGCATGCCCTGCCAGCGCACTTCAAGACAATCCTGATTTGCCGCAACTTCGTTTTATTGAAAAGAACTGCGTGCAGTGCGGCTTGTGTGCCACTACGTGCCCAGAAGACGCCATTGAGTTGATTCCCCGATTCTTGCGAACACCTGAGCGCAAGCAAGCGCAAGTTTTGAACCAATCGCAACCTTATGGCTGCGTGAAATGCGGCAAACCTTTTGGCACCTTGAAGGCCATTGAGGCCATGTTGGGCAAACTGGCGGGCCACAGCATGTTCCAAGGTGCGGCTTTAGAGCGCCTCAAAATGTGTGGTGATTGCCGTGTCATCGACATCTATTCCAATTCGGATGAGGCCAAAATTGCCAACATCCCTCCCAAATCTTGAAGAAATCAACATGACTTCCAATTTGTCATCGTCCTCAGCCCTCGACGAAGAAACAGCCCGCGCTGAAATTTATGGTCTGCTGGCGCAATTGTTTTATCAAGTGCCCAGTCCTGAGTTTTTAGCCCAGTTGCGAGTAGCCGTGACGGATGCGCCAGTGGCTGGCGGATTTTTGGAAGAGCCATGGCGTCAACTCGTTGAGGCATCTAGAGTGTCAACCGATGATGACATTGCCGCGGAATTTAACCACTTGTTTGGGGGTGTTGGCAAGCCTGAGGTTTACCTTTATGCCTCGCATTACATGAGTGGATTTTTGAACGACAAACCCGTGGCCAGGCTGCGTGAAGACTTGACGGCATTGGGTTTGGAACGTGACGACAGCATGTCGGAGACAGAAGACCACTTTGCGTGTTTGTGTGAAGTGATGCGCTATTTGATTGCGGGCGACGATGTGACGGTCTCCAATTTGACGCATCAAAGAGAGTTCTTTGCCAAGCACATTCAGCCTTGGGCTCAAGAAATGACCGAGGTCATTGCCAAACACCCACGCGCCAAATTCTTTGGGCAACTGGCAGAATTCACCCAAGCGTTTTTGAACATTGAAACGCAAGGTTTTGATTTGCTGACCTAAAGCAAGCTTCTGTCAAGAAAGCGCACTCGTCTAAGGGTTTCCCCATTGTGCGTGATTGACAAGATGATACGATCGAGAACCTATGCAAAGTATTTCCTAAGCATCTTCAGAGGAAGCATTCATGAGTTCTCAAAATCCAAAAGTTTCACGTCGCACTTTGTTCGCAGGCGCCGGTACCGTGGGTGCTGTGGCAGTGGCCACGAGCATGCTGCCCCAAGTGCAAGATTTAGCACCACAATCTAGCAAAAAAGCCAAGCCAGAACGCGGTGGTGGCTACGAGCTCTCCGAGCACGTCAAGCGTTACTACAAGACCACTCTGGTCTAAGTCCTTTCTCAAACACTCACCTCTTCTGGAGAGTTTCATGTTGTTGACCAAAAAGAATTCAGGCGCCACAAGCGCTTCATCGCCCTTCGTGCACAGCTTGCGCCGCGGTCTCACACAGGCGTTGCCCACCTTAGACCGTCGCACCTTCTTGCGCCGTTCAGGTTTGGGTGTGGGTGTTGGCTTGGCTGCATCTCAACTTAGCCTTGTGAAAAAAGCACAAGCAGCTAGCACAGCAGGCATTGTGGGCGCTGGCAAAGTTGAAGTGAAGCGCACCATTTGCACACACTGCTCTGTGGGCTGTGCTGTCGATGCGGTTGTCGAAAACGGCGTTTGGGTTCGCCAAGAGCCCGTGTTTGATTCCCCTATCAATTTGGGCGCCCATTGCGCCAAGGGCGCGGCATTGCGCGAACACGGCCACGGCGAGTACCGCCTGCGCTACCCCATGAAACTGGTCAACGGCAAATACGAGCGCATTAGCTGGGACGTAGCCCTCAAAGAAATCAGCGAACGCATGATGGAGTTGCGCAAAGCCAGCGGCCCCGACAGCGTTTACTTCATTGGTTCTTCCAAGCACAACAACGAGCAAGCGTACTTGATGCGCAAGTTTGTCAGCTTCTGGGGCACCAACAACACCGATCACCAAGCGCGTATTTGCCACTCCACCACCGTTGCTGGTGTGGCCAATACATGGGGCTACGGCGCCATGACCAATTCGTACAACGACATGCAAAACAGCAAGTGCGCCATGTACATTGGTTCCAACGCTGCCGAAGCGCACCCCGTCAGCATGTTGCACATGTTGCATGCCAAAGAAAACGGCTGCAAGATGATCGTGGTCGATCCACGCTTTACACGCACGGCCGCCAAAGCCGACGAATACGTTCGCATTCGCTCTGGTACAGACATTCCTTTCTTGTTCGGCATCATCTATCACATCTTCAAAAATGGATGGGAAGACAAGAAGTACATCAACGATCGTGTTTATGGCATGGAGGCTGTCAAGGCCGAAATCATGGCCAAGTGGACGCCCGACAAGGTGGAAGAAGCTTGCGGCGTGAAAGAAGAGCAAGTTTTCAAAGTGGCCAAGATGCTGCACGAAAACAACCCCAGCACCGTTGTCTGGTGTATGGGTCAAACGCAGCACACCATTGGCAATGCCATTGTTCGTGCCTCTTGCATTTTGCAGTTGGCATTGGGCAACATTGGCAAGTCGGGTGGTGGCACCAACATTTTCCGTGGCCACGACAACGTGCAAGGCGCTACCGACGTAGGTCCTAACCCCGATTCATTGCCTGGCTACTACGGCTTGGCTGAAGGCTCTTGGAAGCACTTTGCCAAAGCTTGGGACGTCGACTTTGAGTGGATCAAAGGCCGCTATGCCAGCCCTGCCATGATGGGCAAAAACGGCATCACCGTGTCGCGTTGGATTGACGGTGTGCTCGAGAAGAACGAACTGATTGACCAAGACAGCAACCTGCGCGGTGTGTTCTATTGGGGTCATGCCCCCAACTCCCAAACACGTGGTTTGGAAATGAAGCGCGCCATGGACAAGCTCGACTTGTTGGTGGTGGTCGATCCTTATCCATCTGCCACAGCCGCCATGGCTGCCATGCCAGGCAAGCCAGAAGACCAGAACCCCAACCGTGCGGTGTACTTGTTGCCCGCTGCCACGCAGTTTGAAACCAGTGGCTCTTGCACCGCGTCCAATCGCTCATTGCAATGGCGTGAGAAGGTCATCGAGCCTTTGTGGGAAAGCCGCTCCGATCACATGATCATGTACCAATTGGCCGAGAAGTTGGGCTTTGGCAAAGAGTTGGTCAAGAACTACAAAATGCAAAAAGTCAAAGGCATGGACGAACCCGTGCCCGAAGACATCCTGCGCGAAATCAACAAGTGCGTCTGGACCATTGGCTATACCGGCCAAAGCCCAGAGCGCCTCAAAGCCCACATGCGCAACATGCATGTTTTTGATGTCAAAACGCTCAAGTCCAAGGGCGGCAAAGACAAAGAAACAGGCTACGACTTTGGTGACGATTATTTTGGCTTGCCATGGCCTTGCTACGGCACGCCCGAACTCAAGCACCCAGGCTCACCCAACTTGTACGACACCTCCAAGCACGTCATGGAAGGCGGCGGAAACTTCCGCGCCAACTTTGGTGTGGAGCGCGAAGGCAAGTCCTTGTTGGCTGAAGATGGCTCCTATTCCAAAGGTGCCGACATCACCACAGGCTACCCCGAACTCGATCACGTGTTGCTCAAGAAATTGGGCTGGTGGGGCGAGCTCACAGAAGCCGAAGCCAAAGCAGCAGAGGGCAAAAACTGGAAGACCGACTCTTCTGGCGGCATGATCCGCGTGTTCATGAAGAACCACGGTTGCCATCCCTTCGGCAATGCCAAGGCCCGTGCTGTTGTTTGGAACTTCCCCGATCCTATTCCTCAGCACCGCGAACCGCTGTACGGTACACGCCCCGACATGATGGCCAAGTACCCCACGCACGACGACAGAAAAGCCTTCTGGCGTCTGCCCACGTTGTACAAAACCATTCAAGACAAGAACATCGCCGACAAGGTCCATGAGAAGTTCCCGCTCATCATGACTTCCGGTCGTTTGGTTGAATACGAAGGTGGCGGCGAAGAAACGCGCTCCAACCCATGGCTGGCCGAATTGCAACAGGAAATGTTTGTCGAGATCAATCCACAAACAGCTTCCAAGCGCGGCATTCGCAATGGCGATCGGGCTTGGGTCAAGTCACCTACGGGTGCTCGCTTGAATGTTCAAGCCTTGGTGACCGAGCGCGTCGCGCCCGATACCGTGTTCTTGCCATTCCACTTCTCAGGTCGTTGGCAAGGTGCCGACATGTTGGCGCATTACCCCAATGGCGCTGCACCGATCGTGCGTGGTGAAGCTGTCAACACAGCCACCACTTATGGCTACGACAGCGTCACCATGATGCAAGAAACCAAAACAACCGTTTGCGATGTGGAGAAGGCGTAAAGCCTTTGCCACACACAGGAGTAAAACATGGCAAGAATGAAATTTATCTGTGATGCAGAGCGCTGCATTGAATGCAATGGTTGTGTCACCGCTTGTAAAAACGAACACGAAGTACCTTGGGGCGTCAACCGTCGCCGCGTGGTCACTTTGAACGACGGTGTGCCCGGCGAAAAATCTATTTCTGTAGCCTGCATGCACTGCTCAGATGCGCCTTGCATGGCAGTCTGCCCCGTCAATTGTTTCTATCGCACCGAAGAGGGTGTGGTGTTGCATGACAAAGACGTTTGCATCGGTTGCGGCTACTGCTCCTATGCATGCCCCTTTGGCGCACCTCAGTTCCCAAGCGCAGGCACCTTCGGTGTTCGCGGCAAGATGGACAAGTGCACCTTCTGCGCAGGTGGCCCCGAAGCCAACGGTAGCCAAGCCGAATTCGAAAAGTATGGTCGCAACCGTTTGGCCGAAGGCAAGTTGCCTGCTTGCGCCGAAATGTGTTCGACCAAAGCCTTGCTCGCTGGCGACGGCGACGTGGTGGCCGACATCTTCCGCAACCGCGTGGTTCAACGCGGCAAAGGCGCAGAAGTTTGGGGTTGGGGAACTGCTTATGGCAGTAAAGCCGATGCGAAAGGTGCCAAGTCATGAGCAATATCAAACGATTGACAGGCTTAGCCATCTCTGTTGTTTTGACCGCAGGCCTCACAGCCTGTGGCGACAAAGCCCAAGAATTGGCAGGCCAGCCTAAAGTGGATGCAGCGCCCTACACCGGCACTGGTGTGAAGGCTTTTACCGAAGCTGATTGGAAAGCTGGCGACAAAAACAGCTGGGCCCAGCAACTCAAAACGCGCGCTCAGTATGGACAAAACGATCACACGCGATCCAACTGAACGTGGGAGAGCAAGCATGAACCGATCTTCGGTAACTAATTACATTCAGTCGGGCCTGCTGGCGGCTGGCTTGATGTTGGGTGGTGTCCTGAGTGTGTCTGCCCAAACACCTAGCGCAGCACCTGCGGCAGCAACAGCAACAGCAACAGCACCGGCGGCGGTGCCTGCTGCAGACAGTGGCAAGACAGGTGCACTTGGCGTACAGAGCGCCAACATCTTTTCTATTGCACCCGACGCCAACACCGATCCCAAGTACGCTGATCAAAACAACGGCGATCGCAGCAAGGTTCAGCCTGGCAACAATGCGCCTATGTGGCGACAAGTCGGCGCAGGTGTAACGGGCTACAGCAGCCTTCCTGCGTCAGAGGCGCCTGAAGCTGGCAACCTCATTCAACCTTTTGTTCAATACCCAGGTTCCAAGCTCACCACAGCGGGCGAGGCATGGCGTCAAGTGCGCAACAACTGGATCATTCCTTACGGTGGTTCCTTGCTGCTCATCGTTGCATTGGCCATTGCCTTGTTCTATTACGGCAAAGGCACCATGAAGTTGCACGGTACCGAGACAGGCCGCAAGATTGAGCGATTCACGCCGCTAGAGCGTGCAGCGCACTGGACCAACGCCATTGCTTTTGTGTTGCTGGCTGTGTCTGGCGTAGTCATCGCCTTTGGTAAGTATTTCATTCTGCCCGTCATCGGTACAGCCTTGTTTGGTTGGTTGACCTATGCCTTGAAGAACATTCATAATTTTGCGGGCCCCTTGTTTGCGGTGTCCCTCATCATTGTGTTTGTGACTTTCTTGAAGGACAACTTCCCAAGCAAAGAAGACATCACCTGGTTGTTAAAAGGTGGAGGTATGTTCTCAGGTCAAGAAGTGCCATCACACCGCTTCAATGCTGGCGAGAAAGTCGTTTTCTGGTTTGGCGTTTTGGGTCTGGGTGTCATTGTGGTGGGCTCTGGCTTGGTGCTGGACAAACTCATTCCGGGTCTCATTTATGAGCGCGGCACCATGCAAATTGCCAACATGATCCATGGCGTCGCCACTGTTCTCATGATGGCCATGTTCATGGGGCACATCTACATGGGCACTATTGGTATGCAAGGCGCTTACAGTGCCATGCGCGAAGGCTATGTCGATGAAACTTGGGCCAAAGAACACCACGAACTTTGGTACAACGACATCAAAGCAGGCAAGATTCCTGCGCAAAGATCTCCTGAAGCAGCTGCCCAAGGTGCTACCGTTTCCACATCAGCATCTGCTTAAAGTTTGAGGATACAAACCATGAAAAAAACATTCATCAGCTTGGCCACGGTGGTCTTGGCATCTTTGTTCAGCGTTTCTGCCATGGCCAAATTGCCTGCCCTCAGTGACGAGGCCAAGGCCAAGGCGGCAGAAGCTGCTGCAAAGACTGCACACGGCAACAAAGTGGCCGATTTTCAGCTTTGCAAATCTCGCGAAAAAGTCGCTGCTCACTATTACAAAACGGCCAAGGCCACGGGCAAGCAAACCACACCTCCTGTGGCCACACCCCCATGTGCTGATCCTGGACCGTTTGTGGCTGCACCACCTGCACCACCTGCCGCAGTCGCTGCAGCCCGCGCGAAGCCCGCTGTACCGGCCGCCGCGCCCGCAGCACCTGCCAAAAAATCCTGATTTTTCCCTGAATTCGTCAGGTTGAAAGTCCCTCGCTGAGTCAGCGAGGGACTTTTTGCGTTAGGCTCGTGCAAGTCTATTTCAATTACACATGTCGACTCCATCCTCCCTCAAACCACGACTCACGCAGGCCCGAGCCGAACTCACGCGTCAAATTGAGGTGGTCAATGAGTTTGGTGAAGCGTCACACATTCACATACCCGCCGAACGTGCCCTGACGGTCTATTTGGACAAGCGAGAACTGGTGACCCTCATGACTTTGGGCGCGAGCCCAGAGCACTTGGTGTTGGGCTTTTTGCTCAATCAACGCTTGATTCAATCGGCCAACGAAATTGATTCCATCACCGTAGATTGGACCTTGGGTGAAGGTGAAATGGGCCAACCTGGCGTGGCTGCGGTCAAAACACGCGAGGGTCAAAGCGAGGCTGGTCACAAGACTGCGGCGCGCGTTGTTACCACGGGTTGCGGCCAGGGAAGTGTTTTTGGTGACTTGGTCAATGACATTGATGCCATTCAACTCGATCCCCACGCAAAAATAGATCAAGCCACCTTATATGCCCTGGTCAATGCCATTCGCATTCAAGAAACCACTTATAAATCGTCTGGCTCTGTGCATGGTTGTGCCTTGTTCAAAGGCGCGGACATGCTGATGTTTGTGGAAGATGTTGGACGACACAACGCTGTCGACACCATCGCTGGTTGGATGGCCATGAACGACGTCAGTGGTCAAGACAAAGTGTTTTACACCACAGGCCGTCTCACCAGCGAGATGGTGATCAAGTCAGCGCAAATGGGTGTGCCAGTTGCGGTGTCTCGCAGCGGCATTACGCAAATGGGCCTTGAAGTGGCGCAACGCGTGGGTCTCTGTGCCATAGGCCGTGCTACCAACAAGCGCTTCTTATGCTTCAGTGCGGCACATCGTTTGATTTGGCAAACAGAATTGGCCGAGAACGCCGCTAAGTCTGTTGCCCATGACTGACCGCGCCAACATGTCGGTGATCCCTGCTTGGCGGTTGGCCCTTCAATTGGGCTGGCGCAACTTGTGGCGAGACTTTCGCTCGGGTGAGTTAAACCTGCTGTTGGTATCTGTGGTCTTGGCTGTTGCTGCACTTTCGGCCGTTGGCTTCTTTGCAGACCGTTTGCAAGCTGGCTTGTGGCGTGATGCTCGCCAACTTTTAGGTGGCGATGCCGTGGTGGTGAGCGACAAAGTGACGCCTGTTGCTTTTGTCGCCAAAGCGCAAGCCCTGGGTTTGAAAACACAAACCACAGTCAACTTTCCCAGCATGGCACGCGCCGATGATGCCCAAGGCGGCGACACCAAGCTGGTAGCACTTAAAGCCGTTTCTGAAGGTTACCCTTTGCGCGGCAACATGAGTTTGTTCAAGCCAGAGGCCTCCAATCCAAAGGTGGCGAGCGAAGACGTACAGACCACCCGCGAGGTCCCCAAGCCAGGCTCCGTTTGGGTCGACCCAGCATTGTTAGAAAGTTTGAATTTGCAATTGGGTGATCGCTTGTGGTTGGGCGACAAAGACTTGCGCATTGCCGCACTCATTCACCGGGAACCCGATCGCGGTGCCAACTTCATGAATTTTGCACCCAGGGTCATGATGCACCATGACGACGTGGCTGCCACGGGCTTGGTCCAACCGGCCAGTCGCATCAGCTACCGCATGGCCGTTGCAGGTTTAGAAGATCAACGCAACGTGCAGTTGTTTTTGAAATGGGCCAGAGATCAAGTTTTATTGCCAGAAGTTCGTGGCGTTCAAATTGAATCGATGGAAAGCGGCCGGCCCGAAATGCGTCAAACGCTAGACCGTGCAGAAAAGTTTTTGAACTTGGTTGCTTTGTTGGCTGCGTTGCTGTGCGCTGTGGCTGTGGCTTTGGCTTCGCGTACTTTTGCGGCGCGGCACTTGGATGGCTGCGCTTTGCTGCGTGTCTTAGGCCAAAGTCAGCGCACGCTCAGCCTGGCTTACGGTTTTGAATTTGTCACAGCGGGTGTGTTTGCCAGCGTGTTGGGGCTTGCTTTAGGATTTGGCATTCATCACGCCTTTGTATGGTTGTTGGCGGGTTTGGTCGATGCACAACTGCCGCCCAGCTCGGGAGCACCTGTCGTCTTGGGTTTGGGCATGGGGCTGACCCTGTTGGTGGCTTTTGGTTTGCCACCTGTTTTGCAGTTGGCCAAAGTGCCAGCCATCCGCGTCATCAGGCGTGACATGGGTGGTTTGCAACCTGCATCGATTGGCGTCTTGGTCATGGGTTTGTTTGGCTTTGCTGCAGCCCTGATGTGGGCCAGCCGCGATGTGAAGTTGGGTTTGCTGACTGTCGGTGGCTTTGCTGCCGCCACGCTGTTTTTTGCAGCCATCACTTGGGTCATGTTGAAACTGCTGAGGCGTTGGGTGCCAGGTCAAGCCACACCTAGATGGTTGCTATTGGCCACGCGTCAAGTGATGGCGCGCCCCGCCTATGCGGTGGTACAAGTCAGTGCGTTGTCTGTTGGCTTGTTGGCATTGGTCTTGTTGGTTTTGCTTAGAACCGACCTCATCAGCAGTTGGCGCAAGGCCACACCAGTCAATACACCCGACCGCTTTGTCATCAATGTGCAGCCCGATCAAACTGCGGCATTTCAGTCAGCATTGAGCCAAGCCGGTGTGTCGTCCTACGATTGGTACCCCATGATTCGCGCACGCTTGGTGGCCATCAATGACAAAACTGTCAGCCCAGAAAACTATACGGATGACCGCGCAAAACGCTTGGTAGACCGTGAATTCAACGTGTCAGCGCGTGCTGCCAAACCAGAACACAACGCAGTGGTACAGGGCAAATGGACAGAAGGTGAGAAGGACGCGCTGAGTGTGGAAGCTGGCATTGCCCAAACCTTGGGCTTGAAGATGGGCGACCGCATGCGTTTTGATGTGGGCGGTGTGATGTCTGAAGGGCGCATCACTTCCATTCGCAAAGTGGACTGGGGCTCGATGCGTGCCAATTTCTTTGTGATGTATCCGGTAGATCAATTGCCCGATGTGCACTTGAGCTACATGGCTGCATTTAAAACCCCAGAGCAAAAATCGTTTGAGCGCAATTTGTTGCAGCGGTTTCCCAACATCACCAGCGTTGACATGCGCGCCACACTGACGCAAGTGCAAAAAGTGCTAGACCAAGTGATCAGGGCGGTTGAGTTTTTATTTGCGTTTACCTTGTTGGCTGGCTTGCTGGTCCTGATGGCTGCTGTGACCTCCACGCGTGAAGAACGCAAACGTGAATTTGCCATCATGCGTGCCCTAGGCGCTACAGGCCGTTTGCTGAGTCAAGTGCAAACGGTCGAGCTCATGGGTGTTGGCTTACTGGCGGGCTTTTTGGCCAGTTCGGTGGCCGTTGGCGTGGGCTGGGGTTTGGCCCGCTTTGTGTTTGAGTTCGATTGGACTGCATCTTTGTGGGTGCCCTTGGCAGGATCGCTAACAGGCGCTATGTTGGCCTGGGTGGCCGGTTGGTGGGGTTTGTCTGAAGTGCTGCGTCAGCCTGTGTCGCAAACTTTACGACAGGCTGCAGAATGAGTTCAGCGAGCCTCTGAAGGTGTGAGCAGCACCACCAATGCGCCTGCTCCGCCCTCTGCGGGCTTGGCTTGAACAAAAGCCATCACTTGGTTTTTTTGCACCAACCAACTGTGCACTTTGGACTTGAGTACGGGTGTTTTGCCCGGTGAGCCAAGTCCTTTGCCATGCACCACTCGCACACACCGAATGCCGTGCTTGTGCGCCTCTCGAATGAAGGTTGTCAGAGCCAGACGCGCTTCATCGCTGCGCAAACCATGCAAGTCGATTTCGCGCTGAATGGACCAGTCGCCTTTGCGCAATTTGCGCGTTACCTCCGGGCCAACGCTGGGCCGTCTGAAACTCAAGGCTTCGTCGGTGTCGAGCAGGGTACTGACATCAAACTCATCGCTCAGGGAGTCTTGAATGACCTGCGCTTCGTCTTTATGCAACTGTGTTGCTACTGGCGCGCGAGGTGTTGTGGGGATGTGGGCTTTGTTGTGCAAAGGCAAAGGCGCAACTTTACCGATGGCCCTTGCAAATAAATTCTTATCGGCCTCTGCTTTTTTCAGAGCAGCCGCGCGCGCAGCAGCCTCAGCTGCTGCTTTGGCTTGCGCCTCGGCAATTTGCTTTTGAACGAGTTTGAGGTCTTGAAGCGATTGAAATTTCACGTGCCAATGTTGCCACAAGCCTTGCCCGATTTAAGGCTTGTTTACAAAACACCTTGCTCGGCCATGGAGAAGGCTTGGCCAGGGCCCACAATGACATGGTCCAGTACACGAACATCGACCATGGCCAAGGCAGATTTAAGGGTGTGGGTAAGGTGTAAGTCGGCAGGACTGGGGTGCACCGACCCACTGGGATGGTTGTGTGCCAACACCACGGCTGCGCTGTGGTGGTGCAGCGCCCGTAGCACCACCTCGCGTGGGTAGACGCTGGTTTGGCTAAGGGTGCCCCGAAACAAGGTTTCCATGCAGAGCAGCTTGTGTTGGGCATCCAAAAACATCATGGCAAAGACCTCATGGTGTTTGTGCGCCATGTGGAGTTGCAAAAATAACTGCACACTGGCCGCGTTTTGCATGACTTCACGGCTTTGCAATTGCTGCGACATGGCGCGTTTGGCCAGCTCCATGACGGCCAACAGCTCGGTTTGTTTGGCCGGTCCTAAGCCTTTAATTTTGCCTTGCTGGTAAGCCGGGGTGATGAGTAAATTGGCCAATCCACCACTGGCCAACAGCATGTCTTGGGCCAACTGCAGCACATTTCGCCCTGCGACACCTGTGCGAAGCAGCAAGGCCAACAATTCGGTATCGCTGAGGGCGCCGGGTCCGCGAGACAGCATTTTTTCGCGCGGTCGGGTATCGGGTGGGATTTCTTGGAGGTTCATGGGGCCGTTCTTTCAGATAAATGCCCCTTTGAAGCGCATTTCGCGGCCAAAGGCCAAGAAGCTTTTTACAATGGGGGATGGACAGTTCAAGTCTGTGCCCACAGGCTGCCGCCGGCAGTACTGAGAGTTTTCATTGGCCTGCATTGAATTGCCCCTCCTTACCATTGACGCATTTATGACCACCGTACAAGCCGGATCCTTTTTGACACTGCACTACCGACTGGCAGGGCCACAGGGCACCCTCATTAACACCTTTGAGGAAAAGCCTGCCACCCTGTCTTTAGGCTCGGGCGAGTTGTCGCCTGGCATGGAAGCCTGTTTGATGGGTTTGGAAGAAGGTGTGCGAACCACGTTTGAGTTGCAAGCTGGCGTGGCCTTTGGAGATCGCAACCCCGACATGCAGCAATGGGTGGCCCGCAAGTTGTTGGCCCAATTGGGAGCTGCACAAGAGCACTATGTGCCCGGCGATGTGGTGCAATTTCCCACGCCCGATGGCCATGGCACCTATGCGGGCGCCGTGATGCAAGTGGCTGAAGATGGCGCTGTGTTGTTTGACTTCAACCACCCCTTGGCGGGGCAACCCGTCACGTTTGAAGTTCACATCATTGGCATTTTGTAAAACCCTGACAGTTAAGCACTGAATCGAATCATCATGGGCGTACAAGAAATTTTGTTAGCTGAACCTCGCGGCTTTTGCGCGGGCGTCGATCGTGCCATTGACATCGTAGAAGCGGCCATTGCCAAATTTGGTCGGCCAATTTATGTGCGTCATGAAATTGTGCACAACACCTATGTGGTCAACGATCTCAAAACCAAGGGCGCTATCTTCATTGAAGAGCTGAGCGATGTGCCGCCAGGCGCCACTTTGGTGTTCAGTGCCCACGGTGTTAGCAAAGCCGTTCAAGCTGAAGCAGAAGCACGTGGCTTCACTATTTTTGATGCCACTTGCCCTCTGGTGACCAAGGTGCATGTAGAAGTGGCCAAGCTCCACAAAGAAGGCTACGAGTTCATCATGATTGGCCACAAAGGCCACCCGGAAGTGGAAGGCACCATGGGCCAATTGCCCGATGGCATTCACTTGGTCGAAGACACTCATGATGTGGTCAAGGTTCAACCTAAGCAAACTGATCTCTTGGCCGTCGTCACCCAAACCACTTTGAGTGTGGACGATGCTGCAGAAATTTTGTTGGCGGTGAAGCAACGTTTTCCTAAAGTACGCGAGCCTAAGCAACAAGACATTTGCTACGCCACCCAAAACCGTCAAGACGCTGTCAAGCTCATGGCCCCCGAAGTGGATGTGTTGGTGGTGGTGGGCAGCCCTACCAGTTCCAACAGCAACCGACTGCGCGAACTGGGTTCGCGCATGGGCGCTGACAGTTACATGATTGACAGTGCAGATGAGCTGAAGAACGAATGGTTTGAAGGCAAGCACCGCGTGGGGTTAACGGCGGGCGCCTCTGCACCCGAGGTTTTGGTTCAAGACGTCATTGCCCGCTTGCGCGCATTGGGCGCCACTTCTATCCGCAAGTTAGATGGTGTGACCGAGACCATCAAATTTCCCTTGCCCAAGGGCCTAAAATTAAACGATGGCCAATGATTTTTTGGCCACTTAAATCTTTTTCAAAATGTTAGACATCCTTTTGCTTCGTAAAGATCTAGACGCCGCCGTAGCGCGTTTAGAAACCCGTAAAAATCCCCAAGCTTTTTTGAATGTAGAAAAGTTTCGTGCTTTGGAAACAGAGCGCAAAACTTTGCAAACACGCACTGAAGAATTGCAAAGCCAACGCAACAATTTGTCTAAGCAAATTGGCATGCTGAAGTCCAAAGGCGAAAGCACAGACCAAGTGATGGCCGATGTGGCCAGCATCAAAACTGAACTCGATGCTTCTGCCGTGCGTTTAGAGGCTTTGCAAGCCGAACTTCAAGACATGTTGCTGGCCGTGCCCAACCTGCCCCACGAAAGTGTGCCTGTGGGTGCTGATGAACATGGCAACGTTGAAGTTCGCAAGTGGAGCGTCGACGGCAAAGGCCCCAAGACCTTCGACTTTGAAGTTCGCGACCATGTGGACATTGGCGAAAAACTCGGCCTCGACTTTGACACTGGCATCAAATTGTCTGGCTCACGCTTTACGTTTATGCGCGGTCAAATTGCCCGCATGCACCGTGCGTTGGCACAGTTCATGTTGGACACGCAAACACAACAACACGGCTACACAGAGTGCTACACCCCTTACGTGGTGAATGCAGAAACTCTGCGCGGCACTGGCCAGTTGCCTAAGTTTGAAGGCGATTTGTTTGCGGCCAAAAAAGGCGGACAAGACGGCGAAGATGCGGTTGACACCCAGGCGCTGTATTTGATTCCCACCTCAGAAGTGACATTGACCAACGTGGTGCGCGATGAGATTTTGGCAGAGTCCGATTTGCCCATGAAGCTCACAGCGCATACACCGTGCTTCCGTTCAGAAGCGGGCAGTGCAGGGCGTGATACACGCGGCTTGATTCGTCAGCACCAGTTTGACAAAGTCGAGATGGTGCAAATTGTTCATCCAGAAAAAAGCTACGAAGCGCTGGAAGAAATGACGGGCCATGCAGAAGCTATTTTGCAAAAGCTGGGCTTGCCTTATCGTGTCATGTTGTTGTGCTCGGGTGATATGGGTTTTGGTGCTACCAAAACATATGACCTCGAAGTGTGGGTGCCTGCCCAGGGCACTTACCGTGAAATCAGTTCTTGCTCTAACTGCGAAGCATTTCAGTCACGACGCTTGCAAGCGCGTTTTAAAAATGCGCAAGGCAAGAATGAATTGGTGCACACCTTGAATGGCTCAGGTTTGGCGGTGGGTCGTGCGCTTGTCGCGGTGCTTGAGAATTACCAGAATTCCGACGGTTCTGTGACGGTGCCTGAAGTGTTGCGTCCCTACATGGGCGGCATCACAGAGTTGCGTGCCTAAAGGCTACTGATAAAATTTGCGGCATTGACCCGCCGCAATGTTGAGTGCAGGAGAGGTGGCAGAGTGGTCGAATGTACCTGACTCGAAATCAGGCGTGGTGGCAACATCACCGAGGGTTCGAATCCCTCCCTCTCCGCCAAGTCGATAGCCTCGTTAAATTGCGGGGCTATTTTTTTTCTATTCAAGGGCATGCCAACACACAAATTCAATCGTCCCTAAAATCGCGCCATGATGAAATTAAGAAAATTCATGGTGTTGGGTGGCGCCATGACGATGGTCTGCGCATTGCTAGCCGCCTGCGTCAGCCTGACACCTCGTTCAAATCAAGACTACGACGCCAGCAAACCACACCATCGACCAGACGGATTCTCCAACCGATACTCAGAACGTTCTGACAAGCCCGGCTTGTTACGTTGGCAATGGGAGCGCTTCCGAGATGGTTTGCCCAAACCGCCTGCAGCACCTATCAAAGGCGTCGAGCCAGATCTTGAACTCATCAACAGTGACAGCCCTAAGCCCAGAGTGACATGGGTTGGACATTCCACGCTGTTGGTTCAAGTCGATGGTTTGAACATCTTGACCGACCCTCATTGGGGGCAACGCGCTTCGCCCTTTAGTTTTGCGGGCCCTAAGCGCCATCAGGCACCCGGCATACCTTTCGATAAATTGCCCGTCATCGATGCCGTTGTGATCTCACACAACCATTGGGATCATTTGGACAAAGACACTGTCCAAGCACTCATGACGGGGCATGCAGGCGTTCGTTTTTTTGTACCGCTTGGCATACAACATTGGTTTCAGAATGAAATCAAAGGAAGCCTTTTGCAAGGTCCAAAGCAGAATGTTTTTGCGTTGGATTGGGATCAACAGGTAAATCTAAATGGCAAAACAAAAAACCTCGAGTTGCACTTCTTGGCGGTCCAGCACTGGAGTGCCAGATCCATCAGCGATCGATACGAAACACTTTGGGGCAGTTGGGCCTTGATGCACCCCGACTTTAAATTCTGGTTTTCGGGTGACCTTGCTTACTCGCCCGATACCCAAGAGATTGGCAAGCGCATGGGCGGCTTTGACTTGGCGGCCATCGCCATTGGCGCCTACGAACCCCGATGGTTTATGAAAGACTCGCATGTCAATCCTTCAGAGGCGCTGCAAGTCCAAAAAGATGTCAATGCCAAAGCCGCCATCGGCATTCACTGGGGTACCTTTGATGGCATGAGCGATGAGCCTCTAGATCAGGCACCAAGGGATTTAGAGTTTGCTAAAAAAGAGTCCCCTACGCCCGTTAATTTCTTTGTGTTGAAACATGGCCAAAGTTGGCGTCGGTAGTCGTTTTCCATACACCTGCTAGCATTGGCCATTAGCATTTCAAGCCTCCAACTAGGAAGACCCTCCATGAACCTCAATGTCAACGGCAACAACGTCACCCTAGACGTCGACCCGCAAATGCCCTTGCTCTGGGTTCTCAGAGACTCCCTCAATCTCACTGGCACCAAATTTGGTTGTGGCATTGCAGCGTGCGGCGCCTGCACAGTCCACAAAGACGGCCAACCCGTCCGCTCATGCGTCACCCCTGTATCAAGTGTTGCAGGTTCCAACATCAAAACCATTGAATCCTTGGGTACCCCTGACAAACCCAGTGCCTTGCAACAAGCCTGGATAGAAGAACAAGTGCCCCAGTGTGGCTACTGCCAAAGCGGCATGCTCATGGCCGCTGCTGCGCTCTTGGCCAGAAAACCCAAACCCACCGATGCCGACATCGACGAAGCCATGACCAACCTGTGCCGATGCGGCACCTACCAACGCGTTAGAGCCGCCATTCACCGCGCAGCCGGAGCGCAAGCATGAAGCGCCGTAACCTCATTCTGAGTGGCCTAGGCCTCACCGGTGCCTTGATTGTGGGTTGGGGTGTCATGCCACCACGCTCACGTTTAGGCAAGCCAGACAACATGCTGTCGACCGAAGGTGATGTTGCGCTGAACGGTTGGATCAAAGTTGCCAAGGACGGAAGCATTGTTTTGGCCATGCACCGCAGTGACATGGGGCAGGGTATACACAATGCACTGGCCATGTTGGTAGCAGAAGAATTGGACGTTACTTTAAAGAGCGTTCGACTTGAGCAAGCTGGCCATGACGCCATCTATGGCAACGTGGCTATGTTTGTTGGGACCTTGCCATTCCACCCCATGCAGTCAGAGGGCAAAGACAAGCCCATGATGGTCAAGACAGGGGAGTGGATGGTCAGCAAAGTGGCGCGCGAATTGGGTGTCAACGCTACCGGCGGCTCTTCGTCTGTCAAAGATGCTTGGGAACATTTGCGCATAGCAGCGGCCACAGCCAAAGCCAGCTTGTTGTTGTCTGCAGCAGATCAATGGAAAGTGCCTGCCAAAGAACTGACCGTCAAAGACGGCTTAGTTAGCCATGCTTCAGGAAAGTCTGCTCACTTTGGTGAACTGGCCAAAGGCGCAGCGGCTCAAACCCCTACCAATGTTTTGCTCAAAGATCGCAAAGATTGGCAATTGATTGGAAAAGCGACACTGCGCTCAGATATTCCTGCCAAAACAAATGGCTCAGCTGTGTTTGGTATGGACGTTCGTCTTCCAAACATGCTGTTTGCCAGCGTCATTCAAGTGCCGCAAATGGGAGGCTCGCTCAGCAGCATGGACACCCAGGAAGCCTTGGCCATGCCTGGTGTTGTGAAGTGCATTCAATTGTCCAGTGCCGCGGGTTCTGCCCCTGGCTTTGCAGTCATAGCCAAATCAACTTGGCATGCACAGCAGGCTGCCCAAAAAGTAAAAGCGCAATGGACTCAGCGCAAAGAAGGTGCCATTGATACGAAGCGCATTGAATCTGAGCTGATTGAAAAACTCAAAACAGAAAGTGGCTTTGCTTTTCATGAGCAAGGCGATGCTGCCAAAGCTGAAGCGGGTGCTGCGCGCGTCATTCAAGCGCAATACAAGGCCCCTTACTTGGCGCACGCCACCATGGAGCCCATGAATTGCACAGCGCAATTCAAAAACAGTCAATTGGAAATTTGGGCGCCCACGCAAGTGCCTGGCCTGGCGCGCGCTGCGGCGGCCAAAGTGGCCGATTTGGATGAAGACAAAGTCAAACTCAATGTCACTTTGTTAGGTGGTGGATTCGGTCGACGTTTGGAAGTGGATGTGGTTGTGCAAGCTGCGCAGTTGGCCATGGCCACTGATGGCGCGCCAGTGCAATTGGTTTGGTCGCGTGAGCAAGACATGACGCACGACTACTACCGCCCCATGCACGTAGCACAACTGAGTGCCGCCATCAATGCGCAGGGCCAAGTTGAGAGCTTGCAAATTAAATCGGCTGGCGATGCCATTTCGCCGCGATGGATGTCTCGTGTGCTACCAGCGCTGTCTGGGCCAGTGGATGCCCCCGACAAAACAACAGCCGAAGGTTTGTTTGATTTGCCCTACGGCTTTGAGCACCAACGCATGTCGCATGTGTCTACCAAGATGGGAGTGCCCATTGGTTTTTGGCGTTCTGTAGGTCACTCACACAATGCATTCTTTTCTGAAAGCTTTATCGATGAATTGGCTTTTGAGTCCAAGCAAGATCCTGTGGCATTTCGGATGGCGCTTTTGAAGAACGCGCCACGTTATGCGGCGGTATTGAAATTGGCCACAGACAAAGCCAAGTGGGGCACAGCCTTGCCCGCAGGTCATGCGCATGGCGTTGCCTTGCACGAATCCTTTGGCTCTATCGTGGCGCAAGTGGCCGAGGTATCGATGCAAGACGGCAAACCCCGTGTACATCGCGTGGTGTGCGCCATCGATTGCGGTACGGTGGTCAATCCTGGCACCGTAGCGCAACAAGTCGAAAGCTCGGTTAACTTTGCATTGACAGCTGCCTTGTTTGGACAAATTGACATCCAAGATGGCGTTGTTCAACAAACCAACTTTAACAACTACCCCTTGGTGAGCATGGCGCAATCGCCTGTGGTTGAAACTTGGATTGTGCCCAGCACCCATTCGCCTGAAGGTGTGGGCGAACCCGCAGTGCCACCGTTGGCGCCAGCTGTGGCCAATGCGATGTTTAAATTGACAGGCCAAAGAATGAGATCTTTGCCCTTGAAAGCTTAAGCCCTTTTAATTTATTGCGTTAGCTTCTCATTCAAAATCACGCTATGCCTAATTACAAACTCCAAGTTGAAGTTACCCCTCAGTATCTGCCTGAGCAATCTGATCCCACGGGTGACCTCTACACATTTGCCTACAGCATCACCATTACCAACACCGGCAATATCGCGGCGCAGGTGATCTCTAGGTCATGGAGTGTGAACGATGCCAATGGTCTCCACGAAAAAGTGAAGGGCTTGGGCGTGGTGGGCTATCAGCCATTGTTGCAACCGGGTGAAAAATTTCAATACACCAGCGGCACACGTTTAAGAACACCGACCGGCACCATGCATGGCAGTTATTTCTGCGTGGCCGAAGATGGCGAGAAGTTCGATGTCGACATTCCCATGTTTGTTCTGGACGCCCTGAGCAACGAATCAGGTAAGCGCAATTTGCACTGATCTGAGCAAGAGCCTCTAAATTGATGGGGCCATCAAGTAGTTCAAAATGGCCTTCTGCACAGGCAATAAATCCATTTTCTGTAAGTAGCCTACAAATTCTTTGTAGTGCAAAGGATCAAAGGCCACTTCTTGCCCAATGTGAAATGGCGGTGTGGTGATCAGTTTGGGTTGCCCCAACGCAGCCAGATGATCGAGAGTCAGTGACCCTTGCGTGTTTTTAAATCCTGAAGGCCAACTGTCAGTGATCACGACATCTGTGGTGCTGTCTATTTTTTCGACAAATCGGACATGGTCATTGGACTCATGAAATTGTGCGTCGCACACATGCACCATGTCAAAGCCCAAGACCTGAGCCAGCTCGTGCCATGACCTGAACACATTGGTCGTTGGGCCCCACAGTGTTATTTGGGTATTGGCCAAGGGACCGATGGTTTTTTCAATCGAGTAGGCGTCGGTCAAAACTTCACAAGGGTGCCCTAAAGCCGTCATGGCGTTGACCACTGGGCGGTGCGAGGCCTGGGCAAATTCCATGAGGCGATCGTGATTGCCATCACGAATGACATAGATGTCGTAAAACGGATCGAGATACCCAGCTAGGTCACAAGCACGTTCAGCAGTTTTCAGCAGATTGGGCAACTCTACAAAGCTCAGATTCAGTTCGCGAAAGGCTTGGATAAACGTGGTTCGCGTGCGAATGCCATTGCCTTCAAATGACCATGCCACATTGCCTTGCAAAGGACGGATAGGGTTGTCTGCCAATTGCCAGATGGCCTGAATATCTTGAGCCGTGAGGTCGTTGATGCAAATGAGCTTCATGTGCCAAGTGTTGGAAGGGAAAGATCGATCACTATAAGGGGGCTTGTCTAAAAGCGGTGTCATTTTCTTGAGCTATCTCAAGCTTTGTGAATTTCGACATTGAAAGACCGATTTTTGGTCGTAGAATCTAAATAAGAATAATTCTCATTTAGAAAATTGTCCAATTTACCCCTCTTCAACGCGCAGTTGTCCGCTTTGTCATGCGATGCCCTCACCCTCGATCACCTTCAAGTGGGGACGCAGGGAAAGATCGCGGGCATTCAAGCAGACCCGGACTTAAAGCAACGCTTGGCAGCTTTGGGCTTGAGGGCTGGGTCCAAGGTCCATGTTCTGCGAAAGGCCGATTTCGGGGGACCTGTGCATGTGCGTGTGGGTACCACCGAAGTGATCATGCGTTTGAAGGAAGCAAAGCGCATCGTCGCCGTGCCCATGATTGACGACTCAGCATCACCTGCCAACAAACCCTGATCCTCATGAAAAAGATTGTTCTGATTGGCATGCCCAACACGGGCAAATCCACTTTGCTCAACCGCCTCACAGGTGCGCATGCCAAAGTAGGTAACTGGCCGGGCCTCACGGTGTCCTTGCTGTCTGCTCGATTGCTGGTGGGCGATCAAATGGCGCAACTGATTGACCTGCCTGGCATCTACGATTTGAGTGGCTACTCTGAAGATGAAGGAGTGGTCACCACCTACTTAGAAACACAAAAGCCCGACCTCATTTTGTTCATGATGAACGCCTCTCAGGTGGACCGTCAGCTGACATTGTTGTCGCAAGTGACCTCCCAAGGGATTCCGGTGGTCATGGTGATGAACATGGCCGATGAGGCCAGTGCAATGGGCATCACCATCAAGGCGGATGTTCTCCGTCAAACTCTAGGCATTCCTGTTTGTCTGTTGTCTGCCAAGTACGGTCAGGGCACCGAGCAATTGCAGAAATTTATGCGAGAGGGGCTGAAAGCCGAGCCCGCCAAAGCTTTGTCACCCCTAGAGGTGGAAGCGGCCTTTACATCCGGTGTGATGGTGCCTGCGCAAGCGTCGCATCAACTCACAGAGCACATTGACAAAGTATTGCTTCACCCTTGGTTGGGTTTGCCCATCTTTTTTGCAGTAATGCTGCTGTTGTTTGAAGGCGTGTTTGCCATCGGCAAGCCCTTGCAAGATGGCATGACTTGGCTGTTGGCCATTTTCCGAACGGAAGCCCTAGAGCCGTTGTTGAGTGGTTTACCAAGCATGGTGCAAGGCCTGTTGTTGGATGGTTTGTACAACGGCATTGGGACGGTGGCCAGTTTTGTGCCACTCATCATTTTGTTTTTTTTGTTTCTGGGCATGGTGGAGGACACCGGCTATTTGTCGCGCGCTGCCTTTCTGATGGATGCCTTGATGTCCAAGTTTGGTTTAGATGGCAGGAGCTTTGTGATGTTGTTGATGGGCTTTGGGTGCAACGTACCGGCTCTTCTGGGGACTCGAGTGATTCGCTCCAAAGGCCTACGTTATCTCACCATGCTGACCATCCCATTTTCATTGTGTTCAGCGCGCTTGCAGGTGTTTGTGTTGTTCATCGCCTCCATGTTCACAACACAACAAGCGCCCTGGGTCTTGTTCTCTTTGTATGTGGTCAGCATCTTGATGGCCATGCTCACTTCGGTGTTGTTTAAAAAGCAATACGTCAACGTCGATGCCTTTGTGTTGGAAATGCCCCCTTACCGGTTGCCGACTTTGCGTCAAATGGTGCTGAAGGGATGGCAAGAAGTCAGGCACTTTTTGAGCAGAACCACGCGCTTCATCATGTTGGGGGTGCTCCTCATTTGGGTGCTGACCAACTTTCCGCAAGGTGTTGCTGCGGGTAGCGTAGATACTTGGGCAGGACATGTGAGCCATTGGCTGTCGCCCTTGCTCAAGCCCCTAGGCATCAATGAACAGTTAACCATCGCTTTGGTTTTTGGTTTTGTCGCCAAAGAAGTGGTGATTGGGGCGCTGGCTGTGATTTATGGTCATGAAGGTCAAGCCTTGATGGACGCCATCGAGCAAAACATGGATTGGATCAGTGCGTACAGCTTTATGTTGTTTGCCTTGATCTACACGCCCTGCGTATCCACCATTGCCACCATTCGCAACGAAACCAAAAGCTGGGCGTTTACAGTCTTGTCAGTCGCATGGCCACTGTGTGTGGCGTGGTTGGTGAGTTTTGCGTTTTACCAATCGGCGCAATTCATCAGAGTGCATTTCTTTTGAACGGCACTGAAGCATTTTTCAATCAGCCTGATAACAGGTCAGGTTGTAAACTCAGTGAATGCAATCACTGGTCAACTCACAAAAAACGAACCTTATCGGTATAGGCTGGATGATTGCTTCCATGGCTGGGTTTGCCATTGAGGATGCATTTCTAAAGACCGTGACCCAACAAGTACCCGTGGGGCAAGTGTTGATGATGTTTGGTGTCTTTGGTTTGTGCACCTTCGCACTGATGGCGCGCCGGGTTGACGCGCCATTGTTTCTTCCGCAAGTCTTTACAAAGCGCATGCTTTACAGGGCTGTTTTTGAATTTTTTGGGCGCCTGTTCTATATCTTGGCCATTGCCCTGACGCCCATGTCGTCTGCAACAGCCATTCTGCAGTCAGCGCCTTTGTTTGTGGTCATCGGCGCGCGAATTTTTCTGCGTGAAAAAGTGGAGGGTCAAACTTGGATCGCCATTTTGCTAGGCCTGTTGGGTGTCATGATCATCCTTCGCCCATCAGCCGACGACTTTTCTGCCTTGTCTTTGCTGGCTGTGGTGGGCACACTTGGTTTTGTCGGCCGAGATTTGTTGTCACGAACGGCGCCGCCTGCTTTGACCAAAGAGGTGCTTGGTTTTTATGGCTTTAGCACCATGGCTATTGCAGGTGCCAGCTTTGCGCTCTGGGATGGCAAAGCATTCGTGTCCTTGGGGTGGACGCAAGGCTTGATGTTGGGTGCCGCTTTGGTGGCCGGTGTATTTGGCTACACAGCCCTGATGACGGCCATGCGCACAGGCTCGATTGGCGCGGTGACGCCCTACAGATATTCACGCCTTCTGTTTGGTATTTCGATTGGCGTGCTTGTATTTGGTGAGCAACTCGATGCGCCCATGATCTTGGGCTGTGCCGTGGTGATTGGCGCGGGCCTATTTATCGGTTGGCAAAACCAGCGTCGTCAACCCGCTCAATGATCACAGGGTCGTTGTCGGCATTGATCACGCGAACGCCGTGTTTGCTCAATATTTCTACATAAACTGAAGCGGCGCCCTGTTTGGCCAAGGCGTCTAAGCTTTCAATCACGGCACTGACTTTGACCACTTCGGCGGTGTCTGCCGTTAAACCCACTTTGCAGTCAAAGTCCCAAAAGTCGACCTCTTTGGGCAAGGCACGATTGCGTTCGCGTTTGAAGTATTTGCGAATCTCGTGCTTGACGGCTTCCAACACGCGGTCGGCGTTTTTACCTTCAATTTGCAGGGGGAAGTTTTTTTTCATCTTGGAATCCTAGAGGGGCAAGCGCCCTTAGAGGACGTTGATGCAAGACTTGATTATCGCTTAGACCTCAAAGACATCTAAAATTTCTTGTATTCACTGAAACTGTTTATGACTGACGCCCAAAGTACTGCCAGCGCACCTCTCCTTCACATCCAAGAAGGCATTGCCTCCATTACGCTGAATCGGCCCGCCCAGCGTAACCGCTTAGAAAACGAAGACTTGCAAACTTTGTTGGCACACTTTCAGCAAGTGAACCAGGATCAATCGGTGCGTGTGGTGGTCCTCACGGCCAACACGCGCGGGCAACCCAAGCCCGTGTTTTGCGCAGGCTATGACATTGGTGGCTTTGACGAAGAAGGGCAGGGGGCCACTTCATTTGAAAGAGTGCCCGAAGCTTTGGCAGTATTGAGGCCCATCACCATTTGCGCACTGAATGGCAGTGTGTATGGTGGTGCCACAGACATGGTGCTGGCTTGTGACTTGCGCATCGGTTTGCAGGGTCTTGAATGGCGCATGCCTGCGACGGCCATTGGTCTGCACTACTACCCCAGTGGCTTGGCGCGCTACATCCATCGAATGGGTCTCGCGGCTACCAAGCGTGCTTTTCTCACAGCGCGCCCCTTCACTTGGCGGCAACTGAGCCAACTGGGTTTGTTTGAAGACTTCGTAACTGCCGAAGTTTGGGAAGATTGCTTGAAAGAATTAACCCAAGACATCATTGCGCTTGCGCCTTTGGCTGCCGAAGAAACCAAAAAATCAATCAACGAAATCGCCACGGATGTAGCTCAAGAGGCCACACTTCGCGAGCGTGTGGAACGCACCAGCCTTAGCGAAGACTTTGCAGAAGGGCGCGCGGCGTTTGCTGAAAGGCGGCAGCCAGTTTTTCGGGGGCGGTGAGCGCAGGGCGCTGTTTTGAATAGCGCGCCAGACTCAAACCTTCGGTGCTAATTTCTGGTGTGCGGCCCAGTATCACATCGGTCAAGTAACGGCCCGAACCACAGGCCATGGTCCAGCCCAAGGTGCCATGGCCTGTGTTCAAAAACAAGTTGCGCAAGGCGGTGCCGCCCACAATAGGCGTGCCATCGGGTGTCATGGGCCGGAGGCCCGTCCAAAATTGCGCTTGTGCCACGTCACCACCTTGAAACAAATCGTTGGCCACCATTTCTAAAGTGGCACGACGTTGGGGGTTTAAGCGCAAATCAAAGCCACTCAGCTCGGCCATGCCGCCCACACGAATGCGTTGGTCAAATCGTGTAACAGCAATTTTGTAGGTCTCGTCTAGTACGGTAGACACTGGTGCCAATGATTCATTCACCAAAGGCAAAGTGAGTGAGTAACCTTTGACGGGGTAGACCGGAATGTGGATGTTCAAGCCCTGCAGCATTTGTCGGCTGTAACTGCCCAATGCCAATACGTATTGGTCGGCGTGCAGTACTTCTCGGGTGGGGCTCCTCAATTGAATGCCTTGAATCGATTGGCCATCCGACAAAATCTGCTCAATGGTCTCGCCGTATCTAAATTTGACGCCCAAGGCTTTGGCCATTTCAGCCAACTGCAAAGTGAACAAGCGGCAATCACCGGTTTCGTCGTTGGGCAAACGCAAGCCGCCCAACAAGCGACCCTCACGCGGCGCACAGGCTTGATGCAAGCCAGGCTCGACTTTGAGCAAGCCTTCACGATCTAATAGCTCAAACGGAACGCCGCATTCCTTCAAGACTTCAATGTCTCGCGCAACAGCATCGAGTTGGGCTTGTTTGCGAAACACTTGAAGCGTGCCACCGGTGCGCTGCTCATAAGAAATGCCCGTGTCTGAGCGCAACTGGCGCAGGCAGTCGCGACTGTATTCAGACAGGCGCATCATCCGTTCTTTGTTGACGCTGTAACGCGCAGACGTGCAGTTGCGCAACATTTGCATCATCCACTGGGCTTGAAACAAAGTGCCATCGGCTCGGATAGCCAAGGGCGCATGTTTGTCAAACAACCATTTCAGGGCTTTGAGGGGAATGCCAGGCGCGGCCCAAGGTGTGGCGTAACCTGGTGAAATTTGTCCAGCATTGGCAAAACTAGTTTCTTCTGCAGCTTGAGGTTGGCGATCGATGACCGTGACATCAACGCCGGAACGGGCCAAGTAATAAGCGGTGGTGATACCGATCACGCCACTTCCTAGAACAATGGTTTTCATCAAGTTTCCTTGTTTTGCACAATGAAATTGAAGTGTATTCAGGGTATTGCGGGTGATTTTTCTGAATTTTTTATATTTTTAAGTTAAATTCACTAAAAATATTAGTGTTTTTCTTAAAGTGCAGAAAATATGACTGAACTCGACCGAATTGACAGAAAAATCCTCGATTTGCTGCAGCGTCAGGGGCGTATGTCCATGACGGAATTGGGGGAGCAAATTGGCTTATCAACTTCCCCGTGTGCAGAACGTGTCAAGCGGATGGAGCGCCAAGGTGTGATCACAGGCTATCACGCGCGCATTGACCCCAAGTTGGTGGAGAAGCCTTTATTGGTCTTTGTAGAAATTACACTCACTACCAAATCGGGTGAGGTGTTTGACAAGGTCCGCAATCAAATTGCCAACATGCCCGAAGTGTTGGAGTGTCACTTGGTGTCGGGCAGTTTTGATTACTTGGTGAAGGCGCGCTTGAGTGCCATGACGCAATACCGAGATTTGCTTAGCAACATCCTGAACCAAATTCCAGTGCCGTCACAGTCGCACAGTTATGTGGTGATGGAAGAGGTAAAAGAGTCAAGCTACATCACCGTCTAGGCAGGCGGTGATGCAGTTGAATGCTTAAAACTTCAGGCGCTTGCCCAGTGCTTGGAAGCGAAGTTTCCAGGCCTCGCGTGACAACTCAATGCTGTCGTAGAAGCTAGGAATGACCAGCAGCGTGAGGATGGTGGACGTGATCGTGCCGCCAATGATGGCCACGGCCATGGGGCGATAAAACTCGCTGCCCTCGCCAATGCCAATGGCCACAGGCATCATGCCTGCAATCAGGGCAAAGGTGGTCATGATGATGGGGCGCAAACGTTTACGGCCTGCTGTCATCAACGCCTCCTCGCGTTCAACGCCTTCTTCTTCAAGCGAACGTGCAGCGTCTAGCAACAAAATAGCGTTCTTGGCCACCAAGCCCATGAGCATGATCACGCCAATGAGGCTCATCAAATTCAAGGTGCCACCCGTGAGCAACAAAGCCACCACCACACCAATGAGTGACAAAGGCAATGAGAACATCACCGCCAAGGGGGCTGTGAAGGAGCTAAATTGCATCACCAAAATGAAGTACATGAGGCCAATGCCCGAAATGAGCGCGATACCCATTTCAGCAAATACTTCTTGTTGATCTTTGGACGCGCCATCGAGTTCAATGCCATACCCTTCAGGGAAGTTGATGTTCTTCGCGATCTTCAAAGCATCTGCCGTGACTTCGCCAGAAGAGCGACCTTGAACGTTGGCCGACACGCCAATGGTTCGTTTGCCATCGGAGTGCTCAATTTTGGAAGGTGCTTTGCCCATCGAAATTTTGGCAATTTGCGCCAAGGGAATAACAGTGTTCATACCATTGACCGTGATGGGCAATCTTTCGATATTGCCAATGCTCATGCGGTCTTCGGGTGCCAAGCGCACAGCCACATCGCGTGATTCGCCGGTGGGGTCGACCCAGTCGCCCACTTCGATGCCTGCAAACGCAACGCGCAAAGCGTTGGCCGTGTCTGTGACGGAAATGCCCAAGGAATTGGCCAGACCGCGATCAAGTTCAATTTGCAATTCGTTTTGTGGATCCTGCTGAGACAAACCAACATCCACCGCACCAGGTACTTGACGCAATTGCGCCATGAAGTCGCTGGTAATGGCCAGCAATTTACGTGAGTCGGTTCCACTGAAACGAATTTGAACGGGCTTGGAAGCGCCATTCGACAAGTCGTCTAGCACGGTGTACTCCGCACCTACCAGTTGCGCGGTGCGTTGTCGCAATTCAATGGCAATTTCTTGCGCTGTGCGTTTGCGTTTTGTGCTGTCGCCAATGTCAACATAGATGCGCCCGCCCGTTGGGTTGACATAGCTGTTGGTGGCTTTGGTTTCGGGCAAGCTACGCGCCATGATGGCAGCGGCTTCCAGTTTCATGCGAGAGTATTCCAAATTGCTGCTGGCAGGGGAGCGCACATCAATGGCCAAGGTTTTTCCGTCTGCTTTGGGCAAGAAGCTAGACCCCCCAAACTGAACTTGCAAAAAGATGGCGCCAAAGAAACTGATAACAGCAAAGGCCATCATCCAACGGCGGTGGTGCAAAGCCCAAGCAATTACGTTGCCATAGCGGTCGGCTTGATGGTCAAACCAGTCGTTGAACTGTTTGAGTTTTAAGCTGATGCCTTTTTTGGGCTGCAAGTGCGCGCCGGGTGGGTCACCCCAATAAGCCGACAACATGGGATCGAGTGTGAAGGAAATCAGCAAGCTGACTAACACCGAGGCCACCACCGTTAACCCGAAGGGGCGAAACCATTCACCAGACACACCTGGCATAAAGGCCACGGGAATGAACACCGCCACAATTGAAAAGGTGGTGCCTGCCACAGCCATGCCAATTTCGGCGGTTCCGTTCAATGCAGCCGTGCGACGATCTGAGCCTCGCTCCATGTGACGCACAATGTTTTCTCGCACCACAATGGCATCGTCAATGAGCACACCAATGGCCAGCGACAAGCCCAATAGGCTCATGAAATTGAGTGTGAACCCACACAGCCAAACGGCAATAAAGGCGGTGATCACAGATGTGGGCAGTGACAAAGCGGTGATGAGTGTCGACCGCCATGAGTTCAAAAATACATACACCACAAAAATGGTGAGACCGGCGCCAAAAATCAATGCATCCACCACATTGTTCAAGCTGTTCTGAGCTTCTTTACCGCCGTCTTGCGTGACTTCAATCTTGGTGCCTTCAGGCAGTGACTTGTTGATGTCAGCAGCAATTTTGCGAATTTCATTGGCAACGCCAACAGTAGACGCGTCGCGCGAACGCGTAATGGACAAGCCCACATTGGGTTTGCCGCTTCGAACGCTTAGGGAATTGAGTTCTGCAAAGCCATCGGTGACGGTGGCCACTTGACCCAAGCGAATCAGTTCATTACCACTGCGCTTGATGACAATTTGATTGAACTCAGCAGGTGATTCAATGCGTCCAAGCAGTCGAATACTCTGATCTTCCAAGGCCCCACGAACTTTGCCCACAGGTGCCGTTGCATTTTGCGTGCGAAGCGCGTTGACCACTTCCGTGACGGATAGATTGACCTCGCGCAATTTTTGCGCATGAAGCAAAACACTCAGCTCACGTTTCAGAGCGCCATTGACATTGACTTGGGCCACGCCGGGAATGCCGCGAAATTTGTCGGCAATTTGATCTTCTGCCAGACGCGAAATTTCAGCATGACTTTGGCTTGAAGAAGACAAGGCCAGTTGCATGATAGGTTGTGCTGCTGGGTCAATGCGCAGTATGACGGGCTCACGAATTTCGGTGGGCAGCTTGTAGCGCACTTTGCCAATGGCATTGCGCACTTCATCGGTGGCCTCCACCATGTTCTTTTTAAATTCAAAGAACACCAAAATGTTGGCGTTTCCTTCATTGGCCGTGCCGCGCATTTCTTTGATGCCATTGACCGATTGCAAGGCTTTTTCAATGCGGTTCAGAACTTCACGTTCCACCGTATCGGGCGATGCACCCGGGTAGCTAATGTCTACCACCAACAAGGGCATGTCGACATCGGGAATTTGGTTGACTTTGAGTTTCTTTAAAGCCATGAGCCCGACGGCCATGAGCATCAGCAACACGACGATCGTGACAACTGGCTTCTTAACGCTGAAGTTGGACAAAAACATGGTTTATTGACCCACCTTGGCTGCTGTGTCAGTGCGTGTTGTAAAAGTTTGGCCATCTTTTAAAGAGCTGCCAGAGTTGCGCAACACCTTGTCGCCCGCAGCCAAGCCACTTTTGACCACCCATTGGCCCAAACGCGTATCTCTGTCGCCTAGTTGGATGCTGCGCTTCACAATTTTGTCGCCTTCCAAAGCCCATGCAAAGACTTTGTCGCCTTCACGGCGCAAGCTGCTTTCTGAAATCATCACGGCAGCTTGGGTTTTGGTTTCGACCACGCCTTCGGCATACAAGCCCACCACGGGCGGACGATCTTTGCTGTTGATTTCCACGATGACTGAGACTTGACGGGTAACGGGGTTGGCTGCGCCATCGATGCGCTTGACAATACCGCGATTGGCCAATTGATCCCCCGATTGAGCGACACCGTTGATGCGGAAATTAACGCGTTGACCTACTTTCAAAACGCCCATTTGGTCTGCAGACACCTGGCCTTCAAAACGCATACTGCTTGGGTCAATGACTTGAATCAACTCTTTGCCAATTTGCGCTGTATCGCCTGCAGAGGCCTTGCGTGCGCTGACCACACCCGTAAAGGGAGCGCGAACTTCGGTACGTTCGAGTTGTTGCTTGGCCGCTGCCGCACGCGCTTTGCTCGCCACGAATTCGCTTTGGGCACTGTTGCGCTTTACTTCGGATTCTTCAAGGCCCTGCATGGACACCATGCCTTGCGCTTGCAAAGATTTGATGCGCTGGTACTGGCGCTCTGCACCATCCAATGATTGGGCTGCTGCCCGCAAGGACTCTTCTGCCGAGTTGAGGTTGTCTCGTAGCACGGCACTGTCTAGGGTCACCAGTAAATCACCTTTGCGAACGGGCTCACCATTCTCTTTGTGAACCTTGACCACCATGGCACTGACTTCTGCACGCAGGTCTGCTCGAAGTTCTGGTTGCAATGAGCCAGAAATAACGGGGCCGGTACCGTGATCTGCAGTGCCCAGTTGGAGAATATCTTCAGCGCCCAGGCTGAGTTCTACCGCTTCTGCGGCCTTGCTGGCATCGTCCCCTGGCTTCTTACAAGCCACCAAAGTGCTGCAAAGGCAGACGGTGAAAATGACTGAACAAACAAAGGGATAACGACCCAAAGGAGGGGAACGCAGCATGGGAACTCCGACTAGGTAAAAAGTTCCCGAATTACAGCACGAATTTGGTTTTTTCAAGCCCTATAAGCTGCTCCGAAGCGACCAAATTTCAGGGAAAAGTACCACGTCCAGCATCCGCCTCAGATAACTGACGCCCCCTGTTCCGCCAGTGCCACGTTTGAAGCCTATGACCCTCTCTACGGTGGTGAGGTGCCTAAAACGCCAAAGCCTAAAGGCATCTTCTAAATCAGCCAGTTCTTCGCCCAGTTGGTAAAGATCCCAATGCTGCTTGTGATTTCTATAAACAAGCAACCAAGCAGCTTCAACTTCTGGGCTGGCGCTGTAGGGCTGGCGCCAGTCTCTGTCCAAAGCCGTACTGGGCACGGGCAAGCCTTTTCGGGCTAAGAGCTTCAAGCTGGCGTCATATAAAGAGGGTGACAGATAGGCAGCCTCCACTTTGGCAAGTAAGTCGGGGCGATGCGCATGGGGCATTAGCATGGCGGGATTTTTATTGCCCATCGAAAATTCTATGCAACGATATTGCCAACTTTGAAAACCACTGGACTGCGCCAAGTAGGGACGAATGGCGCTGTATTCGGGCGGCGTCATGGTGGCCAGGACATCCCAGGCATGAACCAGTTGGGACATGATTTGTGACACACGCGCTAGCATTTTGAAAGCATCGGGTAAATCGTCTTGTTCAATGTGTTGGATGGCGGAATTCAGTTCGTGAAGCATGAGCTTCATCCACAGTTCGCTGGTTTGGTGCTGCACGATAAACAACATTTCATTGTGATCGGGCGACAGCGGCTTTTGTGCATTCAAGATGGCGTCCAGTTGCAGGTAGTCGCCATAGCTCATCGCCTGACTGAAATCCAATTGGGCTTTCTCGTCTTTCACAATTTGCAAGGTGCTTGCTTCTCCCGTGACAGCCGTTGAGGGAGGCGATGAAGACGCGCTAGGGTTAAAGGGGCAGCCAAACATGTGGGATCCTATTTTTAGGTCACTGTTCAGGTCACTGCGTGCTTTTGAGAAAAGCGCGCTTGTTGCCACTCCTGGGTGTCCATTACTTCTTTTAAGTGACGCACGGCATGCCACACATCGGCATAGCCCAAGTACAAAGGTGTGAGACCAAATCGCAAAATGTCGGGGTGTTGCTTGCCATCGCCCGCTCTAAAGTCACCAATCACACCGCGCGCAATGAGCGCTTGTACGATGGCGTAGGCGCCTTCGGTGCGAGTCAAACTGACTTGTGAACCTCGCAATGCGTCATTCTCGGGTGTGGCAATGCCAAAGCCATGCCCCGCCAGTTGGGTTTTGACCAACTGCATGAAGAGGCGGGTGAGCGCCAATGATTTTTGGCGCAATGCGGTCATGCCCCCCAGTTTTTCGGCTTCTAAAAAGGCATCCAAACCGCAGTCGAGTGCCGTCAAGTTCAGAATCGGTTGGGTGCCACATTGGTAGCGAGTGATGCCAGCAGCAGGTTGGTAATCGGGTGTGAATTCAAAGGGCGCCGCATGGCCCCACCATCCCGTGAGGGGTTGCCAAAAGCGATCGGTGTGTTTTGGGTTGACCCATACAAAGGCAGGTGCACCAGGGCCACCATTCAGGTACTTGTAGCCGCAACCGACCGCAAAGTCGGCATGGCTGCCATTTAAATCGACAGGCACTGCACCTGCGCTGTGCGCTAAATCCCAAACTGTTAATGCGCCCACGGCGTGCGCTGTTGCGGTCATGTCGTGCATATTGAGCATGGCACCCGTACGGTAATTCACATGCGTCAACATCAACACAGCCACGTCCTTTGGGAGGGCTGTTTGAAGCTCTTCGGCTTCGACCAGTTTGAGTTGATAGCCGCGCTCTTTGCACAGCGCTTCTGCTATGTAGAGATCGGTTGGAAAGTTGGTGCGCTCACTCAGAATGATGTTTTTTTCGGGGTGATCTGCCTTGGCAATGGACAAAGCCGCGCTAAGGACTTTGAACAAGTTGATGGAGGTGCTGTCGGCCGCCACCACTTCATAGTCTTTGGCGCCAATCAGTTTGGCAATTTTGTTGCCGACTTTGAGGGGCAGTTGAAACCAACCTGCTGTGTTCCAGCTTTTGATCAGGTCGGTGCCCCATTCTTGCGTTACCGCTTGCGCAACGCGCGATGGCGTGGCTTTGGGCAAGACCCCCAAAGAGTTGCCATCCAAATAAATGACGCCTTCGGGCAATTGAAACAAATCTCGCAGGGACTTTATGGGGTCTTGTTGGTCTAGGGCTTGGCATTCTGAAAGCGTTTGGGGTGTCATGTTCATAGTTCTCGGAGAATGGCGCGCACCGGACTGGCGTCTGCGCTCATGAGTTTGAGGGGCAGGGCGATCAGTTCGTAATCGCCTTCTTGAATATTGTCTAGCTGCAAGTTCTCCAACACGCGCATGTTGCGAAGGCGGATGACTTGGTGGCTGTCTAAAGTTTTGCTATCGGCGGGATCAATGCTGGCGCTGTCGATGCCGATCAATTTCACGCCCAAATCTGCCAGAGCCATTAAGGTCTCGGGGGCAAAGGCCGTGAGTTGGGTATCGAATGTCTCTAAGGGAAATGATTCATAACTTCTCACCAAAATCCGCTCGGGCAGGTTTTGAAGTTGATGCGCCAAATGTTGTAGGGTGATGAGCGGCCCGGCATGGATGGCGTGAATTACGCGGCAAGGTCCGATGAAAGTGTGCAAATCAACTTGGCCAATGGCCACCCCTGATAGGTCGTAGTGCAAAGGCGCATCAGCGTGAGAACCCACGTGCGGCGACAAGGTGATGGCACTCACATTGACGGGACATTCGTCAGAAATTTGCGCGGACCAATTCAATTGAAAAGGCGTGTCGGCCGGAAAGACTGGGCTGCCTGTGTCGATGGGTGGGGAAATGTCCCAAATTTTTTTCATGAGGCGCAAAGATAGCGCGCGCAAGAATTTGTGGTGTCGGTTATATCCAACAAATGCACAAATTTCTTGCTTCAGACGCCAATTACAGTTCGTCGTAAACTTGCCAGCATGATTTTGACGCCTGATTCTTGGCAAGCCATCCAATTGACCGTGGCTTTGGCCACTTCAACTACAGTGATCTTGCTGATCTTGGCCACGCCGTTGGCTTGGTGGCTGTCTCAAACGCAGTCTGCTTGGCGCGCACCTGTGCATGCGCTCGTGACCCTGCCCTTGGTATTGCCGCCTTCCGTTTTGGGTTTTTATTTGCTCATTGTGATGGGGCCTCAAGGACCCTTGGGTCAATTGACGCAAGCCATGGGCTGGGGTGTTTTGTCCTTCACTTTTACAGGCTTGTTGATCGGCTCTATTTTGTTTTCTTTGCCGTTTTCAGTGCAGCCTTTGCAGCATGCTTTTGATGCCATGGGGCCAAGACCTATGGAGGTGGCAGCGACATTGCGTGCCAGCCGCTTAGATGCTTTCTTTTCAGTGGCCTTGCCTTTGGCGAAGCCTGGCATGGTGACGGCTGCTATTTTGAGCTTTGCGCATACCGTGGGTGAGTTTGGTGTGGTCTTGATGATTGGTGGCAACATCCCAGGCCAGACACGTGTGGTGTCTACAGAAATTTATGGTCATGTTGAAGCCATGGAATATGCGCAAGCTCATGTGTTGGCGGCGGGCATGTTGGTCTTTTCTTTTGTGGTGTTGTTGATTTTGGCCTTGATGAACCGTCGTCAAAGGCAGGTGGTATGAGCATCCTTCATCTGCAATTGAGGATGGACCGTTCAGCTTTCAAGCTGGATGTCGATCTGCAATTGCCAGGGCAGGGCATCACCGCTATTTTTGGTCCTTCTGGATCTGGCAAAACAACATTGTTGCGAGCTGTTGCTGGATTAGAAAAAAATCAGCAAGGTCGCATTCAAATTGGCGCAAACGTTTGGCAAGACACATTGCAGGGCATTGACTTGCCTACCTGGCAACGGGCTTTGGGCTATGTGTTCCAAGAATCAAGTTTGTTGCCGCACCTCAGCGTGACGGACAACTTGAATTTCGGCTTGAAGCGCGCATTGAATTCATTGGGCAACGTGCAGACAGAAGCAGCCAAAGCATTGCAAGCCTCCATCGAACTCTTGGGTATTGGCAGTTTGCTACAACGCATGCCTGATCAGCTTTCAGGCGGTGAGCGTCAACGTGTGGCCATTGCTAGGGCTATTGCCATGCAACCGCAATTGCTTTTGATGGATGAGCCTTTGGCTTCGCTCGATGCTGCTCGGCGCCAAGAGATTTTTCCTTGGTTGGCTAAGCTGCGTGATGAGTTAAAGATGCCCATGTTGTACGTGACGCATTCCGCAGAAGAAGTCACCCGACTTGCAGATTACTTGGTGGTTTTGGAGCAGGGTCAAGTTAAAGCGCAAGGCCCCGTTGGCACTGTGCTGACACAAGTGGTCAACCCAGTGGTGATTGGCGAGGATGCTGGCGCTCTGATAGCGGGACACATTGGCGCCGTGGATGCCGAATGGCATTTGTCACGGGTCGATTTTGAAGGTGGGTGTATTTGGATGCGCGATGTAGGTTTGCCAGTGGGTAAAGCTGTGCGCATTCGCATCTTGGCCCGTGATGTGAGCTTGGCGACTGCTGAGCCTCGCAACACCAGCATCCAAAATCAGTTGCAGGGCGTGATTCAAAGCATCACCCCAGATGCACATCCTTCACAGGTGATGGTGGTTTTAAAGTGCGGCACAGAAGAAGTGCTTGCCCGGGTGACCCGTCGTGCGATCAGCGAATTGGGGCTTCAAGTAGGCATGCCAGTTTGGGCGCAGGTGAAGTCTGTTGCTTTGGTGGCTTGACTTATCGGCACCCTGGAAATTGCAGTAAGTGTTTGTTTCTAATGAAGTTATTTCCTATATATATGTTTTTGTAATTAACAACTGAATATTAAGTAGTTCCAGTTTTAAGGAAAGACTTTCAGAATTCACTCATCTTATTTTTTAGATGCATTTCTGAGGTCTTTATGAAAACAAATCGTCGATTCATCAGCCGCCTTCTCAGCGCATTGGTCCTGGCTAGCGCAGGCTTGTCCACCCTAGCTTCAGCCCAAAGCGTGAGCTTGTTGAACGTCTCCTACGACCCAACCCGTGAGTTGTACGTCGAATTCAACGCCGCTTTCAGCAAGTACTGGAAAGCCAAAACAGGCCAAGACGTCACCATCAAGCAATCCCATGGCGGCTCGGGCAAACAAGCGCGCTCTGTGATCGACGGCATCGATGCTGATGTGGTCACCTTGGCCTTGGCCGGCGACATTGATGCTTTGAATAAGCAAGCCAAACTGATACCTGCCGATTGGCAAAAGCGTTTGCCCCACAACTCTTCACCTTACACCTCAACCATCGTGCTGGTAGTGCGTGAAGGCAACCCCAAGGGCATCAAAGATTGGGACGACTTGATCAAGCCAGGCATCAGCGTGATCACACCGAATCCTAAAACTTCAGGTGGCGCTCGTTGGAATTATTTAGCCGCATGGGAATTTGCCAAGCGCAAATACGGCAGCGAAGCCAAGGCCAAAGAATTTGTCCAGAAGCTCTACAAAAATGTGCCTGTGCTAGACACAGGTGCGCGTGGTTCTTCCGTCACTTTTGCACAGCGCAATCAAGGCGACGTGTTCATCTCTTGGGAAAACGAAGCGTATTTGCTGGAAAAAGAATTTAGCAGCAAAGTAGATGTGGTCTACCCCTCTATCAGCATCTTGGCTGAACCCCCCGTCACAGTGGTGGACAAAACAGTGGATCGCAAGGGGACACGTGCTGTGGCTGAAGCCTACTTGCAGTATCTCTATACCGATGAAGGTCAAGACATTGCAGGCAAAAACTTCTATCGCCCTATTTCAGCCAAAGCCCAAGCGAAGTATTCCAAGCAATTGCCCAAGCTTCCCTTGTTCACCATTGAGCAAGCATTTGGTGGCTGGGAAAAAGCCGATAAAGATCACTTCGCAGACGGTGGCAGTTTCGATCAGATTTATCTGAAGAAGTGATTCACCACTTCCATGGATCCATGCAATGCACTCATAAGGCGTCAAGTGTTCCTTATATGCAAATTTCGTATAAACAAACAACAAATGATTCGTTTGAGTTTTGAGGGCTAGCTCAGACAATCACGTCCTTACTCAATTGAGACTCACCATGAACAAGATCAAATCCATTGCCGCCGCCACCTTGCTGGCCGTTTCTGGCCTCAACGTTTCCGCTCAAACTTTGCTGAATGCCTCTTACGACGTGGCCCGCGAGTTTTACAAAGACTACAACGCCGCGTTCGTCGCAAATTACAAAAAGACCACGGGCAAAGACATCAAAATTGATCAAGCCCATGGTGGCTCTAGTGCTCAAGCGCGTGCCGTGCATGATGGTTTGGACGCCGATGTGGTGACCATGAACACCACCACCGACATCGACTTTTTGGCCAGCAAGGGCATTGTGGCGGCCGATTGGAACAAGCGCTTCCCGCACAGCGCATCGCCCACCAGCTCCACCATGCTGTTCCTCACACGCAATGGCAATCCTAAGAACATCAAAGACTGGGACGATTTGATCAAGCCTGGCATTCAGGTGATCGTGGTCAACCCCAAAACAGGTGGCAATGGCCGCATGGCTTATTTGGCAGCCTGGGGCTATGTGCGTAAAAAGGGTGGCAGCGAAGCCGATGCCGCAGCTTTTGTGGCCAAGCTCTACAAAAACGTGCCTGTGTTGGCCAAGGGTGGCCGGGATGCCACCACCATCTTCTTGCAACGCAATATTGGTGATGTGCTCGTGACCTTTGAATCCGAAGTGATCTCTGTCGACAACGAGTTTGGCGCCGGCAAAGTAGATGCCATCCATCCTTCCATCAGCATCGTGGCAGAAAACCCAGTGGCCGTGGTGGAGCGCACAGTGGCCAAAAAAGGCACTGGCGATTTGGCCAAGGCCTATTTGAACTACCTCTACTCTGACGAGGCACAAGAGATTGCAGCCAAGCATGCCTTGCGCCCCACCAACCCCGCCATCTTGAAAAAATACAGCAAGACCTTCAAGCCTTTGCAATTGTTCACTGTGAACGAAGTGTTTGGCTCTTTCGCTGAAGCGCAAAAAGTGCACTTCAACGATGGCGGCAATTTCGACAAGCTGTACACCGTTAAGTAATTCATGCTCTATAGTTCCGCTGCGGCGGCGCCTGCCAAGCGCAGGGCGCCCGCCCGGGTTTTGCCCGGTTTCAACATCACTCTGGGGTACACCTTGATGTACCTCTGCTTGATTGTGCTCATTCCTTTGTCTGCGCTCATCTTCAAAACATTCACCCTCACGTGGGATCAGTTTTGGGCAGCTGTCACAGGGCCACGCGTGTTGGCGTCGTATCGCCTCACCTTTGGCGCGTCTCTAATTGCCGCCTTGGTCAATGTGGTGTTTGGTTTGCTCGTAGCTTGGGTGCTGGTGCGCTACCAGTTCTTTGGCAAGAAAGTGGTTGACGCTTTGGTCGACTTGCCTTTTGCCTTGCCCACCGCAGTGGCGGGTATCTCCTTGACAGCTTTGTTGGCTGGCAATGGTTGGGTCGGTCAGTACTTGGAACCCTTGGGCATTCAGTTGGCCTTCAACCCCAACGGCATTGTGATTGCGCTCATTTTCATTGGCTTACCTTTTGTGGTGCGCACTGTGCAGCCCGTGCTGGAAGATGCTGAAAAAGAATTGGAAGAAGCTGCAACTTGCTTGGGCGCTTCGCGTTGGCAAACTTTCAGCAAAGTCATTTTTCCTTCTATTGCGCCTGCCTTGCTCACAGGTTTTGCCATGGCCTTCGCGCGTGGCGTAGGCGAGTATGGCTCGGTCATTTTCATTGCAGGCAATATGCCCATGATTTCTGAAATTACGCCGCTCATCATCATTGGCAAGTTAGAGCAATACGACTATGCGGGTGCCACCGCTGTGGCCACAGTCATGTTGGTCGTCTCGTTTATCTTGCTGTTGATCATCAATGGTTTGCAAGCTTGGCAGCGCCGTCACACAGGAGCGCCTGCATGAGCACGAATTTTATTCGCCGCGCAGAAGCCGGCACCACAGAGTCTGCATGGGTGCGCTACACCCTCATTGGCATCACCTTAAGCTTCCTGTTTTTATTTTTGGTTTTACCTTTAGCTGCGGTGTTCACGGAAGCCTTGCGTAAAGGTTTTGATGCGTATTGGACTGCCTTGCAGGAGCCTGATGCCTGGTCCGCCATCCGTCTTACGCTCATCACCGCCTTGATTGCAGTTCCGCTCAATTTGGTGTTTGGTATTGCCGCAGCATGGTGCATTGCCAAGTACGAGTTCAAAGGCAAATCGGTCCTCACCACTCTGGTGGATCTGCCGTTCTCAGTCTCCCCCGTGGTGGCAGGCTTGGTCTACGTGCTGATGTTTGGCGCACAAGGTTGGTTTGGTCCTTGGCTGCAAGAACACGACATCAAAATTATTTTTGCCGTACCAGGCATTGTGTTGGCCACCGTGTTTGTCACCTTCCCCTTTATTGCCCGCGAGCTCATTCCCCTCATGCAAGCACAAGGTAACGAAGAAGAGCAGGCCGCCATTGTGTTGGGTGCTACTGGCTGGCAAACTTTTTGGTATGTCACGCTGCCCAACATCAAGTGGGGTTTGATCTACGGTGTTATTTTGTGTAACGCGCGCGCCATGGGTGAGTTTGGTGCGGTGTCGGTGGTGTCTGGTCACATTCGCGGCCAGACCAACACCATGCCTTTGCACGTTGAAATTTTGTACAACGAATACCAATCGGTGGCCGCCTTTGCGGTGGCTTCTTTGTTGGCTTTGCTGGCGCTGGTTACGTTGGTCATCAAGTCGGTGGCAGAGTGGCGCCACGAGCGCGAGATGAAAGCCATTGGTGATTTGTCACCAGAATATACCAAGGCAGCGCCTTTAGATCTGTCATTGAAAGCTGCATCATGAGCATCGAAATCAGAAACGTTCACAAACAGTTTGGCGACTTCCACGCTTTGCGTGATGTCAGCCTCGACATTGACTCCGGCGAGTTGGTGGCCTTGCTTGGCCCTTCAGGCTGTGGCAAAACCACCTTGCTGCGCATCATTGCCGGTTTAGAAACAGCTGACACGGGTAGCATTGCTTTCAGCGGCGAAGACACCACACACGTGCATGTGCGCGAGCGCCAAGTGGGTTTTGTGTTTCAACACTACGCCCTGTTCCGTCACATGACCGTGTTCGAAAACGTGGCCTTTGGCCTGCGCATGAAGCCGCGCAACGTGCGCCCTTCAGAAGCTGTCATCAAACAAAAGGTACACGACCTCTTGGGTTTGGTGCAACTCGATTGGTTGGCCGATCGTTACCCTTCACAACTCTCGGGCGGTCAACGTCAACGCATTGCGCTGGCACGTGCTTTGGCCGTAGAACCCAAGGTGTTGTTGCTCGACGAGCCCTTTGGCGCGCTCGATGCCAAAGTCCGCAAAGAATTGCGCCGTTGGTTGCGCCGCTTGCACGACGACTTGCATGTCACCAGTATTTTTGTCACGCACGATCAAGAAGAAGCCTTGGAAGTGGCCGACCGAGTGGTGCTCATGAACAGTGGCCGTGTGGAGCAAATTGGCTCACCCCAACAAGTGTGGGACCACCCTGCCAGCCCCTTTGTGTATGGCTTCTTGGGCGATGTGAACTTGTTCCATGGCCGCGCCCACGAAGGCGAAATGCTCATTGGTGGCGACAACGCCGTCAGCCTCAACAGTCCAGAGCACCAACACGTGCAAGACAGCAAAGCCTTTGCTTATGTTCGCACGCACGACATTGAAGTGAAGCGTTACAGTACAGGCGATACAGGCATCAAAGCCAAGCTGACCCGCGCCATTGTGGTGGGGCCCATTGCGCGCCTTGAATTTGAGCCGGTCGACCATCACGACTTTGCCAAAGACACGGTCATTGAGGCGCAACTGTCAGCCCACTTGTTTGCAGAACAGCAGTACAAAGAAGGCGAAACCTTGGTACTCACACCTCGCAAGGCACGTATCTTTGTTGAAAGCTGATCGCACTCAACGCTTTCTGCCAAGCCAGCACAGAATTTCAAAAGTGCTGGCTTTTTTTTGCTTTGCCAAGGCAAAATATCTGCATGACTCAAGACATCGTCGTTCAAGCTCCTGCGCAAGCCGCACAACTTTTCTTGCTGTTCCATGGTTATGGCGCTGATGCGCAAGACATGCAGCCTTTGGCCAAACGCTTTGCAGAAGAATTTCCGCAAGCATACGTGGTGTGTGTGCAAGCCACTGAGCCGGCAGAAGCAGGCTTTGGCTGGCAATGGTTTCCACTTCAAGGTGTGACCGAAGAAAATCGCCCTCAACGTGTGAGCGATGCCTTGTCTGGTTTTGTATCGATCATTCGTGGGTGGCAGCAACGCGCAAATATTGGCCATGAAGCCACAGCGCTGGTCGGTTTCTCGCAAGGCGGCATCATGTCTTTAGCGGCCAGTTTGCAAGAGGACAAGCTGTGCGGCCGCGTCATGGGTTTTGGAAGTCGATTTGTCGAGTTGCCGGTACAAGCGCCAGAAACAGTCACTTACCATCTGTTTCACGGCAAATCCGACAATGTCATTCACTATGGTTTTGCCGTGAGTGCCGCAGAGAGGTTGGTGGCCATTGACGCCGATGTCACGGCCGATGTGTTGCCCTATATTGGCCACGAGATACATCCCAACATGATTGATTTGGCCATTGAGCGTCTAACCACCCACATGCCCAAACGCTTTTATAAGCAAGTGCAAGAGGCCGATCCGGGTGATTCACCTGTGCGCCACTGAGCTCGCTAAAATTCACACATCAAATTAACGCTGCCCTCAGGTGGCTTCACTTAAAAGAGCTTGGTCATGAAAATTGCAACTGCCTGTTTGGCGCTCATCACCTGCTTGTCAATGCAAGGCTGCGCCGTGGTGGCTGTGGCCGATGTGGTGGCCTCCACTGTCATTTACACCGGCAAGACGGTGATCAATGTCATTGACGCTGTCACCCCCGACATCGTCAACAAAAAGAAAAAAGATTAAATACCCAGCCAGCCGTTGGTGCGCGCAAAGTGCAAAGCTTGCGTGCGGCTGTTAACGCCAAGGCGTCGAAACAGGCGCCAAAAGTGAACCTTGACGGTGTGTTCGCTGATGGTGAGTTTGTCGGCAATGTCGCGGTTGCTGAGACCCTGGTCCAACATCAAAATCAATTGTTTTTGACGTTTTGAAAGTTTGGTAGGTACTGCCGTGCCGGACTCTGTTTCGGCTTCTTCTGGCGCAGGCAAAAAAGTGCGCAGACCTTCAATGATGGTGTTGGGCGGGCTGGCTTTTTCTATAAATAAATTGGCGCCAGCATCGAGGCAAGCTGCTTCGCACTCGCTGGCCTCTGAGCCTGTGACCACTACCAGCGGCACGTTGGGAAACTTGGCCTTAACCGCATGCACACCCGACAAACCCAAGGTGTCGGGCAGTTTCAAATCGAGGCAAATCAATTCAGGTTCACCTTGACGCTCTACCGTGGACTCCAAACTGCTGAGTTTGGGCACAGACACCACCTTTAAACCAGGACGAACCCGCTGGACCAACATGGTGAGGGCGTCGCGCATCAGAGGATGGTCGTCAATCACGTAAACAGTCATGGTGTGCTCAAGAATGAAACTTAAAGTATGAGAGTATCAGCAAAGTCTGCAACAAATCAAGCAACTTTTGTGAAATTTGAACACTTTTTAAAGATTTGTGAGTACGCGGCTTAAGCCTTGGCTTTGGCCTTCTCAGCCAGCTCGGAGCGCAACACAGACAAAGCGTCTGTTACATCCGTTGCACTCGCGCCTTCACCCAACGCAACTTGCGCCCCCAAAACAGCCAAAGCAGTGCTCTCGTCTTGTTGCAATTGGGCAATGGCCAAGCCTGCGTCTTTGGGCGATCCAAAGCCTACGCTTTGCAAAAGCACGCGACCTTGTTGATCGACCAACTTGAAATAAAACTGGCCGTCTTTTTCGCGGTATTGCTTGAACGAAGGACATGCAGCGCGAGCTGATTTGGCGCTTGCTTGGGTTGTTGCAGCACTGGCCAATGAGCGCAAGCCGACTGCATGGCGCAGTTCTTTGATGAAAGGTGTGGCCAGTTCGCGCGCCTTGGCGGCACCCTTGAGCAACAGTGCATCCACTTGAGCTGGGTTGTTGATGAGCTCTTCGTACTTGGCGCGCATAGGTGCCACTTCGCGGTCAATGCGTTCAAACAGAACTTGCTTGGCATCGCCCCAGCCAATGCCATCGGCATAAGCTTTGGCCAAAGCAGCAGTTTCTTGGGCGCTGGCAAAGGCTTGGTAAATTTGAAACAACGCCGAGCCTTCGGTCTCTTTGGCCTCGCCAGGCGCACGTGAATCGGTCACGATGCCCGAGATCAATTTCTTCATCTGCGCGCTGCTAGAAAAGAGCGGAATGGTGTTGTCGTAGCTTTTGCTCATCTTGCGGCCATCCAAGCCTGGTAGCAACGCCACAGATTCTTCAATGACAGCTTCAGGCAATACCAGGTGCTCACCATACAAGTGGTTAAAACTGGACGCCATGTCGCGCGCCATTTCAATGTGCTGAATTTGATCGCGGCCTACGGGCACTTTGTGCGCCTTGAACATCAAGATGTCGGCACCCATGAGCACGGGATACATGAACAAGCCAGCCGTAACGTCTGCATCGGGGTCATTGCCTGCCAGGTTGTTTTTATCCACAGACGCTTTGTACGCGTGTGCTCTGTTGAGCATGCCTTTGCCTGTGACGCAGGTCAAAAGCCACGTGAGCTCTGGAATTTCTGGAATGTCAGACTGGCGATAAAACATCACGCCCTCGGGGTCCAAACCGGCTGCAATCCAACTGGCGGCAATTTCTAAGGTAGAACGCTGAATGCGTGCGGGGTCATCGCATTTGATCAGCGCGTGGTAGTCGGCTAAAAAATAAAAGCCTTGGGTGCTTGGGTTGCGACTGGCTTGCACAGTGGGACGAATGGCGCCCACGTAGTTGCCCAAGTGTGGCGTGCCGGTGGTGGTAATGCCGGTCAATACACGGGTGCGTTGGCTGTTGTCGGTCGTCATGGCAAAGGCTACTTCAAAAAAATTGCTTTAAGAAAGAGATTTCAAAATCAGCTCGATCAGTCCAAACGTGGCACCCATCACTGGGTCTAGCCACAGGTGATTGACCACGCCCGTAATGGCCAAGCCGATCACGATAAAAAAGCCATAAGGCTCAATGCGAGAAAATTGATAGGCTTGTTTCCAGGGCAGCAGACCCACCACAATGCGACCGCCATCTAAGGGCGGTAGCGGAAATAAGTTGAAGGCAAACATCACCACATTGCTCAGTACGCCGGCTTTGCACATGGCCAAGAAGAATTTTTCGGTGACGCCAAAGTCGGTGTACACCACATACAGCAATGCCCAAACAATGGCCTGAATCAAATTGACGCCAGGTCCAGCCAAGGCCACCCAGATCATGTCGCGTTTAGGGTGACGCAAATTGCCAAAGTTGACCGGCACGGGCTTGGCATAGCCAAACAGCAGCGCACCACTGGTGCTGAAGTAAAGCAGCAGCGGCAACAAGATGGTGCCCACCCAATGGATATGCGAGAAGGGGTTGAGCGTGACGCGTCCCATCATGGCAGCCGTGCGATCACCAAAGTATTTGGCGGCATAACCGTGCGCAGCTTCATGCAGCGTGATGGCAAAGATCACGGGAATGGCATAGACCGATACGGTTTGAATCAGGTTAGATGTGTCCACAGTGCAATTGTCTCAAAGTGTTGAGTGGCTGGGCCTACAAACCCAGCAAGGCAACGTCCCCTAAGCCTTGGCGTACCACCTCAATGCCACCGTCCGAGCAATCCACGACGGTGGTAGGTTCTCGGGCGCATGCACCTGCATCGATGATGCCAGCAATGAGTTTTTCATATCGGTCGCGAATTTCTTCAGGATCATTCAAGGGGTCTGATTCTCCCTGAGGAATCAAGGTGGTGGCCAGAAGCGGCGCGCCGTGCAAGGCGAGCAGCTCTTGAAGCACGGCATGCTCGGGCACTCTGAGGCCAATGGTTTTACGCTGCGGATGACTGACTCTGCGTGGCACTTCTTTGGTGGCTTCCAAAATGAAGGTAAAGGCACCAGGCGTGGCTTGCTTCAACATTCTGAATTGTGCGTTGTCAACTTTGGCGTAGTTGGCCAGCTCACTCAAATCTCGGCACAAGAGGGTAAGGTGATGTTTGTCGTCCACGCCGCGCACTTTGCGCAAGTGATCGGCGGCTGCTTTGTCGTCCATGTGGCATACAAGTGCGTAGCTTGAGTCGGTGGGCACGGCCAACACGCCGCCTTGGTTGAGCAAGGCCACCGCTTGTTTGAGCAAGCGTTGCTGAGGGTTTGCGGGGTGAACAGAAAAATACTGGGCCATGGCAATTCAAACCCTTAAGGCGCATCTGACAAAAATTTAAATCTAGGGTAAGCCAGCTTTTGAGCAGGGGTGTGTGTCACTGGATTCGGTCTGACAACAATTCCCACACGGGCGTCAGTTGCCATGGCAACCAAGGCAAGGTGCCCAGGTCTGTGTGGCTTTCTTCGGGGCTATGGAAATCGCTGCCACGTGAGGCTGCCAGGTTGAATTCGAGTGCAGTGTCGGCGTATTGCAAAGCGTCGGCACTAGAGTGGCTGCCTGTGATCACTTCTACAGCGCGGCCGCCGTGGTTTATAAATTCGGTGAAAAGCGCAAACTCTTCGTTGGCCGTAAACCCATAACGAGCAGGGTGTGCAATGACCGCAATACCGCCAGCGCCAGTGATCCAACTTACAGCATTTTCAAGCGATGCCCAACGATGAGGCACAAAACCTGGTTTGTTTTCGGTCAGGTACTTGCGAAACACTTCGGAGGTGTCTTTGCACACGCCGTTTTCTACCAAAAAGCGAGCAAAGTGAGTGCGTGAAATGAGTTCTGGGTTGCCCACATATTTGAGCGAGCCTTCGTAAGCACCTACGATGCCAACCTTGGCCAGCCCATCAGACATTTCTTTGGCACGTTCGCTGCGGCCTCCGCGCGTATTGCGCAGGCCTTGAACCAGCGCCTCGTTTTTGTGATCGAAGCCCAAGCCCACAATGTGCACGGTTTTGCCAGCAAAGGTAATGGAGATTTCAACGCCGGTGAGGTATTTCATGCCCTCGGCCTTGGCGGCTGCCATGGCGCGTTCTTGACCACCAATTTCATCGTGATCGGTGAGCGCCCACAGTTGCACCCCATTGGCTTTGGCGCGCGCAGCCAAAGCTTCAGGCGTGAGCGTGCCATCGGACACCACGGAATGGCAATGTAAGTCGGCGTTGAGTAGGGGTTCCACAGGGGTATTTTAGGCGCAGTGCAAGAACCCGCCACCTCTGCCCGATAATTCGGGCTGAAATAGTGAGAAATTTATGGCTTTGATGATCACCGATGAATGCATCAATTGCGATGTTTGCGAACCTGAATGTCCCAATCAGGCGATTTACCTCGGCCCAGAAATTTATGAAATTGACCCCAGCAAGTGCACAGAATGTGTGGGGCACTTTGACGAGCCGCAGTGTGTGCAGGTGTGCCCAGTGGCTTGTATTCCTGTTAATCCACAACACGTGGAAACCAAAGAAACTTTGTTCCAGAAGTACCAGCGTCTGCAGAACGCTGGGTAAATTGTTTGGGACGCCATAGGGCAAGGCGCCTTAGGGGCGCTAGTTCAAACCCCTTCAGGGCGCGGTGGTTTAGGACGAGGGGGCTTGCTGGTGTGAATCTGCACCATGGCCTTTTCCATCTCGCCTGCCATCAGCATGTCAGCCGCTTTTACCGATCGAGTGATGCTTTCGCGGATCAAGTCGCGTTGCTCGGCCATGGGCTTTTTGAGCACCCAGTTGGGTACTTCTTCTTTGACACCAGGATGGCCAATGCCCAACCTCAATCGCCAATAATCACCAGTACCTAATTGCGTGTGGATATCGCGGAGTCCATTGTGACCTGCATGGCTGCCACCAAACTTGAGTTTGGCCTGACCTGGCACGACGTCGAGTTCATCGTGAGCGACCAAAATTTCTTGAGGTGTAATTTTGAAGAACTTGGCCAATGCGCCTACTGATTTGCCGGACAAGTTCATGAAGGTTTGAGGTTCAAGAAGCCAAATGGTCTGGCCTTTTACTTGGGTTCGTGCCACCTTGGCAAAGTAACTTTTGTCGGGCACCAAATTAACGTTGAGCTCTCGCGCCAAGGCGTCAATCCACCAAAAGCCAGCGTTGTGGCGGGTGTCTTCGTATTCGGCGCCTGGGTTGCCGAGGCCAACAAACAACTTGATCATGGGTGAGTATAAAAACAAAACAAGTTGAAAAAAAACAACCCGCACAAGGCGGGTTGTTTGAACACATGAAGTGTTGAAGCTGTACGAAGAATTACTTCTTCTTGGCTTTGCCTTTGGCATCGGCAGCAGGTGCGGCGTCAGCAGCAGGTGCTTCTTCGACGACAGGCGCTACAACAGACACCAACACAGGGTTTTTCTTACCGTGTGTGACAGCCTTCACGCCCTTAGGCAATGTGATGTCGGCCAGGTGCAATGAAACACCTTTCTTCAAACCAGACAAATCAACGTTGATGGCTTCTGGCAAATCAGCTGGCAAGCAGGTAATTTCCAATTCGTTCATCACGTGGTTGATCAAGCAAGCGTCCACTTTGACGGCAGGAGATGTCTCTTCGCCAGAGTAGTGGAAAGGCACTTTACGGTTCAAAGTGGTCTTGGCATCAACGCGTTGGAAGTCGATGTGCAAAACCAATTGTTTGTAGGGGTGCATTTGGAAGTCACGGAGCAACACTTTGGTTTCTTTACCGTTCAATTCCATGTCCAAGATGCTTGCGTGGAAAGCTTCTTTTTTCAGGGCGTGCCACAGGGCATTGTGGTCGAGTTCGACCAATTGGGGTTGTTGATCCACACCGCCATAAACAATACCAGGTGTCTTACCTGAATTGCGCAGACGGCGGCTCGCACCCGTACCTTGCATAGAGCGCTCAAAAGCGACAAATTTCATAACTCACTCCAAGTTGAGCCGACCGCGACCAGTACGACTCTGTTTTAAAAAGGATTGCCAAACGGCAATCCACATTGATGTTCCAGATCAGTCTTTGTCTGAGAACAAACTCATGACCGACTCACCGTGTGCCATGCGCTGGATGGTGTTGGCCAACAGCGGCGCCACAGTGAGTTGGCGAATTTTGGGGCAGGCTGCAGCGGCTTGTGACAACGGGATGGTGTTGGTCACAACCACTTCATCGAGGGCAGAGCCTTTGGCAATGCGGTCGATGGCGGGGCCCGAGAAAATAGGGTGTGTGCAATAAGCGTAAACTTTTTTGGCGCCGCGCTCTTTGAGCACTTCAGCGGCTTTGACCAAGGTGCCTGCGGTGTCGATCATGTCGTCCATGATGACGCAGTTGCGGCCGTCAATGTCGCCAATGACGTGCATCACTTCGCTGACGTTGGCCTTGGGACGACGCTTGTCGATGATGGCCAAATCGCAGTTGAGTTGTTTGGCCAAAGCGCGTGCGCGAACCACACCACCCACGTCGGGGGAGACCACAATGAGGTCTTCGTAGTTCTTTTGGCGGAGGTCACCCAAAAGCACAGGTGAGGCGTAAATGTTGTCGACGGGAATGTCGAAGAAACCTTGAATTTGGTCGGCGTGCAAGTCCATGGTGAGGACGTGATTGACGCCCACCGCTTGCAGCATGTTGGCAACCACCTTGGCCGTGATGGGCACACGAGTTGAACGTGGGCGACGGTCTTGGCGGGCATATCCAAAGTAAGGAATGATGGCGCTGATGCGACCGGCTGAGGCGCGCTTCAATGCGTCGACCATGATCAGCAGTTCCATCAGGTTTTCGTTGGTGGGCGCGCAGGTGGATTGAATGATGAAAACGTCGCGAGCGCGTACGTTTTGCTTCAACTCAACGGTGACTTCGCCGTCAGAGAAGCGGCCCACGTCTGCCAAGCCAAGAGAAATGTCCAACTCGTAGGCAACTTCGGCCGCCAAAACTGGGTTGGCGTTGCCGGTGAAGACCATGAAGTCTGAATTTGTGTGTGTGTCGATTGGCTGCATGAGCTACTCAGCGAGATCAAATGATGGGCCGATGCGTGTTACCGCATAAATTTCTATCATGACGCGAATGACCGCGCTTTGAAACAAAGTGCGGTCATCTTTTGAATGACCGCACTTGAATCATTTGGCAGGGGAAGAAGGACTCGAACCTTCGGATGCCGGAATCAAAATCCGGTGCCTTAACCAACTTGGCGACTCCCCTACACGGGTTGGTAGCTTTGGTAAACCAGAGCTGCCGACCGATCAATCGTCGCTGGATGCCCAACCCTTCAGGGGGTGAACTTCCAAATTGCTACACATTCGAATTTGCCAATTGAGCCAAGTTGCTGGAACTTGGGGCATTTGACTTAAATCCGTACCGCGTGGCACTTGCGCAAACACTGCACTCCCGGAGCCCGTCATTCTGCCTTTGATCACAGCTGATGATAGTTTGGCGGTTTCAAGCCATCCAATTGCATCGCTGATTTGAGGGCAGAGGCGCTGGGCCACTGGTTGCAGATCGTTCTGGCCAAAGCCGTACGGGTCTGCTGCAAAGACCGAAATTGTAGCAGGGTTTGTGTCCCGCTTTAAGGCCTCTGAACCAAAAATTTTAGCGGTCTCTAAACCTTCGGCGGGTTTGATCACCAAAAACTGGGCGGGAGGCAAGAAAATGGGGGTAATGATTTCGCCCACACCCTCCACCCAAGCGTTGTGGCCGTGCAAGAAGAAGGGCACATCGGCACCCAGTTGAATGCCCAAGGCGGCAAGTTGCTCGAACGATAGCTTGAGGTTCCAAAGCTTGTTGAGCGCTAGCAAGCAAGAGGCTGCATCGGAGGAGCCGCCTCCCATGCCTGCTTGTGCAGGGATGTGCTTTTCAATGGCGATGTGGGCGCCCAGCGAGGTGCCCGTGGTTTTTTGCAGCAGTCTTGCAGCACGCGTGATCAGGTCGTCGGGCGGCAAAGGTGTGGTGAGGTCTTCTCGGCTAATCAGGCCGTCTGAGCGCACATCAAAGTGCATCACGTCACACCAGTCAATCAGCATAAAAACCGACTGCAGCAAGTGATAGCCATCCGGCCGCCTGCCTGTGATGTGCAGAAATAAATTGAGTTTGGCGGGGGCTAAAACGTTGTGAAGTGAGTTCATGACTCAAAGGCAATTCGAAGCACCGTGCGCGGCGCCGGTTGAACACGCTCCAGCACCAAGCGCCGCAAATGCCATTCGCTGACATCGACATTCCAGCCTTCTGCTGGTGTGGGTTTGCCGCTAAGCCAATCGATCAAAGCAGCGGTGGGCAAGGGTGTGCCTGTGAGTTGGTACACCAGACTTTCAAGGTTTGCGGCATAGCCTACCTGACTGCCCTGAACGAGTTTCGCACTTGTTGCAGTCCACTCTAGGCGGGCCATTTGCAAGCCCAGTGGGTTGTAAATGTTCAGCGTGCCATCGGGCAAACCACCCGTTAAATCAAACGACAAAATGAAGGTCTGGGGTGGTTGCGATTCAACTTGCAGCGCAAAGCGACCTGCTTTGAAGGCTGGTTTGGGCACCTCGGCTTGCACCGTTACGACCTGATTGTCTGCTGGCGCTGCAACTGCACCCGAACCCGCACCCGCACCCGCACCCTCACCCGCACCTGAGCCAATGGCACATGCCGACAGCATGAAAGCGGCCAAGCAGCTTATCGTCACCAAGCGTTTCATAGGCTCTTTAACTTTCGGCTTGCTCAGGGCTTGAACTTGAATTGCTTGAGGGTTTCAAGCAGGGTTTCGTTGTCGGCCTTGAGCATCAGGCCCTCGCGCCAAACGCTGCCAGCTTTTTCATATTGACCTAGGCTCCAGTGCACTTCGCCTAAGTGCGCCGCAATTTCGGCATCGGGACGAGCCTTGAATGCTGCTTCTAAAATTCGCAAGGCTTCTTGGGCGTTGCCAGCACGGTATTCCAACCAACCCAAGCTGTCTTGAATAAAGGGGTCGCGCGGCGCCAGTTGAACAGCTTTCAGAATGAGTTCTCGAGCCTCATTCAATCGAATGTTGCGATCTGCCAATGAATAACCCAGTGCATTGAAGGCATGCGCGTCATTGGGCTTGGCTTTCATGAGCCCGCGCAGAATGCTTTCCATCTGGTCGAAGCGCCCCAGCTTTTCGCACAACATGGCCATTTCTGATTGCAACTCTGTGTCTGCCGGAAACTGAGCCAATGCTTTTTCGATGCTTGCAAACGCTTCAGCAACTTGTTTGTCTTCACGCAACCACTGCGACAGAGCCAATGCTTTGAGCTTGGCTTCTTGCGGGTTGTTGACCTTGACTTGTTCAAGCACCTTCAGCCCTTCGGCTTTACGGCCTTGCTGCGCCAATAAAGCGGCCCTGCGACTGGCCACTTTGAGTGGGTCTGCATCGGGCGGGATTTTGGCCAACCATTCGTCGGCTTGGGTTAGGCGACCTTGTTTTTGCGCCATTTGTGACAAGGACAGATAGGCTTCGTACAAACCACCTGATTTGTCTGGGTCAGAGCCTTTCAAGGCCAATTGAATGTATTGCTGAAGCGACTGCTCGGCCTGCAACACTTGAGACAAGTCGCTTTGCAATAAGCCCAAAAACAACCAGCCCGCTGCAAATTCGGGTTGCTGCTTGGTCAGTTGGTTGAGCTGTGCCAAAGCCAGTTGCATTTGGTTCAGGTCGATCAAAGTGCGTGCATAGCCCAAACGCAAATCGGGCAGTGCATCACCGGCCATGTATTGCGAAATCATGGGTTGCACTTCGTCTGGCACTTGACTGACCAAACTCAAGGCCAACATGATGGGGCCGGGGGCTTTACGGTTGGCCGCATGACCTGCTCGTGCGGCTTCTGCAGCGGATTGAATGTCACCTGCATCGCGCTTCATGCGGCCAATGGTGGTCCAGGCGGTACCCGCAGTTTCAGGATTTTGAATGGCGCTAGAGAGCGCTTGTTCCACAATTTTGGCCGCAAAGCTTTTGTCTTGAACCCGACTGAACACGCGGGGAATAGAGCCAATGGCTGCAGATTGTTCGTTGACAGGCAGACTGGCAATGCTGGCCTTCAGTGCGCGCCCAGCTTCTTCAATGCGATTGAGGGCCAACAGAATTTGCAAAATATAGCGATTGGCTTCTTGCGATTCGGGTAGGCTGGACTTCCAGCTTTTGGCGGCTTGTAAGGCAGCTTCACCCGAGCGAGATTGCAAAGCCAATTCGGTTGCGCGTTGGTACAGTGCTTCGTCTTTGGTTCTGCGTGCGGCATCCAATATGATGGCAAAGCCCGACCCTGGTTCTCCCGCTTGCACGTTGAGTTCGCCCAATAGCAATTGGTAAAACAAGACGGCGTTGAGCTTGGAGTTTTGCACAGGCGATTCGGCACATACCCCCGCCGTGGCCCAGACCAATGCAACCGATGACAACCAATATTTCATGAAGCCATCATAATCCACGAGCTGTCGCGTCACAGTGCCTTTCCCCTCATTTCACTGGTCTTTAAAGCGGATTCGATGCCTGAATTGCCCGAAGTAGAAGTTACCCGTCTGAGTTTTGCCAGTCGAATCGAAGGCGCGCGGGTTTTGGCGCTGCACATGGGTAAGCCTTTGCGCTGGCCCTTGGGGGTGGCGCCTTCTGTGCTGGTGGGGCAAAACATTTTGCGAGTTCGCAGACGCGGTAAATATTTGTTGCTGGACATGGACCGCGGCGTGCTGATTTTGCACCTGGGTATGTCGGGCAGCCTCAATTTTGCAGCCACGCAGCCAGAAGCGGGCAAGCACGACCACATGGATTTGGTCACCACCTTGGGCACTTTGCGATTGCACGATCCCAGAAGATTTGGTGCAGCAGTCTGGTCAGAGTCAGAGCGGGATGATCCTGCTTTGAAGTTACTCAGAAAGTTGGGCATGGAGCCGCTCACTGATGGATTTGATTTGAAGTTGTTTCAGCAGGGCCTTAAAAAACGCAGCGCGCCGATCAAACAAGTTTTGTTGGCGGGCGATGTGGTGGTGGGGGTTGGCAACATTTATGCGTCTGAAGCACTTTTCATGTCAGGCATTAAACCCACCGTGAAGGCTGATAAGCTTAGTGGGCCACGCGTTGCAAAACTGCATGCAGCCATTCGGCAAGTATTGGCCAGAGCCGTTGAGCAAGGGGGCAGCAGCCTGAAAGACTTTGTCAATGCACAGGGCAATACTGGTTATTTTCAGCTAGAAGCTGCGGTGTATGGCCGTACCGGCATGCCATGTCGAACGTGCGAGACACCTATCAAGCAAATTGTGCAAGGCCAGCGTTCTACTTTTTATTGCCCCACATGTCAACAGCGGTAAAGCCCAAGTTGTCGTTGGCTGAGACCTTGGTGGCTTGGCAAAAAGTGCATGGCCGCAACCATTTGCCCTGGCAAAACACACGTGATCCTTATCGTGTGTGGTTGTCTGAAATCATGTTGCAACAAACGCAAGTTAGCACTGTGCTGGCTTACTACGCTAAGTTTTTAGACAACTTTCCCACTGTTGCCGATTTGGCTGCAGCACCTCAAGACAAAGTGATGGGCCTGTGGAGTGGACTGGGTTATTACAGTCGAGCGCGAAATTTGCACCAATGTGCCAAAGATGTGGTGTCGCGTTTTGGGGGCGAGTTTCCACCGACTGCCGAAGCCCTGATGAGCTTGCCTGGCATTGGTCGCTCTACGGCTGCTGCTGTTGCGTCTTTTTGTTTTTCTGAACGGGTTGCCATCATGGATGGCAATGTGAAACGTGTTCTGACACGCGTGTGGGGCTTCGCAGAAGATTTGTCTGTGGGCAAAAACGAAAAAGCTTTATGGAATATGGCGCAAGAGGCCTTGCCTACACAGAACCTCAAAGCCGCTATGCCGCGGTATTCACAGGCCATTATGGATTTGGGGGCAACGGTCTGTGTACCGCGCAAACCCAATTGCGCGGCATGCCCTGTGCAAACAGATTGCAAAGCCTACGCTTTAGGCGAGCCTGAAAAATTCCCTGTCAAAACACGCAAACTCAAACGCAGCAGTGAAGTGCTTTGGTTGTTGCTGGTACAAAACAACAAGGGCGATGTTTGGTTAGAAAAACGCCCTGCCTCAGGCATTTGGGCCAGCCTTTACAGCTTGCCAGTGTTTGATTCAGAAGAGGCGCTGAAGGCGGCCTTGAAGCCTGCCTTGCAAAAGACTTTGGCCGCAGATGCTGGCGCGTTAGAGTGGCATGTCTTGCCTTCTTTTAAACACGTCTTAACGCACAAAGATTTGCACTGTCATGTGGTCAAGCTCAAGGTGCAAAAGTTGGCGCCCGTGGCAACAGATGGTGCCTGGTGGGCCGAAAGTGCGTGGACAGAGTTGGGACTGCCACAACCCGTGCGTCATTTGCTATCGAGTTCTCTGTGACGTTTTAAGGTGAGCCAATGTTCACCAAATCGTTGACTGAGTTTTTCAACCAAATACACCGAGCGATGTTGACCGCCTGTGCAGCCAATTGCCACGGTGATGTAGTTGCGATGGTCTTTTTCAAGCGCAGGCAGCCATTGGTCTAAAAAGTTTTCAATTTGATTTTGCATCAAATTGACTTCATCGTAGGTTTGTAAAAACTTTTGCACGGGGGCGTCTTTGCCAGACATAGGCCGCAGCGCCGATTCGTAGTGAGGGTTTGGCAACATGCGCACATCAAACACGTAGTCGGCATCGAGTGGAATGCCGCGTTTGAATGCAAACGATTCGAAGACAAGGGTGAGTTTGGCCGCAGGCGAACTCACCAAAGACTTCACATAACTTTGAAGCTGTGCAGCACGTAGCAAACTGGTATCGATGATGTGTGCGTTTTCACGCAAGTTAGACAGCAATTCGCGTTCGTATTCAATCGATTCTGTGAGCGCACGCTCGCCTTCAGCGGCGTTTCTGCCAGACAGTGGGTGACGGCGGCGCGTTTCGGAATAACGGCGCAGCAAAGTGTCGGACGCTGCATCCAAGTAAATAGATGTCACTTGAAAGCCAAGCTTGCGCAAAACCTCTAGCTGGCTTGGCATAAGAGGCAAAGACGCAGCACTTCGAACGTCGATGGCAATGGCTACGCGAAGTTCTTTTTGATCACGTTCCAACTCGGCAAATGGAATGAGCAGTTCGGGTGGAAGGTTGTCGACACAGTAAAACCCTGCATCCTCTAAAGCGTGAAGGGCGACTGACTTTCCAGAGCCCGACATGCCAGTGATCAAAACGATTTCCATAATTTTGAAACTTCAGAAATTCATTTGGTGAGCATTTCGCGCGCATGCGCCAAAGTGGTGGCCGAGAGCTTCTCGCCGCCCAACATGCGTGCAATTTCGGTAACGCGCTGTTCACCTGCAATGGGAGACACATTGCTGCTGACACCTTCTTTGCTGCTCGATTTGCTGACCCATAAATGGTGATCGGCGCACGATGCCACTTGCGGTAAATGCGTGACCGCCAGCACTTGGCGATGAACGCCCAACTGCTTCATGAGGCGGCCCACTGTTTCGGCAACAGCGCCGCCTACGCCTGAGTCAACCTCGTCAAAAATAAGCGTGCCTGCCTCGCCAAGCTCGCTGGTGGTGACCGCAATGGCCAAGGCAATGCGCGAGAGTTCGCCGCCAGAAGCTACTTTGCCCACAGGCCTGGGTGTGCTGCCCGCATGGCCTGCCACCAAAAACTGAATGTCCTCTAAGCCGTGCTGTGCCGCATCGTCTAAGGGAATGAGAGACACCTCAAAGCGCCCACCTTGCATACCTAAGTTTTGCATGGCCTGCGTCACAGCCTGAGACAACTTAGGCGCTGCTTTTTTGCGCTGTTGCGAGAGTTTCTTGGCTTCGGCTTGATAAGCCAAGCCTGCTGCTTTGGCTTGGGCTTCAAGGCCTTCCAAATCGCTGGCAGCTTCTAGAGCGTTGAGTTCTTTTTTCCAGCCCAGCAACAGGCTCGCCAGTTCTTCGGGAGGGCGTTTGTAGCGCCTGGCCAAAGACATCCACTGAGACATGCGCTGATCAAGTTCGTTCAAGCGATCGGGGTCTAAGTCGGTTTTGCGCAAATAAGCTTGCAGCGAATGGACGGCATCTTCGGCTTGCGCCAAGCTCGATTGCAACACATCGGCAATGCTTCGAAACTCGGGCTCGACATGCGCTTGATCTTGCAGGTTGCTGATGGCCTCAGACAGCAAGGCCAGAGCGCCATTGAGGCTGCCCATGCGTGCAGATTCGTCGCCATCGAGGGCTGCCAAAGCAGACTGCCCCGCGTCAATCAGGGCTTGTGCATGTGAAAGCCGAGTGTGCTGTGAGTTGAGCTCGTCCCACTCGTCCATGGCGGGTGCCAGTTTGTCGAGTTCGCCAATTTGCCAAGCCAATCGCTCTTGTTCTCGGCTGAGTGAGTCTTGTGCAGTGCGCGCTTGTTGCACAGCTTGCTGCGCTTGGCGCCATGCGTGCCATGCAGCTTTGAGCGCGTCGGTGTTGATGGCGGCATAAGCATCCAGCAAACCGCGCACGGCGTCGGGTCGGGTGAGGCTTTGCCAGGCGTGTTGACCGTGAATGTCTAAAAGCATTTGACCCAAGGCGCGCAGTTGAGTGGCGGTGGCTGCTGTGCCATTGACCCAAGCGCGACTTTTGCCTTGGGGGTCGACGCTGCGTCTCAATAGCAGCGTGTCGGCCACTTCAAAACCCGCGTCTTCTAAAACGGCATGGGCTTGTGGCGGGCAGTCAAACTCAGCAGACACTTCGCAGCGGGTCGCGCCCTCGCGCACCACGCTGGCATCGGCTCGTTCGCCCAGGGCCAATTGCAGGGCGTCAATGAGAATCGATTTGCCGGCGCCCGTTTCGCCTGTGAGCACGCTGAAACCTTGTGACAAATCGAGGTCGAGTTGGCGCACGATGACAAAATCGCGCAGGCTGATGTGTCGCAGTGCCACGGCTTAAACGCCTCCCTCGTTCCAATGCATTTTTTTGCGCAGCGTATCAAAGTAGTTCCATCCTTGGGGATGCAAAAAGCGCACTTTGTACTTCGACTGCTCGACGGTAATTTGATCGCCAATCATGAGGCTGGCCAAAGACTGCATGTCGAAGTTGGCACTGGCATCGCGGCCCGACACAATTTCGATGCTGATTTTGGAAGTGTCAGGCAGCACGATGGGGCGGTTTGACAGGGTGTGCGGCGCAATCGGCGCAATGACCCAGCCGCCCAAATTGGGGTGCATGAGGGGGCCGCCAGCCGACAAAGAATAGGCCGTAGAGCCCGTGGGGGTGGCCACAATGAGACCGTCAGCGCGCTGAGTGGCCACAAAGCGGCCATCGACTTCGATGCGCAACTCGACCATGCCTGAGGTGGCGCCGCGGTTGACCACCACGTCGTTCATGGCGAAAGCGTCGAACACGCAGTGCTTGTCGCGCCAAACTTGGGCGTGCAGCATGCTGCGCTGCTCTTCCTCAAAGTCGCCCATCAACATGGGCTTGAGGGTTTGTGCAAATTCTTCAATGGGAATGTCGGTGATGAAACCCAAGCGACCTTGGTTGATGCCAATGAGGGGCAAACCATATTGCGCTACCTGCCGGCCAATGCCCAACATGGTGCCGTCGCCACCAATGACGACGCCCAAGTCGCATTGCTTGCCAATGTCGGCCATTTTGAGGGTGGGGTAAAGGTTGAGCCCAAGGTGCTCTGAGGTGCCTTCTTCTAGAACCACCTCGGCGCCGATGCGACTGATGAACTGGGCAACCTCGTCCAGCACTCGGCGCGAGCTTTCCAAAGCGGCGCCCGTAACCGTGGTGTGGTACTTGCCAAATAGCGCAACGTGACGAAATTTAGATTTCATTCTCAAATTACATCATTAAAATGACCGAATGCTAGATGATCGTGCCAAGTTATTACTTAAAGCCCTGGTTGAACGCTACATTGCGGACGGCCAGCCGGTAGGGTCGCGCACGCTTTCCAAAGCTTCTGGCTTGGAATTATCCCCTGCCACCATCCGAAATGTCATGTCTGACCTTGAGGAATTGGGCTTAATTGCCAGCCCGCATACATCTGCTGGCAGGGTGCCCACCAACAGGGGTTACCGCCTATTTGTCGACACCATGCTCACGGTTCAAAAGGGCGAATTGCCCACGCACCGCTTGGCGCCCGACCAACCGCAGAAGGTCATTGCCAACGCTGCCAACATGCTTTCTAGCCTGTCGCACTACGTGGGAGTGGTCATGGCGCCCAAACGTGCCTCGGTGTTCAGGCACATTGAGTTTTTGCGGTTGTCTGAAAAACGCGTGCTGTTGATCATTGTTTCGCCTGAGGGCGATGTGCAAAACCGCGTCATCTTTACCGAGGCCGATTATTCGCAAAGCCAGCTCATAGAAGCTTCTAATTATTTGAACGCTCACTACGCCGGTATGGCCATCGAGCAAGTGCGCATGCGCGTGAAGCAAGAGTTGGTCAATTTGCAATCTGAAATTGCCAGCCTGATGCAGGCTGCTGTACAGATGAGCTCAGAAGCCCTGAGCGAAGACGAAGGCGATGTGGTCATTTCGGGTGAACGCAATTTGCTGTCGGTCAGCGACTTTTCTAGCGACATGGGTAACTTGCGCCAGGCCTTCGATTTGTTCGAACAAAAAACGCAGCTGATGCGCTTGCTCGATGTGTCCAGCCAGGCCGATGGCGTGCGTATTTTCATTGGTGGCGAAAGCCAGTTTGTGCCCATGCAAGAGTTGTCGGTGGTCAGTGCACCCTACGAGGTGGATGGGCACATTGTGGGCACCTTGGGGGTCATTGGCCCTACCCGCATGCCCTATGAGCGCATGATTCAAATTGTGGACATCACGTCCAAGATGGTGGGCAATGCTTTGAGTCAGTCGAAGTAAATCGTCACCCACCCACCCCATCCTCACACAACTGCGAACAGCAGAGTTGTTACCCGGAAGATTCATTGCAAGCAAATGTGTGTTGACTTGGACTTTTAAAAGACTATATTAGGTTCACTTCAAGGGGACCTCATCATGCTCAGTACTTCCCAAATTAAACCTATCAGCTATCTCAAAGCTAACGCTGCCGAGGTGTTGCAGCACCTCGCTGAGTGCCGTGAGCCTATGGTGATTACACAAAACGGTGAGGCCAAAGCCGTCCTCCAAGATGTGGCCTCCTATGAGAAGACACAGGAAACTTTGGCACTGCTCAAAATTCTTGCAATGGGTCAAGCAGATGTTGATGCAGGGCGTGTCCACACCATGGACGAGGTGATGGACATGATTCACGCCAAAAAGAAAAACAAGTGATGGTGAGCAGGTTTGCTAACTCACACCAAGTTCGAATTTCAAGTGCGGCAGCCAAAGACATCCTTGAAATTTATGACTACGTAGTCGAATTTGATTCAGAGGCCAATGCAGATCGATTAGTCGCGAAGATCAAGGCTAGCATCGATAAGTTGTCTAATTTCCCCGAGCGCGGCAGTGTGCCAAGCGACTTGGCTGACATCGGTATACGGGACTACCGACAGATTTTTTTCAAACCCTATCGCATTATTTATCTGGTGAACGAAAAGTTTGTCACCATCAATGCTGTGCTCGATGGGCGTAGAAATCTGCAGACTCTTTTAAGCCGCAGATTACTACGCCATTAAGGCATTCAACCCGGTTCATGCATCCAAGCGGCATGCTTGGGGGCGCGCTTGGTTTTGCTCCACTCGTTCAGCATGTCCCACTTCACCTCGTCCAAGGTTTTGTACATCTCGGGGGTGCCTGTGTTGGTCGCTAGCTCTAGGCGGTGACCATTGGGATCAAAGAAGTAAATGCTTTTGAAAATCGTGTGATTGGTTGGACCCAACACTTCCACGCCATTGGCCTCTAGCTTGGCTTTGGCAGCCAGCAGGGTTTCCATGCTGTCTACTTCAAAGGCCATGTGCTGCACCCACGCGGGGGTGTTTTCGTCACGGCCCATTTCGGGAGAGTTGGGCAATTCAAAGAAGGCCAGCACGTTGCCGCCACCTGCATCTAAAAAGATGTGCATGTACGGATCGGGTGCTTTGGTGGAGGGCACCAAGTCTTCGGCAATGGCCAGCACAAAATCCATGTTTAAGTTTTTGGCATACCACTCGACGGTTTCTTTGGCGTCTTTGCAACGGTAGGCCGCGTGGTGAATTTTGCTAATTTTCATGACATTCCTTTAGGCGTCTACTTGAAGGGCGCCACGTCTAATTTGATCACGTTCCAAGGACTCAAACAATGCTTTGAAGTTGCCTTCGCCAAAGCCCTCATCGGCCTTACGCTGGATAAATTCGAAGAACACTGGGCCCAGCAAAGTTTGCGAGAAGATTTGCAACAACAAACGCTTTTCGCCATTGGCCGTCGAACCATCCAACAAGATGCCGCGTGCCTGCAATTCTGCCACTGGTTCGCCATGGCCTTTCAGGCGCTCTTCCAGCATCTCGTAATAGATGTCGTTGGGCGCTGTCATGAGGGGAATGCCTGCCATTTGCAGCGCGTCAACGCTTTTCATCAGGTCGTCCGTGCGCAAAGCAATGTGCTGAATGCCTTCGCCGTTGAACTGCATCAAATACTCTTCAATTTGTCCGCCATTTTTGCCAGATTCTTCGTTCAAAGGAATGCGGATGAGTCCATCGGGGGCCGTCATGGCTCGGCTGGTGAGGCCCGTGTGTGCGCCTTTGATATCGAAGTAACGAATTTCTCGGAAGTTAAAAATCTTCTCGTAAAAAGCGCCCCAAAACGCCATGCGACCCTTGTACACATTGTGGGTGAGGTGGTCGATGATTTTGAAGCCATGACCCACGGGATGGCGATCTGCACCTTCAATGAATTCAAAGTCGATGTCGTAAATGCTTCGGCCGTCTTCGTAACGATCAATCAAATACAGGGGGGCACCGCCAATGCCTTTGATGGCGGGCAGTCTTAACTCCATTGGCCCAGTCGGCACCTCGACGGGTTGCGCGCCCATGTCTAGCGCACGGGCGTAGGCTTTGTGAGAGTCTTTGACCCGAAATGCCAGAGCACACGCACAAGGACCGTGCTCCGCCGCAAAGTAACCCGCCAAGCTTCTGGGCTCGCGGTTGACAATGAAATTGATGTCGCCTTGGCGGTACAGCACCACGTCTTTGGAGCGGTGTTTGGCCACCAAAGAAAAGCCCATTTTTTCAAACAAAGGCTCGATCACACCTGCCACAGGGGACGCAAACTCGACGAACTCGAAACCGCACAAACCCATCGGGTTTTCAAACAAATCAGCCATGAAGCTCTCCAGAAATTAAAAACGCAAACAGAAATAAATTCAGTGGCGTTGTGTGGGAGGCGAGCAGATGCGCCCGCGAGTGCTGCGGGCAAGATGAATACCGACAATGAGAATTTGAATGCTCATGAATGAAGAGGCTTTTGCGCAGTTTCGCATAACTTGTGCCTGAATGCACTCTTTTTCTGAGGCGTTTAAACCACCGGCACCTCGGCCCAATCGGTGGTGTAGTTGGGTGAGCGTCTTTCTTGCCGCATCTGCCATCCGCTGTAGGCGCCTTGTGTGGACACCTTCACTGCGCCGCGGCCAAAGCGTTTGTTCAGCGCGTCCAAGGTTTGCATCAGTGTGCCTTGCGTGGGCAAAGGCTCTTCTAGCAAGTCACCTTGATGGTGCGTGACGGGGCTAATTTCACTCAACATGATGCCGGCTTTTTTGTACTGGTACTCGGGCTTGTACATGCGCTCGCACAACGCATCCACCCACCTGAAAATCACCAAGCTGTCATTGGTGGGGTAGGGCAGTGGTACCGCCAAGCTGGGCGAGTATTGCGGCAAGTCTTTTCTAAAACGGTTGGTGTGCAAGAACACTTGGATGACGGCAGCTTGGCCGTTTTGTGCGCGCAGCTTGGCGCAGGCATTGGCCACAAATGTAGACAGTGCGTCTTTTAAAACGGGCAATTCTGTGACCATGCTGCCGAATGAACGACTGGAAATAATTTGCTGTTTATCGGGCGTGACCTCTTGCAAATCAACGCACGGAATTTCTTGCAACTCGCGTTGTGTTTTTTCAATCACCACACCAAAGTCTGCGCGCAAAGTGGGCGTGTGTGCCGTTTTTAAATCTTGCACGGTGTGAATGTTGTACTCGGCCAAACGCTTCGTGAGTTTGCGCCCCACACCCCACACTTCTTCCACAGGCAATTGCGTGAGTAGCTTTTCTTTTTGTATGTCAGTGAGCGCATTGAAATTGAAAACACCTTGCGAGCGTGGATGCTTCTTGGCCACGTGGTTGGCCAGCTTGGCAAGGGTTTTGGTGGGGCCAATGCCCACACATACCGGAATGCCCGTCCACTGCACCACACGCTGGCGCATGGCATAACTGACCTCACGCAAATTGGGCGTGCCGGTGAGATCGACAAAGCATTCGTCAATGGAATACACCTCGGAGCGCGGGGAATACTCACTCAGAATTTGCATTACCCGATTGGACAAGTCGGCATACAAAGCGTAGTTGCTGCTGAGCGCAAAGACGCCGTGTTCTTTCACCAAATCTTTGCACTCAAACCAAGGCTGCCCCATGCGCACACCCAAAGCCTTGGCCTCGTTGGAGCGCGATACCACGCAGCCATCGTTGTTGGACAACACCACCACGGGCACGTTGCGCAGGTCGGGCCTGAATAGCCTTTCGCAACTCACGTAGAAGTTGTTGCAATCGACCAAAGCCAACTGTTGCACCGATTGCTGTCCTTGAGAAGCCATGCGCGCGCACCTCTCAATACAACTTGTGCAAGTTGTAAGTGACCACGCCCCAAATGCTGAGCTCCTCGCCACTCTTCACCACAATGGGCGGGTACAAATTGTTTTCGGCCACCAGCTTGACCACGCCGCCGCGCCGGTACAAACGCTTCACCGTGAACTCGTTGTTGAGCACGGCCAACACAATGTTGTTGTGCTTGGCTTCAATGGACCGGTCAATCACGAGCGCATCGCCTTCGTAAATACCAGCGCCCACCATGGAGTCGCCCTTTACTTTGAAAATGAAGGTGGCCTCTTTGTTGCGAATGAGGTGGTCGTTGAGGTCAATGCGTTTTTGCGTGTGATCGGCCGCAGGCGAGGGAAAGCCAGCGGGCACTTTCCAGGCGCACATGTGGAGCCACAGTTTGGGGGCGGTGGCGTCTAGAGGGACAGGGCATTCGGTTCTCATGCCCGCATAATACTGTATAAAAAAACAGTATTTCAAGTGTAATATTTAAGCTCTCACAAGCATTCGGGATGAATGCAGTCGCGCTAGATTGGTTGCCGTTCAGGGCTTGTGATTGGCAAACACGTCGCTGAGTGGCGCTACGGCATTGCGACGTCCCGGGTAGCTTAGCCAACGCAAGGTGGTGTTCAGCTCCGCCACAATGTGGGCGGCCGGAATGGTCAGCTCGCTAGACACCGGCATGTCGACGGTGCTGTGCGCATCTTCAATGAGCGTCAGGTCGTAGCCACGCTCTAGTGCCGCATAAGCCGTGGCCCGAATGCACCAGTTGGTGGCAGCACCGCACAACACAATGTGCGCTACATCAAGGGCCGCCAATTTGCTTTCGAGTTCGGTCCCTTCAAAGGCCGAATTGAACTGCTTGTGCACCCATGCTTCGCCCGATGCAGGCTTGAGCTGCGCAACCCATTGCCACTCCGCGCTGTCTCTCACCAACTCTGCGTCGGCGTGTTGCACCCAAATGACCGGCATGTTGCTGGCGCGTGCCTGAGCCACGGCGGCGGCCACATTGGCTATGAGGCGCTGTGCCTCCCAGGCGTTTTTCATCACGCCTTGTTGAACATCCACCACCATCAATGCGGTATTTTGACCCTTGCGAACAGTTGCCATCTTGATGTCTTTCAAATTCATGTGAGAGGAATTAGCTCGTAGCGCGTGCTGCGGCCACTGGCGTTTGAACGTCTCAACACTTTGCGCTCTAACAATTCAGAAATGTCGCGCAGTGCTGTGTCTTGGGAGCATTTGCCAATGGCGGCCCACTTGCTGGTACTGAGGTGGCCTTCGAAACCATCTAGCAGTTTGTTGAGTAGTTTAATTTGACGTGCGTTCATGGGCGTGCCTGCCCAGTGATGCCAGTGACGTGCTTTCATCAGCACCGAGGCCAGCATGTGGTCTGCCCCTTGAAGCGCTCGCAACAAGCAACCTAAAAACCACACCAGCCATGGCGTGACATCGAGACTTCCCTTTTGTGTCGCTTCGAGTTGATCGTAATAGGCTTTGCGCTCGCGCTGGATTTGCGCGGACAAACTGTAATAGCGTTGACTCGAATTTGTTGCGCGTGCAAGTGCCATATCACCCACTGCACGCGCAATGCGACCATTGCCATCGTCAAACGGATGCACGGTTACAAACCACAAATGAGCCAGGCCCGCTTTGATCACAGGATCTTCTAGATTACTTGCGTTGAACCAACGAATGAAGCCAGCCATCTCGGCACGTAGCCGGTGAGCTGGCGGCGCCTCATAATGATTTTTTTGACGCTGCATGGCACCCGAAACCACTTGCATTGGGCCTTGTGCGTCATTGCGCCATTGCCCCACACGAATTTTGGAAAGACCGCTGTAGCCTGTCGGAAACATTGCGGCGTGCCAACCCTGTAGACGTTTGGCGGTGAGTTGACTCTGATGGTTTTGAATCGCATCGAGCACCATGTCGACCACCCCATCAACGTGTCGATCGGCAGGCGCTAACGCCCCAATGTCCAGACCTAACCGGCGAGCGATGGAGGATCGGACAGACTCTGGATTGAGCGACTCGCCTTCAATTTCGCTGGTTTTGAGGACATCTTCGGTAAGTACACGCAGCACTGCATGGTCGCGCAGGTCCATTCCCAGATCGTGCATGCGGCCCTGTAAAAGACCTTGCGCCAAATGCACTTGCGCCAACAAAGGCGACAACTGTTGAAGGCTGTACTGCCATTGAGGCCAAGTGGAGTGCTGCCAAATGTAGTTATTTTCTCCGCGTTTCATGCGGTGATTGTGAGGTGCATTCACCGCATCGTCAAGGTGATCACAAGGGTTATTGGCTTTGACGGACGCAGACTTTGAGATGCCGTTGGTATATTGAGTTTTTTAAAACTGAGGAGACCTCACCATGTTGGATCGACGCCTATTTTTGGGTGCTGGCATTGCCGGCGCATCTGCCCTGACTTTCTCATCTGTGTGGTCGCAATCGGCCCCCAACTTCGGTCTGCCCAACTTGCCCAGCGTGGGCTACAAGCGCATGAAGCTTGGCAAGATGGAAGTGATTGCCTTGAACGATGGCGCCGTGCGTCGTCCCTTGGGCGAAGAGTTTGTGACCAACGCGCCCCTCGAACAAGTCAAGGCCTTGCTGGCCAGCCAAAACCTGCCCACCGATTACATCGATGTGCCCTACACCCCTTTCCTGCTGATCAATGGCGACCAGCGCTATTTGTTTGACACCGGCTTTGCCGACAACGGCCCGCCCACCACCGGCAAGCTGGCCGCCCAATTGGCCGCAGTAGGACTGAAGCCCACCGACATCAACAACGTGGTGCTGAGCCACTATCACGGCGACCACATCAACGGCCTGCGCAACAAGGCTGGCGAGTTGGTGTACCCCAACGCCCGTGTGCACGTGCCCGCCGCAGAACACGCGTTCTGGATGGACGATGCGCGCATGGAAGCCGCACCGCCCGCCATGAAAGGCGCCTTCATGGGCGTTCGCCGTGCTCTGGGCAACTTGGGTGGCGATCAGTTGGTCAAGTTTGAATCGGGTGCTGTGGTGGCCCCTGGCATTACTTCTGTGGCGGCCTTTGGTCACACCCCTGGTCACACCCTGTTCCGCATGGACTCTGAAGGCCAGTCGTTTGCCTATGTGGCCGACATTACCAATGTGCCTTCCTTGTTTGCACGTGCGCCCGATTGGTCTGTGTTGTTTGACATGAACCCTGCCATGGCGCGCATGTCACGCCGCCGTGTCTTTGACATGTTGGTCAAAGACAAAATGATGGCCGGCGGTTTCCACTTCCCCTTCCCAGCGTTTGGCACGATGGAAGTCAGTGGTAATGGGTATCAGTTCAAGCCGGTTGAGGCTTAAATATCGTTGCCTTTCTGGGAGAGGCTTTTGGGCAAAGTACAATGTTGCCCAAGGGCCTATAGCTCAGTTGGTTAGAGCAGAGGACTCATAATCCTTTGGTCCCAGGTTCAAGTCCTGGTGGGCCCACCACCTTCAAAACCCCCGTTAGTGATGACGGGGGTTTTTTGTTTTCTATTTGCTGATGTCCTTTGAAGTCTATTGGTGCAACGTTATGATTGCTCCAGTGAAAGAACTTCTTTATTGGTGAATTCTGAATGGCTAAACAATTAAAGACTCAAGATGATGCGGCTGAATCAGAGCGCAGGGTTTACTCCGCGCCAGCATTGGAAAAAGGCCTCGATATCCTTGAAATGCTTTGCAAAAGTGATCGTGCGTTAAGCCAGAAAGAAATTGCTAAAACGCTTGGCAGAAGTGTCAGTGAAATTTACCGAATGGTGACTTGCTTGGTTGATCGCAACTTTGTGTCGCAAGTTGACGAAAGCTCTTATGCCATCACCACAAAGCTCTTTGAGCTTGCGCACATCAATCCGCCTACACAACGCTTGTTAGCTGAAGCGATGCCTGTCATGCAGCGCCTGGCCAAGGACTTGGATCAGTCCTGCCACTTAACTGTTTATTCGCAAGGCAAGCAACTTGTATTGGCCAAAGTTGATGCGCCCAGTGGCATGGGCTTCAGTGTCAGAACTGGCTCGGAGTTGGAAGTTCTCATCTCTGCTTCTGGTCGTGTCTTGTTGGCATTTCAGACGCCTGAAACCACCAGGCTGTGGCTTGAAGAATCTGTTCAAAGACGACCAGAGCACTCTGACCCCCAGATCAACACCATTTTGGAGACGATTCGCAAAGTTGGGTTTGAATCGATCCCTAGTGTGCAAGTTCGAGGCTTGTACGCTGTCAGCTTTCCTATTTTGGATACACAGGGTAGGGCGCTTGCCGCATTGACTGTGCCTTATGCAGAACGCATTGATCAGAATCAGCGCAAATCAATTCCTGAAGTGACAGCAGCGCTGGGTTTAGCAGCACGTGCGGTCTCGTCTAAAGTAGGTGGTTCAGTCAAAGGCTCGCCCTTCGTTTAGGCCTTGCCTGAGTAAGTATTTACAAAGCTGTTGTAACTGCGGAGCCCTTTGCAAAGAGGGTTGTTACTTCCTCCGCTGAGAATCCCATTTCTTCCAGCAGTTGTTGGGTTTCCCATCCTTTAGGTTGCGATGTTTCACGAAGATTGAGATAAGCATCGTTCACTTTGATTGAAGAGCGAATTGCAGCTGTCTTGCCCTCTGTAGGATGATCTTCGTATTGAATCAATCCCACTGCTTTGAGGTGTTTGTCGTTGGGCAACGTTTGAAGGGTGTGACAAGCTTGTGCGGCGATGTCGGCTGCTTGTAATAAATCAAGCCATTCCTGGGTGGATTTATGTGTCAGTGGCGCACCACGAATAGCGAACCATTCCTTCACGTTGGTAGCGCGTGCTGCAACTGAATTAAAGCGTGCATCGTTGAGCAAATCGGTTCGCCCAGTCACATTTAGAAATGCACGAACTTGCGGGTCTGTGTTGACTGTGAATGAAATCCAACCGTCGCCTGTTTGTACTGGTTTGTTGTGTGGACTTAACAAACGCAGGTCACCAACAGGGCCAACAGGGGGATCAAAACTTTGTTGCGCCAAGTGTTCTTGCAATACAAAAGTGGCCATGGTTTCAAACATGGGAACTTCAATGCTGCAGCCTTTGCCACTCACGTTGCGTTCAGCGATGGCGGCCAAAATAGCACCTGCCGAAATTTCACCTGCCACGTGATCGCAAATCAACATGGGCACGTAGTTGGGTTGACCATCACGTTGCAAAAACAAGCCCGCCATACCCGTCACACCTTGAACCACGCTGTCGTATGTGGGCATGCCGGCATAAGGGCCGTCTGTACCGTAACCAGTGATCAGGCAGTAAATTTTGTTGGGGTATTTGCTGCGAACTGTTTCAGAGTCAATGCCCAATTTCTTCAAAGCTTGTGGCCGCATATTGGCCACAATGACATCAGCCGATTCAATCAAGCGGTTCATCACCTCCATGGCGCCTTCTTTTTTGAGATCGAGGCAGATGTTGCGTTTGCCTCTGTTCAAGTGAAGGTACGCGCCTGAGTGTTGGCCTGTGGGGGATTGGCCGCCCAGTCCCCGCATGAGGTCGCCTTCTGGATTTTCTACTTTGATGATTTCTGCACCGTATTGACCTAAGCGCCAAGTGCAAACAGGACCCACCACCACACTGGTGAGATCTAAGACACGAATGCCTGCCAATGCTTTAAAGGTCATGAGTTTCTACTTCCATGTCTACGCTCAAAATTGAGCGGTTATCGAAAGCTTGTAAATGCCACTTCGAATTCACTTGATTGGCCACCATGGTGATGGGGCTGCCGCAGTAAAGAGGCGCCAAGTGGCGAACTCGCAAGGCAGAAGGCTTTACGCCAATTTCATTTCGCAAAAATTCAGTCAGAAGCAATGTCACCAGACCACCGTTCACGATCAGATCTGGAAAGCCCTCAACGTTTCTGGCGTGTGCTCTGTCAATGTGAATCTTGTGTGTGTTAAATCCAAGGGCAGAGTATTGAAACAGCAGGGTTTCATCGGGCACAACTGTCTTCATGACTTGCCCTTTGACAGGGCCGTTGTAGTCCGCAAGATGAGAAGCTGCAGCCCCTCTGGTTGCTGGCAGCAGCAAATAAGTTTGCGTTTCAATCAGTGCAGGGTGCGCTTTTTCTTCTAGTCGCAACTCATGTTGAATGGAAACGACAGCCATCGGCCCGGATTTGGTGACTTTTTGTGTGATGTCTTTGATGGCGCTTTGGCGAATGAGTCGTGAGCCAATTGGAATGTCTTGGCGGTAGTCAACCGATCTACTTCCCAATAACAACCTCGGTAAGCCAAGGTCTGGCATGGTGACGCCAAGCCCTGGAAAGCCATCGGCTCGAAGTGACGAACGACGGGTATCTGCTGCCATCAGGATGAATTGCCAACCCCTTGGCAAGGGGGTGTCTTCTGAATAAGTGTCGGGCTCCAGGTCGAGCATGGCCGCGACTCGTCTGACTGAAGCAATGCTGCAGATTTCTGTGCGAATGCTGCTAGCCGAGGGTTCCAGCACCAATGGTGAGTCTTCTAAAATTATTTCCATAAGTGAATCGTATCATTCATTAGTAATTCAATAAAGTAGATTTTTAGCCATTTTTCTGCAAAAATATTAGGGATAACACTAATTAAATATCATTGGTGAATTATTTACTTCATCAATGAATTAGTTTATCTTCGGTGCAGAGTTGGAAAAACAGCTCCAAGAACACTGAAGTAGAGAGACCTTTGATGGCCCCTTTGCTGGTGAAGAACCCACCTAACTGAAAGAAAGCGCTATGGAATTCAAGTTTCACCACATGAACATTTGTACCGACAACTTGCCAAGATTGACCAAGTTTTATCAAACCCTGTTTCAGCTGGGAACGATCACAGACGCCGAGCACAACGTCATCAGCCGTCAGCGTGAAGATCGTGCTTACACCGGCAAAGTTGACTTTTTGACCGATGGCGACATCGAGTTTCATTGGGCCGAGCGCGATCTGGAAACTGGTTTCAAGATGAAGAAGTTTGTGAACCCCATGGGACACGGCCACTTCTGCTTCCGTACTGACGACATTCAAGGCTTTATGCGCAAGTGCGATGCCTTGGGCATTCGTTATGAAGATTACGGATGCTGGGCCATTCCTGGTTGGCATCAAGTGTTTTTGTATGACCCAGATGGACATTGCATCGAAGTCCATCAACCCAATGTTTTTTAAGAATTTATCAATTTAACAAGGAGACAGATATGAACATGACCCAAAACCGACGAATTCTCTTGAAGGGAATTGCTGGCGCAGCTGCAACTGCAATGGCTCCAAGCATGGCTTTTGCGCAAGCTGGCGGCAAATTCAACATGAAGATTGCGATCACTTTGCCCGAAAGCCACCCAACACCAGTAGCCTTGAAAGCGGCTTGTGCTGAAATCCAAAAGGAAACCAATGGTCGTTTGAACATTGATGTCTACACCAGTGGTCAGTTGGGCAGTGACACAGACACGTTGTCACAAGTTCGTTCAGGTGCGATTGACTTCGTGTGCACCGCAGGTTCCATCTATGGCAACTTGGTGCCCGCCGCTTCCATCAATTCCATTGCATTTGCATTCCCTGACTACGCCACAGTGTGGAAAGCCATGGAAGGTGATTTGGGCGCATACATGCGAGCCTCTTTCGACAAAGTCAACTTGGTTCAAGTTGGCAAAGTGTTTGACCACGGATTCCGCCAAATCACCCATTCAACAAAGCCCATTACAACGCCCAAAGATCTGGTTGGCATGAAAATTCGTGTGCCAGCAACACCTTTGTGGACCTCGGTGTTCAAAGGTCTTGATGCATCACCTGCTTCTGTGCCAATTGGCGAGCTTTACACAGCTCTCCAAACTAAGGTGGTCGATGGTCAAGAAAATGCACTGCCTACGATTGACGCAGTCAAGCTGTATGAAGTTCAGAAATTCTGCTCTTACACATCGCACATGTGGGAGTACTTTGCTTTGGTGGGTAACAAGCGAAACTGGAACGCACTGCCAGAAGATTTACGTGCTATTGCTACCAAAATTTTGGATGCCAATGCATTGAAACAGCGCGTTGCACATGACGCACTCAATTCTTCACTTGAGGCCAAGTTAAAGGGGCAAGGCATGCAATTTAACAAAGTAGATACCAAGCCTTTCCGCGAACTGTTGCAGAAGTCTGGCTACTACGTTGAGTGGCAAAAGAAATTTGGACCCGAGGCTTGGGCCTTGCTCGAAAAGTACAGCGGTAAGTTGGCATAAATCAATATAGGACTTCCATGTCATCCCTAGACAACGTAATGAGCACACCAGAGCAACATCAAAAGACGAATCAATTGAGTCAATTTGACCGTGTACTGGCGCGCTGGATGGTGCCACTCGAGGTGCTTTGTGCAGCATTGATGGTGGGCATCGTGCTCTTGTTGTTTGGGGGTGTCATTGCACGCTACGTATTCTCAAGACCAGTTGGCTGGATTGATGAGGCGGTGTCACTCGCCTTTATTTGGGTCGCTATGTTGGGTGCTGTGCTTGCGATGCACCGAAACGAGCACCTTCGCCTCACCATGTTCGTCGACAAAATGAGCGGGACCATGCGTGAGCTATTTCATGCGTTTACTTTGGTGGCAATCAGTGCTTTCCTGATTTTCTTAATTGGCCCAGCCATTGAGCACGTCGAGAGTGAATGGATTGTTAACTCGCCAGCACTTGAAATTCCCAGTGGCGTTAGGGTCTCTGCCATCGCTGCTGGACTTGTGTTGATGCTGATGGTCATAGGCGCTTACGCACTCAAAACCGTTTCAATCAAGTCACTGGGTGTTGCTGTTGTGGGCGTTGGCGTTTTCATTGCCGTTTGCTCAAGTTTGACCGGTCAATTTTCTCAACTGGGTTTACTCAACATTGGCATCTTTTTATGCGGCCTGGTTGCGTTTTGCTTGGTGGCTGGTGTCCCCATCGCATTCTGCTTTGGTATAGGGGTGATGTCCTACTTGGCGTTTACAGGCAATGTACCGCTGGTTGTCATTGTTGGGCGAATAGATGAGGGCATGGGTAACATCGTGCTGGTTTCTGTCCCCATTTTTGTTTTGCTTGGATGTATTTTGGATGCAACTGGCATGGGCAAAGCCATTGTTGATTTACTGTCCTCCCTCATTGGACACGTGAAGGCAGGCATGTCTTACGTATTGCTAGCCTCTTTGTTCATTGTCTCTGGTATTTCTGGCTCCAAAGTATCCGACATGGCCACTGTGGCCCCAGCACTCTTTCCCGAAATGAAAAGAAGAGGCAACAAGCAGTCAGAAATGGTTGCCTTATTAGCGACAGGGGCTGCGATGGCCGATACCGTACCGCCCAGCATTGTGTTGATTGTTCTGGGATCGGTAGCAGGCGTCTCCATTGAGGGCTTGTTTGAAAGTGGATTCTTTGTTGCCATGGTTTTGTTACTGGCTTTGTTGGTCTTGGCACGCTGGAAGGCACGCAACGAAGTCACAGAAAACATCAAGCGACCTTCAGCCAAAGTCATCGGCAAATTTGCTTTGATTGCAGCGCCTGCGCTTGTTCTTCCCTTCTTAATTCGCAGTGCTGTTGGCGGTGGAGTGGCCACAGCAACCGAAGTCTCAACCATAGCCGTTCTGTATGCGTTGGTCATTGGCCAAGTTTTGTATGGCGGTATTGGATGGCGCAGAACCTATTCAATGCTGGTAGAGACGGCTGCACTGAGTGGCGCAATCTTGCTGATTTTAGGAACAGCATCCGCCATGGCGTGGGCCATTACGCAAAGTGGTGTCGTGCAACAGCTCTCAGCATTTCTAACCACATTGCCAGGTGGTTGGATGGCATTTATGGCGGTCACGGTATTGGTGTTTTTAATTTTGGGTTGCCTATTAGAAGGCTTACCGGCAGTCTTGTTACTGGCCCCAATCATGTTTCCGATTGCCAAGAAATTAGGCATTAATGACATTCATTATTCCATGGTCATTGTGTGTGCCATGAATGTTGGATTGATGATGCCGCCCATAGGAGTTGGTTTTTATATTGCCTGCCGAATTGGTGATGCCAAACCTGATGACGTGATTGTTGCAATCTGGCCCTATATCGCTGCATTGTTGGTGGGTGTTGTGGTCATCGCCGCATTCCCAGTTTTGTCGACATTCATGCTTTGAACTAGATTGATCAATTGCCATCATGAGGATATTTCTGACAGGTGCAAGTGGCTACATAGGAGGGTCAGTGGCCCTGGCTCTGTTGTCAAAGGGACATGAAGTAAGAGGCTTAACCCGAAGTGAAAAATCAGCGAATGAATTAGATTCGCTCGGAATCATTCCTGTATTGGGAGAATTGGACAACTTAGATATTTTGAAATCTGAAGCCTTTCAAGCTGACGCTGTTATCAACACAGCCAGTGCTGATCATCTTGATGCTGTGCTGGCCTTGCTAGATGGCTTAACGAGAAACCATCAAAAATTCATACATACAAGTGGTTCAAGCATCATTGGTGATGATGCTCGAGGTAATCAACTTAGTTCGTCCATCTTTAAAGATGACACGCCTCTCCGCGTTGATGTCAGAAAACAGGCGCGACGTAACATTGATTTGAAAGTTCTTGAAGCTGCTTCAGCAGGCATTCAGTCTTGTGTGATTATTCCAAGTTTGATTTATGGGTATGGTTTAGGCATTCAAAAGAACAGTATTCAAGTGCCATTTTTAGTACGCAACGCAATTGAAAATGATGCTGTTCAAATCGTAGGCAAAGGCTTGAATGCTTGGTCAAATGTTCACATAGAAGACCTGGTGGATTTGTATTTGCTTGCACTCGAGAAGGCACCTGCCGGCGCTAGTTATTTTGCCGAAAACGGTGAAGCCACATTTCTTGAAATTGCCCTGTCCATTTCTGCTCGGCTGAACATACCAAGCATAGAACACTTACCTGCCGAAACAGCTGCTGACAGATGGGGTATGTCGCGAGCATTGTTCTCCCTAGGAAGTAACAGTCGGGTCAGGTCGGTGCGTGCGCGCAGCGAACTGAATTGGAAACCTAAACACACATCGGTTCAGGCCTGGATCCTTGATGAGATGCGTGGATAACCCACAGATTGAATAGAAAGAGAAAATAAGATGTTGTTAAAAGACAAAGTTTGTATCGTTGCAGGTGCTGCTTCATTGCGAAGCATTGGCTACGCCACAGCTGAACTTTTTGTAAAGCACGGCGCTCATGTCGTTGTGACAGATGTCATGATGAATGATGCTGTTTTAAATCAAATCAAATTTGAAATTGAACAGAATTTAGGTGTCAGCATTCATGTTGAGGGCATTCAATGTGACATCAGTCAAAAAATCGAGTGTGATCGTCTGATTGCGCAAGTACTGTCAAAGTATGGAGCCATTGATTGCTTGGTCAATTCTGCGGGTATTGTTCGATCTGGTTCTATTTTGGATGTCAGTGAAGCAGAGCTTTCTTTGATGTTTGATATCAATTTAAAAGGCGCCTTCTACTTGTGTCAAAGTGTGTTGGAAGTCTTTGTCAAACAAAAGAGCGGCAACATTGTCAATGTTGCTTCCCTTGCCGCACAGCGTGGTGGAGGATTGGTGGGCGGCGCACATTACGCAGCATCGAAGGGTGGCATGCTAAGTTTGACAAAAAGCATAGCTAGAGAATTTGGTCATCTTGGCATCCGAGCTAATTCCATTTGTCCTGCCATGATTGACACGCCTATGGTTGATGGGCTTTCATCAGAGAGATTGCAGTCAATCACAGATGCAATTCCGTTAAAGCGCATGGGCTCAACTCGTGAAATGGCGGGTACTTGCTTGTATTTGGCTTCGGAGTTGTCTGGTTTTGTAACTGGCGCAACCATTGATGTGAACGGTGGGACGCATATTCATTGAGATAACATCTTCCACATTTGCTTCCACACTGATGTAAAGCGTTTATAACCTATTGATTCCATTGAGGTTTTATTTCTTAAAGCTGCTCATAATCCTTTGGTCCCAGGTTCAAGTCCTGGTGGGCCCACCACATTGAAAGCCACTGATTTTTTAAGTCAGTGGCTTTTTTCATTTCAGCTGTTCAGTAAGATTGAAAAATGTTAAACCTATCCAACTTTTCCAGTCCACTGTCATTTGTTGGACTCTTGATGCTGTCCAATGTCTTCATGACATTCGCTTGGTATGCACATCTCAAAAATTTGTCTGCTCACCCGTGGTGGATTGCGGTATTGGTGAGCTGGGGCATAGCTTTACTTGAATATGTTTTTCAAGTCCCGGCCAATCGAATAGGGTTTGAATATTTTTCCCTAGGCCAGCTTAAGATTGCACAAGAAGTTATCACCTTGGGTGTGTTCATTCCATTTGCTGTTTTTTATATGGGAGAGCCATTTAAAACGGATTACATTTGGGCGGGTTTGTGTTTATTGGGCGCAGTTTATTTTATGTTTCGGAGTTAGCAACTTTCTATGTCAACTATCAGTCCGCATATCCACTTCAATGGAAACGCCGAAGAGGCTTTTGAATTTTATCGGTCCGTTTTCGGCGGTCAATTTTCAAGATTGATGCGATTCAAAGATTTGTCTAACTCGGACTTCACCTTCCCCGATGATGAGTTACAAAAGATCATGTTGATTCGTCTTCCCATTCATGGCGCTGGCGTTTTATCTGGTAGCGATGTCCCCAATTTCTTAGGTCGGGTGAGTGAGGTAGAGAACAGAAGCAAGATCACCATCACTGCAGAGAGCAAAGAAGAAGCGGAGGCGATTTTCAATGGCCTATCTGCGGGTGGAGCAGTAGAAATGCCTCTGGATGTGGGTCCATGGGGCACTTATTTGGGCGGTTTCCGCGATAAATTTGGTATCGAGTGGATGGTGGAATATGCTGCGTAACTTCTAATCCAGGTTCAAGTCCTGGTGGGCCCACCAAATAAAAAGCCACTGATTTATTAGTCAGTGGCTTATTTATTTCAGCTGTTCAATAATTGTGGCAAAAATTACCTAAGAATTTGGCTACCGACTGTGTCGCCATCGATGTATCTTTGTCAGGCAAAAGAATTCCCAAGGGATCAAACGGCAGTTTGTCTTTCAGCTTGAGCGTCGTCAATTGATCAGCCGCTTTAAGCTGCTGAAAGACACTGCTGGGTACCAAAGTGACCAGATGTCTTTGTTGCAACATGGCCCATGTCATGGAAGAGACTCTGGTAATGACGTGGCAAGTGGCAGGTGTGAATTTGTGTTCAAGGCAGAGCGCTTCAAACTTTTCTCGCGCTGCTGAACCAATAGGCGATAGCACCCAAGTTTCTTTTTTTAAATCTTCCCAGGTGATTTTGTTTTTCTTTGCAAGTCTGTGAGTTGGATTGCAAACCACCACAAACTCATCTGCCAACAAGGCTTCAAAGTGCCAGCCAGTAGGGCATTGTGCCGGCTGGCGGCAAACGCCTAGCTCTATTTCCCCTTTGCTGATGGCTGCAAATTGATCATTGACCTCCGCTTCATGAATGTGAAGTTGAATCCCCGGAAATTTTTCATTCAAAAGTGGAATGGCGTTCACCAGTAAACCGTTGATGCCAGCGGTAGATGATTTGATGCGCACAACACCTTGCCCCAATGTTGTTCGGTCTGCAATGGCTTCTGCACTAGCGCTTAAACCAAGCAAGCACTGTCGTGCCATGGGCAACAAATCTTGGCAGGCTTGGGTAGGCAATACCCCTCTGGCATGACGATGAAACAGGGTGACTTCTAGCAGCTGTTCAAGGTCAGCCAGGATTTGCGTTACGCCGGGTTGTGTCATGCCGATTGACTCTGCCGTGCGCTTGATGCTCCCTAATTCGTTCAGTCTGACCAAGACCTCAAAATGACGAAATCTCGCTTTGGCAGTCAGGCGATTGAGAAGAACTTTGGCTGAAATTGACATATTACATTCGCTTATACCTTAAGCCTTCATTCTATTTCTCCTAATACAAGTTGCAAGCCACAATGCGTCAAAACCATAGGAGACAAACATGAACCTGACCCGCCGAAAGTTAACTTCTGCGCTTGCCGCAGGTATCGCAAGTACCTGGTCTGCAGGCATGGCATGGGCACAGACGTACCCCCAAAAATCAGTCAAATTGGTGGTTGGATCTGCCCCCGGTGGCCCTTCAGACTTTTTGGCACGCATGTTGGCAGATGCAATTGGACCTGGTATGGGGCAAAGCTTCATTGTTGAAAATAAGCCAGGCGCAAGTGGTATGCCGGCTGCCGACCAAGTGGTCAAAGGTGTACCGGATGGTCACCAGTTACTGATATCTGGCCCTGCATCCATAGTGGTCATGCCCCACATGTTTTCAAAAATCACTTACGACCCGATGCGTGAGTTGGTACCTGTCTCAATGTTGGGGGCGGGCGCTTTCGTCTTGGTGGTGCATCCCTCTGTCAAAGCAAATAACGTCAGAGAATTGATCGCGTTGGCCAAAGCCAATCCCAAACAACTGACGTATGGTTCTGGGGGCAATGGATCTTCTGGTCATTTGTGCACTGAGTATTTCAATGGCTTGTCTGGCATTGAGATGACCCACATTCCATACAAAGGCGATGGTCAAGCGGTGATCGATTTGCTGGCAGGTCAAATTCAAGTGATGTTCACGGCACCCAATGTGGCCATGGCACATGTGAAATCGGGCAAACTTCGATTGCTGGCCGTCACTACCAAAGAGCGAGTGAATTCAATGCCCGACGTTGCCACTGTGCATGAAATGGGTGTCAAAGATTTTGAGTACTTGGGCTGGATCATTGTGTTTGCACCAGCAGCAACACCGCTTGCAGTCATCGAGCAACTTTCGGCTGCTTGGTTGAAAGTTAAAAATACACCAGCCATTACCAACAAACTCAATGAGCTGGCAATGGCCGCTCCCGACCGTTATAGCAATCGAAATAACTTGTTGGAGTTTGTCAAATCTGAGTACGCTCGATTGGGCAAACTCATTAAAGACAACAACATTAAATCAGAGGTTTGATGTGAGTCTTGAATCGTTGACGCCAGAAAGATGGCAACTGCCCAATGGCGTTGAATTGCATGGCGTGCGAGAGGGGCAAGGTCAGACCCTTGTCTTCATTCATGGTGCCATGGGTGACTGGCGGTCTTGGGAAGCGCAGTGGCCTGTATTCACGAAGCATTTCGATTGCATCTCATACAGCCGAAGATTCAGTTTTCCAAATCAAAATCATCAAGCATCGCCGCATCACTCTGCCATCGATGAAGCTGAAGACCTGGCATATTTGCTTGATCTCTTGAATGTCAAAAGTGTCATTTTGGTGGGGAGTTCTTATGGTGGGTTCACGGCTTTGGCTTTAGCCGTGAAGGCGCAACAGCGAATTAAGGCGGTGGTAGCAGTGGAGCCGCCCATGATGAAGTACGCTTATTTCACGCAAAAAGGCCGCGAAATTGCAGACCAATTCAGAGCAACAACCATAGAGCCTGCCAACAGAGCCTTCAGGTCAGGCGATGATGAAACGGCTGCAAAAATCATGACGGGTGGTATCAATGGCACAGCATCGCAAGTGTCTTCAGGGGCGGCCATGCAAAAGCGTTTGCAAAATTTGCAGGCAATGAAAATGATTGCAATGTCAACCGACGAGTTCCCTTTAATTCCTCCAGATCAATTGGCTTGCTTGCCAATGCCTATTTTGTTAATGTCTGGCGTCAATACGCAGCCAGTTCACAAGGCTATTTTTGACAACCTTTTGGCCGCCATGCCAAATGCCAAAGCTTTGCGAGTGTCCGGTTCGGGGCATGGCGTTAGCCGAGAGCAACCGGACTATTTCAACAACTCGGTGCTAGAGTTTTTGAATGTCAAAACTGCGCAAAGGTCAAGATGAGCAATCCACCCATTTGTGAATTTGTATATGAAGCCATTGTTGACATTGCTGATGTTCAAAATTTAGGTCAAAGTCTGCAGGGGCAGCGATTTATTGTGAACATTTTGGGTGGTCTATTCAATGGCCCACGTTTGAAGGGAAATGTGCTTCCAGGAGGCGCTGACAGACAGCTGCTCAGACCTGACGGCGTCAAAGAGCTTGATGCCCTTTATGAAATAGAAACAGACGATGGCACTGTGATCACGGTTCACAATCAGGTCATCGTTGACATGCCTACGGCAGAGCAGCGTTATGCGCGTTCGGTCGTGAAGTTTCGCGCACCTGCTGGCCAATACGAATGGCTCAACCGTCGAGTTTTTGTGGGCAATCTAGAGTCTTTGAAACCGTCGAGAAATGCTGTGAAGATTAGAATTTTTCAGGTTAATTGAAAGCTAGTACATAGCGATTGACAGTCCGCAGCTTAGAACAGTGAATTAACGCCTCTTCCACATTTGCTTCCACACTGCTGTTCGAAATTGATGAAACAAGGTCCGATAATTGGACTGACCAGCATTCAAAATTTCACAAGACTTATTTAGCTTTTTTGAAATTGTCATGTTCTAAGTGCTCCTTCATCATTCAATTCAATTGAAAGATGACCATGACCGTTCGCAGCTATTTGTTTGTTCCCGCCACACGCACTGATCGGATAGCCAAAGCGGCTGCGAGTGGCGCGGGTGCGGTCATAGTAGATTTGGAAGATGCTGTGGCCCCACAAGACAAGGACTTGGCACGCCAGGCGCTGCAGCAATGGCTACAAAGTGACAATGCGGTACCGGTGTATGTGCGCATCAATGCGTGTGATACACCTTGGTATTTGGAAGATGTTCAACTTTGTCACGCCGATAAAATATTGGGGTTGGTAGTCCCCAAAGCTGGGGATGAAGCGCAACTGCGTTTGCTAAACCAGCAGTTGCCACACAAAGTACTTCTACCTTTGATTGAAACCGCTTTAGGTTTTCACCAAGCCCTGTCAATTGCCAAAGTGAAGGGGGTCTTAAAACTCCTCTTTGGTTCGATCGACTTCAAAAAGGATTTGGGAATTGCTGGTGAGGATGATGCCTTGCTGTATTTCAGATCGCACTTGGTGCTGATCTCTCGTTTGGCAGGGTTAGACGCGCCTGTGGATGGTGTCACAACGGCCATTGAAGACATGTCCTTGGTGACAAAAGATGCGCAACGTGCGGCCTCGCTAGGGTTTGGGGGTAAGTTGTGCATTCACCCCAAGCAAATTGAACCCGTAGAAAATGCATTTCGCCCCAGTGAATCAGAGATTGAGTGGGCCCATCGAGTCTTGAAAGCCGCTCTTGAAAGCCAAGGGGCAGCAGTAGCACTGGATGGACAAATGATCGACAAGCCAGTGATAGAGCGCGCGCAATCAATGCTTGCGCGCGCTGCTGCCAAAAATAAACATTGAATTAGACGGTTCGTGCGCCGTCCACAGGAAACTCAACGCCACTGATGAACTCAGCAGCATCGGTCGCTAAGAAGTGTGCTACTGCTGCCACATCGGATGGGCGAGAAAGTCGGCCCAATGGAATCGTGGCAATGAATTTGGCACGATTTTCAGGCGTATCGGGCTGGCCCATGAACTGCTGCAACATCGCAGTCTCGCCAATCACTGGACAAATCGCATTGACGCGGATGCCATGGCCACCCAACTCGACGGCCATCGATTTGCTCAATAAATTCACTGCGCCTTTGGATGCGTTGTACCAAGTCAAGCCAGGCCGAGGGCGAATGCCTGCAGTTGAACCCACGTTCAAAATGACGCCTTTGCCTCGTTCTATCATGTGAGGTACGACAGCCTGGGTCATGTAGTAGATTGACTTCACGTTGACTGCAAACATTTTGTCAAACACGCTTTCTTCCACAGACAGCATGGACTGATTGTTGTGAGTCATGCCTGCGTTGTTGACCACTATGTTGGGCACGCCAAATTGTTTGATGCAGGTTTGCACTGCCGCATCGATATCCGCTTTTTTTGACACATCGCAGGTCACAAAATGAGCAGAGTTTCCCAGCTTCTGAGCGAGTGATGTGCCTGCTTCAACTGCGATATCGGCCAAGATCACCTTGGCACCTTCATGAACATACAGCGATGCAATGGCGGCGCCAAAACCTGCTGCAGCGCCTGTCACGATGGCCACTTTCCCTTCCAGAGTTTTCATCAGATTTCTTTCAAAAGAGTTAGCCGTGGTAGTGCACCAAAGTTTTGCAAGAGCTGAGCTCTTCCAATGCTAAGAGTCCTTTTTCTCGACCATGGCCGCTTCGTTTGGTTCCGCCAAAAGGCAATTCCACACCGCCACCTGCGCCATAGCAGTTCATGAACACCTGGCCCGCTTGAACGGCCTTGGCCACCCGTTGCAGACGTCCGGCGTTCTCTGTCCACACAGCAGCCAGCAATCCGTAGTCAGTGCCATTTGCCAAAGCAATTGCATCCGCCTCGTCTTCAAATGGCATGGCAGACAACACGGGGCCAAAGATTTCTTCGCAAGCAAGCGCATGGTTGCGGGGAACGGGTCCGAACAAAGTAGGTTTGACGAAGTAGCCTGACGCGCTAACACCAGGCGCCAGCGTGCCCTCCGCTAATACAGGCACGCCACTGTCACGGGCTTGGTTGATGTAGCGGTTAACGCGGGCAAATTGCGCGGGGTTCATCACGGGCCCACAGTCGTGGTCCATTTCAGGGGTGCCCACTTTGACTTTGGAAAAGGCTTCAGCCACTTTGGTGACAAAGCTGTCAAAAATGGTGCGCTGTACCAACAAGCGACTGCCTGCTGTACAAGTTTGACCAGCGTTTTGAACAATGGCGCGAACGATGATGGGCACGGCACGATCAGCGTCCACATCGTCAAACACAATTTGAGGTGACTTGCCACCCAGTTCCAAGACGCACTTCACTGCATTCTTGGCGGCTGCTTGTTGAACCAATGTGCCCACTTCGTTAGAGCCTGTAAACGAAATGAAGTTGATGCCAGGGTGTGCTGCCAAAGCTGCACCTGCTTCTTCACCCAAGCCTGTGACCACATTCAAGACGCCTGGTGGCAAGCCAGCTTCCAATGCCAACTCTGCAACGCGTAAAGCAGACAGGCTGGTGTCTTCCGCGGGCTTGAGCACTGTCGCATTGCCTACGGCCAAAGCAGGGGCTACCGTGCGTCCCAACATTTGTGCAGGGTAGTTCCAGGGAATGATGTGCGCAGTGACACCCAAGGGCTCACGGATCAAACTAACCTGATGACCGTTGACAAAAGGGATGACCTCGCCATGAATCTTGTCGGCTGCCGTGCCATAGAACTCAAAGTAGCGCGCCAATACTTTGATGTCATTGCGTGCTGTGGTGATGGGCTTACCCGTATCACGCGCTTCGAGTTGCGCCAGTTCATCTTCGTGGTCCAAAATTTTTTGTGAAATCTTGACCAAGATGCGTCCTTTGTCGGTCAGGTTCAGAGTGCCCCAAGGGCCCGACAAAGCAGCCCGCGCCGCTTTCACGGCCAGGTCAATTTCATAGGCGCCGCCACGTGAAATTTCATCAAAAACTTGGCCATCGCTGGGATTGGTAACGGGTAGGCTACGGCCGTCTTTTGCATGGATCCACTGATCCCCGATCAACATCTTGTGCATGAAATTCCTATCGATTGAATGAATGGGGTGGACTGTAGGCAAGGCAGACTGATTTGTGAATTGGAATGTGGGCAACGGCGTGTTGCATGTATTGCAAGCCAAAATTAAAAGACCACGATAAAATTCGTAACATGCTGCCCGATATCGACTCCCTGGCGCTTTTTGTGAAAGCAGCCGAAATGCGCAACCTCACACGCGCTGCTGAGGCCAGTCACATTACCGTGCCCGCAGCCAGCCGGCGCCTGTCGCTTTTGGAGCACCAGTTCAAAGCCCAATTGTTTGAGCGTCATTCACGCGGTTTGCAACTCACCCCTGCTGGTGAACATTTGCTGAAGCATTCTCGTGAAGTGATTGCTACCGTGCAACACATGCGCGCAGAGATGACCAATTACGCCATGGGCCGCAATTCGGTGCTGCGTATTTTGGGCAACACCTCTGCCATGGCGCAATTTCTACCCTCCGATGTGGCCAGCTTCCAAGCCTCACACGACAGCGTGCGCATCATGCTGGAAGAGTCTTGGAGTGATGAGGTTGTTAGGCGTGTTCGAACTGGTGAAGCCGACTTGGGAGTGGTGGTTGACGGTTGCGATGTCCAAGGTTTATGGGTGCAGCCCTATCGCAACGATCAATTGGCCGCAGTTCTCAAAGCCGACGATGTCTTGAATGCCAAAAAGGTGGAATTCAGTGAGTTGTTGGAGAGAGACCTGATTGGTCTTGAGGCCGGAAGTACGTTGACGCGCTTGCTGACAGAGCAAGCTGCACAGTACATGCACCCCATGGCACTGCGTGTTCAAGTTCGAAGTTTTGAAGCGGTGTGCCGTGCTGTTCAGGCAGAGTTGGGCATTGGCATTTTGCCCATGGCGGCAGCCCGCAGCTTTGCACCTGCCATGAAGCTCAAAGTGATTCCATTGGCTGACAAATGGGCACTGCGCAAAATGATGATTTGCGTTCGCAGCCATCCTGCATCTCAAACGCCTCTGGGACAATTGGCAGCTCATTTGCAAGCAGTCGCCGCAGATGTCGATGCGGCGATGCTTTAATGGTAACGCTTTAACTACAACGCTTAGACAATCCTAGGCATGGTCTCTGCAAACGATGGCCGTTTGCGCATGGCCTCCGCCAACGCTCTGAGTGCAGGAGTGTCCGGTAACCAGCCTTGATCCGCATAGCGCAGCTGCTGATAGTCATACAGAACCACCGCGCAAATGATGTCCAAAGTGGGCGCCACATCATTGGGATAGTTCCCCTTGAAACTGTTGGCAAATTCTTCCAAACGTTGTTGCGTTTCAATCATGGTCCGGCGACGGCGCAGGCCCACAGGCGTTTCATCAAACAAGGCAGGTGCCGTCACTTTGCGTGTGATGATGGTCGTGACTGAAGCATCAATGCCGCCAACCGCAACGCCGGCACGCGAAAGAATGCCTGCTGAAGTTGCGGGTGTACCAATCAGGCTGGGCCACTTGGGCGCAGGATAGGTGACTTCTAGCCATTGCACAATCAACATGCTCTCGGTCAGCGGTGTGCCATCGTCCAGCACAAGGCTGGGTACACGTGTGGCTGCATTGGCTTGGCGCAAGCGTGAGTCGTCAGCCCAAGGGTCAACGAGGGTTGGCTCGATGTTCAAGCCTTTTTCGATCATTGCCACGCGTGCAATGCGAACAAAAGGCGACGTTGTGTTGGCTAGAAGTTGCATCTTGATTCCTAGGAAGAATTACGCAATGGTACCGAGTTGTTTTTGCATGCTTAAGTTGTCCAGCAATGCCCAGTGCCCCACCAGGACGCCGTCTTGTACTTGGAACAGGTCCATCACATCGATGTCAATTTTGCGCTGTGTGGCAGGCAAATCGCCAAATGGGCCTGTGTGGGTGGCTTGTACTTTCAAGCGAACCAAAACCTTGTCGCCTTCGGCCACAAAATCAAAGAAGGGCAGCTTCATGTCAGGAAATGCAGGCAACAGTACATCGTGCAATTGCGCCACGCCTTCTGGGCCCTTGACTTGAAAAGGCAGGCCGGGGTCATTGCGAATGAAATCGGGCGCAATGTGCTTGGCCATCCAAGCGGTATCGCGCGCTAGAAATGCCTGGAAATAATCGCGGCAAGTTTGTTTGTTTTGTTCTTGAACTGACATGAGATCTCCTTAAATTGAATTGAGTGAAGTGAAATTAAGCGGCGAGCAGGGTATAGCCCAGTCGTGGGAAATGAACGTGCAGATCACCCGCGACGTCGTCGTGTCGGTGAATCACAATGTTGAAAGCATCTGAAGCGACCAAGGTGCCCAGCACAGGAACGCGTGCGTTGTCTTCTGGGGTCACACTGACCTTGCTGCCCACGACAATGCCTTCAGGGTTGATAGAGTTTGTGATGTGTGCCACTGGCTGTGGCTCTGAAGTCTTGGCAATCTCAAAAGCTGCTTCTGGTGTCATGGCCGTTGAGGTGCCATGACCCACAGCTGCAATGCGGTCATACCAAGGCAAGATAGGGCCGAGGTTCAGCAAGGTGTCCACCTCGGAAGGGCAGTTCTTGCGCAGTAAGAAAATGGTTTGCCAGCAGGCTAGGTCGGCCGCGCTCAATTGATCTCCCAACACATACTTGTGTGCTGTGACAGCCTGAGCCAACCAGGCGATTTGTCCGCGTACAAACTGAGCATGCTCTTGAAATTGCGGCGCCATAGCGTCTTTGGAAATGTCGATCCCCAAATAACCCTCCTTGCGGTCCTTGATGAACTCGGGTGGAATGTGCTCTCCGATGTAATGAACCAGCACCCCAATGGTGGGCACCCACATCTGACGCTCCCACCCAAAGCCCAAGCCACGCGCTAATCCCTCAGTGCCTTCAGGAAAGAGGCTTGGTGTAGGTTTAAGACGCTCCAATGCGCCCATGATGGCGTGGGTATCGCAATAAATATCTGCGCCTATTTGCAGCACTGGCGCACGACGGTAGCCGCCCGTCAAGGGGTTCAGCAAAGGACGGGGTGGTAGACCCGGAATATCGACGGATTGCCAAGTCAGTTGCTTGAAGCCTAATGCGGTTCGAATTTTTTCCGAGAACGTTGAGAACTCGTAATGGTGAAGAATGGGCGTAGTCATGAGGATCACTTTCTTGGTAAGGGTCAATACATGATGTGGCCGCCGTCGACAACAACGGTTTGGCCGGAAACGAAGGACGACAAATCAGACAATAAATACATGGCTGTTCCCACTAAGTCGTTGGGACGTTGCTCACGAGAAATAGCGCGAGCTTTTAAGAAGCTTTGTTGCCACTCAATAGGACGGTCTTTGGTGGCATCGGTGATCACAAAGCCGGGCGCAATGACATTGACGCGAACGCCAGCACTGCCGCATTCTTTGGCCAAGCCTTTGGTCATTGCCAAGACGGCACCTTTGGTGGCCACATAATGCAAATAACCTGGTTGACCCGCCACTGCCACGACAGAAGAAATATTCAAAATAGAACCTGAATTTTGGGCGCGCATGGCAGGCATCACGGCTTTGCAGCATTGCCAGACACCACGCACATTGACTTGAAAAATGCGTTCCCAAATCGCGGGATCAATTTCTTCGAACGGCGTCAGCTTAACTTCGCGAAAATAAGCTGCGTTGTTGATCAGGCCATCAATGCGTCCATAGGCTTTTAAGCTTGCGTCGGCCATCGCGGTCAGAGAGTCTTGGTTGGACACGTCCACTTGAATGCCAATAGCCCGCCCTCCCAGTTTTTTGATGCCTTCAACTGTTTCTTCTGCCGAGTTCATGTCCGCCACAACCACATTGGCGCCTTGCGCAGCACAGCCCATGGCAAAGGCTTGACCGATGCCCGTGGCACCCCCAGTCACGATGATGGTCTTTTGTTCAAGCAAATTTTGAATGCTCATTTGATTTTCTCCGTTGAATAAAAAAATGTTGGATGTGAGAAAGGGCTGCGTGGTTTAGCAAACCACCGGGTCGCCAGCGTAAAAAGAGGGCAACCAAGCCGCCAAAAATGACCATGCGCCATCCTTCGAAAACCCGTGCAGCTTCTAGCAAGCCCAAGTCAAATGCAGCGCCCAAGAGCGGGCCTAATGGCGTTGCAAGCCCGCCCAACATGGCGTAGCCCACTGCATGAATGCCAAGCATCACATCAAAAACAGCGGGCTCAACATAGGTGGCTTGGTGCGCATAAAGTGCACCAGCAAGTGCGCCAATGCCACCTGCAAAAGTTTGTGTGAGAGTTTGTAAATGGGCCACTGGTTCACCCTGCACTGTGGCCAATTCAGAATCTAAACCCACAGATTGGATGGACAAACCCAGTTTGGTTTGGCTTACTTTCCAAATCAACAAAAGTGCTGACAGCAACAAGACGGCGCTGAGAGAGAGGTATGTTTCTGGACCCATTTGGTTTTCAAATAACCATCTGATTTCGCGAAATCCATGCACACCATCGGGTCCTACCTCATAGCCTTTTTCATGCTTTGTGCGCCAAGTCCAAGATGACAGTGCCAAACGCACCAATTCAGCGATGGCCAAAGTGGCCAACGCAAACTTCATTCCGCTGAGTTTTTGCAGCGCTCGAGAAATGAGGGTTGCAAAAACAACACCTGCTAAGCATGCAACCAACAATGCTTCGATCAATGAGCCGTTGAACATGACAGTGATGACTGCTGCTGCATAGGCACCAATGCCGAAGTAGGCTTGCTGCCCCAATGAAACACGGCCTGTTTGCAGCACCAGCCAAGTTGATAAACCCATCAGCGACAAAATGATCCATTGGGTGTAAAAACCAATGCCAGGGTCGGTGATGCAAAGGGCGTTGTTCATTCAGGCCCTCTTTGAATGAAAAAATGGGTGCTTCAAGGGATGGGTTTGAAGCATCAAGGCCAAAAGTAAAAGACCCCAAGTTGCAGCGTCACGTCCAATAGGACCCCATAAGCTTTGTGCATGCGCCTCCGTTACACCCAGCAGAACGGCACCCCCCAACACCCCGCGAACAGAACCCAGACCACCCAAAAGGGCACATGTCAGTCCCTTGATCAACACCCACATACCAAACATGGGTGTGACTTGCCCATCCATAGACAACACTGCGCAACTGGCCAGCCCACACAAGGCACATGCCACTGAAGTTCCGATGTATCTCAGGCGAAGCACGTTGAGGCCACATACCTGAGCCGCCGCTTGACTGGATGTCAAGGCCCGAATACCCAGCCCCACCTGCGAATGTTTGAGCCACATTGCTAGACCTGCAACCAGACCTGTTGCCAAAAAAAAGACAACAATTCGATCGGGACGCAAGCTAATGCCGCTCCAGTCAAAATTCATCTTTGAAGACAAGTCTGGAAACGGGTGCAAGTGATTGGGCTGAAAATTGACCGCTACTTGTTCAATTTGCATCCAAAGCGCAAAACTAGCCGCTAACACGCTAGCTTCCCTGGCGTCTAATCCAAGTGCCACGCTACTTTGTCGGCGCATTGACAATACGCTGTCATCGGCAATGTCGAAACACATCCATTCCACATAGAACCCCACCAACACGGTGATGACAATGACGGCCACCCAAACGCCAAGTGCGGGCACACCCCAACGGATATGAAACCAAGAGCCAACATAGGCCGCTAAAAGGGCCGTTGCGCCAAACGCCAAGTTGATTCTACGCAACACACCAAAGCTAATCGTCAAGCCTAAGCCGATCAGTGCATAAGGCCCTGCTTCTAGCAGACCCTCAAGCGTGCGTTGCAGCAGTTCAAGCATGGCGCCAGTGCAATTAGCTTAGGCGGTGGCGCTATGGCCTGCCAAGTAAGCACGCTTGACCAAGTCGTCGCCGGCCAACTGATCGGGTGTGCCAGAGAAGGTGACGCGTCCTTGTTGCAGGAGGTAGAAGTGTTGTGCAACTTTCATTGCCATGTGCACGTTTTGTTCGACCAAGAAAATGGAGGTACCTTCCTGATGCAATTTTTGGATGATGCCAAAAATCTCAGCAACCACCTTGGGCGCCAAGCCGACAGAGGGCTCATCCATCATCAACAGGCGCGGGCGAGACATCAAAGCACGGCCTAAAGCCAGCATTTGCTGCTCGCCGCCAGACAACGTGCCTGCCAATTGCCCAATCCGTTCGCGCAGGCGTGGAAATCTGTGCAGTTGCTGCTCAATGTCGTTGGCAATGCCATCTTTGTCTTTGCGCAAATAGGCACCCGCCATCAGGTTTTCACGGACGGTCAGCGCCGGAAAGACCAAGCGGTTTTCGGGCACCAATGCCAAGCCCCTTTGCACAATTTGAGAAGGCGTTAAACCAATTAAATTTTGTCCTTCAAACTTGATGCTGCCATGCGTGGGTTTCAAAATTCCCGCCAAACTCATCATCAAGGTGGTTTTGCCAGCGCCGTTGGGGCCCAATAAGCATGTCACTGCGTTTGGATTGGCTTGCAGACTGACCTTGCGCAAGGCTTCAATCTTGCCGTAGCTGCATGCGATTTCTTCAATTTCAAGCATCTCTTCTCCTTAGGCTTGCAAAGCCGCCTGCATGAAAGCATCGTCGCTGTCTGAGCCTAAATAGGCCGCTTGGACTTGTGCGTCTTGTTGCACCTCTTCGGGCTTGCCTTCTGCTATCTTTCGACCAAAGTTCAAAACCACAACCCGATCACAAACCCCCATGACCAATTCCATGTGATGTTCAATCAACATGATTGTTTTTCCTTGATCCCTGAGTTTTCGGATTCGCTGATCGAGGTCCTCAATTTCCTCTGAATTCATGCCTGCTGCAGGTTCATCCAAAAGCAAAAGAGGGGCACCAGAAATGGCTGCGCGGGCTAACTCCAGTCTGCGTTGCTCACCAAATGCCAGATTTGCAGCGAGTTGATCGCGCTTGTGTTGTAAACCGCAAAATTCCAAGTAGGCTTCAGTTTCTAACTTGCCTTGAGTCGCAGTAGAAAACCAACGCTCCCTTAAACCTGACCAGCCCGTTTCGCGCACAACACGTGCAGCCCATAAGTTTTGCCACACACTGAGTTGTCCAAACAAACGAATGTTTTGAAAAGTACGGGCGATACCCAGGTTGGCACGTTCATGGGGCTGAAGACCTTGAATGTCTTGGCCTTCATAAATCACACGACCTGTGGTGGGCGCGTACAGGCCAGCGATTAAATTGACAGTGGTGCTCTTGCCAGAACCATTGGGACCGATGAGCCCCAAGATTTCACCGCGATGAATGTCGAAATCAATGCCATCAACAGCTTTGATGCCACCAAAATAGCGCGCTAAGTTTTCTACTTTAAGCATGGTGTGCTCCTGTTTTATGGCCACCAACAGGCGCATCATTAGAAGAATTGAATCGAGGAAAACGAAGTGGAGCCGACAACAAGCCAGTAGGCCGAATCAGCATGATGGCCAAAATCATGGCGCCAAATAAAAGGCTTCGCCAGTCGCCCAAGAAACGCAGCCCTTCAATCAAAAGTCCTTGAATAAAAACCACAGCAATCAAAGTGCCTAGCAAACTTTTAAGACCCCCAATGATGGGATAAGCAATTGCAAATGTGGCCAGCAAAATGGTGAAGTTGCCGTGTTCAATGTGAGTTGTGTTGTGGCTAAAAATGCCGCCTGCCAATCCTGCAATAGCACCACCAATGCCAAAAGCCGACACCTTGGCGGCTGTCAAATTGATGCCAGCGCTTTGAGCGGCTACTTCGTCTTCACCAACAGCCCGCCACAGCGTACCAATGCGGGAGCGATCCAACAACCACAGAATGAGCATGACTGCTGCTACCAGGCACCAAATCAGGGTCAGAATTTCAAGGCCACTCCATGCGTTTGCAGGGAAATAACGGATACCACCGAAACCCAAACCACCGTCGGGGCCAATGGGGCCAGTAGGTGTTTGCACTTGCCATTTGAGATTGAAAAAGACCAATCGGACAATTTCAGCAAAGGCGGTTGTTGCTACGACCAACATCAATCCCTTTACGCGCAGAGCAGGGAAGCCAATGGCGATAGCAATCAAGCTAGCTATCAAAGCCGCTATCAACAAGGCGGGCCCCAATGACCAGCCGGCCATGGCCGTCAACATGCCCGCTGCGTAGGCGCCTATTGCAAAAAAGCCACCCTGCGCCATACTGACTTGGCCCGTATGAAGGATGCACCAAGCCGACAAACCCAATAAGGTATGGACACCAATCACTTGGAGCAAACCGATGTAAAAATCCATTTCAGTCCCTCTCCATTAGTCGCGTCCGCCAGGGGCTGCAAACAAGCCGTTGGGTCGGAACACCAAAAATACAAAGAGCATGAGCATCACGTAAATATCGCGTTCGCTCACGCCACGTACAAATTGAAAAAGGCTTTCAGCACCGCCCACAATCAGGCCCGCCAATATGGCGCCTGGAATGCTGCCCAAGCCACCAATCACCGTTACCACCAAACCTTTGACGGTGAGAGGCAGGGTCAGCAGGGGGGAGAGAACACCAATGGCAGCGCCCGTCATGGCACCTGCTGTGCCTCCCAATAAACCAGCGATGACAAAAGTCGACGCATTGGTTTGATCAACACTCATGCCACATATTTGTGCCGCAACAGGTTGCTGCGCAACCGCACGTGTCGCCAAACCAAGTCTTGTTTTTTCAAGCATGAATTTCAGGCCTACCATCACAGCACAGCCCAATACAAATACAAACAACAAATCGCCTCGCACGATGAACGGGCCTAAGTTGAAAACTTTGTCAGCAAACAGAGCAGGATAGTTTTGCGGCATTCCTGCGGTTGCATGAACAATGGCTTCCTCTAAAACCAAAAGCATTCCAACCGTGGACATCAATGTGGCCAAGGCTTGATTGAGTGGTATAAATTTAAAGCACACAAAATAAATCAATGCACCAAGGAGTCCGCCGCAAAGTGCAGCAAACAAATAGACCAAAGGTGTTGGTGCAACACTGACTATCAGCAGGCTTAGGTATGCTGCGCCTACCGATGCAGCAGCGTATGAGAGATTGATCTTGTGCATCACGCCAAAGATCAGTGTGAAGCCGATGCCAATAAGTGCATAGGTGGCACCGAACATCACACCGTCCATGAGAGATTGCACCAGATCGAGAAAATCGATCCAGGCCATCTATAACTCCATTGTCAATTAGTTAGGCTTGTGCGCAACTGCCCACTCGCCCTTTTGGGCTTGAACAAATAAGAAGGGCTTAATGGCTTCGCGATCATCTGTACGACCAACTTTGCCCAACAAACCTGAGCTTTCTTTCATGCTGGCCAGTGCATCGCGCATCTTTTGGCGATCGGCTCTGATGGTTTCAGGCTTGGCCATGATCTTGGCTTTTTCAATCAAGTCTTTGAGTGTGAAAATGTTTTCCCAAGCAGCGGCATTGTGCAAGTCCATGCTCATGCCTGATGCCTGCAAAGCCTGTGCCGCTTTGCGTGCCTCATCTGTGACAGGCGCAAAACTGGTTGGAATGATCATGCCTTCTGCTTGAGCAGCGCAACCTTGCAAAGTCTCCATGCTGGAGGAGCTTGTTAAGCCCACCATCATTTTGGGTTTGACGTTTTGGCGTTGCATTTCTTTCAACGCACCACAAGTGGTGAAGGGGTGAGCGGAGATCATGACCAAGTCAGCTTCGCCACGACGCATCTCACGCACTTGGTTGGAGAAGGTGGTGTCTGCCAGCAGCCATTCACTTTGACCTTTGACCTCAAAGCCTGCTTTGGTGGCAAAGTCTTTCATGACGTTGAAAGTGGCATTGCTGTGAGCAAAATCTTTTTCAACGCCACCCCAAATGGTTTTAATTTCGGGACGTGTCGCCTTGATCCAGTCAAACAAGCTTTTATACATGTTGGCTTCGCTAGGCACATTGCGGAAAGCCCACTGCGACATCGAAGCCAAACCACCCTTGGCTGCTACATCAGTGAAAACTGGGAATTGCAAACCGGTGTCGCTGGCATCACCAACTTTCTTTTGGAGAATGCCAAACACGGGCTCTGCCACGTTGCTGCAAGTAGGGCCCACGGCTACAAAGCCATCTGCAGAGGAAGCAATTCGGCGCAGCGCATTAATGCCTTCTTCGGCCGTGCAGCGATCGTCTAAATACTCAAGAACCAATCTGCCTTTGGTGCCATCGCCCAAGGTGACGCCACCTGCCTTGTTGATTTGATCGGCTGCCGCCTTCATGGCGGCTTCACTGTTCAAACCAAAAATGCGAACCACGCCGCTCTTGGCGCCAAAACCATAAATTTTGACATCGCGTGTTTGCGATTGTGATGCCACTGGCAAGAGTGCAGCAATCACGGGAACCAACGCCAAAGCGTTTTTGCGTAAAAATGACATACTTGTCTCCTATCGTTGAATGACAGGGGCGTACTTTGACGTCAAGTGTGGGTGATGACAATTTCAATATCATTCACGCTGTGTTGCAACGAATGCAACATCTGTGTTGCCGCAGTCGCAATACTGAATTCGAATATTTGTAATTCCCCACATCAGCCGAGTTGCTCACAATAGCGTGGCATTACGGAAAAGCTTTATGAATCACAACTCATCCTCCATGACATCTGCATCGTCAGTGCCCAGACCGCTAGAAGGCATCTTGGTTGTCGCCCTAGAGCAAGCTGTTGCAGCGCCTTATTGCAGCAGCCGCTTGGCCGATGCAGGTGCCCGTGTCATCAAAATTGAGCGTCCCGAAGGTGACTTTGCCCGTGGTTATGACCGCGCAGTGAATGGCGAATCATCTTATTGGGTGTGGATTAACCGTGGCAAGGAATCGGTGGCCTTGAATTTGAAAGTTGAAGCCGATTTGGCCATTTTGAAAGCGATGTTGGCCAAGGCTGATGTGTTGATCCAAAACTTGGCTCCCGGTGCCACCGAACGCTTAGGCATTGGCTCTGAGACTTTGCGCAAAGCGCATCCGCGATTGATCACGTGTGACATCAGTGGGTACGGTGACGAAGGTAAATTGTTTGGCATGAAGGCCTACGATTTGTTAGTCCAGGCCGAAAGCGGATTGGTAGCGGTGAGTGGCGCGCCCGGTGAGTGGGGACGCATTGGGGTGTCGGTCTGTGACATCAACGCGGGATTGAATGCCCTGATAGGTATTCAGCAAGCATTATTGTTGCGTGAAAAAACAGGTCAGGGCTCAGGCGTCAAAGTATCCTTGTTTGGTTCAGCCGCAGAGTTGATGAGCGTGCCATATCTGCAAGCTCGCTATGGTGGAAAAGCCCCCGAGCGTGTTGGTTTAAAGCATCCTTCTATTGCACCCTATGGCGGATTTACCTGCGCTGATGGTCGCGACATTGTGATTTCTATCCAGAATGAGCGTGAATGGGCAGATTTTTGCAACATCGTGTTGCGCCGTCCAGATTTATTGGCTGATGAGCGCTGCCAAAACAATGCGACACGTGTGAAGCATCGTGAGTTTGTTGATGGCACGGTGGCTGAAATCTTTGACAAAGTACCTAGCGGCGAAATGATCGATCGCTTGACCGAAGCGCAAACGGCTTTTGGACAAATCAACTCTGTGCACGATTTGATTGCGCATCCTCAATTGCTGACAAAACGAATGAAAGTTCAGGGCAAAGATGTGGAGGTGCCTGTGTCGCCTTGGATGGGGCCTTGGGATACAGAGACTTTTGCGGAAGCGCCTCATCTCAATGAGCATGGCGACAAACTCCGAAAAGAGTTCTTGGGATAGCCGTATTGGACTTAAATCCTTTTGCCTCAAGTTCACGTTCTGCTGGGCCCACCAAATTAAAAGCCACTGATTTTTGAAGTCAGTGGCTTTTTTGATGAGAAGGTAAATTATTCAGCTGTGATCTTGGCCGATTGAATCACACGCCCCCAGTATTCAAGCTCTTTTCGCGTGTAGTCACCCAGCTGTGACGGATTCATATGGTCCACCATGGTGCCAGCATCTTCAGCATCTCGCAACATGGGGATGGCTTTGGCCGAAGTGAAAGAAGTGACTTCAATTTTTGCGTAACCACACTGGCTTAGTGAATCGATCAGTTCAACCTTGGTATCCGTTGGTACAAATTCAGGTTCCATTTGGAACCCATCGCGTGTGACCACTTCATTGAAATAGATTCTTTGTTTCATGCTGCACCTCCCACAATGCCTTTGGCTTTCAATTCTTGAATTTGCGCCGCACTCAAACCCATTTCTTTCAAAATTGAATCTGTATCTTCCCCAAGGGTGGGTGCATTTCGGCGATGTTGTCCGGGCGTCAAGGACAGTTTTGGCACTACGCCAGGTATCGTCAATTCGCTGCCATCGTTCATGTGAATTTTTTGGAGCATCTCTCGGGCTGCGTAGTGAGGGTCTGCTGCAATGTCGGCAATGTTGTAAATGCGACCTGCAGGTACAGAAACACTTTCAAGTTTTTCCAGCACCTCATCCACATTTCGTTGAAGGGTCCATGCTTCAATAGCTTGGTCAAGATCTTTGACTCGCGCAACACGTCCTGTGTTATCAGCCAAACTTGGATCATTTGCAAAATCTTCGCGCTCAATGAGTGTCATCAAGCGTTTAAAAATGCTGTCACCATTGCCTGCGATTAAGGCGTATGCACCGTCTTTGCATTTGTAGGCATTGGTGGGTGCAATACCGGGCAGAGCACTCCCAGCAGGTCCACGGACGGCATCGAAGGCGCTGTACTCGGGGAGCAGGCTTTCCATGCAATTGAATACTGATTCGTACAGCGCTACATCAATGATTTGTCCTTTGCCTGTGGTGTGGCGATGTTGTAGAGCCAACAAAATACCAATCACACCATGCAGGGCAGACAATGTGTCCCCGATACTGACGCCCACGCGAACAGGCACACGTCCTGGTTCTGCTGTCAGGTGGCGCAACCCCCCCATGGCTTCACCAATTACACCAAAGCCGGGACGATTGCGATAGGGGCCAGTTTGGCCATAACCGCTGATACGCAAAACAATCAGTTTGGGATTTTCTTCAATCAGGCGTTCAGGTGAAAGTCCCCATCCTTCTAATGCACCAGGCCGAAAGTTTTCAATGAGGATGTCGGCTTCATTGGCAAGTTTGTTAACCAGCGCTTGGCCTTCGGGAGTTCTGAGGTCCAGAGCCAAGGAGCGTTTGTTGCGTGATTGAACTTGCCACCAAACCGAGGTACCGTCTTTGAGCATTCGCCATTTGCGAAGTGGATCACCACTTCCTGGGGGCTCAATCTTAATAACTTCTGCACCAAAGTCAGCCAATGTTTTGGCTGCAAAGGGGCCAGCAATAAGCTGACCCAACTCTAGCACCTTCATGCCTTGAAGGGCTGAAGTTTGTGGGTGTTGAGAAGAATGTTGTTGACTTTGCATGCACCGCAGTTTGATGCGAATGCAAGCGACCGTCTATTTGTTCTTTGGTCAGTCTGTCTTCGCGTTTTGCTAAGGCAGAATTAGAAAGTCTCTGAGGGCAATCACTTCGGGACCGGCATCTTTTCGAACACCCACCAACAATCTTCGTTGCGCCCATTTGTCTTGGAGGGGACGCCAGTTGAGGTGATTGGCTTTAAGGACTGACAACGCAAATGCCTTGGGCAGCAAAGCAACCCCCAAACCCGACGCAACCATTTGTGTTACGGCATCAAAGCTGTTGACCTGCATGCGCAAGTTGATTCGTTTTCCAAGAGCGGCTGCAGCGGCCATTTGCTGACTCAACATGGCTGCGCCCGGATTCAAACTGATCCATTGCTCATCCAGTGTGTCTGCAAACGCGATAGGTTTTTTGCTGCTTAAGTGATGACCTTTTGGGAAAATGAGAACCAGCTCATCCGATCTAAAGACCTGAACGTCCAATTCATCGGTGTTGGCCCCTTCAACAAAAACGCCCATTTCTGCTTTGCCAGACTTGAGTGCCAAGACAACCTGTTCTGACACGCCTTCTTCAAGGTCAATTTGAATCTCTGGATATTTTTTGGAATATTTGGCAATGAGACGAGGCAGGAATTGGCTAATAGCGGCTGTACCAGCAAACAGCTGAATATGCCGAACGATACCTTGGTCTAAATCATGGAGTTCTTTGATGGTGCCTTCAAGTTCTTGCAGCAGAGACAAGCCTCTGCGCATGAAAACTTTGCCTGCAGGCGTGACTTTGAGCCCTCTTGAGTGCCTTTCAAAAAGCTGAGTACCTAGCGCCGCTTCAAGCTCACGAATGCGTCGACTGGCAGCAGGCAACACCAAATGACATTCACGTGCACCGTGGGTCAGATTTTCTGTTTGTGCGCAAAGCACCGCGAGTCGAATCGAAGTGAAGTCGAATCTGGACAGGTTGAGTTTGGTAATTTCCATGACACAAACACTTGACTCATCACTTGATCATGAAGTTTGCCGTTGTTTAACGAGGAAAAATCCGCGACGCTATGGGCTTCACCACATAGTCAGTTTGAAATTGACAGTCTGCCGTTTTTGCAGAATTCAGTTGTTTGCAGCGATCTGCAATGCTGGTAGGTGTTGGTTTCTGACCTTTTTCGACCCAGTTCAACAAAGCCTCAAAAAGAGGCGGGTAGTGTGCATCACCCCAATAGCTGTGCTCGCTCGAATTAACAAAGACTTGAACAAGTTGATCGGCTTTGCCAGATGCTGTCATTTTTTGACGCAAAACACTTTGGCCTTCAACCATCACAGTTGAATCACCTATGCCATGCCCACTGATGACAGGCACAGCAAACTTACCTTGGTAATCGACATCGGCGGCAAACCTTGCGACCGCTTGAGGATCTGCTTGAAAGCGAGGAATGGATGCATTCAATTTGACATCGTCAGATGAACCACTGTATTTCACATTGGCATTGCCAAACGGACTGACACCGCCATTTTTTGTCACAACATCTTGCAGTGCAAATGTGCCCCAGCTCAAGTGGCTCATGACTGAGCGCTCTGGAATTTTGAGAACATCCACAATGGTTTTGAGTTTTTGCGCTTGTGCAGGGGTGCGTTGTGCAGCTGGTGTACCAGTTCCCAAGCATTCATTGGCTCTTTGCGCCAAATCTGCACTGGTCATTTTTGAGTCTGTTGGCAATCCAATGGCCAGCGAATAGTTGGGTTCAGTTGGGCGCGGATGGTTGTTGCAGAGGTGTTGGTAAAGCGCCCGCAAATCGAGGCGGAAGTCGTAAGTGGTAGGGCCCGCTACCACGCCGCTGGTTAGCAATATGCCATCCCAAGATTTTGGAAACATTTCGCCTGCACGAGTGGCAACCATGGCGCCCCATGATTGACCATGCAGTAGGGTTTTGCGGGGTTTGGCCACAAGGTCTACAAATATACGGCGCACGCGCTCTGTGTCTTCTGCTGCAGTAGTAACGGCAAAGCCACCTTGGCGAAAGACCGAGCCTGCCCATGCATGACCTTCGCGAACTGTGATGGCCCAACGTTTGATGTCTTCGTCATTGCGTGATGTTTTGGGGGTGCCAAGACTGGGGCCACCATGGGCATGCACAACCAGAACACCACTCCATTTGGCAGGCATCACGATGAGGTAGTGAGACGAAGCAGAGTCTTGTCCGCGCATGCAGGTTGCCCCTGCTGGAACACCTTCAGGACATGCTTGTGCAAGCGGAGCCTTTTCTGGTGGCAATTGAGGCGCATTGACGCAAGCCGTCAAAGTTAAGCAAGCTAGGCTGGTGGCCAATAATAGCTGAGGGTTGCTGAATTGAAATGACAAAGTAAATACTTTCTTACAACGTGGGAGATTTCATGACGCGTATCAACTTGTTGTCTTCCAAAGACATTAAGCGATTGGCCACAAAGCTATTTTGTGAATCGGGTTCTAACGCAGCTACGACAAGTCCTGCAAGTGGTTGCTTGAGTGACACATAGAACGCACCTGCAGAGGGAACCACAGAGCTTGCTTGGGTACTGACTTTGAGCATTCGAATAGCGTTTTGTGCATCAGAGATTGCGCCGCGTGCATCTTGTCTGCTTCCGCTGTCTTCATTGGCAATGACATAGGTTTCAGTGTCCCAAGTTTGCGCAACATCCTTGGCAGCCAAAGTTTTGACCTGAACGCCTAGATCGCGCAGTCGTTGAATTGCAAGGGTTTGGTCTGCAGCAATCAGATATCCGCAAGGCCGGGTTCTTTCGCGTTCAATGATTAATTTGTGTGCAGATCGCCAGTCGACATCGATGGCACGCGCTTCACCGGTTTTTGCGTCTAAGAAGTTGAGTGCGCGCCGTTCGGGGGTGTGCTTAACAACAACTGAAATATTGCCACTGCATGCAAGATTGGATGTGGCGCGCCCAGCCTCTTGTTGCATTTGAATTAAGGTTTGACCTTCTTTGGCCGCAGCCTCCATGATAGCTGTCGCTGCAAGCACGTGTGACTCAACGCGGCGCGCGTAGTTGGCTTTGCCAATGCCAACGCCTCTCGTTTCTAATAGAAGACTGACTGCATTGCGCAAACCACCTACATTGCGGCCTGTGTCGACGTTGACACCGCCCATAGATACGGTCAGATCTTTAGCGCTTGCAGAAGACGTGTGGTAATCGTCGACACGATGGCCCTTTGATTCCAGTGCTTGGCGTGCAGTTGCAAGGTAGCGTGCTTGAATAGACTGAACAGCAGGACTTAAGTTGCCAACAGTAGCAGCTTGCAACAAGGCATCGCTGTGCATCACTGCACCGAATTTGGCAACCCATCGGCCTGCTACGGTGAACTCATGAAGATCTAAAACCAATTGTGGATTGTATTTAGTGGCCGCAGCAGAAATGGCTTGGCTCTCGGGAATACGCAGCAACAAATGATCTCTGTTGATGTCAATGCCATTCATTGTTTCCCGTTTGAAGAGCTCTGTCGCATCGGGGTTTGTGTTTGGCATGATCAGCACATTGACTCGGTCGAGTAGCTGCGCTTTCTCTTCAAGCAACATTTTGGCAAGAACCAGTGCTGCCTCGCCGCCAGCGGGCTCATTGCCATGCTGTTGTGCCATGAGCATCAAGGTGGGCAAACTTGCATTAAACCCGCGAGGGTTGGTTAAAACCAACAGCGACAGCGGGCGGCCTTGCTGCGATTTTCCGACGATCTCTAGCTTCGCATTGCTATGCCGTTGAACCAATGCATTGATGAAATTGTTAGCTTCGGTGAAAGAAGTCAAAGTTTCTCGACCCGCTGCAAAAGCAGGGGTCGAGAAATTTGCAGTTGTCGTGAATTGACGTGAAATGACGTCGGGTTCTGCGACAACCTTGCTGGGATCAAATTGTGCAGAAGCCGAAGTGCTGATGCATAGCAGTGCAGCAACAAATGTTGATCCCAACGCTTTCATGAAATTTCCTTAAAAGTTTTGACGGATGCCCAAACCAATTGCACGCACTTGTACATTGGTTTTGCTTGAGTCAACGCTGTCTTTGTCAATGAACGCTTGCAGGTCTGTATTTTTGGACAAGAAGTATTGATAGCTCAATTGGTTTTTCTTGCGAACACCCGTGAGTGAAGCCTGAACGTCGCGTTGGAAAGTGTTCAACACGAATTTGTGTTTGCCCATGGTGTAAGACGAGCCAACTTGTGTGTAGTTAACTTCGTTACGCGTTGTGCTAGTGTTCTTGTATGTGTCAATGCCACCAATTGCGTAGACATCCCAATCTTTGTCAATTTTGTAGTTGACACCCAACTGCCATTTTTCGTTAAAGTCATTGTTGATCAGGCCACCTACACGGGTGTCTTTGCTGTAACCAATGGCAGCTTTGATGGCGCCAGACTGGTAATCAAGTCCAAAGTCAGAACCTTTTGCTGCATCTTCAACAGCTGTGGTTCCGCGCAGGTAGACACGTGCTCTGAAAATGAAGTCGCCCATCTTGGGGCTTGCATAGCCAATGCTGTCAGATGTGCGATTGCGTGCATTTTGCATGGATGTGCTGGAAGCTGTAGCGCCTGCATCGTTTGGTGCAAAATGGCTCAGTGAGGTAATTTGGGAGTAGATGGGAGAGCCAGTGGGGTTGGCTGAGTCGAGACGCCCCATGGCCATGGTGCCCCAGCCGCCACGCAAGCCGACGTAGCTGTTTCTAAACGCGGGTGATGTTAAAACGCCGCTGTCAGCACTGATGCCCATTTCAAGGCCGTACAGGGCTGCCATGCCGCCACCCAAATCTTCAGTACCTCTAAAACCAAGTCTCGATGCGTTGTCGCGCAGCTCATTGACCTTGTTGGTAGTGCCAGTTTCTACCTGATTGGCAGACATGACCATGCGGCCATAAACATTAACGCCTTGCGCTTGGCTTTGTGTGGCCAAGAGCGTGAGGCCTGCTGCCGCAATCAGGGATAGTTTGGTCTTTAATTTCATGAGATGGTTCCTTGGAGCTGGGTTGGTTAAGAAAAAGAATATCAGGCTTTGTCTGAAATGGAATTGGGGTTTACATGATCGGGGGCCCCTGGCGCAATGGGCGGATGTTCCTTTAGTGTTTTCTCAAACGCCATGATCATTTTTCGCATAGGGCCTCGCACCCAGCCATCTTCCATGGCTGCATCGGTCTCTTCCTTAGGGTCGCGTTTGATGTTAAAAAGCCACGGCGTTTCAAGGTGCTTGGTGCCCGAGTTGGGTTCATTTTCAAATACAAAGTGCAATTTCCAGTGACGCCACTTCACAGCGCGCAACTCTGTTTTGATGTAGAAAAGAAAACCTTCGCGCGCAGATTTGTCAACAAGACCTTTCCACCAATTCAATTGGCTAAGCCCGTCAATGGGCCTGTCAGTGGGCACTTTTGCACCGGCAACTTCAATCAGGGTGGCAAACAAGTCAGTCACATGCACGATGTCGTCGCTTACACGGGCTTTCTCAATTTGGCCAGGCCATTTGACAAGCAAAGGCACGCGCAACCCGCCTTCCATGGCGGTGTGGTAAGTGCCCGACCAAGGGCCTGCAGTGCCGCGCCAAGGGCGCCTAAACTCGGGTCCGTTGTCGCTTGCAAAAATGAACAAGGTGTCGTTTTCAATGCCAAGGTCTTTGACGGCATCCATCAGTTGACCAACGCGATGGTCCATTTCCATCATGGAATCTGCAAACTCGCCAACGCCACTTTTGCCTGCAAAGTCTGGGTGTGCCAGAGTTGGGAAATGCAAATGCGTGAGGGGCACATACAGAAAAAATGGTTTGTCGCCATTTGCTTTTCGGCGCATGAAGTCAATCGATTTTTCGGTGAGCTCACTGTCAATCAATCTGCGCTTTTCTAGGTCGTATTCTGAAACGTCTTTAGCGGGTTGTCCCGCAAAGCCCTCCATCACTTGCGGAATCTCAACCACCGTTTGATCAAAGCCTGGTGATTGCGTAAACAGCGTCTCGTTGCTTGTACGTGGAATGCCATACCACTCATCAAAACCTCGATCATTTGGGTAACGGCCAGGGCGATCACCCAAATGCCATTTGCCAAACATGGCTGTGTCATATCCTGCTTGCTTCAGTACTTGAGGTAGTGTTTTTTCCCAAGGGTGAATTCCTTGCGGCAGGCCAGCAGGTACAGATTGAAGAGCCCCAGTACGGATAGGGTGGCGTCCTGTCATCAGCGCAGACCGCGTAGGGACGCAGTCGCTTTCCACATTGAAGTTAAGGCACTTGAGGCCTTCATCGGCCAGCGCGTCGATTCGCGGTGTGGGTGCGCCGCGCAGGGCCCCGCCACCGTAGCAACCTAGCTCGCCCCAGCCTAAGTTGTCGGCCAATACCAGAACGATGTGGGGCTGTTTTTCAGAGGATGACATCTTCATTCCATCGCGATCTTGCGATCCTTGATTAATTTAGCCCACCGCTCTCGGTCTTGCGTCATGCGTTGTTGGAATGCGTCGGTAGTCATGGCTACAGTTTCCATCGCAAGACCTAGAAGTTGTTGCTTGAGCGCAGGGTCATTTAAAGACTCATCGACAGCGCGACGCAGCTGTGAGATGACGGGCGCAGGTGTGCCTTCCACTGCAAAAAGCGCGGACCATTGAGGAACATCAATGTCTCCCGCGCCACTTTCACTGAGGGTAGGGGTATCTGGCAAGATGGCCGAGCGGCGCTTGGTACTCACTGCCAAAGCCACTAATTTGCCCGATTTAATGTGTGGCAACACAGCCGCTGCACCCAGAACGGCCACGTTAACTTGACCCGAAATCACATCATTCACAGCTTGACCACCACCTTTGTAGGGAATGTGAAGCAAGTTGATACCTAAGTTTTGCGCAAACAATTCACCCACCAAGTGTTGAATTGAGCCCTGCCCCGAGCTGGCATAAGACACTTGGTCTGGCTTACCTTTGGCGCGGGCTTGAAGGTCTTGAATGCTTTTGATGCCTGAGGAAGGTGACGTGACCACCACGATAGGTTGAAACGTTAGAACAGACACTGGCGTGAATGTTTTGGTCAGGTCCCAAGGCATGGTTCTGAACAAAGGCAACAAAGACACCGAATCTGAGGCCACCAAAAACGTGTGTTGATCTTTTGCAGTGCGCAGTGTTGTTTCGACGCCTAAAGACCCATTGGCACCTGGCTTGTTGTCCACCAAAACGGCTTGACCTAGTCGCTTCCTGACGCTTTCACCCACCAACCGGGCCACCACATCATTGGAGCCGCCGGCGGGAAATGGAACCACCAAGCTAATGGATTTGCTGGGCCAATCTTGTGCCAAAGCCCCTTGAGTCGCAAGAGCAACACCAAACGTTGTTGCAAGCAAACTGCTATTGAAATGTCTTCTGGAAAGAGCAGGCATGAGATATCCGGTTCATTGATGACAAAATAATTTTAGGGGTGAGCTCATCAGAAAATTATCAAAAATCAATGCTATAACATCAGAAAAAACTGAACTATCTTACATTTGACATGCTTCACCCGCGTTTAGATCAATTGCGCATTAAACAATTGCGCTTCTTGAGCCTGTTGGCTACGCAGGGCTCTTTGTCGGTCACGGCAGAACAACTGGCTATGACTCAGTCAGCAGCCAGCATGATGCTTAAAGAGATTGAGTCTTTGTTTGACGTCAAGCTATTTAAAAGGCAAGGGCGCGGCATGGCTCTCACCAACGAAGGCATATCGCTGATGCCAAGGTGGCAGACTGTGCTGGGTGAAGTAGGGGCCATGGGATCTACCCTCCAAGGCGCGGTTCAACCTACAGTTCGCATTGGCGCTTTTCCACACACTGCGGCCACCGTATTACCAGACATCATCAAAAAATTGATCAGTGGACAAACAATTTGGCGCCCCCGCATTGTCGATGGCCGAGCCGATTACTTGTTACAAATGTTGTTGCAAGGTGAAATTGACATCTTGCTCGGCCGTTTGCCTAGCCATGTGGTCGAAGCGCCTTATTTTGAAGATCTTTCGCAGCGCTTGCTTTATGAGGCACCTTTGTCTGTGGTTTCCTCTAGCAAGCATCCTTTGGCCAAAAAGAAAAAAATTGACTTTGCAGAATTGGCCAATTGGCAGTGGATCCTGCCCAACATGCAGTCAACCACTCGAGTGGGTTTAATGGAAGCATTTTTGAGAAGGGGTATCAATCCACCCATTCCGGCAGTTGAATCGCCCTCATTTTTCTACAGCTTGTCGGTGGTCGCTCAAACAGAACTACTTACCTGCTGTGCACAGTCGGCAGCACTTCAAAGCAATCACGCTACGGCCATCTTGCCAGTGGTGATTAGCCAAGAGCCATTGCATGTTTCGATGGTGTGGCGAAAGTCCTCAGCAGAGGCCTGCCGCGTTGCAGAGTACCTGCTCTGAATCGTGACACACTAAACTTGATTTTTATAAACTTTTTGCAAACGATGAACCATCACGCTGACTACAGCCAAAGGGTCGTGATCAATCACCACGACTTGCCCTGGATCCCGAGTCCCGAAACAGGCGTAGAAAGGCGCATGCTAGAGCGCCAAGGTGCTGAAGTTGTAAAAGCAACGTCCATTGTTCGCTACCAGGCAGGCTCCAAGTTTGAAATGCACACCCATGATTTGGGTGAAGAAATCTTGGTATTGGAGGGCACCTTCAGCGATGAATCGGGCCATTATTCTGCTGGCACCTACATCATGAATCCACCGGGTTCAGCGCACGCACCGTTCAGTGAACCGGGGTGCACATTGTTCGTGAAGTTGCGGCACTTAGGTCCAGATCAAATTAAGCGTGAAGTCGTTGATACCCATTCAGCCAATTGGTATCAAGGCATGGTTGATGGCCTAACTGTGATGCCACTGATGCAACAAGGCAGTGGTTCCACGCTGGTCCGTTGGGCGCCTCAAACTTACTTCAATCCACACAGGCACTATGGCGGCGAAGAAATCTTTGTTGTTGATGGTGTCTTTGAAGATGAGCATGGACGATATCCAGCAGGATCGTGGATCAGAAGCCCTCACATGAGTTTGCACAAACCTTTCAGCAAAGAGGGTTATACTATTTTTGTTAAAACCGGACACCTGCTAAGCTAGGTTCCAGTCAAAACTTAATCATCTGATAAAGGAAAACAATGTTCAGTCACGTCATGCTCGGAGCCAACGATCTAGAGGCATCTAAAAAATTCTACGATGCAGTTTTGAACACAATCGGTATTGGCCCCGGCGTCATCAACAACAACACTCGTTATTTCTACAGAACGCCTAAAGGTTCTTTTTCAATTACCAAACCTTTAGATGGAAAGCCTGCAACGCCTGCAAATGGCAGTACGATTGGATTTCTGGCAGAGACCTTAGAGCAAGTACACGCATTCCATGCAGCTGGCATTGCCAACGGCGGCACCACTTGTGAAGATCCACCAGGACCCCGCGAAGGCTCATTTGGTACTTTGAACCTGGCCTATCTGCGCGATCCAACGGGCAACAAGATTTGTGTGTTGCACCGCCCAGTCAAGCCAGCCTAAATTTAAATCTTGACGGTGTAATTCAAGGCCATTCGGCCACCGTCTACCGTGATCACTTCGCCAGTGATGTAGCTAGCTGCATCGCTGGCCAAGAATGCAACCACGTGGGCCACCTCAGATGGATCGCCTAATCGCTTCATCGGTGTGCGGCCAAGTATTTTGTTGCGTGCTTCGTCGCTTGTTAAAACCGCCTTGCTTGCCAACTCGGTGGCAATTGTGCCCGGGGCTACAGCATTGACCCGAATGCCATCATCGGCCAATGCCAGAGCCATGGCACGGGTCAATTGATTGAGGCCGCCTTTGCTGACGTTGTATGAGGCAATTTCTGGGATGGCCAATACACCGTTGACAGAACTCATGTGAACAATGGCGCCACCGCCTTTTTCCTTCATGACGCGCGCTACAGCTTGCCCCATTAAAAATGCGCCTCTTAAATTAACCCGCAAGACTTCGTCAAAATCGGCTTCGGTGACTTCTAAAAATGGTGCTGCCTTGAAGATACCAGCGTTACTAACCAATACATCAATTCGACCAAAACGCTCAAGCACTTGAGTGATCAATGCGTCGACTTCTACTTTGTGGCCAATGTCGCTGGCAATGAAGAGAACTTCGTAGCCTTGTTGTTGCAATTGCGATTGAAGAGATTCGCCCCGTTCTTTGTGTACATCAACAAAGATGACTCTTGCGCCTTGTTCCAAAAATAGACGTACACAAGCTTCTCCAATGCCTTGGGCACCACCTGTAATCAGGCAAACTTTGCCTTCAAGTCCATAAGAAATTTTGTTCATGTGATTGGTGCTTTGCGGCGATGTTGTCCCAGCGATAAAGAAAGTTTAGGCACAACGCCTGGTGCTTTCAATGCAAGAAGTCTATTGGTTCTTTGGCGATAAGGCAACGCTAGATTTCCATTGTCAAAACCCTGCATGGAACTGTCGTGGCGTTATTGTTTAAACTTTAATGATTATTTTTAAAATATGCCATGTCACTCACACCTCATCAATTTCCAATGCGTTGCTTGCCACTGTTGGTGCTTGGCCTCCATACTGCGCTGGTATCTGCCCAATCCAATGACGCCCAAGAATTAGTTGTTCAGAGTGGTCGCTTGGCACAGCGACAATTTGACGCACCGGCTTCTATTTATGCCATTGAAGCCGAGGCCATTCGCGGATCGGGTGCGCAAGTCAATTTGTCAGATGTCTTGAATCAAGCGCCTGGCGTTGTAGCGTTGAATCGTCATAACTACGCGCAAGATGTTCAAATTTCTGTACGTGGATTTGGCGCACGATCGGCTTTTGGTCTGCGTGGATTTCGGCTCATCACCGATGGCATTCCGGCAACCACACCCGATGGTCAAGGACAGGCGTCTACAGTCAGCCTTACCTCCGCAGAAAGAATTGAAGTGCTGACAGGCCCATTGGCGCAGCTTTATGGCAACGCGGCAGGCGGTGTGATACAAGTTTTTTCAAAAGAGCCCAGTCAAACACCTACGGCACAGGTACAAGCGTTAACAGGCAGTGATGGTCTGTCGCGTACCGATTGGCAGTTCAGTCAAAAGTCAGGGAACATAGGCTTCTTGGCCGATTACAGTACCTTTCAAATTCAGGGCTACAGAGCACATAGCGACGCCAAAAGGGAACAGTTGAATGCGCTCTTCCGAGTTGATGTCTCGCCACAAACGAATGTCAAAGTGATTGCAAATTCCTTCAACATGCCTTTTGCCAAAGACCCGCTTGGATTAACGCTTGCACAGTTAACGCTCAATCCAAAACAAGCGGGCAACAATGCCATTGCCAATGACACTCGCAAAACTGTAAGCCAAGAGCAGGTGGGTGTAGTCTTGGCACATCAACTCAATCCTGAAACGCAAGTTCAAGCAAGAATTTATGGGGGTTCACGCGAGAATCTTCAGTATCAGGCAAGTTCACCCACTGCTGGTTCTTGGGTCAGTCTGGGTAGAGACTTTCATGGCCTCGGATTGCAACTGAAAGGTCGCTTGAGTGGGCTAACGCCTCTGCCATCAGATTGGATTGTGGGTTTTGATCAAGATTTTTCTGGCGAACAACGGCAAGGTGGATTGGCTGCCAACGGCATTCAAAAAGGTGCCCTCAATCGCAATGAAATCAACGAGAGTCAAAATCGTGATTTCTTTGCACAAGCCAACTGGCGTATTTCAAATCAATTCACTTTTATCACTGGCGCGCGTCGCAGCAATATTCAACTCGAGAGCCGCGACGATTATTTAAACGATGGCGCCAATGGTTCAGGCGCTGTGAGTTACAAAGCGGTCAACCCAGTTTTGGGTGTGACATGGCATGTTCACGACACGTTCAATGTGTATGCCAATGCCGGCAAAGGATTTGAGACGCCTACGCTGTCTGAGTCGGCTTACACAAGATCTGGCAACACGGTACTTGGTTTGTTCAACGTTGGTTTGGTGCCTTCTAGAAGCAAACACCTAGAGACAGGTTTTAAGTGGACTCCTAAGTCTCAAACACGTATCAGCACAGCCCTGTTTCAAATCAAGACTGACAACGAAATTGTGACCAGTCTTTCAGCGGGTGGTCGAACAGCCTTCGTGAATTCGCAAAACACATTGAGAGAGGGACTTGAGATTTCTGCGCGCCATTTCCTTAACAATCATTGGCGCGCGCAACTCACAGCAACGGCCATTCAAGCTGAATTTGGGAAAAACACAAGCCTTGCAGGAAAATCATTGCCAGGCATTCCACAACAACAATTGTTCTCGTCAGTCACTTGGAATGAAGTGGGCTACTTGCGGTCTGCCAGCAGTTCGATGGATGGCAAAGAAGCAAGCTTGGAATGGGTTGCCAGGTCTAAGTTATGGGCAAGTGACAACAACGACATCAGCAGTGCAGCACCCGGATATGGCGTCTTGAATGCCAGGTTTAAACAGCACTTTGTTGCTGGGCACTATCGACTTGAAGCATTCATGGGCATCGACAATTTGTTAGACAAAAAAGCTGTCAGCTCAGTCATCATCAATCAAGCCAACAAACAATTTTTTGAACCTGCGCTGCCGCGCAATTGGATGTTGGGTGTCACTGCTAAATTGCCACTTTAATAAGACATTTTGGTAAATGTCCTAAGGGTATACCAAGTAATTTTTTTCAATGCCCCTTTGAAGAAGTCAACTGTTAAGCATGCTCCAAAATTTCATGCCCAAGCTTGATTAAAGTCTGGGCTCCTACCACGATGGAGTCAGATGTGAAAATCAAGGCGATACAACAAATCAAACAGCTAAGCTTGGCGGTTTCAGTTTCAATGCTTGCAGCTTCTGCATTTGCGCAAGCACCTGCAGCAGCTCCCGCACCTGCACCTGCTTGGAAGCAAGGCATGCCAGACAACATGGCAACATCCACTCTTGCGCCATTGGCGGGCAAATTGACTGCCACCAAAGCCGCAGATGTACCACTCAACAAAATCAAACTTCCGCCAGGTTTTAAAGTTGAAGTTTGGGCTGACAGCGTGCCAGGTAGCCGTGCTATCACTGAAGGCGATGGCGGTAAGTTTTATGTGGGTACGCGTCCACTGGGTCGCATTTATGAAATTACTGACAATGGCACCACACGTACTTCACGAGTCGTCATTGACAAGTTGAACCAACCCACAGCTGCGTTCAAAGATGGATCTTTGTATGTGATGTCGGTGGATAAAGTTTTACGTTTTGACAACATTGACAAGAATCCTGCGGTGTCGCCTGTTGACTTAACTTCTAAGTTCAATTTGCCGCCTGAAGCGCATCACAACTGGAAATACATTGCATTTGGTCCAGATGGCAAGCTCTATGTGCCCTTTGGTGCGCCTTGCAACATCTGCGAACCCCCAAGCGTTGAATACGCGCAAATTCGCCGTTACAACGCAGACGGTTCTGGCATGGAAGTCTTGGCCCGTGGTGTTCGCAACAGTGTCGGATTTGATTGGCACCCAACGACAAAAGAATTGTGGTTTAGCAATCACGGCCGCGATTGGATGGGCGACGATACCCCCAATGACACCATCAACCGCTTGAAAGTGGGTGGTCATTACGGTTTCCCAAGTTGCCATCAAGGCAATTTGCCTGACCCAGATGTGAAGCGTGCGAAGCCTTGCGAGGGCGTTGAGCAGCCAGTGGCCTTGATGGGTCCTCACGCAGCGACCATGGGCGTTAAGTTTTACACAGGCAACATGTTCCCTGCTGAATATCGCAACGTTTTGTTCAATGCTCGCAAGGGTTCATGGAACCGTACCAAGAAAATTGGTTTTGACGTAGTCATGGTGCGCGCTGATGCCGATGGTAAAAACGCAAAAGTCGAACCTTTCATGACTGGTTTCTACAACGAAGCCGATCAGTCATTCTGGGGACGTCCTGCTTATTTGCATCAAATGAAAGACGGCTCAATGCTGGTCTCTGATGAGCAAATGGGTGTGATCTACCGTGTGACTTACAGCAAATAAGAATGACTTTTGGATCTCAATGGAGGGCCTTTGCCTTCCTGGGGGCGACCATCTTGGCGCCCCTTTTTTCTGCCGCACAAACAGCACCTGCTCCCGCACGTGCTGCTATGTGTGCTGCATGTCACGGGCCTGGTGGTAACTCACAATTGGTGAACATTCCCTCACTTGCGGGTCAGCCCAAAATTTTCATTGAAAATCAATTGGTTCTGATAAGAGAAGGCATGCGTGACATTCCTCAAATGAAGGGTGCTCTGGACAATGTGCCAGACTTGGAACTTACCGAGTTGGCCAGCTATTACGCATCTATGCCCAGTGCAAAGCCAACAGCAAAGCTACAGCCCAAGCTGTACGCCAGGGGCGAATCATTGTCTAAAGAATTGCGGTGCGGTATTTGTCACATGCCTACGTATGTGGGCCGTGAACAAATGCCAAGATTGGCAGGGCAGCGAGAAGACTACCTGCTGTACACCATGCGCGCCATGAAAGCCAACCAAGCCGTTGGCAGAGACTCCATCATGATTGCCTCTTTGTATGGCATCACTGATGAAGACCTGCAGGCGATTTCACATTACTTGTCGCGTCTGGCGAATTAATCGCCAGTAATTTTGCGCTCGCGAATGATGGCGCCAAAGCGCTTGGAATCATCACTTGCGCGCGCACCAAATTCTGCGGGTGTTAGGGGCAATGCCTCACCGCCCAAGTTTTGAATTCGGTCCTTTAAGGCAGGTGTTGCCAGAATGCGATTGATCTCGCGATTGAGTTTGTTGATCACCTCGGCCGGTGTACCAGCAGGGGCATAAAAGCCAAACACTGAATCGGCATCAAATCCTTTTAAACCTGCTTCTTCAAGCGTGGGTACATTGGGAAACAGTGGTGAACGCTTGAGGCTTCCAACAGCCAACAACTTGAGCTTGCCAGCACGTACTTGGCCCAATCCAATACCTGGATCAAAGTAAAAATCGAGTTGACCTGCCAAAACATCTTGCAGTGCAGGGGCCGCGCCTCGATAGGGTACGTGAACCGCAAACAAGCCGGCTTGGCTCTTCATCATTTCACCAGCCAAGTGAGGAGAACTGCCGTTGCCCGCGGAACCATATGAAAGCTTGCCTGGATTTTCTTTGACGTATTTTAAAAATCCTTGAATGTTGTCAGCAGGAAAATTTGGCTTTGCAACCAAGTACACCAATACCCGGGCTGCTGACGCAACTGGGACCAAGTCTTTGGCAGGGTCGAACGACATGCGAGCATAGATGTGCGGGTTGACAGACACCATGCCACCAGAGCTCATGAGCAAGGTATAGCCATCTGCGGCTGATTTGGCCACCATCTCGCCTCCTAAATTACCGTTGGCACCGCCTCTGTTCTCTACGACGACTGGCTGGCCCAGTGCTTCTGCCAAAGGAATGCCAATGGCACGTGCAATTTGATCTGCAGCACCCCCCGGTGGAAAGTTCACCACCACCTTGACAGGCTTGGTGGGCCATGCTTGGGCCACCGCACTTGAGCAAACAGCTGAGCCCATTAATAAAAAACCAAGCGCAACAGTTAGCGTTCTTTTGGTGGGTTGGGCAATCAATTTGGAAAGCGATTTAGTTTGCATGTTGTCTCCGGTCAAAGTTTTGTCTTGAGCGATTTAATTGTTGGACTTTAGTCTTGGATTCTTCATCCACAAAATAGGTTGGGCCTTGATGGGGCGAGCAGGGGCCCCATGCAACATCAGTGCTTGGTCAAGTTGTTGACCAGCCTCATCTTGCAGCGCCGCTTTTCGAATTTGTGCAACGGCAGAAATTTGCTCGACCACCGATTTGGCACTGTTGGGCACGCAAACAGTATGAAGAATGTGCAAAAGATTTTCTTTGCCACGTTCGTTGGTGCTGCCGTAACCCTTGATGAGTTGGCCGCACCGCGCAACTTCAAGCGCCAAAAGGGGCGATACAGAAAATGCACGCCCAATGCCACTCAACCATTCTTCAATCAAGGCTTGTTCGGTGATGTAGCGGTGGCCATAGGGCCTGAAGACGCGTAGCAATGACAAAAAGCGCAAGCTCAACATGCCCCACACCGAATGCCTGGCCAACTTGATAGGCATTGACCAAGGGCCTTTGCCACTGGCGATGCGCTGCTTGTCCCACTTTAACAAGGCTTGAGCCCAAGATACGGGTAGCATGGCTGCCAACTCGGGCACACCAGGCTTGAAGTGGTCGTAAATTTTGAGCAGTTCGCCTTCCTGAAGTTTGACTTCTTCCGAAACGCGTTGCCAACGATGGGCGCGGCTTTTTAAAAAGGCTACTTGAATGATGTCGTCATAGGCCATCCACAAAGCCAGCCAGCGCGTGGACTCAGCCGTGACTGGGCAACTGCCATTGGGTGAATCGCCACCATTTTCTTGTTGTTTGATTTTCCTTAAACGCTCGATTAGCAACTGGGCATACGCTTGCCCCTGATATTGCGCAACGCGGTTGTAAGCCAAGGCTAAAACCTTGCGCATGTCCGCTGGGAACTCTTCTAAAATTTGCGTTGGCACTCGGACCCGTGCATTGAAGTCTGAGTTGTCGTCTTGCTTAGCGCTGATGGGCTCTGACTGGCTGATAGATGGTGACCATACTTTTTCTAAATACTTGGCCTGCTCTTTTTGTTTACTGACATGATCGAAGGCCATCTCAAAGCCGTGAAGGCTGGCTTTGGCGGAAGCACTTTTGCCGGCTAACACGCTTTCATAAAGGGCACGAGAAAAGGGCAGCAAGCCGCTTGCGGCAATGGCACCCAGCATCACGGCGCTGACCAATGTGCCTGTTTCTTGGCAAACGCGCGCCATGTCGAGCACATGATGCCGCAAGCTATTTTCAGCAATGACTCCCATCAAAGCGCCATCATCTTGGCGGCCATCACCCATGACCATTTTTTCAGCAGTGGTGAGGGTGCGAGAAGATGAACTGATGACACAAGTTCGGTCATTGGAAGCCAGCCCATTGGCGATTTGCCTTGCTGTTTCTAATAACTCTGAAGACACCAAAGCGTCTAAGCGACCCGGCAAGGGGTTCAGCCCTAGAACAGGCGTTCGACCTGCCAATGCTGTGCGCTGTATGGGATAAATTTCCAAATAATACGTGGTTGCGCCCGTGCGCTGCGCAACGCCTGGAATGGAAGTAGCCTGTGCTGGATAGTCGGCCAATCGGGCCACATCAATTAACCAATTTGCCAAGACGCCACCGCCTTCACCGCCCAAGGCACACAACAGAATAGAAACAGGCTGGGTCATAAGACTTTAGATCTTTTGTTGTGAGATAAGCGATGCGCGTTATGCGGGCTGCAAAAAGCGTGTGATGGCCTGTTGCACCCGGCCAAATAGACGCTCTGTCAGTTTGGGGTTTTGAACAATTTCGGCACGGTAGAAAGAAGGGCAAAGCGTAGCGGCATGCGCATTTTCACCACACAGACCGCAACCTACACAACCATCAATGACCGTGGCAACAGGATCTACCTTTAAGGGATCTGGGTTGTCTTTCAGTGTCAGGGTGGGGCAGCCAGATAGCCTGATGCAAGCGTGGTCGCCATTGCAAACATCTTCATCCACGCCATATTTCACGCGCAATGCACGTTGGCCAGAAGCCTTTAGCTTCTCCAACCAGGGTTTGATGCGGCGTTGTCGCTCTAGTTGGCATTCACCCTCCGCCACGATGACTTTCAAGCCTTGAAAATCGGTGGTGAAGGCTTCAGTGAGGGTTGCCTGCATGTGTGCAACTTCATAAGTGTGCACAGTTCTGAGCCATTTAACGCCCAAGCCCTCTAGAGTGTTTTCAATCACTTTGCTGGTGTGCGCCAAACTCTGACGCTTGTCGGGACTCGCATCTTTGTCGGCTTCGGTGGGCGTGTTAATGATGTCCTGGGTGCCCGTTGCAGAGGTGTAACCATTTTTGAAGATCAGAAGGACGGCATCATCACCATTGAACAGAGCGCTTTGTACGCCGGTGAGCAGACCGTTGTGCCAAAATCCACCATCACCCATAACAGACAGCACACGTCTTTTCATGAGAGGTGAGACGCCTGCACGACTGGCCAAACTCATGCCGTAGCCCAAGATGGAATGGCCTACCGAGAAGGGCTCGAACGTGGCCAAGGCGTGGCATCCGATATCACCAGAGACATGCACAGGACCGACTGCTTCTTGCGCTAATTTAAGCGCAGAGAAAACCGGTCTTTCGGGACACCCAACGCACATGCTGGGTGGGCGCGCAGGCATGGGCGCACCCAGCAAGGCCTGTACTTGTTTGCGTCTTTGGGCATTGCTTTGAAGCCAATTCCGCGAGCTTTCCGGAATGGCCGAGGGACGGTGTTTGTCCAAAAACTTCAACAGACCATCGGCCATGACTTCTGCGGTGTACTCGCCGCCGCTTGGCAGCATGTCTTTGCCATGAACAGGCGTTTGTAAATCGAGTCGGCGTAGCATGAGAGCAAGTTCTTGCTCTATGTACTCGGGCTGGCCTTCCTCGAGCAACAAAACGGCTGTTTTGCTTTTGCAAAAATTAGTCAGTTCAGCAGGCACCAAAGGGTAGGTGACATTCAATACCAATATGGAAAGACTGGACACGCCAAAAGCATCTGACAAGTCAAATTGTTGAAGTGCCCTGATGAGGGTGTTGTAGAGCCCACCTTGAACGACTAAGCCCAAATCAGCATGTGTTGTGCCTTGGAAATGCTCATTCAATTGGTGCTCGACCACGTAGTCACGTGCGGCTGGTAAACGATGCTCTACTTTGCGTTTTTCTTGTGCAAACGTAACAGGCGGGTGAGCCAAGCGCATGTAATTGAATGAGGCCGGCTCTTGCAACAGATTTTTCTTGGAAAGCCTTGGTGCGACATTGTCTTTGCAGACAAACTGGCCCTTCACGTGACATGTGCGAATGCGCAACTCCATCATGACCGGCATGTTGGAATGTTCGGACAATCGAAAGCCGTGCTCAACCATGTTGACCATTTGGCCAAGCTCTGGCCGTGGGTCTAATAAACACATGCCCGATTTCAAAGCATAGGCATGGGTTCTTTCTTGAATGACACTTGCGCCTTCGCCGTAGTCCTCGCCCACCACAATGAGCACACCACCGGTGACGCCGGGCGAAGACAAATTGGAAAGCGCATCGGCTGCCACGTTGGTGCCCACGATGGACTTCCAAGTGACTGCACCTCGAATTGGGTAGTGGATGGAGGCGCCCAGCATGGCCGCAGCAGAAGCCTCGTTGGCGCAAGCCTCTACATGCACGCCCAACTCGTCCATGTAAGGCTTTGCCTGCACCATGACATCGAGCAAATGTGACACTGGCGCGCCTTGATAGCCGCCTACATAGGCCACGCCAGATTGGAGCAATCCTTTGGTGATGGCAAGAATGCCTTCACCTTGAAAAATCTCGCCATCACCTGCACGAAGGGCTTCTATTTCCTCATGAAAAGAAACTTCCAAAACACACTCTCCTTAGATTGAAGTTTTACTGCGGTTCAATCTTGGCTTCACGAATGGCTTTGGCCCACTTGGCAGTTTCAGTTTTGGAGCGTTGCGCCAAGGCATCTGGTGAAGCGGGTGCTGTTTCAAAACCGAGTGCAGAAAAGCGCTCAAGAATGGCCTTGTCGTTGGCGGCTGCATTGAGTGCGGTGTTGAGCTTTTGAATGACATCTGCTGGCGTGCCAGCTGGTGCAAACATAGCAAAGTAAGCAATCAACTCATAGTCTTTTAAGCCCAGAGCTTCGTTGACGGTGGGCAACTCAGGGATGGCTTTTGAGCGCTGTGTCGACGTGACGGCCAAGCCACGAATTTTGCCGCCTTTGACTTGGGGCAACATGACGGCAAAGTCGGCTGTGAACATGTTGACCTGACCGCCAATGAGGTCGGTCATGGCGGCAGGGCCGCTTTTGTAAGGGACATGCGTCATTTGAATGCCGGCCATGCTGGCCAACATTTCAGAAGAAACCAATTGCGAGGTACTGGCACTGGCAAACGTCACTTGCGTAGGCTTGGCCTTGGCCATGTCGACCAGTTCTTTCAAATTCTTGGCAGGCACGTCATTGTTGACGGCCACAATCAGGGGCACAGAACCCATGTAACCAATGGGCGCAAAGGCCGTGTCTTGGTCGTAGGGTAGTTTTTTCATCAAGCTTTTGAGAGCGGCATTGGTGCTGTTGGTACCAATGAGGATGGTGTAACCATCGGGTGCCGATTTGGCCACTGCATCAGCGCCTAGCATTCCGTTGACGCCAGCTTTGTTTTCAACCACGATGGGTTGGCCCAACACATCGGACATTTTTTGCGCAAAAGCCCGGCCAATTTGATCGGTGGCACTGCCCGCTGCAAACGGCACGATGGCCTTGATCGGTTTATTGGGGTAGGCCTGAGCCTGTGCATGCGTTGCGCCAAGTGCAAGACCAAAGCCTAACAACGCGCTGAGCAATGTTTTTTTCAAGCCGAAAGAACGAATATTTTTCATGATGACTCCAATATCAAAACAGGTCTATTCAATCACAAGATCTAGCAGTTTGGCACTCAGGCATTTCCCGTGGGCGTCAAGGGCCAAGGAGCGGGTGACGCCCCCTCCCAATGCGTTGTGCATGACAAAGTTCAGGGCGCCCAGTTGCGGCAGGCTATAGCGCTCAATGGGGCCGCCCACAATGCCTTCAAAGTGGGCCAAAACTCTCTCGGAAGTCACAAATTTATGAAGCAGTTCGAAATTCTTGCGGTCATAAGCGATGACCGACAAAGTGGACCGATTGCCTTTGTCCCCGGTTCGGGTGTGTGCAATGTCGCGTAAGCGCATGTCAGATTACTCCCTTAGCATTCTCTAGCAGCACAGTTTGCGTTTGAATGGCTGTTCTTGGCATTAGCATGGAGGCTGCAGCAATGACCTCGCGTACCGACTTACTGGCACCTCCACCACCCGCTGGCCCATTGGTGTAAAGCGCTTCCACTTCGTTTGCGACTTCGAGGGCTTGAGCTTGCGTTTGAACCCGCACAGCCACTCTAAGCCTAACCTCCGCTGGCTCGTCTTCTGCCGCACCGTGAGATGTTGGTGCTGAGCAAAATATGGCGTTGACACCTATCAGGTCGTAGCGCGCTTCAAAATGTCCCATGCCAGCTTCAGCCAAGCGGGCCTTGACCAAATCGAGGGCCAATTGGGCACGTGCTTTGGCATTGGGGCCGGCATAAGACATTTGACCCTCGCCCACAAAACCATCGCGGTACCCAACGGTAACCTTGAGCGTATCGGTGCGCGGTGAGCCGCTGGCGCCAGTGGCCTGAACTCTGTCGGGACCAGCCTGAAAAAGTTGTGCTTGCGAAAAGTCTGCCACCACATCGGGCTGAAAATACTGCGAGGGATTCTCAATTTCGTAGAGCAGTTGTTCGGTGCAAGTTTGCACCGTGACGCAACCGCCGGCATCGGTCAATTTGGTGATGACCGCATCACCTTGCGCGTTGACCTCGGCCAATGGAAAACCCAATTGAGCCAAATTGGACACATCTTTGTAGCCAGGGTCTGCAAAATAGCCGCCAGTTATTTGACCAGCACATTCCAGTAAATGTCCCACCATGACACCTTTGCCTAACAGGGGCCAGTTGTCTGCAGGCCATTCAAAATGGTGCATCAGCGGCGCCAAGAACAAAGCCGGATCGGCTACGCGGCCGCAAATGATGACCTGAGCCTCTGTTTGCAAAGCCGGCAAAAGCGCTTCTGCACCCAAATAGGCATTGGCAGAAACCAGCTGGGGTTGAATGTCTTCCAATGTTTGATTGCTGTCTATCAAGGGTTCAGACAAGTAGTTGGCTTGAAGCAATGTCAACACGTCATCGCCTAAAACCACAGCCACTTTGAGTTGGTCAATGCCCAGTTCTTTGGCCACGGCTAGCACTTCACGGCCGGCTTGTAATGGATTGGCAGCGCCCATGTTGGTAATGATGCGTGTGCCATTGGCCAGGCACGCGGGCAGCACAGCCTTCATGCGGGCCCTTAGCAAAGGATCAAATCCACTTTGCGGATTTTTCAATTTTTCTAGCTGAGCCAAGGCAATGGTGCGCTCGGCCAGGCATTCAAAAACTAAATAATCGAGCTGACCTTTTTCTGCCAAGGCCACGGCCGGCGGAATGCGATCGCCGGCATAGCCTGCACCAGCGCCTAGCCGCAATATGTTGGGGTTCGGAAGTCGAGTCATGTCTGTACTTTATACATCGCAACACTTGAAAAGTTCAGGTTTCAAGCGAAAATGCCTTATGAACATTTCAAAACACTTATTATTCGCCGCCGTATTCTGTGCTTTGTCCCAAACATCTGTCTGGGCACAAAATGATTTTGCACAAGCAGCAGCCAAAGAACCTGGTGCAAAAGTTACTTCTACTGGGTTGGTCTTCAGGTCTTTGAAAGATGGCACAGGTGCCAGTCCATTGGCCACCGACAAAGTGACAGTGCACTACCGCGGTACCTTGCCCGATGGCAAAGAATTTGACAGCTCATACAAGCGCAACAAGCCCATCGATTTTCCGTTGACTGCGGTCATCCCTTGCTGGACTGAAGGCGTGCAGTTGATGAAGGTTGGCGGAAAAGCAAAGTTGGTTTGCCCTCCCGGCATTGCCTATGGTTCCCGCGGCGCCGGCGGTGTGATTCCACCGAATGCCACCTTGCAGTTTGAAGTTGAATTGATTGCCATTGCTGGTAAATAAATAGCTGACCTTCATCCAATAAGACAAGCGCACAGCTTGATGATGCCAATGAACGACTTACAAACACCCGAACTTAAATTTTTTGCAGACCTGTCGGTTGAAGTGGACAAGCCCCAAGAGGTCGGTGCCACTGTACATGGCAAGCGAAGGGTCATTCCCATCTTGGGTGGTGAGGCGCAAGGTCAAGGTTGGAGCGCGCGCGTACTTCGCGGTGGTGCCGATTTTCAAATGATTGTGAACGAGACCCTGGCCGAGTTGGATGCCCGTTACGTCCTAGAAACTGATGCCGGAGACTTGATTTTTGTTCAAAACCGCGCAGTCCGTACAGCTTCTCCTGAAGTGATGGGCCGTTTAATCCGTGGCGAAAAAGTAGACCCTCAGTTGGTTTACTTTAGATGCACACCTCAATTTGAGACGGCTTCTAAGTCACTTGCCTGGATCAGTGAAAAATTATTCATTGGCACGGGTGCAAGGCATCCCGATAAAGTAGTGATGCGTTTTTTTGAAGTGCTTTAATTTCTGAAATCTTTGAAAAGCAAATCAGATGTCGGATTCTAAATAGGTAACCGGACCTGCTTCGTACTTTCCATCCATTGAAAAAAAGTACGGCCAACCCATTGATCATTGGATTGCATTGGTTAAGAAGCAAAAAGGCATGAAGCACATGGAGATTGTCATTTATTTGTTGCTTTGGGGCGTACTCACTGGGTTGAGTTTAGTCAGCTGAACAATTTCCTCTGAGCAATTTTGTAAATTCTGACATTTCTTGAGGTAACGCATCTCCGCGCCACACCACGTGTTGGTCAGTTCTGCAAAGTACCAATTTATGTTGATAAGCTTCTGGGAGGTTGGGTTCAGCACTTAAGTCAATCAAGGTCATGGGTATGCCTTGAGCCTGAGCTGCATCCAATAATTCTTGTGCATCAGCCGAAGCATCAAACCTCAACAAACTGTAGCCCTTACCAAACAAGTCGTACAAAGACTGACCATTGGCCAACCAAAAGTGAGGTGCTCTGCATCCCGGAATGGTGGAGGGTGTAAAAGACCCCATTGAATAAGCTGGCGCTGGCTCGTCTTCATGCGCAATGATGGGCGAGCCTTCGTAGTAATACCCAAAGTTCAGGCCTTCACAGCAAAACTGCTGAACATTCAAATCGTAAGCTTCAGAACCTGTCGCGTTACGTGCTGCTTCGCCTTCTGCGTCCATAGCTTCAATGTTGTGAGGCACTGCACGACGTGCCTTGATCATTTTCTGCGCATGATTCATCACGAAATGCGATACCTGCTCGGTAATCGGATGACGCTCGGCTTCATAAGCATTCAATATGGAAGCATCGGCCCAGCCTTTGATAGCCGCATCCAGTAGCCATGCCAAATTGGTGGCATCTGCAATTCCGGCGTTCATGCCGTAGCCTGCATAAGGCACCCACAGGTGTGCAGCATCGCCTGCTAAAAACACACGGCGGTCGCGGAATTGGTTGGCCAACAAACGCCTTCCCACCCAATCTTCTTTGGTAATGATCTCGTACTTGAAGTCTGGGCCAACACCTAAGATATTTCTAATCGATTCATCTCGGTCGACTGAATCAAACTCAGGTTCGGTGGGATGCAGGTGGTTGTGGACCAACCAATTGTCTTGGCCATCAATGGCAAACACGGTGCCGCATCGGCGGGTGTTGACTGAGTAATAGCACCAAGCCAATTTGCCTGGCAGTTGATGAATCAATTCAGGCGCGCGAATGTAGGTGGACTGCACCCGCTGAATCATTTCAGTGCCTTCTAATTTGGCACCCATTTTTTTACGAACAAAAGAACTTCCGCCGTCGCAGCCTGCTACATAACGCACACGAACGGTGTTGTTTGTTTGTGTGTCTAAATTGAGCAACGTGACACTCACGCCCTCATCGTCTTGAACCATATCGGTCACTTGCGTTCGATTGAGCAAGGTCACGCCGTCGTGTGCTACGGCATGCTTTAACAACAAAGGTTCTAAAAAGATTTGATTGATGCGGTGGGGCGGCTCGGGCGTGTCCCAACCTGTGTCTGGACCTTGTGTTTCTGTGTAGCGTCTTTTTCTGCTTGGAATGGGGATGCGTGTCAGTTCCATGCCTGTCATGCTGGTTCTAAATACCACGTCATTGGGAAAGTCTTCAGGCAGCCCTGCATCACGCAACTGGGCTGCAACACCCAAGCGTCTAAAGTGCTCCATGCTTCGTGCAGAAACGTGGTTGCACTTCACATTGGGGGGCTGTGCAAATTCTCGAATTTCGGCCATCAACACGGTCACGCCTCTTTGTGCCAAGTCTGTGGCAAGCGTTAAACCAACTGGGCCTGCGCCAACTACCAACACATCACTGTCAAATTTTAAAGTCATGAGAAATTTCAGTTAAGTTTGATGTTGGCTTGTTTGATCACTTTGGCCCATTTCTGAGTTTCGCTTTTGATGTAGCTGTCAAATCCTTCAATGGATGTAGCAATGGGTTCCATGCCGTTTTGTCGCATTTGAGATTTGATCGATTCATCGTTCAAGGCGGCCGTAAATTCGGCATGTAGACGTTGAATAATTTGTGGTGGTGTGCCTGTGGGTGCAACCAAGCCAAACCAACCTGTAGAGTCGTAGCCCGTCAGTCCACTTTCAGACAAGGTGGGAACATCGGGCAAATTGCTCAATCGCTTGGGGCTGGTCACTGCAAACGCCTTGAGCTTGCCGGCCTTAATGTGCGGCAGTGCTGCCGCCAAATCTGTCACTGACAATTGAATTTGACCCGACAGGGTGTCCATGGCGGCTGGACCAGAGCCCCGGTAGGGTACCTCGATCAATTTGATGTCTGCCATTTGGGTAAACAGTGCGGTAGACAAATGCATGGCGGTGCCATTGCCACCATGGCCAATTGAAACTTTACCGGGTTGCGATTTGGCCAATGCAATCAATTGCTGCATGTTGTCTGCAGGTACCGATGGGTGTCCCACCAATACAAAGGGAATCGAGGCCAACATGGTGATGGGCGCAAAATCTTTGGCCACATCGAAGGGCATCTGTGGGTAGAGGCTTGAGTTGGCTGTGAGTCCGCCTGCAGCGCCTACCCCTAACATGTAGCCATCGGGCGCAGCCTTTGCCACTGCACTCAAGCCAATGTTGCCACCTGCACCAGGGCGGTTTTCGAGCACCAGGGGGTGGCCCAGTTTGTCGTTCAAGCGTGTCGACAAAATTCGAATGATGGCGTCAGAACTGCCACCCGGTGGAAAAGTGACCACCACTTTGATGGGTTTGTTGGGGTAGTCAGTCGTTTGGGCAAAGCTAGTAGGGCCCATCATGGATGCCATCAAAGCAGTCAAAATTAGAGACGTCCATTGAATGAATCGGCTGCGCATAGAGGCTCCTTAATGTTTGACTCACTTTAGCTTTACAACTAGGCGTTTGCAATGGGGGATTGAGCTAGTCTCATGCCTCTGTGGGTTTATCAAGAGCGCAAGCAATATCGCTTGTGACAGAAGCTCACGAACTTGGGGTTTCCATCATGTCAGCGCAACAGGTGCCGTGATAGCGTGACACTTAATTTCTTGACTGGAGCGCCGCACTATGCAGACTTACTTTTTGAAAAAATTCCTCCTTGCCTGCCTGGCTTGTGCGCTGCCATTCATCAGCTTTGCGCAAGATTGGCCTGCCAAGCCGGTGCGCATTGTGGTGCCCTACCCAGCGGGCGGTGGTGTAGATGCGGCAGCAAGGCTAGTGGCCCAACACCTCAGTACTGTTTTAGGCCAATCTGTTTTGGTTGAGCCCAAGCCTGGTGGCGGTACGGTCATTGGCGCAGAAATGGTGTCGCGTGCAGCGCCTGATGGCTATACTTTTCTCTTAACTGGCGGCTCCACCATGTCGCTGTTGCCACACACACATCCAGGCAAGTTGCCCTTTGATCCGTTGCAAGATTTCGCACCTGTCAGCATGGTGTCACGCTTGCCCTTTTTTCTGATCACTTCCCCCGCCAATAACTACAGCACGCTCAAAGACTTGGTGGCAGACGCCAAATCAAAACCTGGCAGGCTGCCCTATGCCAGCAATGGCGTTGGTTCGATGGGCCATGTAGGAACCGCCATGCTGACACAGAGTGCGGGCGTTGACATGATTCATGTACCTTATCAAGGCTTTCCACCCGCAATTTCCGATTTGGTCACAGGTCGTGTGGTGATGGTCATGGCCGATTTGGCGCCTGTGAAGGGACAAATTCAAGCGGGTACTTTGCGTGCACTGGCCGTTGCTTCAAACCAAAGATCGCGTTTCATGCCAGATGTGCCCACACTTGCAGAGGCTGGTTTCCCTGGTAATGAATTTGAGATTTGGTTGGCGCTGTATGCACCTGCCAAAACGCCAAGCGCCATCGTCACGCGCGTTAACCAAGAAATGAAAAAATATTTGGACATGCCCAGTACCAAAGAGGCATTTAGCAAGCTGGGCCATGAAAGCGACAGCGCAGGGCCTGAGGTTGTGCGCCAAAGAATTGAATCTGAATTAAAAGCCATGCTGCCTGTTGTGAAGTCTGCAGGTTTGTTAAACAAATGAACCCATCCTCTAACTACACCCGCACCGCATCACATGACCTGCTTCAGGGCTTGGTCGATTTGGGTATTGAATATTTGTTTTGCAATTTAGGTACCGATCACGCACCCCTGATTGAAGAGATGGCGCATTGGCGCTCGCAAGGCCGAGCATTTCCTCAATTGATTCTGTGTCCTCACGAAAATACGGCTGTCCACATGGCAGGTGGGTACGCCGTGGCAACAGGACGTGGTCAAGCTGTTTTGGTGCACGTCGATGCCGGCACCGCCAATGCGGCAATGGGCCTGCACAATTTGTGTCGCACACGCATTCCTGTTTTGTTAATCGCAGGGCGCGCACCCATGAGCACCTTCGACAATGCAACCGGTGGACGCGACACCTACGTTCATTTCATTCAAGAGCCATTTGACCAAGCCAGCGTGGTTCGGCCTTATGTGAAATGGGAGTACAACTTGGCTTGGCCGTCCATGGCGCACGAAGTGGTGTCTAGAGCTGGCGCAGTGATGCAAAGCGATCCTACCGGTCCGGTTTATCTCACCTTGCCACGAGAAGTTTTGGCAGCACCAGTGGACGCTGAAAGCATTGGCGCTTATGGCCATCAAAACCATATGCCGGTCAAAGCCCAGGGCGCTGATCTAGAGACCATCCAAGTCATTGCGGCACAACTGATGGCATCTGAAAACCCCATGTTGGTTACCGCCTATGCAGGCAGAAACCATGAAGCGCCCGCTTTGATTGAAAGATTGGCCGAGTTGTGCGGCATGCGTGTTTGCGAGTTCAACTCAATCTACCTGAACATTCGTCGCAATTCACCGTACTTTGCGGGCTACAACCCAGCTGCTTTTACAGCGCAAGCCGACTTTGGCTTGATGGTGGATGTCGATGTGCCGTGGATCCCTAAAACAACGCGCGTCAATCCAGAGGCGTATTGGGCTCAGATGGATGTGGATGCCATCAAGCGCGACATTCCCATGTGGGGGTTCCCCTTGAATGCGCGCGTTGAAGGCGATAGCGTCAAGTTGCTCAAACAGTTGATTGCAGTCATTGAAAAAATTGCAATACCCGAGTTCAAGCGCAAAGCCCAAGAACGCGGTCAGACCTTCTTGGCAGAGCAAGAAAAAAATAAGCAAAGGGTGGCGGCACTGGCCCATGACCCTGGCAAAGTGAATGCCATCAACCCTCACTTTTTGTGTGCTGCATTTGGCCAACTCATCGACAGCAAAGACGTGGTCTTGAACGAAGCCATTCGCAACACCATGGCTGTGTTTGAACAAATTCCACGAGAGGTGCCAGGCAGCCTGATGGGTTTGTCGGGTGGCGGTCTCGGATTTTCTGCAGGCACGGCACTGGGCATGAAGCTGGCGCAATCTGAAAATCGTGTCATTCATTTTGTGGGTGACGGCTCTTTCTACTTTAGCAATCCCAGTGCTGTCTATGCCGTGGCGCGTCAATACAACTTACCCATCTTGACAGTGCTTTTAGACAATGGTGGTTGGTCTGCAGTAAAGGAATCGACCCTGCGCATGTACCCACTGGGAGAGGCCAAAAACACAGATCAATTTGCATCCGATTTGGGTTACGGCACCGACTTTGCTGCCATAGCAGAAGCTGCTGGCGCGCATGGTGAAAGATTGGTCGATCCTGCAGAGGTGACTGCTTCTATCAAGCGTTGTTTGGCTGCTTTGGACTCAGGTCAAAGTGCATTGCTGCATGTGCGCATCACACCGCTTTGATAGACATTTCATAACAAGCTTGATGCAACTTATTTAAATGAGAACGACTAGGAGACAAACATGAAAAAATTCAATTTCTCTGTGACCAAACGTCAAACAGTACTGAGCATGATGTTGCTCGCCATGGCCAGCACCGCTGGACTTGCGCACGCGCAAAATGCGTGGCCCACCAAGCCTGTGCGCATTGTGGTGCCCTATGCACCTGGCGGCGCCAATGACATCTTGGCCCGTGTCGTGGCTGAAAAACTAGCGCCGGCATTGGGTCAGCCTGTGGTGGTTGAAAATAAACCAGGTGCTGGCGCAATTGTTGGCACTGAATTGGTTGTGAAATCTGCGCCTGATGGCTACACCTTGCTGATGGCTGCAAGTGGCCCCATTGTGTTTAACCCCTCCCTCATGGCCAAACTTTCGTATAACCCCATGACAGACTTGGCACCTATTTCATTGGTGGGCTCATTTCCAATGATTCTGGCTGTCAATGAGGCATCGCCCGCCAAGACTTTTACCGAACTCGTCAACAACAGCAAAGCCAACGCGAGTAAATTCAATTATTCGTATCCCTCTGCTTCCTTCCAGTTGGTCATGGAATTGGTCAAAACCAAAACAGGTTTGAAAGCCATGAACGTGCCTTATCAAGGCAGTGCACCTTCTATCAACGCAGTCCTGACCCAAGAAGTGCAAATGACGCTGATTGACTCTGGCCCCATAGCGGCTTTGCTCAAATCTGGCAAATTGAGGGCCTTGGCTGTTACCTCCGAGCAGCGTTTGCCTTCTTACCCGCAAGTGCCCACCCTTAAAGAGCAGGGCGTCGATGTGGCGGTTAACTTTTGGAGCGGACTGTTGGCTCCTGCTGGCACACCAGCACCTATTGTGAAGCGCTTGCAAGAGGAAGTGGCGCGCATCATGGGTTTGCCAGACGTGCAAGAACGCATGGCCAAATTGGACATCAAACCTGTTGGCAGCACATCTGCTGATTTGGCCAAAACAATTTCACAAGAAATCCAACTTTGGACCCAAGTGGCCAAAGACAACAACATCAAAGCCGAATGACTGAAAAACGAATTGCCATTGCTGGCGCAGGCATTGCTGGTTTAACAACGGCGCTGTCTTTATTGCAGTTGGGTTGGAAGGTTGATGTGTATGAACAAGCTTCCCAATTGGGGGAAGTCGGCGCGGGCCTGCAACTTTCTCCCAATGGCACACGCATCCTGCAAAGTTTGGGTTTGGAAAGTGCACTGCTAGAAGTCGTGTCACAGGCCAAAGGCAAAGAAATCCGCATGTGGAATACGGGCCAGCGCTGGAAGCTGTTCGACCTTGGGAGCGATTGTTTGTCTCGCTTTGGCGCGCCTTATTGGATGGTTCACCGAGGCGATTTGCACAAGGTCTTGCTCAATGCCTTTAACGCGAGATCAGATGTACCTGTCAGGTTAAATGCCCGCGTAGTGTCTGCGCAAACGACTTCTCAAGGTGCTCGATTTGAGTTGCAAGACGGCAGTGTTCATCAAGCTTATGGCTTGATTGCATCTGACGGCGTGCACTCGGTGATTCGCGAAAAAATGCTTGGCGAAGACAAGGCGCAATTTACTGGTTTGCTGGCATGGCGCGGTCTGGTGCCTGTGCAATCTATCTCGTCCCATTTGCAGGCGCCTGTGGGTACCAACTGGGTGGGTCCAGGTGCGCATGTCATTACCTACCCAGTACGCGGTGGTCAGTTGATGAATGTGGTGGGCATCATTGAAAAAGAGGGCTGGCGTGGAGAGTCTTGGACAGAGCAGGGCACACACGAAGAGCTGCTGCAAGACTTTGGCCATTGGCATGAAGACGTGTGCGAGTTGATGCGCAAAATTGACCAGCCCTTTAAATGGGCATTGCTAGGCAGATCACCCCAAAAAGGATGGGCTCAGGGCGCCATTTGTTTGGTGGGCGATTCTGCGCATCCAACGTTACCGTTCTTGGCGCAAGGCGCCAACATGGCCCTTGAGGATGCGGCTGTCATGGCGCGGTGTGTTGCTGCCTATGAATCTGCTGAAAAAGCTTTTGTGCAATTTGAAGCATTGCGTTGGCAACGCACAGCCGATATCGTCAACCGCTCTAGTGACAATGCCAAGCGCTTTCACAATCCGCAACTGTCCGATGCTAGCAAAGCGGTCGACTATGTCAGTTCTGAGTGGGAGCCCGAAAAAGTTCGCAGACGCTACGACTGGTTGTTTGAATACGATGCACTGAAAGTCGCGGTATGAGCACCGATGAAAAATTGGATGCGTGCGTCCTGATTGTGGGCGGTGGACCTGTGGGCATGACCTTGGCGCTTTGTTTGGCCAAAAGAGGTATTGCCAGCTATTTGGTTGAAATTCGAGCTGCAGAAACCTTGCCCGATGTGAAGTGCAATCACATTGCAGCACGCAGCATGGAGTTGTTCAGGTCTTTAGGAATATCCCACGACTTGCGCGCAGCAGGATTGCCAGACGACTATCCGCACAGTGTGTCTTACAGAACCAGCACGCTGGGTGAAGAAATTGCCAGAATTCACATCCCCGGCAGAACCACACGGCTAACCGATCACTCGGGTCCTGATGGCAATTGGCCAACGCCTGAACCACCGCACCGAATCAACCAGCGCTATATCGAGCCTATTTTGAGACGTCATGTCCAACACGAAAGTTTGATCACCTGCTTGTACAAGCATCAAGTGATGAACTTCATGCAAGACGAGAAAGGTGTCACTGCTCAAATTCAAAATTTGGATTTGCCAGATGCGCAGCCATTCACCCTTCATGCCGCTTACCTGGTGGGGTGTGACGGTGGGCGGTCAATGGTCAGAAAAGGCATAGGTGCCAAGTTGGTGGGCGATGAAGTGGTACAGCGCGTTCAAAGCACGTGCATCAGGGCGCCAAGCCTTATTGCACACATGAAAGCGCCACCCGCGTGGGCCATGTTTACCGTCAACCCGCGCCGCAGTGGCAACATCTACGCCATTGATGGCAAAGAAGTTTGGCTCATTCACAACTATTTGCGCGACAACGAAGCAGATTTTGAATCTGTCGATCGTGACTGGGCCATTCGAACCATACTGGGTGTGGACAATGATTTTGAATACGAGGTGATGAGCAAAGAAGACTGGTTTGGACGGCGTTTGGTCAGCGATAAATTACAAGATGGGCGAGTTTTTGTGGCCGGTGATGCTGCGCACTTGTGGGTGCCTTATGCGGGTTATGGCATGAATGCTGGCTTGGCCGATGCTGCCAATTTGGCGTGGCATTTGTCTGCGCAAATAGAGGGTTGGGCTGCACCGCAAGCTTTGTTGGCTTATGAGAAAGAGCGACACCCCATTACAGAGCAAGTCTCCAGATTTGCCATGGACCATGCGCACGCGATGAGTCAAAGACATCGTCAAATTCCAGACAATTTAGAAGATGACAGCTTAGAAGGTCAAGCGTCTCGTCAAAAATTTGGACAAGATTTGTACGATTTGAATGTGCAACAGTATTGTTGCGCTGGTCTCAATTTTGGGTATTACTACGACCAATCGCCCGTTATTGTTTATGACGAAGAGCGTGCACCCGACTACAGCATGGGCAGCTTCACACCGTCGACAGTCCCGGGTTGCCGTGCGCCACACTTTTGGATGCCGGATGGGCAATCTGCATATGACGCACTGGGTCCAGTTTACACCTTGCTGTGTTTCAAACAAGCTGTCAGTTCAGATGTGATGGCACTGCAAACCCATGCACATGCCTTGGGAATGCCTCTGACTGTGCTGGATGTATCAGGCGTATCTGACTTGCCACCAGAGTACAAACATGCATTTGTCTTGGTGAGGTCGGATGCGCATACGGTATGGCGTGGCAATAGCCTTACGCCAAAAACTGCACACGATGTGGTGGTCAAACTGTGTGGGCGTGCCCTCACTTGACCAAGGCAACCGCGCCATTCTTGATCAATTGCTTGGCAACAGTCACGCCCAATTGACTGGCCTGCGCAAGTGCATTGGGACTGCTCAAGTCAATAGTGCATTGGTCTTTAGCTTGTATCAATGCGGCATGGCTGTTGTCTGGGTCACCCCAAGCTGCAGTAATCGACAAAACACCTTGGTTCAAGGTGGCATGCGCAGCCAAGGGCATGGAACAACTCCCACCCATGGTTCGGCTGACGCCTCGCTCTGCATACACACGCACTGCCGTGGGCAGGTCATTCAGGGGGGCTAGTGCCTTCACCAAGTCGAGTCGATTGGCGCAGATTTCAATGCCAATAGCGCCTTGGCCCGCAGCCGGCATCATGCGTGCCAAATCAAAGCTGTGCTTGATGCGTTCTGAAAGGCCCAATCGCTTCAGGCCAGCGGTTGCCAACACAATGCCTGCGTACTGACCTTCGTCCAGTTTTCGCAAACGTGTGTCTAGATTGCCACGCAAGGGTTCAATTTTGAGATCGGGCCTGAGGGCATGCAACAGCACGGTTCTTCGCAAGCTAGACGTACCCACCACAGCGCCCTGCGGCAAGCTTTCTAGGCTGTCAAAATGAGGGGAAACCCAAGCATCACGCGGGTCTTCGCGCTCTAAGATGCATGCCAACTCAAAGCCTTCAGGCAGGTCCATTGGTACATCTTTGAGCGAGTGAACAGCAATGTGCGCGGTACCATCTGCCAAAGCTACTTCTAGTTCTTTGATGAACAAACCTTTGCCACCCACTTTGCTCAGAGGCTGGTCCAAGATTTGATCGCCAAGGGTGGTCATGCCCAACAAAGACACTTCATGTCCTTGTGCTTCTAATAACTGCTTGACGTGGTGGGCTTGCCACAAGGCCAGTCGGCTTTCGCGGGTTGCGATGGTAATTTTTGAAGTCATAAAAATCAGTGGTAATGCTTAGTTTGAAGACTTGAGTTTTTGAGCTGCATCAATGGCAAAGTAGGTCAAGATACCATCTGCACCTGCGCGTTTGAATGCCAACAGGCTTTCCATCATCACAGCGTCGTGGTCGAGCCAGCCGTTTTGTGCGGCAGCTTTCAGCATGGCGTATTCGCCCGATACTTGGTAGGAAAAGGTGGGTACTTTGAATTCATCTTTGACACGTCTCACAATGTCAAGGTATGGCATTCCTGGTTTGACCATGACCATGTCAGCGCCTTCGGCAATGTCTAGCGCTACTTCACGCAGTGCTTCGTCGGAATTGCCTGGGTCCATCTGGTAAGTTTTCTTATCGCTCTTGCCAAGGTTGGCCGCTGAACCTACCGCATCTCGGAAGGGACCATAAAACGCGCTGGCGTATTTGGCACTGTAGGCCATGATCTGGGTATGAATGTGTCCGTGTGCTTCCAAAGCGGTTCGAATGGCGCCAATGCGGCCATCCATCATGTCACTTGGCGCCACGATGTCTACGCCAGCTTGTGCCTGTGCAAGGGCTTGTTGCGCGAGCACCTTCACGGTGTCGTCATTGATGATGTAGCCTGCATCGTCTAGCAAACCGTCTTGACCATGGCTGGTATAGGGGTCAAGCGCCACATCGGTCATGATGCCCAAGCTTGGAAAATGTTTTTTAAGGGTGGCCACTGCGTGGGGCACCAGACCTTTGGGGTTGGTGGCTTCTTTGCCATCGGGTGTTTTGAGGTGAGCACTGATTACGGGGAAAAGCGCCATCACAGGAATGCCCAGGTCTACGCATTTCTCAGCCACAGGCAGCAGCAAATCGTGACTGACGCGGTCGACCCCTGGCATCGATCCCACCGATTCACGGCGCTTGTCACCTTCAAGCACAAACACTGGGTAGATGAGATCGTTGACGCTAAGCGCATGTTCGCGAACCAATCGGCGGCTAAAGTCAGTGCGTCGAAGGCGGCGAGGGCGGTTCAGTGGAAAAGGTGTGGACATGGTGATGTTTCGATTGAAAATAAATGTGCCTTGGGAGCGGCTCTTTCAAAGCCACTCCCGACGTGTGATGAAGCGGTGCATCAAATCGTGTTCAGGGGTGCCCGGCGCTGCTTGATGCTGATAAGACCAACTCACCAAGGGCGGCATCGAAAGCAAAATGGATTCTGTACGGCCGCCCGACTGCAGTCCAAAATGCGTTCCACGGTCCCAAACTAAATTGAATTCAACGTAGCGGCCCCGGCGGTAGAGTTGATGTGCGCGTTCTCGCTCACCATAGGGCATGTCTTTGCGTTTTTCTACAATTGGTATGTAGGCTTTCAGTAGCGCATCGCCCACACTCTTCAATACATCAAAGCTTTTTTCGCTTCCAAATTCAGAAAAGTCATCAAAGAAAATACCGCCAATGCCGCGTTGTTCATTTCGGTGTTTTAAACAAAAATAATCGTCACACCATGCTTTGAACTTAGGGTACAAATGCGCACCGTGAGGCGCCAATGCGTCAAAGCAGGTTTGGTGAAAGTGAATGGCGTCTTCTTCAAAGCCATAGTAGGGCGTGAGGTCCATGCCGCCGCCAAACCAAGCTACCGTTTGTCCATCTGAAGTTTTAGCAGACAGCATGCGCACGTTCATGTGCACAGTGGGCACATAAGGATTGCGCGGATGAAATACCAAAGACACGCCCATGGCTTCAAAGGGTGCACCTGCCAACTCAGGCCGATCGTGCGTAGCCGATGGGGGGAGTTTGGGGCCAGTCACGTGTGAAAACCCACAGCCTGCTCTTTCGAATACGGCGCCGTTTTCGAGTATTTGCGTGATGCCATTGCCCTGCAGCGTTTCACCTGGCGGCTTCTGCCATGCATCCGATACAAATTGTCCACCATCCAAATTGGCAATGCGAGAGGTAATGCTTCTTTGCAGGGATGTTAAGTAATTTCGAACGATCTGAGTGTCCATTTTTCTAACTCTTAAATGTCTTTCAGACTTTGATGGATGCGCTGAATCATGCGCCAACACACCAGCAAAACCAGCGGTGTGCTAAAGCCTGCCAGCATTTCTGGATTGATGTTCAGGCCTGCGGCTTTCATGGCTTTGCCCAAGTAGAGGGTGAGGCTGACGACATAGTAGGTGATGGCTGCAATAGAGAGGCCTTCAACAGTAGATTGCAGTCTGAGTTGCAGTGCCTGACCGCGTGTGAGTTTTTCCAGCAGCTGTTGGTTTTGTGCTTCTGCTGCAATTTCAACGCGGGTGCGCAGCAAGGCGCTGGCTCGTGAAACCCGCTGTGCCAAGGCACCCAAGCGGTCGGAGGTTGCGTTGACGGTTGCCATGGCTGGCGCTAATCGGCGTTGCATGAATTCGCCCACTGTTTGAATGCCCGAGAGTGGTCGTTCGCGCATCTCCGAGATGCGCTCACGCACGATGGCATCGTAGGCGCGCGCTGCAGAAAACCGGTAGCTGTGTTCTGCCGTGGTGCTTTCGACTTGTGCTGCCAAACTGGCCAAGTCGCCCAGCAATACTTCATCGCTGTCTGTGTTGGTTTCTAAGCGTGACGTGATTTCAACCAGCTGAACTTCTGTCGCTGCCAACTTGCTGGCCAGTTGCTTGGCGACAGGCAAACTCAGCAAAGACATCATTCGATAGGTTTCCAGCTCGAGTAAGCGTTGTGCAATGCGTCCAGCCCTGTTTTCTGATGTTCCCGGTGCCGCCATGACCAAGATGCGTTCAAAGCCATCCTCGTCAATGCGCAAATTGGTAATCAAGTGCGAGTGCGATTGGTTGTCTGAGGTGCGGCCCATCTTGGCGCCAATGACCGTACCTTCTCCCAACCACTGCTTTGACTTGTAAATGGCATCGGGGTCGTCCATGCCTTCGGTCAACATGGCAAGGTGAATGGCGGTGATGGTTTTGCCTGGGATAGCCCTTAACCAATCAATGCCTGTTGCAACGTGCGACGTCAATTCTGGTAATTTGCTGCCCCAATGCGCATGGGTTGGTAAGGCTTGGACAATGGTGTAACGCGTGAACTCAGTATGTCGTTCCCAAATAATTTTGTAGTTGTTGCACTGAAGTTGCAGAAAATTGCCCTTCATGTCCTCCACTGACAATTCCGAATGGCCTGCCAGCCCTTGTAAATGCAGGCATTCGTCTACAACGCGCACGCCTGTATTTATGACTGCCACATACGTAATCAGCGCGGGCAACTTGAAAGTTGCCGAAGGTCGCGTGTGAATTTCGTTGTGCAACGCAAAGCGTTGCGCATCATTGATGGGCAAGTTTGGCAATGAACGGTCATTCATATCGCTCCCTGGTGGGGTTTTTCACCCCATGATTTGGCCAGATTCCACAAAAAAATCATCTTAGTGTCAACATCTATTGACATTTCTCAATGTATTACTATATTGACATCTAATTCTGTCACGTTTTGTTGACGGTTTCCATTTTGGGGGTGTCATGAGTCTATTAACGAGAGCAGAAGCTGCGTTGAAATTGCATTTCGACGCAGCAGCGGGCGTCGGCGCTCCCCAAAGGCTGCAGGCTGCCATGCAGCATGCCGTTTTTTCGGGTGGCGCACGCATTCGCCCCCAGTTGTGCATGGCCGTGGCCACTGCATGTGGCGATGACGCCCCCGACTTGACCAACGCAGCAGCGGTGGCGTTGGAGATGATGCACTGCGCGTCACTGGTGCATGACGACATGCCCACATTTGACAACGCCGATTTTCGTAGAGGCCAGCCTACCGTGCACAAGGCCTTTTCAGAGCCGTTGGCGTTGTTGACAGGCGATGGTCTCATTGTGATGGCCTATCAAGTGATGTTGATGGCTGGCCGGCAGCACCCCGCACGTTTGATTGAGTTGATGGACAACTTGTCGCGCGGGGTTGGTTTGCCAAACGGCATTGTGGCTGGGCAAGCTTGGGAGTGCGAAACCACGGCAGATTTAGGTCAGTACCAGCGCGCCAAAACCGGTGCTTTGTTTGTATCTGCCACCTGCGCTGGCGCCATTGCCAGTGGTCAAAAGCCAGAGCCGTGGGCACCCTTGGGATCGTATTTAGGCGAGGCTTATCAGGTTGCCGATGACATTCGTGATGTATTAGGCGATGTGGCCAGTTTAGGTAAACCAGCCGGTCAAGATGTTCTCAACGCCAGACCCAGTTCGGCGCAGGCACTCGGTTTAGAGGGCGCCATTCAGCACTTTGACGCCCTGATTACCAAAGCCGGTGACTCTATTCCCGATTGCAATTGCCGAGACATGCTCAGGCAATTGGTGCTGCACGAGTCTGAGCGCTTGGTGCCTAAAGCCATGTGCGAGGACTATCGCAAGCAGACTGCTTTGGTCAAGACCGCGAAGCTGGTATGAATCACAAACTCGATTTAGCTGACGTACCGTCTTCTTTGCAGGCGGCCAACACATGGCATGACCGTATGCTGGCGTGGCTTGAGCGTTTGTATGCCAGCCCTCGTCTTTACAGTTTTTCATTGACCAACCCTTTTACACGGTGGGTCACACGTCGCAGAACACAAAAGCTGTTTGATCTGATGGCTGGCTTTGTTCACACGCAGGTGATGCTAGGTTGCATTCGCCTCGATTTGTTCAAAATGTTGCATCAGGCGCCTGCAGATTTGCAACAAATCGCTGCGCGCGTCAACATGCCTGCGCCTGTGTTGCAAAGACTTTTGCTGTCTGCAGTGTCGCTGGGCTTGTTGGAGTGCAGAAGCCAGTCAAGGTTTGGCTTAGGCCCTCTGGGCGTGCCTTTGGCCACGCACGATGGCATTGCCGCCATGATTGAGCACAACCACTTGTTGTATGCCGACATGCAAGACCCGGTGGGGTTTTTGAACAATGCATGGCAAGGCGATATGGCCGCTTATTGGCCCTATGCACACGATGCCCAAGCCGCTACCCGTGCAGCACAAGACAAATTCAGCCGTTACTCCGATTTGATGGCAGCTTCACAAGGCTTTGTCGTCGAAGAAATCTTATCGAGCTACTTTTTTGACGAGCACCAATGTGTCTTGGATGTAGGTGCAGGAAAAGGCCGTTTTGCTTGCGACATGGCATCGCATGCGCCGCATTTGAAAGTCAAGTTGTTTGACTTGCCGCCCGTGCTTGAGTTGGCTAAAAACAATGTACAGCAGCGCGGTATGAGCGAACGAATGAGCTTTTACCCGGGCAGTTTTTTGCACGATGAACTGCCCCAAGGTGCTGACTTGGTCACATTGGTACGTGTTGCGCATGACCATCCAGACGATGTCGTCAAGCAATTGCTGCAAAAGATCCATGCGGCGCTCCCTTTGGGCGGTGTGTTGCTTTTGGCAGAGCCCATGGCGCACACCTTGTCGGCTTCGCAGTCGGGCTCAGCGCAGGCAGATGCTTACTTTCACTTTTATTTGCTGGCCATGGGCGCGGGTCGCTTGCGCACCCCTGAAGAACTGATGCGCCTCATGGCGGAGGCTGGTTTTGGGCAAATTGAGCACTTGCCCAACGCGATGCCCATCCATGCGCAGCTGATCGTGGCCAGAAAATCTAAGTGTTTACCCTAATTAACGGGTAATAATGTAAATCTTATTTGACACATCTTGATGTAAAGCAAAGAATACACATATGAAAGCCACTGCAGTCGTTTTTGATAACCCCAAGCAATTGTCGCTACAAGCGCTTGACTTGCCCTCTTTGCAGGATGGACAAGTCGAAGTGGCTGTGCAGTACAGCGGTATCAGCACGGGTACAGAGCGCATGTTGTGGGACGGCAGCATGCCACCTTTTCCCGGCATGGGCTATCCCTTGGTGCCAGGCTACGAAACAGTGGGTCAAGTGGTGAAGGCCCCTGCAGGCGCCAAGCTCAAAGAGGGCCAAACGGTGTTTGTGCCGGGTGCCAATTGCTTCACGGGTGTCCGCAGCTTGTTTGGTGGTGCTGCTTCACGCTTGGTCGTGTCGGATCAAAAAATTCTGCCGGTGTCCAATGAGTTGGGCAGGGATGCTGTGTTGTTTGCATTGGCGGCCACTGCTTATCACGCCGTGTCTGGTGGCGGCAATCAAGAACCCTACAACCCACCCGATTTGATCATTGGCCATGGTGTCATGGGCCGCTTGTTGGCGCGCCTCACTGTGGCTGCAGGATTCCCGCCGCCCACAGTATGGGAAACCAACACCGAGCGTGCCAAGGGCGCTGAAGGCTACAACGTGATTCATCCTGATGATGACAGTCACAAAGGCTATCAGGCCATTTACGACGTCAGTGGTGACGCCACCTTGCTCGACAAATTGATCCAAAGAATTCGCCCTGGTGGCGAAGTGGTTCTGGCTGGTTTTTACAAAGACGATTTGAAGTTTGCCTATGCGCCGGCCTTCATGCGTGAAGCTCGCATTCGCGTGGCAGCCGAATGGAAACGTCCCGATTTATTGGCTGTCAATGAATTGGTGAACAACGGACAACTTTCACTCAAAGGTTTGGTCACTCATGTCCAAACCGCACACTCTGCCACCGTTGCGTATGAGACCGCGTTCGGTGATGTTTCTTGTCTCAAGATGGTCCTTGATTGGAGCGCACACGCATGAACACACAAAACGCTACAGAACACAAAGTTCAATTTGTTGATCGCCTTCGCGAAGAGGCTTCGGTACCACCCGAACCTATCAGCACCAAAGAGGTCACCAAGGAAACGCAGATCATTGCCATTTATGGCAAAGGCGGTATTGGTAAAAGCTTCACCCTAGCCAACCTGAGTTACATGATGGCGCAGCAAGGCAAAAAAGTTTTGCTGATTGGCTGCGATCCTAAAAGCGATACCACCAGCTTGTTATTTGGTGGCAAGGCTTGCCCCACCATCATTGAAACATCTTCACGTTTGAAACTGGCCGGTCAAGCTGTCAGCATCAGCGATGTTTGCTTCAAGCGCGATGGCGTGTTTGCCATGGAGCTGGGTGGCCCAGAAGTGGGTCGTGGCTGCGGTGGTCGCGGCATCATTCACGGCTTTGAAACGCTCGAAAAATTAGGCTTCCACGATTGGGGCTTTGACTACGTGTTGCTCGACTTTTTGGGCGACGTGGTGTGCGGTGGCTTTGGTTTGCCCATTGCCCGCGACATGTGCCAAAAAGTGATTGTGGTGGGCAGCAACGACTTGCAATCCTTGTATGTGGCCAACAACGTTTGCTCTGCTGTGGAGTACTTCCGCAAGCTGGGTGGCAATGTGGGCGTGGCCGGTATGGTCATCAACAAAGACGATGGCACTGGCGAGGCGCAAGCTTTTGCAGCCAATGCTGGCATTCCAGTATTGGCCGCCATTCCTGCCAACGAAGACATCCGCCGCAAGAGTGCCAGCTACGAAATCATTGGCAAGCCCGACAGTGAGTGGGGCTCCTTGTTTGCTGATTTGGCCAAGAACGTTGCTGAAGCGCCACCGATGCGTCCCAAGCCACAAACTCAGGATGAGTTGTTAGGCTTGTTCAGCGCCGACACCGTAGGCCGCAACGTGGTGTTGGAGCCAGCCACCTTGTTTGACATGGTGGGCAAAAACGAAGTCATCAAGCCTAGCCTCGAAGTTATTTACGACCAGGCCTAAGCACCATGGCACGTACCATCCCTATCCAAGCTGTGCCTGCCCAAGCAGCGCAGACGCCTGCCGACGGCTTAGGCTGTCATGCGGGTGCAGACCAAATGCTGGAAGCTGCACGCAGCGCTGGCAAGTCAGAGGTGCTGGACCAATACGCCAAAGACTATCCCCGTAAAGCAGATGCGGGCCCGCACGATCAACCACAGAGCATGTGCCCAGCGTTTGGTTCATTGCGCGTTGGTTTGCGCATGAAGCGCACCGCCACCATTTTGTCGGGCTCTGCGTGTTGTGTGTATGGACTCACATTCACATCGCATTTCTATGGTGCCCGACGCAGTGTGGGCTATGTGCCTTTCAACTCCGAAACACTGGTCACGGGCAAACTGTTTGAAGACATTCGCGAAGCAGTACATGCCGAAGCCGATCCCAACAAAGTTGACACGGTTGTGATCATCAACTTGTGCGTTCCAACTGCCAGTGGCGTGCCGCTTCAGTTGTTGCCCAAAGAGATCAACGGCGTTCGCATCATTGGCATCGATGTGCCTGGCTTTGGTGTACCCACACATGCAGAAGCCAAAGATGTGTTGGCTGGCGCCATGCTCAAGTATGCACGTGAAGAGGTCATGAATGGCCCTGTGGCGTCGCCTAAAGGTGGACGTTCTGCAGTGCCTACAGTGGCCTTGCTGGGTGAAATGTTCCCTGCCGACCCGGTCATCATTGGACAAATGCTGGCGCCCATGGGTTTGGCTGCAGGTCCTGTGGTGCCAACCCGTGAATGGCGTGAGCTCTATGCGGCGCTTGACTGCTCAGTTGCTGCAGCTGTCCATCCGTTTTACACCGCCAGCGTGCGTGAGTTCCAAGCAGCAGGTCGTCCTGTTGTAGGCTCTGCACCCGTTGGTTTAGAAGGTACGCAAGACTGGTTGCAAAACATTGGTATTTCAGCCGGTATTGCCCAAGACCAAATAGATGCTGCACGCAATCAACAATTGGGCGCCATGCGCGGCTTGTTGTCGCAAAAGCCCATCAAGGGTCGCATCACGCTCAGTGGCTATGAAGGCTCTGAGTTGTTGGTGGCCCGCTTGCTGGTGGAGTGCGGTGCCGATCTGCGCTACGTTGGCTCGGCTTGCCCAGCCACACCTTGGAATGAACACGACAGGGAATGGTTGGCAGCGCACGGTGTGCAAGTGCAAATGCGCGCATCGCTTGAGCAAGACATGGCCGCCGTTCATGAGTTCCGCCCCGATTTGGCCATTGGCACCACGCCCTTGGTTCAAGCGGCCAAAGAACTCAGCATTCCTTCTTTGTACTTTACCAACCTGATTTCTGCACGCCCCTTGATGGGTGTTGCGGGCGCCGGCTCATTGGTGCAAGTGGTGCAGTCTGCCATTGGAAATCAACACCGCTTTGACGAAATGAAAGCCTTCTTCGGTGAAGTAGGTTTAGGCCCTAACGCGGGCGTGTGGGAGTCTGTGCCCGTCGATCGACCCGAGTTCAAAAAAGAAACACGCCGCCTGCTTGAGAAGCAAATTCAAAAACGCAAATCGGAGGCGATGGGAACATGAGCGCCGTCAAGTCTCCTCTCATTTTGGACCATGACCGCGCAGGCGGTTATTGGGGCGCTGTGTATGTGTTCACCGCCATCAAAGGTTTGCAGGTGGTCATTGACGGCCCAGTCGGCTGCGAAAACTTACCAGTCACCTCTGTGCTGCATTACACCGATGGCTTGCCACCGCACGAGTTGCCCATTGTGGTGACAGGCTTGGCAGAAGAGCAATTGGGCCGTGAAGGTACCGAGGGTTCCATGAAGCGGGCGCACGCCACGCTAGATCCTGATTTGCCAGCCGTGGTGGTGACAGGCTCCATTGCCGAAATGATTGGTGGTGGCGTGACGCCAGAAGGCACCAATATTCAGCGCTTCTTGCCCCGCACAATTGACGAAGACCAATGGCAGTGTGCCAACCGCGCCATGTATTGGTTGTGGAGTGAATATGGTCTGCGCAAAATTCCAGCACGCAAGCCTTTCAGCGAAAGACCTGTTGGCGAGAAGCCTCGTGTGAATATCATTGGCCCATCTTATGGCACCTTCAACAGCGCCAGTGATTTGGCAGAAATTCGTCGCTTAATCGAAGGCATTGGTGCCGAAGTCAACATGGTGTTCCCATTAGGAAGCCACTTGGCCGATGTGCCCAAACTGGCCGATGCCGATGTGAACATTTGCATGTACCGAGAGTTCGGTCGCATGCTGTGTGAAGCTTTAGAGCGCCCCTATTTGCAGGCGCCCATTGGCTTGCACACCACCACCCGTTTCCTGCGCAAGCTTGGGCAGATGCTCGAGATCGATCCCGAGCCCTTCATCGAACGAGAACGTCATACCACGCTCAAACCTCTTTGGGATCTATGGCGTTCGGTGACGCAGGACTTTTTCAGCACAGCCAGCTTTGCAGTGGTCGCAGGTGAGACCTACTCAAGAGGGCTTAAAAACTTTTTAGAGGCCGAGATGGGCTTGCCTTGCCGCTTCAGTGTGTCGCGCACTGCGGGCAACAAAACAGACAACGCCAAGGTGCGTGAGTTGGTGCACACCCAAACACCGCTTATTTTGTTTGGCAGCTACAACGAGCGCATGTACATGAGTGAAATGGCAGGTCAAGGCCCCATGAAGCCATCCTACATTCCTGCTTCATTTCCTGGCGCCATCATTCGGCGCCATACCGGTACGCCATTTATGGGTTACAGCGGTGCAACTTACCTGATTCAGGAAGTCTGCAACGCTTTGTTTGATGCCTTGTTCCATATTTTGCCCTTGGGCACCGACATGGACAAAGTGGAGGCTACGCAAGCCCGTGGCTTGGTCACGCCCAACGCCACATGGCAAGACGATGCGCAAACTTTGCTGCGTGAATTGATTCAACACCAACCGGTGTTGGTTCAAATTTCAGCCGCCAAACGTTTGCGAGATCAGTCTGAACAAATTTCTCGCATTACGGGCGGTGACACCGTCACGCGTGAACACGTTGAAGCAGCGGGACATGCCCTGGGCATGGGAGTCACTGCATGACGCACAGCTTGAAAGTTGATCGTTTGAATACAGGCCACGTCGCACTGTGCGATGGGTCAAACCAGATGTCGTGGCCTTTGGGTTGCGGCTGCCTATCTGCGCGGGCTGTGCGCACTTTGGCCGCAAGGCCGTATTGAAGGGAGCAAATATGTCGAATAAGACATCCATTTCAGGACTGTCCGACGAAGAAGCTCAGGAGTTTCACCACTACTGGATGCAAGGTGCAGTGGGCTTTACGGCTGTGGCTGTATTGGCACACATCTTGGTTTGGGCGTGGCGACCCTGGTTCTAAGTTAGATATTTTTTCATCCGATTGAAGGAGAAACTTCATGAGATCAACACCCTCACTCAACTCTGTGCAGTCAACTGAGACTGAATCAAAAGCGTACTGGACCATCTTCATGGTGGGCTTTGCGGTTTTGTTTGTGCTGGTTCTTTTGGGCACCCTTTTTGGTATCCATTGGCGAAATTATTTGCCTGGTGCCGAAGATGCAAAGAGCATGAGCCAAGGTGTGAAATCTGCGGTTTATACCTTCATGTCCCACATCATTTAGGAGATACATCATGTGGCGAATTTGGCGACTTTTCGATCCCCTGCGAGCCATGGTGGTTCAAGGGATTTTCTTGTTTGGTCTGGCAGCAATGATTCACCTCATTTTGCTCAGCACCAACAAATTTAACTGGTTAGACGGTGCAAAGAAACCTGTTGCAACATCGGCGCAAAACTCGCCAATGCCTGCTGCGGTTCCTGCTGCAAAGTCCTGATCGGATTAATGAAGTACGGGTGCTGTTTGTGTACATCCTGCACAAATAGCACCTGAGTTAGTTTAAAAAAAGCTGGAGACCGAACCATGGCCATGCTGAATTTTGAGAAAAAATATCGCGTCCGAGGTGGAACCTTGGTAGGCGGGGATTTATTTGACTTTTGGGTCGGTCCTTTCTATGTGGGCTTCTTTGGAGTGACCACCATCTTTTTTGCGTTCTTAGGAACGGCCATGATTTTGTGGGGCGCCTCGCAAGGACCTACTTGGAATCTTTGGCAAATTAACATTGCACCGCCAGACATCTCTTACGGTCTTGGCTTTGCCCCTTTACTTGAGGGCGGTCTGTGGCAACTCATCACGGTTTGTGCCTTAGGCGCCTTTGTTTCGTGGATGCTGCGCGAAGTTGAAATTTGTCGAAAGCTAGGCATGGGTTATCACGTGCCGTTTGCATTTGGTGTCGCGATCTTTGCTTATTTCACCTTGGTGGTCATCCGCCCAGTCTTGATGGGTGCTTGGGGTCATGGTTTCCCTTATGGCATCTACAGCCACTTGGACTGGGTGTCTAACGTGGGTTATCAGTACCTGCACTTTCACTACAACCCCGCACACATGATTGCGGTCAGCTTCTTTTTTGCCAGCGTGTTTGCTTTGTCCTTGCACGGTGGTTTGATTTTGTCTTCTACCAATCCAGCACCTGGCCATACCGTCCGCACGCCAGAGCATGAAGACACCTTCTTCCGCGACATCATTGGCTACTCCATTGGTACCCTGGGCATTCACCGTTTGGGCTTGTTCTTGGCTTTGGCAGCAGTTCTCTTCAGCGCTCTTTGCATTGTGCTCAGCGGCCCGTTCTGGAGTAAAGGCTGGCCCGAATGGTGGAGCTGGTGGCTTAACCTTCCCATCTGGTCGCAGTGGCCGGTGACCAAATAAACAGGAGCGAAAACATGCCGCAATATCAAAACCTGTTCACCACTGTTCAAGCCACAGGCCCAGTTCACGATGGTGTGCCACTGGGTAAGGGCAACAGCCCCCGCGTGGGACAACCTGTCCTCAATTATTGGATTGGCAAAATTGGCAATGCACAGCTGGGGCCCATTTACTTAGGCGGTCTGGGCATTGCATCGCTCATCTGTGGCTTGATTGCCTTTGTCACCATTGGCTTCAACATGTTGGCTTCGGTCAACTATGACCCCATTCAATTTGTTCGCCAACTTTTTTGGCTGGCCCTTGAGCCGCCACCCCCCAGTTATGGTTTACAAATTCCACCCCTCAATCAGGGCGGTTGGTGGCTGATCACGGGTGTCTTCCTCACAGCGTCCTTGTTCTTCTGGTGGGCACGCACCTATCGCCGCGCTCGTGAACTGGGTATGGGCACTCACATCGCTTGGGCCTTTGCAGCAGCCATTTGGTTGTACCTGGTCTTGGGTTTATTTCGCCCCATCTTGATGGGCTCATGGGGTGAGGCTGTGCCTTACGGAATTTTCCCTCACCTCGATTGGACGGCCGCATTCTCATTGCGCTATGGCAATCTTTTCTACAACCCTTTCCATGCGTTGTCGATTGTGTTTTTGTATGGCTCTGCCTTGTTGTTTGCCATGCACGGTGCCACCATCTTGGCGGTCACACGCTTTGGCGGCGAACGCGAGATTGAACAAATTACCGATCGCGGCACGGCTTCTGAAAGAGCTGCTTTGTTTTGGCGTTGGACCATGGGCTTTAACGCCACGATGGAATCCATTCACCGCTGGGCCTGGTGGTTTGCGGTCTTGTGTCCCATTACCGGCGGTATTGGTATTTTGTTAACAGGTACCGTGGTGGACAACTGGTACTTGTGGGCCATCAAACATGGCGTAGCACCACCTTACCCAGAGGTCTTCCCTGCGGTGATGGATCCTTCTTTGGCGACAGGAGTTAAGCCATGAATCATTCAATGACAAAAGGCTCAAAAATTTGGCGCAGAGGCGTGCATAGCTTGCTTCTCATCGTAGGGGCCTTGCTCTTATCGGCCTGCGAAAAACCCGTGCAGGAATCTGTGCAACGCGGCTTTCGCGGAACCGGTATGGTGCAAATTTATAGCCCTGGTACCGTCGAAGAGAATGCAGAAAAGAACACACCTCCGTTTGCATTGCCTGCAGGTGACCCCTCTGGCCCAAAGGCTTCAACAGTTTATAAAAATGTGAAGTTGCTGGGTGATTTGAGCGTGGGTCAATTCACACGCTTGATGGTCTCCATGACGTCTTGGGTTGCACCGACAGAAGGTTGTACTTACTGTCACAACCCCGTCAACTTTGCGGAAGACTCGAAGTACACCAAAGTCGTGGCACGTCGCATGATTGAAATGACACGCCACATCAACAAAGATTGGCAACCCCACGTCAGTACCACTGGTGTGACTTGTCATACGTGTCACCGCGGGCAAGCCATTCCACAAGAGATTTGGTTCAAAGCCAATCACCAGCCTTATGGTTCCAACTTCATGGGCGATAAAGCAGGTCAGAACGAACCCGCTAAAGTGGTCAACTTAAGCTCTTTGCCGAATGACCCTTTCACGCCATTTTTGTTGGGCAAAGAAAACATTCGCGTAGGTGCCACCACAGCCTTACCGGCTGGCAATGTGCAGTCCATCAAACAAGCTGAATGGACCTATGGCCTGATGACGCACATGTCGACATCCCTTGGCGTCAACTGTACATATTGTCATAACACCCAATCGTTTACCAACTGGAAGGGCAACCCGCCACAGCGCGTCACGGCTTGGTACGGTATTCGCATGGCGCGTGATCTTAATTTAGCTTATATGGAGCCTTTGACAGAGACCTTCCCAGCGCATCGCAAGGGCGAAACAGGTGACGTTGCCAAAGTGAATTGCGCCACTTGCCACCAAGGTGCATACAAGCCCTTGAATGGTGCCAAGATGGCCAAAGACTTTCCTGAATTAGGTGGACAAGCAGAAGCTTCCCCCACCACGGTTGCTGCCAAGTAAAGCAACCCCAATATCGCCACTATGTCCACGCTTGATCTCGTAAATACAGACGTATCAGGCGTGGTGGTGGTCGTTCTGGTGGACTATTTGCGTCAGTACCGAAGTTGGGGATGGATGCGCCTTGTGGCGGGTCCCACTGCCATCAAGCAGGTACCCGGCTTGTTGTTTGCCAAAGTGATGGGCAGCGGCCATGGGGGTGGATTTAGCATTCGCCCCAGTCCTTCCCATCAGGGCGTCATTTGCCGCTTTAGAAACGTCGACACTGCGCTCAAATTTTTGCAAGGCCCCCATGTGAGTGGCATGCGAGAAAAAGCGCGTGAAAGTTGGTGCGGTCTCTTGGCCGTGACTTCGACTCGTGGTTCTTGGGACCAATCAAGCTGGCCCTTGACCGATGAGTTCAGTCGCAAATATGGTGAGGTCTTGTCCCCAAACAAAGAGCAGCCTTTGGCCGTGATAACCCGTGCCAGCATCGTGCCCTCCAAGACCATGTCTTTTTGGCGCTATGCACCCGCGGCACAAGCTGATTTAAAAGACTCCAAAGGGTGCTTGTTGTCCATGGGTTTGGGTGAAATTCCATTGGTCAGACAATGTACTTTCAGTCTTTGGAAAGACAAATCAGCCATGCGCGATTACGCCTTCCAAGGTGCGCATCAGACAGCCATCACGGCAGCCTACCGCAACGATTTCTTTTCAGAATCGATGTTTGTGCATTTGCAAGTGTTGGGCATGAGCGGCCACTGGATGGGACAAGACTTTGGCGATGACTTGGCTTTGAATGAGTCTGCAGCCATTGGGCCAACCCATGTTCAAGAAAAAGAGGTGGCGCATGTCTAAGCGGCGTGTCGTCATCATTGGTGCAGGCATGGGCGGCCTGACAAGCGCTCTGCGTCTGTCTCACCACGGCTATGACGTTACGGTGTTAGAAGCTGCGTCTGTGCCCGGTGGCAAGGTTCACACCCGAGAAGTAGCGGGCACCAAAATTGACAGTGGTCCAACTGTCTTCACCATGCGTTGGGTCTTTGAAGAGCTGTTTCAAGAAATCGGTAGCAGCCTGTCGCAAGAACTCACGCTGACCCCTTTGTCTGTGTTGGCTAGGCACTTTTGGCCCGATGGCAGTGCTTTAGATTTGTCAGCCAACGCACAAGAGAGCGAAGCCAATATTGAAAAATGGTCTAGTCCTTCGGAAGCCTTGTTGTTCAGGAAGTTTTGCCAGACAGCGCAAGACACCTACAACTGTTTAGAAGGCCCCGTCATTCGATCGCCTCGCCCCAACATGTTGTCGCTGATGGGCAGTTTGGGCCCACGTGGTCTGGGACAGTTGGCGCAGCTGGGTCCTATGCGAACGCTTTGGCAGCAAATGTGTCTGCAATTTAAAGATGAACGACTGCGTCAGTTGTTTGCACGCTACGCCACCTATTGTGGTTCGTCCCCATGGGAAGCGCCTGCCACTTTGTTGTTGATAGCGCAAGTTGAAATGGCAGGCGTTTGGTCAGCCAAGGGCGGCATGACAGCACTATCGAATGCCCTGATGCGTTTGTCGCAAGCACGGGGTGCCGAATTTAAATTCAACTCACCTTGCAAACAAATTTTGCAAACCCAGGGACATGTCTCAGGCGTGATGTTAGACACTGGCGAAGTGCTCCCCGCCGATGCGGTGGTGTTCAATGGCGACGCATCCGCATTGCGGGATGGTTTGCTGTCCAATGACGTGCGGCAAGCTGTGCCAAGCAAAGCGCCACCACGCTCATTGTCGGCCGTGACTTGGTCGGTCTATGCCAAGGCGAAAGGTGTTGAGCTGGATCGTCACAACGTCTTTTTCCATGCCAATTATTCCAGCGAGTTTGAAGACATCTTCAAGCACCGCAAATTGCCAAATCAACCGACTGTCTATGTGTGCGCACAAGATCAGCCCGGACATGTTTCTCAAGATGAGCCGCAGCGACTGCTTTGTTTGGTCAATGCACCCGCTGTGGGCGATTCGAATGTGTTGAATGAGGAGGCTTTAGCCCGATGTCAAACAGAAAGCTTCCAACACCTAGAACGGTTGGGTTTGAAACTGGAAATTACGCCCTTCAATACGGTGCGAACCAGCCCAACGGAATTCCATCAACGCTTTCCGGCATCGGCGGGCGCGCTTTATGGACAGGCAACACACGGCTGGACCAGCCTGTTCTCTCGTCCTGGATCGAAAACGCCCCTACCGGGCCTGTTTCTGGCCGGGGGCAGCGTGCACCCGGGACCTGGCGTACCCATGGCAGCGATGTCCGGACGATTGGCGGCCGAGGCACTCATGGCCAGCCACAGTTTGACCAAGTTGTACTCCCAAACGGCTACCTCTGGTGGTACATCGATGCGATGAGTGACGATGGACAACACGGTATGACGCTCATTGCTTTCGTGGGAAGTGTGTTCTCACCCTATTACGCATGGGCGCGACGCTCAGGACAGGCCGATCCTGAAAATCATTGCGCCTTGAATGTTGCTATTTATAGCAAAGGTGCCAGTCGTTGGGCGATGACTGAGCGCGGAAGAAAAAGTTGTAGTCGAGACAAAAATGAGTTTGTCATCGGCCCCAGTTACATCACGTGGGACGGCGATTCTCTGCACATTCAAATCAATGAAATTTCAACCCCTTGGCTCAAAAATATCAAAGGTGAAATTCGAGTTTGGCCAGAGCAGTTGTTCAACTTTTCGGTCCCGATTGATCAGCAGGGCTTGCACCGGTGGGGACCACTGGCGCCTTCCGCAAGAGTTGAAGTCAATTTGACCGAACCCAATTTGAGCTGGAAGGGTCAGGCCTACCTCGATTCCAACGAAGGTGACGAACCCATCACGGAAGCTTTTCATGTCTGGAATTGGTCGCGCGCCAAGATGAAGGACAACAGCAGCTTGGTGTTCTACGACATGGCTTGGCCAGGACAAGAAGACAAACTGTTGTCGCTTCGCTTCACGCCCCAAGGGCAGGTTGAAAACATGCCTGCAGCGCCTATTCAAAAGATGTCAAAAACAGGTTGGCAAATTGACAGACGCATGCGAAGCGACGCACCTGTCTCTCTGCATGAGCAGCTCGAAGATACGCCTTTTTATCAGCGCGCTTTGCTGAAGTTCTCATATGCCGGCGAAAAGCTGATCGCGTTTCACGAGACCTTGTCAGTACCCCGTTTGTTGTCGCCTGTGGTGCAGGCGATGCTCCCATTTCGAATGCCAAGGAGAGCTTGAGTGTTGAGCAAGCTTTTCCGTCATTCAATCACGATGCTGTTGCAACGTGATGTTCCGAATTCTGGGTCACCCGACCCTGAATACCCTCGTGCGGGTTGTGCACGTCTTCCTCCTAGGAGAATGCTATGTCATCAGACAAAGTAGGGCCCAGCGGTTTGACCGAGGCCGAATCAGAAGAGATTCACCGTAATCTCATCCAAGGCACACAGATTTTCGGCATGATTGCCGCATTTGCCCATCTGTTGGCCTATATCTATTCACCCTGGCTTAAGTAAGGAGACACCATGATTTACGCAAAAATGTGGACCGTGGTCAAACCTTCAGTTGGTATTCCAGTGTTCATCGCTGCTGTGGCTATTGCCTCATTCAGTGTGCACTTGGCGCTGACGCTTAACACCACTTGGGTGAAAGGCTTTTTGAATGGCGGTGCAGGTAAAGTCGTTGCGGCGGCACCTGCAGCAGAACCTGCTGTAAAAAAGTAACGGGGTGAATCCCGACGAAAGACCAAGCGCTTTACCGCGCTTGGTACTTTCTTTTGATTTTTTCAAATGAACAGAACTCGTTCTAGCAAAGTATTTTCTTGGGCCAGTCAGTTGGGTCCGAGGTTTTTGCCGTTCGCCGATGCAGCCAGTGAAGATTTACCACTGTCCCGATTGTTGCGGCTGTCTCTTTTTCAAATTTCTGTCGGCATGGCCATGGTCATGCTGGTGGGTACCCTTAATCGCGTCATGATTGTCGAGCTGGGTGTGCCCACAAGCCTGGTGTCGTTCATGGTGGCTTTGCCACTGTTGATCGCACCATTTCGGGCCCTCATCGGTTTTCAATCGGACCATCATCGCTCCCATTTAGGCTGGCGCCGCGTGCCCTACATTTGGATGGGCACCTTGATGCAGTTTGGTGGTTTCTCCATCATGCCTTTTGCCTTGTTGGTCTTGTCGGGTGCAGGGCAGTCTGCGCAGGCGCCGCAATGGGTCGGGCAGTTTGGGGCCGCAGTTGCGTTTATTTTGGTGGGGGTAGGCATGCACACCACCCAAACTGCTGGCTTGGCTTTGGCCACCGACTTGGCACCTCAAGACAAACAAGCCAAAGTGGTGGGCCTGATGTATGTCATGCAGCTCTTTGGCATGATGGGCAGCGCGCTTATTCTGGGCGATCTGTTAGCCGATTACAGTCCAGGCGCATTGATTCGTGTGGTACAGGCAGTGGCTGTGGTGACCTTGGTTTTGAATGTGATCGCTGTCTGGAAACAAGAGGCTCGTAGTCGCAAACGCCAACCCGGTACGCCCATTGAAGAAAGCTTCCAACATTCTTGGAAGATGTTTTGTGAAGGTCCTCACACCATTCGCCGGCTGATTGTGGTCGGCTTAGGCTCGATGGCTTTCACCATGGAAGACGTCTTGTTAGAGCCCTATGGCGGAGAAATATTGAAGCTAAGCGTCTCATCGACCACCTTGTTGACATTCACATTGGCATTGGGTGGTTTGATCGGTTTTGCATGGGCATCGCGCGTCATTACCCGAGGGACAGACCCCTATCAAATGGCCAGCTGGGGTGCATTGACAGGTTTGCCAGCCTTTGTGTGTGTCATTTTGGCCGCACCCATGTTGTCAGTGCCCCTGTTTGTACTAGGCATATTTTTGATTGGATTGGGCGGTGGCCTCTTTGCTCACGGCACACTGACAGCCAGCATGAATTTGGCGCAACCCGAGCAAACGGGCTTGGCCATTGGGGCCTGGGGTGCCGTGCAAGCCACTGCGGCAGGCATCGGGGTGGCCTTGGGTGGCGTACTGCGCGATGGCGTGGCACAATGGTCGGATTCTGTGACGGGTTATACAACCGTCTATAGCATTGAAGTCGTGATGCTAATTCTCACCCTGGTGGCCATGCGGCCCCTACTTCGAAATTCACGTTAATTGAAAATTGGTAAAGGAAGATACGATGCAAACGACTCACATTCTCATCATCTTGTACGTGGTGTTCTGCCTGTTCTTTTTGGCGAACTGGTTCAATCGCCCACGCAAATAAACTCAACACACATAGCGTCATCCTATGACGCAGTTGAAAGAGGTGGGTCTACTCAAGACAAACCTATCAAGTTGATTGCCATGCAATCAACTTGATGTGCTGATAGTCAAGACGGTCAATGCATCGCTGACTTATTGGCCTGCATGGCCTTGAATTTATCAATGGCCATTGTGGTGACCTTGTGCATGCCCATGCATGCCACAAGCGCAGCCCCAAACACATAAAAGTAGCCTGAGTCGCGGTATTGAATCAATCCGGCAAAAGACAATGTTGCCCAAAAAGTCCAAAAGAAAGCACTGACAACATTCAGTCCGCTTTGTAGTTTCATCATTTTCTCCTTGATAAATTGGTAGCTAATTTAAGAGTGAAGCCGCTGACGTCCCTGCAGACGTTCGTTCTCTCTGCGTTCTAACAAATCGAAAACCCATGCAACGCGCTGCGGCATGGCCCGATTGGGAAAATAGGCACCCGCCCATTGGGCACTGGCTTGTGTGTTTTGATTGTGCAGCGCCAAAAATTGAATGGCCTGAAGCGGCAAAGGGGGCGACTCGGCCGTGCGAATCCAAGCCGCTTGTGTCCATGCAGAAGCCAGCAACACCAGTTTGCGTGTGGTGCTGACCACAGTCCGGGTTGAAACTGAATCTAGGCCATCACGTTTCAACTGGACACCAATTTCGCGGTAAATCATGCTGGCTGCCAAAATGGCAGATCGACAATCTGGGGGCAAGGCAGCAATGCCGGGTTGGGCCTGTTTGTAGAGACGATCTGCTTCTTCAAGCAATCGGGACACAACGATCTTGATACCTGCGGTTATTTTGGGATTTTTGAGCCAAACTTCAGGCTGAACGCCAGCTTCAATTAACCACCTTCTAGGTAAATAGATACGGCCCAAGGCAGCGTCTGCACCCACATCACGTGCAATGTTGGTCAGTTGCATGGCCACACCTAACTCGCATGCTCTTTCGAGGGTCTCGGTATTTTGAGGTCCCATGATCCAACACATCATGGCACCCACACTACCGGCTACCCGTGCGGCGTAATCGTGGACATCTTCAATGCTGTTGTAGGTTCTGCCTTTGGCGTCCCATGCAAAGCCTTCAATCAAGGCATCTAAGAAATGTCGTGGCAACTCGTATTGCTGAACCACCATGCTCAGCGCCTGATCTTCTACATGGTCTTGGGGTATGCCTGCATAAATTGCATCCAATCGTTCGCGCAAAACATCCAAAGGCGCTTGACCGGACAGTGCTTCGTCAACCAAATCATCGGCCACTCTGCAAAAGGCATACAACGCAATGGATGCCTTGCGAATTCGAGGAGGCAACAAACGGCTGGCGGCAAAAAATGTTTTGGAGCCGCCCTTCATCATGGCCACACAGGCCTCTAAATTGGCAGTATTGGACGCAGGCTTAAACTGAAACATGGGGAACCACCGTTTCAAGGGCCTTGGCCGACATCAAGACGCCGGGTACACCCGCGCCAGGATGCGTTCCCGCGCCCACCATGTACAAACCAGGAATGTCTTCGCTGCGGTTGTGAGGGCGAAACCATGCGCTCTGCAAAAGCAAAGGTTCGAGACCAAAACCAGCACCTTTGTAAGACCACAAGCGGTCGTGAAAATCTTGCGGGGTGCTGACCTTAGACGACACAATGGCATCTTTCAAGCCTGGCAGTACGCTGGCTTCTAAAGCCTCGGCAATGGCAGCTCGGTAAGTCTCGGCATAGCTGGCCCAATCTGTACCACTGTCCAAGTGAGGTACCGGTGAGAGCGCATAAAAAGTGTCACATCCTTCTGGCGCCAATGAAGGGTCGGTGGCCGTAGGTCTGTGCAAATACAAGCTGAAGTCTTTGGCCAAGTGATGACGTTTGAAAATATCGGTCAACAAGCCTTTGTAGCGTGGTCCTAGCACCATCATGTGATGGGGTACATCGTGGTATTGCTTGGAAGTGCCAAAGTACCAAACAAACAAGCCCATGGAGTAGCGGCCGTTTTCGATTTTTCGATTGGTCCAGTGACGGCGATGTTGTGGTGCCACTAAATTTTTATATGTCCAAGCTGTGTCTGCATTGCTGACCACAATGTCTGCAGCAATGAATTCACCTGTGTCGAGTTCAACACCACAGGCTTTGCCATTTTCAATGCGAATTTGCGTAACAGGGGCATTGCAGCGCAATTGAATGCCACGCGATTCAAGCAAGCTCACCATGCCCTTGACAATGGCACCCGTGCCACCCATGGCAGAGTGCACGCCCCATGTTCTTTCAAGTGAGTTGATCAGGGCATAAGCTGCTGTCACAGAGAAAGGATTGCCACCAATCAACAAGGGGTGGAAGCTCATCACTGTCCGCAGCTTGTCGTTGCTAAAGTGCTTGGCCACCAAGGTGTAGATGCTGCGCCATGCGCCCATTTTCAGAAAAGACGGGATGGCCTTGATCAAGTCGCCCAAGGTGTCAAAGGCGATGGAGCCCAAGCCCTCAAAGCCCAGGGTTTTGCAACGCTCAGCATCTTTGACAAAGTCTAAATAGCCTTGAACGTCTTCTGGGCAAAAGCGCGCCACTTCGTCCAGCATTTTGGCTTCGTCGGCACTGTAGTCAAACCACGTGCCATCGTCAAAGCGAATTCTGTAAAAGGGGTCCATGGGGACCAGCGTCACATCATCCTGAAATTTCTTGCCGCACAAAGTCCAGAGTTCTTCTAGCAAAAATGGCGCTGTAATGATGGTAGGACCTGCATCAAACGTAAACCCATCTTGACGGTGCACATAGGCTCTGCCACCAGGCGCATCCAACTTTTCCAAGACCTTGACTTGATAGCCCTTGACGCTAAGGCGAATGGCAGCTGCCAGTCCGCCAAAGCCACTGCCAATGATGACCGCCATGGGTCTGGCATCTGAGTTGCCGCCATTGCTGTTACTGCCGCCTGGCTGCCGAGAGTGCAGGCCTGGGTGTGAAAAACCATTGGCATTGAATGCGTTCATGGAGAGGCCTTAATGTGGGGTGGTGAGTGGTGTTTCCACCGAGGATTGGCCCATGGCCCAACCCCAAAGCCGCTCAAGTGGCAATGGAAAAATCATGATGAGGTGCTCAACAATGGCCAAGCCCAAAAGGGTGGCCAGCATGACCCATCCCGTGGTGATGGCCATGGCGCCTTGCTGTGCTTGCCAAACCAACCAACACCAGGTGCCAATGGCGGCACTGATGGAGATCACAAACCAAGGCGTGATAAGCCTAGTTCTGAAATAACTGGCCAAATAAACCAAATGCGAAGGTAAATATTGCGCGCCGTTTTGCGGCACACCAAAGTACAAATTCAGTTTGGCAGACAGACGCATGAACCACAACAAAGCATAAGTGCAAAGCGCCACATGGTTGGGCTGGTCTTTTTGCATCAGCCACAAAATGCCAAAGTTGAGGAGCAAGGCTACTTCATGGTGAAGCATCACTTGCACAGATTCGTTAAAACGTTGCCAGCCTTGAGCACCCTCGGTCAAAGCCACTTTGCGAGGACCCGTGATCCAACCTGTTAGAAAGGCCAACTCGTGCCAACCCCACATCACAATGACACTGCCAAAGGCCAAGTAAGCATTGGCGACGCTGACTTCGCGCATGCTTTCATAAACGCCCTTGAAGCTCAAAATCAAGAGCATGCTCCAGCCCAACAAGCTCCATCGGAAGCTTGCAGGGGGCAGACGATCGAGCCACAAAATCACGCCCGTGCCAAACCACCAGCACATGGCTGTGAAAACACAGGCCCAAACGACATCAATTACCATGCGGGTTCCATGCGAACTTGCGGCGACAAGTCTTGTTGAATGACCGGCATCATGTACAAGCCCGCAAAGGTCACAAAGGCCTTGGCCGCGCAAACGCCTTGCTGCAATTTACCGACAACGCCACCGCGCGCTTTGGCTTTTTCCATGGCTTGTGAAATAGCAAACAAACGCTCCAGTCCACGGCGGAACTTCGGGTTGTCCGTGTCAAGGGCCAAGGGGAAGACTTGCTGCGTGATGGCTGTAGTGATGCGGAACACTTGGTAGTCGTATTCGCTGGAGTCCAATCCCATGGCTTCGTGCAACATGGGACGTGTGTGGTCACGCACATACATGGTGGCGTAGACCGCCAACAAGAAAAAGCGAATCCACAACTTGTTGCCACCGCTGAGCAGCTTGGGATTGGCGCGCATGATGAGGGCAAACGATTCACCATGACGGAACTCGTCATTGCACCAGAGTTCAAACCAACGGAAAATGGGATGGAAACGCTTTTCAGGATGCTTTTCTAACTGACGGAAGATGGTGATGTAACGTGCATAGCCAATCTTCTCGGACAGGTAAGTAGCGTAATAAATGTATTTGGGTTTGAAGTAGGTGTACTTCTTAGTGCGCTTCAGGTTGCCCAAGTCAATGCCCAAATTGAAATCACGCAAAGACAAGTTGATGAAGCCAGCATGCCGCGATTCGTCGCGGGCCAAGTAAGTCATCAGTTGTTTGATGTCCGGGTTGGTCACGTTCTTGCGAATTTCGTTGTACAACACACACCCAGAAAACTCAGAGGTGAGGGAGCTAACCAAAAAGTCCATGAACTCTTGGCGCATCTCGGGCGAGAGCTTGGCCATGTTGTCGCGCACTTCGTCTGCAAAGGCGGCATCACGCTGAAAGTGATCGTGGTTGTTGTCGCCCTCATACTCGGCCATCATCCGGTCCCACTCTGCGCGAACAGGCTCGATGTTGATGCGGTCCATGGCGACAAAGTCGGTGGTGTAAAAGCGGGGGCTGATCAAGTCGTCGTGAATCGCTTTTTTGTTAGCATCTTCAATGGTTTCGATGCTGCGGACGGCATTGGCGTTCATCGTGAGCTCCTGTTATTTTCTGAAATTTGAATGTTTTGTAGAGGCTTCAAGCCTGCCTTTTGCAACCCTGCAAAAACGGCTGCGTTGCTAGGGCCAAAGGCTTCTAAATCAATTCTTTGTTGAGTGCTTGGGTCGAGCAAGGTCAAACGACCATCGGCACGACCCAGCAATTGCATGGGTGCATCAGGGCCGATGTTTTGACGTTTACGTTCACGAACCAAAGCACGCAAGGTGCTTCTTAAGAAGCCTTGCTCACCTTCAAATTGGGCAATCTCGGTTTGGCTCTGGGCGTCTTTCACAATCACAATGCCTTGTGGGCCATCGGCGAATACCAAATCACGTTGCCAGACGGTGGCAGCATCTGCTTGCTTGTCCGAAATGCCTTGCCATCTTGCAAAGCCAATGGCCACCACAATCAACAGCAGCATGCTGCCGATCAATTTGACGGCCAATGGCAGTGATGGGTTGGGTACAGGCAAAGCAGTTTGGGAAGTCATGCCATTGCGCCTTGGGGTGTGTTGCTGTGGCTGTCATTGGCAGGCTTCACGGTTGAGACACCCGTGATAATTTTTTCAGCTTGGTGGTGTTCTTGCCATACTTTGAAAAGCAATTCACTGACCTGTTTGCCGTTAGGGATGCAACGCAAAGTCGGTTGGGGATGCTTTACATGCCAGGCTTTTTGATGGGGCCACAGATGAGCCCAGCCAATGCGGTCTTCTGAATAAAGTTCCAAAGCGATGTCTTGACAGCCTTCTGCATAATCTTTGGATGACGCACCTGCAATGCGGCGATAGGGCAAGTTGAAGGTGAGTGTCAACACAATACCAATGCGCATGACCACTCGCTTGTTGGTAAAGGTGTAAAGCGAACTTTTACCGGCAAACCAAGCGCAAGTGGTCAACAAAGCCAGTGCCAATAAAGCCATGGAGATACTCACGACAATCGGCACAATCAAATCTCGCCCTACAAGGCCATCACCCCAGAGATGCGTGAACTGAATGCCGACCATCAAGGCAAAGTAAATGGCAATTTTGCGGACATGAAATGCATGCACGGCCAACTGTTTCCAGTCCGGCGTGCCTTGCCATACGATGGTTTCACCATCTGGCAATGTGGCAGGCAAGCCTGGGGCGGCTTCCCACTCATGCTCGTGCGTGGCACTGACGTTTCGTGCTTTCACAGCAGGGGCTCCTGACGCTCAGGGGTTGCATACAAAGTGCCTGCACCAAAATACGCTGTAATTTTTTCTTCCTCTAACAAAGTAATTTGATCTGGCGATTTGGTTTGAGGCACATTGGCAAATTGGTGTGCCAACAAAGCGTGCACATGAATGCCTTGCGGCTTGATCCTGGCAAAGTTCATGGGCAGTAAGACAGTTTTGTCAGAGCCTTCCAATTTCACTTCGATGTAACGGAAGACCATTTCCATGCGGTCAACCCAAAGCTCCACCACATGGCCCGCCACATTGCGATCGGCACCCACAACGGCTAAGCCGCGTGGCTCTGTATCTTGGTGGGCCACTGCAAAATCGGGCGCCAAACGCAATGGCACAATTTTGGGAGCGCCGTGTTCCATATCGGGGACATCGGCACGCATCGCCCACGCACCTGGACCTACACCAGCCAATAAAGGATCACCCACGGGTTCAATCGGTGCACCATTCCAGTTGGTGGTAGGTTGTGCGCTGTACTGACCGTCTGGGCGGTTCAGATCGGGCGACAAATATGTATGGCCATCCATGGTCTTGTAAGCAACTGGGGAGGGCACGGGCGGCCAGCCTTCCTGCTTGGGACCGTTTTCACGGCCTGAATCCATGGGATAACCCTCGCGGTGATTTTCACGCAAGAGGTAATAAATCAGGCCGGCGAAGAACGCCCAAAAGATGTAAAGCACAATTTGTGCAACGTCGACATACTGAGTAATGGCGCCTGTTTCCATAAGACTGCTCCTTGTTAAATCAATGCAGATCAGTTTGGCAATTCAGCCAAACCAAATTTCAAAATAGGTTGAGAGGATTCGTGTCGACTTTTCTTGAGCAAGGGCCCCAGTGCAATCAACACCACAAATAACAAATACATTTCCAAGTGATACACAAAGCTGTAGCCTGTGATGGGTGAGTTGAGTGCTTCACCTAAACGGCCTGACAAAGCCATCTCTGTCACGAGATCGCGAACTGCGCCGCCCATGGCCATGGCAGCACCCGTGGCAGTGGCTTGGACGGCACCCCAGGTGCCCAAAATCAAACCACTCATGCGGGTGTTTTGAAAAGACATGGCGGTTACCAGCATGCCCACTGAAAACAAACCTGAGCCGAAACCAATCAAGACCACGCCTGTTCTAAACATGGCCACCGACTCGGTGGGTGCTGCAAAAATAACCAATGCAAATGCGGGCAAGCCGATCAAGACGCCAAAGCTGGCCAAGCGGCAGGCATGCCATCCGGAAGCCAACCATTTGGCAGACAGACCAAAGGCCACCAATGAACCAATTGCGCCCAATGCTGTTAAGGAACTGGTGTTGCCCACGTTGAGGCCCAATATTTCAGCGCCATAGGGCTCTAAAACGATGTCTTGCATGCTGAAGGCAAAAGAGCCCAAGCCCACTGTCCATAAGAATCGACGCATTTGCGGCATGGCAATGAGTTCTTTCCAGCTGGCGCTAAAGCCGCCTGCTTTGCGAGCACCGCGTTTGGCCTGACGTGATTCTTGTTTCCACATCGACACCAGGTTGATCACAATGACCAGCACCGCAGAGCCTTGAATGACTTGAATCATTCTGAGAGGCGTGAAGTCAGATAAGAACACACCGTACAACACGCTGCTCAAAATCATGCCCAACAGCAACATGCAATAAAGCAAAGCCACCACGCGCGGGCGTTTGTCTTCTTGTGCCACATCGTTGGCCAATGCCATGCCTGCCGTTTGGGTCACTTGCAAACCAGTGCCAATCATGATGAATGAAAGCCCTGCACCCAGTTGGCCAAGCAGCAAGGTCTCGGGCACAGCTTCAGCCAACAACAGCAAGGCGAAGGGCATGACTGCTAGGCCGCCAAATAACAACAAGCTGCCCGTCCACAAATAAGGAATACGTCTTAAACCCAACGCTGAGGGATGGGTGTCACTCCGATAGCCAATGAGGGTGCGAAGCGGCGCAAATACCATGGGGATGGCCACTGCCATGGCCACCCACCAAGCGGGCACATGCAGTTCCACAATCATGACCCGGTTCAAGGTGCCCACCATCAAAGCCATGATCATGCCAATGACCAACTGGAACATGGACAAACGCAGCAACCTGCCCAAAGGCAGGTCGTGCGAAGCCGCATCTGCAAACGGCAAAAAGCGCGTTGCATAAGCAGACATCCATGCTGGCATTTTCAGGCTCATGCGCGTGTCCACTCCCAGGCTTGTGAGGTGTAAAAACCACTGGCCACGCGTTGCATGCGGCCGCCTTGCCATTGCGTCAACTCGGGGTGAGTGTCGAGCTTGTGAAGCAAAGCCGAATGGGCCACAGGTGACAAAGAAGGCGAACGATCAGAGCTTGGGAAAAGTCGTCCCATGCTGTGCATCAAGGCCAACAAAGGGGTACGTGGTGCAAAGGTAAATACCATGGAGCCACTGGTGCGTTGGCCCAATGCAGCCAATGCATCGGAGATTTGATCGCAGTTGTAATGGATCAAAGAATCCATACACACCACATGATCAAAGTGACCTAGCTCAGGGCTGAGCATGTCGCCCGACAAAAACTCAATGCTGCCTGGTAAGTTGGGGTGATCGCTGGCCACACGCTCGCCGGCCAGTTTGACCAGAGTAGGCGACAAATCAATGGCCACCACTTCTGCGCCGCGAAGCGCCGCTTGAACGGCCAAAGCGCCTGTGCCGCAACCGGCATCCAAGATTCGTTTGCCTTTCAAATCTTCAGGCAACCAAGAGAGAAGGGTGTTGCGCATGGTGTCGCGACCTGCACGAACTGTGGCGCGAATGCGTCCCACAGGTTCGTTGGAGGTGAGACGAGCCCAGGCGTCAGCAGCCGTGCGATCGAAGTAATGTTCGATTTGGCTGCGACGTTGTTCGTAAGCGCGAGTGTTCATGTTGTTTGAATTCCAGTGATTCGGTTCAATCAAAACCGAGCAGATCAAAAATATCGCGGTCTTTCATAGGCACGGAAGGTAAGGGGTCGCTACCCAACCACAAGGCTGCAGCAAGGCGCATGTACTCGTCTTGCACAGCCTTGACAGCGGGTGTGGGTTCGAGTTCAAACAAGGTGCTTTTCATCAAACGACTCTTGCGAATTTCGTCCAACATGGGGAAGTGCGCCATGGTTTTCAAACCCACCACGGCGTTGTACTTGTCAATTTGGTCTGTCGCATCGCTGCGGTTGGCAATGACCCCGCCCAAACGGACGTTGTAGTTCTTAGCCTTGGCACCGATGGCCTGAACGATGCGGTTCATGGCAAAGATGGAGTCAAAGTCGTTGGCTGTGACAATCAACGCACGGTCGGCATGTTGCAAGGGCGCTGCAAAGCCGCCGCACACCACGTCACCCAAGACGTCAAAAATCACCACGTCGGTGTCTTCCAGCAAGTGATGCTCTTTCAGAAGCTTGACGGTTTGACCCACCACATAACCGCCACAGCCTGTGCCTGCGGGAGGTCCACCGGCTTCAACGCACATCACGCCGTTGTAGCCTTTGAATACAAAGTCGTCGAGGCGAAGTTCTTCAGCGTGAAAGTCCACGGTTTCCAGGGCATCAATGACCGTTGGCATCAATTTTTTGGTCAGTGTGAATGTGGAGTCGTGCTTTGGATCACATCCAATTTGCAATACTCGCTTGCCCAATTTGCTGAAAGCAACTGACAAGTTGGACGATGTGGTGCTCTTGCCGATGCCGCCTTTGCCGTACACAGCAAAAACTTTGGCATTGCCAATTTTGACAGTGGGGTCCATTTGGAATTGAACACTGCCCTCGCCATCAAGTTTGGAATTCTTTTTGATGTTTTGCACTGGGATGCTGGTCGTTTCGATCATGCTGGTTGTCCCTCTTTAATGCCTTCAAGGCGGTCTTCAAGTTCCTCGCCGGCGCGCAGCAAGGCATTCATAGTCTCAGCATCGGGTTTCCAATACTCGCGACGAGAAGCTTCGATCAAGCGATTTGCAAGCTTGGCCGATGATGTGGGGTTCAGTTGGGCCATGCGCTCACGCATGGCGGGGTCGAGCACAAAGGTTTGTGCCAATTGCTGGTAGACCCATGGTTGAACTTGACCGGTGGTGGCCGACCAGCCCATGGTGTTGGTGAGATGCACTTCAATTTGGCGCACACCTTCGTAGCCGTGTTGCAACATGCCTTCGTGCCACTTGGGGTTGAGCATGCGCGTGCGTGTTTCTAAAGCCACTTGTTCTGTCAGGCTACGGACCACGCCATCGCCTTGTGTTTGGTCCACGATGTAGACGGGCGGTGCAGTCGCTGCATCACCATCGCGGTCGTGCTTGGCTTGGAGTACAGCGCGGCTGATGCCACCCAAAGTGTCAAAGTAAGTGTCAATGCTGGTCACACCCAACTCCACAGAGTCAAGGTTTTGGTAAGTCAATGACACATCGGCCAACACACTCTTCAGCAATTGGTTGTTGCGAACAGGCTTGCCTTCGCGGCCATAGGCAAAACCTTTGCGCGAGGTAAAGGCATCGCCCAATTCGTCTTCTTGTTGCCATGAGGAGCTGTCTACCAACATGTTGACGTTGGAGCCATAAGCACCTTCGGTATTGCCAAACACACGAAGCGATGCTGCTTCGATATCACCGCCATGCTCTGCCATGTAGGCCAAGGCATGCTTGCGGATGAAGTTCATCTCGCTGGGCTCGTCTGCACTGGCGGCTAAGAAACTGGCTTCCGCCAGCAACTTGATCTGCATGGGCAGCAAGTCGCGGAAGATGCCAGACAAAGTGATCACCACATCAATGCGGGGACGGTTCAAGGTTTCCAAAGGAACCAATTGCGCACCTGTCAAACGTCCGTAGGAGTCAAAGCGCGGCAAAACACCCATCAAAGCCAAAGCCTGCGACATGGGGCCGCCTTCAGTTTTGAGGTTGTCGGTGCCCCACAACACCATGGCAATGGACTCTGGCAAACCAGAGCCATCTTGTGCGTAGCGCTGTAAAAGTTTTTCAGCCTGCTTTTGGCCATCGCGTACGGCAAAGGCGGTGGGTAATTTGAAGGGGTCCAGACCGTGCAAGTTGCGGCCGGTAGGCAACACATCCGGATTGCGGAGCAAATCGCCACCCGGTGCTGGCAAAGCGTAGCGACCATCCAGGGCGCGCAGCAGGCCGTTCAATTCACTCTCTTGGTTCAACAACACGTTTGAATGAACCAGTTGGTGCAAGGCATCTTGTTGTGCCGCTGTCAGGTGCTTGGCACTGCGTTTGAGTTGATCTTCTGCCACACCATCTACCAAACGTTCTAGCAACTCTGGCTCTTCAATTTCCATGGCCTTGGCCATGGCTTTCAAAGTAGCCAAACGCTGTGATCGAGTTGGTAATTGACCAATGACGTGCAAGCCTTCAGGAATGAGCGAGTACTCAAGTTCAAGCAGTTGGTCCACCAATGAATTGATCCAAGGCTCAGAAAGGGAGACTTCAGCAGAAACGGAAGCAGGAACGCGAAGTTCTAACGAGACTGCTTGTTGATGAATCATCGCTGCCAAGTCGTTGCGCTCTTCGCTCAATTCATCGTCTAGGGCACGCCATCTGTCCAGAGTTTGTTTAAGCTCTGACAAGCCTTTGTACAAACCAGACTCTGCAAACGTAGGTGGCAAATAGCTCACCAAGGTGGCACTGCCGCGGCGTTTGGCAATGGCGCCTTCAGAAGGATTGTTGGAAGCGTAGAAATACAGATTGGGCAAATCGTCAATCAGGCGATCGGGCCAGCAATTGCCAGACAAGCCGGACTGCTTGCCAGGCATGAATTCCAAGGCGCCGTGCGTACCAAAGTGCAAAACGGCATCAGCTTTGAAATCCTTGCGCAAGTAGCGATAGAAGGCGCTGAAAGCATGCGTGGGAGCAAAGCCTGCTTCAAACAGCAAGCGCATAGGGTCGCCTTCGTAGCCAAAGCCGGGTTGGATGCAAACCAAGGCCTGTCCCAACTGAACGCCTTGAACAAACAAGCCTTGGCCATTGGTCAACAACTTGCCAGGAGCGGGGCCCCATTGGGCTTCAATTTGTTTCAGCCAACGCTCGTTGCGCACGTGCTCAGAAGAAGGAATGATGTGATGCACATTGGCATCGGCGCCATACATTTCGCGGTTGCCATTCAAGACCATTTCACGGAGCACATCTGCATTGGCTGGGACATCAATGTTGTAGCCTTCATTGCTCAAAGTTTTAAGGGTATTGAACAAAGACTCAAACACCGACAAGTAAGCCGCTGTGCCCACATTGCCGCTGTTGGGTGGAAAGTTAAAAATTACCAAGGCCAGCTTGCGCTCGCTTCTTTGCTTCAAGCGGCTTTGAACCAGCTTTTCAACGCGCCTAGAAAGCATGTCGGTGCGCTCGGCGCAGGTGAACATGTCTTGCGATTGGTGTTCAGTGGTGAAGTGACAGTTGCGCTCGCAACCCGTGCAGCTAGAGCCAGCTGGGCCAGGTCTGCCCCCATAAACCATGGGAATGGTGGAACCATCCAACTCAGGAATTGCCACCATGATGGTGCTCTCAACAGGCATCAAGCCGCGTTGCGAACTGCCCCATTGGTCGAGTGATTGAAATTCAACGGGGTGCGCCGCAATGTAAGGCACATCGAGCTGCGACAAGATTTGCTCTGCCGCTTTGGCATCGTTGTAGGCCGGTCCGCCCACCAAAGAGAAGCCCGTTAAAGAGACCAAGGCGTCAATTTTGGATTTGCCATTTTGTAAAAAGTAATTCTCAATGGCAGGGCGAGAATCTAAGCCGCTCGCAAAAGCTGGAATAACGCGCAAGCCACGTGACTCAATGGCCGCAATGACCGCGTCGTAGTGGAGGGCATTGCCAGCCAGCAAATAAGAGCGCAATAAAAGCAGTCCGACAGTAGGCTTGCCTTCAAGTTCTTTAGGCAATTGCTGAAGACTCTCAGAAATCTTACCCTTCATTTTGGGGTGATACAGGCCTACCTCAGGGTACTCAATCGGGTCTTCGGCTTGCGATCCCAGTTTGAAGTTTTGACGCTCGGGAGCGGCATAGCGGTTGACCAAACTCAACACCATGTTGGTGATGTTTTGCTCTGAGCCAGCCAACCAATAGCGCATGGTTAAAAAGAACATGCGCAAGTCTTGGGCTGTGCCTGGGATAAAGCGCAGCAATTTTGGCAAACGGCGCAACATAGCCATTTGCTTAGCGCCCTCAGACTTGCCCGATGATTTTTCTTCTGTGTTTTCTTTGGCCTTGGGACGCAACTTTTTCAGCAGGCTCATCAAGCCAGACGATTGCCCACCCATGGTGAACTTGCCCATGCGCGTGAGCTGCATCACAGGGGGAGCCGACATGATGCAGACCATGGCATCGCAGTGATCGCGCTTAGCGCTGAGTGCTTCAATCACGGGTAAGTAGTGATCTTCCATGAACAACATGGACACAATCACCATGTGCGCACGGTCAATGTCTTGCAAACAACGCTTTAAGGCATCTTCGCTGGCGCGGTATTCACTGGCTGCGTGCAGTTTGAACTCCAAACCGGGCAACTTCTGCGCTAACTTGGCTGCAGACCGTTGTGCTGCACTGGACAAATGCGTGTCCAGCGTCAGCATCACCACCCGCATGCCGGCGCGTGCTGGCTTGGTGGTGGATGAAGAACCCTTCATCTCAACGGCTGTAGTGAGCTTTGGCATCGTAAAGTGTGTCCACAGTGATGGTTGCTACGCCTTGAGCGAGGGCATATTTTTCGGTATTGCGACGGGCTTTACCGCGCACAAAAAATGGAATCTTGCCCAGTTCTTTTTCCGCTTCCACACTCCATGTGGCTTGGTTGGAAGCTTCTTTTTGTGTAACCGCTTGTTCCACAATGATTTCTGCAGGACGCGCACTGCCCAAGTGAGAGGGCGATGCACCTTCGTGGAATTCAAAGTCTTGCTTGAACATGCCTAACAAGTGTTCTTCCAGGCCCATCATGAGCGGGTGAACCCAGGTGTCAAACAACACGTTGGCGCCCTCTAAGCCCATCTGCGGTGCATAACGCGCTGGGAAATCTTGAACGTGCACAGGTGCCGAAATAACAGCGCACGGAATGCCATGTCGCTTGGCAATGTGGCGTTCCATTTGTGTGCCCAAAATGAGTTCGGGGTGCAGTTCTGTAATCTGAGCTTCAACTTCCAAGTAGTCGTCGGTGATCAAAGCTTCTACGCCATATTTCTTGGCGCAGTCACGCACTTCACGCGCAAACTCGCGGCTGTAAGTGCCCAAGCCCACTACTTCAAAGCCCATCTCTTCGGAGGCAATGCGGGCTGCACTCACTACGTGGGTGGCATCACCAAACAAATACACGCGTTTGCCAGTAAGGTAAGTGGAGTCAACGGATTGGGCATACCACCGTGCACGTGCTGTCATCTCTTCAATGGCGGGCACTTCCAAACCAGCAAAGCCGCAAACTTCTCGAATGAAATCTTGTGTGGCATTAGAGCCGAGCGGAACTGTTTTTGTGTAAGGCTGATCAAACTGACGCATCAACCATTGCGCTGTGCTCATGCCGATTTCGGGGTAGAGAACCACGTTGAAATCGGCATCGGCCAACTTGCGGATGTCGGCCACAGTGGCTTCCAAAGGCGCTACCACGTTGATGTCGATGCCCAATTTGTTGAGCAATTGCGTGATTTCTTTGACATCGTCACGGTGCCTAAAGCCCAATGCGCTAGGGCCCAAGATGTTGCAGCTAGGTCGGCTCTTGGCAGTTTTCTGTTCTGGTTTCAACACCAAATGGCGACACAGTTGGTAGAAGGTTTCACTGGCGCCCCAATTCTCTTTGCGCTGGTACGAAGGCAGCTCCAAAGGAATGACTGGAATGTCCAGCTTCAAGGCGTGTGCCAATCCGCCTGGATCATCTTGAATCAGTTCGGCGGTACAGGATGAACCTACCAACATGGCCGCAGGTTTGAATCGTTCAATGGCTTGACGTGCCGCATCTTTGAAAAGCTCTGCCGTGTCGCCGCCCAAGTCACGCGCTTGGAATGTGGTGTATGTAACAGGCGGGCGTCTGGGCAAACGCTCAATCATGGTGAACAGCAAGTCGGCGTAGGTATCGCCTTGAGGCGCGTGCAACACATAGTGCACATCGCGCATGGCGGTGGCAATGCGCATGGCACCAACGTGTGGCGGTCCTTCGTATGTCCAAAGCGTGAGTTGCATCTGTTATTCCTATGCCGCCAGCTTTTCGCGACGTCGTAATGGTCGGCTGAACAAGCCAGCCAAATCGGCAGCTTGCTCATAGCCCTGAATGGGGGTGAAGACCAACTCGATGGCCCACTTGGTGGTCATGCCTTGGGCTTCCAGAGGGTTGGCCAAGCCGAGGCCACACACCACCATGTCGGGTTTGTCTTCGACACAACGGTCCAGTTGCAAGTCGACGTCTTGCCCTTCGCTGATACGGGTGCCTGTGGGCAACAATGCCAACTCTGCGGCCATGTGTTGGCGGTGCAAGTAAGGCGTTCCCACTTCCACCAAGTCCATGTTCATTTCGCGGTTCAGGAAGCGCGCCAACGGAATTTCGAGTTGCGAATCTGGGAAGAAGAAAATGCGTTTGCCATCGAGCATTTGACGGTGCACCGCCAAAGCTTTTTCAGCACGTTGCTTAGGCGCAGCAGTAACTTTTTCGAACAGCAAGGGCGACACACCAAACGCTTGCGCTGCAGCTTGCAACCATGCTGTGGTGCCTTCAATGCCTAATGGGAAAGTGGCGGGCAGGTGGGAGGCGCCTCTGTCCTGTAAAGCTCTGGCTGTATCAGCCAAGAAAGGTTGTGCTAACAAAAATTTCGTGTTGGCGCCCACTGCAGGCATTTTTTGACTGTTGCGCGGTGGGAAGAAATTCACGGTGATGTTCATCTGCTCCAGCAAATTGCGAAGCTGGTCTTCCACGACATCAGCCAAGGTGCCCACCACCATCAGTTGTGGTTTGTTTTGCGACGACACTTGAGGATTCATGCTGGGCAAGCCAGGTACCAGTGCGGCCAAGCAGGCGTCTTCGCCCTGTGTAAAAGTGGTTTCAATGCCACTGCCAGAGTAGTTCAATACGCGTACTGCAGGATGGTGAATTTGATTCAAACGCTGTGCTGCGCGAGACAAATCCAACTTGATCACCTCAGAGGGGCAAGAGCCCACCAAGAACAGCATGCGAATGTCGGGGCGACGATTTAACAACTGATGCACCACGCGATCGAGTTCCTCGTGGACATCGGCCAAGCCAGCCAAATCACGCTCGTCAATGATGGCGGTACCAAATCGAGGCTCGGCAAAAATCATCACACCGGCTGCAGATTGAATCAAGTGCGCGCAGGTGCGTGAACCCACCACCAAAAAGAAGGCGTCTTGAATTTTTCGGTGCAGCCAAATGATGCCTGTGAGGCCGCAGAAAACCTCGCGTTGTCCGCGTTGAACCAAAGGCGTGACATCGGTGCAACCGATGCTTGTTTCTGCGCGAATAGGAATGACGGGGCTCATAGACTCACCTGTGGACCTGATGGGGTCGTTTGTTCAAGATCGCTGGACTGTGTTGAGGGCCGTTGCAAACGTGCCATGCGCAATTTGCGGATGTACTGAGCGGCATTGATGCCGTAGGTGACATAGGCAGCCAGGGCTAAAAGCAGCTGGTCATTCGAAGACCATTGACCTTGCCACCACACCCACAAGTAAGCGGTGTGAAGCGCCAAGACCAACATACTGACCACGTCTTCCCAAAAGAAAGCGTGTGCAAACAGGTATTTGCCAAAGACGACTTTTTCCCAAATGGAGCCTGTAATCATGATGGCGTAGAGCACCAGTGTTTTGATCACCACCGAGGCCAGCGCCCAATCGGTGTGCTCGCCAGTTTGCAAACTGTTCAGCACCAAGTACAAACTGACCAAGAAAATCAAGAACTGAACAGGCGCCAACAAGCCTTGAACCAAAGTCCACTTTGTTGCATCACGCCGAGCACGTTGCTCTGGTGTGTACAAAACCTGTGGTTGCTTATCCTGCATGCTGCCCTTTGTTAGCGAATGAACTGAGGTAACTTTACGGCCCAATCTGATAAGTGTCAATATAAATTGACAATAAATATGTTATGTAGGGTTTACACCAAATTGAAACTCTGTTAACTTCTAGGACACTGAAAGCGTCATAAAAGGGGATGGGTGAACGCTGTGAGTCAGCATCAATTGGATCGTTCAGAGGGGCAAAAGGAAGCGCGCTGGGACGCAGGCACGACCGTGAGCGCCAAAAAAGCGAACCAGAATGTCGGTCCCCGCCTGGTGGGTGGCACTACTTTTGGCAGAAATGACGGTATTGACAAGGCTCAAGTGCTTCTTTTGGCCGATGCCAGTCTTCAAAGTTTGGAAGAAACCCGCAAAGTGATTGTGGGTTGGCAACGTCAGGGGCTGACTTTGACCCACATTTACTTAAACGGCATTGCAGAAAGCGCCAAGGTCTTGGGCGACCACTGGCTGTCTGATAAGCTGAGTTTTGTCGACTGCACCATCGGCTTTTCTCGCCTTCACCAAATGCTGCACGATTACAGTGCCGAGTTTGTCACCGAAGGCAGGTTGGAGCCCAATGGCTACAGCCTCTTGCTGATGACCGAACCCGGATCGCAACATGGCTTGGGCATCTTCATGCTGAGTGAGTTTTTCAGGCGCGCTGGCTGGAACGTGACCCTGGCCAATCCTGTCGACATGAACGATTTCAAAAGAAATTTTCAGTCCGACTGGTTTGATGTGGTTGGGTTGTCCTTGGCCACCGACCGACATTTGATAGAAATCCAGCAGACCCTGCCAGAATTGTTGGCAGGCAGCGTTAACTCGGCGCTAAGAGTTTTTCTCGGCGGGCCGATGGCGTCGCTGGCCCCAGACACCATGACATGGCCTAGGACGGTTCTCTTAAAAGGCAATGCCATTGAAGCCGTCGAAAAAGTCACTCAAACCCTTTTCAACATGGAGCGTCAAATTAGTCAGACACTTTGATTTGTCCAAGATCAAACTTCAAGATTTCCCTAATTTTTCAGGGCAAATTTTGAGTGTATGCTTGGCCAATAACAAAAAGTGTCAACTTCACATCACTGAAGTCAATTTGCAGTACCAATGAACACCAAAAACCTCGATCCAGCCACTTTTTCCAAGCTTTTGGGCGTGGTTTCGGACGTCAGTTTGATCATTGACAGCCAAGGCGTCATTGAAGATGTGTCTACGGCGCAAGACACGATGGCTACCTTGGGTTGCCAGGCTTGGATGGGCAAGCGATGGATCGACACCGTCACGGTGGAAAGCAAGAAGAAAATTCAAGAACTGCTTCAAGTCTCGGACGCCAACGCAGTTCTCAATTGGCGCCACGTCAATCACCCCACGCCCTCGGGCGGTGAGGCAGCCATTCAATACGTCACAGTCCCCCAAAAAGGCGGCAAGTTTTTAGCAGTGGGTCGAAACCTCGAGCGCTTGGCAGAATTGCAGCGCCGATTGGTAGAAACACAACAATCGGTTGAGCGCGACTACTTGCGCCTGCGGCACATCGAAGCGCGGTATCGGGTCTTGTTTGAAACATCGCCAGAGGCTGTCATCATGATTGATGCCACTTCTTACCGTTTGATAGAAGCCAATGTGGGGGCGCAAGCCTTGTTCAAAGACGCCGGCAAGCGCTTGGTCGGCCGCGACTTTAGGGAATGCTTTGAAGCAAGCAGCCAAGGTGAAGTTCAATCATTGCTACGAACGGCGCTCGCCACAGGGCGCATTGAAATGTGCTCGGCCGTGTTGTTGGGTGCCGCGTCCCCCCTCACTGTGTCTGCCACTGTATTCAGACAAGAAGGGGGAGCGCAATTCTTGGTGCGTTTAACGCAAAGAGAGTCCTCTGCCATTTCGCTTGTCGATACAGAGTCTTCCGTTGTGCTTAGCGAAGCCATGGAAAAATTCCCCGATGGTTGGTTGCTCACCGACACGTCTGGCACCGTCAAAAGCGTCAACGAAGAGGGCATGGCTTTGTTGGGCTTGACGGCATCTTCTCAAGTCATTGGTCAGTCCATGGAACGGTGGTTGCAAAGGGGGGCGGTTGATTGGGGCGTTCTAAATACGTCCCTTAAGCAACAATTGCCTGTACGCAACTTTGCAACTGAAGTCAAAACCTTGTCGGGCATGACGCTGCCTGTCGAGGTGAGCGCTGTGTATTTATCGCGCCCCGAGCCCATGTATGCTTTCTTTGTGAGGGACATGGACCGCCGCATGCAGGCCGCCTCAGGTGCCAGCACCGCTGCTGTACCTCACCCCTTTGCCGAATTGTCCCAATTGGTCGGTCGCCGACCCATCAAGGACATTGTGGGCGAAACCGTCGATACCATCGAGCGCATGTGCATTGAAGCTGCGCTGGAGTTAACGCACAACAATCGCGCCTCCGCGGCCGAGATGTTGGGCCTTTCAAGGCAGAGCCTTTACGTCAAACTTCGCCGATTTGGCATCTTGTCCGACACCGAAGTCGATTCAGAGCTGCCCTGAGTCTTTAAAGCACAGTCTGCATTTATTTTGCCGATGTGTATTTAATTATTGACACTTAGTGTCAATCCTAGTTGACATTTCTCAAAGACTTCTCACAATGGGGGCATGGACAATCCCATGCTCACGCTCACACCGCCGCCGCAGCGCCCCAGCCTGCGCACGGTTGCTGAACTTCTCAAGCCTATCACTTGGTTTCCACCGGTGTGGGCTTTTGCATGTGGTGCGGTTGCCTCTGGACAGAGTATTTCCGATAACTGGGTCTTGATTGTTTTAGGTCTCGTTTTGACCGGCCCTCTCGTGTGTGCCAGCAGTCAAGCTGTCAACGATTGGTTTGACCGACATGTCGATGCCATCAACGAACCTCAAAGACCTATTCCGTCGGGCCGCATGCCAGGCAAATGGGGTTTGGGTATTGCGGTGTTGTGGACCGCTTTGTCTTTGCTCTGGGCCACGCTAATGGGCCTGTGGGGTTTTGTGGCTTGTGCTTTGGCCATTGCATTTTCTTGGGCTTATAGCGCGCCCCCTGTGCGTTTAAAAAACAATGGCTGGTGGGGCGCTGCAGCCTGCGCACTCAGCTATGAAGGTCTGGCTTGGCTCACGGGTACAGCAGTCATGCTGGGCGGTGCATGGCCGGGCAGTTACTCAATTGGTTTGGCATTGCTTTACAGCTTAGGTGCGCACGGCATCATGACCTTGAACGATTTCAAAGCCATTGAGGGTGACAGGCAAATGGGCATTGCGTCATTGCCTGTGAAGTACGGCCCCGTGGGTGCTGCACGCATTGCTTGTTTGATGATGTGGACGCCGCAAGTGGTGGTGGCTGTGATGCTGTTCAATTGGCAGTTGCCTCTGCACGCATTGGCGGTGTTGGTCTTGAGCTTGATGCAATGGCCGCTGATGTTCAAATTTCTTAAAAATCCTGTTGAGCGCGCACTGTATGTCAGTGCCTTCAATGTCCCCATGTTTGTCACCGGCATGATGGTCAGTGCCTGGGGCTTGCGCCAACTTAATGCGGGAGGCGTCTTATGACATCGCCATTATTTGGATGGTTTCAAATCATTCGACTGGGTCTCATTCAAGCCTGCTTGGGTGCTGTGGTGGTGGTCACTACATCGACGCTCAATCGCATCATGGTGGTGGAGTTGGCATTTCCTGCTTTGTTGCCTGGCGCCTTGGTGGCATGGCATTACGCTGTGCAAATGGTGCGTCCCCGCATGGGCTATGGCGCTGACAAAGGTAGACGCAGCACGCCTTGGATGATGGGCGGCATGATGGTGCTTGGCGTAGGCGGTGTGATGGCAGCGGTATCCACTATCTGGATGGCCACTGAACCTGTGTGGGGAATTGCATTGGCCGTGCTGTCTTTCAGTTTGATCGGATTAGGTGTGAGCGCTTGCGGTACGTCTTTGCTCACCTTGATGGCCAAGCAAGTACCCGATCAAAAACGGGCACAAGCGGCTACCACTGTGTGGCTCATGATGATCATGGGCTTTGCCATTACCGCAGGCACTGTAGGTAAGTTGATCGACCCCTACACGCCAGAAATTTTGTTGAAGGTCTCGGCCTGTTTGAGTTTGCTCACGACCTGTATCACAGCACTGTGCTTGTGGCGTTTAGAAAAACCCACGGCAGATGTCGCGCCAGAAAACAAACCCACAGCAGCCGATTTCAAACAAACTTTCAAAGAAGTTTGGTCTGAGCCCAAAGCCAGAACCTTTACCATTTTTGTGTTCTTGTCGATGTTGGCCTACAGCGCCCAAGATTTAATTTTGGAGCCCTTTGCTGGCGCCATTCATGGCATGACGCCAGGCAAAACCACACAGCTATCTGGCTGGCACCACATGGGTGTGCTGTTCGGTATGTTGGCAGTCGCTGGCGCCAGTACCCGTTGGGTGGCAGGCCGCTTGGGCTCAGTCCAAGCTTGGATGGTGGGCGGCTGTGTGTTCTCAGCCATTGCCACAGTGGGCTTGTCTTCTTCTGCGCTGGTCAACATGACCGAGGCTTGGCCGCTCAAGGCCAACGTCATTTTCTTAGGCATTGCCAACGGGGCATTCTCCATTGCAGCCATCGCCACCATGATGCGGTTGGCGGGTGAGGGCGGACCTGGGCGTGAAGGCACGCGCATGGGCCTGTGGGGCGCTGCACAAGCGGCTGCATTTGGTTTGGGCGGCCTCGTTGGAACGGCTGCCAGCGATTTGGCACACGCCCTGCTACAAGATTCTCGATCAGCCTATGTGGCTGTGTTTGCATTTCAATCCCTGATGTTTTTGGCCTCTGCAGTGGTTGCCATGCGCATGCGCGCTGGTGATGTGAAGCCTTCAGAAATGTCTCTCGACAACCATGTCCTCTGGAAAGGTGGATCCACATCATGAGCCAAACCGATTACGATTTTGTGGTGGTAGGAGGTGGCCCTTCTGGCGCCACAGCAGCCAACGATTTAGCCAAAGAAGGATGGCGCGTTTTGTTGTTAGACCGACAAGGCAGGCCCAAGCCTTGCGGCGGTGCTATACCACCCAGATTGATCAAAGACTTTGAAATTCCAGACCATTTGTTGGTGGCCAAAGTCAATTGTGCCCGCATGATTTCGCCTGCAGACAACAAGGTCGACATTCACATCGACAATGGTTTTGTGGGCATGGTCGACAGGATCGACTTTGATGAGTTTTTGCGGACACGTGCGGCACAGTCGGGCGCTATTCGCCAACAAGCAATTTTTGACAAAGTGCAACACGATGATGCAGGTACCCTTTGGGTGCATTACACACCCGTTCACTCTAAAGAACATTCGGCTGCAGAACATGCCAAACCCATCAAGGTCAGTGCACGCATGGTGATTGGTGCCGACGGTGCCAAATCAGAAGTGGCACGTCAGCAAATTCCCGATGCCGACAAAACCAAGTATGTATTTGCATATCACGAGATCATTCAAGCGCCTGTGCAAAAACCATCCCACGATGGTCAGCGCTGTGATGTGTATTACCAAGGTGAAGTGTCGCCCGACTTCTATGGTTGGGTATTTCCCCACGGCAACACCATGAGCGTGGGTACCGGCAGTGCAGACAAAGGTTTTTCACTCAGAACTGCTACAGGACACTTGCGCAAAGTGGCGGGTCTTACCGACGAGCCAACGCTCCGAAGAGAAGGTGCGCCCATTCCATTGAAGCCTCTTCCCAAGTGGGACAACGGCAAAGACGTGTTGGTGGTGGGTGACGCAGCCGGTGTGGTGGCACCGTCTTCTGGCGAGGGCATTTACTACGCCATGGACTGCGCCAGAACCATGGCGCGTGCTGCGCACGAAGCTTTGAAAACTGGTAACCCTGCGTGTTTGAAACAAGGGCGTAAAAAGTTCATGAAACAACACGGCAAAGTGTTCTGGATTTTGGCCATCATGCAATACTTCTGGTACCAGAATGACAAGCGCCGTGAAAAGTTCGTCAAAATTTGCGAAGACCGCGATGTGCAGAGACTTACCTTCGAGTCGTACATGAACAAAGAGTTGGCCAGAAAAGACCCCATGGCGCATGTCCGAATTTTCTTCAAAGACATGGCCCATTTGTTAGGATTGGCCCGAACTTAAAGAGGGGCCCCATTGCAAATCAAATCAGCAACACTCAAAACCTTTGCGATTGCATTTGCACTGAGTTACCTCACTGCCGGAATTGGCGGCGGCCTGACCGAGTTAGGGCCTTGGTATTTTTCGCTCAAACACCCTGAATGGAAGCCTCCAGACCCCTACTTTGGGGTGATCTGGAGCACTATTTTTACGCTGTGTGCCATCAGTGGGGCCCTTGCTTGGCGGGCAGCTGAAGGTCCCAATGTACAAAAAAGAATTATTTTGTTGTTTGGGGTTAACGCATTTCTAAATATTTTGTGGAGTGCCATCTACTTCAAATTGCAGCGCCCTGACTTTGCCGTTTTTGAAGTGGTTTTTCTGTGGCTCTCAATACTCTTTCTCATCATGGGTCTATGGCGCATCTCTAGAAAAGCGGCTTTGCTGTTGATACCCTATTGGGTATGGGTTAGCATTGCAACGGTTTTGAATGTTGAAACAGTCAAGTTGAATGGTCCTTTTTAATCCACAAAAATTTGTAATTTCATTCAAATTTCATGATTAACCACTATTGTTGTAGGTGATACTAAGGGTTAAAGAGGGTTGAAGCGCCTGTCGCTTCTCTTTATAAACGAGGTTGTTTTAGCGGATCGGCAAGCTATGTTGCTGGCGGAATTGACGCCCCGATCATCCATCCAGGTTGGCACGCTATCCCTCGCAAGGAAATTGCATGTCTAAGTTCAACGGCTTAGGGAGTTCTTCTCAGCGCCCCAATGATTCGGGTGCTGCGAATGACGAGTGCAAGGATTCCCTTCTGGACGTGATTGAGTCTCAAATCATTCCCAGACTGTTGAATTCTCAGCAACTCATCTCTAGCCAATCCATCAGCGCCGACTCCCCTGAGTTTGGCGAGCCGGTCCCAGAAATGTTGGACTTCACTGGCTGTTGCCTAAAAGGTGACACTGCGGGTGTGAACCAGATCGTCGATCGTTTGTTAGATCGTGGTTTAAAGCAAGATCGAATTTTCATGGAGCTCATTACGCCTGCTGCTCGCCATCTTGGCGTCTTGTGGGAAAGAGACCTTTGTGATTTCACCGATGTCACTTGTGGTTTGGCACAGATGCACCAGGTGACGCACCGTTTGGGTTATGGCTACCACGAGGGTCCTAGTGTTGAAGGTGAAACTCAACGCGTCATGCTGTCATGTGCGCCCGGATCCCAGCACTTCTTGGGCTTGACCATCGTGGCCGATTTTTTCCGACGAGCCGGCGCCAATGTGGTCATTGAAATCTCATCTACCGAATCTGAATTGATGCGTGCCATTTCCAATGAATGGTTCGACGTCATTGGTATCTCAGTGGCCATTGAAACTCAATTGCCCGAATTGCGAAACTTGATTGCACAATTTAGAAAGAACGCTGGCAACCCGAATGTCAAAGTCATGTTGGGTGGGCCTATTTTCTCTCTCAAGGATTTGTCGGCCGACATGTTTGGCGCCGATGCTATCTCTACCGACCCCATTGAAGCGGTCAATCTCTTAAATAGCTTCGCCCTCAAATAGATTCACAGTTTTTGAGAATCATGTGAGCGGTTCCCGCCGGATCTTCCTCGTGCGCCAAATGACCTAAGCCTTGTTGTTCAATCAGGCGTGCTTGTGGCATCAATTTGCAGGCTTCATGGGCCATAGAAGGCGGCACGGTTTGATCTTGCGTGCCCACCAAAATGGCCACTTCATTTTTAATTTGAGACAAGGCACTGGACAGCGTATTCAGCTGCCATGCGGCCATCATGTTGAGCACGCTGTGCACATGGCCCGAATGGCTGAATACGCTTTGATACAGCGCCAAACCTTCTGCATCGAGGCTCGAGCCTGTTTGTGAAATTGATTTTTCTATCATGGCCGGTTTGCTGGCCAACTTGGCGGTGGCCCATGCCGAAATGGGGTTGATCGCTGCCAACTTGGCAGCTGGTCTGAAAATCAAAGATGGCAGGCCAGGCAAAGGAAGCCATGCCGGATTGAGGCCAATCAAGTGTGTTTTAGACAAGGTACGCTGCTGAAGCAACATGTTGGCCGCAATGGCCGCTCCTGCAGAGTGCCCACCTATCACAGAGGGTGTCACATTCAATTGCAACAACAATGCACGCAGACCTTCACTCATGCCTTGCAAAGACAAGCTGCCTTCAGGACCTCGGCTGGTAAAGACATGTCCGGGTAGGTCCGGCGCAATCACCTGAAAATGCGAGCTCAACAAAGGCATTAAACCGCGCCAACTGAAACTGCCAGAGCCAGTTCCGTGCAGCAGCAACAAGACGGGTCCTTGTCCCATGATTTGCACATGCCACTGAATGCCGCCCGCTTGAATAAATTGGCTGTGCCGCGCATGCGGCCAAGTACTTCGGTAGTTGGCCCACTGCATGGTGGGATACAAACTGTCAAACATGATCGCCATTTTAGGCAGCCAACTGCCTCAAATTGTCCATGGCGTTGGCTACACGTTGGGCTTGCACTTGCGGCATGGGCAAGTAGCTGCCCCCCATGGTGTGTGCCAAGTTTTGCACTTGCGGATCGGGCTGAATTGAAGTGTCAATCCACAAGGAACGGTGACCCGTTTGTCGCCATTGCGCACTCCATTGCAGGGCATCGGCTTGCGCTTGTGCTCTGCCGCCTAAGCCTTGCAAAGTGACGTTGGCACGGCCATCGCTCAGCATCACCAAAATGGGCGTGACGCCTTGACGGTGCAGTTGGGCCGCTTGCTCATAAGCCATTTTCAAAGCCAAGGCCAACGGCGTACCGCCCCCACCAGGTAAGCCCGTCATGGCGCGTTTGGCGCGAACCAATGAGCGTGTCATGGGCAGCAGCAACTGCGCTTGTGCGCCTCTAAAGGCCACAATGCAAACACTGTCGCGGCGAGCGTACGATTGTTGGAGCAACAATTCAACGGCCCCTTTGGCTTCGGCCAATCTTTGCAATGCGGCCGAGCCTGAAGCATCTAAGGCCAATATCAAGCAGCTGGAAGTATGCTGTTGGTATCGGTGTACATGAAAATCTTCAGAACGAATGGCAACTCGGCCTTGAAGCTTGGCGCCCCTTAGTTTTTGTTTGGGGGCAGCTGAGCGCAGGGTGGCCAGTACATGCAAACGCGAGTTGCCGCCGGGTCTGCCTGGCCTAGGGGGAAGTGGCCTGCCGCGTTGTGAGCCCGTTTTGAATTGACCACTTCTGCCCGAGGTGTTGCCTTGGCTTCGGCCTGCTTGGGTCATGAGGGTGTCAAGCATGCCCAGTGGCAAACTTGCCAAGGCCGCGGCCACCATCATCTCTTGCAAGTCTTCCGCTGTGGGCTCTGATGGCGTTTCAGGTGACTGATCCTCTGAGTCTTGTTCAGCATCTTCTTCTGATTCAGGCGGTGGCTTGCTGGTGTCGTTCGTAGGCTCTGGCGGCTGTTGTGATTTTTCTTCTGAAGTCTCTTCTGTCGCAGACGCTTCTTGATTTTCTTGAGGCCATTGCGTGGCTCTGGGTGCCAACACACGACGTGCTGCAAATTCCAAATCTTCGTCTTGCACTTCTATCCGCAAATTCAAGGCAGCATGACAGCAGGCCACACGCAAAGCCAAACTGGGTATGCGCAATGAATCAATCCCAAGTCCTTGCGCTGTAGCGCACATGGCCAATGCTTGATCGTGCGTCCACTGTATCTTGTGCAGCAGAGTCTGCATCTGCTGCAAATGCGCTTCGCTAAATTGCACATGAATGGCTTGAGACTCTGAGTCCAACGCATCCACAGTCATGACTTGAATGTCTGATGGCGCGAGGTCTTTTAAATCTAGCCATATGCCTAATCGCTCTTGCAGCGCTTTACCAATGGGCGTATCGTCTTCAAGCGATTCATCTAAAGCAATCACGCCAAATTGCGTGCGGATAGGCGCAGCGTCTGAATTGACATTCAAGGGGGGAATGGATTGCGTATCCATGGCCTGCGTAATGGGCGCTACCAAAGCACTGGGAAATCTCTCGGCCATGCTGATGCAAACTGCACCCTGATCGGCTTGCTGCAATAAACCGTTCTGCATGTGAAGCCGACCCGTTTGCAACGTGGCTGATAAATCGATACCGCCTAACAAGCGTTCAAGGTCGATGCTGCCTGGTAGCTTGATGGTTTTGACGCTGCTGTTGTGCAAGGCTTGTAGCCATCGTTCGCGCACAGGGCCAAAAGGTGCTTTTAGCCAAATACCGCCAAAACCGTGGGGGTCAATTTGTAAAAGCTGCAAGGATGTGATGGCATCGTTCCATGCAGCGATCCCTTGCAATTGGTTTGGCATGGCCAAGCTTCAAGCACCCAAAATTTCTTGCAAGCACCTTTGCACGCGCTCGCCAGAATCTGTGTCGTCTAGCGGATTGCGGCGCAGGCGGTGGCGCAGTGCCAGTGGCGCAATGGTTTGAAGATGTTCAGGCTTGACCGCTTTGCTGCCTTGCATGGCAGCCAATGCGCGCGTGGCACGCAAGAGTGTTAGCTCTGCACGCAGTCCATCGGTTCCTAGCTGCTGACACAAGCGAGCGCAGAGCGTCAGCATCTCGTCACTGACGACCACCGCATCCAACAACTTGCGCGCTTTGACAATTCGCTTTTGCAGCTTGTCACTTTCGTCTTGCCATTGGGCTTTGTAGGCCACTGGGTCTTTGTCAAACGCATCGCGGCGTTTGATGACTTCAACGCGCAGCGCAATATCTTGCGGTGTGCGAACTTGGACGGATAAACCAAAACGATCGAGCAATTGAGGGCGCAGTTCGCCTTCTTCAGGATTGCCACTGCCCACCAACACGAAGCGGGCAGGGTGGCGAATGCTTAGGCCTTCGCGTTCGACTAAGTTTTCGCCAGAGGCTGCTACGTCAATGAGCAAGTCGACCAAGTGATCGTCGAGCAAATTGACTTCATCGATGTACAAAAATCCACGATGTGCTTGTGCCAACAAACCTGGCGAAAATTCTTTGATGCCTTGCGACAAGGCTTTTTCTAAATCTAGCGCGCCCACAATGCGATCTTCTGTGGCGCCCAAAGGCAAGTCGACTACGCTGACCGCACGGCTCTCTGTTTGAGGCCTCGCGGCTTTACCACCCGATGCACTTTGTGAAGCTTGGCAGACAGGGCAAGCCTGCGCCGGCTTTTGTGGATCGCACTTGTAAGGGCAACCCTTCACCACTTGGATGGGGGGGAGCAAGTCGGCCAGTGCCCTGACGGCAGTTGATTTGCCTGTGCCGCGGTCGCCCAGCACCAGGACGCCGCCTACCGTGGGGTCGATGGCCACCACCTGGATGGCCAGCGTCATCTCGTCTTGACCGACGATGGCTGCAAAAGGAAAGGTGGATGCCATGGAAAATCCCACTGAACTGGTTCAGCTCATCATCTAAAAACTGCCCTAAACTGTCAAGTTAAATTTACAGTTTGAGGCCTCATGAGGGTTTGTGTTGTCAGTTTATGGCGACGAACGCAGCTTTTTGGAGTGGCGATGAATAGATTCCACCAGCGCCGTAACATGCTCTGGCGGGGTATGCTGGTTAATGCCGTGGCCCAAATTGAAAATGTGAGTGGGACCCGTTTGAGTGGGGTCGGTATGGGGTTTGCCAAAACTGTTCAGAACCCGAACCACTTCTTTTTCGATGCAATCGGGCGGCGCAAAGAGGACATTGGGATCGATGTTCCCTTGCAACGCCTTCCCGGGGCCGCCCACTTGGCCACCCACCATAGCGCGCGCTTTGCCCAAGTTCATGGTCCAGTCAAGCCCCAAGACTTCACAGTCGAGTTGACCCATTTCATCTAACCACAAGCCGCCCCCTTTGGTGAACACAATGCGAGGAATTTGTTGGCCTTCGTGGTGTGTTTTCAGCTTAGAAAGCACCAATTCTGTGTATTTGAGGCTGAATTGCTGGAAGGCACCATCGGCCATCACACCGCCCCAGCTGTCAAAAATCATGACGGCTTGCGCGCCCGCATCAATTTGTGCATTCAGGTATTCCGCCACTGACAGAGCGTTGACTTCCAAAATACGGTGCATCAAGTCTGGGCGGCTGTACATCAAGCTTTTGACCAGTCGGTAGTCGTCAGAACCTGCGCCCTCCACCATGTAACAAGCCAATGTCCAGGGACTGCCCGAGAAACCAATCAGCGGTACGCGGCCATTCAAGGCTTTGCGAATAGAGGTGACCGCGTCAAAGACATAACGCAACTTGTTCATGTCGGGCACTTGAAGGGCGGCAACAGCGGCCTCATCGCGCACCACTTTTTCAAATTTGGGGCCTTCGCCCAAGGCAAAACTCAAACCCAAACCCATGGCATCTGGCACAGTCAGGATGTCTGAAAACAGAATGGCGGCATCTAAGGGATACCGGTCCAATGGCTGAAGCGTGACCTCAGTGGCGTAGTCTGTGTTGGTGGCCAAACCCATGAAACTGCCTGCTTTTTCGCGTGTTTTGCGGTATTCAGGGAGGTACCGACCCGCCTGGCGCATTAACCAAACAGGAGTGTGATCGGTTGATTGGCGTAGACAAGCACGCAAAAATTGGTCGTTTTGAAGAGCTGGGTACATAGGTGTGTTCGATTGGATAAAACCAGTACTTTTTAAAAGTGTCAATTCAACTTTTACCCTAAGTGTCAATTTAACTTGACGTTTTGTCAAATCTGGGTAAATTACAGGTCTGTCAATCACCTCGTCAGGCCAATCATGGATGCCTTGTTGGAATGGATTCAATCGCCCTCTCATTTGAGAAAGCTCTCGCGTGAGAGCTTGCCGGGCTTGGCGCATCAACTTCGCGAACGTCTTATTCAAACCGTTTCACAAACAGGTGGTCATTTCAGCTCCAACTTGGGTACGGTCGAGCTGACCATTGCGCTTCATTACGTTTTCAACACGCCAGAAGATCGCCTGATTTGGGATGTGGGTCATCAAACTTATCCACACAAAATGCTAACCGGCCGCATGGACCAAATGGGTACCCTGCGTCAAAAGGGCGGCTTGAGTGGCTTTCCAAGACGCGAAGAAAGCGAGTACGACGCTTTTGGCACTGCGCATTCTTCCACCAGTATTTCTGCTGCGCTGGGGATGGCCATGGCGGCCAAACAAACAGGAAGTCAGCGCAAAGCTATAGCGATCATTGGTGATGGTGCACTCACTGCAGGTATGGCCTATGAAGCCATGAACAATGCAGGCTCAGTAGATTGTGATTTGCTGGTAATTTTGAACGACAACGACATGTCGATCAGCCCACCCGTTGGTGCACTGAACCAGTATCTGGGTGAATTGATGTCGGGTCGTTTTTACGCCGAAGCCAAAAAATTAGGTGAAAAGTTTTTAAAAAACGCACCACCCTTGTTTGAGCTCGCGCGTCAGCTAGAACAACAAACGCAAAACTTCATTCAGCCCAATACGATTTTTGAAAAGTTGGGGTTCACTTACACAGGCCCCATCGATGGCCATGATGTGAATGGCATGGTTGATGTTATGCAAAAGTTATCACAAGCCAAGGGCCCCCAGTTTTTGCATGTGGTGACACGCAAAGGCAAAGGCTACGAAAAGGCCGAGGCCGATCCTGTTAACTACCATGGCCCGAGCAAATTTGATCCGGCCGTTGGCATCAAGCCTGCCGCCAGTACCAAATTAACGTTTACCCAAGTGTTTGGCCAATGGTTATGTGACATGGCCGTCAAAGATCCACGCTTGGTGGGCATTACACCCGCCATGCGAGAAGGCTCGGGCATGGTTGAATTCAGTCAACGTTTTGCCAATCGATATCACGATGTGGGGATTGCAGAACAACACGCCGTGACGTTTGCAGCGGGCATGGCGTGTGAAGGTCTCAAGCCTGTGGTGGCCATTTACTCAACGTTTTTGCAGCGTGCCTATGACCAGTTGATTCACGACGTGGCTTTGCAAAATTTACCGGTGGTTTTTGCCCTTGACCGCGCAGGATTGGTGGGCGCTGACGGCGCCACTCATGCCGGCATGTTTGACATTGCATTCACACGTTGCATTCCCAACATGAGCGTGGCTTGCCCGGCAGATGAAAATGAATGTCGGCAATTGCTCAGCACCGCTTATGCGCAAGACCATTCCGTGACGGTGCGCTACCCGCGCGGTGCTGGTGTTGGCAAAGAAGTGGCCAAAGATTTAAGCACCTTGCCTTTTGGCAAAGGCGAAATTAGAAGAGAAGGCAAGGGTGTCGCCATCTTGTCGTTTGGCCCCTTGCTTTATGAAGCCCTGAAAGTAGCCGAGCAAATCGATGCCACAGTGGTCAACATGCGCTGGGCGAAGCCCTTGGACCTTGAGTTGCTCAAAGAAGTTGCACAAACGCATGAACACCTGGTCACGCTAGAAGACGGTACTCGCAAAGGCGGTGCTGGCGCTGCCGTGCTAGAAGCTTTGCAAGACCTGGGCTTGGTGAAGCCCGTGTTGGTCATTGGTTTTGAAGACGAATTTACAGAGCATGGTGACCCCGCCGTGTTGATGCAGCAATATGGACTGACGGCATCGGGCATTCAAAAGCGCATCACTGAATGTTGGCCCAACATCCATTCAACACCTGCCTTAAGAAGGGTTGTCTAAATGGCTGTTTGGACGCTAGGCCTCAACCATCGCACCGCGCCAATTGACTTGCGCGAGCGGTTTGCTTTTGCGTCTGAACAATTAGAGAACTCGTTGATCGGTTTAAGACAAAGTTTTGACAGCCATAAAGAAGTTGCCATCTTGTCCACTTGCAATAGAACAGAAATTTACTGTGCAGGTGACGCGGTTCAATTGCCACAAACTCTCTCGTGGTTGGCTGAAAAAGGTCAAACACAAGTTGAGGTATTGCAATCACACATTTACCGACTAGAAGGTGATGCCTCGGCTCGCCATGCCTTCAGGGTGGCCAGTGGGCTTGACTCTATGGTGCTGGGTGAGTCTCAAATCTTGGGTCAATTGAAAGATGCCGTAAAGTTGGCGGCCGATACAGGCGCCTTGGGTACGACGCTGAATCAGTTGTTCCAGCGTTCTTTTGCAGTGGCCAAAGAGGTCAGAACGTCGACAGAAATTGGCGCGCACTCCATCAGCATGGCTGCTGCCTCTGTTCGTTTGGCCTCGCGTATTTTTGAAAATATCAGAGACACCAATGTGCTGTTTGTGGGTGCGGGTGAGATGATTGAGTTGTGCGTTGCACACTTTGGCGCCAAGTCACCACGGTCTATTACCATTGCCAATCGCTCTGCAGACAGAGCGCAGACACTGGCAGCTGCGCATGGCGGCAAGTCAATCGCGCTTGTCGATCTGCCCAAAAGACTGCATGAGTTTGACATCGTCATCAGTTGCACTGCCAGCTCATTGCCCTTGATCGGCTTGGGCGCTGTCAAAAGCGCTTTGCGTGCACGTAAAAATCGTCCCATATTCATGGTGGACTTGGCCGTACCACGCGACATTGAGCCTGAGGTGAAAGACTTGCGCGATGTTTATTTGTACACAGTGGACGACCTGACCGAAGTCATCAACAGCGGCCAATCGCAAAGGCAAGCCGCAGTGTTAGATGCCGAAGTGATCATCGACGCTGGTGTGCGTAAGTTCATGTCTTGGTTGGACCAGCGAAGTCATGTGCCCTTAATTCAAGAGCTCAATTCGCAAGCGGATGCTTGGCGTCAAACCGAACTGAATCGGGCACGCAAATTGATTGAAAAAGGCCAACCGCTAGAAGAGGTTTTGGAATCCTTTTCGATGGGTTTGATGAAGAAGATGCTGAATGGCCCATTGCGAGAACTGCATCATGATGAAGTCGAACAAAGAGACAAAGCCCGAGAGGCCGTTCGAAAAATGTTTCTGAACGCCTGACACGCCAGCAATGGGTGATGGCTTGACCTCGTCACATGATTAAATTTGTGAGCCTTATTCCTATCATTCACACCGACAAATCGCACCACAAGGAAGGATGACTCATGCGCGTCCTTTTATTGGGTGCATCGGGCACCATTGGCTTGGCAACTGCGAGTGCGCTGTTGCGTCAAGGCCATGATGTTGTTTGTTTTTTACGAAAAGCAAAAACCACAGATGCAACAGGTGCCTCATCCAAACTGAGCGCTCAACTTCAGGGCGCAACGCTCCGATACGGCGACCCTTGTCGCCTTGAGTCACTAAGGCAAGATGGGTTCTGTGATGAGCAGTTTGATGCTGTCGTTTCGTGCATGGCCTCTCGCACGGGGACGCCGCGTGATGCATGGGCTGTTGACCATCAAGCGCATGTCGATATCCTTAACGCTGCCAAAACATCTGGCGTGCGTTATTTTGTTCAACTCTCTGCCATCTGTGTTCAAAAGCCTTTGTTGGCTTTTCAACAAGCCAAACTGGCATTTGAAAAAGAATTGGTCGCTTCAGGCTTAACGTATGCCATCGTGAGGCCTACCGCTTTTTTCAAATCATTGTCTGGCCAATTGGCGCGTGTGAAAAAAGGCAAACCTTTTCTCATTTTTGGAAATGGCCAACTCACCGCATGCAAGCCCATCAGTGACAGTGATTTGGGTGATTACATAGCGAATTGTTTAACTGATGCAAGCAAGCACAATCAAATTTTGCCCATCGGCGGTCCAGGGCCTGCTATTACGCCGCTTGAGCAAGGTGAGTATTTGTTTAAACAATTGAACAAGCCGTCTCACTTTAAAAGTGTGCCGGTGGGTATGCTTGACTTCATCATTGGCCTACTCACGGTGATTGGGAAAGTCATTCCCGCTTTAGCAGACAAAGCGGAACTTGCCCGAATAGGCCGCTACTATGCAACTGAATCGATGTTGGTTTGGAATGACTCCTTGAACCAATATGACCCTGAGGGGACGCCCTCCTATGGCCATCAAACCTTGTTTGACGCGTATTCATCTTGGCTTGAGGGTAATGCCGCACCTGACCGTCGAGAACACGCCGTTTTTTAGAGATGCTTGGTGGCTTCTCTAACGGTCAAATTAGAAAATTGAGACGCATTTTTCTTCATGAATGACTTCACAAATACGGGGTCCTGTCGTGCGTAGTCTCGAAATGCCCAGCCAATGGCTTTTCGAATGAAAAACTCAGACTCGCCCGAGAGCGCTAAAGCATAGTTGCTGAGTCTTTCTTGATCGGTCTGAGCCTTCCATCCTAATTGATGGATCATGGCAGAACGCCTCACCCAAAAATCTGAGTCTTGCAACCAGTCGTCCATGATGGCTTGGCTGTTTAGATGATTGATTTTTTCTTTCAAGACGATGTCGCCAATAGCGCCTGAAAGACTGTCAACTGTTTCCCACCAAGAATCCTGTTGCAATAGTTTTTTGATGGCGGGTAGATCTCCTAAACCAAAAACTTGTGCATTTTGACTGAGTAAATCGCAAGCCACGTATCGAAATTCACGTTCTGGTTTTTTCCAGAGTTCATTGGCAATTTGCAAAATGAGTGGGGCGTCTTTGGGAACTTTGGGCAGAACTTTGAAAATAGACCTGCGAGTAGGTGTCTGTATGCCTAGGAACTCAAACTGATGGCGCAAATAGGCTTTCATCTCCAAAGCCCGTTTGGGATCTGCATGCGCATTGAGGGCGTCTGAAACTAAGACGACGTATTCTTTATGTTTCATCACTTTTAAAAAGAATTTGGTCTTGAAGGTCGAGTCTACAATGGCCCATGATTATTCTGCAACACATTCCCCCTGGCCATGTATTTAGGAATCTTTGCATTCAAATAGAAAAGACTTCTCTTCAATAGATACACGCCGATGTCTATCGCGTCATGAACATTTTTTTGTCGCCATGTTGAATCAAAAGCCACAGATCCTCTCTGCCGAGCAACTAAAGTCTCTTGCCACGCAAGCGCCTGAACAGTGCGAATGCGCTCTGAAAATTTGCAAAGGCTGGGAAAGTGTCTCCGAGGCACGCTGGCCAGCAGATCAAATGCAAGTTGCAGGCACCCTGAGGCAAGATCTGCCAGAAGGCCAAATGGAATTGACCTTCGAAGAGTTCCACCCCCATGGCACGCGCTACGATTCACTCAACGCGCCCATTGCAGTGGACTACTTCCCCTACAACCGCTGCGATGTCTTCAAGTGCAGCACATGCCAATGTGCTGTCTTGAAGTACACCGAGTATGGCGGTTATTACGTGGACACACGTGCCAGATTAGTCGATCCAGAAATGATCGTGGCGCGCTCAGCAGAAGCCTGAGCAGCAACTACCTCGGCAACCATGTCTGCCGTCACGGCAGACAGTGTCCAACCTAAGTGACCATGCCCAGTGTTGTAAAACACATTGGCAGCTTTGCCTCGGCCTACGCGGGGCATCATGTTGGGCATCATGGGACGCAAGCCAGCCCATGGCACTACGGAGCGAGTGTTGATTTTGGGGAAGCATTGGTTGACCCAATCGACCAGTGGCTTGATGCGGTCTGAGCGGATGTCGCGGTTGTAGCCGTTGAATTCTGCAGTACCCGCCACACGGAATCGGTCTTCACCCAAACGGCTGGTGACCAGCTTGGTTTCATCGTCGAGCAAGCTCACCTGCGGAGCGCCTGCTTGGCTTTCGGCGTCGTTCAAATTGACGGTGATGGAATAGCCTTTGACAGGGTAGATGTTGACGCGGTCACCCAGTTGGGATGCAAACTGTTTGCTAGCAACGCCTGCGCACACCACCACACTGTCGAAGGTGTGAACGCTGGTGGGTGCATCTGAATGCGCCACCGTAATGGTCACTTGCCCGTTGTGGCTCTTGATGTTGGTCACGTCTTGATCGTACAAAGTACGAACGCCTAAGCCTTTGACCGCCAAAGCCAAACCATTGGTGAACTTGTGAATGTCGCCAGTGGAATCGCTCTCTGTGAAATAGCCGCCGTAGTACTTGCCGGCCAAGGTGGGTTCGATGGCCTTCATTTCTTCAGGCGTCACCGCATGGCGTGGCAGGCCACCCTTGGCCAACATTTCGGACACTTTGCCTGCGTGGTCAAAGCCTTTTTTGTCGCGATAAATGTGCAGGATGCCTTGTTTCTTCAAATCGAAGTCGATGTTTTCTGCCTGGGCCCAGGCAAACAAATGTTGACGCGCAGCCACGGCCAACTTGGTGGTTTCAATGGTGTTCTTCTCGTAGTCGGTCATGGATCCCATGAACTCTGCAAACCAAGAAATTTTGTGCCAGCTGGGTTTTGGATTGACCAACAGCGGTGCATCGCTCTTGAGCATCCACTTCAAGCCCTTGATGATGGTGGAGGGGTGAGTCCAGACTTCTGCATTGGAAGCCGACAGTTGCCCGCCATTGGCAAACGAAGTCTCCATGGCGGCATAGCGATGACGCTCAAACAAAGTGACAGAGAAGCCGCGTTTGGCCAATGCATAAGCTGTGGTGACACCGGTAATACCGCCGCCCACTATAGCGATTGTTTTCATGATTCAGGTCTTTCAAAACGTCAGAAGGTTGAGCCAAGACACACCTGTACCTGTGGCGCCCCTTCTGTTTTGGACCTGAGAGATTCACAACACGCTAGGGTGTTGCTTGCTCCTGCGGTGGGTTTGCGGACGAAAACGCAAACCACTCTTCAGAATGAAATGTGGCATCGGTCCTTTTGCCTGAGAGTTTCCGGGGCGGTTGCTCCTTCGGCGTTGCTTCTTGAGCAATCTCTCCCGATGTCACTGGAATCTTTAAATTACGACTTGAAGAATTCCTTCGTCAAGTGTACCCAATAATCAGCGCCGGTGGCGATGTTGTCATCGTTGAAGTCGTAACCAGGGTTGTGCACCATGCACGCCCCTGCAGAGTCGCCATCACCATTGCCAATGAGCAAATAACTGCCGGGTACTTTTTCTAGCATGAAGGCAAAGTCTTCGCTGCCTGTTAAAGGTGGGCCGTTGAGAACAACGCGGTCAGCGCCCACCAAATCCATTGCCACTTGCCTAGCAAAATTGGTTTCGTTTTCGGTATTGACCAAAACGCAGTAGCCTTCCTTCCAGTCAACTTCTGCGCTGACGCCAAAGCTTTCTGCTTGTGATGTGGCAATGGCCTTGATGCGTTGTTCGAGCAGCTTGCGAACGCCAGGATCTAGCGCTCGCACACTTAACTCTAAAGTGGCCAAAGCTGGAATGACATTGTTGGCCTTGCCGGCATGAATAGAACCCACTGTGACCACGGCTGTGTGCAATGGATCAACGTTGCGTGACACCACAGTTTGAAGCGCCATCACGATGGAAGCGGCTGCGACCAGCGTGTCTGTTGCGCGATGTGGCATGCCGCCGTGTCCGCCTGTGCCATGAACCCGAATGGTGACATAGTCGCTAGATGCCATGGCGCTGCCACTGCGAAACACAAATTGTCCAACGGGAACTCCCGGCATGTTGTGCATGGCAAAGATTGCGTCGCATGGAAAGAGGTCAAACAGACCGTCGTTCATCATGCGCAGTGCACCGCCACCGCCTTCTTCTGCGGGTTGAAAAATGAGGTGCAGCATGCCGTCAAAATCAGCATTCAGTGCCAGTTCATGTGCTGCAGCCAGCAACATGGCGGTGTGACCATCATGTCCACAGGCATGCATCAAGCCAGGCTTGGTGCTAGACCACTCGGCACCACTGGCTTCTTGGATTGGCAACGCATCCATGTCTGCGCGCAAGCCTAGGCTGCGTGAGCTAGTGCCACGTTTTAGCGTGCCCACCACACCCGTGCCGCCCAAACCGCGGTGCACCTGATAGCCCCATGCTTCAAGTTTGGCGGCCACCAATTCAGAGGTTCGGTGTTCTTCAAAAGCCAACTCGGGGTGACGGTGAATGTCACGCCGGAGTTGGATGAATTCACCCACTCTGGCTGTGAGGGCTTCGCGCAGATACGTCATGTTTATTGTGGTTGCAAGTTGATTGATTTGGCAATGGCGCGGAACTGAGCGGTGCCATCAGCGTAAGCTTTGTCGACGGCTTGCAAAGACAAAGGCTTCGCAACCAACTGGCTGTTGGCTTCCAGACCACTTCGAACTGCGGGGTCATTCAAAGAGTCTGTGATGGTTTTGTAGATGATCTGAACAATGGGCTCAGGTGTATCTTTCTTTACAAAGTAACCGGTCCAAATGTTGAAGGTAAAGTTTTTGAGAGACTTACTTTCAGAGATGGCTGGATATGCTTTGACAGATTCCAAGCGCTCGCTGTTGAGCATGGCCAGAACTTTGAGTTTGCCTTGCTTGTGCAATTCGTCGTAAGCTTTACCGTAGGGTGCCAGAAAGATGTCAACTTGGCCACCAATTAAATCCTGATTGGCGGGTGCGACGCCTTTATAAGGAATGTGCGTCATTGGAATGTTCGTGACTTTGGACAAGTGTTCGCCCAACAGGTGATAGAAGGAGCCTGGGCCTACGCTAGCGTATGTAATGGGGCGCCCTGCTTGGGCTTCTTTGCGTGCATAGTCAATTAACTCATCCACGTTGTTGACTGGCAAATCTTTGCGTGCCAAAAAACCAATTTGCGCAGTGGCAATCATTTGCACCAAGCGGAAGTCTTCGCTCTTGAACTTGACAGCTGAAAGGGCCAAAGGTGCCAAGATCAACTCGTTCGGTGAGCCTTGAAAAATGATCTGGCCATCTGAGGGTGCGTTCAAAACTTTTTGTGCAGCAATGGAACCACTGGCGCCACCCAAGTTGTCAACGATAACGGGCTGTCCTAAATTTTTAGACAGGGTGTTGTTTACCGTGCGTGCAATCACGTCAGACAAACCACCCGCAGGGTAGGGCACCAACAAGCTAACCGGCTTGGTGGGGTAGGTTTGTGCAAAGACGCTGCCTGCCAAGAGCAAGGTGCCCATGGCCGTTGCCATGTTCTTGAAGCATTTTCCAACAACTGATGTCATTCTTTATCTCCCTTTTGTTTAAATAGTGTGTCCATCCTAAAAATGCCTTGAATCAAAGTCAAATGCATATTAATATGGATTAGCATGAATTAAATGCATGGAATTTAGCAATGACTTTGGTTCAACTGAAACACTTCTTAGAGCTGGCCGCCAATGGCTCTTTCAGCAAATCAGCGGAAAGGCTTTACTTAACGCAGCCCGCCCTCAGTCGAAGCATCAAGTCTCTAGAAGATGAACTGGGGCAGTCCTTGTTTGATCGGGTGGGGCGCAAAAACGAACTCACACCGTTTGGCCAACACATCTTGCAGCAAGCCCAAGAGTTGGTCGATGCAGCCAACAACCTCAAGCAAAGCAGCAAGCAACTGCTGACGGGGCAAAGCGGTCAGCTCAAGCTTGGACTGGGTTCGGGGCCAGGCGCATTGTGGATGACGCCCCTTCTGACTTACGTCGCCAAAGAGTGCCAGGGTGCGCGACTAGAAATAGCGCGTGGTGCCACCACTTCATTGGTGCAACAGTTGCGTGAGCGTTTGTTGGATGCGTTGATATTGGACATCCGCTCCCTCAGCCCCTCCACCGATTTGAAGGTTGAACCTCTGTGTGAGTTGCCTGGCACCTTCATGTGCAACAAAAAACATCCATTGGCCAAGTTGAAACGCGTGAGCTTCGAGCAGTTGATTCAATACCCTGTTGCATCGACCCCTCTCAGCGATGAAGTGGCCCGCGTTCTCACTGAAAAGTATGGCTCGCAAGCACATCCATCGCAAATGGTTCAGCTCCGTTGCGAAGAAATTGCCAGTTTGCTTGACGTGGCCAGAAATACGCAGACCGTGGTTTTGACAGTTCGAGCCGTGGCGCCAGACTTGGTGGAAATTGCCATGTCGCCACCCTTAAATGCCACCGCAAGATTTGGTTGGGTTTCTCTTAAATCGAGGTCTGAAGTGCCATTTGCAAAATCACTGAGGCAAGCCGCAATGGACATGGTGCCGCACTAGACAACGGCATAACCTTCATCGGTGATCACTCGGATCAATTCATCTTTGGGTTGATCACTTTCAACGTCGACTTTTTCTAAAGGTCGATCAATGCTCACCTTGGCCTCGGGATCTAGCCGTGTAATGGCCTTTTTGACGGCCATTTCACAATGTCCGCATGTCATGCCTTGAACTTGAAAAGTGTGATTCATCGTGCGCTCCTGTCCAAAAGATGTAAGCTTAGTCTATGTCCGAATTGTCCTGCGATATTGGTATTGGCGGCATGACCTGTGCGTCATGTGTTGCGCGCGTGGAACGAGCCATTTCAAAATTGACCGATGTCAAGTCGGTCAGTGTCAATCTGGCCACCGAATCGGCCAGAGTTATTTGGAACGACACATCAAATGACATTGCCAATTTGCAAACGCAACAGGCGCGCTTGCGGCGTGCTGTGCGAGATGCAGGCTACGAGCCGCTCGCAGCAGAACACCTTGAGCAAGCGCCAGTAAGCGCATGGGCGGGCTTTGGGCCTGTGGCCATAGGTTTGTTGTTGAGTGCGCCCTTGGTCTTGCCAATGTTGGGTGATGCGCTAGGCAAACACTGGATGTTGCCAGCGTTGTGGCAGTTTGTGCTGGCAACACCCGTGCAATTTATATTGGGTGCGCGCTTTTACAAAGCAGGTTGGCATGCCTTATTGGCGGGCAGTGGCAACATGGACCTGCTGGTGGCCATTGGCACCACGGCGGGTTGGCTGTTGTCCATGTGGCTGTGGCTGACAGCGCCTGCAGGTCACATGGTGCATTTGTATTTTGAGGGCTCTGCTGTCGTGATTACTTTGGTGTTGTTGGGCAAGTGGCTAGAAGCGCGAGCCAAACGGCAAACAACAGATGCCATTCGTGCGTTGCATGCTCTAAGGCCTGAGAAGGCTCGTGTCATCACACGCGATGGCGAACTTGAAATTCCAATTCAAGAATTGCTATTGAACGACCGCATGGTGGTGCTGCCTGGCGAGCGCTTTGCGGCCGATGGCTTGGTGTTGGAAGGACAGACGCAAGTCGACGAAGCCCTGTTGACTGGCGAGCCCTTGCCAGTGCACAAAAGCGCAGGCTCACGTGTTACGGGTGGAAGCATCAATGGCGAGGGCAGGGTGGTGGTTGACGTTTGCGCTACGGGCACGTCCACGGTGTTGGCCAACATCATTCGTTTGGTGGAAGATGCGCAAGCCGCCAAGGCTCCCATTCAGCGTTTGGTGGATCAAGTCTCGGCTGTGTTTGTGCCCGTTGTGTTGGTGTTAGCCGTTCTCACATGTTTGGCATGGTGGTTTACAGGCCACAGCATGGAGGTGTCTCTTATTCACAGCGTTGCTGTGTTGGTCATTGCCTGTCCATGTGCTTTGGGCTTGGCCACACCTGCCGCCATCATGGCGGGTACGGGTGTTGCAGCCAAACATGGCATCCTGATTAAAGATGCGCAGGCCTTGGAAGTGGCGCACAAAGTTGACACAGTGGCCTTTGACAAAACAGGCACTCTGACGGTGGGGCAGCCCCGTTTAATTTCCTTGACCCGTGTCAATATCAACGAATCACTCACACCATTTTCAGATGCCCAATTGCTGAGCATGGCGGCCAGTTTGCAAAGCGGCAGTGAGCATCCTTTGGCGCATGCTGTGATGGCTGCAGCCAAAGCGCAGCAGCTCAATGTGTCAGCGCCCGAGTCCTTCAAGGCTGTTCCTGGATTTGGCAGTGAAGGTCAAGTACAAGGTCATTCATTGCTGTTAGGAAGTCAGCGTTGGATGACTCAGTTGCACGTGTCAACTCGTTCTTGGCAAGATGAAGTTAACAGGCTGCAGTCTGCAGGATTCACGGTGTCGGTGCTGGCGCAGCGCATTGACTCAGAAGTCAAAGCCTTGGCCATCTTGGCGTTTGGCGATGAGCCCAAGCCTGGCGTTCAAAACGCATTGAAAGTTCTAAGAGCGCAAGGCCTGCGTTTGGTCATGATTTCGGGCGACAACCAAGGTGCCGCAATGGCCATGGCGGCCAGACTTGGTTTGATGCCAGGCGAAGTGTTTGCGGAGGTTTTGCCAGGCGACAAAGCAGCATTGGTGCGAAGTTTGCAAACCGATGCGCAAGGTCACAGGCATGTCCTTGCTTTTGTGGGAGACGGCATCAACGATGCACCTGCCTTGGCTGCAGCCGATGTGGGTTTGGCCATGGCCAACATCAGCGTCGATGGACATCGTGGCGGCACCGATGTAGCCATGCAGGCCGCTGGCATTACATTGATGCGCGGGGATGTTGCCTTGGTTGCGAGTGCATTGAACATCTCGGCAAGAACCGTGGCCAAAATCCGTCAGAACCTTTTTTGGGCCTTTGCTTATAACGCCGCTGGCATTCCACTGGCCGCACTGGGTTACTTAAGCCCAGTGGTGGCTGGCGCTGCAATGGCCTTGAGTTCGGTCAGTGTCATGACCAACGCCTTGTTGTTAAAGCGCTGGCGCCCTTGATGCAAGTCAAGCTTGCTGTGCTGTAGGCGGGGTATTTTCTAGCATTGACTCTTCGTTCATGTCAGTTGCTTGCGTGTCCACCAAAGCTTGATAAGCCCGCCAAGTGGCGTGACCTACCCATGGCGCCACAACGATTAGCAGGGGCTTGAAAAATATCAGGGCAGATCCTACCAACAAGACGATGCACAGTGCCCACACAAAACACGTCAGCGTGTTGTTCCAGAGCGCGTTGGCACTTGTAAAAATAGCTTCAAGGGTGTCGCAGGGCCTGTCTAACAGCATGGGCACCGAAACCACCGACAGCGCAAAAGCCAGCGAGGCAAAAACCGATCCTACGCAAAGCCAGACCAACAAAAACTCAATGTTTTTGAGCGACACAATTTGTCCTATCAAACTTTGCATGTCGGGGTATTCATGACTGGCAAACAAAGCAAATAGCACAATGGAAACGCGCACCCAAATGATCATTAAAAATGTCAGAATGACTGCAAAAAAACCGATGGACTTCCAGTTGCGAAACCATGCGGTAGTGCTTTTAATCAAGCTCGCTTTTCCGTCTTGCTGCTGTTGGCGAGACAAATCATAGATGCCTGTGCAAATGATGGGGCCCATCAAAAAGAAGCTTGCCGTGAGACCCATGGTGGCTTTCCAATAGGTGGCGTAGATAAACGAAATAACGAAAGCCACAAGGGTGAACACCAAGCCATAGTAGGTGCCCTTGAACTGCGTTGCGCGCATATCAGAAAAGCCTTCAGACAGCCATTGAATGGCGCTGAACATGGGCAGTTGGGTACGAATCGTTGCCATGGTTAACTCCCGTCAAACTGACCTAGAAACTTCAATGAAATCCTGACAGTTGATTCAAGCAGATTTTCAGTGAATTGCGCAAGCCCCAAAGTCAAGCGCAGCGACTAAACAACAATGTAATGGTCTAGCAACAAGGCGGCAAACAAAGCCGTGAGGTGAATCAGAGAGAAGCGAAAGGTTTTGCGTGCCAAATCGTCTGAGTATTTTTTAAACAAAGCGACGGCATAAGCAATAAAACCAATGCTCAAAATGACAGCGCACACCAAGTAAATCCACGAACTCATGCCAAAAGCGAATGGCATGAGGCAAGACGCTGCCAGTAAAAAGGTGTACAAAAGAATTTGTAACCTGGTGAATTCGTTGCCGTGCGTGACGGGCAGCATGGGTAGGCCCGATTGACGATAGTCTTCAACTCGGTAGAGTGCCAATGCCCAAAAATGGGGCGGTGTCCACAAAAAGATAATCAAAAATAGAATGGCTGCCTCTGCACCGACTTGCCCAGTCATGGCGGCCCATCCCAATACGGGCGGCATGGCGCCTGAAGCACCGCCAATTACGATATTTTGGGGTGTCATCGGCTTTAAGACCAAAGTGTAAATAACCGCATAACCAATAAAGGTTGCAAAGGTTAGCCACATGGTGAGGGGGTTGATCCAGACGTACAGCAAGACCGAACCCAAAGCGCACAAGATGACCGAAAAGCCCAGTGCTTGTAGATCTGAAAGCTCACCACGTGCGGTGGGGCGCCATGCCGTGCGGCGCATCTTGGCATCAATGCTTTTTTCAACCAAGCAATTGAAAGCCGCGGCTGCACCGGCCACAAGCCAAATGCCCAAGCTGGCCACAGCCATGCGCTGCCATTCTTCAAAAGTGGGGGCACCTGGAACAGCCAGAACCATGCCAATCAGCGCACAAAAAACAATGAGTTGAATGACTCTGGGTTTGGTGAGCGCGTTGTATTGCTTAAAGAGAGGACCAATAATCATTTGTCACTTTTAACAGGAAATTCTGGCAGTTGTTAAGTTACGTGTAAGAGTCCGCTTAATGTGCATAAGAATTGAATAGAAATACGATGAATTGTTTGTCACATGCGTTGTGCTTAGCGGGTTTTCGCTATGTAGCGAAAGTGATCTATGTATAATATTTGATTTAGATCAACCACAACAAAATTTTTCACAATGCTCACCATAAGACTCAAATCTTTTGCCTTCATGGCGGCCTTGTTCGCAGGTTTGTCCGCGTCGTTATCTCAAGTACAAGCTCAAGACTTGAAGGGTGACGTTCAGGCAGGAGAGAAAAAGATTGCCATGTGCATTGGCTGCCACGGCATTGTTGGCTACCAAGCCAGCTTCCCCGAAGTTTACAAAGTTCCCATGATTTCTGGCCAAAGTGCCAAATACATTGCTAACTCATTGGCAGCGTACAAATCAGGCGAGCGCAAGCACCCTACCATGCGCAGCGTGGCATTGGGTCTGACCAATCAAGATGTGGCCGATATTTCTGCCTATTACGAACTTCACAGCAACGCAGTTGCGCCCGAGCAGCTGGCGCCGCCATCAGCCAAAGTTGCAGAATTGCTGACCAAAGGCGGCTGTGCTGGTTGCCATGGCGCCAATTACAGCAAGCCTACAACCCCAGACTTTCCCAAAATTGCAGGACAGCACCGCGACTATTTGTATGTGGCTCTTAAGTCTTACAAGTTAGATGGCAAAGCCACATGGGGCCGCAACAACGCCATCATGGGTGGTGTTGCCAAACAGTACACCTTGGCTGAACTCAAAATGATCTCAGATTACCTGGGTGGACAGGCTGGCGAACTCAAAGTTGTTCCTCAGTCTAAATTCCGTTGAGACCGGTGGGTCAAAGCCAGCACTGCATTTCAAGGATATAAAAGTGAATAAATTGAGTCAAAATTGGAATAAATTGAGCTCCGCCGCTGCTGTCGCAATGGCTGGTGTGTCAACCGGCGCCTTTGCCGTCAGCGACCTCCCTGGTGGTCCAGCTGTTCGTCAATTGAACTTGCATTTGCCAGCTACCAAGTTGGCAGAAGATGTGGTGTATTTGCACTGGTTCATGATGGCCATTTGTTTGGCAATCTTTGTTGCAGTGTTTGGCGTGATGTTCTATTCCATCTTCAAGCACCGCAAATCACAGGGGCACAAGCCTGCGCACTTCCACGAGTCGATCAAAGTTGAAATCGCGTGGACCGTGGTCCCATTCATCATTGTGATTTTCATGGCAATCCCTGCAACGAAGACCGTGATTGCCCAAAAAGACACGTCCAACGCCGACCTCACCATCAAGGCTACTGGCTACCAGTGGCGCTGGGGCTACGATTACATCAAGGGCGAAGGTGAAGGCATTTCCTTCATTTCATCGCTCGACAACGAGCACCGCATCATGTCCAATACTGGCGTTACAACAAACGCGCCAAACGACTACCTGTTGAAGGTTGACAATCCTTTGGTGGTGCCAGTGGGCAAGAAAATTCGCATCATCACTACCAGCTCTGATGTGATTCACTCCTTCGCCATGCCATCTTTTGGTATCAAGCAAGATGCAATTCCTGGTTTTGTTCGTGACACGCACTTCCGTGCCGAGCGTACCGGCGATTTTTATGGCCAGTGCCAAGAGTTGTGCGGTAAAGAGCATGCATACATGCCTATCCATGTCAAGGTTCTGTCCGATGCGGATTACGCTGCATGGGTCAAAAGCAAAAAAACTGCTGCCCCTGCTGCTGAAGTAAAGCAAGCCAGTGCCACGGCGCCTGAGCAAGTTGCTCAAGTTGCTGCACCTGTCAAGAATTGATTGCGTTAAAAGACCGAGGTAAATCATGAGTTCTGTTATCACACCCCATGGCGCCGGAGCCGATTCACACGCCCACGATGATCATCATGCTGCGCACGGATGGCGTCGCTGGGTCTACGCTACCAATCACAAAGACATTGGTACCCTGTACCTGTTGTTTGCATTCGCCATGCTGATGCTGGGCGGTGTATTGGCACTGCTCATTCGCGCTGAGTTGTTTCAGCCAGGTTTGCAAGTTGTCAACCCCGAGCTGTTCAATCAGCTGACCACCATGCACGGACTGATCATGGTGTTTGGCGCCATCATGCCGGCCTTTGTGGGTTTTGCAAACTGGATGATTCCATTGCAAATTGGTGCTTCTGACATGGCCTTTGCTCGCATGAACAATTTCAGCTTCTGGCTGATGATTCCTGCGGCCATTACGCTGTCTTCAACGTTCTTTATGCCTGGCGGTGCGCCTGCTGCAGGTTGGACTTTGTATGCGCCCTTGACCATGCAAATGGGCCCCTCTATGGATGCGGCTATTTTTGCATTGCACATCTTGGGTGCTTCTTCCATCATGGGTTCCATCAACATCATCGTGACCATTTTGAACATGCGTGCCCCTGGCATGACGCTCATGAAGATGCCGATGTTTGTCTGGACATGGCTCATTACGGCCTTCTTGCTGATTGCTGTGATGCCTGTTTTGGCTGGCGCCATCACCATGACGCTCACAGACCGTCACTTTGGTACCACCTTCTTTAATCCTGCTGGCGGCGGCGACCCTGTCATGTACCAGCACATTTTCTGGTTCTTCGGTCACCCCGAGGTGTACATCATGATTTTGCCGGCCTTCGGCATCGTGAGCCAGATCATTCCAGCTTTTGCACGTAAGAAATTGTTTGGCTACTCCTCTATGGTTTATGCCACAGCCTCTATTGCGATTCTGTCCTTCATCGTGTGGGCACACCACATGTACACCACTGGCATGCCAGTGACTGGCCAGTTGTTCTTCATGTACGCCACCATGTTGATCTCTGTACCAACAGGCGTCAAAGTGTTCAACTGGATTGCTACCATGTGGCGTGGTTCCATGACTTTTGAAACACCAATGCTGTTTGCAGTGGGTTTCATCTTCGTGTTCACCATGGGTGGATTCACAGGTCTCATCTTGTCAATGGCCCCAATCGATTTGCAGTTGCAAGACGGTTACTACGTGGTGGCGCACTTCCACTACGTGTTGGTGGCTGGTTCTTTGTTTGCCATGTTCGCAGGTGCCTACTATTGGCTGCCTAAGTGGACGGGTGTGATGTACAAAGAGTCACGCGGCAAGTTGCACTTCTGGTGGACGCTGATTTCTTTCAACGTCACATTCTTCCCCATGCACTTCTTGGGCTTGGCAGGTATGCCACGTCGCTACGCCGACTACCCAATGCAATTCGCCGACTTCAATGCCATCGCATCTGTGGGCGCGTTCTTCTTCGGTTTTGCGCAGGTTTATTTCTTCTTGTTTATTATCTTGCCTTGCATGCTTGGCAAAGGTGAAAAAGCACCCCAGAGTCCTTGGGAAGGTGCCGAAGGTTTGGAGTGGGAAGTGCCATCACCCGCACCCCATCACACTTTTGAGACACCTCCAAAGTTGAATGCTGATGCCAACAAAGTGATCGCTTGATTCACTTTGAACATGCTCACTAACTAAAGATACAAGATGCAAACCAACTTTAAGTTGATGAGCAAGCTGCTCTTGGTTAGCTTGAGCATGTTCGCTTTTGGCTACTTGCTTGTGCCCTTGTATGAAGCTTTTTGTGAGTGGTCTGGCGTCAATGTTTTGTCGCTGGCAGAACGAGAAGCCAAAGGGTCTATGAACGGTCGGGCCACTTTGCCCGCCAATACCCAAGTTGATCTGTCTCGCAAAATAACGGTTGAGTTTGATACCAACGTTCGCGGACCTTGGCACTTTGCACCTGCCGAGCGCTCATTGCAAGTCAACCCTGGCGAGTTGGTTACCGTGATGTTTGAATTTCAAAACATTCAAGATCGCAAGATGTCTGCTCAGGCTATTCCCAGTTATGCGCCTCAGCAAGCTTCATCGCACTTCAACAAGCTTGAGTGTTTTTGTTTCAATCAGTACACATTGGCGCCAGGTGAAAAGAAACAGTGGCCTGTTACTTTTTACATCAGCCCCAAAATTTCGAAAGACGTCACCACCGTGACGCTTTCATATACCTTCTTTGAAATAGGCGCCAGCATATGAGTGATCAAATGCAAGCGCCTGTGGCAGCCAGCAAAAGCTCTTTGTTGCGTGCTTTTGTCATGGTTGCATGGTCTTTCTTTGGCATCCGAAAAGGTGCTGAACACCAACGTGATCTTTCAATGGTCACGCCCGTTCAACTCGTCATTGTTGGCGTTGTTTCGGGCTTGTTGTTTGTCATGTCTTTGGCCCTGGTGGTCTCGTTAGTCTTGAGTTAAGTAGGAGAAAACAAAATGAGTGCAAATTCGCACGGCGGCACACCCTATTACTATGTTCCCGGACCATCACGGCACCCTGCCATGGCTGCGCTGGGATTGTTTTTTGTCATCGTGGGTGCTGGCCAGTGGGTCAATTCATCCGACTGGGGCAAATACTCTTTGTTGTTGGGCATGATCATTTGGTTGACCACCTTGTACCAATGGTTTGGCGACGCCATCGATGAAAGTTTGCACAGCCAATACGGTGCCCGCATTGACAACTCCTTCCGCTGGAGCATGGGCTGGTTCATCTTCTCAGAAGTGATGTTCTTCGGTGCATTCTTTGGCGCGCTTTGGTGGGCACGTGTTCACGCAGTGCCTAACTTGGGCAACGAAGAAAATCTTTTGCTCTGGCCCGACTTCAAAGCAGCTTGGCCAAGTACGCAAGCAGGTGCCACAGCTTCTCCTGCCGGTATTATTGAAGCCTTCACCACCATGGGCCCCTTCTGGTTGCCCACCATCAATACAGCTTTGTTGTTGACATCGGGTTTAACGCTGACCATTGCGCACCACGCTTTGCGTGACAACAACCGCAGCAAAACCATCATGTACATGTGGTTGACAGTGCTGTTGGGCGTTGCGTTCTTGATCTGTCAGGGTTATGAATATGCACACGCTTATTCCGACCTCAACCTCAAGTTGTCTTCTGGTATTTTCGGTTCAACCTTCTACATGCTGACCGGCTTCCACGGCTTCCACGTGTTCTTGGGCATGTTGATGCTGTTGGTCATCACTTTGCGTCTGCAAAAAGGCCACTTCACATCCGAAAGCCATTTTGGCTTCGAAGGTGCCGCTTGGTACTGGCACTTCGTAGACGTGGTTTGGTTGGGCTTGTACGTGCTGGTTTACTGGCTCTAATTAGATACAACCATAAAAAACGCCCCTTTCAAGGGGCGTTTTTTTTACCTAACGGTGCCAAATTCAGAGGGCTGAATCCATCCCATGGCATATGAGAAGATGATGGCCACGAAAAGGGCAATAGACAAGCCAATTCGCCAAGACAAGGCTTTGGCCATGTTGGCTGCCTTGTCTTGTTTGTCGGGCCCGCCTCGAACCATGAAGACACCGGCTGCAATCAAGCTGCCAATAATGCCAATAAATACCAGTGCAATTGAAAATTTCATAAACTTATTATCCTTGGAAACCGTCAAAATTACATGAAGCCAGTTGAATCACCTCAGTCCAAAGGCCCTGGCCGCGACAAATCAGGGATGTTTTCACGAATTTGGTTTGTGATTCTCTTGGCAACTTTGCTTGTATCTGGCATTACATTTCGCATGGGCTTGTGGCAACTTGACCGTGCTCAAGTTAAAGAATCTGCCAACGATTTGACGGTAGCGCGGCAAATGGCCCCCGCCTTGCGCAACCAAGATTGGAATGTGACCGAGCTGCCCGATACTTGGCTTCAGCGCAAAGTCGATTTAGAGGGGCGGTGGTTGCACGAGTACACCATTTACCTAGACAACCGCGTACTCAAAGGCGCAACTGGCTTTTATGTTTTGACGCCTCTGCAATTGACCAATGGCCCTGTACTTTTGGTGCAACGTGGCTGGGTTCCCCGCGACCGTGTACGCAGCGATCTTTTGCCAAAGGTTCAGACGCCTGAAGGCCAAATCAAGGTTCAGGGTAAAGTGGTCATGCCGCCTTCCAAAATGATGGAACTGGGCGCCTCTGCCCCTGCAAGCGAAGGGTTTGCCGTGCTCAGGCAAAATGTGGACTTGAATGAGTTGCGCGTGCAAACCAAATTGCCCATTGTGGCAAGTGTGCTTCAAACGGGTGAACCTTCTGAAGGAATGCTACGAGATTGGCCGCAAGCCATTTCGGGTGCGGACAAAAACCGTGGCTATGCGTTTCAATGGTTCGCCCTGTCTTTTTTAACTTTATGTTTGTTCCTCTGGTTCCAAGTCTGGAAGAAAAAATCGAATGACTAAATCTCAAGATCCTCGCGACTTGAAGCCCATCGGCTTGACCGTTTACGACCTGCCTTCACCCGAAGCCAGCTCGCTAGAAGCCGCCACCAGAACCCGCAAGGGGCGTTTGTGGTTTTTCTTCTTGGTCATGATTTGTGCTGCACCTGTGGTGTTGTCCTACCTTACCTACTACGTCATTCGTCCTGAAGTCAAAACAAACCATGGTGCCTTGATCGAGCCCCAGCTGCCTTTGCCAACATGGTCTGTGACAGACCTCAAGGGGCAAACACTTCCGATCAGTCAGTTCAAAGGGCAATGGCTCATGCTGGTTGTCGCCTCTGGAAGTTGCAACGAGCAATGTGAACGGCTTTTGTATGTTCAGCGTCAAGTGCATAAATTGATGAACAAAGCAAATGATCGAATCGACAAAGTTTGGTTTGTCACCGATCAAACTGTGCCGGCTGAGCCCTTGATCAAAGCCATTGAAGGTGCCACGGTTGTCCGAGTCAATCGTGAGCAACTTGCACAGTGGTTGTATCCTTCAAGTACCACCACACTTGAAGATCATATTTATTTGATCGATCCCATGGGCAATTGGATGATGCGATTTGAATATCCAAAGGACGCCAGCATGGTGGTCGATATGAAACGAGATTTAGAGCGCTTGATGCGCGCTTCGTCTTCTTGGGACAAAGCGGGTCGTTGAAAAAATATGAAATCCAAAACTCTTGCTACATGGCTAGCTTTTTTACTCGGTCCAATCGGTGGGCATCGTTTTTACCTCATGGGGTTTCAAGACATGTTGGCTTGGTTCATGCCCATACCCACAGCTTTGGGTATGTGGGGCATCAACCGCGTTAAAGAGTTTGGTCTCGACGATCCCCTCAGCTGGGTTTTGTTGCCCATCTTGGGCTTGCACATTGCTGCTTGCTGTTTACAGGCTATTTTGTATGGCCTGTCGACGCCAGAAAAATGGAACGCACGCTTTAATCCAAGCGCAGATCCTGCGGCAGAAGCCGGCCGTAGCCACTGGGGTACAGTGTTTGGCATTATTTTCAGTTTGTTAATTGGAACCGCTGCCTTGATGTCTGCCATTGCCTACAGCACACAAAAATACTTTGAGTTGACCTTGGAGCGTCAAGCCGAAGCGGTTCAAACCAAGCCCACCCTTTGATCAAGTTCGTCACAAATCTATCAACTCTTTAACGATGAAGCAAAAGCCATGAGCCTCAAAATTGTTGTTTACTCCAAGTCTGCATGCCCTCAATGCGAGTCTGCCAAAATGCTACTCAAGACACGTTCGTTGGCTTACGAAGAAATCAAAATTGACGACGAAGCTGAGCGCATGGCTTTCTATGAAAAATGTGGGCCCGCAGTGCGCCAAATGCCACAAATCTTTATCAACGACCAGCGCGTGGGTGGGCTGGCAGGTTTGCAAGCGGCCTTGGCTCAAATCAGCCAATAAATACCAAGCCGGCCAGGTCAAACCCTAGTCGTCTTCCCTAATGCGTTCATGGCACGGGCTACCTAGAATCAGCCTAGGCTTGTGACCATCTTTTCAGGAGACAGTTTGAACGCGAACCAAATTCAAAATGCCTTGGTCCTTTGCATGATCTTGGGCTACGCTGCCACTGAAATTATCAGCCGGCGCTACAAAAATACTGTGCACGCTACTGCCAACGACACCAAGCTTGAACTCTTCATGTTCATTAGCTTGCTGGCCATCACACAGCCATTGGCCATGTTGGCCACCGCCAAGCTGGGTGCCTGGTTGGCCCCCGACTACAGAGGTATGTTGGCGGATTTGCCTTGGTGGGGCATGGTGGGCTTGTTGCTGGTGTTTGACGACATGACTCAGTATTGGTGGCATCGGCTTTCGCATTCGCCTTTGTTGTGGCCTTTGCACCGTGCGCATCACTCTGCTGCTTACATGAGCATTCGCGTTACCTTTAGAAACAACTTTTTCTACTACCTGATGATGCCGGGTTTGTGGTTTGCAGGCGCTTTGCTTTATTTAGGCGTGGGCGGTTTGGTCTATGCCCTTTACATCGTGGTTAAGTTGACTGTTATTTTGGGTGCTCACTGCGCCTGGCGTTGGGATGAGCCCTTGTACAAAATTCCGGCCTTGCGTCCGCTGATGTGGGTGCTTGAGAGAACCATCTCTACGCCTGCTACTCATTGGGCTCACCATGCCATTACGCAAAAAGATGGTGTGGGCCATTACAAAGGCAACTTTGGCAATCTGCTGTTTATATGGGACATCATTTTTGGGTCAGCGCACATTACCCAAAAATACCCAGCGCAAGTCGGTTTAAAGGATGACCAATTGTTTGGTCAAGAACACTGGTATCACCAGATGTTTTTCCCTTTGTTTCAGTCAAAGCGCGAATATAGTGCCCTTAAGTTTGGTGGCAAGATTTACACGGAAGAAGAGTAAAAAAGGGCGCCTAGCGCCCTTTTTCATCAGTGCCTTTCGTCGCGCTTTGTTGACTCTATGTTCTGCTCAAACTAGTGCAGACTTATGCAGACTTTTGCAGCTTGTCTTGCGTGTTGTGCAAAAAGTCGCTTGCGTCGTGACGCTCGTGCAGCTGAGTCTCAAGCGGGCCCATGACACGGTTGACCATGCGGCCGCGCTTGACGGCGGGACGTGCTTCAATTTCATCAGCCCAACGAATGACGTGGGTGTATTCGTGCACTTGCAAAAACTCGCCAGAATCGTAACGCTCGCCTTTGGCCAAGCTGCCATACCAAGGCCAGATGGCCATATCGGCAATGGTGTAGTCGTCACCGCCAATGAATCGATGGTCGGCCAGACGGCGATTGAGCACGTCAAGCTCGCGCTTCACTTCCATGGCGAAACGGTCAATGGCGTATTCAATTTTGATTGGGGCGTAAGCGAAGAAATGGCCAAAGCCGCCCCCTAAATAAGGTGCGCTGCCCATTTGCCACATCAACCATGACATGCATTCGGTGCGCTTGACCACATCGGTGGGCAAAAAAGCTTTGAACTTTTCAGCCAGGTAAAACAGGATAGAGCCCGATTCAAAAACGCGAATGTCTTCAGGGCCGCTGCAATCGAGCAGCGCTGGAATTTTGGAGTTGGGGTTGACGTCGACAAAGCCAGAGCTAAATTGCATGCCTTCGTTGATGCGAATCAGCCAAGCGTCGTATTCAGCGCCACGGTGACCTAATTCCAGCAACTCTTCCAACATCACAGTCACTTTGATGCCATTGGGTGTGCCCAGGGAGTAAAGCTGCAAGGGGTGTTTGCCGCGTGGCAAAGCTTGCTCGTGAGTAGCACCTGCGACGGGTCGGTTGATGTTGGCAAAACGGCCACCGTTGGCTTTTTGCCAAGTCCAAACTTTTGGGGGAACGTAAGGAGAATCAGACATGCACTACCTCATAGAAATTGAGCTTAAGCGTACACGAGAAATTGGCCGGTGCACACGAGGAAAAACACGGACTTCTTTAGGTGAAGGCAATGGCAAGCGCCGTTGTCATCAAAAATACCATGAGTGCCCAAGTCATTTTGAGGCCATAGTTTTGGCCCCCGCTGATAAAACTTAACGCAGATTTGGAAACAATGCTTGCCGCGAGTACAGCCAGAATACCCCAGCGTGCTAAGGGTGGTACTGGCACCGCGGAATCTACCAACTGGGAGACGCTGACGGCAGCTGCATGAATTTCTGCAAAACCAACGACCACGGCAGAGACGAAAGTGCCCATCTGACCGAACACAGAACCCATCCAACTGGAGATAAGGCTAATGGTGCTGATGCTGAAGGCAATCATGAGCACATGAGACATTTGAAACGCGCGCTGACTTCGCGTGATGGCAAAGTTCAGCGGAAGCTGATGTCGCTTAAAAAGTGCAATGGCCATCCCAAGCAGCGAAAGTGCACCCAGTAGAAGTGGCACTGCCACAGCTTGCAGCAGTGGCATGGAACTGGCTCCTACAACGAGCGCAAACAACATCAGAGACGCCAGGGTAGACAGCAAGGCCGAGGCACAGGCGACGCCAGTGAGGGCAGGTTCTTGCTTCGATTTCTTGCCCAAGTCCATGATGACCGCCGTTGAAGATATCAGTCCAGACAAAAGACTGGCAATGGGCATGCCCCATTGAACGCCCTTGAGGCGAATGGCCAGGTGACCCAGCATGCCCGTAAACATGATGATGACAACCACTTTCCAAACGGCAAATGGCTGCAGGGCTCCCCAAGGATCAATGGCCTGTTGTGGCAACAAAGGCAAGACAATCAAGGCCGCAGAAAACAGAATGAGGGCATCTTCCAATTCGTTTTCAGTCAATAACTCTTGACTGAATTGACGCAGTGGTTTTTTGAGAAACAAAAGAACCGCAACGGCAACGCCCAGTGCTGCTGCCAAATCGTTTGAATGAATGGCCAATCCACCCAGCAATACCGTCATCATCAAGGACACTTCACCGGTCATGCCTGGGTCTTTGGTGTAAGACTTGTAATACCCTACGCCAATCAGAATGCCAGCAATGGCCAAAGCAACACCAAAGATCATGGACCCCAAGCTAAACGCAACTGCGCCCATCAAGCCTGCCACGGTGTGTGTTCTAACACCTGCCATCATTGCACCGGGTTGATGCAGTCGTTCTCTCACAATGCCAATGAGAAAACCCACACCCATTGCAGTGAGAAAACTCAAGGTATCGTCGGGTAGGTTCATTGAAGCATCTTATGCTTCAATGTGCAGCCTGTCAGCTAAATGTGTAGCCGTCCATGGCAATGACATAACTGCTTATCCCCCTGAAGAAAGCCTTTGCACTGGCATCTTTGCCGGCCGCGCCCATGGCCACAAAAAGGGGTAACAGGTGATCTTCTGTGGGGTGAGAACGAACACCTTCAGGCGAGTGCTGACGATAGTCAATCAAATTTTGTACATGATTGCCAGTCATTTGAATTTCTACCCAGTCTGCAAAAGTTTGAACGTAGGCAGGTGTGCGCCCGCCTTGCATGGCTGCCATCCTCAGATCACCTAAGTTGTGGGTGATGTTGCCAGAACCAATGACCAAAAAGCCTTGATGCGTTAACGCTTCTAGGGCTTGTCCCATGGCCAGTGCTTGGGCGGTGCCTGCATGGCTTTGAATAGACACTGCAATGACTGGAATGTCTGCATTGGGAAACATTTGTCGCAAGGGTGTCCAAGCGCCATGGTCTAAGCCTCGTGTAGGGTTGGTGTTAACTTGGCTAAAACGTTGTTGCAGCGCTTTGACCACCTGCATTGCAGCTTCTGGGTTGCCTTTGGCAGGGTATTTGATGGCGTAAAGCGCTTCTGGAAACCCATAAAAGTCGTAGATGGTTTCAAGATCGGTGGCTGTGCTCACGGTGGGAACTTCAGTGTCCCAATGCGGGCTGACAACGATGATGGCGCGAGGTTGAGGTAAAAGCGTCGGCAAGTGCGCCATGGCGGCACCAGCCGCGCCAGGCTCGAGGGCAAAAGTGGGAGAGCCGTGAGGTACAAAGAGGGTGTTTTTAAGTGTATTCATCATTGCTGTGCACCTTGCAGAAATTCGACATCCTCTAAAATCTAAGCATATGTTAGCTTCAAAACCACAATCCCCTTCCGTTGTTGCTTTTGCAAGCCCTCAAGACATGGCGCTCAAAATTCGCCAGAAGAGTCAACTCAAGGGACGCCAAGTCGACGAGTTGTCACTGGCTGAGGTTCGTGTACTTTTACCATGGGATGATTCAACGCTGAAGCAACGCCCCGATTTGCTGATCGAGCATCTGCACAAAATCAACGACACCTACCGGGGTCTGCATGAGCGCCATCTGGTGGCATTGGCCAAGCTAATGAACATCCCTATGGCAGAGGTGTATGAGGTGGCCACGTTCTACCATCACTTTGAAGTCATTCGCGACGGCGAGTCAGCGCCAAAGTTCACGGTGCGAGTGTGTGATGGGCTGAGCTGCGACATGGCGGGTGCCGCCACATTGCTTGGCAAGTTGCAGGCATCCCTTGGCAATGACAAAGTCAAAGTGGTGGCAGCCCCTTGCATGGGCCGATGCGAACAAGCGCCCGTTGCAGTGGTGCATCAACACGAAATGGGACATGCCTCGGTAGACCAAGTGATGCAAGCTGTCCAAGCCAATGACATTGAAGCAGTAGTACCCGACCACATTGATTTCAACGCGTACATGGCAGAAGGTGGCTACGAATTGCTTCAAGCATTGGCCAAGGGTCAATCAGACACAGAAGCTGTTCTGAAAGCCATGGAAGATTCAGGCTTGCGAGGCTTGGGCGGGGCAGGGTTTCCTGCTGGCCGTAAGTGGCGCATTGTGCGCGAGCAAGTTGCCCCCCGTTTGATGGCCGTAAACATTGATGAAGGCGAGCCCGGTACCTTCAAAGACAGAACGTATTTAGAGCGGGACCCGCATCGCTTTTTAGAAGGCATGTTGATAGCAGCGCACGTGGTGGGGATCGAAGCCATCTACATTTATTTGCGCGATGAATACCATGGCTGCCGACAAATTTTGGAAACAGAACTTCTCAAGCTCCAAGCCAATCCGCCTGTTGACTTGCCCAAGATTGAGTTGCGCCGGGGCGCTGGGGCCTACATTTGCGGCGAAGAGTCGGCCATGATTGAAAGCATTGAAGGCAAGCGCGGTGAGCCGCGCATGCGGCCGCCTTACATTGCGCAGGTCGGCTTGTTTGGCAGACCCACACTGGAGCACAACTTTGAAACCCTTTACTGGGTTCGCGACATTGTGCAAAAAGGACCTGCGTGGTTCTCTGGTTACGGCCGCCACGACCGCAAAGGTTTGCGCAGTTTCAGCGTCAGTGGACGCGTGAAAAAGCCAGGCGTAAAGTTGGCGCCGGCTGGTATCACCATTGCAGAATTGATTGAAGAGTATTGCGGTGGTATGCAAGAGGGCCACCAGTTCTACGCCTACTTGCCCGGCGGTGCTTCAGGTGGCATTCTTCCCGCATCGCTCAATCATATTCCGCTCGATTTTGACACCCTGCAACCCTACGGTTGCTTTATTGGTTCGGCAGCTGTCATTGTGCTGGGTCACCAAGACTCAGCGCGCCACGCTGCGCTCAACATGATGAACTTCTTTGCACACGAAAGTTGCGGCCAATGCACGCCTTGTCGCGTGGGCACAGCCAAAGCGGTTGCGTTGATGCAAGCCCCCAAGTGGGACAACAGCACCTTGGAAGATTTGAACCAAGTGATGACCGATGCCTCCATCTGCGGTTTGGGTCAAGCAGCACCAAACCCAATACGGTCTGTTCAGAAGTATTTTCCACAGGAGATCAATTGAATGAACGCCCCTGTGTCCAAAGAATTGCTGGCGCCGCCCAGCGTTGAATTTAAGCTCAACGAGCAAACGGTGGTGGGCTTTGAAGGTGAGTCCATCCTCAATGCAGCCAAGCGCCACGGCATTGACATTCCGCACCTTTGCTACAAAGAAGGCATGCGTGCCGACGGCAATTGCCGTGCGTGTGTGGTGGAAATTAAGGGCGAAAGAACACTGGCCCCCAGTTGCTGTCGCAACGTCACGCCTGGCCTCGAGGTACTGAGCCAAAGTCTTCGCGCCAAGAAAAGCCAAGAGATGGTGTTGGAGTTGTTGCTGTCCGATATGCCTGAGCAAGGCCACAAATGGACCGAAGCAGGGCAGCATGGTGAGCTGAGTGATTGGGCGCAAGCCATGAATGTCTCCGTCAGGCCTGAACTTCAAAGCCTGCGACGCGAGCAGCCTTCTGCCGATGTCTCTCACCCTGCAATGGCCGTCAACTTAGATGCTTGTATTCAGTGCAATCGTTGTGTTCGCGCCTGCCGGGAAGAGCAAGTGAACGATGTGATCGGATACGCGCATCGCGGTGCGCACAGTCAAATTGTGTTTGACTTGCAAGACCCTATGGGCCGCAGTACTTGTGTGGCTTGTGGGGAATGTGTTCAGGCTTGCCCCACCGGCGCACTCATGCCAAAGACGCAAGTGGGCTCACAAGTGGTGGACAAGAAGGTGGACTCTGTGTGTCCATTCTGTGGCGTGGGATGCTTGCTCACCTACAACATCAAAGACAACCGCATTGTGAGCGTGGAAGGGCGCGATGGTCCCGCCAATCACAATCGCTTGTGCGTCAAGGGACGATTTGGCTTTGACTACATTCAGCATCCGCAGCGACTCACGCTGCCCCTCATTCGCAAAGCTGGCATCCCCAAGGACCCAGAAGCAATTCAACATCTGAATCGCAACGCGGCCAAGTGGTCTGATGTTTTCAGAGAAGCTACATGGGAAGAAGCTTTGACTTTTGGGGCTGGTAAATTAAAACAATTGCGCGATGCGCATGGCCCTAAATCCTTGGCAGGCTTTGGCTCCGCCAAGGGCAGCAACGAAGAAGCTTACTTGTTTCAGAAGTTGGTGCGCACAGGTTTTGGTTCCAACAACGTCGATCATTGCACGCGCTTGTGCCATGCCTCCAGTGTGTCTGCATTGCTAGAGGGTGTTGGCTCTGCTGCCGTCAGCAATCAGGTGAACGATGTTGAACATGCCGGTTTAATTTTTGTCATTGGCTCCAACCCCACCGCCAATCATCCTGTGGCCGCCACGTGGATGAAAAACGCGGCCAAGCGCGGCGCCAAAATTGTGCTGGCCGACCCCCGCGTGACCGACATTGGCAAACACGCATGGCGCACACTGCAGTTCAAGCCCGACACCGATGTGGCCATGCTCAATGCACTCATTTTCACTGTCATAGAAGAAGGTTTGGTTGATCAAGACTTTGTTCAAACACGCGCTAGCAATTACGAAGCCTTGAAGCAAAACATTCAGGGCTACAGCCCCGAAGCCATGGCACCTATTTGTGGTGTGCCTGCCGCAACACTGCGCGAAGTAGCGCGCGAGTTTGCCACCAGCAAAGGCGCGATGATTTTGTGGGGCATGGGCGTGAGCCAGCACGTGCACGGCACCGACAACGCGCGTTGCCTCATTGCGTTGGTCACGGTCACCGGACAAATTGGCAAGCCAGGTTCGGGCCTGCATCCCTTGCGCGGACAAAATAATGTGCAGGGTGCCAGCGATGCGGGTCTCATTCCCATGATGTACCCCAACTACCAGCGCGTGACCAATCCAGAGGCTCACGATTGGTTTGAAAAGTTTTGGAATACACCACTGGACAAGCAACCCGGCTATACCGTGGTAGAAATCATGCACAAGGCCTTGGCCGATGACGCTGATCCGCACAAAATTCGCGGCATGTATGTCATGGGCGAAAACCCCGCCATGAGCGATCCAGATTTGAACCATGCACGGCATGCCTTGGCATCGCTAGAACACTTGGTGGTGCAAGATATTTTCATGACCGAGACCGCATGGCTGGCTGATGTGGTGTTGCCTGCGACGGCATGGCCAGAAAAAACCGGCACTGTGACCAACACCGATCGCATGGTGCAAATGGGTCGGCAAGCTGTTGAAGCGCCTGGCCAAGCCAGAGCCGATTTGTGGATCATTCAGCAAATTGCCAAGGGCATGGGCTTGAAGTGGCAGTACGAAGGCGAGCACCATGGTGTGGCGGAGGTGTATGAGGAAATGCGCCAAGCCATGCACGAAGTGATCAGTGGTATTTCATGGGACAGATTGGTCCGAGATTCCAGCGTGACCTATCCGTGCCTCACAGAAGAAGATCCTGGTCAGCCGACGGTTTTCAAAGATCACTTTGCAACCACTGATGGCCGTGTGCATTTGGTCCCTGCAGACATCATCCCCGCCAATGAGCGTCCTGATGCGCACTATCCCTTTGTGCTGATCACAGGACGTCAGTTAGAACATTGGCACACGGGCAGCATGACGCGTCGAGCGACAGTGCTGGATGCCATTGAGCCTGAAGCCACTGCGTCGATGTGTGGTGCTGATTTGTTGGCTTTGGGGGTGAATGCTGGTGACGTCATCACCTTGGCTTCAAGACGAGGCGAAGTGTGTTTGCGCGTACGCCGGGATGATGGCACACCGCAGGGTGCAGTGTTTGTGCCATTTGCTTATTACGAAGCGGCGGCCAATCTCATGACCAACGCCGCACTCGACCCGTTTGGCAAAATTCCTGAATTCAAATATTGCGCCATTGCTGTGAAAGCGGGCGGTCAGTTATCTGAATCAGTCGGGTTTTTTCAAGCACCGGCTTGAGAGCTTGCTAATTTGTAACGCTCATGTCCCGCGCGACGTAAGTCGCAAGCGGGGCAAGTGTTGCAACCATAACCCCAGGCATGGCGGTGGGTGCGATCGCCCAAATAGCAGGTGTGCGTATCTTCTGCAATCAAAGATACCAAGGCTTGGCCTCCCAAGTTCTCGGCCATCTTCCAAGTTTGCGCTTTGTCGAGCCACATCAAGGGGGTTTCCAATACCAGGCGTGTGTCTAAGCCCAAACTCAAAGCCACCTGCAAAGCTTTGAGGGTGTCATCGCGGCAGTCGGGGTAACCGGAGTAATCGGTTTCGCACATACCGCCCACTATGTATTTGAGCTGACGTCTGTACGCAATGGTGGCGGCAAAAGTTAGAAACAACAAGTTGCGGCCAGGCACAAAGGTGTTGGGCAAGCCGTTTTGCTGCATTTCAATGGCTTTGTTTTCTGTGAGCGCAGTATTGCTAATTTGACCTAGCAGGCTGAGGTCCAGCATGTGGTCTTCACCCAGCTTGTGAGCCCACTGCGGAAACTGTTGTTTGAGGCCTTTGATAAAGTGCTCGCGGCAAGCCAGTTCAATGACGTGGCGTTGACCATATTGAAAGCCAATGGTCTCGACGCGCTCATAGCGCTCTAGTGCCCAAGCCAGGCAAGTGGCAGAGTCTTGACCACCAGAGAAAAGAACCAAGGCAGAGGCGTTAAATGGCGTCATATCAATTGACTAAGTCTGTTTTAAATATAAACAATAGCAGCTCAAGCTTTGTAGTAAACAAGCTGATGGGTGGTGGCCAAAAGCTGTTGGGTGTCACGCCAAATTTCAGCCGATTGATCGTGGTTGATTCGAGGGTGAGGTTGGTGGCTTGGTTAAAGGGGTGATCGTGATTTGACATGACTTGGGGGTGTTTCAATTTGGCAAACAGCTTAACAGGCTTAAAGTTGTCCTGCACACCAAACTATGGCTGGGAATGTGGCCAGCCAAGCCCAGAAGAACCGGTTCAAACCAAAAAACCAAAAAACCAAAAAGTGAAACAGTGCTGCTACGCTGCAAAAGGCAGCTGCCATGCGTGCGTCCAACAATGCCAGAGGTGCTAAACATTCCCACAAAATGAATGACCATGAGCCCAGCGTGGCAAGCCATGGTTTTCTTAGCAAATGACCAGGCGGTAGGGGGCCATGAATGGCGGCATTCAAGAAGATAGTCATGGCACTGCCGTTTCGCCATTCACGCCTGAGTAGCTTCACAGCACCCGACATAAAGTACGAGGTAATGGACTGCAGGGTGATGTACCAGAAGCATGCACGCCAAGCCATTTCATAGCCGACAAATGGCTGCGCAACTTGTGAAATTAAAAGACCAGTCAAAACAGCCAAGGTCATAAAATCACTGCCGCCGTTGAAAGCACCACGCCATCGAATCAGAACCGCCAAGTTGCTGGCAAATAAAAAACCAATGTTCCAAATGTTGCAAGATTGAGTTGCGACGCTTACCAGTGCCACAAGTCTTAAAAGCAGCAAGGTACTGAACGAGGCAGGTGTGAACAAAGTATCGAGCAAACGGCGCATCAAGCCGTTTGGAATGTCTTGACGTTGAATCGACCAAACCCACAAACCTTGTCCCTGCATGGCGGGCCGCATTCGCCAGTACTCCAAGGTTTGGATGCCCACACTCAAGGCAAACAGCAACTCTAGGCCGCGAATGGCTTCGGCTGTCGCTAAAAGGTAGGGCTCGTTCCAATTGAGCATCAGGTTTTGGCTTCCATGGGCGAAGTCATCATGACGTGCGTGTGAACCGTCTCGTTGGTGTTGTCCATCAGCATGCGCAGCTCAAACTGGTGGTGGGTGTGGGCTGGAAATTGCTTGCTCAAAACGCCAGACACAAAGTGCGCCACCATTTGGTAAGTGACAAAGCTTCTGGGATCGCATGCGTCGGGTGCATCGTTCAAGTCTGCCCAAAAATGGTCAATTAAATTTTGCTGAGCCAAGCCCAAATTGGTTGTGGGGTTGTGAAAAATTTTTACAAAGCTTTGTGAGCTTCGGGGGTAAAGATGGACCCAATCAGTCCAGAGGGCCTCGCCTTTGGTATTCAGCTTGGCGGCTCTTGCGTAGAGGTGCGGAACGTACCCTACAGCATGGAAAAACTTCCAATTGGGAAAAAATGAACGCAATAAAAACAGCCAAGGGCCCCGCACGATGGGGGTTTTGTAGATCAAGGTGAGCGCCAGCACCAAGAAATAGCCAATGACCCAGTAAATTGTCATGTCAAAAGAATGAGTGTTGTAACAACATGCTTGCCGTGATGGCGTTCATTCTATTCATGAATGGGGCCCTAACTGGAATGTTTCGGTTTAGGATAGCACCATGAAAATAGTGACGCTTTTACCGTGGGCCGACTGGCTGGCCATGGCTTCGTTCTTTGGCTTGTGGATTGGCTATGCTTGGTTTGCAAGGGTCAATGGCCAACGCAACATGACCCTGATTGCCACTACCAATCATTTTCGGCAATTGTGGATGTTGCAAGCCACAGCGCGTGACCCCCGCATGCTGGATGGTTTGATTACCCAGAACTTGTCGCAAACGCCCGCATTTTTTTCTTCCACCTCGATCATTATCATTGGTGGACTATTTGCACTGTTGGGCACCACAGACAAAGCCGCAGATTTGGTGCGCGAAATTCCCTTTGCGGTTCAAACGCCCTTGTTGGTGTTTGAGTTGAAGGTTTTGGTTTTGGTGGGTATTTTTGTGTACGCATTTTTCCGATTTTCTTGGTCGATGCGTCAGTACACGTTTGTGGCGTTGGTCATTGGCGCTATGCCGCCACCAGAAGATTTTGCAGAAGGCCGACAAGACCGAATCAAGTTTGCCGAACGGGCTGGCAATTTGGTCAGCGCTGCTGCAGAAACATTTAACGATGGTTTGCGTGCCTATTACTTTTCATTTGCAGCAATGGCTTGGTTTTTCTCGCCCATTGCACTTGTGATGGCAACGGCCTTGGTGGTTTTGATTTTGTACGGCCGTGAGTTTAAGTCTGATGTGCTCGAAGTTTTGAGGGATGAATCCTGAGTTTGTCATGAATATTTCATCGAAACGAAATACCATTGAAATGAGTTGACCTCAAGATCAGCTTCCAAGTCATACAAAACTTGGGAGCTGATCATGAAAGAATTGCCAAGCCCGACATTCCCTTTGTCGCCCATTTCTATGCCCAGCGGGGCGCTTCATCACAGCACTCCTGCACAAACTGCAAATCCTGCAAAATCGATCAGCAATTTACCACGCAGGTATCGCCAACACTGTGAGAGTGTTTGATGAGATACGCTAAATACGATTCTGGATCAGAAAACTATCTGGCTTCCAATGTTTGGGTTACGCGCTCAAACACGCATTTTCGATCTATCTTTATTTCTGACTTGCATCTGGGTACGCCAGGTTGCCAAGCAGAAGCGTTGTTAGAGTTTTTGAAAATTTACACATGCGACAACTTGTACTTGGTTGGTGACATTGTGGATGGTTGGCAATTAAAGCGGAAATGGTATTGGCCCCAAAGCCATAACGATGTCATTCAAAAACTTCTGCGGAAGGCGCGTAAGGGTTGCAGAGTCATTTACGTACCTGGCAATCATGACGAGTTTGGTCGCCATTTCTTAGATCACTCTTTTGGCGGTATTGAAATTCGTGAAGAGGCCGTTCACATCACTGCGGACGGAAAAATGCTTTGGGTCATTCACGGTGACTATTTTGATGGTGTGATTCAATGCGCCAAATGGCTTGCTTATGTTGGCGACAGTTTGTATGAATTCACACTTAAATTGAATCGTTATTTGAATCAATTGCGCGCCCGGTTGGGGATGCCTTACTGGTCTTTGTCTGCTTACTTGAAGTTGAAAGTAAAAAAGGCAGTGAATTTCATCTCTGACTTTGAAGTTGCTGTTGCCAATGAAGCGCGCAAACTTGGCTATCAAGGGGTTGTCTGTGGGCATATTCACCATGCTGAAATTCGAAATATTGAGGGCATGCTCTATTGCAATGATGGCGATTGGGTCGAGAGTTGCAGTGCATTGGTAGAGCATTCAGATGGTCGACTCGAAATTTTGAAATTTAACCCAAATGGAAATTCACCTGATGTCACTGAGTTGCCACGCAACACATCTGACGTGAACACCGAAGCTGAAAAATTGGTCGTTGTATGAAGTTGCTACTTGTTACAGATGCATGGATGCCGCAAGTGAATGGGGTTGTGACCACTTTGGTCGAATTGGTTCGTGAGTTGTCCAAGCTAGGTCATCAAGTCACAGTTATTCACCCCGGACTTTTCAAAACACGACCATGTCCTGGTTATGCAGGAATAGAGTTGGCTGTGAGGCCCAGAAATCAACTTGCGGCTTTGATGAACGATGCGCACTTTGATGCTGTGCATATTGCCACTGAAGGACCTTTGGGTTGGGCTGCGCGAGGCCTATGCAAACAACGTAACTGGCCATTTACAACTGCTTTTCACACGCGATTTCCGGAAGTATTGAAGGCCGCAGTGGGCATCCCGCTTTGGATTGGATACGCTTTGTTTCGCCATTTTCACAAGCCATCGGCGGGTGTGATGGTGCCAACTCAAGGCGTTTTGAATTTGCTGACAAAGCAGGGATTTCGCAACTTAAAACTCTGGACCCATGGCGTTGACACCGAGTTATTCGAGTATGCCAGTGAATGCGCTTCACATGCGCAGCTTGCAAATTTGCCAAGACCACTGAGTGTGTTTGTCGGCCGTGTTTCTTACGAGAAGAATATTGAAACTTATTTGCAAATGCCATTTGAGGGTAGCAAAGTGGTGTGTGGTGTAGGGCCCCTAGAAGCTGATCTGAAGGCCAAATATCCTGGCGTCACATGGCTTGGCCTTCTACCGCGCAAAGAATTGGCCAGTGTCTATGCTTCTGCTGATGTATTTGTTTTTCCAAGCAGAAATGAAACATTTGGTCTGGTGATGCTGGAAGCAATGGCGTGCGGTACGCCAGTAGCCGCATTTCCCGTTGATGGTCCCTTCGAAGTTTTGACAACAGAATCAGGTCAGGTGCTAGGTGGTGTGCTTCATCCCGACCTTGCCGAGGCCACGCGTCTGGCTCTGCGTATTCCACGCGAGTATGCCAGGGCTCGTTCGCATGACTTCAGCTGGACCAAAGCGTCTCAATTGTTTGTCAGTTATGTGCGAAAGATCAGTGTTTGATTGATTCGTTTCAAGTAGTGTGATGTTAAATCTACATCTGTTCGTCATCAATTTGACACAAAGTCTAGAAACAATACGTCAACTCAATTTCTTTTAGGCCTTGAGGTGTCTGCAATTGATAACAAAGGGGGTCTTCGTGCCTAGACCAAGTTCAATCGAAAAAAAACTGGCCAAACAGTCCGATGTACCCCTTCTGGACAGGGATGAAAGTATTCTTGCGTTCAATGAGCGCGTATTGGACTGGGCCAAGCGCCCCGAAGTTCCTTTATTGGAGCGCCTTCGTTATCTCTGCATTGTTTCATCTAACCTCGACGAATTTTTTGAGGTAAGGGCTGATCTTCACATGGCTGCATTCAGATCCAGCGAAGTCAAAGGCCCCTACACACAAGAGACATTTCATGGCCTCTATGCGCATGCTCGCGCAGTGGTGAATGAGCAGTATCGTTTGTACAACGATGTCTTGTTGCCCAAGTTGCAAAAACAAGGTATTCGAATCCTTTCTCATGGAGAAAGAACTGTTGCACAAAGAAAGTGGGTTGCAGAATATTTTCAAAGAGAAGTTCGGCCTTTGTTAGTCCCTGTAGGGCTTGACCCTGCCCATCCATTTCCGCAGGTGGCCAATAAATCGTTGAACTTCATTGTTCAATTGTCTGGCAAAGATGCATTTGGCAAGACCAATGACATTGCCATTGTGAAGGTGCCCAGAGTATTACCTCGCGTCATCCCTTTGCCAACTAAGGTTGCAGGTAAAACTGTTTCGGTCGTGATGCTTTCTAGCGTCATACGAGCGCACTTGACAGATTTGTTTCCAGGCCGATCCGTTACCCATTTCTCGCAGTTTCGCGTCACACGCAATTCTGATTTGTCTGTAGATGAAGAAGATGTCGAAAACCTACGTACGGCACTCAGAAAAGGTTTGCAGCATCGTCAATATGGACAAGCCTTGCGCCTGGAGGTTTCTGACAGTTGCATGTCACACCTTTCAGATTTTTTACTTAAAGAATTTGATTTGCCAGCACAAGCCTTGTTTCGAGTAGCTGGTCCAGTTAATTTGGTTCGTCTTAGCCAGCTGATTGATTTGGTAGATGAGCCAAAGTTGTTGTTCTCGCCTTATCAAGCGAGCTATCCCAAGCAGTTGACCAAAGGCTCATCTGTGATGGAGCGCATGCGTCAGGGCGATGTGTTGATTCATCAACCCTTTGAGAGCTTTGATGGTGTGCTTGCGTTCTTAAAGGAAGCGGTTGAAGATCCGCAGGTACTTGCCATTAAACAAACCATCTACCGCACTGGCAGTGATCCAGTCATGATGAACTTGTTGCGTGAGGCTGTCCGCCGAGGTAAAGAAGTTACTGCGGTCGTTGAACTAAAAGCTCGTTTTGACGAAGAGGCCAATATCAATTGGGCTGAGCAACTTGAGGCGGTTGGTGCGCAAGTCGTGTATGGGGTCGTAGGCCTCAAAACGCATGCCAAAATGCTTTTGGTAACTCGAAAAGAAGGGCGCACATTAAGGCGTTATGGTCACTTGTCGACAGGCAATTACAACCCTCGAACTGCCAAACTTTATACAGACATCAGTTACCTCACTTGTGATGTAGCCATAACCGGTGACATGGACAGGTTGTTTGTGCATCTTGCCAGTCCTTCGCGCTTAAATCGCATGAGCAAGCTGTTAACAGCGCCCTTTCACATGCAACGCAAGTTGATTGAAAAAATTGAAGCGGTTGGCCTGGCTGCTGCCAAAGGCTTGAATGGCCGAATTGTGGTGAAAATGAATGCCCTCACCGATCCAGACCTGATTCATGCGCTGATTCGGGCGGGTCAACAAGGTGCACAAATTGATTTGATTGTTCGAGGCGCATGCATGTTGCCTGCCGCCTTGCCAGGTATCACTGACAACATACGGGTTCGATCAATCATTGGCAGATTTTTAGAACACTCTAGAGTTTTCTATTTTGAAATTGGCGCCGCGCAAGAACTTTATTTGGCAAGTGCCGATTGGATGAGCCGAAACATGACGCGGAGAATTGAGCTGGCTTGGCCAGTTGTCGATCCAGTTTTACGCCGCCGCATCATTGACGAATGTCTATTGGCCTATTTATATGACACGCGCAATGCATGGACGCTTGAATCAGATGGTCAATACCACCGCGTCGAGAAGAAAGGCCACAAAGTACAAAGTGCACAGGCCTTGCTGATGCAGCAATACGCTGGTCGCCATTGATTGCATTGATCATCAAAAAATCATGGACCTCATTTTTTGGCGTCATGCCGAGGCTTTAGATCCCATCGAAGGCCAAGAAGACCTTTTGCGCGAGTTGACGCCAAAGGGTGAAAAGCAGGCAAGTAAAGTTGGATCTTGGTTAGACCGTCAACTGCCTGAAGGTGTTCGTGTGATGTGCAGTCCAGCTACACGTGCCGAACAAACAGTTCGCGCTTTAGGTCGCAAATACAAATTGAAGTCGGATTTATTGCCTGACGCTTCTGCCACTGATTTGTTGGAAGCTGTTGGCTGGCCCCATTCAAAGATGTCTGTTGTGGTTGTGGGCCATCAACCTGTCATTGGGCAGTGTGTGGCCTATTTGTTAGGCATGCCTAATCAAAGTTTATCTGTCCGAAAAGGGGCAGTGTGGTGGCTTCGGAGCCGAATCCGCGAAGGACAGCCTCAAACAGTTGTTGTGTCAGTTCAGACGCCTGAGCTGATTTGAAAGCTTACTTGCCAGTTTGATTTAAGCCAAGCATCACACTCTTCTTGAAGTAGATGCACAGACTGCGGCCAAAGCTGTGACCAAGATTTGGTGCATTGAATGGCAAATTCTGTGCTTTGAGTTGACTGCTGGAAGCTAAACCCTTGCAGGTCGGGTTCACGTCGGGCATGGCAAAGAATGGCTGCCAGTCTTAGACTAATCAATTGGCAGACAAATTCGTGATCACGCAACTCTGGTTCCAATTTTTTGAGTTTGCCACGGTGACCCAGAATCAATTGACTGAGCCTGTGAAGCTCTGGCATTGAAAATCCAGTCAAGTCGGCATTGTCCAAAATGTAGGCACCATGCTTGTGAAAATCACTATGAGAAATTCGTGTACCAATTTCAAGCAATTGAGCCGCCCACGATAATTTATTTTCAAGTTGTACCAGTCGACTGGCTTTTTTGTTGAGATTAGGTTGCAAATTTTGGAACAGCCACAATGCGGTCCTTTTGACTCTGTCTGCATGCGCCAAATCAACTGCAAAACGACTGGCCAAAGCGGTCACCATGGTGCCGCGTAGGTCGGTGTTGTCATGGTTCTCTAAGCGGCCCAGCAAATCTTGCAAAACGCCTTGTCTTAGCGCGCCTTGTGCCGTGTGCATTTCTTCTATGCCTAACAAATCAAACAGCGCGTACAAAATAGACAAGCCACCCCCAATCACGGGTTTTCTGTCTTCTTTGACCCCCTCCAATTTAAAGCTGTCAACATGCCCCGCTTTAATTAGTTTGTCCTTGAGCCAATCTAGTCCATCACGTGTAATGATTCCGATGGACCAACCTGCGGCGTTTAGAACGTCTGCTACAGCACCAACAGTGCCTGAGGTGCCATACGCTGTATCCCATGCATTGCGCGGGTACAAACTGAGTGCTTCATCGAGTACCGCCTTGGCTGCGATTTCTGCTTTTGAAAATGCTGCGCTATTGAAATAGCCATTCGCAAAATATTTCATGGACCACTTCACGCTGCCTACGCGATAAGACTCCATGGTGTGGGGCTTGTAGGCTTTGCCTAGGATCATTTCCGTTGAACGTCCACCAATGTCAATGACCAGACGTTTTTCGTTAGATTGCGGCAGACTGTGGGCTGCACCCAAATAAATTAAGCGCGCTTCTTCCTTGCCTGAAATGACCTCGATTGGAAATCCCAAGATGGTTGTTGCTTGAATGAGAAAGATTTCCCTGTTGCGAGCTTCACGCAATGTTTGAGTGGCCACAGCCCGAACAAATTCTGGTTCGAACCCCGCCAATCGCTCGGCAAAGCGTGCCAAGCAATCCCAGCCCCTTTGCATCGCCTCTTTGGACAACATGCGCTCTGAGTCCAAACCGTTGCCTTGCCTTACTGTTTCTTTGAGGTAGTCCACGCGACGAATGTGGCCGTCTTCAAAAACCCCGATTTCGAGGCGAAAGCTGTTAGAGCCTAAATCGACGGCTGCGACAAGTTGTCCGTTTTGCATGGAGGAGTACTGCGAATGGGGTCTGAAAGGAGAAGTAACATTCTGTGTCTATTTTTTGTCATTTTGATGACATCACTGAAAATGTGAATAAAAACATAGGTTTTTCTTTAAATTTCAATCGAGAATTAAGAAAGAAATAAGAGAATTTGACATGAATTTGTCACAATCGACCACTAAAGTTGGCTGGTGACAGATAGGCCATAGGGGCTCATCAGGTCATTTATCTCTGAGTTTCAACCTCTGAATCAAGGATTCAACATGCTAAAGATCAAAACTTGGGTAGCCGCATTGGGCTTCTCCGTGCTGTCCGTATCGGCCATGTCAGCCGAAATTACGGGCGCTGGTGCTACTTTCCCCTTCCCAATTTATGCAAAGTGGGCTGAGGCCTACAAAGCCAAAACCGGCGACAGCATGAATTACCAATCCATCGGTTCCTCTGGTGGTATCAAGCAAATTAAAGCCAAAACAGTTGATTTTGGCGCTACCGATGCCCCCGTCAGCTTCGCAGATTTGGAAAAAGATGGCTTAGTGCAATTTCCAGCCATCATTGGCGGTGTGGTGCCTGTTGTCAACGTTGAAGGCATCAAGCCTGGTCAATTGAAGTTGAGCGGTGATTTGTTGGCCGATGTGTTTGCAGGCGTCATTGCCAAATGGAATGACAAGCGCATTGCCGACCTGAACCCCGGCGTTGCATTACCCGATGCTGCCATCACAGTGGTGCACCGTGCAGACGGCTCTGGCACCACAGCCGTGTTTACAGACTACTTGGCCAAAGTCAATGCCAATTGGAAATCAACAGTTGGCGCTGGCGCAGCAGTTAAGTGGCCAGCCGCATCTTCTGTGGGTGGCAAGGGCAACGAAGGTGTGGCAGCCAACGTGAGCCGCATTAAAAATTCAATTGGCTATGTTGAATATGCTTACGCCAAGAAAAACAACATGTCACACATCAACCTGCGCAACCAAGCGGGTCAATTTGTGGCACCTGATGATGAAACCTTTGCTGCGGCATCTGCCAGCACAGACTGGTCTAAAGTCCCGGGCATGGCCATTTATTTGACCAATGCACCAGGTGCTAAGTCTTGGCCTATTACTGGTGCTTCTTTCATCTTGATGTACAAAGATCCAGCCAAAAAGGCCAACTCTGCTGAAGTTCTGAAGTTCTTTGACTTTGCTTTCAAAGAAGGCAAGAAAATGGCAGCTGATTTGGAATACGTGCCCATGCCCGACGCGACGACCGATTTCATTCGTAAAAACGTTTGGAACAAAATCAACGTTAAATAAAGTGCACGTTTAAATTTGCACACTTCTAGAAGTTAGACATGAACAATGCAGACGATTTGATGACCTCGCACCGCCAGAGCGTATTGCGCTGGCAGCGGTGGCAAGACTTTTTCTTTGAGAAAACCACTTTGGTTTTTGCCTTGTCCACCTTGGTGGCATTGACGGGCATCATCGTCTCATTGTTTGTCAGCTCCTTACCGGTCTTGCAAACTTTTGGTTTGAAATTCTTTTACACCATCGAATGGGACATCATCAATTCTGAGTTTGGTGGATTGATTGCTATTTTTGGCACAGTGGTCACCGCTGCGATTGCCATTGTGATTGCGTTGCCCCTGAGTTTCGGCATCGCTGTATTTCTAACTGAAACCTGTCCCATGCGATTGCGCCGCCCTTTGGGTACAGCTATCGAGCTGTTGGCGGCAGTGCCTTCCATCATTTACGGCATGTTTGGCTTGTTTGTCTTTGCACCATTATTTGCCGAGTACGTTCAACCTGCATTGGCGGCAAGCCTTGGCCAAATACCTGTCATTGGTATCCTCTTTACAGGCGCTTTCAATGGCATTGGAATTTTGGCAGCAGGTCTTATTTTGGCCATGATGATTCTGCCGTTCATCGCCTCAGTGATGCGTGATGTGTTCGAAATTGTGCCTCCCATCTTGAAAGAATCAGCCTATGGTATTGGCTGTACAACATGGGAAGTGGTTACAAAAATTGTGCTGCCCTACACCAAGACTGGTGTTGTAGGGGGCGTCATGCTAGGTTTAGGGCGCGCGTTGGGCGAAACCATGGCTGTCACATTTGTCATTGGCAATGCGCACAAGTTGTCGCCTTCGTTGTTCTCTCCAGGCAACTCCATTGCCTCTACTTTGGCCAATGAATTTGGCGAGGCAGAGCCTGGTCTGCATTACTCATCTTTGTTTGCGCTGGCACTTGCATTGTTTGTGATTACGCTGGTCGTTTTATCCTTGGCCAAGTGGATGTTGATGCGCGCTGAAGCCAAGAAAGGACTCAAGACATGAGCAACATGGATCCCAGCATTTACGCAAAACGCAAACGTGTCAACTTCATTGGCATGTTGCTCTCCATGACTGCGATGGCGGTCGGATTGAGCTTTTTGCTTTGGATTTTGAGCATTTTGTTGATGAAGGGTTTTTCGGCATTGGATGTCTCAATGTTCCTCGAAAGCACGCCAGCACCTGGATCTGAGGGGGGTGGTTTGGCCAACGCCATTGTGGGCAGTTTGATGATTGTGTTGTCTTGCTCACTCATCAGCACACCCATTGGGGTGTTGGCAGGTGTTCACTTGTCAGAATATGGTGATCGCAGTCGCCTGGCTTCTATCACCCGATTTGTCAACGACATCATGCTTTCAGCACCTTCTATCGTGATTGGCTTGTTTGTGTATGCCATGGTGGTTGTACCCAGCAAGCATTTTTCGGGTTGGGCTGGCACCGTGGCACTTTCTTTGATTGCCATTCCAGTGGTCGTCCGCACAACAGAAAATATGCTCAAGTTGGTCCCTGTCAGTCTGCGTGAGGCGGCCTTTGCATTGGGTGCGCCGAAGTGGAAAGTGTCTACGTCTGTCGTTTTGAAAGCAGCCCGCAGTGGTGTCATCACCGGACTGTTGCTGGCTTTAGCACGTGTGAGTGGTGAGACCGCGCCGCTTCTGTTTACAGCGCTGAACAATCAATTCTTCAACATGGACATGACCAAGCCCATGGCCAATTTGCCTGTGGTTATTTTCCAATTTGCCATGAGCCCCTACGAAAACTGGGTCAACTTGGCATGGGGTGGTGCTTTGTTGATCACCTTAACAGTGCTCGCCTTGAACATCATCGCCCGCGTTGTGTTTCGCGAAAAAGTAGCGTCTTAAAATCAATTATTCAACATGAATTCAATACCAGAAACCAAAGAAACCATCTTGGAAGTTCGCGACTTGAACTTCTATTACGGTGCATTTCAAGGCCTGAAGCACATTAATTTGAACATCCAGAAGAACACCGTCACGGCGTTCATTGGACCCTCAGGTTGTGGTAAGTCTACTTTGCTGCGCACACTCAACCGCATGTACGATCTTTACCCCGGGCAGCGTGCAGAGGGTGAAATCTTGTTTGATGGCAAAAACATCTTGGACCCCAAGCAAGACTTGAACCTTTTGCGCTCGCGCATTGGCATGGTGTTTCAAAAACCAACGCCTTTCCCTATGTCCATTTACGACAACATCGCTTTTGGTGTTCGCTTGTACGAAAAGCTCTCGCGAAGCGACATGGACGACCGAGTGGAGTGGGCCTTGCAAAAGGCAGCCATTTGGGAAGAGGTTAAAAACAAACTCAACCAAAGTGGTTTGTCTTTGTCGGGTGGCCAGCAACAACGTCTGTGTATTGCACGCGGCATTGCCGTCAAGCCCTCTATTTTGTTGCTTGATGAACCCACGTCTGCGCTTGATCCCATTTCAACAGGCAAAGTTGAAGAATTGGTGCACACCTTAAAGAGTGAATACACCGTTGTCATCGTGACACACAACATGCAGCAAGCGGCGCGTGTGTCCGATTACACCGCTTATATGTATTTGGGTGAAATGATGGAGTTTGGTGAAACTGATCAAATTTTCATGAAGCCCGCTCGCCAAGAAACAGAAGATTACATTACCGGCCGTTTCGGCTAATCAGGAGACCCCAAAATGGATAAGCACATATCAAGTCAATTTGACAACGAGTTGGGCAGTGTCTCCAGCCGAGTCCTCGAATTGGGTGGTTTGGTTGAGTCGCAAATTCGGCATGCTGTCTTTGCATTGTCTCAATTCAGCAATGAAGTGGCCGATCAAGTGATCGCGACTGAATCTCAAGTCAACTCCATGGAAGTCGAAATCGATCGCGATTTGTCTTCTATCATTGCCCGTCGCCAACCCACAGCACGCGATTTACGCTTGTTGATTGCAATTTCCAAAATTACGGCCAACTTGGAACGGGTAGGCGATGAAGCCGAAAAAATCGCTCGCATGGTGAAGGCCATTGGTGCTAGCGGCAATGCCAGGTATTTGCCTTCCTCTGAACTTCGCATTGCCTCCGATTTGGCCTCAGCTTTGTTGCGCAAAGCGCTAGATTCATTTGCTCGTCTCGACGTCACAGAAGCTGTCAGCATTCTCAAAGAAGACGATTTGATCGACGCAGAGTTTGATGGGTTTGTGCGAAAACTGGTCACCTACATGATGGAAGACCCCCGCACAATCTCCGCCAGCTTAGATTTGCTTTTCATTGCCAAAGCCATTGAACGCATTGGTGATCATGCCAAGAACATTGCGGAGTTCATCATTTACGTTGTGAAGGGCGCTGATGTCCGACACATCGCTTTGGCTGATGTGGAGTCTGCCGTTAAATGAGAAACCTGCCGCGCGTTCTAATCGTTGAAGATGAGCCAGCTATTGCTGAGTTGATCGCCGTGAATTTGCGGCACAACGGTTTCCAGCCTTTTTGGGCCATGGACGGGCTGACTGCTCAAAAAGAATTGGACGACGTACTGCCCGACGTGATCTTGTTGGATTGGATGTTGCCAGGAGACAGTGGTCTGAGTTTGTCAAAAAAATGGCGAAGTCATGCACGCACCAAAGACATTCCCATCATCATGCTGACCGCCAGAAGCGAAGAGTCTGATCGTGTAGCTGGTTTGGATTCTGGTGCTGACGACTACATTGTCAAACCGTTTTCTACCAAAGAATTGTTGGCACGTATTCGTGCCGTGCTTAGAAGACGTTCGCCCGAGCAGTCGGGTGGTCGAATTCAAATGGGCGATCTGATTTTGGATGCAGACACGCATCGCGTGAGCTTTCAGGACCAGTTGTTGAAGTTGGGCCCAACAGAGTTCAAATTACTGCAATACTTCATGACGCACAAAGAGCGTGTTCACAGTCGCGGTCAGTTATTGGACCGTGTTTGGGGTGATCATGTTTTCATAGAAGAAAGAACGGTTGATGTGCACGTCAAACGTTTGCGAGAGGCCTTAGGTGCTGCGGGTGCCATGGTAGAAACTGTGAGAGGCGCAGGTTATCGCTTCACTGAATTAACGGCCACTTCTGCCACTGCGTCTGGCAATTTAAATTAAGTCAATTCATGGCGCCTCGGTTTTTTGGTTTGATTTTTTGGATGGTGGTCACGGCAGCCATGGGGGCCTGGTACGCACAGTTCGTGGGTGCTTTGGTGGGTGTCTTGGCCTTTGCCCTGTTCACCATATTCAAAGATTTATGGCGAGGCGAAAAAATTTCTCGCTGGCTGCGACACAACACCGTACAAGAACCACCCGTCTTGGGGGGTATTTGGGGTGACTTGATTGATCGATTGCGAAGAATTCTGAACGATCAAAAAAAATTGACCGAAGCACACCAGCAAAAGCTTCAAGATTTTTTATCAGCCATTCAAGCATCGCCTAATGGCGTGGTGTTGCTCGATCCAGAGGGTCGCATTGAGTGGTGCAACCAAACAGCGGCTCAGCATCTGGGCTTTGACACCAAACGTGATCTGATGCAGCACGTGGTTCATTTGGTTCGAGACCCAGTCTTTAAAAAATATTATGCACAATCATCTCACTCAGGTGAAGCCATCATTGAGGGACGGACTTCAAGCTTGGCACACAACGTCAAATTGTCCGTGCAGCTGCATGCCTACGGCGATAACCGTCAATTGCTATTGTCTCGCGATGTGACAGCTTTGGCGCAAGCCGATGCCATGCGCCGAGATTTTGTGGCCAATGTGTCACATGAAATTCGAACTCCTCTGACAGTACTGAGTGGATTCATTGAGACCTTGCAGACCTTAGACTTGTCTTCCGAAGACCGTGTCAAATTCTTGGAGCTCATGGCCACTCAAGCTGGGCGAATGCAGGGGCTTGTCAGCGACCTTCTGACGCTTTCTCAATTGGAAGGCAGTCCATTGCCACAAATGATGGAGAAATTTAGCTTACAAGAACTCATGGGGCCTGCAGAAGCAGAAGCCAGGGCTTTGTCTATCGCCAATACCAAGGGCAAGAGTCGATCACAGATTCTCAAATTTGAAGTTCCTTCTTCTTTGTCTTTGATCGGCGCTCGACATGAAATTTACAGTGCGGTGTCTAATTTGGTGAACAACGCGGTTCGATATACGCCAAGCGATGGTGCTGTCAATTGCACATGGACCCAATTGCCCGATCAGCGTTTGCAATTTTCTGTACAAGACTCAGGGCCTGGTATTGCGCCCGAGCACCTACCACGGTTGACCGAGCGTTTTTATCGAGTGGATCGAAGCCGGTCCAGAGAGTCGGGTGGAACTGGCTTGGGTTTGGCCATTGCCAAGCATGTGATGCAACGCCACGGCGGAGAACTCCGCATTGAGAGTGAAGTTGGTAAGGGCTCTAAGTTCTCGCTGGTTTTTCCTGCATCGCGTTGTGTTTGATTTGTCTTCTTCTGTTTAGAATTTGGGTCATGCATGTCATGACCTTTTTTTTATTCACAGGCTTGTCCCTCAATGTGATGGCTTGGAATCCCTTTGCTGGACAAGCATACGAAGAAGTTGCATTGACTAAAGCAGAGTTGCAAAAGGTCACCATCAATGCAGGATGGGCAAAGGACGATGCACAAAATTTGATCTTTGAAGTTAACAACGGCCTGAAGGGACCCATTCAATGTGGATCAGCGACAGCAGAGTTATTGGACGGCAAATCTCTCAGCAAACAATTTGTGCCCAAATTTCCTATTCCCTCTCAGTCACAACGTAATGCCAGCATGGTTGTTTTAAAGGGTACTTTGAAGTCTTACGCTTTGAGCTGCAGTTGCTACAAGAAAAAAGGCAGTGACTTATGTGTCAACCCTTTGAAAGCTTCATGAAATTTAGAAGTCAATCCAAGATTTCGTAGCGATGAGTTGTCGTTTTTTTTCGGCCATAACCTAGGGTTCGTCATAAATATTTAACTGGATGTCGTCAAAGTGCGCCTATAGATTTTTTTTCTAACAGGAGCTCTCCATGCCAATTCATGACGACGACAACTTCAACAACTCAAACAACCCACACTTTCAAGAGGTATTGACCGAGGCCTTGAAAAATCCAGCACGCCGCAATATGTTGCGGGGTGGTATGGGCCTTGCTGCTATGTTTGCATTGCCCATGCTTCCGGGATGTGGTGGTGTGACATCACCTTCAATTGCAGAACTGCCTAGTTCCAACTTGCTGGGTTTCAATGCCGTGACCAAAAGCATTTTGGATCAAGTGGTTGTGCCTGCAGGCTATAGCGTCAAAGTGTTGCACGCCACTGGCGATCGCCTGACCAGCAACGTGACGCAGTATTCCAACCAAGGTTTGGAAACTGACGATTGGAACGAGCGTGTGGGTGATCACCACGACGGCATGGACATTTTCTACATCGATGCCAATGGCCGTTACGCCACCAAAGCCACATCTAGAGCGGTTTTGGCTGTGAACCACGAAAGTTCTGCTGATTCACATTTCTTGCACCCTAAAGGCCAAACTTCTGGCGGCGTCAATGGCAAGAAATTCAGCCAATTTGGCGACTGGGATGCCAAAGCACGTCCTGGTTTGGAAGTGCTGAAAGAGATCAATTTGCATGGCATTTCTATTGCCGAAATTTCTTTGGATTCTGCCGGCAAGCCCACAGGCTACATCATCGACTCACCCTTGAATCGCCGCATCACGCCACAAACTTTGGCCGACGTTCAAGGACCCGCAGCACACCTCAGCGCCATTCGTGCCATGTTCGTAACACGCTTCGACACCACGGGTGCAACATCACGTGGCACCTTGAACAACTGTGGCCATGGCATCACGCCTTGGGGCACCTACTTAGGTTGTGAAGAAAACTGGGCCGCTTATTGGAATATGCCTGCAGGTTCTACTTTGCCCGACGCCAAAATCATTGCCTCACGCAAGCGTTACGGTGTTAGCAGTGCGGCTTTGTCCAGCACGGCCACTGCGGGTTCTGGCCAAGGTTGGTACACCCCCACCGACATGGAAGACACTGACTTCCGTTTCTCTCGTTGGAACGTTGCAGCCGTGGGCGCCAATGCGGCCGCCGACTTCCGTCAAGAGCCACATACCTTCGGCTACATCTTGGAAGTGGATCCTTTGAATCCAGCATCACGCCCTGCCAAGCGTACAGCCTTAGGTCGTTTTGCACACGAAGCTGCAGTCTGCGGTATTCCAGTGGTGGGCAAGCCTTTGGCCTTTTACATGGGTTGCGACAGCCGCAACGAATACATCTACAAATTTGTCTCTGCCGCCAACTGGGATGCAGCTGACATTGGTGGCGGCATGGCTGCTGGCAACAAATACCTGAACGAAGGCAAGTTGTATGTGGCCAAGTTCAACAGCACGGGTGCTGGTGAGTGGATTGAGTTGAACATCAGCAATCCTTTGATCACTTCTTACGCTGGCGCTGCTGGTTTCACATTCACCAACCAAGCTGAGATTTACGTTCATACACGTTTGGCTGCTGATGCAGTTGGCGCTACTAAAATGGACCGCCCTGAATGGGGTGCTGTGAACCCTGCCAATGGCGAAATTTATTTTGCTTTGACCAACAACAGCGCTGCCAACCGCACGCCTGCTACAACGGACGGTGCCAACCCACGTTCTTACAACGATGCCGACGGCAAAAAAGGTTCTGGCAACCCCAATGGCCACATCATCCGTTTCAAAGAGCAAGACAACCTGGGCACAGCCCTTGGTTTCAAGTGGGACATCTATGTGTTTGGTGCAGAAGAAGACATGCCTTCTAACGTGAACTTGTCCAAATTGACTGCCAACAACAGTTTTTCTTCACCCGACGGTTTGTGGTTCAGCAAGTCCACAGGCATTTGCTGGATTCAAACAGACGACGGCGCCTTTACTGACGAAACCAACTGCATGTTGTTGGCTTCTGTGCCTGGCACCGTGGGCGACGGCGGTGAGTTCTATGTGGACAATGAGTTGACCTCAGGCACATCAACCACCAAAGGCGTCACCAAGACCTTCATTGGTGGCGTTTTGGGTGAGTCACGTTTGCGTCGCTTCTTGGTGGCACCTAAGGGCGCTGAAGTGACGGGTTTGACGGAATCAGCAGACGGCAAAGTGATGTTCGTCAACATTCAGCACCCTGGAGAAAACACACCGGCTTTTGGCAAGGCTGATGCTTTGACGCTTGAGAGCACATGGCCAGGCAACGGTGGTGGCCTCAGCGGTGCATACGGTCCTGCTGGCCGTCCCCGTTCTGCCACTTTGGTCATTACCAAAAACGACGGCGGCAAAATCGGTCTGTAAATCGATTCATTCCGTCGGTATCATCTGAGGTGAGCGGTCTATTGAACCGCTCACCTTTATTTATGTTGAAAACTGAATTTGCACCCACTGGTACTTTGCGTGCCGCCATCAACTTAGGCAACCCCATTTTGGCCAACAAGGATGCCAGTGGCCAGCCCTTTGGTGTGTCCATTGACCTGGCCACTGAGCTTGCCAAGCGGCTAGGCCTGCCACTGAGTTTGGTGGTGTTTGACGCCGCAGGCAAATCGGTTGATGCTGTGACCCAGCAAGTGGCCGATTTTGGTTTCTTTGCCATCGATCCAGTGCGAGGGCAAGGCATTTCATTCACCGCACCCTACGTACTCATTGAGGGCAGCTATTTGGTCTCAACAGATTCACCACTGATGCGCAATGAAGAGGTCGATGCCAAAGGCATTCGCATTGCAGTAGGCAAGGGGAGTGCATACGACTTGTACCTCACCCGTGAAATTAAACATGCCCAGATTCAACGCGCACCTACATCGCCCACCACCGTCGACTTCTTTGTTTCGGAAAAATTAGAGGTGGCTGCCGGGGTTAAACAGCAGTTAGAAATGGATGCTCAGCGCTTGCCCAATCTGCGTTTGTTGCCGGGACGCTTTATGGTCATAGAACAGGCCATGGGCTTGCCCAAAACTCGAAGCCCAGAAGCCCAAGCTTTTTTGAGAGACTTTGTGGAAGACGTCAAAACCAGTGGATTTGTGGCGCAGTCTTTGGCCCATCATCATATTCAAGGTGCGGCCGTAGCACCGGCCATGTCAAGCTAAATAAGTGGCACGCAGTTTGTCTAAAGCTGCCGGCGACAATTTGAGCTGTTGACTCAGGTAGTTGTGCATGCCGCCATGATCTTGCTGAATCACGTCTAAGGAAGATTGCAGAAAACTTGCCTGTACTTCCCAGACAATTTTGAGCACGTCAGGCGACAAATTGCTGGCACCTGCGCTGTTGCGTTTGTAGAGTTGGTTGGTTAACAGGTAGTCTTGCCAGATGTCTTTTTCAGAGACGCCCAAGGCTGACAAAATCAGTGCTGCCGCCAAGCCTGTTCTGTCTTTGCCGGCGGTGCAATGAAACAGCAGTGGCTCGGGTTTGGTCAACATGTGATCAAACAATTCTGCAAATCGATGCGAGTCAGATTTGACAAAGTCACGGTAGGTGGTTTGCATTGCGTCCAGCGCATCTGCAGCAGACAAAGGCTTACCGCTTAAGTGCTGGGCTTGCAAGCGTTGCACCACAGTGGGTTCAATGCTGAGGCTGTGACGTTGAATGCCAGGCCATTGATAGGGCTGCGATTGGCTCTCTGCAACGCCTCTGAAATCAAAGGTGCGCCCAATTTCCAAAGTCTTTAATTGGCGAAGATCGTTTTCATCCAGTGACGCAAGGTGATCTGATCTGAAAATTTTTCGCCACTGAACAGGCCTTCCCTCATGGCCCATATAGCCACCAAGGTCACGAAAATTAGTGGCACCTGTTAAGGGGATATGCCGTTTGGAAAGGTCTGATGGGTTGTGAGTCAACATGGCTTTGATGTTAACGTGATTTGCTTTAAATGATTTTGCCCATGCGCATAAAGTTTCGGGTGACGCTGATTAAAACCAGCAACATGCCGAGCAAGGCAAACTCAGCGCTGATTTCACTCATGGCACGTTTTTCAAATCGAAGCTTGTAGCCTAATTTGTCATAGACATTTTTAAGGCCTTCGGTGCTGTCTGCCCTGAAGTAATCGCCTTGTGTCACACCAGATACTTTTTTGAGGGCTTCGTCTTCCAATTTGACCCTCATGCTGCGGCCTTGCATGTGAACCACATCACCTTCTGCGGTGCCAATGCCTACGGTGTAAATCTTCACCTCATGCTTGGCAGCTAATTCGGCCATTTTGAGCAAGTCCGGCCCCATGTTGCTCTGACCATCGCTCATCAAGACGATGGCCATGTTTTTACCGCGACTTGCTGAAGCTTCGGGTTGTTTAGCGGCTTGATTTTGTGCGTCCAAGGATTGACCTGCGTTGATTGGTTTTTTACTGACGCCCATGTCGGATGCTTCGTTGATGATTTTTTGTGCGTCAATGCCAGAGCCTGGCAAAAGTGCTTCTAACGAAACCAAAACACCTGTGCCCAATGCCGAGCCGTATTGAAGCGGCAAATAGTCCAAGGCTTTCAGCAGCGCATCGCGTTCTTCAGTGGGCGCTTGTACCAAGGCAGCTGTGCCTGCTGCCGTGACCAAACCGACCCTAAGGCTACTTGGTTTGTCTTGAATAAATTGTTTTGCAGCCTGCTGCGCCGCTTCTATGCGCGAGGGTTTTAAATCTTTGGCACGCATGCTGCCAGATGTGTCTAGCACCAGCATCACGGTGGCTTCGCGCAAAGGTGTCATCAAGACGGTTTGCGGCCTTGCCAAAGCTGCGCAAAGTAGCAGCAGACCCAAGCATAAAACCAGCGGCGGTATTGTTTTGGTTTTGTAGCTGTAAAGAAAAGCAAAGAGCGGCACGACCAAGCATGCGTACAACATGACGGGCCACAAAAATTGGAGGGAGCTTAAATCAGGCACGCCACACCCTGCGCTTTCTCAATTCCGAAAATCGCAGCAAAGCACTTGCCAAATCGTCGCTGGTAGACAACTCTAGTGCATCTACACCTGCTTGAGCAAAACACAAGGCCAATTGTGCCTCTCGCTCTTCAACCAATTGCGCATAACGGTTTCTGAATTTGACATTGGCCGTGTCTACCAACAACTGTTGTGCGGTTTCAGAGTCTTGAAGCAACATCAAGCCTGCATTGGGCAAATTCATTTCAGCAGGGTCAAACAGGCGTGCAGCCACGGTGTCGTGTCTGCGGCCCAGCGCACTGAGTTCGGACGACCAATTAAAGTGCCCCATAAAGTCAGACACCACGAAGACACTTGATCGACGTTTGAGCAGGCCATTGGCTTGGGCAAGCCATTCATGCAATGGCGTTTGGTGCGTTTGCTGGGTTTGCGGTGAGGTTTCTAGAACATGCAACACATGAAGCAAATGCCGTCGACCCATGCGTGCAGGAATGTGTTTGAAACCATCGGGCTCAGCGGGGTTCAAAATCAAGGCACCAATGCGATTACCACGCTTCATGAGCAACTTGGCCATGACGCCTACAAAGTTCATCATCACTTGCCGTTTGGTTTGGTCTGCACTGCCAAAGTCCATCGAGCCACTGACGTCCAACAAAAACCACGCGCTGATTTCACGGTCTTCTTGGTGCTCGCGCACAAAGGGTGTTTGCATGCGCGCGGTGACATTCCAGTCGATGTGCCTGACATCGTCATGGGCTTGGTATTCGCGCAGGTCGGCCAGCTCCAAGCCCGAACCTCTGAACAAGGTTTTGTGATCGCCTTGCAACAAGCCGTCAAGACGGCGCAATACCGTCCACTCCAGTTGCTGAAGCAATGCCTCAGCGGACATGCGCTTCCAATGGCTGATCGGGCATGGGCACGGCTTTCATGATCTCTTGAATGATAGCGTCTGCAGTTTTGCCTTCGGCCAATGCGGTGTATGACAAAACCAGTCGATGCCTGAGGATGTCGGGAACCAAATCGGCCAAGTCTTGGGGCAACGCATAGTCGCGACCCCGAAGCAAGGCCAAAGCACGAGCGCCTTCAATGAGACCAATGCTGGCGCGGGGGCTGGCGCCGAAGCTAATCAACCCTGCCATAGATTCAAGGCCGTAGCGTGCAGGAAAGCGTGTGGCAGAAATCAATTTAACGGCATAGTGAATAAGACTAGGGTCGACATAGCAATGCCGACACTGCACTTGCAGGGCTTTTAGATCTTCAGGGCTGACCACACCAGTAACTTGTGCGCCACCTGCAATGACTCTTTGCACAATGACAAACTCATCGTCTTCACTGGGGTAGTCGATCAAGACCTTCATCATGAATCGGTCTACTTGCGCTTCAGGCAAGGGGTAGGTGCCTTCTGTTTCAATGGGGTTTTGGGTGGCCATGACCAAGAAGGGAGAAGGCACGCGATGCGTTTGGCCTGCAATGGTGACTTGCCGCTCTTGCATCACTTCAAGCAATGCACTTTGTACCTTGGCCGGTGCGCGGTTAATTTCATCGGCCAACAACAAGTTGGCAAACACTGGCCCCAACACAGTGCTGAATTCGCTGGTTTGCTGGTTGAAGATGCGTGTGCCCACCAGATCGGCGGGCAACAAATCGGGTGTGAATTGAATGCGGCTGAAACTGCCGTTGAGGGTTTTGGCCAAAGTATTCACAGTCAGGGTTTTGGCCAAACCAGGAACACCTTCAATGAGCAAATGGCCTTGCGCTAAGAGTGCAATCAGGACGCGCTCTAAAAATGCGTCTTGTCCTACCACCACACGTTTGACTTCGTACATCAGCCTCTGCATGAGAGCAGCAGCCTCTTCAGGCTTCGAGCTGGTGGGTGCAGCACCCGTACCTCGCCAAGCTTCATTTGAAACGGCCATGTTGTCTCCTTAGAAATCTAGAATGGGGGTAAACCGACTGCGGTGCCTGCACTTTCAATGGTGGTGGCAAAACCAATGCCAATGAATGTGCGCGCTGATGTTGGGTTGAGGATGGCGGTAACAATGCCCACCACCTCGCCAGACATGTTGACAAGAGGCCCGCCCGAATTGCCAGGATTGGCGGCTGCATCAAATTGAATCAAGCCAGTCAAAACTTGTTTGCCATCGGGGGTCTTGAATTGCCGATTCAAGCCAGACACCACGCCAGCAGAAACAGAGGGACCAATGCCATATGGAAAACCTACGGCCACCACGCCATCGCCCGATGCCAGTTGTTGGCTAGAGCCCAGTACGGCGGGTTCTAAATCATCCGGTATTTTTTGTGGCTTTAAAACGGCCAAATCTTTTTCGGGTTGCGCACCGATCACAGTGGCTTCTGCCTCGGTGCCATCGAAAAAAGTCACACGCAATTTCTTTGCACCTGCAATGACATGAAAATTGGTCAAGATGGTGCCATCGTCTTTGATCACCACACCCGTGCCTACGCCGCTTTCTATGTCGGCATCTTTGTTTTTGGGGTCTATGCCATAGGCTTGTACGTGAACCACTGCACCTTGAATGGACGCAGCTGCTTTGGCGCTTTGAGAAGGTAAATCTTTGGTTTGCAAAGTGTGCAATACCGCCGCATCAATGTCTTTTTGGGTGAGGGCTTGACGCTGTTGAAATGCAGGTGAAAAAACGCCAACCCCAATGAGACTAAGGCTGACACCCAACAAAAATACAGCCAAAAAATCCCAGCGCATCAAGGCTTTGAATTTGGCAAATTGGCTTTGAGCAAGAGACGTATCGGGGGGGGGAGGGCCAGAAGAAACAGTCGATGGCGCGGTTTGCGGTGCTGTAGGTACGTGCTTATCTGAACCTGCTGGTTGCGGGCTTTTGCTAAAAACCGCTTCACGTTTCATGAAATAACCATAACATAAGCTTCAGTGTTAAATTGTTAAAACTGTCTATAACCCTGTTGGCAATGCAATTTCTACAACCCCTCATGCTCTGGTCGCTGCTGCTTGTGCCCTTGATGGTGTTGGGTTACCTATGGCTTCTCAAACGAAAACGCAAACAGGTCGTGGCGTTTTCTGCGGTTTCTTGGATCTTGCAAAACATGGACACGCCGTCCCCCTGGCGACGCCACGTACCGCCCGCTCTTTTGGCCCTTGCTCTTGTATTGTTGCTGCTGGCCGGTGCAAGGCCCATGGCCCGCGTCACTTTGCCTGCCGACTACATGACCCTGATCATGGCCATGGACGTGTCCAGAAGCATGCTGGCAGAAGATGTAGAGCCCAGCCGCATCAAGGCTGCACAAAAGGCTGCCAAAGAGTTTTTGCAAGATTTGCCGCCCAACGTGAGGGTGGGCATTGTGTCTTTTGCGGGCAACGCGCAGGTGGTGCAGCACGTTACCAATCAACGGGAAGAATTGATCGCGGCCATTGATCGTTTTCAACTTCAAAGGGGCACTGCAACCGGTAGTGGGTTGTTGTTGGGTCTGGCAACCCTCAGACCAGAGGCCAACATTGATTTAGAAGCAGCCCTTTACAACCCCAACCCTTTTGCATACGGTGATGCATCTTCAGGTGGTTCCAAGGGCGGTTCAAAAAGTTTAGACGAAAAGCCCGCAACAAAAGAACGCACGCCAGAGCCACCCGGCTCCTACAAAGGGGGGGCCATTGTGTTGCTAACGGATGGCCGTCGAACCACTGGGCCAGACCCCTTGATGGCGGCCAAGAAAGCCGCTGATTTGGGTGTGCGTGTTTACACAGTAGGATTTGGCACACCCAATGGTTTTATTCCAGGTTACGAAGGTTATTCATTCTTCACCCAAGTCGATGAAGAAGCCCTCAAAGCGGTGGCCAAGATAACTGAGGCAGACTATTTCAAAGCAGGCTCCGCAGAAGACTTGAAAAAAGTTTATCAACACCTGTCGACACAATTTACGCTGGAAAAAAGAGACACGGAAGTGACTGCCTTGTTGGCAGGATTGGCTTTGCTGTGCGTTGCTGCTGCGTTGGCTTTGTCGGCCTTCTGGTTTCGGATGGGGCTGCAAAATGCAGATATGCTACGCAGGGTTAAATCAGCGCCTTAAGGAATAAAAATGAGTGAAAACGGTCGATTGAAAATTGAATCGATGAAGCATCGCTGCACGCCAGAGGAGTGGCAGGCCCGTGTCGACTTGGCGGCGTGTTATCGCTTGGTGGATATTTATGGCATGTCCGACATGATGGCCAATCACATCTCTAGCAGTGTGCCTGGCCAAGAAGGCGCTTTTTTGATCAACGCCTACGGCATGATGTATGAAGAGATTACCGCCTCTAGCCTGATCAAAATTGACATCCATGGCAACATTTTGGACAAACCCGATTTTGGTGATTTGAATTACGGCATCAACAAAGCAGGTTACGTCATCCACAGTGCCATTCATGAAGCCAGGCACGAGGTGAAATGTGTCATTCACACGCACAGCTGGGCGTCGATGGCGGTTTCATCGCTCGAATGTGGTTTGCTGCCGCTCACGCAAACTGCCATGCGGTTTTTGAAAATCGCTTATCACGACTACCAAGGTGTGGTCTTGAACAACGAAGAGAAAGCATCTTTGCTCAAAGATTTGGGACAAGGAGAGGCCTTGATCCTTCGCAACCATGGCGCCCTCACGGTCGGAAAAAGCGTGGGTGAAGCTTTCAACTGGATGCACCGTCTTGAACTGGCTTGCCATTCTCAGTTGGCAGCGATGGCTTGCAACACGCCTTTGCTCAAACCCTCGGAGGCCGTTCTAGAAGAAACCTGGAACAACTACCAACCCAGCACACGCAGACCCTATGGTTTGATGGAGTGGCCCGCATTGCTGCGCAAACTCGACCGCACCGATCCAAGTTACAAAACTTGAGTGCGTTTGGCAATGACGCCTCACACCTGTTGGTAAGCAAGTAGCAGTTATGAAAATTTTGATGTCGCAATTGGCATTGCAAGGCTTGCAAGACGCCTTGGCCACAAGCTTCGCTGGTCAGTCCTATGAGTGCTTCACCTTTGAAGAAGCTGTGGCATCGGGTCGACGCGATTTTGATGTGGCCTTTGTCTCCAGAGACGTAACGGGCTTGTCGACCAAACACGAGTTGGCGCCTAGCCTGAAGGCTTGTTACCAAGTACTGGAAGAAACACCGTCCTTGCGTTGGGTGCACATTCACTCTGCGGGTGCCGATCGAGATGTCTATGTGCGCCTCAAAGCCAAGGGAGTGCACGTGGCCACCTCATCAGGTGCCAATGCAGAAGTCGTGGCGCAAACCGCATTGGCAGGTCTGTTGGCCTTGTCTCGACAATTGCCACAATTGGTTCATGCCATGCACGCCCGCCAATGGGCGCCGTTGTTGGGCTCTGAGCTGCCTCCCGATTTGCAAGGGCAGCACGTGGTGCTGGTGGGGTGGGGGCCGATTGCGCAGCGATTGGCACAGTTTCTTCAAATGTTGTCGCTCAATGTCACGGTGGTTAGACAACACCCGCAAAATCAATCGGGTGCCGATTCATCGCTGCCTCGCATGATCACATTCGCAGAGCTCAATCGTGTGCTCCCTTCAACCCACTGGTTAATTTTGACGTGTCCATTAACAGACACTACGCGAGGATTGGTGAATGCCAATACTTTGGCGTTGATGCCGCGTGGTTCAGGTTTGGTCAATGTGGCGCGCGGCGAAGTGGTGGTCGAAAAAGACCTCATCAAAGCGCTTGAGACAGGCATATTGGGCAGTGCCTTTTTGGATGTGTTTGAGCATGAACCCTTGCCCAAAGAATCGCCTTTGTGGCACTTGCCCAATGTGATCGTGACACCGCACTCGGCCGGATTTTCTGCAGGCAATGAGGCCAGGGTCAGTCAGATGTTTTTGAGCAATTTGGCCAAATGGGCAAACCAGCTTGACCAGAGCTGAAACCTAAATATTGCAGATTTTTGTATCTGCTTCAAAACTGCCCAAAAACCCGTGCTACAATCCACAGCTTCGCGGCTGTAGCTCAGCTGGATAGAGTACTTGGCTACGAACCAAGGGGTCGTGGGTTCGATTCCTGCCAGCCGCACCAGATTTCGATAATTTTCGATTCTAGAACACAGCTTAGAGGCTTACGTCTCTAGGCTGTTTTTCTTTGTGCTGACCAATTTGTGCCTTCCATTTACCTTCTGTTTGAAAGTCATGAGCAAAGCATTCACCCGCGAAACCGATGCCGACCCAGACGATGGGGAAGACCCCAGCCTGCCGCCATTGCCAGCAGGTGCGCGCAACTACATGACCCCTCAAGGCTATGCTGCTTTGCGCGCAGAACTGTTCACGTTGATGGACGACGAGCGGCCCAAAATTGTTGAAATTGTGCATTGGGCTGCCAGCAATGGCGATCGCTCCGAAAACGGCGATTACCTCTACGGCAAAAAACGCTTGCGCGAAATTGACCGTCGCATTCGTTTTCTCACCAAGCGTTTGGAAATTGCCGAAGTGACCGACCCCAGCGTGCACCATGGCAAAGAACAGGTGTTCTTTGGCGCAACCGTTGGCTATGTGGAGGAAAGCGGCGACGAGCGCACTGTCACCATTCGAGGCATTGATGAGGCAGACAGTTTGAAAGGCGAGGTAAGTTGGGTGTCGCCCATTGCCCGCACCTTGTTAAAGTCAAACGTGGGTGACGTCTTGAAACTGGTCACACCACAAGGCGTTCGAGAGATTGAGGTGCTGTCTGTGACTTATCCCAAGCCCAGCTGAAACATTATTCTTCTGCCGTTCTCTGGCCCCGTACGCGATGCGTGATGCGCTCTGCATTCAACACAGCGGGCGTGCGCTTTAGGTTTCGCAGCACGGTTTCCAAATGGCTCAGATCGCGCACCGAAATGACAAAAGTGTTTTCGGCGGCATCTTGGGCGCTGGCTTGGCCCATCTCCACATGAACAATGTCCACTTCTGAATTGGCAAGCGTGCCTGCCACCCTTGCCAACACGCCCTTGGTGTTGACCACGGTCACCCGAATGCTGGTTTCAAAACTGCGCATGGGTTCGTCGGACCATTCAACGCCAATGAAGCGTTCACTGTCTTTTTGCTGAAGCTTGAGGCCAACGCTGCAATCGGCAGTGTGCACGGCCAAGCCTTCGCCACGGCCCAAATAACCAATGATTTTGTCACCAGGCAAAGGGTGGCAGCAGCGAGAGTAAACCACCGATGCATTTTCAGTGCCGTCCAGCATGATGGCGCCCTGTGACACGCTCTCGTGCGCCATAAAGCGCTCGCGCGTCATGAGCAGTGGATCGGGTTTCTCTCCCATCTCGGACAACAAACCAGCCATTCGTTTGGCCACAATGCTGGCAATGCGTTTGCCCAAGCCGACATCGACCAACAAATCGCTGCGATTTTTGTTGCCCGTGAAGCGCAATAATTTTTCCCACAGAGGTTGATAGCGCAAGGGATCGTCTGGCATTTTCTCAATGCCTTCGGCGCGCAGCGCTTGCGTGAGCAGCTTCAAGCCCAAGTCCATAGACTCGCTGTTGGCCATGGTTTTGAGGTGATGGCGAATGCGAGAGCGAGCACGGCCTGTGCGCACAAAACCCAACCACGATGGATTGGGCGACGAGACGGGTGCCGTCATGACTTCCACCACATCGCCATTTTTTAACTCAGTGCGCAAAGGCACTTGCTGGTTGTTGATTTTGGCGGCCACCAAATGGTCGCCGATGTTGCTGTGAATCATGTACGCAAAATCGACCACCGTAGCGCCACGCGGCAAGGACATGATTTGGCTCTTGGGCGTGAACACATAAACAGCATCTGGGAACAAGTCCACTTTGACATGGTCCCAAAACTCGGAGGCATCGCGCGTCTCTTTTTGAATGTCAAGTAAAGACTGCAACCACTGTGTCCCTAGGCGTTCAGACGATACATCGTTAGAGCCTTTGTCTTTGTAAAGCCAGTGCGCTGCAACACCCGATTCGGCCACCACGTTCATGGCCTCAGTGCGCATTTGAAACTCAACGTTCACGCCAGAAGGGCCTACCAGTGTGGTGTGCAAAGACTGATAGCCATTGACCTTGCCGATGGCGATGTGATCTTTGAAACGGCCAGGCACTGGCTTGTACATTTGGTGCAAGATACCCAACGCCGTGTAACAGTCAATGACCGAAGGCACGATTAAGCGGAAGCCATAAATGTCGGTGACTTGCGCAAAGCTTAGGTGCTTGCCGTCCATTTTTTTATAAATGGAATAGAGCGTTTTTTCGCGACCAGAAATTTGGACATTCATGCCCGCATTGGCAAAGGTTGATTCAAGTTCACCTTGGACTTTTTGAATCAAATCACGGCGTCGGTTGCGTGCTTTGGAAACAGCCTTGGCCAACACGTTGTAGCGCCAAGGCTTTGAATACCTGAACGACAGGTCTTGCAACTCGCGATAAGTTTGATTCAAACCCAATCGGTGCGCAATGGGCGCATAGATTTCTAGCGTTTCAGACGAGATGCGTCCCCACTTTTCGCGCGGCATGTCTGACATGGTGCGCATGTTGTGGGTGCGGTCGGCCAACTTGATCAGAATGACACGGACATCGCGTGCCATGGCCAAGAGCATTTTGCGAAATGACTCGGCCTGATTTTCTTCTCGGGTGTTGAACTCGAGCTTGTCCAATTTGGTGAGGCCATCTACCAGTTCGGCCACCGACGAGCCAAACTTTTCAATCAAGTCAGATTTTGTGACGCCGCAGTCTTCCATGACATCGTGCATCAAGGCCGCCATGAGGGCTTGCGCGTCTAACTTCCATTCAGTGCATTGGGTGGCAACGGCAATAGGGTGCGTAATGTAAGGCTCGCCGTTTTTGCGCAGCTGCCCCAAGTGGCCCTCATCGGCAAATCTGTATGCCTTGCGAACCAACTCAATGTCGGAGGCCGAGAGGTAGTCTAGTTGCGCAACCAAGGCTGCAAAACTGGCCGCAGCAGCATTTGCCGCACTGGCGGAAGGCACGCCGGCTTGGATGTTGTGAGCGTTGTCGCGCATTCCGGGTGTTGAAGTACTACCGGATTTGTGAAAAACAGATGAAAAAGCTGCGCGCATGGCTCAAATGTAACGCGAGAGGGCCGTCTTCAGAAAGTCAGTTGAGATGCCCGCTCAAAAATGCGTCTTTCAGACGTGAAAAAGCCCCAGGTTGTGAAACTTTGGGGCTTGATCTTCCAAGCGACAAGGCTTGGCCAAAAGTAGAATTTAGTTTACTTTTTTGAGCATTTCTAAACCAACTTTGCCGGCTGCAATTTCGCGCAGGGCAGTTACGCCAGGCTTGTTTTTGCTTTCGACGCGGGGGGTGTGGCCTTGGCTCAACATGCGGGCACGGTAAGTGGCAGCCAATACCAATTGGAAACGGTTAGGGATCTGTTCCAAGCAATCTTCAACAGTGATGCGGGCCATGACGGTCTCCGGTAAGTAAATCAGGTGATATGGAGGGATTCGAAAGTTTCGGCACGGTCTCGGCGCTGTGCAATGTACTTAAGGCGCTGAGCGTGCACGATGGCCTTGAGATCAAACAAGGCGCGATCGAAAACTTCGTTGATTATAACGAAGTCAAATTCTTTGACCTGAGCCAGCTCAATGGCGGCATTTTGCAGGCGCAATTCGATGGTTTCAGTGCTGTCCTCGCCTCTGCGCTCTAAGCGGCTGCGCAACTCTTCCCAACTGGGGGGCAGAATGAAGATGAGTATGGCGTTGGCATACATCTTTTGAATTTGGATGGCGCCCTGGTAATCAATTTCCAAAATGACGTCTGAGCCTTGTGTCATGCGCTCTTCCAGCATTTTCTTAGACGTGCCGTAGCGATGGCTGTGCACATTGGCCCATTCGACAAAGGCATCGGCGCCCACCATGGCGTCAAATTCTTGCTGAGACACAAAGAAGTACTCGCGGCCATGCTTTTCTTGGCCGCGGGGCGCGCGAGTGGTATGCGACACCGATGGCAACACACGGGTGTCAAGCTCCATTAGGGCCTTGACCAGGCTGGACTTGCCCGCACCACTGGGGGCGGCTACAACGTAGAGGTTTCCAGGATATTCCATGGCAAGGAGTGTAGTCAACTTATTCGATGTTTTGCACCTGCTCACGCATTTGCTCAATCAGGACTTTCATGTCGACCGAGATTTTGGTGAGCTCAAGGGTGGCAGATTTGGAGCCCAGGGTGTTGGCTTCGCGGTGCAACTCTTGGATGAGGAAGTCGAGGCGCTTGCCAATGTCGCCGCCTTTTTTGACCAAGCGGCTGATTTCGTCCAAATGTGAAGCCAGGCGCGTAAGTTCTTCGGCCACGTCGATGCGGATGGCAAAGGCGGTGGCTTCGGTCAGGGCGCGGTCTTTGGCCACATCGGACGACACATTGCCGTCTGACAAAGCCATGGCCTCGTTCCAGCGGTCAATGAAGCGCTGGCGCTGTTGCTCAACCAGCAGGGGCAGCAGGGGGGCCGCTTGTTCGGCCAGCGTGCGAAGCTGACCGATGCGGTCTTGCAGCATCTCGGCCAAACGAGCACCTTCACGGGCCCGAGCGTCTTTGAGTGCCTTGACCGCCTGGGTGGCCAAGGGCATGAGGTCGGCATCTTGCAGGCCGGTACCTGATTTTTCGTGTGAGGCCAGTTTGATGACATCAGAAACACTCAGATCGCGTGCATTGGGCAGCCAGCTTTGAATTTTGTTTTGAAGTCCGACCAACTTTTGCAGGGTGCCAATGGACGGGTCGGCCAGATCGCTGTCTTGGGCGCTGTGATACACCGCGCGCACTTCCACTTTGCCGCGTTTGATGTGCTGAATGATGTGCTCGCGCAGTGCTGGTTCTGTGTGGCGCAACTCATCGGGCAGGCGAAAGCTAAGGTCTAAAAAGCGGCTGTTGACTGATCGAATTTCAAGACCAAAACGCATTGCAGGAGCGGCCGATGACTCTGCGTTGCCTTGGGCCGCAGGCGTGTTGGATTGCACACTGGCGTACCCGGTCATACTGTAAACTGGCATGGATTCTTTCTAGGATGCGTCAGACAAGTGCTGCGATTCAGTCGGGGGCTTTGCGATTGCATCAAGCCGATCCCGAATTATCTCAAACTAATCCTGAATTTCGATCTTTTGCGTTCGTCCTTCATTTTCTTCAGCGATACCTCATTCATGTCCACTTCAACTCAAACCTCATTTCCCCGTGCCCACGGCCGTACCCCCGACCAGTTGCGCAATGTGCGCATCACGCGCGGCTATACCGTCCATGCGGAGGGTTCTGTGTTGATTGAGTTTGGTGATACACGCGTGCTTTGCACGGCATCGGTTGAAGAAAAAGTGCCAGGTCATAAAAAAGGCAGCGGCGAAGGTTGGGTGACGGCAGAGTACGGCATGTTGCCGCGAGCCACGCATACGCGCGGTGACCGTGAAGCAGCGCGCGGCAAGCAAAGTGGCCGAACCCAAGAAATTCAGCGCCTCATTGGTCGCTCGATGCGCGCCGTGTTCGATTTGAAAAAATTGGGCGAGCGCACCATTCATTTAGATTGCGATGTGTTGCAAGCCGACGGCGGCACACGCACCGCCAGCATCACGGGTGCCTTTGTGGCTGCGCTAGATGCGGTCGATTGGCTCATGCATCAAGGCAAATTGACAGAGTCACCCATCATTGACTCCGTGGCTGCCATTTCTGTCGGGTTGAAAGACGGCACACCTTTGCTCGATTTAGATTACACCGAAGATTCTTCTTGTGACACGGACATGAACGTGGTCATGACAGGTGCTGGCAATTTTGTCGAAGTGCAGGGCACCGCAGAGGGCGTGGCCTTTACGCGCAAAGAAATGGACAGTTTGTTGGCGTTGGCCGAAAAAGGCATTGCCGAGTTGGTGCAGTTGCAAAAGCAATCACGCCAAACGCACGTTCACGCCGGAGCTTAAAGTCATGAGAATGGTTTTGGCCTCCAACAACGCAGGCAAACTGGCCGAATTGCAAAGCATGTTCAGCGTACTGAATGTGCAGTTGGTGCGCCAATCCGATTTGAAAATTTCAGAAGCGCCCGAGCCTTACAAAACCTTTGTTGAAAATGCCTTGACCAAAGCGCGTCATGCGTCAGCACAAAGTGGACTGCCTGCGGTGGCCGACGATGCGGGTTTGTGCATCGATGCATTCGGTGGTTTGCCAGGTGTCGACACAGCCTACTACTGCACACAGTTTGGCTATGCAAAGTCTGATGCCAACAATGTGCGGGCTGTCATTGAACAAATGGCCACCATTGAAAATCGCCGCGCAGCCATGGTGAGCACTTTGGTTGCGCTTCGAAGCGCCGAAGATCCAGAGCCTTTGATTGCTGTGGGCCGCGTGCTTGTCGAAATTGCACGTGAACCCATTGGCGACAACGGCTTTGGTTTCGACCCCATTTTGTTTGTGCCCGAGTTTGGTAAAACCTTTGCGCAATTGCCCGAAGAAGTGAAAAATGCCAACAGCCATCGCGGCCGATCTTCGCAAGCCATGGTGGCTTTGATGCGCGAGCGCTGGGGCCTTTCAGCATGAGCAATCCGTTTGATGTGGTGCATGCCATGCGACCTGGCTTGCTGCAATTGCAGGCCTTGCCGCCTTTGTCTTTGTATGTTCATTTGCCGTGGTGCATTAAAAAATGCCCATACTGCGATTTCAATTCGCACGAGTGGCGAGACGATGCACAAGGCATGCCCGAGCAGCGCTACATCGATGCATTGCTGGCCGATTTAGAAGCCAGCTTGCCATTGGTTTGGGGCCGCCCCGTGCACAGCGTTTTTATTGGCGGCGGCACGCCCAGTTTGTTTGAGCCTGCCAGCATCGATCGGATGATCAGTGGCATCCGCGCACGCTTGCCTTTAGAGGCCGAAGCAGAAATCACGATGGAGGCCAATCCTGGCACTTTCGAGAAAGATCGCTTCAAGGCGTTTCGTGCGGCTGGCGTCACTCGCTTGTCAATTGGCGTACAAAGTTTCAATGACCAACATTTAAAAGCTTTGGGCCGTGTGCACAACCGTGATCAGGCCATGGCCGCAGTGGAAGAAGCGCAAATAGCTTTTGACACCTTCAATTTGGATGTGATGTATGCCTTGCCGGGTCAGACACTGGCCGATTTGACGCAAGACATCGAAACCGCCCTGAGCTTTAAGCCTCCGCACATTTCTATCTATCACCTCACCATCGAACCCAACACGATGTTTGCCAAGCATCCACCCGTGTTGCCCGAAGATGACGATGCATATGCCATGATGGATTTGATCACCGACATGACGGCATCTCATGGTTTGCAACGCTATGAAGTGTCTGCCTATGCCAAGGCAGGACACCGCTGCTGGCACAACCTCAACTACTGGCAGTTTGGTGACTATTTAGGCATCGGTGCTGGCGCGCACAGCAAGCTGAGTTTTGCACACCGCATTACGCGACAAGTACGTTATCGAGAGCCGCAGTTGTATTTGGCACAGGCCCTGAAGGGCGAACCCGTCACGCAGAACGAGGAAGTGTCTCGCGAGGACTTGCCATTTGAGTACATGCTCAATGCCTTACGCCTGAAAGAAGGTTTTAGCTTGACGGACTACATGGCCCGCACTGGCTTGGCCATGACGTCAATTCAAAAGGGCTTGGCCAATGCAGAAGCCAAGCAATTGATTGCCAGAGATCTGAACAAAGTGTGGCCTACAGAACGTGGCTTCGATTTTTTGAGCGATCTGCAAGCCTTGTTTTTGGCAGACCGATGAATGCTTAGGTGGCGGCCACCACAGTGTTCATCTTCTTGCCAAAGTCACCAAACATGGCGATGGTTTTGTCGGTAGGGATGAGGTACTTGGCACGTTTGTCTTCAGGCTGATTGAAGGTCATCAGCAAATCTTTTTGGCGCAAACGTGTGATGCGTTTGTGCAGAGTGGCGGGTGAGCCCAGCTGCGCCAAGCCAATGGCTTCACGCACTGTCATGGGACGGTTTTCAAACCAACGCAACGCAACATCTTCAAGCAATGCTTTTTCGTTGGCGTCTAACTGCGGCGCATCCGGCAATTGCTGAATGCCTTTGGCCAACTGCAAAAATCGCAGGTAGGCATTGGCTGTGGAGTTGGTCTTCATTTGCATACTTTTATTCTAATACTTGGCGTTGAAGAATACTATCAAAGCTTGCAAAGATTATGAACATTCCTCATGTGGCATTCAGTATTTCCCACAATCTAAAAGGCGTGAGTGGCATTTGTAGTTTTTGTGATTTTTGTGATTTGCCATTCCTAGAAATTGCATCTGCAATCGCATTCACAACACAGGGCGTTGCGCCAATGGTGCCCAATTCGCCAACACCTTTGACACCCAGCACATTGTTGGTGCTGGGCACCGTTTGATTTGTAAATGTATGGAACATTTGCGGCATGATGTCTGCGCGCGGTGCAGCATAGTCCATCAAACTGCCCGTCACAAGCTGACCACTTTCTGCGTCGTAAACCAAACTCTCTAACAAGGCTTGGCCCATGCCCTGAACAGCGCCGCCGTCCAATTGGCCTTCCACAATCATCGGATTCACAATTCGGCCCACATCGTTCATGGAGGTGTAAGACACCACAGAAGTTTCGCCAGTGGAAGGGTTGACCTCGACCTCGCAGATGTGACAGCCGTTGGGCCATGTGGGGCCACTGGCCGTGGTGCTCGATTGCATCTCAATGCGCGCATCGGGCTGGCGTTTGGCCAAGTCGGCCAAGCTGATTTTCAAGTCGGTGCCTTTGACACTGAAACTGCCGCTGGCATAAGCCAAGTCTGCAGGCGATGCCTCGAGTGCTTGGCCTGCCAACTCGCGTGCTTTGTCCAAGGTTTTTTCGGCACCCACACGCATGGCCGAGCCGCCTGTAAACAATGAGCGAGAGCCAGCACTGCCAAAACCATTGGCGCGGTCTGTGTCGCCCAACACCACACGCACTTGCGCGATGTCGACACCAAAAACATCAACCACAAGTTGTGCCAATGAAGTGGCAATGCCTTGTCCCATGGCGTTGACAGCGGAGGCCACCTCGATGGTGCCATCGGCCAAAATTTGAACATGAACATTTTCTTCAAGCGCGTTGCCACCGGTCCACTCCAAGAACGTGGCAATGCCCAAGCCGCGCCACAGACCTTTGGCTTTGGATTCGGCTTCGCGCTTGGCAAAGCCAGACCAATCGGCTTTTTCCAAGGCTTGGTCCATGATCATTTCAAATGCGCCGGTGTCGTAGACTTGGCCCATTGGGTTTTTGTAGGGCATCTGTGCAGCTTGAATGAAGTTGCGACGGCGCAACTGCACACGGTCAATGCCGCTGACACGCGCGGCTTCATCGATCAAACGTTCGATGTTGTAGATGGCCTCAGGACGGCCAGCACCACGGTAGGCGCCTGTGCTGGCGGTGTTGGTCATGACACCTGTGAAATGGTAGTCAATGGTTTGGATGTCGTACACGCTGCTTTGAACCCAAGGTCCAATCAGCATTTGAATGGCCAAGCCCGTCATGGTGGGGTAGGCGCCAACATTGGCCAGGGTTTCGATGCGCAAGCCCAAAATTTTGCCGTCACTGGCCAAAGCCAAAGACGCTTTGGTTTCGATGTCGCGGCCATGCGAACTGCTTAAGAATTCTTCACTGCGATCGGCAATCCATTTGACGGGGCGCTGCAATGTGTGGGCGCAATAAGCGGTGACCACATCTTCTGCATAGGCGCCTGTTTTCATGCCAAATCCGCCGCCGACGTCGCCCACAATGACGCGAATCTTTTCTTTGTCGATGCCAAGTAAATCTGACACCGTACCGCGAACGCCCGTGGGCATTTGACTGCTCATGCGAATGTGCAATCTTCCCTGTTCGGGGTAGGCCAGAACGCTGCGGGGCTCAATCGACAGAGCCGCCACACGCTGATTGACGATGTCCAAATGGACCACATGAGCGGCTTGGTCGAATGCTGCTTGCGTGGCCTGCACATCGCCATATCGTGTTTCTGCGACACGGTTGTCGGGGGCTTCTGTTAGCAACGGCGCATTGTTGGCCAATGCATCGGCCAGCGTTGTGACGCAAGGCAGTGCGTCAAATTCAATTTCGATGGCCTCTATGGCGTTGCGAGCAATGACTTCCGTGGTTGCCACCACGGCCACAATGGGCTCTCCCACAAATCGCACTTTTTCGGTGGCCAAGATGTGGCGCGTGGTGCTGGAAAGGGGGGAGCCGTCTGCCCGCTTGAAATTCATGGCGCGGGCCATGGGCTTGACGCCAGCTGCCTTTAAATCTTGGCCACTGACGACGGCCAAAACACCGGGCATGGCTTGGGCCGCAGTGGTGTCTAGGCGAGTTATGTTGGCATGGGGATAAGGAGAACGCAAGAAAACCAAATGGCTTTGCGCTGGCAGTGAAACGTCGTTGGCGTACACCCCTGCACCCAATAGCAATTGCTGATCTTCCAGTCGATGCACAGATTTGCCGCTCCCAAAGCGGGTGATGTCGGTGGGCACTGTTTGAGAGGGGTTGCTTGCAGTTTGATTCACAAATAGGTTCTCCTTGACGCGCAGTGTAGCTTTGAAGCTGTATATTTGCAGACACAGGCACGAGAAGCTTTTGCACAGTTGCTCCTGTCCTTGCTCTTGGGTAGGATCAGTACATTAGGCGGAAGCGAGTTCCTTCATGGACAATTTAATTTTTGTGATTGGTATCCTGTTTGTTTTTTTGGCAGGATTTCTGGTTTTCTACATTCAAACGCAAATGAACTTCAAAGAGCTTCAGCAGAAGCTGGAAGTGATGCGCGAGCCGCCCAAAGCCAACACAACCGTAGAAAATTTAAAGCGCGAAATGGCCTTGCACCACGACAAGCTGGTGCTTTTAGAGGCCGATATCTCAAAAAATAGGCGTGAATCGTTAACCGAAGAAGAGTTACAGACTTTTGACTTGGCCCGCCGAAAAATCAGAGGCTGCATTGCCATGCTCAAATCAAATGGAGGCTGGATTGGCTTGCCCTTTGAATTTGAGTGGACTGAAATGCTCGAGCGCTTGCCCAATTTACAAAATTTATACAAAAAAGCCGAACTGGAAAAGCAGGCACTTTTACAGTCGCAAGACCCGGAATCTGGTGCTCAAAGCTAAAATAAAGGGCTTTTTTCAATTGGCCCTTTATTTTTGACCTGAATCAATTCTGAATGGGCATGTTCTGCGATGATTCAGCTCCATGTTCTGTGTATCCAATCTTTCTTGCGCGAGGGGTGACAAGCACCTGTTTTCAGGCGTTTCTTTCAGCCTTCAGCCAGGCCAATGGCTGCACCTCGAAGGCAACAATGGCGTTGGCAAAACCAGTCTCTTGCGACTTGTTTGCGGATTGAGCGCCCTTGAAGAGGGCGAAATTACTTGGAATAACCAAGCTGTCAGCAAAGATCCCCAAACTTTTAGAGCGAATTTGGCCTATTTAGGTCATCAATTGTCCCTGAAAGACGATTTGAGCCCCCTTGAAAACTTGCAAATCGATGCGGCCATTGTGGGGCGCCAATTGACGGCGTCCGATGCCAAGCAGGCGTTGGCCCAAATGGGCTTGCGTGGCCGAGAAAATTTACCTGTTCGGGTTTTGTCGCAAGGCCAAAAAAGACGTACGGCTTTGGCCAGGTTGTTGGTCAGTTCGGCCAAATTGTGGATTTTGGACGAACCCTTTGTGGCCCTAGACACCATGGCTCAAAACGCATTGTCTGAGGTGATCAACGCGCATCTGGCCAAGCAGGGCATGGTTTTGCTCACCAGCCACCAAGCGGTTTCGCTTGGCGGTCAGGGCTTTTCTTACAGGCTTACCGCATGAGCGCGTTTGTGGCCATCGTGAAGCGCGATTTGGTCTTGGCCATGCGGCGCAAGAACGAGGTCATTACCTCGGTCTTTTTCTTTGTGGTGGTGGCTGCTCTGTTTCCGCTGGGCATAGGCCCAGAATTGAACACACTGCGTTTGGTCGCGCCGGGCATTCTGTGGGTTGGCGCTTTATTGGCCAGCATGTTGTCGCTTGGCCGCATGTTTGCCGCCGATCATGCCGATGGCACATTGGAACAAATGGCTTTGTCGCCCAACAGTTTGTCTGTGTTGGTAGCTGCCAAAATATTGGCGCACTGGCTGTTGTCTGGGTTGCCTTTGGTTTTGCTAGCGCCCATCTTGGGCTTGCAATTTGATTTGTCGGTCGATGCCATCTGGATACTGACGCTCAGCTTATTGCTGGGCACGCCCGTGTTGTCTTTGATCGGTGCCATTGGCGCCGCTCTGACCTTGGGTGTGCGCGGCGGCGATGTGTTGCTGTCTTTGCTGATTTTGCCTTTGTATGTGCCTGCGCTGGTGTTTGGCTCGGGGGCAGTCCAAGCAGAAGTCAGCGGCTTGGGTGCTTCAGCACATTTGTCCATTTTGGCGGCCATGGCTCTGGTGGCCGCGGTCTTCAGTCCATGGGCCAGTGCGGCATCTTTGCGAATTGCGCTTGAATCATAAAAGTGGGTTAACCCAATGATGCAAAAAATATTTCACTACGCTTCACCTCAAAACTTCTACCCACTGGCGGGCAAGTTGTGGCCTCTGTTTGCCATGCTGGGTGTTGTACTTTCTGCATGGGGCTTGTGGTTGGGCATGTTTGTCGCGCCTGCAGATTTTCAGCAAGGCGAAGGCTACCGCATCATTTTTGTTCATGTGCCTGTGTCTTGGATGTCGATGGTCATTTACTTGGCCATGGCGTTTTGGGCTTTGTTGGGCTTAACGTTCAATACGCGCCTGTCCGGCATGATGGGCAAAGCGCTGGCACCCACTGGCGCTATTTTTGCCTTCTTGTCTCTCTGGACAGGCGCCTTGTGGGGCAAGCCGATGTGGGGGGCCTGGTGGGTCTGGGATGCTCGCCTCACGTCCGAGCTCATCTTGTTTTTCTTGTACCTTGGCTACATCGCCTTGACCAGTGCCATAGACGACCCAAAACGTGCCGACAAAGCGGGTGGTATCTTGGCTTTGGTAGGGGCTCTCAATGTGCCTGTGATCTATTTTTCTGTGAAGTGGTGGAATACGCTCCATCAAGGTGCTTCGGTCTCATTGACCAAGGGGTCTAGCATGGCGCAAATCATGTTGGAAGCCATGTTGATCATGGGCATCGCGTTTTGGATGTACACCATTGCCATCGCGTTATACCGCGTCAGAAGCATCATTTTGGTTCGCGAACGACACACCCAATGGGTGGCCGATTTGCCTGAGGTCAAAGCAAAAACCTTGGAGTTGCAATCATGATTTGGAACAGCTGGCAGGATTTTTGGGCCATGGGCGGCTATGGTCTTTATGTTTGGGGTAGCTTTGGCGTTAGCGCAGGTTTGATGGCTTACGAGATGTATTGGGTCAAGCAAGCGCGCAACAAAGCCTTGCAGCAAGTTGCGCAAGAACTGCGTGCCGCAGAAACACATGGAAAGGACTGGCACTGATGAAGCCTAGACACCAACGATTTTTGTTCATCACAGCAGGCGTGGCAGTGCTTGCCATTGCGGGCATGTTTGTGTTGAATGCCTTTCAGAGCAATTTGGTTTTCTTCTTTACACCGACGCAAGTCTCAAACGGCGAAGCGCCCAAAGAGCGCGCATTTCGCGTGGGCGGTATGGTGAAAGAAGGCAGCCTCAAAAAAGATGGCGAGAATGTGCAGTTTGTGGTGACCGATTTTGCGCATGATGTGCCCGTTTCCTACAAGGGCATGCTGCCCGATTTGTTCAAAGAAGGTAAGGGCGTTGTGGCGCAAGGCAAATTGCTGGAGGCCAATCAATTTTCAGCTTCTGAGGTATTGGCAAAGCACGACGAAAACTACATGCCACCCGAAGCCAAACACGCACTCGACCAAGCTGAAGCTGCCAAAGCAGCCAAATCAGTGAAGCCTTGAAGACACCTATAGAAAAGAGTTTTGAATGATTGTTGAAATTGGCCACTTTGCCTTAATTCTGGCTACATGTGTGGCATTGCTGCAAGGTGTCTTGCCATTGGCAGGCACGTTCAATCACGATCAACGCTGGCAATCTTTGGCCAAACCAACGGCTATTTTGCAATTTGCTCTGATTGCGTTGTCTTTTGCCGTATTGGCGCACGCCGCGTTGACCGATGACTTCTCTGTCAAATACATCGCTGGACATTCAAATTCATTGCTGCCCACGCAGTACAAGTTCGCTGCGGTTTGGGGCGGTCACGAAGGTTCTTTGTTGTTGTGGGTTCTGATGTTGTCGGGCTGGACTGTGGCTGTGGCGCTGTTTTCACGCACCTTGCCGCTGGCCATGGTGGCGCGCGTCATTGGTATTTTGGGTTTGGTCTCAACAGGTTTTTTAGCGTTCATCTTGTTCACTTCCAGCCCCTTTGAAAGGCTGTTGCCAGCGCCGTTGGATGGCAAGGATCTGAATCCTTTGCTGCAAGACCCGGGCTTGGTCATTCACCCACCCATGCTCTACATGGGCTACGTTGGTTTTTCTGTGGCATTTGCGTTTGCTGTGTCGGCGCTGTTGTCGGGTCGCATGGATGCTGCTTGGGCCAGGTGGTCTAGGCCTTGGACAGTGGTGGCATGGATCTTCATGACGGCGGGCATTGCCCTGGGCTCTTGGTGGGCTTATTACGAATTGGGCTGGGGCGGTTGGTGGTTCTGGGATCCTGTAGAAAACGCATCCCTCATGCCATGGTTATTTGGTACCGCTTTGATTCATGCCTTGATGGTGACTGACAAGCGCGGTGGCTTTAAAGCGTGGTCGGTGCTGTTGGCCATTGGCGCATTCTCTTTGTCCTTGTTAGGTACTTTTTTGGTTCGCTCTGGTGTGCTCACCTCTGTGCATGCGTTTGCATCCGATCCCAAGCGCGGCGTGTTTATTTTGATTTTCTTGGCTGTGGTGGTCGGTGTGTCGTTGACGTTGTTTGCATGGCGCGCACCCAAGGCAACCTTGGGTGGGAAAATTGGTTTGGTCTCGCGCGAGTCCATGTTGTTGGTCAACAGCGTGTTGCTGGTGGTGGCCACAGGTGCCGTTTTGTTAGGAACGGTATACCCCCTCATTGTGGATGCGCTTAATTTAGGCAAGTTGTCTGTTGGTGCGCCTTATTTCAACGCGGTGTTTGTGCCCCTGATGGTGCCCGTCGTTTTCTTGATGGTGCCCGGCGGCATTGCGCACTGGCGTGAAGCTCGCTGGAAAGAGTTGGGCCGCGATTTGCAAATTCCAGCAGTTGCTGCTGTGGTGTCGGCTGTTGCGGTGTGGGCTCTGACTGAGCGTGGCACTTGGTTGGTGGCCATGGGCATGGGTTTGGCAGCCTGGGTGGTGGTCGGTTTGCTGATGCAAATTGTGACGCGCATGAAAAAACCCGGCCGTATTGCGCCATCTTTTTGGGGCATGCATTTGGCACATTTGGGCATTGCCGTCATTGTGGTGGGCATTACCTTTGTCAAAGGCTATGAAGTCGAGCGTGATGTGCGCATGGGCATTCAAGACACGGTCAGCATTGGCGAGTACAGCTTCGAGTTGATGGGTGTGTCAGATGTCAATGGCCCCAATTACAAGGCCTTGCGGGGCGAGGTCAAAGTAACCCAGGGCGGTGAATTTTTAGAAATGTTGTACCCCGAAAAGCGCAAATACTTCTCGTCTGCAATGCCCATGACAGAGGCTGCCATTGACTCGGGCTTGTTCCGTGATTTGTATGTTTCATTGGGCGAGCCCGTGCAAGGGGACAAGCCGCAATGGAGCGTGCGCGTGTTTTACAAACCTTTTGTGTCATGGCTTTGGTACGGCGCTATCTTGATGGTGCTGGGTGGCTTGCTGGCCGTCAGCGACAGGCGCTACCGCAAATCAGCGGCCAGTCTTGATTAAGTCCATAGGAGGCATGCGTTGAAAAAGTTTTTGATTCCTTTGGCTTTTTTTATAGGGCTCTTGGTTTTTCTGGCCGTGGGATTGAATCGCAATCCCCAAGAAATTCCCTCGCCGCTTGTTGGCAAGCCTGCGCCCGCATTTTCTTTGGATACCTTAGATGCCACTGGGCCTAAGTTTGGTCCCGAAAACATGAAGGGCAAAGTTTGGATGCTCAACGTCTGGGCTACTTGGTGCGTTGCTTGCCGTGAAGAGCACCCCGTGCTGGTGGCTTTTTCCAAAACCAATCAGCTGCCCATTGTGGGTTTGAGCTACAAAGAAGTTCAACCACAGGACGAGCCAGCAGACCGCAAATTCACGCCCGAGGAAAAGCTCAAATTGGCGCGTGAGCGGAGCGAGATGTGGCTCAAGCGTTATGGCAATCCATATGCCTTGTCTGTGATGGACTTGGATGGGCGTGTGGGCATTGACTATGGTGTTTATGGTGTGCCCGAAACTTATGTGATCGACAAGGAAGGTGTGATTCGCTACAAGCGCGTTGGTGTTGTCACGCCTGACTTGTTGCAATCGACCATCTTGCCTTTGGTGCAGAAATTGAATGCCTCCTAAGGCGCCCCGAAAGAGTCCATGAAATTGATTTCTCAATGGTTGAAATGTGTGGGCATTGTGGCCCTATCACTTTCAACAGCCCTGACAACTGTGCATGCCAAAGAAGCTGCACCCATGGCTGAAGACCCTTTGATTGAAAAGCGCTTGATTCACATCTCTGAAGAGTTGCGTTGCTTGGTTTGTCAAAACGAGTCTTTGGCTTCGTCCCGCGCCGAGTTGGCCAACGACTTGCGCGAAGAAGTTCGCAAACTCATTCGGCAAGACAAAAGCGACGGTCAAATCAAAGAGTATCTGGTCACACGATATGGCGACTTTGTGCTTTACAAACCCGAAGTCAAACCCCTTACATGGGTGTTGTGGTTTGGTCCGTTCTTGTTGCTGGTGTTGGGTGTTATTGGCATGAGTGTTTATTTGCGGCAGCGCCAAGCCACTCAATCGAAACCCCAAGCACTGAGCGATGAAGATCGACGCAAGGTTCAAGAAATTCTGAAGTCGGGAGATGAATCATGAGCGCCGGCATGTTGTTCAATTTAGTTGCACTGCTATTGGTGCTGTCTGTTGCCGCTGTGTTGGTTTGGGTCTTGTTGCGCCAAGGACCCGTGGTGACGCAAGCCAGCCAAGCCAAGGCCAATGCAAAGGTGTATCGAGATCAAATTCGAGATTTGGACCGTGAGCATGACAGTGGGCACATCAGCGATGAAGAATGGCAGCAGTCTCGCGATGAATTGAGCATGCGATTGCTAGAAGACACTTCGGCGCAAGACGATCCTCAAATCAAGCAACAAAAGCCAGCCATGTGGACGGCTATCTTTGTATTGGTGGCTGTGCCTTTGTCAACACTGGGACTCTATGCGGGCTTGGGTGAGCCGGTTGCACTCGATCCCATGTCTGCCAAGGCGCCTCAGCAAGCCAGCCCCATGGAGATGCTGAAGATGGCTGAGAATCTGGCCCAAAAGCTGGAAGAAAAACCTGACAATTTGCAAGGCTGGGTCATGCTTGGCAGAACTTACCGCTCGTTGGAGCAGTTTGACAAGTCTATTCAGGCCTATGACCGTGCTTTGAAGTTGTCTGCAGACGATGATCTCAGTTTAGAGCGTGTCGAGGTCATTGCCATGAAAACGCAAGGCAATTTTGAGGGCGAGCCTTGGCGTGTCATTCGCGATATTTTGCAGCGCGACCCACAAAACTACGGGGCATTGCTGATGGCGGGTAGTGCTTCTTTTTCGCATAACAAATACGAAGATGCCTTGAATTTTTGGTTGGCTGCACGCAAAACGCTGGATGCACAAAATCCTGATTTGCCCGAGCTCGACAACGCCATTGCCTCTGTTCAAGAAAAGTTAGGCATCAAGCCTGGCAGCTTGGCAGCGGGGCAAGCTGTTGCTTCGATACAAGCACCAGCGCCTTCTGCTGCGCCGTCAGCTGGCGCAAGCGCCTCAGCCAATTCAGCAGGCAGTGTTTCGGGTCAAGTCACTTTGTCGACCGCCTTGAAAAGCAAAGTAAGCGGCACCGACGTGGTCTTTGTTTATGCCACGCCTGCCAATGGCGAACGCATGCCCCTTGCCATTTTTAAAACAACCGTGGCGCAGTTGCCTTTGAGCTTTAGGCTCGACGACAGCACCGCCATGTCACCCGAGCGCAAGTTGTCGAGTGCAGGTGAAGTCTTTGTCAAAGTGCGTGTCTCCAAGTCGGGCAACGCCATGCCGCAATCGGGCGATTTGTCTGGCTCTTTGGGGCCCGTCAAAGTGGGCGCCAAAGGCCTGAGCTTGGAAATCAAAGATCAAGTGCCTTGATGCACTGACAGATTGTCTTCAGTCAATGGCAATCTTGGCGTCGCGAATCACGCGTGACCACTTGTCGGTGTCACGCTGAGTCCATGCCTGAACATCTTCAGGGGAGCCAGGTTGCAATTCAGTGCCAGCGGCTTCAATCTTGGCGACCAACGCAGGTGCCTTCAAGGCTTTGTTGAGTGCCGCGTTGATCGTATCCACCACAGGCTTAGGTGTGGCCAATGGTGCATACATGGCGTACCAAGTGGTGTAGTCAAAGCCTGGCAACGCAGTTGAGATGAGTGGCAATGATTTGGTCGCGTTGGATTTGCTGGGAGCCGTGGCGGCCAACACTTTGACCAGTCCTTTGTCGGCCAGACCTTGCAGTGAAGGCAAGCTGCTGAACATGGCGCTGACTTCACCCGAAATCAAATCGTTCACAGCGGCCGCACTGCCTTTGTAAGGCACATGGAGCACGTCTGTTTTGGACAAGGCTTTGAACATCTCCATGCCCAAGTGCGCGGTGCCGCCTGTACCCGCAGAGGCAAAGCTTACCTTGCCTGGGTTGGCGCGTGCATAGTCAATCAGTTCAGGCATGTTTTTGACGGGCAATTTGGCAGACACCACCAAAACGTGAGGGCCCGTAGAAATGGTTGACACAGGTTTGAGTTTGGCCACCAAGTCGGCGCCGCCTTTTTTGCTCAGCATGGGCTGCAGCACCATGTTGCCAAATGCGGCCAAGAGCAAGGTATGGCCATCGGCCTCAGCACGTGCTACCACCCCCAAGGCTGGGACGCCCATGCCGCCGCCTTGATTTTCCACGGTGACGGGTTGTTTGATATCGGCAGAGAGGACCAAGGCCAGTTCACGTGCCACCACATCTGCAGGGCCGCCTGCAGCGTAGGGCACGATCAATTTGACGGGCTTGGTTGGCCATGCTGTGCTGCCCTGGGCGAACGACAAGGAGGCACCTAAGCCAAATATGGCAGTCAATAAAATTTTGCGTCTAAAAAGATGAGTCATGGTTGTCTCTCCGATGTGTTCTGGGCATGAAAAAAGCCGTTGAATTATCAACGGCTTTGGGAAAGTGAGGTGAGCCAGCTGAGGCAACTTCTTAGTCGGCAGTAATTTTTCTCTCACGAACCAACTTGCCCCATTTTTCAGATTCCTTTTGCATAAAGCTGGTGAGCTCGGCACGCGTGGAGGGAGCGCCAGACAGACCCAACTTGGTGAGGGCGTCTTTGGTGCTCTGATCGTTCAGAACTTTGACAATCTCAGCATTCCATTTGTCCAAAATGGCTGAAGGCACTTTGGCAGAAGCCAGGAAGGCATACCAATTCAGTGCTTCAAAGCCTGGAAAGCCAGACTCGGCCACCGTAGGCACATTGGACAAGTAGCTGGGGCGTGTTAGACCAGTTGTTGCAATGGCCACCAATTTGCCAGACTCAACGTGTGGAATGGAAGTGGGGGGGGCCGAAAAGTAACCTGTGAAACGATTGGCCAACAGGTCTTGCATGGCAGGTGCGCCACCCTTGTAGGGCACGTGCAACATTTCTGTGTTGGTGCGGATGGCAAACAATTCGCCAGTGAGGTGCGATGCAGAACCCGCGCCCGTTGAGGCAAAGGAAACGGTGTCGGGGGCTTTTTTGGCCAAGGCTACAAAGTCGGCCAAGTTTTTGATGCCTGACTCTTTGTTGACCACCAGCATGTTGGGGAAGTTCACGCCGCCAGAGATGGGGGCCAAGTCTTTGAAGGGCTCGTAGCCGACTTTCATCATGTGCGGGGCAATGGTCATGGGACCAATCGAGCCCAACAAAATGACGGAACCGTCGGCAACGCCGTTGGCCACTTGCTGGTGAACGATGTTGCCACCAGCACCCGCTTTATTTTCTACGACAACGTTTTGACCGATGTTTTCGGTGAGCTTTTTGGCAATCAAACGAGCAGCTGCATCGGCTGCACCGCCTGCCGCAAATCCAACATACAAGGTAACAGGACGTTTGGGCGGGAAGTCTTGTGCGCTAGCGACGCTAGGGAAAAGAATGGAGGCAGCCAGTGTGAGGGTACTGAGCAGGTAGCGTTTGTTCATGAAAGCTCCGTCAATAAGTGATGTGAATGGTAAAGAGTATCGCCCAAACAAAAAAGCCCCGTGAGGGGCTTGATCGTTGGTGATTTGGCGGAAGCGGTGAGATTCGAACTCACGGACCCTTTCGAGCCGCCGGTTTTCAAGACCGGTGCAATCGACCACTCTGCCACACTTCCTGCGGGGGGAATTGTAACCTTGTTCTAGGCCCAAAATGGGGCAGTACTGGAACAGAAGGCAAAATTAATGTTGATCTGACCCCAATTAATGCCCCCAATTAAATCAAACGAGCATGCCTTGGGTTTCGATGTAGGCGATGACGTCGGCCAGGCCGGTTTGGGTTTTGAGGTTGGTCATGACGAAGGGTTTGAGGCCCTTGGCGGTGGTGCGCATGCGGGTGGTGTCGGCGTGCATCACGTCTAGGTCGGCGCCGACGTAGGGGGCCAGGTCGGTTTTGTTGATGACGAAGAGGTCGCTTTTGGTAATGCCGGGACCGCCTTTGCGAGGAATTTTTTCGCCGGCAGCCACGTCAATCACGTAGATGGTGAGGTCGGACAGTTCAGGGCTGAAGGTGGCGGCCAGGTTGTCGCCGCCGCTTTCTACAAAAACCACATCGGCATTGGGAAACTTTTCCAACATGCGGTCGATGGCCTCTAAGTTGATGGAGGCATCTTCGCGAATGGCGGTGTGAGGGCAACCACCAGTTTCAACGCCCATGATGCGATCTGCATCGAGTGCGCCACTGACAGTGAGCAAACGTTGGTCTTCTTTGGTGTAGATGTCGTTGGTGATGGCCACCAAGTCCCATTTTTGGCGCATGCTTTTGCAGAGCATTTCTAGCAAGGTGGTTTTGCCAGAGCCTACAGGGCCGCCAATGCCGACGCGAAGGGGTGGCAATTTTTTGGTGCGGTTGGGAATGTGATGCAGTGCGGTCATGATCTGAAAAGTCTGGAGTATTGGGTTTCGTGGCGGGCTGACAGTACCGCCAGCATGGGGCAAAAAGCTTGGCGCTCGTCATCGCGCAAGGTCATGGCGTGTTGTACAGCTTGGGGAATTTCTTGGGCCAAGCGAGCCAGTATTTTTTGACCAGACACTTGGCCTAAAGGAACTGCTTTGAGTGCAGCTTGCGTCATGTTTTCTGCCCAGCCAAAAGCGTAGGCCTGTAGGGCTTGGTCAAGTGGCGCCTTGGCCAGCGACAGGGCCAAAGACATGGCCATTGGGTAAGTGGGACGAAGTTCGCTGCACAGCTTTAAAGCGGCCTCTGTGGCCTTGTTTTGAATGCGCAGCCAGTCCAGTAGGGACCTGCCCATTTGCTCAGTTTGCAATCGCATCTCGAAGGTTTCGCGGGTGGCATGCACCCATGCACTCAACTCGCGAAGTCGTTCGGTTTGCAGCGCTTGCCATGCAGGAATGGCTTGAGCCATGAGGGCCATGTCACCACGGGCTTGAGACAAGTGCAGTTGATCGGCCAGCCAGTTGGCACAAGACGCTTCATCGTGCACGTGTTCGTGATCGATGGCTGCTTCGAGTGCCTCCGAGTAAGAGAAGCCGCCAACAGGCAAAGCGGGTGAGGCCAACCAAATGAGTTGAATCAGTTCAGTGCTCATGCTGACAATTCGGGCCATGAACATGCGGTTGTTCATTCGCATGTTCGTGATGATGGCCGTGATGCGTACTATAGGCGCCGCCCTCTGGCTCAAAAGCTTCTTCGACTGTGTTCACAATCAAGTGCATAGAACGAAGCATGTCGGCCAACACCGAGTCTGGTTCTATTTTTAGATGATCGGGTTGAAGCTCGATGGGCACATGGCGATTGCCTAAGTGATAGGCCGCACGCGTGAGATCGAAAGGCGTGCCATGCGCGGTGCAAGCTGTGATGCGCAACAAGGTTTGCGGCGCAGCTTGTACTTTGACCAAGCTGCCATCGTCAGCCACCAACACATCGCCACCGCGCACCACATGACCGCGTTGCAAAAAAACAGACAACACACGGCCATTTGAATCTTTGGTTTGAAAACGACTTTTTTGCCGAACATCCCAATCCAAAGACACCGTAGGGGCGCGTTTGATCAGTGCCTGTGCAAGGCCTTGGCCACCCGGAATTAATTTAGAACAAGTCAGCATTCAAGGAATCAGAACAGAAAATAACGTTGTGTCATGGGCAGGCTGACTGCAGGCTCACAGGTCAGCAACAAGCCATCGGCGCGCACAGCATAAGTTTGTGCATCGACTTCCATTTTGGGCGCGTAGTCATTGTGAATCATGTGACGTTTGCCAACACCTCGAATGCCTTTTACGGCAGACAAAGTTTTTTGGAGACCATACTTTTGACCAATGCCTGCGGCAAGACCTGCTTGCGACACAAACGTAAGAGAGCCACGCGCCAATGCGCCACCGTAGCTGCCAAACATGGGGCGGTAGTGCACAGGCTGTGGTGTGGGAATAGACGCGTTGGGGTCTCCCATCGCAGCCATGGCAATAAAGCCACCCTTCAAGATGACGGCAGGTTTGACGCCAAAGAAAGCAGGTTTCCAAATGACCAAGTCGGCCCACTTACCTACTTCAATGCTGCCCACCTCGTGGCTGATGCCGTGCGCAATGGCCGGGTTGATGCAGAGCTTCGCAATGTAACGCTTAACGCGTGCATTGTCGTTGCGATCGGTATCGCCCGGTAGTTTGCCGCGTTGAACTTTCATCTTGTGGGCGGTTTGCCAGCAACGCAATATCACTTCGCCCACGCGGCCCATGGCTTGGCTGTCTGAACTGAACATGCTGATGGCACCCAGGTCATGCAAGATGTCCTCGGCTGCAATGGTTTCTTTGCGGATGCGGCTTTCGGCAAATGCCAAGTCCTCTGGAATAGACGGGTCTAAGTGGTGGCAGACCATCAGCATGTCGACGTGTTCGTCTAACGTGTTGATGGTGTAAGGGCGAGTGGGGTTGGTGGAGGAGGGAAGCACATTGGCCTCACCCACCACTTTCAAAATGTCGGGCGCATGTCCGCCACCCGCACCCTCCGTGTGGAAGGTGTGAATGGTGCGACCTTTGAATGCCGCCACCGTGTCTTCTACAAAACCCGACTCATTCAGGGTGTCGGAGTGAATGGCCACTTGCACATCGGTTTCTTCGGCCACATTCAAGCAGTTGTCGATGGCCGCTGGCGTCGTACCCCAGTCTTCGTGGAGTTTGAGACCGATGGCACCTGCATTGATTTGTTCGTAAAGTGAACCAGGCAAAGCCGCATTGCCTTTGCCTAAAAACCCCAAGTTCATGGGAAAGGCATCGGCCGCTTGCATCATGCGCTCGATGTTCCAAGCGCCTGGTGTGCAGGTGGTGGCAAAGGTGCCTGTCGCAGGTCCAGTGCCGCCGCCAATCATGGTGGTGACGCCGCTGGCCAAGGCCTCTTCAATTTGCTGAGGCGCAATAAAGTGAATGTGTGTGTCAATGCCGCCTGCGGTGACGATGTTGCCCTCGCAACTGATGACCTCGGTGCCGGGGCCAATGATGATGTCAATGCCGGGTTGCGTATCGGGGTTGCCCGCTTTGCCAATGGCGACAATGCGACCGTCTTTAAGGCCGATGTCGGCCTTCACAATGCCCCAGTGGTCAACGATCAGGGCGTTGGTCATGACGGTGTCAACAGCACCACCAGCTTGTGGACCCGTGCCTGTGCCATCGCGCGTGCGCTGCGATTGCGACATGCCATCGCGGATGGTTTTGCCACCGCCAAATTTGGCTTCTTCGCCGTAACCGCCTGCCAACAGGGTGAAGTCTTTTTCAACTTCAATGAGCAAGTCGGTGTCGGCCAAGCGAACACGGTCACCCACGGTAGGTCCAAACATTTCTGCATAAGCGCGTTTGCCAATGGTTGCCATGATCAGTTTCCTTTCGCTTGTGCGACGGGTGTAGCCAGCGCGCCGTTGGTGAGGGCTCTGAAGCCATAGACTTCGCGCTGGCCGCTGTAATCTACCAACTCAATGGTGCGTTGTTGGCCAGGTTCAAACCTAACAGCAGTGCCCGCTGCAATGTTCAAGCGCATGCCTTGGGCTGCTGATCGATCAAACACAAGTGCACCGTTGGTTTCTGCAAAGTGATAATGCGAGCCCACTTGAATGGGCCTGTCGCCGCCGTTTTGCACCACCAGCGTGATGGTTCTGCGGCCGGGGTTGAGCGTGTGCACGCCCTCGTCTGTGATGAGTTCGCCGGGAATCATGCGCGTCCTTAAACAATGGGTTGGTGCACGGTAACCAGTTTGGTGCCGTCTGGAAATGTGGCTTCTACTTGAATGTCAGGAATCATTTCTGAGATGCCGTCCATCACATCGGCGCGCGTTAGCAGGGTGCGGCCCTCACTCATGAGTTGCGCCACCGTTTTGCCATCACGCGCACCTTCCATGACGGCGGCACTGATGTAGGCCACAGCCTCGGGGTAGTTGAGCTTGAGGCCACGGGCTTTTCGGCGCTCGGCCAACAGGCCAGCCGTGAATATCAGGAGTTTGTCTTTTTCGCGGGGTGTGAGTTCCATGGTGCAACCTTTAGAAAATCAGATTCAAGCTTAACTCAAGCAACTAGCATGCCCCAAGAAATTCTAAGAACCCAGCCTTGCACCGGAAATGTGCGCATCGATTTTGGTGCGGTTTTGAATTCGATGCACAAGTTTGGTTCGCGATGGGCATTGTCGCGTGCATGCAGCTGAAGTGCCACTAGGTCTTAAGTTAAAGAATATTGACGCGAATTAATGCACTTCACTCTGAAACACAGTGAAAAACCAAAGGTTGGCACAGCCCTTGCAAAAGCCTGTGCAGCGTTGCAGATCTTCGCTTGTTTACCAACCTACCTTTTTCGATTGGAGTGCTCTTATGTTGAATCGTCGTGGCAATCTCAAAGCTTTGGCCCTTGCATCCGCCCTCGTGGCCGGTGGCTTGTCTTTTTCAGTTCAGGCTCAAACACCTAACACCATCAAAGTGGGCATTTTGCACAGCTTGTCTGGCACCATGGCCATTTCTGAAACCGTGTTGAAAGACACGGTGTTGATGGCCATCGACGAAATCAATGCCAAAGGCGGTGTGTTGGGCAAGAAATTGGAACCTGTGGTGGTTGACCCCGCATCCAACTGGCCTTTGTTTGCAGAAAAAACAAAACAACTCTTGGGTCAAGACAAAGTGTCCGTGATCTTCGGTTGCTGGACTTCAGTGTCACGCAAATCTGTGTTGCCCGTGGTTGAAGAAATGAACGGCTTGCTGTTTTACCCCGTGCAGTACGAAGGTGAAGAGTTGTCCAAAAACGTGTTCTACACAGGTGCTGCCCCTAACCAGCAAGCCATTCCAGCGGTTGACTATTTGATGAGCAAAGACGGTGGCTCTGCCAAACGTTGGGTCTTGTTGGGTACCGACTATGTGTACCCCCGCACCACCAACAAAATTTTGCGCGCATACTTGAAGAGCAAGGGCGTGAAAGACACCGACATCGATGAAAAGTACACACCCTTTGGTCACGCTGACTATCAAACCATTGTGGCTGACATCAAGAAATTTTCTGCTGGCGGCAAAACAGCGGTGGTGTCTACCATCAATGGTGACTCCAATGTGCCTTTCTACAAAGAATTGGGCAACGCTGGTTTGAAGGCCAAAGACGTGCCTGTGGTGGCCTTCTCTGTGGGTGAAGAAGAGTTGCGCGGCGTGGACACCAAGCCTTTGGTCGGTCACTTGGCAGCATGGAACTATTTCATGAGCATCAAGAACCCCGCCAATGACGAGTTCACTAAAAAGTGGGCTGCTTATGCCAAGGCCAAAAACATTGCCGGTCACAAAGACAAGCCTTTGACCAACGACCCGATGGAAGCCACTTACATTGGTATCAACATGTGGAAACAAGCAGTTGAAAAAGCCAAAACAACCGATGTGGACAAAGTGATTGCTGCCATGGCAGGCCAAACTTTCACAGCACCGAGTGGCATCACTTCCAAGATGGATGAGAAAAACCACCACTTGCACAAGTCTGTGTTCATTGGCGAAATCAAGGCTGACGGCCAGTTCAACGTGGTTTGGAAAACACCGGGTCCGGTCAAAGCCAAGCCATGGAGTCCTTACATTCCTGGCAACGACAAGAAGCCTGACGAACCTGCTAAGAAGTAATTTTCTGTAGTGCGTCCTAGAGGAAGGACGGTGTCGTCCTTCCTCTTTTTTCTTGAATGTCGCAAAGACGAAACATGATTCGATTTAGAACTTGGCCCGTGACCTTTGTCCTGGTCTCATTGATGGCAGTTGCCTTTATGGTCAGTCCTGCGAGGGCCATGAGCCTGGCAGAAATGAAGGGATTGGTTGAAGGCGAAACCGATCAAAGAATTGAAACCCTGAACAAAGTGGTGGCGCAGGGCGATGAAAACACTTTGGTGTTTCTGCAGGCCTTGGCAGACGATGCTGTCAAAGTTGCAGGCGACAAAATTTGGATTGTGCGTGACAGCTTTGGCGCTGGCAAAGCACTCGATCCGCTTACCGGGCAAAAGCAAGACTTGCCAGCCGATGCACAAGATGTGGTGAGCAACAACCGCTTCCGTGGAGAAATTGAAACAGCACTTGCTGCATTGAAACTGTTCAGTGCCGATGCCGGCATGCGTAAGCAAGCCATCAAGGCTTTGTTGAAAGAACCCGATGCCAGCAAGTTGCCTTTGTTGAACAAAGCGCTTGCGCAAGAACAAGACGCAAGTCTTAAAAATTTACTTCAACTGGCGAAAGCTGCTGCGCAATTAGGCGATGCCGATGCGGGTGTGCGTTTGTCTTCAGCGCAACGTTTGGCAGAAAGCCAAACACCCGAAACACAGTTGTTGCTGAACCAACGCTTGTCAGAAGAGACTGACGCACAGGTGAAAGCGCAGCTTCGCAAATCTTTGACGGCCATTGAGGGTGCCTTAAAAACAGGAGAACGTTTGGGTGCCTTGTTCACAGGTGCCAGCTTGGGTTCTATCTTGTTGTTGGTGGCCTTGGGTCTTGCCATTACCTACGGCTTGATGGGTGTGATCAACATGGCGCACGGCGAACTCATGATGATTGGCGCTTACGCCACCTACGTGGTGCAAATGTTATTTCGTCAGTATTTGCCAGGTTACTTCGATGCGTACCTTTTGCTGGCTGTGCCGTTGGCCTTTTTGGCCTCTGCAATGGTGGGGGCCTTCATGGAACGCACGGTGTTGCGCCATTTGTACGGCCGACCCTTGGAATCTTTGCTGGCCACCTGGGGCATCAGTTTGATTTTGATGCAGGCGGTACGTTCATTATTTGGCGCACAAAACGTAGGCGTTGAAAACCCTGCTTGGATGAGTGGTGGCATACAAGTCATGTCCAATTTGACGCTGCCTTACAACCGATTGGTGATCATTGCATTTGCGGCCGCTGTCCTCATTGGCATGTCATTGGTCATTACCAAAACGCGTTTGGGTTTGTTTGTGCGCGGCGTCACTCAAAACCGACCCATGGCTTCATGCATGGGTGTGAATACGGCACGCATTGACACCTATGCCTTTGCCTTGGGTTCGGGTATTGCTGGCTTGGCGGGTTGCGCTTTGAGTCAGGTTGGCAATGTGGGACCAGACTTAGGTCAGAACTACATTGTCGATGCCTTCATGGTGGTGGTACTTGGCGGCGTGGGTCAGTTGGCCGGTACTGTCTATGCTGCCCTTGGCTTGGGTTTGGTCAACAAACTATTGGAAGGCGTCACCGGCGCTGTGCTTGCCAAGATTTGTGTCCTTGTGTTCATCATCATCTTCATCCAAAAACGCCCTCAAGGTATTTTTGCCATGAAGGGTCGGAGCGCGGAGGCTTGAGATGACTAATTTAAATACTTTAAAAATTGAGTTGCCAGGCCGCGAGCCTTTGTTCACGCGCAAAGGCTGGAGTGCGTTTCTGTTGGCACTTGTGTTTGTGTGCCTGTGTGTACCGCTCATGAACTTGATGGTGCCGCAAGGCCACTGGCTTCACTTCAGCGATTACGCGGTCAGCTTGGTGGGCAAAATCATGTGCTACGCCATTTGCGCCTTGGCCATGGATTTAATTTGGGGCTACACCGGCATCTTGTCCTTGGGGCATGGCTTGTTCTTTGCCATTGGTGGCTATGCCATGGGCATGTACCTCATGCGCCAAATTGGCGCAGATGGAAACTACAAAAGCAACTTACCCGACTTCATGGTGTTCCTCGATTGGAAAGAATTGCCTTGGCATTGGACTTTTTCTGATAGTTTTGTAGCCACCTTGTTTTTGATTGTGTTGGTGCCTGCTGTGGTATCTGGCGTGTTTGGCTACTTTGCCTTTCGCTCACGTATCAAAGGTGTGTACTTTTCCATCATTACCCAAGCGATGACCTTCGCCGCCATGCTCTTGTTCTTTCGCAACGAAACTGGCTTTGGTGGCAACAACGGCTTTACCGATTTCAAACGTATTTTGGATTTGCCATTGGCCACGCCCGATATGCGCATGATTTTGTTTGTCTTGACGGGCATTACTTTGCTCGGATTTTTCTTGATGGCGCGGTGGCTCATTCGAAGCAAATTTGGTCGCGTGTTGCAGGCCATCCGTGATGCAGAGTCTCGTGTCATGTTCTCTGGCTATTCGCCACTGCCTTACAAACTCAGCATCTGGGTGATCTCGGCTGTGATGTGCGGCGTCGCCGGTGCCTTGTATGTGCCGCAAGTGGGCATCATCAACCCCGGCGAAATGAGCCCTGCCAACTCCATTGAAATAGCCGTATGGGCCGCAGTGGGTGGCCGTGGCAGTTTGATTGGCCCAGTGGTAGGAGCCTTTCTGGTAAATGGCGCCAAGAGTTGGCTCACAGTCACAGCGCCAGAATTTTGGTTGTACTTTTTGGGCGCCTTGTTCATTGCCGTGACCTTGTTCTTGCCCCAAGGTGTGGTGGGCTTGGTACAGCGCTTGAAGGGAGGTCGATCATGACTCCCGACCTCATGAAACAAGGTGCGCAGAGAGTAGCAGCACATGCACCTGGAAAGTACCAATCTAGCGCAACAGAATCAGGCGGTCGAGATGCCAGCTATGGCCGCGTTCACACGCCTGGTGAAGTGGATGTGTCGCACGGCCGAATTTTGTATTTGGAAGACGTCAGCGTCAGCTTTGACGGGTTCAAGGCCATCAACAAACTGTCATTGGACATTGCCCCCGGTGAATTGCGTTGCATCATTGGCCCCAATGGCGCGGGCAAAACCACCATGATGGACATCATCACGGGCAAAACACGGCCCGATGAGGGGCAAGTGTTTTTTGGTAGCACCATCGATTTACGTCGTCACAACGAACCCGAAATTGCCCAACTGGGCATTGGGCGTAAATTCCAAAAGCCCACAGTCTTTGAACAACTCACAGTGTTTGAAAATTTGGAGTTGGCGCTCAAAACGCCCAAGGGTGTGAAAGCTTCGATGTTCTTCAAATTGGACTCTGCACAATCAGACCGGTTGGCTGAAGTTCTTCACACCATTCACTTGGCCGACAGCGTGCGGACACAAGCTGGCAATTTAAGCCATGGCCAAAAGCAATGGCTAGAGATTGGCATGCTGCTGATGCAAGACCCCAAGCTCTTGTTGCTAGATGAACCAGTGGCTGGTATGACCGATCACGAAACTGAAAGAACTGCCGAGTTGTTTTTGACCTTGAAGGGTAAACATTCATTGATGGTGGTGGAGCACGACATGGGCTTCATCAAAACAATCTCTGACATCGTGACGGTGTTGTGCGATGGGTCTGTGCTGGCGCAAGGCACGCTAGATCAAGTGCAGTCAGACGAGCGTGTGATTGAAGTTTATTTAGGCCGTTAAGGCAAAGTGATATGAATTTAACGGTCAACAACATTCAACAGTATTACGGCGGCTCTCACATCTTGCGTGACGTGAGTTTGGAAGCCAAGCAGGGCGAAGTGACGGTGTTGCTGGGCCGCAATGGCGTGGGCAAAACAACACTCCTAAAATCTTTGATGGGTGTGGTGCCCATTAAGAGTGGTTCGGTTGTTTTGGGTGCGCACGATCTCACGAAAGCAACGCCCTATGAGCGTGCGCGTGCTGGTGTAGGTTATGTACCGCAAGGGCGCGAAATTTTTGCGCGCCTGACGGTCGAAGAAAATCTTCTGATGGGCTTGGCTACGCAGCCAGGCGGTACGCCCATTCCGGCCGAATTGTTTGAGCTTTTCCCGGTGTTAAAACAAATGCTGCACCGCCGCGGTGGCGATCTTTCAGGCGGCCAGCAACAGCAGTTGGCCATTGCGAGGGCTTTGGCAGCCAAACCTAAGCTGCTCATTTTGGACGAGCCCACCGAAGGCATTCAGCCTAGCATCATCAAAGACATTGGTCGGGTGATTCGAAAGCTGGCCGATGAGGGCATGCAAGGCCAGCGCATGGCCGTGTTGTTGTGCGAGCAGTACTACGACTTTGCCGAAGAGTTGGCCGACGCTTACTTGGTGATGGAGCGTTGTGAAGTGATTGCAAAAGGCCCCGGCTACGAAATGCAGACCAAAGGCATTCGCCAGCTGGTGGCGATTTAAACGCTCCAAATTCTGGGCGGTTCGCTGGGCAATTGCCAGAGGGCATGACGCCATGCTGCCCAGATTTGCTTGAGCAAATCCATGGTGGGTTCAACCAAAGGCGACATGACCCGCATCACAAGCACCTGCGGATGCGCGCAGGTGATGCCAGCTTGCAGTTTGAGGGGGTTGGCTTCGATGATGCATCTGGCCGTTTCTAAGGCGCTTTCTATGCGTTCTGCAGCGATGGGCGAGCCGCAAGCAAAGACCAAACTGGCAAAACACTTGTGGCCTGCCAATCCCAAAGGGCTGTTCAGCCAACGAATGTCGTTGCCTTGAATGTTGCCGCGCTCTAACCAGACGCCCGGAATTTCTAAGTGTTGTTGAAAATGACCTTGTTTGAAGTCCAAGTCTGATGAGGGCAGCCCCAAGGCTGTGACATCCCACGTGATCAATTCTGCCTTGGGTGCCAAATGAAAAACTGCGCGGTTGGTGGCTTCGCAATCGTTGTAGGCAATGGCCTCTAAGGGCAGCCATTCAAGTTTGGCGTTGTCGGCGATATGGGCCTGTAATTGCTGCAGGGCAGGGTGCCCGCCTGATTTGTAAAAACGCGTAGCGCCAGGGGTACTGACCAAGCCGTGCGCGCCCGTTGCAACATTGACTTGAATGTCTAGCGTATCGCCACCCACCAGGCCACCGGGCGGATGCACCAAAACGTTGTGACAGACAGCATCGCCTTCTGGGTAAAGACTTTTTAAAACACGCAGCGGACCTTGGTGCACGTACCTGGCCACAGTGCGCTGAGACTCTAAGGTGTAATCAAGTTGAAGTTCAGCGCGCCAGGTCATGAATGTGTTGCTTGCGGGGGTCAGGTTTAAGGTCGATTGATGAGATGCCAAAGTTGTTTGTCAGTATCGGTGAGACGGCCCGGTTTGGACAAACTCTGTTCAATTTTTTTCTTGATCGCCCAACAAATTGATTTGTCTGATTTGACCCAACAAAAATTTATAGTGCTCTACAGCATGATCAGGATTGGCCGCTATTTTATGCAATGGCAAGCCAGAAACGTCGTCCATCAGTTCACGCTCGCGTTTGGCTTTGTCGATCAAAACCTTGACCTCATCATCGCTTAGGTGCAAACGCTTTGCTTCGCTTTTGATGTATTTGGCTTCTTCTTCATCAATGTCACCATCGGCCAACATGTCAAACAGTTTGTTGACCAAGGATTCGCGGTCCATTTTCAATTGGTCACTGAATGCAGAAGACAACAGCGCTGCCGGGATGGCAAAAATACCAATGCCAATGAAGGCCAATACAATGGTCATTGCCCTGCCAGCAGGTGTGATGGGCGAAATGTCGCCGTAGCCCACCGAGGCCAATGTAATGACCGCCCAGTAAATGGACTGTGGAATGTTTTCAAATTTCTCGGGTTGTGCATCATGCTCAAACAAATAACCCAAGCTGGCGGTCATCACCACGAGCAACAACATGATGAAGGCTGAGGCCGCCATCACGGGCCATTCACGCACAATCACTTTTGACAGTGAGGTGGTTGCGCCTGTGTAACGCGTGAGCTTGAGTAGACGAAGCAGCCTGAACACCCGCATGAAACGCAAATCAAACAAATGATGTAAGAACACTTCTAGGAAGAAGGGTGCAATGGCCAGTAAGTCAATGATGGCAGAGGGAGATTTGGCTAATTTCAACCGTCCGCTGACGGCCTTTTTGTAGCCAGGTTCTTCTACGCAACAGTACAGTCGCAAACAATATTCGATGGTGAACACACTGACGGCAATGGCGTCCAGAATGAGAAATTCAAGGCTGAGCAGGTAATGAATGCTGTGAACCGATTCCAGAATAACGGCCAGTACCGAAACGATGACCCAAATCACGATGAAGGTGTCGAACATGGTGTGCAAGGTGCCACCATAGTCACTTGGAAACACCAAGGCATGAACTTTTTGCCTGAAGGTTCGCCCTTCGTTGGCTTTTACAAATTCTTTGTAGGCTGGTATCAAGACCCTGAACAGCTTCAGAATTCGCAGCAATCTCAAAGAGCGTAAGAAGCGCAAATCGACGTTGATGAAGGCCTGTAAAAAGAACGGCAGGATGGCCAGTAAATCAATGATGGCAAAAGGACTGATGACGTATTTGCCGCGAGCATATTTGTGTTTCTTAAATTCTTCGTCTTCAGGCGCTAAGTAAAAGCGCAAGATATATTCGATGGAAAAGACAGCCACCGACGCCAGATCAAAGTAATGAAACCAAGTTTGGTAAGCGTCAAAAACAGCAGGAATTTGTTCGAACACCAAGGCGAACAAATTGGCCACAATCAAAATGCTAATCCAGCGGTCGACTGTCTTGTGGTAGTTGCCTTCGATGTGGGGATCTAACAACCAGGCATAGAGCCATTGCCTGAAGGGCAGGTCACTCGAAATGCTGGCTTCGTGGTGGCTCAGCAGTCGATCTTCTAAGCTGTGATTTGAGCTGTAATTTGACATGTTGCCCCCTCTTAGAATTCAAATTCATCGACTTTGATGGGGTAGCCACCTTTGTCGCAGACCGTCAGTTTCAGGGCCATCTTGGTGTCGATGGCGTCCATGTCCGTCAGTTGCGAAGCCACGGCTGGAATGGCGGAGCCAGGTGCAGTCGGTACATTTTTTTCAAGAAAAATGGCGCCAACTGTGCTCTGATCTTTGGGAACGCATTTGGCAACAAAGGTCACTGGCTGATGGGTAAACGGGTTTTTGAGTTCTCGAAGTTCTTTGACGTTTTCAAGAATACCCGCCATGCAGTCGCCCCATCTGCGTCGCTCTTCTGCATTGAAGGCACAACTTTCGATGGGAAAGTCTTCTTTCATGCGTGCCTCGCTGTTTTGTTTCAGCCAGGCAACCCAAGCCTCGCCATTTTGAATCGATGTCTTGTTCTTGACGCCTTCATCGTAGGACAACATGCCCACCCAAGCCACGACGCTCAGCATGCAGGCTAGAAAAATCAAGAAAAGTATGTCGAAGAAGTTGGGCTTGCCTGAAACGACTTCAGTCGCTGGGGCCACATCGTTAGGCTTGGCTAGATCGGTCATTGAAGAATCCCCGCGTGGCAAAAGTCATGTACGTGCTGCCGACATGGCAACACAATACACCTCTGTATCGTAAGGATTCGGCTCGAAAGGTCAAGCCTTGAATCACATGCGCTCAGTCAGACTGAGCGCTTGGCATTATTCGTTGTTGGTACCGCGGTGTGCCCAAGCAGTGGTGTGCTTCTCAATGTAGCTAAATAGTTCATACATTACCATGGCCATGGCACCCACCACGACCAAGCCAGAGAAAGCCAAGCCCATTTGCATGGCTGAGCCAGCAGAGATCAGCAAATAGCCAATGCCTTCGTTGGCCGCAGTCATTTCGGACACCGTGGTGCCCACAAACGCCAAGGTAATGGCCACCTTCAAGGAGCCATAAAAGTACGGCATGGAGCGGGGCAGGCCCACCTTGACCAAAACATCCCAACGCTTGGCACCTAGTACGCGAAGCACGTCTTCAAGTTCGGGCTCTAGGGTGGCCAAGCCTGTGGCAATGTTCACCATGATGGGAAAGAAACTGATAAGGAACGCAGTGAGGATGGCAGGGCCAATGCCAATGCCAAACCAAACCACCAAAATGGGCACGAACGCAGCCTTGGGCAGCGCATTGAAGGCTGTCATGAGCGGATAAACCGCAGCGTAGGCCAAGCGTGAGCTGCCAATGACAAAACCCAGCAACACACCCACCACGATGGCAATGCCAAAGCCCGCCATGGTGACCCAGTAGGTGCGCCACGCGTGGGCTGCAATGACATCAGAAAACTCGATGGTTTGCTGTGCAATGCGATAGGGGCTTGGGAAAATAAATTCTGAAACATTGAAGAAGCTGCAAATGCCTTGCCAAATGAGCAGCGTGAGGACCAACAAAATCCAGGGGGCAGATGTTTCAAGTGTTTTTTTGTTCATAAAGCACCTGCTTATTGATTGATGACCGCACCGGCTTTGCGAATGGCGCCAATGTGGCCGCGCAATTCTTGGACGATGCTTGTGAATTCGGGGGTGTATGTCACTTCAAGGTCGCGTGGGCGAGGTAGGTCAATTTCGCGCTTGACCACAAATCGGCCTGGGCTCTTGCTCATCACATACACGGTGTCTGCCAAAAACACTGACTCGCGCAAATCGTGTGTGACCAAGATGACATTGAATTTTTGTTCGGTCCAGAGGTCTCGCAAGATGCACCACAACTCTTCACGGGTGAAGGCATCTAGCGCGCCAAAGGGCTCGTCGAGCAAAAGCATTTTGGGCTCGTGAATGAGCGCGCGGCAAATGCTGGCGCGCTGTTGCATGCCCCCTGACAACTGCCAAGGGAACTTGTCTTCATAGCCACCCAAGCCCACTGTTTGGAGCAACTTGCGAGCGCGCTCGACAAACTCGGGCTTGCGTTGTTTGAACTGCGAGCGAAAAGGCTCGACAATTTCTAGAGGCAACAAGACGTTATCGAGCGTGGTTCGCCATGGCAACAAGGACGGTGCTTGAAACGCCATGCCGCTGATTTTCAAAGGGCCAGTGACGGGTTGACCGTCCACCATGATTTGGCCCTTGCTGGGTTTTTTCAAACCCGTGGTGAGCTTCATGAAGGTGGACTTGCCGCAGCCTGAGGGACCCACAATGGCAATGAATTCGCCTTGCTTGACTTGCAGGTTGATGTCTTCCACTGCAAAGTGATTTTGTGCCAACAACTCATCGTTGTAGGCCAACCAAACATTTTGAAAATCAACGAAATTGGGAGTGCTCAAAACAGGCCGCCTTGTTCAATCAGAGAGTCAGAAATTACTTCTTGGCTTTTGGCAAGATGTCGAGTTCTTTGGCGCTAGGCAAGAAAGAACCGTTCCAAATATCGTCGGCTTTCACACGTGTTTTGGTGTTGAAAGCATCAGAAACTTGAGATGCCATGAGTGACAAGCGAGGACCATTGATTTGACCAAAGCCTTCTTCGCGGGCGGAGGCGCTGTTGATCACGGTATCGATGGCCAATTGCAGGCGACGTGTTTCGAGTTCAACGTTGATGATGCCATCACGTGCTTTGACGTCTGCAATCACGGCAGCTGGGTTGTTGATCACGTCCTTGGCACCTTTGGTGAAGGCAGACAAGAATGCTTTGACGGCAGCTGGATTTTCTTTGATGATTTTGGGTGATGCAATGATGGCGTTGCCATACAACTTCACACCAAAGTCTGGGTACTGCATGACCACGACGTCGGCAGCTTTAACGCCACGTGCTTCGATGTTCAACAAAGAAGTGAATGTGAAGCCAGTGATGGCATCGACATCACCGCGAACCAACATGGTTTCACGCAGTGGGGGGTCCATGGCTGTCCAAGCCACGTTGCCAATGCCGTTGGCTTTTTGGAAGATGGGGAATGCACGGCGACCTGCGTCAAAGACAGGCGCGCCTAATTTTTTGCCAGCCAAATCGGCGGGTGTTTTGATGCCCGATTTTTTGAGCGCCATCACCGATGCTGGCGTGTTGTTGTAGACCATCATGATGGCCACAGGCTTGTTGGGCACGTCTGGGTTGTTGGCGTGGAACTCCATCAGGGCGGCCAAATCGGCAAAGCCAATGTCGTAGCTGCCAGAAGCCACACGTGTCACCGCGCCGCCAGAGCCATTGCCTGCATCGACTGTGACGTCCAATTTGGCTTCTTTGAAATAACCCTTGGCCACAGGTGTGAGGAACAAAGCGGAGGGGCCTTCAAAACGCCAGTCGAGCTGGAATTTGATAGGTGTTGTTTGTGCTTGGGCCAGACCCAGAGTGCAAGCTGCAATGAGGGCTGCAGTGGTTTTAAGCAGGAAACGTTTTTTCATAGAAGGCTCCAATTAAAAATGACAAAGAATTTTCGAAATGACAAGCAAATTCAATGCCATTATGAAGGGGCTTGTAGGGCCGTTTGTGTGCCAAACTGTATACACTTTAGGCTGATTCATGCATCGGAAAAACCCTAACGCGCCCCAAAATGAGTCGCACTCAGCTTAAAAGATCCAAAAGAGTGCGCGAAATGACTTTGGTGGCTTTTCTCAAATCCTCCAAATTCAGACGTTCATCGGCCCTTTTGGCATGCGATTCCAAGACCGTGCGCGGTCCTGCGCCATAAATCACGCCAGGAATGCCTTTTTCAACATAAAGGCGCACATCTGTGTATAGCGGCGTGCCCATGGCAGGGATGGGTTCCCCAAAAATTTGGCCACCATGGTTTTGAATGGCATTGACCAAGGGTGCGTTGCCCGCCAAAGGCTTCATGGCGTGCGCCATCAGCAAGCGTTTGATGTCAATGCTGACTTGTGAATCGCTGGCGCGGCCTTGGTTGAACTCTACAACGGCTTGCGCAATGACCTGGCGGATGTTGGCTTCAACCTCTTGTGGATTTTCTTCGGGAATCATCCGGCGATCTAATTTGAAAATGACGTTGCCAGGCACCACATTGGTATTGGTGCCGCCTTCAATTCGACCGACATTCAAATACGGATGCTTGATGCCTTCCACTTTGGAAGTGATGGCTTGATACAGTTTGTTTTGCGCATACAAGTGGTTCAAGATGTGAACAGCAGCTTGCAGTGCATCTACGCCTGTATCTGGAATGGCAGCATGCGCCATTTTGCCGTGCACTGTCACTTCCATTTGCAGGCAACCGTTGTGGGCAGTCACCACTTGATAACTGAAGCCTGCCGCAATCATGAGGTCGGGTTTGGTGTGTCCTTTGTCCAGTAACCAACCTGGCCCTTTTTCGCCACCAAATTCTTCGTCGTAGGTAAAGTGCAATTCGACATTGCCCTTGAGGGGCAAATGTTGCTGATCGCGCAATGCTTCTACTGCCCGAAGTGCGTAAGTGAAAGTTGAAAAATCGCATTTGCTAACGGCAGTGGCGCGGCCAAACATCTGGCCATTTTCAATTTGGGCGCCATAGGGTGGGTGAGTCCAACCTTCACCGGGTGGCACCACATCGCCATGGGCATTGAGAGCAATCGTTTTGCCGCCTGGGCCAAAAGGCCTGCGCACAATCAAGTTGGTGAGGGAGGTGAGGCCATAGGCTTTCACTTCTTCCTCAGGCACTGGAAACTGTTCAGCTTGGTAACCCAATGCGCTTAAAAGTGCTGTGGTTTTTTCGGCATGGGGTGCATTGTTGCCTGGCGGCGTGTCGGTGGGCACTTGAACCAGCGCTTGTAAAAATTTCACTTGCTCGTCAAAGTGGGCGTCGATCCATTGATCGAGTTGTGCGTAGGCGTTAGAAGTCGCTGTCATGGGGTAGAAGGCTTAGGCCAGTTGGTTCAAAACATGAGTGAAGGCATCCACACACAACTGAATGTCGTCGCTGGTGGTGGATTCCAAGGGGTTGTGGCTGATGCCGCTGTTTTCGCCGCGCACAAACAGCATGGCTTGTGGCATCACTTCGTGCAGTTTCATGGCGTCGTGTCCGGCGCCACTGGGCATCACAAACACAGGCAAGCCCAAATCGTGCACGGCGCGTTCCCAACGTTGCTGCCACGCTGGCGCGCTGGGTGCGGCAGGTGCACGGAGTGTGGCTTCGCGTTTGCACACCACACCGCGGCGCTCGCAAATCTCGTCCAGTGTTTGCATAACATCGCGCTCAAGGGCATCACGTTGTGGGTCTGTGGGCGCGCGCATGTCTAGAGAAAACAAACAACGCCCAGGCACTACGTTGATCGAACCATTGGGCACTTGCAGTTGGCCGATGGTGGCCACTGAATCGCCGTCTGCCGCGGCCCGCTTTTCCATGTAGAGAGCCAACTCAGCGACTGCACAAGCCGCATCGCGGCGACGGTCCATGGGGGTTGTGCCGGCATGGCTTGCCATGCCCGCCATGTCGCACAAATAACGCACGCTGCCATTGATAGAACTCACCACGCCCAAAGGCAAATTCATTTCATTCAGCACTGGGCCCTGCTCAATGTGCACCTCAACAAAGCCCAAATAGTCAGAGGGATTGCGTTGAATTTTGGGAATGTCTTGCACGTTGAGGCCAGCCAGCTTCATGGCTTCGCGCATGGCAATACCATCTGCATCCACTTGCTCTAGCCAGGCGTTGTTGAATTGACCGACCAAGGCACCTGAGCCCAAGAAGGTGGCCTTGTAGCGCTGACCTTCTTCTTCTGAAAATGCCACCACTTCAATGCCGAAGGGCAGTCGGTGGTGCTTCGAGGCCAGTTGTTTGACGCAAGCGATGGGCACAAAAATACCCAAGCGACCATCGTATTTGCCGCCGTTGCGCACGGTGTCGAAGTGACTGCCGGTCATCAAGTATTTGGCGCCAGAAGTGGCAGGGTGATAACGTCCCACCACATTGCCCACGGCATCGACGTAGACCTCGTCAAAGCCTGCAGATTTCATGGTCTGTTGAATGCTGGCACTGCAAGCCATGTGCGCCTCTGTGAGGTAGGTCACAGTGAGCTGGCCGTCTTCTTTGAAGCCTGGATCGCTGTGCTGCGACAAGGCTTCGTGCCAATCCCACACTTCGTTGCCTTGCGTAGGATGGCAGCCGGTTTTGTCGTTGAGGCGAATTTCTACGATGCGGTGAATGTTGCGCAGACACTCCGCCAGCTCAAAGTCGGGGTGACCTTGTAAGCGGCGCTCAAAGGTGGCCATGATTTGGTGTTTGTTCAGGCCCAAGCCTCGGGGGCCGCGCACCGCCAGAATGAACGGCCAACCAAATTTTTGATTGTAAGCAGCATTCAGCGCATGAATCTTTTCGTATTCTTCTGGGGTGCAGTCGGTCAGGCCTGCCTTGGTTTGCTCGTTGGTCGATTCGGTTGTCAGTTCTTTGCGAATCATGGCTTTGCCGGCCAACTCAGGGTGAGCGCGAATCAAACCAATTTGCGCATCTTTGCCAGCATCGCTCAAGACCTGGGCCATGCAGTGTTTCAAATGTGTCCAAGAAGCAAAGGGGCGCATCTTGAGCGCACCTTCTGCAATCCATGGGGAATGCTCGTACAAACCGTCTAGCAGTTGCAAAGCGTCTGCGGTGGAGGCCGCATTGAGGTGGTCTAAGCGAAGCGTCATGGTGTGTAAGGGTGGGTTGTTTTCCAATGACGCGCAATGTCGAGGCGTCGGCACATCCACACATGATCGTGGGCTTGAATGTGATCTAAGAAACGTTGCAAGGCAGTGATGCGACCAGGACGTCCCAGCAGTCGGCAGTGCATGCCAATGCTCATCATTTTGGGACGGTTCAGACCTTGGGGATCGCCTTCTTTGTAGAGGGCATCAAAGGTGTCCTTCATGTACTGAAAGAAGGGGTCTGCGTGCGAGTAGCCTTGTGGCAATGCAAAGCGCATGTCGTTGCAATCCAAGGTGTAGGGCACGATCAATTGAGGCGTGATCTGACCGTTGCTTTTTTCAACTTTCATCCAAAAGGGCAGGTCGTCGCCGTAGTAATCGCTGTCGTATTCAAAGCCGCCGTAATCGGCAACCAAGCGGCGCGTGCGCGGGCTGTCGCGGCCGGTGTACCAACCCAGCGGCCGCTCACCGCTGAGTTTTTGCAAAATGTCCATGGCCTCGGCCATGTGCGCACGCTCTGTGGCTTCGTCGATGTTTTGGTAGTGAATCCATTTCAAGCCATGGCACGCAATGTCGTAGCCAAGTTCTTGAAATGCGGCCAACACATCGGGGTGTTTTTGCAAGGCGGTGGCCACACCAAAAACAGTCAAAGGCAGTTTGCGACTTTCAAATTCACGCAGCAAGCGCCAAACGCCTGCGCGCGAGCCATATTCGTAAATACCTTCCATGCTGATGTGGCGCTCTGGAAAGCTGGCAGGGTTGAACATTTCTGAGAGAAATTGTTCAGAGCCTGCATCACCATGCAGCACGGAGTTTTCGCCACCTTCTTCATAGTTCAAAACAAATTGAACGGCAATGCGTGCTTGGCCTGGCCACTGTGCGTGGGGTGGCGTGCGGCCGTAGCCTTGAAGGTCGCGCGGGTAGGGCGCAGTAGCGTCGTAAGCGGGGTAGGTCATGACAAGGCCAATGAGATATCGTGAGTTGGAACTTTTTTGTCAAAGCTGAGGCTGCTCTCTACAAAGATCAGATGTTCTTCCATGAGTTTGGCCGCCAGATCTGCATCTTTTTGGGCCATGGCTTCCACAATGGCTTCGTGCTCGTGAGCAGAGTGTTGGGCTGCGTTGCGTGATTGGTACATCAGGGTGATCAGGGCGCATCTAGAGATGAGCTCTCCCAAGCTTTGCGCCAACACATGGTTGCCCATGAGCTCTGCAATGCGCACATGAAAGTCGCCCAGCAATTCGGTGCGGCCGTGCACATCTTCTTGCGCAACAGCTTCTTTTTCTTGTTTGGTATGCGCTTTGAGGGCGCGTATTTTGGCGGGTGTGATGTCGCGGACAAACTCTCGGGTCATTTGTACTTCGAGCATTCGGCGAACCGCAAAAACCTGTTGGGCCTCATCAGCTGAGGGTGCTGCCACAAACGCACCTCGCGCAGGCTCCATTCGAATCAGCCTGTTTTGGGACAACTGAAACAGGGCTTGGCGCACCAATGTTCTGGAGACACCAAAGTGGGTGGCCAGTTTTTGCTCGGCCAACTTGGAGCCTGGCATCAGACGATGTTCGACGATGGCTTTGGTCAAAGCACTGACAATGGCATGAGTTGATGAGGTTTCCATGAAAGTCATGATAGCTTCAAAAGCCAAAAGTGTATACACTTTCAGTCGACAAGATAAACAGGAAATTCACCATGGGCTTGAGTACACACGTTTTAGACACCATGCATGGCTGCCCGGCTGCGGGCATGCAGGTTAGCCTCTACACCACCGAGGGGCAATTTGCGACATTGGTAAAGTCTTTTAAATTGAACGCAGATGGGCGCAACCCAGACGGCCCTTTATATGACAACGCCAGCCTGCAAAAGGGCACGTACCGGCTGGTGTTTGATGTGGCTGGGTATTTCAAAGCTCGAAACGTGGCATTGCCAGAACCGTCATTTTTGAACCAAGTCACCCTCGATTTTGGGGTGGCCAACGTCGCCGAGCATTACCATGTGCCCCTTTTGGTCAGCCCTTGGAGCTATTCGACCTACCGCGGCTCTTAATCGGCGCATTTATTTATCAGTGATTTCACCCGAAGACGAGGTGAAGTCAATAAAATCAAGCCTTGTTTTTGAACCAACCCCCCATCACCCCCATCATGAGCCAAGTGACCAACACAGTGCGTTTTGTGCTTGACGGCAACATCGTCGAAGCCCAAGGTGTACGCCGCACCACCACCGTTTTAGATTACCTGCGCGAGCAATTGCATCGCACAGGCACCAAGGAGGGATGTGCAGAGGGCGACTGTGGCGCTTGCGTGGTCATGGTGGGAGATTTGAATGCCAGTGGTCAAGGCGTTAACTACAAGGCTGTCAACAGTTGCATCCAATTGTTGCCTTCGCTCGATGGCAAGTCGATCAAAACAGTTGAAAGCCTGAAAAAAGCCGATGGCACTTTGCACCCAGTGCAAAAAGCCATGGTCGATTGCCACGGTTCGCAGTGCGGTTTCTGCACGCCAGGCATTGTCATGAGCTTGGTCAATTTGGTTCAGGTCAACACTTCGCCAAATCGTCTCGAGGTGAGCGACGCACTCAGTGGCAATTTGTGCCGCTGCACAGGATATGCGCCTATTTTGGACGCAGCCTCAAAAGCCTGTGGCAACAAAGCTGCTCTGAAGTTGGACGATTCAGCTGACGTGCCTTTGCTCAAAGAAATTCAGCGCGCATCTACGCCCACGGTCAACTTAGAAGGCGACATCATTGTTCAGCCCGTGGTACGCACGCGCAAAGGCAATGAGTTTGTATCGCCTGCCACCTTGGCCGAAGTGGCCGACTATTTGGTCAAGCACCCCACGTCCACTTTGCTGGCAGGTAGCACCGAAGTGGGCTTGCAGGTCAACAAACAATTCTCACGCCCCGATCACATTGTTTATTTGGGCAATGTGACCGAACTCAAACAAGTCAAAGACACACCGCAAGCTTGGCACATTGGTGCCGTTGTGTCGCTCACAGAAGTGGAAGGCTTGGTGGCCAAGGCTTATCCAGACTTTGCCGAAGTGTTGCGCCGTTTTGGCTCACCCCCCATTCGCTCGACCGCTACCTTGGCGGGTAACATTGCCAACGGCTCCCCCATTGGCGACTCAATGCCTTGCCTCATGGCCTTGGGCACGACACTCACTTTGCGCCGTGGCGATAAAACACGCACCGTGTCTTTGGATCAGTTCTACACCGGTCAAAAACAAACCGTCTTGCAAGCTGGCGAATTCATTGAAGCCGTGGTCTTGCCCAAGCCACAAGCGGGCCAAGTGTTCCGCGCACACAAAGTCAGCAAGCGTTTTGAACAAGACATTTCTGCCACATGTGCGGCCATCACTTACACCTTGAAAGCTGGCAAGCTCAGCAACGTTAAATTGGCCTACAACGGTTTGGCACCTTCACCTTGCCGTGCACCCAAATTGGAAGCGGTGTTGGAAGGCAAAGCGCCTGCCGATGTCAAAGAATCCGACTTGGATGCTGCCATTGCCGCCAGCTTTGTGGCACGCGATGGTTTGCGCGCCACTTGGGCCTACCGCTCTTTGGTCGCCCGCAACTTGGTGATCGATTTCATTGAACAACAAACTCAAACAACTGCGGAGGTGGCTTAAATGAACGCGCCTATTTCTTTGCACAATTTATTGCCCGTGTCTGGTTTGCAACAGGGCACCGATGTCATTCACGAGTCTGCACATTTGCACGTTACTGGCGGCGCAACGTTTACCGACGACATGCCCGAGTTGGCTGGCACGCTCTACGCTGCCATCATCAAATCGCCCGTGGCCCACGGCGAACTGATTGGCGATGGCATTGACCGCGAAGCCATACTGAAAGCGCATGGCGTTGTGGCCGTGTACACCGCCAAAGACATTCCTGGCGAAAACAATTGCGGCCCCATCGTTCACGACGATCCTTTCTTGGCCGTTGGCAAAGTAGAGTTTTTGGGTCAAGCTGTGGCCGTGGTGGTGGCGCGCGAAATGTTGTACGCACGCGAAGCGGCACACAACGCCAAGGTGTTGGTCAAAGAACTCAAACCCATTTTGACCATTGACGAAGCCATGGCGGCACAAAGTTTTGTCATGCCTGCCAAAGGCATCACACGCGGCAATGCTTCAGAAGCCATTGCCAAAGCGCCTCGCAAAGTGAAGGGCAGCACCGAAACCGGTCAGCAAGAACAGTTTTACATGGAAGGCCAAATCACTTACGCCGTGCCGCGTGAAGATGGTCAACTTACTTTGTACTGTTCTACGCAGCACCCTGATGGCAACCAGCGTGAAGCCGCGTCCGCATTGAACCTCAGCACCAACGACGTGGAAGTCATTTGCCGCCGCATGGGCGGTGGCTTTGGCGGCAAAGAAGGCAATGCCAGCATTTTTAGTCAGAGCGCCGCATTGGCTGCTTTCAAATTGCAACGCCCCGTCAAGCTGCGCGTCAACCGCGACGACGACATGATGATCACAGGCAAGCGTCACGACTTCCGCATCGATTACGAAGTGGGTTACGACGACGAAGGCCGTATCTTGGGTGCCGACATCACACTCATGTCGCGCTGCGGTTACAGCATCGATTATTCGGGCCCTGTTAACGACCGTGCGTGTTTGCACATCGACAACTGCTACTACATTCCCAACCTCAAACTGATCAGCCACCGCTGCAAAACCAACACGCAAAGCGCCACAGCGTTCCGTGGCTTTGGTGGCCCGCAGGGTATGTTTGGCATCGAAACCGTCATTGAAGAAATCGCCAATGACATTGGCAAAGATCCTCTAGACGTTCGATTGCTCAATATCTACAAAGACCCAGCAGTGTCAGGTAACCCTGCCACCATGGTGACGCAATATGGCCAAACCATTGCCGATTGGGTGGGCGACAAAGTCATTGACCAAGTGGCGTCCGAATCCAAGTACCGTGAACGCCGCGACAGCGTCAATGCGTTCAACAAAGTGAACAAGCGCCGCAAGCGTGGTTTGGCTTTGGTTCCTTTAAAGTTTGGTATCAGCTTTACGGCCACCATGTTGAACCAAGGTGGCGCTTTGCTCAACATCTACATGGACGGCTCGGTCAGTTGCAACCATGGCGGTACCGAAATGGGTCAGGGCCTCAACACCAAGATGGCGCAGGTGTGTGCCGATGGTTTGGGCATTGACATCAAATACGTTCGCGTAACGGGCACTGACACACAGAAGGTGCCCAACGCTTCAGCCACGTCAGCTTCTAGTGGCGCCGATATCAACGGCGCAGCCATCATGAATGCCACGGCGCAAATGCGCGCGCGCTTGGCGCCGGTGGCGGCCAACATGTTGGGTTGCAAAGACACCGAAGTGAGCTTTGCCAACAACATGGCGCATGGCGGCGGCAAGACTGTGGCCTGGACAGCCGTGGCCAAGCAAGCCTGGATGGACCGCGTAGGCTTGTCTGTCACGGGCTTCTACATGACGCCCGAGATCAAGTATGACTTTGCCACCCTGACTGGCCATGCGTTCTACTACTACTGCTACGGCGCATCCGTCAGTGAAGTCGAAATAGACACGCGTACAGGTGAGTATTGGATCAAGGCCGTCGACATCGTTCACGATGCAGGCAAGAGCATCAACCCCGCCATCGACAAAGGCCAAATTGAAGGCGGCTACGTGCAAGGCATGGGCTGGCTCACCATGGAAGAATGCATTTGGGACAAGAAGGGCAAGTTCCTGACACATGGCCCCAGCACTTACAAAATTCCAGTGGCGGGCGATATTCCAGAACACTTCAATGTGACGCTGTTTGATGGCAGCAACTTGAAGCCCACGCCCTTCAATTCCAAAGCTGTGGGCGAGCCACCTTTGATGTTGGCCTTGTCAACTTTCTTTGCCTTGCGTGATGCTGTGAGTGCCAGTGCAGACCACAAAACGGTGGTTCACATGAGTGCCCCCGCTACGCCAGAAAAGATTTTGATGACCTGCGAAAAGGCAAAGGCGGCCGTTTAACCAAACCTTGCAGGTGTCAGTCTTGACCCTCTGTGAGGGTGTCTAGCTGAAACCTGCCACTTTTGTGCCAAAGCCAAACGTCTGAGTAAACCACCTTGTTCATGTGAGCAGGAACAGGGTAGGGTGCTGCTTGACGCACCGTCTTTTCAATTTCTTTCATGACCTCGGGTGCGTGCCCAGGTGCCCGAACCCAATAGGTACGGGTCACTTGACCTTGCTTGTCCACTTCAACGTCTAACACGCCAACGGCATACAACATGGGTGGCATGCGGCCCTTGAAGATTCGCGCACCATTGAGTTTGTAGAGGTGCTTGGCCGCATCAACCCTGTATTCATTTGGGTTGCGCGCATTGGAGGTGGGTAGGCTGGGTTTGGTGGGCTCTGGCGGCTTGACCACCACAGGCGCAGGCTTTGGTGCAGGCGCGGGTGTTGGCGCAGGTGGTGGGGGTGTGCTGCACCCTGCCAACCACAGGGCCATGCAAATGAAGCTAAGGCCCAGTCGACCTCGAAATGCGCTTGCCGCGTTTAGAAATGTCATTTGAAATTTGTCCCTCACAACCAGTGGCGCATTTTGTCACTGTACAGTGTGGTTTGAACAGTCCTTGATTGAAAGTTGTTTCCTGTGCATTGGAATTCTGCCCTGCTCAATAAACTGGCCCATGTGCCAGCCATTTGGATCACTGTCTTGCAAGCGCAGGGCTCTGTGCCACGGGGTACGGGCACGGTGATGGCCGTCTTTGATGATGAGTTTTTAGGCACCATAGGTGGTGGTCATTTGGAGTTTGAAGCCATTGCAGAAGCAAGGCGATATTTGCTTGCAACCAGCGGCAAACAAGAATTGCCCATCGAGAAGCGGTTTGCACTGGGACCCAGTTTGGGACAGTGTTGCGGCGGCGCCTTGGTACTCAAGTTTGAGTGGGTCGATGCAAGCGATGCTGAGCGTTTGCAAGGTATTTTGCAAAGCTTGGCCGCACAGCGTTTTCAGCCCTTGGCCTTGTTTGGGGGCGGCCATGTTGGCAAGGCCTTGGTGCAAGTGCTGGCCCCTTTGCCATTTCATGTGCGCTGGATTGACAGCCGCGACGAAATTTTTCCCGAAGCGCTTGCCCCTCAAGTGATCTGCGAACACTCAAACCCCGTGCAGGCTGCGGTGACCGATTTAGCCCCGCAAAGCCGGGTTTTGATCATGAGTTTCAGTCATGCGGAAGACCTCGACATTGTGGCGGCCTGCCTTTTGCGGCAACGCCTGCACCATGACCTTCCTTATATTGGACTCATTGGCAGCGCCACCAAATGGGCCACTTTTAAGCGACGTTTGGCCGATCGTGGCTTTTCAGAAGCGGAGTGTCAGCAGGTGACTTGCCCCATCGGCGTACCGGGTATTTTGGGCAAAGAACCCGAAGTGATTGCGGTCGCTGTTGCAGCGCAGTTGCTTCAGGTTTAAATAATTGTATACACTTCGGTAAACCGTTTGGAAGTGGATCATGGACGCCTATTTACTTGATTGGCTTAATTTATTGTTGCGATGGGTGCATGTGATCACCGTGATTGCATGGATTGGCTCGTCGTTTTACTTTGTCTTTTTGGACAACAACCTGCTCAAACCCAACTCACCCGACTTGCTCGAAAAAGGTGTGGACGGTGCCATGTGGGCAGTCCATGGGGGCGGTTTTTACAATCCCCAAAAGTACATGGTGGCACCCAAGAAAATTCACACCAAGCTGCATTGGTTTTATTGGGAAAGCTACTCGTCGTGGCTGACTGGATTTGCGCTCTTTACCGTGCTTTATCTGTGGAATGCCAGCACCTACCTCATTGACAAATCATTGATGGATTGGTCGCCAGCTGCCGCCATCACTGCCGCACTTGCGTTCTTGGTGGTGTTTTGGTTTGTGTACGACGCAGTGTGCCGATTGTTTGGATTCAAGAAGAATGGCGAACTGATTGTGGCGGGCCTCATGCTGTGTGTGGTGGCCTTTGCTTCTTGGTTGGCGTGCCAATTGTTTGCGGGCCGTGCGGCCTTCTTGTTGGTGGGCGCCATGATTGCCACGGCCATGAGTGCCAATGTGTTTGTCTGGATCATTCCGGGCCAGCGCAAAGTGGTAGCGGCCATGACTTCGGGTGAAAAATACGATGCCATGTCATTGGCCATTCATGGCAAACGCGGCAAGCAGCGCAGTGTGCACAACACGTACTTCACGCTGCCCGTGATCTTTGCCATGTTGAGCAACCATTACAGCTTTTTGTACACGCACCCTCAGCGCTGGTTGATCCTGTTTGTCTTGATGTTTGCAGGCGCCCTGATTCGCCAATTTTTTGTGCAGCGCCACGGCTATCACTTGGGGCGCGCCAAGAACCCATGGCCCTTTGCTGCTGTCGGTGTCGTTCTTATTTTGGCCGTGATCTTGGCCATGGCCCCTTGGGGTTCTCAATCGGGCAAAGCCAATGCGCCTGCAGTCCAAAACCAAGCTGCTTCCTATGCCCAAGTCCAGGCCATTGTTGAGCAACGTTGCCTGTCATGCCATGGCGCGCAGGTGCAAATGAAAAACGTTCGGCTCGATTCCAAAGACCTCATGAAGTTGCACGCGCAAAACGTTTACCAACAAGTGAGTGTGACGCAGCAAATGCCCATGAACAATGCAACAGCCATTACGCCTGAAGAGCGTCAAGCTGTGGCATCTTGGTATTTGGCTGGCGCCAAATTCGATTGAACTTTGAGGACATCGAGCAATGCTGAGCTGAGCGCAGCCAAGCTTGATTGGATGGACAGGCTCAGTGACCCGCAGCCAATTGCATTGCAAAATTGTTGTGGCGTTCAATCACGCGGCCTAACTCGACCCGCGTCAGCTGTCCCTCGCTGACCACCACTTGGCCATTGACCACGGTGTATGCAGCAGGTGCACTTGAGCACAGCATCAAGCTGCCAATGGCATCGTGTACGGCGCCCCCCGCAAAACTCAGGCTGCGCAAATCAAACAAGGCCATGTCGGCGCAGTAGCCTGCTGTCAGTTGACCGATGTCTTTGCGGCCCAAGACCTCTGCACCGCCGCGAGTGGCCAAGCGCAACGCATCGCGCGCGGTCATTTCCATGGGTGCTGTGTCGCAGCCAAAAATAGTTTTACCGTCAGCATTGACTTGCGGCCCTTCGAGAGACTTTCGAAGACGCGCCAACAACATGGCTTGCCGTGCTTCATTCACCATGTGTGCGGCATCGTTGCTGGCGCTGCCGTCCACCCCCAAGCCAACAGGGACGCCGGCTTCAATCATTTTGCGTATGGGTGCAATGCCACTGGCCAAACGCATGTTGCTGCAAGGGCAGTGGGCAATGCCCGTGCGTGTGGCCGCAAACAGAGAAATGCCCTCGTCATCTAATTTGACGCAGTGCGCATGCCAAACATCGTCGCCCAGCCAGCCCAAATCTTCGGCGTACTGTGTGGGTGTGCGGTTGAACTTCTCTAAGCTGTAGGCAATGTCGTGGTCGTTTTCGGCCAAATGGGTGTGCAGGCGCACGCCATAGTGACGCGCCATCTCGGCCGACAAACGCATCAAGTCTTGGCTGACGCTAAAGGGTGAGCAGGGCGCAACAGCCACTTGCGTCATGGCGCCATGCGAAGCGTCGTGATAGGTTTCAATGAGGCGCTGCGTGTCTTTCAAGATGGCGTCTTCTTGCTCTACCACACGGTCGGGCGGCAGTCCGCCTTTGGACTGGCCCACACTCATGCTGCCGCGTGTGGCCACAAAGCGCATGCCAATCTCTTGAGCAGCTGCAATGCAATCGTCCAGCTTTACGCCGTTGGGGTAAATGTACAAATGATCGCTGCTGGTGGTGCAGCCTGACAGCAACAACTCGGCCATGGCCGTTTGGGTACTGGCGTAAATCATGTCGGGTTGCAGGCCCGCCCAAATTGGATAAAGCCCAGTGAGCCAACTGAACAACTCGGCATTTTGTACAGCCGGAATGGCACGCGTCAAACTTTGGCACATGTGATGGTGGGTGTTGACCATGCCAGGAATGACCACGTGGTGTTGGGCATTGATCACCTTATCAGCCGTTTGAGGCAGTTCGGCGGCAGGGCCAATGGCTTCGATGCGATTGTCTCTGACATAGATCGAGGCGTTGCGAAGTTCATCGCCAGCGTCATTGAGCGTGGCGATGGTGTGGGCGTTGTGAATCAGCAGGGTGGTCATGGCAATGATTTTGCACGAAGAAATTGATAGATCTCAAGTCAGACACTACACTTCAAACCTATGACCGCACCCCAAACCTTGCATCCAGACATCCAAGCCAATCCTAGAAACTTCTTGCGTCAATTGTTTGAGGCAGCAGTCAAGCGGGCCTTGCCTTTGGACAATACGCCAGACTATTTGCCCCAAGTGCCCCGAGGCAAAACGCTGGTACTTGGCGCAGGCAAGGCCGCGGGTGCCATGGCCCATGCCGTTGAGGCGCTTTGGCCCCAACATGCTCCTTTGTCGGGCATGGTGGTAACGCGTTATGGTCATACCCCCGAGCGTCCTCAAGGTGTGCCTGCCCGTTTGAAAGTGGTAGAGGCTTCTCATCCGGTGCCTGATGCGGCGGGTTTGGCAGCCGCAGAAGAAATTTTGCAATTGACCCAAGGTTTGACCCAAGACGATTTGGTTTTGTGCCTTATATCGGGTGGCGGCTCCGCTTTGCTGACGCTGCCCGCCGAGGGTTTGAGCCTGGCCGAAAAGCAAGCCATCAACCAAGCGCTGCTCAAAAGCGGCGCCAACATTGGCGAAATGAATTGCGTCCGAAAACATCTGTCTCGCATCAAAGGCGGACGTTTGGCTACTGCTTGTGCGCCGGCCAAGGTGGTCACTTTGGCCATCAGTGATGTGCCCGGCGATGATCCCTCGGTCATTGCCAGTGGACCCACTGTGCCCGATGCCACCACCTGTCAGGATGCGCTGCAAATTTTGCAACGCTACAACATCGAGATCTCAGCCGAGGTGCTGGCTGCACTACAAAGCGGTCGGTGGGAGTCGCCCAAACCAAGTGATTCAGTCTTTCAACAATCAAGCGTTCACCTCATTGCCACACCGCAGCAATCGCTCATGGCTGCTGCAGCCTTGGCCGAATCCATGGGCTTGCGCGCGTATGTGTTGAGCGACGAAATTGAAGGTGAATCTCGCGAAGTGGGCAAAGTTCATGCGGCCTTGGCTCGTGCCAGTGCACATGGCAAGAGTGCTTTCATCAAACCATGCGTTATTTTGAGCGGTGGCGAAACCACTGTCACTGTGCGCAGCGGCCCCAGTAAACCTGGTGTCAAGCAGCGCGAAGGGCGCGGAGGTCGGGCGGGTGAATTTTGCTTGGGCTTGGCCACTGGTCTGCAAGGGCAAGAAGGCATTTGGGCTTTGGCTGCAGACACCGACGGCATTGATGGGATCGAAGACAACGCCGGCGCCATGGTGACACCCGATACCCTTTTGCGAGGCCGGAAAGCGGGCGTCGATGTCGATGAACACTTGGCTTGCAACGATGCTTATGGGTATTTTCAAGCGCTGAATGATTTGGTTTTTTCGGGTCCAACCCATACCAACGTGAACGATTTCCGCGCCATTTTGGTGTTGTAACCAATTATTGATTTGCGTCAACACGGGACGGTTCAGCCTCTGGCAAATTCAAGCCCATGTTGAATCGAGTTCTCCCAAGTATCCCTGCGCCTGCCGAAGATATGGCCGCTGGCACTGTCTTGCTGCGACGAGGGCAGGCAGCCGCCAAGGCCCTTCATTTGATCAGCGGCCGTGTGGCATTGGGGGTCATTGAAAATGGTGTCATGGTGCATCAGTTGGGCACTGTCGAGGGCCCCTTTTGGCTAGAAGCAGCATCTGCCATGTTGGGCCTGACGCATGCCGTCGACGCATTGGCCGAAAGCCCGGTCACGGTTCAAGCCATGCCACTGGGGCAATTTAAAAGCCATTTGAAAAATTTGCCAGAGCCGGTGCGAACACTCATGCTTGATTTGGCCAAAGCCCAAAGGCAGCAAACCGAAGTGGCCGTCAGTCGATTGGCCAAAGATGCCGATGCCCGCTTTGCCGAGTGGTTGCTTCGCCATGCCGAACCCGCAGATTCTGAAGGCAGCTTGGCAGTCATTTTGCACGACCGAAAACGGCTCATTGCGGCACAACTGGGCATTGCCCCCGAAACCTTTTCCAGGGTGCTCAAGCACCTGCGAGACCGCAAGCTGATCAGTGGCGGCGGCCGGGTTTTGAACCTGCTCGATCCTATGGGGCTGCAGTCTTTGGCAGGTATTTTAAAAGATTCAGCCTTCTAGGAGGGTTGGAGACTTAAAGCTCGATAGAATTTGTCGAACTTTGAGAATTCCATGCATTCCCCTGAGCCTGCGCGACTGTCACTGACCCACATTACCAAGCGGTACCCCGGCGTGGTGGCCAATCGCTCGGTGTCCTTGACGGTCAGACCTGGCGAATCGCATGCTGTTTTGGGAGAAAACGGCGCCGGCAAATCAACACTCATGAAGATCATCTATGGCGCTGTCAAGCCAGATGAGGGCGAAATCCATTACAACGGTCAAGCCGTCCAAATTCGAAACCCCCAGCAAGCCCGAGCTTTGGGCATCAGCATGGTGTTTCAACACTTCAGTTTGTTTGACACCCTTAGCGTGGCCGAAAATGTTTGGCTGGGTTTGGACAAGTCGCTCACCTTGTCTGAAGTTTCTGCGCGCATCAGTTTGAAGGCGGCCGAATACGGTCTGGAAATCGACCCCTCTCGCCCCGTACACACCTTGAGTGTGGGTGAGATGCAGCGCGTAGAAATCATTCGCGCTTTGTTGACCGAACCCAAATTGCTGATCTTGGACGAGCCCACTTCAGTCCTAACACCCCAGGCGGTGGACAAGTTGTTCGTGGTGCTTAAAAAGTTGGTCAGCCAAGGTTGCAGCTTGCTTTACATCAGCCACAAGCTGCACGAAATTCGCGAGCTTTGCACGGCCTGTACGGTGTTGCGTGCAGGGCAGGTCACAGGTGTCTGCGACCCGCGTGAAGAATCCAATGCGTCGCTCAGTCGATTGATGATTGGTGCCGAGCCGCCAGCACTCACTCACCAAGACCGCCAGCCTGGTGCCGTGATGTTTGAAGTCAAGAATTTGTCTTTGTCCAAAGAAGATCAATTCGGTGTGGACTTGTCCAAGGTGAATTTACAAGTTCGTGCAGGTGAGGTGGTTGGCATTGCCGGCGTGTCGGGCAACGGGCAACGTGAATTGTTGTACGCTTTGTCTGGCGAAGACACACGGGCTCAAGCACAAGACATCCAATTGCAGGGCCAAGCGGTAGGCCAGTGGGGTCCCAACGAACGCCGCCTAGCCGGCTTGCATTTTGTGCCAGAAGAACGGCTGGGACGTGGTGCTGTGCCAGCGCTCAGCTTGGCGCAAAACATGTTGCTCACAAGGCGCGAAGCCGTTGCCAACAGTGGTTGGATTCAGACACAGACTTTACAGACGCAAGCCCAAAAAATCATTGATCAATTCAATGTCAAAGCCAATGGCACGCAGGCTGCAGCGCAGTCTTTGTCGGGTGGCAATTTGCAAAAATTCATTGTGGGACGAGAGATCGACGCCAAGCCCAAAGTGCTGTTGGTGTCGCAGCCCACTTGGGGCGTAGATGTTGGCGCCGCTGCACAAATTCGGGGTGCGCTATTGGCCTTGCGAGATGCCGGATGTGCGGTGTTGGTGGTCAGCGAAGAATTAGACGAGCTGTTTGAAATTTGTGATCGCCTGCATGTGATGGCCAACGGCAAGATGTCTCCTTCTGTGCATCGCAAAGATGCCACTGTTGCGCAAATTGGTGAGTGGATGAGTGGCTTGTGGGAGGCTCATGCTCAAGTTTGAATTGCGCCCCCAAGATTCCAAGTTTTGGCGCTTGGCCTCGCCCTTGTTGGCGCTGGCCATTACCGTGGTGTTGGGCATTGGCCTGTTTGTGTTGCTGGGCAAAGATCCCGTGCGCGGGCTGCAAATGTTTTTCTGGGAGCCTCTCAAGTCAGCCTATGCCTTGGGCGAGTTGATGGTCAAGGCCACGCCCCTTCTGGTGATTGCATTGGGGTTAGCAGTTTGTTATCGGTCCAATGTTTGGAACATTGGTGCAGAGGGCCAGTTTGTCATTGGTGCGGTCGCTGCCAGCGGCGTTGCCTTGCTGGCAGACAAAGAGAGTGGTCGTTGGTTTGTATTGGCGGTGCTGTTGGCGGGTGTTGCAGGCGGCATGTTTTGGGCCTCCATCACGGCCTGGCTCAAAGACAAGTTTCATGCGAATGAGATTTTGGTCAGTCTGATGTTGGTTTATGTGGCCGACATGGTCTTGGGCTATTTGGTTTATGGCCCTTGGAAAGATCCAGCAGGTTACAACTTTCCGCAAACCAAAAACTTTGAAGCCGTGACTCAAATTCCGCGGCTCATGACGGGCTCTCGCGTTAGCGTTGGCCTCATCTTGGCGCTGCTTGGTGCTGTGGCTGTCTGGATCTTCTTGTTTAGAACGCGCGCAGGTTTTGCTCAGCAAGTGGGGGGGCTGGCGCCTGCTGCTGCACGTTTTGCAGGCTTTTCATCGCGCAGAGCCTTGTGGACTGCCTTGTTGGTGTCTGGCGGGGCTGCTGGTTTGGCCGGCGCCCTCGAGGTGGCTGGGCCCTTGGGCCAATTAACGCCTTATGTGCCGGCAGGCTATGGCTTTGCAGCCATCATCGTGGCCTTTGTGGGCCGCCTGCATCCTGTGGGCATGGTGTTTTCTGCGGTGCTCATGAGCATGTTCTATATCGGCGGTGAGTTGGCCCAGTCGCGCATGGGTTTGCCCAAGTCGATCACTGGCGTATTCCAGGGTTTGCTGTTGTTCAGTCTGCTGGCGTGTGACACGCTGGTGGCCTATCGCCTGCGTTGGCAGAGCAGGGGAGTGTGATGGAATCGTATGCATTGCTGATGGCTGCCACGCTCAACGCGGGTACCGTGCTGGCCATCGCCGCTTTGGGTTTGCTGATCAATGAAAAAGCGGGCGTGGTCAATCTGGGGGCTGAAGGCATGATGCTGTGTGCCGCCATTGCCGGATTTGCCGCCGTGGTTCATACCGGCAGCGATGGTTTGGGATTTTTGGCAGGCATGGCCGCGGGTGCCGTGTTGGCCGCCATTTTTGGCCTGCTGGTCATCTATCTTGGCACCAATCAATACGCGACGGGTCTGGCGCTCAGTTTGTTTGGCGTCGGATTTTCTGCCTTTGTGGGCATTGGGTATGTCCAAGAAAAGTTGCCCCAACGCCCTAGCTTTGAAATTCCATTTTTAGCTGATATTCCCTTGGCCGGTGCTGCATTCTTCAAGCAACATCCATTGGTCTATGGCGTGATCGCTTTTGTTTTTGGCTTGATGTGGTTTTTCTACAAAACTCGCACTGGATTGGTGCTCCGCTCTGTGGGGGAATCTCCCCAATCTGCGCATGCTTTGGGATATCCGGTGCGCCGAATTCGTTTTTTTGCCGTCATCGCCGGCGGTGCTTTGTGCGGTTTGGCGGGCGCTTACATCTCCATAGCCTACACCCCGCTGTGGGTTGAGGGCATGGTTGCAGGCAAAGGCTGGATTGCCCTCGCGCTGACCACCTTTGCGACTTGGCGGCCCGCGCGCATTTTGTTGGGAGCCTATCTGTTTGGGGGTGTCACCATGTTGCAGTTCCATTTGCAAGGCTTGGGTGTGCAAGTGCCCAGCCAATTGCTCACAGCGCTACCCTATGTGGCCACCATCGTTGTATTGGCCTTGATCTCTAGAAATCCTGCCTGGATTCGCATCAACATGCCAGCATCTCTAGGCAAACCTTTCCATCCAGGTTCATAATGTTTTTTTTCGTGCAACCCTGTTCATCCATAAAGGAAATTTCATGACAGTTCTGAACAAGCGGTCGGTTCTTAAAATCGCCGCAATCTCTATCGTTGCAGCTGCCGCTTTGGTAGCTTGTGGCAAAAAAGAAGAGGCCAAGCCTGCAGCTGCCCCTGCTGCGCCCAAAGCCGAGCCCTTGAAAGTGGCGTTTGCCTACGTCGGCCCTGTGGGCGACGGCGGTTGGACATTTGCACACGACAACGCTCGCAAAGAAGTTGAAAAGCAGTTTGGCGACAAAGTTGTGACCAGTTTTGTTGAAAAAGTGCCAGAAAGCGCCGATGCAGAGCGCGTTTTCCGTGACTTGGCCAGCCAAGGCAACAAAGTGATTTTTGGCACCACCTTCGGCTACATGGACCCCATGTTGAAGGTTGCTGCAGACAACAAAGAGATCAAGTTTGAGCACGCCACCGGTTACAAAACTGCCGACAACATGCGCACTTACGACAGCCGCACCTACGAAGGCGCATACATGGCTGGCGTGATTGCAGGCAAGATGACCAAGTCCAACACCTTGGGCGTGGTGGCTTCCATACCAATTCCTGAAGTCATTCGCAACATCAACACCTTCACATTGGGTGCCCAGTCAGTTAACCCCAAAATCAAAACCAAAGTGGTTTGGATCAACGAGTGGTTCAACCCACCAAAAGAAACAGAAGCCGCTACGGCCCTGATCAACGGCGGCGCCGATGTCTTGATGCAAAACACAGACTCATCTGCAGTTTTGCAAACAGCTGAAAAAATGGGCAAGCGTGCCTTTGGTTGGGATTCAGACATGACCGCTTACGGTCCTAAGGCTCACTTGGGTTCAGCCGTCATCAACTGGGGTCCTTACTACATCAAGGCCGTGGGAGAAGCGCTTGAAGGCAAATGGTCTACTGGCCAAAGCTGGTGGGGCGTGAAAGAAGGCGCCATTGACATGGTCTCTGTGGCTGCAGACGTACCCGAAGACACCAAGAAAAGAATTGATGAAATCAAAGCAGGTCTGAAAGACGGCAGCTTCGCCATTTGGAAAGGTCCTATCGTGGGCCAAGATGGCAAAGAAGTGTTGGCCAAAGACGTTGTGGCCGATGACAAATTCTTGGGCGGCATCAAGTTCTACGTTAAAGGCGTAGAAGGCAAAGTGCCTAACTGATCCAATTCAGCATCTTTGATCAAGCCGCGCTTCGCAAGAAGCGCGGCTTTTTTCTTGGGAGCTTTGTTTTCTGAGGGTCTCTTAAGAATTGCTTCAGATGACGGTGTCACTATCACGTCATGACTTCTTCCATCTCCTTCTTATTTGTTCGCCGCGTCTTGTTAGCGCTTGGCGCTTTGTGCTTCATCGGCTCAAGCCAAGCGGGCGATACCCAGCCCGACGCGCTCTTGTCGCAGTATCAGCAGGCGGCCGGTCAAAAAGCTGATCGATTGCGTGGGCAAAAGTTTTTCAATGCAACGGCGGCCAATGATTTGAGTTGTGCCTCTTGTCATGGTGTTTCGCCAGTGCTAGCGGGCAAACATGCCAGTACAGGCAAAACCATTGCGCCTTTGGCGCCCATGGTCAATCTCGAGAGGTTTTCTGATTCGGCCAAAGTTGAAAAGTGGTTTCGAAGAAACTGCAAAGACGTGCTGAACCGAGAATGCACGCCCTTGGAAAAGGCCGATGTGGTGGCTTACCTGAAGGATTTGAAATGACTTTTCTCAATTGGACTCTGCGAGTGTGTGTCAGTGCAGCCTTGTTTTTAGGCGGGTTGCCACTGGCCATGGCGGACAAACCGCTCATGCCCGCCACCGTGTTGCCAGCCTACAAAGCTGAATGCGCGTCGTGTCACATGGCCTATCCACCAGCGATGCTGTCTAAATCTTCGTGGCAACGCATCATGGGTGGTTTAGACAAGCATTACGGCACCGATGCTTCCTTAGACACAGCAACGGAACGTCAGATAAGCGCTTGGCTGCAAGCGCAAGGCGGTACCTACAAGCGTGTCGAGGCTTCATCGCCCGGCGACAGATTAACCACCACAACATGGTTTGAAAAGAAACACCGCAAGATCGACAAAGCCGTTTGGGCGCGCAAGTCGATCAATGGCAAAGCGCAATGCCAAGTATGCCACCAAGGCGCAGACATGGGCGACTTTGAAGACGACCGTGTTCGCATTCCGCTTTGATTGACTTCTCAAGGACTCAGAAATAGGTAAACACCATGACCCAAACCACCTTGAATTCGTTGGCCCCATCAGCCAGTACCAGCTCTTCCAGCATACCCGGCACACCCAGCAGGCGCATTGTTGAAATGCCCATGCGTATGTTTCATACCTTGATGGCACTCTCTTTTTTGGGTGCTTACCTCACGGCTGAAAGCGAGCGTTTCCGATTACTCCACGTGAGCTTGGGCTACACCTTGTTTGGCTTGGTTGTGTTTCGCTTGCTGTGGGGCATGTTTGGACCCCGCCAATCTAGGCTCAGCGTTGCTTGGCGAAAGCTGGAAGCACTGAAGGAACTCAAAATTGATTTTCAGAATTTTCCAGAGTCCGTGTTGAAGTGGAACGCGCAAACTTTTCGCAAGTGGACTTCTCTAGTTTTAACGCTAGCTGCTTTCAGCACATTCCTGGTTTCTATTTTCATCACGCTTTCGGGCTATGCGATCTACAATGAAATCACTGGAGATTGGATGTCTGAAATCCACGAGTTTTTTGGCAATTTTCTATTAATGGCAGTGCTCTTGCACATCGCTTTGGTCATGCTCTTGGTGCTCAGCAAAAAATCACAAGGTTTGCGCCCCATGTGGTCGGGCCGCCGCGAAGGTGCCGGGCCTGATGTGGCCAAAAGCAACCATATGTGGATGAGCATCTTGCTTGGTATGGCCGTGGTGTCGTTCTTGTTTTTTCAATTGACTTAAGGCAAATAAACACCATGCGTGTATTGTTGGCAGAAGACGATGAAACTTTAGGTTCAGGCCTCAAAGCGGGTTTGGCGCAGCACGGCTTTCAGGTGGACTGGGTGCGTGATGGTATGGCAGCCGAGCGAGAAATAATGACGCAGGTGCATGAGGCTGTTATCTTGGACATGGGTCTGCCGCGCCAAGATGGCTTGATGTGTCTCCAAAAAGTTCGTCAAAAGAAAATCAAAACACCTGTCCTGATCTTGACAGCACAAGATGCGGTGTCCTATCGAATTGAAGGACTGGACGCTGGTGCTGACGATTATTTGATCAAGCCAGTCGACCTGCTGGAGTTGGCTGCACGATTGCGTGCCTTGGTCAGGCGCTCGCATGGTGAAATTCAGAGCATCATCAGTGTTAAGGATGTTCAACTCAATTCAACAGCGCGGGTGGTCAGCCTGAAGGGCTTGCCAGTTGATGTGTCTGCGCGGGAGTTTGACCTGTTGTTCACCTTCATGATGCATGCCGGTCATGTGCTAACCCGTGAGCAATTGGAAAAACACCTTTACAGCTGGGGTACCGAAGTTAGCAGCAACACAGTAGAGGTGCACATCTATCATTTGCGGCGCAAGTTGGGCAATGACCTCATTCAAACCATCCGAGGCGTCGGTTACGTCATGCCAAAATAGGCCATGCATTCAACTGACAAGCGCCCGTCGCTTCAATCTCGCCTCCTTGCATCTTTGTTGTTGGTCACAGCCGCTGCATGGTTGTTGGTGTTGGGCCTGACTTGGTATGAAACCGATCACGAGCTCAACGAACTGCTCGATGCCCATCTGGCTCAAACAGCATCTTTCCTTGTCGTTCAGTCGGGTGATGGCCATGAAAACGACAGTGACTTCACCACCAGTCCCACCCTGCACAAATACCAACCCCGTGTGGCATATCAAGTTTGGCATGAAGGTCAGCTTGTTGCGCGTTCTGAAAAAGCGCCCACAACACCTTTTAGGCATGCGGGCGAGAATGGTCTCATTGACCGCAAGGTCGATGGCCAAGTCTGGCGTATTTTCAGTACACAGGGGCAAGAAAAAGACGTCTGGATTCATGTTGCCGAGCTTGGCAAATACCGTCAAGATATTTTGTATGCCGGCTTAGAAAGTGCCATCTTGCCTTTGCTCTTGGTCTTTCCGCTGATGGCTTTGTTCATTTGGTGGTCTATTCGCGTATCGCTTGGACCACTGCGGCATTTGGGTCAAGAAATTGGCTTGCGCAAAGCTTCTTCCTTGCAAGCACTTGAAGAAGAAAAGGCAGTGAAAGAGGTCCAACCCTTGGTGCAAGCTTTGAACCAATTGTTCAAGCGGGTTGAGGTTCAAATGGCCAACGAACGTCAGTTCACCTCAGATGCGGCCCATGAATTGCGAACGCCTGTGGCTGCAATTCGCATGCAAGCACAAGTGGCCATGGGCGCTACAGAAGCAGACGCTCAAAAGCAAGCATTGCAAGCCCTCATGGATGGCTGTGACCGTGCGACTCGACTCATTTCACAACTGTTAGAGCTTTCTCGTTTAGATGCTGCAGAACGTTATGAGGACACGCTCAGTCAGCAGGCCGTCGATGTGATTGCAATCACCCGCCAACAATTGGCCGAGTCTGGGCACGCGTGGATTGCCAAGCACCAAAGCTTGAATTTTGAAGCGCCAGATAAATTGTTGCTGCATGTCAAACCCGAATGGCTTTCGATTGTGGTTCGCAACTTGGTTGACAATGCAAGCCGTTACAGCCCCGAGGGTGCCCAATTGCAAGTCACTTGGCAGGACGGCCCTGAACCCACGCTAACGGTAGAAGACAGCGGCCCTGGCATGACGGCGTCTGATCGCGTCCGTTTGGGTGATCGCTTTTTCAGAGTGCTTGGCACCGAGGCCACAGGAAGTGGCCTAGGCTGGTCGATTGTGCGCAGAATTGCACAATTGAACCGAATCAAAGTTCAATTGGGTACCAGTCCTAATTTTGGCGGTTTGCAAGTGGTCATGATTTGGCCCAAGGATAGCAAAGTTGTCTCTTAAGCCAAGCTTCTTTAAAACCGCTGCTTTGGCAGCGGTTTTTTTTGATCCAAATAAAGCTGTTTTATTTGCCGCCTTGCTTGGCAAAATCACCCGCGTAAATGTTCAAGAACTTGTTGGGCTCTAGGTGTTTGCGAATGGCCGCATTGACCTCGTCCAATGTTGTTGCTTCAATTTGCGCGTCTATTTTTTCGACAAAGCTCATGGTGCGATTGGCCGCAGTTTGCGCCACATGACTTGCCGCCAAAGCACGGTCTTGGGCGCGGCCAATTTTGCGCTCTTCTTGCCAGCCTTTTTTGGCATCGGCCAATTCTTCAGCGGTGATGCCATCTTTGACAAACTTGGCCAATTCTTCTTGCACGCCTGCTTTGAGTTTTGCCAAGTTTTGAGGTGCATAGATGGCATACATCACCCACATGCCTGAGGGCTCAAATGAACTGGCGCTGAGTTGACTGCCTGCGCCATAGCTGAGACCGTCTTTTTGACGCAACCGATCGAAGAGGCGAGACTTGACGCCGCCGCCCAACACACGATTGGCCAGCTGCAAGGGAACAAATTCTGATTGTGTGTCTTGCAAAGGCAAGGGCAAGCCCGCTAAGAAAAAGGCGTTGGCTTTGTCGGGTGCTTCAAGCTGAATGGCTTGTGCTTTTGGTGGCTTGGGTGCGGCCTTCAAACGAGAGTAGGGTTGCGAGCCTTTCCAGTCGGCAAAGTACTGACTGATGAGGCTTTGTGTGGCCTGGCTGTCAAAGTCGCCGACCAGCGCAAATTCGCTGTTGTTGGCCCCGTAATATTGTTTGTGAAATTGTTGAACTTGGGTCAACTTAGCGGCTTTGAGTGAGCTAAGCGATTCATCCAAGCTTCGGGCCGCACGAACATCGCCCTTGGGATAGACGTCTAGGGTCAATGCCATGGCTTGTGAGCTCATGGCGCTGGGTTCGCTGCGCTGACTTTCCAAAGCCGCTGCACTCTCTTCAAGTAACAAGTCGAATTCTTTTTGAGGCAGGCTTGGATTGCGAAGAATATCTCGGACCAAGCTGAGTACTTCAGGCAAATTTTTGCGAAGAGTGTCAAATCTGACGGTGACGGTTTGTCCTGCACCCATTACTTCCACTTGTGTTTTGAGTTCGTCCAGCTTGGCAGAAATTTCGGAGCGTTGAAGTTTGCCCGCGCCACGCATCAGCATGCTGGCTGTGAGGCTGGCGGTGGTGGCTTGGTTGAACAATGATTTTTCGTCACCAAAGCGCAGTGTGAAATAACCAGTGACGGTTTCACCACGTGTTTTCTTTGGCGTCAGGATGAGCTTCATGCCACTTGGCAATGACACGCGTTGTGTGCGCTTTTCGATGTTGGCAGGAGAGATGTCAAAGACCTCACCTTCGGTGGCTGCCACCTTGCCTTTGTAGTCTGCGACCAGTTTGGCAACATCAACAGCCTCGGGCATTTTGATGCGGTCGGGTGTTGGCGATGGGATGAACTGACCGAGCGTGCGATTGCTTGGCTTGAAATAATTCAAGGCAACAGCTTGCAGATCTGCCACCGTTAAGCTTTCTATGCGGTCTCTGTGAACGAAGAACAAACGCCAATCGCCGTTGGCAATGGACTCAGACATTTGTACGGCCAGCTGTTGTGGATCGTTGATGGTTTTATCGATTTGACTTAACAGGCTGGCTTTGGCGCGCTTTAACTCTTCTTCTGTGATGGGCTTTTGTGCTACGCCTTCTAATTCACTGAGGAGCACCTTGCGTGCATCATTCAAATTTTGCGATTTGCTAAGTTCGGCCATAAAGAGGACGTAACCCCGTTCGGCCAAGTCAAAGTTCCAGGGGTTCACATTGACTGCCAGTTTTTTCTCGACCAAATTTTTGTGCAGACGCCCATTGGGCGTGCCGGCCAGTACCTCGCTGAGTGCCGCCATGGCTGCAGCATCTTTGTGACTGCCTGCCGCCGTGTGATACAAAACGCCGCTCAGTTGGAGGTCGCCCGTTCGCCTGACTGTGACTTCACGTTCACCGTCTTGCACGGGGTCTTGGGTGTAAGTAGGCGATAGTTTGCGAGCGGGTTTGGGAATGGCGCCAAAGACGGTGCTGATGCTGTTCAATGTGGCTGTCGCATCAAATTTGCCAGCGACCAGCAACACAGCATTGTCTGGTTGGTAATACTTGCGATAAAAATTCTGCAGGTTTTCAATTTTGACGTTTTCGACATCGGACCTTGCACCAATGGTGGTCTTGCCATAGTTGTGCCATTCAAAGGCGGTCGCGGTCATGCGCTGCCACAGCATCATGTGGGGGTTGTTCTCACCACTCTCCATTTCGTTGCGCACCACGGAAAACTCGGTGTCTAAATCGGTTCGTGCAATGGTGCTGTTGATCATGCGATCGGCTTCCATTTCCAAGGCCCACTTTAAGTTGTCTGGGTTGGCTGGAAAGGTTTGGTAGTAATTGGTGCGATCGTAAAACGTGGTGCCATTGAAGCTCATGCCGCGCTTGCCCAACTCCTGCATGATGTTGCCTCGCGTGGGGGTGCCTTTAAAGACCAAATGCTCTAGCAAATGGGCCATTCCGGTTTCGCCATAGCTTTCGTGGCGGCTGCCTACCAAGTAAGTGATGTTGACTGTGGTGGTGGGCTTGGAGGCATCGGGTGCCAACAACACACGCAAACCATTGGGCAAACGATATTCTGAAATGCCTTCAACTTGCGCCACGGGTTTGAGTGAGGCCGCGCTGAGGCTCGAGACTGGGGCGACGGGTTGAGCCAGTGTGGCTGATGGGACTGCGAGGCTGGCAGATAACAAGGCTAAAGCAAGCAAACGTAATTTCATGGCGATCAAATTCAGTGCAATGGCAAAGAGAACTTTATACACCTGGATTAGAATACACACCACATATGCAAGGACTTGCAAATGTTATCTTTTTCAGCCCCTGCGCTTCGGCGGGTGTTGATGTTGTTTATCCGAAGCCATGTAGAGGACTACCATGTACAAAAACCTCGTAGCCGCCATCGCGGCCGCCTGCTTTTTATCCCCCTTTGTGAGCACCGCTTCTGAACCTGCCAAGCCGGCGGTCAAAAGTGCAGACGCCAAGCCTGTCAAAGCTGCTTTTGTTTATGTCACGCCGGTATTAGAGGCTGGCTGGACTCGGCAACACGATGAAGGCCGCAAGGCTGTCGAGAAGGCGTTGGGCGATGCCGTCAAAACCACCGTGGTTGCAAACGTGGCTGAAGGCGCAGACTCGGAGCGCGTGGTGCGCGATTTGGCACAACAGGGGCACGACATTATTTTCACAACCAGCTTTGGTTATATGGAGCCCACCCTCAAGGTGGCCAAAGAATTTCCCAATGTCAAGTTTGAGTCCATCACAGGTTATAAAACCGATGCCAATGTTGCAGTGGCCAACGCCTTGTATTACGAAGGCCGTTATTTGGCAGGTGTGGTGGCAGGTCGCATGACGCAGTCCAATGTGGCGGGCTACGTAGCAGGCTTTCCCATTCCAGAGGTGCTTCAAGGTTTGAATGCGTTCACTTTGGGCATGCGTTCGGTCAACCCCAAAGCGCAAGTTAAAGTGGTTTGGCTCAATGCGTGGTTCGATCCTGCCAAAGAGCGCGATGCCGCCATGACCTTGTTCAACCAGTCGGCCGACGTGATCACTTTTCATACTGCCACCAATGCAGTGATGGTGGCCGCTCAAGAGCGCGGCAAAATGGCCATTGCGTACCACTCGGACATGCGCAAAGTGGCGCCCGATGCACAGCTAATGGCGGTGACACACGAATGGGGCGCGTATTACACGCAGCGCGTGACGGATGTCCAAAAAGGACAATGGCGCACGGGCAGTACACGTGGTGGCTTGAAGGCCGGCATGATTCGCGTGGGTGACTTTGGCTCCAAGGTGCCGACCAAAGTGCGCGATGAGATTGTGCAAATTCAAAAAGAAATTGTGCAAGGCAAGCGTCAAATTTTTCAAGGCCCTATAAGCGACAACGAGGGCAAGTCTGTTGCGGCTGCAGGTCAAGCACTGACCGAATCACAAATCCTGAACATGAACTATCTGGTCTCAGGCGTTGTAGGCAAAGTGAGCCCTTAAGGCAATTCCTTCGCATCAAAAAAGCCTGCATCAGCAGGCTTTTTTGATGGCGAACACAGTAACTTAGCTGTCAAGCTGAATGTTGCGAGCTTTGGCCAGCTGGGTCCAGCGTGCCAAGTCGGCTTTCATGTAAGCTGCAAATTCGGCAGGCTTCATGGGCATCAGCTCTACCGCCTCAGAGCTCAGTTTGTCTTTGAAGTCGGGCTGTGACAAAACATTCAGCATGGCGTCGTTGAGAACCTTCACAACGGCTGCTGGCATGTTGGCAGGCCCCACCACGCCATACCATTGCTGGGCATCAAAACCTTTCAAGCCTGCTTCTTCGAGTGTTGGAATGTCTTTGACCTGTGGATGTCGCTTGTTTCCTGTGACGGCCAAGGCGCGGATGCGGCCACTGCGAATGTGCGGCAAGGCTGCGGCCAGGCCCGGGAACATCATCTGCGTTTGGCCGCCGATCAAATCGGTGATGGCCGGTGCTATGCCGCGGTAGGGAATGTGCACCATGAAACTGTTGGTTTGTAACTTGAACAATTCAGCCGCCAAGTGCGTCAGCGAGCCAGCGCCTGCCGAACCATAGGAAAGACGGCCTGGGTTTTGTTTGATGTACTCAATAAATGCTTTGATGTTTTGTGGCGGTAAGCTGGTGTTGATGCACAACACATTGGGTGTCGAGCCAATCATGCCGATCGGCGTGAAATCTTTTTCTGCGTCGTATGGCAATTTACGCGTGGCAGGCGCAGTGCCGTGGGTGGCCACATAGCCTTGCATCAAGGTGTAACCATCGGCCGCTGCCCGCGCAGTATTTTGGGATGCAATGACACCGCCACCGCCGCCAATGTTGTCGACCACTACCGATTGGCCCAAGACTTTGGCCAAACGCTCACACAGGGCACGACCCACCATGTCGGATCCACCGCCTGCTGCCACAGGCACGATGTACCGAATGGGTTTGCTGGGATAAGCGGACTGGGCATTGACAGTGGCTGGCAAGCTCAGCAACAGTGGGCTGGCTTGTAGAAGAGTGCGTCTTTTCATGGGAGGTCTCGTGAAACTAATTTGCAGAAAGTTTAGCCCAGCACTTGATGCGTTGCATCCCAGCAGTGCACAAAGGCCTTGAATTCTTCTCACATTCATTGCGGCCTATTGCGTCCGTGCTGAGCACTTTACAATGTCAGCTTGAATTCACAGACTGTTGGAAAGATCGAGCGATGAGCATCAAAAGCGACAAGTGGATCCGCCGCATGGCTGAAGAGCACGGCATGATCGAGCCCTTTGAGCCTGGACAGGTGAGAAAAAACGCAGCCGGCGACAAAATTGTGAGCTATGGCACCAGCAGTTATGGATACGACATTCGCTGCGCGCCGGAGTTCAAGGTGTTCACCAACATCTACAGCACGGTGGTCGATCCCAAAAATTTCGACGAAAGAAGCTTTGTTGACATCCAGTCCGACGTCTGCGTCATTCCGCCCAACAGCTTTGCTTTGGCGCGCACAGTTGAGTACTTTCGTATTCCTCGAAACGTTCTTACCATCTGTTTGGGCAAAAGCACCTATGCCCGCTGCGGCATCATTGTGAACGTGACCCCCTTCGAGCCAGAGTGGGAGGGGTACGTGACCCTCGAGTTCAGCAACACCACACCGCTGCCTGCCAAAATCTATGCGGGTGAGGGCTGTGCTCAGGTTTTGTTCTTTGAAAGCGACGAGGTTTGCGAGACCAGCTACAAAGATCGGGGCGGAAAATACCAAGGTCAAGTCGGTGTCACGTTACCCAAGACTTAAAGTGCGACAATAGCGGGTTAATGACCGCATCTTTTTCAAATCTATCGCTGGCTGAACCGCTGGCACGTGCCGTAGCCGAAATGGGCTACGAATCCATGACCCCTATTCAAGCCCAGGCCATCCCTGTGGTCTTGACGGGCAAAGACGTGATGGGCGCAGCGCAAACGGGCACCGGCAAAACCGCTGCTTTTTCGCTGCCCTTGTTGCAACGTCTGCTCAAGCACGAAAACACATCTACGTCTCCTGCACGCCATCCTGTGCGCGCTTTGGTGCTATTGCCTACCCGCGAATTGGCCGATCAGGTGGCGCAGCAAATCAAGATGTACGCCAAGTACACCCAGATGCGCAGCGCCGTGGTGTTTGGTGGCATGGACATGAAGCCCCAAACCCTTGAGCTCAAAAAAGGCGTCGAGATTTTGGTAGCCACACCGGGCCGATTGCTCGATCACATTGAAGCCAAAAACGCGGTGCTCAATCAAGTTGAATATGTGGTGCTCGATGAAGCCGACCGCATGTTGGACATCGGCTTTTTGCCAGACCTACAACGCATTCTGAGTTTTTTGCCCAAGCAGCGCACCACACTGCTGTTCTCGGCCACTTTCTCGCCAGAGATCAAGCGCTTGGCGGGTAGCTACTTGCAAGATCCCATCACCATCGAAGTTGCCCGCCCCAACGAAACAGCGTCAACGGTTGAGCAACGCTTTTATGCCGCGCAAGACGACGACAAACGACGTGTTGTTAAAGCGGTGCTCAATCAGCGCGGCATCAAGCAGGCCTTCATTTTTGTCAACAGCAAATTAGGTTGTGGCCGTTTGGCCCGTTCCCTCGAACGTGAAGGCCTCAAAACTGCAGCCTTGCACGGCGACAAATCTCAAGACGAACGCTTGAAAGCCCTTGAGGCCTTCAAAAAAGGTGAGGTCGATTTGTTGGTTTGTACCGATGTGGCTGCACGCGGTTTGGACATTAAAGATGTGCCCGCCGTGTTCAACTTTGACGTGCCCTTCAACGCAGAAGATTATGTTCACCGCATTGGCCGTACCGGACGCGCAGGCGCCTCCGGATTGGCCGTCACTTTGGTGTCACCTTCCGACATGCGTTTGGTTGGTGACATTGAAAAGCTGATCAAAAATAAGCTCGAAGTCGAAACCTTTGCCCTTGAGCAAGACCGCTCTAGCAGCCCTCAGGGTGAAGGCCGTCGTGAAGAAAGACGGCCCGAGCGCCGTGATGATCGCCGTCCAGAGCGGGGCTTTGAGCGCCGTCGGGAAGATGAAGGCGATCGCAGAAGCAGCTTCAGGCCACCTCAGGTTTCCAGAGATCCATTCTTTGAGAAACCTTATGAAGCGCAAGAGCCTGCTCAATCTGAAAGCGGTTCAGCCTCGTGGGAGGCCAGCCCCAAATCGACGGCTGCGCGTCCTGGTATGTCGGCCAACATCAAGCCTAAACGCAAAGTAGCGGCCTTGTTCAAGTCCGGCTCTTAATCCCTGGGTCAGACTGGCCCACAAGCTGCTTTTGTTTAACAGGGACTTTCCCGAAACAAAATCTTGACTTTCCCCTGTCAAAATGGGGGGATGAACTTCAAAACACCTGCCACGCTGGCCCTGGTCTCCTTGACTTCAACTTGGGGCTGGGCGCAAACAAGCTCACCACCCAATGCACCTGTGCAAGACATGGGACGGGTTGAAATCAAAAGCAATCGCGACAATGTCACAGAAGAACGTCGACAGTCCACTGCAGCCAAAATTGTCATTGGCCGTGAAGAATTGGACAAGCAAGGCGATGGCACAGTGGGTGAGGTCTTGAAGCGTTTGCCAGGCGTCACCATTCAAGGTGCACCGGGTCGTGGTGGCGCCATTCGCATGCGCGGCTTAGGCGGTGGTTACACGCAAATCTTGCTAGATGGCCAACGGGTCCCACCTGGTTTTTCGGTGGAGTCACTGACCCCCGAGATGGTTGAGAAAATTGAAATCATGCGTGCGCCCACAGCTGAAACCGGTGCACGTGCCATTGCAGGCACCATCAACATCGTGCTGCGTGAAGGCATGAACGCCAACCCAGACGACTTGAAGTTTGGCAGCAGTTTTGAACATGGCCAGCGTTCTGAAGGCTTGAACTGGATTCGCAATCTCAAGTCGGAGCCGCTGAACGGCACCCTCACAATGTCTGCCATGAACCAATGGCGACCCGAGGACAACATCTCGCATACCGAGACCGATGTCGAGGCCCTGGGCCGCATGCCGGCTTGGTCTTCGGAGCGCGAGCGACACTCGGTCAACTTAGGTCATCGCCAAAGCCTGAATGCCAATGCACGTTTGATGTGGCGTGGCGAGCAAGGCAAGTCTCTGATTTTGATGCCCTTCATGGTGTACTCAGAATTTAGCAGCCAAGGGCGCGTTGACTTGTCAGAAAACAAGACCATCGGTGGTGTTGCACAACCCATGGTGACCGACAGCGCACAGACCGGCAACAACAACCGATTTGTCATGACCCGTTTGAACGGTCAATGGAGCCAACGCTTTTCTGCAGATACACGCTTTGAATTTAAATTTGGCTTGGGTGAGTCGCATTACAAATCGCAGTTCAACCAGATGGCTTTGGGCGGTGGCAGCCTGCTCAACACTTTGGAAGAGTCTCAGAGCTTCAAAGATTTGTCTCAAAATTGGAATGGCAAGCTGACACAAGTCCTTAGCAATGGGCATCAACTGGTCAGTGGCTCAGAGTTAGAGCGCGTCCGTCGCAATGAAGACGCAGTGGCAGAGGTGTCTGACGATGCGGGCAACCTGCGTGCGCGTACAAGTCGTTGGGCCATCTATACACAAGACGAGTGGTCCATCAACCCCAACTGGAGCGCCCATGCAGGCCTGCGGTACGAAAGTATTTTGACCGAAGGCAGCAACGATGAAGGCGAGAAGCGCAACAAGAGTGGCGTCCTTACGCCTTTGTTGCACGCAGTCTGGAAGCCAGTGCCGCAAAGCAAAGATCAATTGCGCATGAGCCTCACGCGCAGTTACAAAACCCCCACCTTGCTCAACTTGGTGGCACGCACTGCCTTGTCACGCGAAACCAACAGCCCAACGCGCCCCGATCGCATTGGCAACCCAGGCTTGAAGCCCGAGTTGGCCACGGGCATTGACATCGCCTTTGAACGCTATTTGGCGGAGGGCGGTGTGCTCAGTGCCAATGTGTTCAGGCGCAACATCAGTGACCTCATTCGCTATGTCACCAGCGAGCGTTATGACACCGTGTGGGCGCCGGGACAAAGGCGCTTTGTGTCCAGCCCACAAAATGTGGGTGAAGCCATTACACAAGGTGTTGAATTGGAAGCCAAGTTTCGCTTGGACCAAGTTAGCGCCGGTGCAGTACCGGTTGACATTCGAAGCAACTTGAGTTTCTTCAATTCACGAGTGTTAGACGTCATGGGACCTAACAATCGTTTGGACCAACAGCCCAAAATGACCGCCAACTTAGGGGCCGATTACCGCATCCGCGCCTTCCCCTTAACCCTAGGCGGCAATGTCAATTTCAACCCAGACTACAGCACCCGGCGCACTCAAGAACAGTGGGTTTATCAAGGCAGCAAGCGCGTGGTCGATGTCTACGGTTTGTGGAAATTCAGCCCCGCCACTGCCTTGCGGGTGACGGTCAGCAACTTGGTACCTCGGGATTATTTAACCGGCAGCACCTATATCGGCAATGGTTTTACGGAGTCGTCCAACACCAACACACGCAACTGGCAGAACGTGCAAGTGCGTTTGGAAATGAAAATTTAATCAAGGAATAACATGAGTGCAAAAACCGCCGCTTGGTACGACAGCATGTACAACAACCGTGCGCTGGTGCCCGAGCATGCAGCCCATTTTGCGCAATGGGCGCAGACATCTGCAGATGCACGTGCGCGCTTGAAGTGCACCCTTGACATTGCCTATGGCGATGGCCTCAACGAAACCTTGGACATCTTTCCTGCCAACAAACCCAATGCACCCGTGGTCGTGTTTATCCATGGTGGTTATTGGCGCAGTCTGGACAAAGCCGATCACTCATTTGTGGCGCCACCCTTGCACGACATGGGCGCCTGTGTGGTGGTGGTCAACTATGCCTTGTGTCCTGGCACAGTCGAGGCACCCGTCACCATTCCCGACATTGCCCAGCAAATGGTGAAAGCCTTGGCTTGGACATGGCACCACATTGCGCAGCATGGTGGCAATCCGAAAGAAGTCACAGTGGCAGGGCACTCAGCAGGCGGACATTTGGCCGCCATGTTGTTGGCTTGCGATTGGAAGCAAGTTGACAAAAGTATGCCAGCGCACTGGATTCAAAAAGCCTTGTCAATTTCTGGTTTGTACGACCTGACACCCTTGCGCAAAACACCTTTCCTGCAAGATTCTTTGCGCCTGACGGCGAAGCACGCACAGATGGCCAGCCCAGCTTTGTGGCCTCGCCCTAAGAAAGGTGTGTTGTACACCGTAGCAGGTGGTGATGAGAGCCCAGAGTTTTTGCGACACAACCGTTTGATTCATCAAACCTGGGGGCCCAAAACGGTTCCCGTTTGTGAAGATTTGGCAGGTCTCAATCACTTCAGCATCGTGACCGACATCACAAAAAAAGGCACTCGTTTGAGTGCCTTGATGAAGCAGTTGATCAGCCTAAGTTGAGCTGATCTTTGCAGCGTTTTGTGCCATCAGCTTGCTGCGCGCTTTTTCTGCACGGCTGACCACAAGGGTGGCAGCACCAAGCAAATGACCACAACAGCCAGCAGCGTGAAGGACATGGGGCGGTCCCAGAAGACAGACCAGTGACCTTCACCAATGGACAAGGCGTTGCGCATTTGCGCCTCGGCCAGTGGTCCCAAAATCATGCCCACGATGACCGGCGCCACAGGAAAGTCGTAGCGACGCATCAGGGTGCCCAACAGCCCAAAGCCATACATGATGAACAAGTCAAAGCTGCTTTGGCGCATGCCATACACACCCACTGTGGCAAAGATCAATATGCCAGCATAGAGTTGTGGTTTGGGAATCTTCAACAGCTTGACCCACAGCCCCACCAAGGGCAAGTTCAAGACCAACAGCATCACGTTGCCAATGTAGAGCGAGGCGATCAAGGCCCAGACCAAACCAGACGATGTTTGGAACAACTGCGGGCCTGCTTGAATGCCGTAGTTTTGCAACGCGGACAACAAAATGGCAGCCGTTACAGAGGTTGGAATGCCCAAGGTGAGTAGCGGCACCAAGGTGGCAGTCACTGCCGCATTGTTGGCAGCTTCTGGGCCCGCCACACCTTCAATGGCGCCTGTCGTGCCGAATTCTTCTTTGTGTTTGGACAGCTTCTTCTCAGTGGCGTAGCTCAAAAAAGTTGGAATCTCAGAGCCACCTGCTGGAATGGTGCCAAAAGGAAAACCAATGGCCGTGCCGCGCAACCAGGCGGGCCAAGATCTGCGCCATTCGGAAGGTGTCATTTGGGCGCGGGTGAGACGGTTCATGTCGGCGCTGCTTTTGCCTTCATACAGCGCGTTGTACAAAACTTCAGACACGGCAAACAATCCCACTGCAATGAGCACCGTTTCAATGCCGTCCATGAATTCTGGAATGCCTGCGGTGTAGCGAACTTGGCCCGAAATCTGATCCATGCCAATCAGTCCCAAGGCCAGTCCAACGAACAAAGCCGTCAGGCCTCGAACAGTGCTTTGTCCCAGCACGGCACTGACGGTGATGAAAGCCAACAGCATCATGCAGAAATATTCGGGGGGACCTAACTTGACGGCAAATTCTGCAACCATGGGCGCAAACAAGGTGACCAAGATGGTGGCCAAAGTACCTGCTACAAAAGAGCCAATGGCGGCCGTGGCCAAGGCCGAACCTGCGCGTCCACTCTTTGCCATTTTGAAGCCTTCTAGAGCGGTCACCATGGTGCCCGTTTCTCCGGGCGTATTCAGCAAGATGGAGGTGGTAGAGCCGCCATACATGGCGCCGTAATAAATACCGGCAAAAAAGATCATGGAGGCGGTGGGTTCAACTTGCGCAGTAATGGGCAAGAGCATGGCCACCGTGACGGCAGGGCCGAGGCCCGGCAGCACGCCAATGGCCGTGCCCAAGGCACACCCTACAAAGGCCCACATTAAATTGATGGGTGTGCCAGCCGTGACAAAACCCGCTAGCAAATTATTCCAAGTGTCTAACATGATGTGCTTTCGGGTTTTAGAGCCAAGGCGTGCCGGTCAAATTGGGCAAGTTGATGGACAAGAACAACGTGAAGAGCCAAAACACGGGTGCCGCAATCAAGAATCCCAGCACACAATCTTTGAGCGTTTGCGTCAGATTGCCAGCTGCATCACCTTGCGACACGCGAAGGCCGCGAACAGCCAACACAAAACACAAAGCGCAGCTAAGCACAAAACCGGCCAAATTGATCAGAGCGGCATTGGCCAAGACGCCTGCAGAAACCCAAGCAAAGGCGTGCCAATCGGCATGCTCTGCACCAGATGCTTCTGGCATGTTGCGGTAACCACCCGAAAGAGACTCCCACAACAACCAAGCAGAGCAAGCGGCTAAAAAAATTGCAACCACCCAAGGCAGAAAATTGGGGCCAACCCCTGCGTAGCCCGCTTCTGAAGAAATGCCTGTGGCACCCCACATCATGAGCAAGGACAAAACCAAACCCAAAAATGCAATGCCAATTTGAGTGGGGGAGCGTGGGGGTGCCGAAGTGGCTGACATTTCAGACATGGAATTCATACTTTCAAAAAGAACTCTGGGTCCCGTAGGACCCAGATTCAGGTGGCGCCTAGTTTGATTCAGCCCACCCAATATCAATCAGTCGGATGACTTAAATCATGCCTGACTTGACCATGGTGGCGCGCAAGCTTGCAAACTCGCGATCCACAAAGTCGTCGAACTCTGGGTTGGCCATCCATGCGGGTGTCCAGTTGTTTTTCTCGAGTGACTCGGCCCAAGATTTTGACTTGGTGGCTTTCAAAACCATGTCTGTCAAATCTTTGCGCTGCGCGGCTGTGAGGCCAGCAGGCGCATACACACCGCGCCAGTTGCCGATGTCGATGTTGTAACCCTGCTCAATCATGGTGGGGATGTTGATGCCTTTGAGGCGCTTGGGTGATGTGACCGCAATGGCGCGCATCTTGCCAGTCTCGATGTACTGCTGGAACTCGCTGTAGCCGCTGCCGCCCACTGTGACGTTGCCACCCAAGATGGCCGCAACGGCTTCACCGCCGCCACGGAAAGGCACATAGTTGATCTTGGCGGCATCGACACCCACTTCGCGTGCCAACATGGCCGCGGCAATATGCTCTGTGGAACCACGTGAACCGCCGCCCCACTTGACGCTGCCGGGGTCTTTCTTCATTTGCTCAACCACATCCTTCATGGTTTTGAGGGGTGAATTGGCGGGCACCACAAACACGTTGTACTCGCTGGTTAAACGGGCAATGGGGGTGACTTTGTCCAAGCTAACAGGTGGCTTGCCTGTAATGATGCCGCCCAACATCACGGCGCCCATGACCATGAGCGAGTTGCCGTCGCCTTTGGTGGCATTGGCGTACTGTGCCAAACCAATGATGCCGGCTGCGCCGCCTTTGTTTTCATAAGTGACCGAGCTGGCCACGCCAGCGTCTTGCAGGGCTTTGCCCAAAGCGCGGCCTGTGGTGTCCCAGCCGCCGCCTGGATTGGCGGGAATCATCATTTTGATGTTGGCGGCTGCCAAAGAAGGCAAAGCGAAGCTAGAGCCTGCTGCCAATGCTAAAACTGATTTGATGAACTGATCGCGACGCATGGTGTCTCCTTTTGAGTGCAAAATCGATGGCCAATGATGGGCTTCTAAACTGTCAATTGGCTGTCCAAAATCCTAGGGAAAGTACTGATTCATGCGCTTGTTGTTGGTCGAAGACGACCCTTATTTGCAAGAAAACCTGGTTCGCAGTTTGTCGCGGCGTGGTTTGCAAGTGACGTCTGCGTCTACCGCTGCGCAAGCCGTGTCTGTTTGGCAAAGCTTGCGGCCCGATGTGGTGCTGCTGGATTTGACCTTGCCCGATGGCGATGGCCTGAACGTCGTATCGCAAGTTCGTCAAATGGGTTTGACCACGCCCGTGTTGGTCTTAACGGCCCGCGCCACGGTAGGCGATCGGGTGCTGGGTTTGAACTCTGGTGCCGACGATTACATGGCCAAGCCCTTTGACTTGGACGAACTTGAGGCGCGCTTGAATGCGCTCTACAGGCGAACCAAAACTGCGCAGAAAACCTTGTCGTCACAAGGGGACACAGGCCAAGCTCGCAACGGCCTGCAAACACTTCAATTGGGTGCTGTTTCTTTGGACACCTTGAATGGCGTTGCCTACTTGCACCAACAAGCCATGGAATTGACGCCGCGCGAAGTGGCCATGCTGCAAGCCCTGATGGCGCACGCAGGGCAGGCGGTGTCTAAGGAGCGTTTGTTCAGTGCGGTGTTCCCTGATGAATTGGATGTGCAGTTTGAAGCCATCGAAGTGGTGGCGTATCGACTGCGCAAAAAGTTGACCGACACAGGCATCAGCTTGGTGACCCTGCGAGGTCTGGGCTATTTGTTAAAGACAGCGAGCTGATCGATGTTGTCGCCCGCCAAAATGTCGATGCGCCGTCAGTTATTGCTGGGCATTTTGTTGCCCGTGTTGTTGTTGGTGGGCTTGAATGCTTGGAGCCTCTACGAAGAAGCATTGAGCGCATCCGATGTGGCCTACGACCGCAGCTTGCTAGCCTCCGCCAAAACCATCAGTGAACAATTGGATGTGGACGGCTATGACGAGTTGGCCACCATCAGGGCTTTGGTGCCCTATGCCGCCACCGAAGCGTTTGAGGCCGACAACCAAAGCCGCTTGTATTACAAAGTCTCGCATTTGAATGGCGCTGTGGTGTCGGGCTTTGCCGACATGCCCACCTGGAAAGGGCAAATTCCTGCCAAGCCCGCGTACGCAGCGCTGGTTGACTTTTACAACGACCGTTACCAAAACGAAGATGTGCGGGTGGCCACCTTGCTGCAACCGGTGGTGAGCGAAAAGGGACGTGCCATGGCGGTCATCCAAGTGGCTGAAACCTTGGAACTCCGGCAGTCTTTGGCACGCGAATTGTTGGTCGGAACCTTGTGGCGCCAAGTTTTGTTGCTGGCCATCATTGCCTTGGTGGTGGTGGGCGTGGTGCAGAGGGCGACGCAGCCTGTTCGAGAGCTTTCTGAACATTTAGAAAACAGATCTGAATACGATTTGGCGCCGCTTTCAGTGGCAGATGCACCGCAAGAAATTCAGCCACTCATTCAAGCGACCAACCACGTGATGCAAAAACTGCATTCTTTGTTGGCGCAGCAAAAAGGTTTTGTTAGAGATGCCGCGCATCAACTCAGAACGCCGCTGACTGTTTTAAAGCTTCAAGTGCAATCGGCACAGCGGGGTGATTTAAACAGCGAGCAGGCCTTACATGACATTGGCTTGACCATTGACCGCGCCACGCAATTGGTCAATCAAATGTTGGCCTTGGCCAAAGTGGAGCAGCTGTCGGTTTCTGCGCAACCGGTCGTGAGCGATTTTTCCGAAGTGGCGCGCGAGGTGGCCTTAGAGTTGGCGCCTTTGATGGCAGAGCGAAATTTGGATTTTGAAATCATCACCGAACCCAGCAAGGTGCAGGGCCCTGATTGGATGCTGCGAGAACTCACGCGCAATGTCCTCGATAACGCCATTCGACACAGCCCGCTTCAAGGTCGCTTGAAACTGAGCATTGCCAGTCGTGATGATCGGGTGATGTTTAATTTGCGAGACGAAGGCCCCGGTTTGTCGGCCGACTTACAAGCGCGTTTGTTTCAACCGTTTTCGGCGGGTGATACGCGCCATGGCAGTGGCTTGGGGCTGTCTATTTGCTTGGGCATTGTGCAGTCGCTTCAAGGTGAAATAAAACTCACCAACGACCCTATGCCAGGGGCCAACAGCGGTTTGAACTGCGAAGTGCAGTTCAAACTGGCTGCATAGCAATTGCGATTACATCAACAGGTGTTCGCCTGCGTTGTCGCCGCCCAAAATCACGTAGTTCACTTTGCGAATGTCCATGAGCTTGGTACCGCCTGAATAGCTGATGGAACTTTGGGTGTCTTGTTCCATTTCAATCAGGGTGTTGGCCAGCTTGCCCTTGATAGGCTCCAAAATGCGCTTGCCTTCCACGTGCTTGTACTCGCCCTTGTTGAAGTCGGAAGCCGAGCCGTAGTACTCTTTGTAAAGCTTGCCGTCCACTTCCACGGTGGCGCCAGGCGACTCTTCGTGGCCTGCCAACATCGAGCCAATCATGATCATGGTGGCGCCAAAGCGAATGCTCTTGGCAATGTCACCGTGCTCACGAATACCGCCGTCGGCAATGATGGGCTTGGTGGCCACGCGAGCACACCATTTGAGGGCAGACAACTGCCAGCCGCCGGTACCAAAACCCGTTTTGAGCTTGGTGATGCACACCTTGCCAGGGCCAATGCCCACTTTGGTGGCATCAGCGCCCCAGTTTTCCAAATCGATGATGGCTTCAGGCGTACCCACGTTGCCAGCAATGATGAAAGACTTGGGCAGCTTTTCTTTAAGCGTGTGAATCATCTTTTGCACGCTGTCGGCATGGCCGTGTGCAATGTCGATGGTGATGTACTCAGGGCTCAGGCCCTCGGCCACCAATTGGTTCACGGTGTCGTAGTCGGGGGCTTTCACGCCCAAAGAGATGGACGCGTAAAGGCCTTTGGCATGCATGTCACGGACAAATTTGACATTGTCCAAGTCAAAGCGGTGCATGACATAGAAGTAACCGTTTTGTGCCATCCAGACACAGATTTCTTCGTTCACAACCGTCTTCATGTTGGCCGGTACCACCGGCAGACGGAATTTACGGCCACCCAGCTCTACGCCAGCGTCGCACTCAGAACGGCTTTCCACGCGGCATTTGCGGGGAAGCAGCAAGATATTGTCGTAATCAAAAATTTCCATTTAACCAAGCTCCATAAGGATCGTTGAAAGAACGAGTGAGCGCTTGGCTTGGCCGGTTTTGCATGCCGATTTTGGGCAAAAAAAACCGGGCGCAAGAATCTTGGGCCCGGTGGCTGATTCTACCCGTTTTGTTTTGCAAATTGCCAACAAGGGGCCAGGAGTTTCTACAATTGGGGGATGTATGACCAAACGCCCCTGCTAGACAACCTCAACCCCGAGCAATTGCGGGCCGTGACGCTGCCCTCTGAGTCGGCCCTGATTCTGGCGGGGGCCGGGTCGGGCAAAACTCGGGTATTAACCACCCGAATTGCTTGGTTATTGCAGACCTCCCAGGTTGGGTCGGGCGGCATTTTGGCGGTGACCTTTACCAATAAGGCTGCCAAAGAGATGATGCTCAGGCTGCAGGCCATGTTGCCCGTCAATGTGCGGGGCATGTGGATTGGTACCTTCCACGGCTTGTGCAACCGGTTTTTGCGGGCCCATTACAAAATGGCCAATCTGCCCCAAACCTTCCAAATTTTGGACACGCAGGACCAGTTGTCGGCCATCAAGCGCTTGTGCAAACAACATGGCGTGGACGATGAACGCTTTCCGCCTAAGCAATTGCAATGGTTCATAGCGGGTTGCAAAGAAGATGGCCTGCGGCCCAAAGATGTCGATGTGCGCGACGATGAAACGCGCCGCAAAGTGGAGGTGTACCAACTCTACGAAGACCAGTGTCAGCGCGAGGGCGTGGTGGACTTTGGCGAGTTGATGCTGCGCTCTTTTGAATTGCTGCGTGACAACGATGCCATTCGTTTGCATTACCGCGCGCGTTTTAAACACGTGCTCATTGACGAGTTTCAAGACACCAACAAATTGCAATATGCCTGGATCAAAATGATTGCCGGTTTGCCCGCCGAGCATGGCAGTGCGGTGTTGGCCGTGGGCGACGACGATCAAAGCATTTACGCCTTCCGCGGTGCACGTGTGGGCAACATGGCCGACTTTGTGCGCGAGTTTGGTGTGCAGCATCAAATTAAGCTGGAACAAAACTACCGCAGCTACAGCAATATTTTGGACTCGGCCAATGCACTCATTGGCAACAACAAAAATCGCTTGGGCAAAAACCTGCGCACCGATCAAGGTGCCGGCGAGCCCGTGCGTGTTTACGAATCCACTAGCGATTTTGCCGAGGCGCAGTGGTTGGTCGATGAAATCAGGCAACTGGTCAAAGGCGATGGCTTCACGCGCAAAGAAGTAGCGGTGTTGTATCGCAGCAATGCGCAAAGCCGTGTGATGGAAACCGCACTCTTCAATGCCGGTGTGCCTTACAAAGTTTATGGCGGACTGCGCTTCTTTGAACGCGCCGAGATCAAGCACGCCTTGGCTTATTTGCGCATTTTGGAAAATCCCAACGACGACACCAGCTTCTTGCGCATTGTCAATTTCCCGCCGCGCGGCATTGGTGCGCGCAGTGTTGAGCAATTGCAAGATGCGGCCAAAGGCCTAGGGTGCTCCTTGCACGATGCGGTTAGCACCACCGCAGGTAAAGCGGGCGCCAAGTTGGCGGGCTTTGTGGCCATGATCGATGTGATGCGCGAGCAAACGCCAGGCATGACGCTGCGCGAGATCATCGAACTGGTGCTCGAAAAAACAGGCTTGATCGAACACTACAAAACAGAAAAAGAAGGCGCTGATCGCGTCGAAAACTTAGAAGAATTGGTCAACGCTGCCGAAAGCTTTGTGACTCAAGAAGGCTTTGGTCGCGATGCCGAAGCCACCGCGCAAGAGATGGCACCTATTGCCGAAGACGGCGAAGTGATGTCGCCCTTGGCGGCCTTCCTAACGCATGCCGCGCTGGAGGCCGGTGACAACCAAGCGCAAGCGGGCGAAGACGCCATTCAGCTCATGACGGTGCATGCCAGCAAAGGTTTGGAATTTGATGCCGTGTTCATCAGCGGCTTGGAGGAAGGATTGTTCCCTCACGAAAATTCCATGAACGATTACGACGGCTTGGAGGAAGAACGCCGCCTGATGTACGTGGCCATTACCCGTGCCCGCAAACGTTTGTACCTTAGCCATTCACAAACGCGCATGCTGCATGGTCAAACACGTTACAACCTCAAGAGCCGCTTCTTGGATGAACTGCCAGAAGAGTGCTTGAAGTGGATCACTCCCAAGAACCCTGGCTTTGCGACAGGTTTGGGCGGAGGCTGGACCTCGCCCGCACAAGCCTTTCAGGCCAAGCCGGCTTGGGGGCACAGCAGTTTGAGTTCAGCGGAGACTTACAAAAGCCCGCCCGTGCCTGTGCAAAAATCGGAGCCTTCACATGGCATCAAAGCTGGTATGAAAGTGTTTCACACCAAGTTTGGTGAAGGCAAAGTCTTGGCCGTAGAAGGCGCTGGCGCTGATGCGCGGGCACAAGTCAATTTTCCAAGGCATGGCGTGAAGTGGTTGGCCTTGTCTGTGGCCAAATTGACGCCAGTCGAATGAATTTGAATTTTGAAAAAGTTGTTGAAAGAAAGTTTGAGAAAGAAGCATCATGAAAATTGAAAAAGACACCGTCGTCACCTTGAAATACAAAGTGTCCGATGCACAAGGTAAATTGCTGGAAGCCGCTGAAGAGCCCATGGCCTATTTGCACGGCGGCTACGAAAACACCTTGCCCAAAATTGAAGAAGCTTTGGACGGTCAAGACAAGGGTTATCAAACCACTTTGGTTTTGTCAGCTGCCGATTCGTTTGGCGAGCGCGACGAAAGCCTGTTGCAGACCATGCCCAAAAAAGATTTTCCACCCGGCGTCAAAGTGGGTGGTCAGTTGCGCGGCCGCACCCCCGATGGTCGTGAAGCCATCTTCAACGTGGTCAAGATCAAGGGCGACACGGTCATGTTGGATGGCAACCATCCATGGGCGGGGCAAACCTTGCGTTTTCAATTGAATGTGATCGACGTGCGCCCGGCGATTCAAGAAGAGATTGAGCACCGCCATGTGCACGGTGCACATGGTCACCACCACTGATCTTGTGGCCCTTATGAAAAAAGCCTGCAACAGCAGGCTTTTTTACGCTTGTGTTTCGCTGCCCGGTGAGGGCAAGTCAAAACAATCTTTGACGCTGAAATACACCGATGTGAAAAACATGGCGGCCATGAGCAATGCGCCTGGCATCAAGACTGCGCCCGAGAGGTCGTTGCCGCCCAATGCACTGCTGACCATCAAAATGACCGTGGCACCCAATAAGAAGACCACCATCCACGCCACCAGGTAAACCGCAAACGCCCCCAAATTGCGCCAGCAAGCCACCACGCTGAAGAACATGCTCTTGAGAGGCGGAACGCCATGCCAATGCACCAATGCGGGGGCATGCCAAAACATCATGGACAGTGGAATGTACAAAAAGGTGGCCACCCACATGGCAGTTTGAAAATCATCGGCATTGACCACCTCTGGCGTGATGGGGGCGTTGGCCAAATAAACTTTGGCAAAGCCACCGCCATCGATCATGGCTGAAATCAGCATAACGCCCAAGAAACTTGCGGCATACAGCAAGCCCAACAAAAGCATGGCTTTGAGGCGTTGTTGACCTGCGCGAAAGGCCACCATGAGCACGGTAGGCATAGGGAACTTGCCAGAGGCCGCTTGCTCGGTGGCCACCATGAGGCCCAGCGTGGCAGCAGGCAACATGAGCAGCGCTACAGCCGCGCCAATAACGGGAATCATGGAGAGTACAGACACCCAAGCCATGAACAAAAAGAACAAACCTGTAAAGGCCAAAGGCTGACGCCAAAAAGTTCGGATACCTTGTTGAACCCAAACCAAGCCTTGTTTGGCTGGAACGATGTGAAGCTTCATGACCAGAGCTTAAGCGGTGAAGCCAGTCGAGCGCGCAATACCCGTTCAAAGTGGGTGGGATCGTGAGGCTTTAGCATGGCGGCATCGCGGGGCAGATAGAAGTCCCATAGCCTCGAAATCCAAAAGCGCAAAGCGCCTGCGCGCAACATGGCAGGCAACAGTTGACGTTCGGCAACACGCAGAGGCCGCACTGCTTGATAGGCGTCAAGCATGGCTTGGGCGCGTTCTGCATGATGCTCGCCGGTTGGCAAATCGATGCACCAATCGTTTAAGCAGACAGACAAATCGAACAGCCAGGTGTCGACACCGGCAAAGTAAAAATCAAAAAAGCCGGTGAGCTTGTCGCCATCAAACATGACGTTGTCGCGAAACAAGTCGGCGTGGACGGGTCCTTTGGGCAGAGCTTGGTAAGCCGCACCCTGGGCAAGGTGATTTTGGTAAGCCAATTCGCTTTGCAACAAAGCCGATTGCGCTTCGTCCAAATGAGGCAACACCACGGGTACCGTGTCATTCCACCAGGCAAGGCCCCTGAGGTTGGGTTGGCTGCGGTTGTAATCTTCTCCGGCCAAATGCATGCGGGCCAGCATGTCGCCTACGGCAGCGCAATGCACTGGCTGTGGGGCCAACTGGCTTTTGCCTTCTAATCGATTGACCACGGCAGCAGGCTTGTCACAAACGGTGTGCAAGATATCGCCGTCTCGGTTGGCAGAGGGGTTGGGCACCGGAATGCCTTTTTCTGCCAAATGCTTCATGAGAAACAAATAGAAGGGCAGTTGCGCGTGATTCAGGCGCTCAAACAATGTGAGGACATAGTCGCCGAGGTCGGTGGAGGCGAAGTAATTGGTGTTCTCAATGCCTCCCTCAATGCCCCTTAATTCGGTCAGCGTACCCAAGCCCAGTTGAGACATGAGGTCGGCGGCTTGTTCTTTGGTAACGGGCGTAAAAACAGCCATGGCTTAAGGGTGAGTCAAATGGGTGAAAAGGAGGGTCAAAAAGTGGCTCAAGGCCGCTAGGGAACGCATGCTTCGATTGTAGAGGCTGTTGGCCCTAAATTTGCCCTGTGCCGACCCGGAAAAAACCGCTGAGGACAGGCACAATGAGGGCATGAGCGACAAGAAAACCCTGCTATTGGTCGATGGCTCTAGCTATCTGTACCGCGCCTTTCATGCCATGCCCGATTTGCGTGCGGTACCAGGCGACCCTGCCAGTCCCGCCACGGGCGCTATTCGCGGCATGATCAACATGATGGAGCGTTTGCGCAAAGACATTCCCGCTGAATATGCGGTGTGTGTGTTTGATGCCAAGGGCCCCACTTTCCGCGACGAAATTTACCCCGAATACAAGCAAAATCGCAGCCCCATGCCAGACGATTTGCGCTCGCAAATTGAGCCTATTCACGAACTGGTTCGCTTGATGGGGTGGAAGGTCTTGGATGTACCCGGCGTTGAAGCTGACGACGTGATTGGCACTTTAGCCGCTGTGGGTTCGTCTCACGGCATCGAAGTGATTGTGTCCAGCGGCGACAAAGACCTGGCCCAGTTGGTCAATGAGCACATCACCATCATCGACACCATGAATGGCAAGCGCCGCGATTTGGCCGGTGTGCAAGAGGAGTTTGGCGTGCCTGCCAGCCTCATGCTCGATTATCAAATTTTGGTGGGCGATACGGTCGACAACGTGCCTGGTGTGCAAAAGGTGGGTCCCAAAACCGCTGCCAAGTTGTTGTTGGAATATGGCTCCTTAGACAACTTGATGGCCCATGCCGGTGAGGTCAAAGGCGTGGTGGGCGAGAACCTTCGCAAAGCTGTCGATTGGCTGCCAACAGGACGGCAGCTTCTGAAAATTCGCACCGATTGCGATTTGAATGGCTACGTGCCCGAATTGCCGTCGCTTGAAACCATTCGCTTGGGCCAGCCCAACGAAAGCGATTTGCTGGCTTTCTACGAAAAGTATGGTTTCAAAGGCTTGGTCCGTAGCCGAGGTGCTGGGGCATCTGAAACTTCAGGTACAAGCAAGACTGCTAAGCCAGCGTTCGTACCTCAGGATGATTTGTTTGCCGAGCCCGAACCGGTGATCACTGTAACGGGCGACAAGCAATACGAAACCATCATGACGTGGGAGCAGTTGGATGCATGGCTGCCCAAGTTGGAAGCCGCTGAGTGTGTGGCCATTGACACCGAAACGACATCGCTCGATGCCATGCGCGCCGACTTGGTGGGCATCAGCTGGAGCATAAAACCGGGTGAAGCCGCCTACTTGCCATTGCGCCATGATGGCCCCGACGCCCCTGCGCAATTGCCAATGTCCGAGGTGCTGGCCAAGCTCAAACCTTGGTTAGAAAATCCACTCAAACTCAAAGTGGGTCAGCACATCAAATACGACCGCCATGTGTTTGCCAATGTCGGCATTGAAGTGCGCGGTTATGCGCACGACACCATGCTACAAAGCTATGTGCTGGAAGTGCACAAGCCACACAGCTTAAGCAGCTTGGCATTGCGCCACGTGGGTCGCACGGGTATTACCTACGAAGATTTGTGTGGCAAGGGCGCCCATCAAATTTCGTTTGCACAAGTGGATGTAGAAAAAGCCTCCGAGTATTCATGTGAAGACTCGGACCAATGTTTGGATGTGCATGGCGTGCTCTGGCCGCGCATTCAAGCTGATGCCAAACTGCGCGCCATCTACGACATAGAAATTGCCACCAGCGAAGCCTTGTTCCGCATTGAACGCAATGGCGTGTTGATTGATGGCCCCACGCTGGCTGCGCAAAGCCAAGCCTTAGGGCAGCGCATTTTGCAATTGGAAACCGAAGCTTATGAAATTGCAGGCCAGCCCTTCAACTTAAGCAGTCCCAAACAATTGGGCGAAATCTTTTTTGACAAGTTGGGTTTGCCTGTTATCAAGAAAACAGCCACGGGTGCACGCAGCACCGACGAAGAGGTGCTTGAGAAGTTGGCAGAAGACTATCCTTTGCCAGCACGCATTTTGGAACACCGCAGTTTGTCCAAACTCAAAGGTACTTATACCGACAAGCTGGCGCAGATGGCCTTGCCTAGAACGGGCAGGGTGCACACCCATTACGCGCAAGCCGTGGCTGTGACAGGACGCCTGTCTAGCAACGATCCTAATTTACAAAATATTCCCATTCGCACCGCTGAGGGCCGCAAAGTTCGCGAAGCTTTTGTGGCACCTGCCGGCAGTTTGATTGCCAGTGCCGATTACTCTCAAATTGAATTGCGCATCATGGCGCACCTCAGTGGTGATGAAGCCTTGTTGCGTGCGTTCCATCAAGGTTTAGATGTGCACAAAGCCACGGCAGCAGAAGTGTTTGGCTTAACGCCAGACCAAGTGTCGAGTGAGCAACGCCGCTATGCCAAGACCATCAACTTCGGTTTAATTTACGGCATGAGTGCGTTTGGTCTGGCCAAAGCTTTGGGCATTGACAACGGCGCTGCCAAAAATTACATCGAGCGCTACTTCCAACGCTTTGCAGGCGTGAAGCGCTACATGGATGAAACACGCGAACAAGCCAAATCACAAGGCTATGTCGAAACTGTGTTCGGCCGTCGTTTGTATTTGCCAGAGATCAACTCGCCCAACGGTCCCAGACGGGCTGGTGCAGAGCGAGCCGCCATCAATGCGCCTATGCAAGGCACTGCGGCCGATTTGATCAAGCTGTCGATGATTGCCGTTCAAGAAGGCATTGACCGAGAGCAACGCAAAACCAAAGTGATCATGCAGGTGCACGATGAATTGGTGTTTGAGGTGCCAGAAGATGAAGTGGAATGGCTCAAAGTGGCGGTGCCCAAATGGATGGCCGATGTGGCTGAGCTCAAAGTGCCTTTGCTGGCCGAAGTGGGTGTCGGTTTGAATTGGGATCAGGCGCATTGATTTTGCTGCCAACTGGGTCAATGCAAACATTGAGTTTGATTCGATGAAGAACAGCATCCAAAAATTTCAAAGTGCCTTGGGTGATGCCGACAGGCAAGTTTTGCAGTCTTGTTTGCAACAGGCCATGCAGCCCTTGCCCGAAGAGGCTATGCCTTGGTATTTGGGAGAGGCACATTCGCCAACCGGTTACCTCACGCCAGAACATGCCAAGGTGCTTTTGAGTTTGCGACAAGACTGGCAAAGAGTGCCGCATGGTTTGCGCTGGGACACCCCTGAAAAAACACACGCTTCTAGAAGTTTGGCGCTTGCAAATTTGGCCGCTGAGTTGCGTGACCTTGGCCATGTGACAGGCTGGCGCAATGAAAAGTTCAGCTATTGGCCTGATGCCATCATTTTGGCCAACGGTCATCCCATTGAGCCGACTGATGCGCTGTCCGCCGCATTTGAAATGGAACGCGCCGCCTACAGATTTTTTGGCTTGCGCGCACATGCGGTGCATGTCAACGGCTTTACAGAAGATGGTTTTTTGTGGTGCGGACGGCGGTCGTTGACCAAGGCCACCGACCCAGGCATGTTGGACAACATTGCGGCAGGCGGTTTGCCTGTGGGAGAGTCTTTGCAGACTTGTGGTGTGCGTGAAATGGCAGAAGAAGCCGGCTTGTCTGAGGCGCTGGCTTTAACAGCGGTGGCGCAGGGCCAAGTGACCACTTGCCGATCTGTGCCTCGTGGATGGCATCACGAAACGCTGTGGGTTTACAACTTGTTGATGCCAGCCGATGTACAGCCGGTGAACCAAGACGGTGAGGTTGCTGAGTTCAGTTTGCTGTCGCCTGCGCAAGTGGTGCAGGCCATTGCATCAAAGCGCATGACGGTGGACGCTGCTTGCGTGCTGGCCCATGCGGTTTTACATGCCCATTGATTTTGATTTTTATGCCATGGCGGTAGTGCTATTGGGCTATTTTGTTTTGGGTATTGCAGGATTTGGTTCGGCCTTGATCATGGTGCCGTTGTTGGCTTGGAATTGGCCACTGGCATTTGTCGTGCCCTTGGTGTTGCTGATCGATGTGCCCGCCGCTGTTTTGCACACGGGTTTGAATTTTCGTCAGGTGATGTGGCGCGAATTGCCATCACTGCTGCCTTCCGTTGTTCTTGGCGCTCTGGTGGGTATTGGCTTGATTCAATGGACCGATGGCGACGGTTTGCTTTTGGCCTTGGGTTTCTATGTGATTTACATCGGATGGCAAGGCCTTAAGGGAGCGGTAACGGCCATACGATTCAAGGCCACTTCTTCTCACCCGTTTGGCTTTGCAATGGGCTTGGTCGAGACGATGTTTGGCACAGCAGGGCCAGTGGTCATGTCGTGGCTGTCACAACGGGTTTCAGATCCATTTGTGATCAGGGCAACCATGCCGATGACCATCATTGGCTTGTCGTCCATTGCGCTTGGCATGGTGGGTGTGTCAGGCGGTTTAAACGATTTGTCGCTTTGGCAAAATTTTGCAGTTTTGCTACCATTCGCGCTAGCGGGTGTTTTGCTTGGACATCAGTTTTCCAAGCGAATTTCTGCGGAGGTACTCAGGCCATTTATCTATGGGTTTTTGTGCCTAAGTGGGTGTGTCTTGTGCGCACGGGCGTTTCGCGGTTTATATTCATTCTTTATCAATTAAGTAAATCAGATGATTCCTATTCATGTTGAATCCGCTTGGAAAGGCACTTCCGATTGCCGTTCGTGTGGCATTCGTGATTTGGTTTTGTTCGCCGATTTGAATGAAGACGATTTTGGTCTGATTCATGCACCCATCGACGACATGGCCTATCCGGTGGGTGGTTTGCTTTACTCAGAAGGTGACAAAGCGCTGGGGGTGTTCACGCTGCGTCAGGGCATGGTTAAGTTGGTTCGATCGACAGCAGACGGTCGTGAACGCATTATTCGTGTCTTGCGCGCCGGCGATGTGGTGGGTATTGAAGCATTGGCCACGGGTCACTATGATTCAGAAGCGGTGGCACTGAATGATGTGAAGGTGTGCCGCATCCCTTTGGGTGTGATGCACAACCTCAGCACACAATCGCCCAGACTGCACAATCGGTTGATGCAGAAATGGCAACAGGCTCTAAAGGGCGCAGACGATTGGCTGGCCGATCTAAATTTTGGAACCGCGCGCCAAAGGGTTTCAAAATTCATTCTGAAAATGCGCAAAGGCGATTTGCCAGATCAAAGCAGCATGTTTTCGCGTGAAGACATGGGTGCCATGATGGACCTCAAGCTGGAAACAGTAAGCCGTGAAGTGAGCGGCCTGGTTCGCGAGCAAGTCATTGAACCCCTAGACAAAGCGGGACGACTCTACCGCATTCAGAACGAGAAAGCATTGCAATCGGCCTGAGTGCGATATTGATCAGGATTTGGGTGAGGTTCCCGACAAAAACAGTCGCAGAAAAAATACCCCCATGCCGAGCATGAAAACGATGCCGATGAAACTCATCAGGCCATAGTCTGTGAAAAACAAGTCGTGTAAAAGTTTCATTATTTTCTCCTGCTTCGAGTTGCTGAAATAGCAAACTCAATGGGTGCATCTTGCTGGCCGAGAACCAAGCTCACTTTGATCTGCGTTAAGTCTTGTGAAGATTTCGACGACATAAATGACTGGACATCTTTATACCTAAGGGGGTATATTTAGACGTACTTCAATTGATAAGGTTCGCAAGATGAAAACACCCCACGACTTGGTAGCCGCCGCCAAACAAGCGGTTCTTGAAATTCCAATCGACAAAGCACCTTCTGTGATTACGCAAAATGACGTACTAATCGACGTTCGTGAAGCTGAGGAGTTTCAGGCAGGCCATTTGCCAGGTGCCATTCACATGTCGCGTGGCATGTTGGAGTTCAAGCTTGCGGCCAACCCGCAATTTCAATCGCGCGATCTCAAAATTACCTTGTATTGCAAAACCAGTGGCCGGGCAGCCTTGTGCGCTCAATCGCTCAAGGAAATGGGCTATTCAAATGTGAGTTCTATTGCGGGTGGTTTTGACGCATGGCAAGCTGCAGGCTTTCATGTAGAAAAACCAGTGGCGCCATCCTTCGACTAAGCCTTTCTAGAAAGTTCGATCTCATGAGTACCTTTGAACACGCTGAATTGATTCAAAACATCAATGAATCCTTGACGCCTTTTCGCAAATCACAACCCGATGCAATGCAAGCTTTTGGTCAATTGGCGCGCAGTGCAATGGCTGAAGGAGAAGTCAGCACCAAGCACAAAGAATTGATTGCCTTGGCCATAGGCATTACGCAGCATTGTTCAGGCTGCATCGGTTTTCATGTCAAGGCGCTTTTGAAGTTAGGTTGCACACGCCAAGAGTTGGAAGAAATGTTGAGCGTATGCGTTTACATGGGCGGCGGTCCTGCCTTGATGTATGCAGCTGAAGCCCTCAAAGCTTGGGATTCGTTGGCCAGTTAGTATTCATCAGCTTGGTTTTTGACCAAGGTAGCCAACCAGTGCCGACAGGCCGCTGTGGCCAGCACCTTCATCTACTTCTTGAAGATAGGTTTTAAGGTCTAAGACTTTGTATGCTTTAAATGAGCTGAGCAGCAGCGCTTCGTCATACAGGTTTTCAAGAATGCCAGGACCACCTGTTTTGTATTGCATTTGCGCCTTGTCATAGCCTTGAATGATCAAGGTGCCACCGGGTTTGAGTGCGAAATTTAATTTATCAAAGAGTTGTGTACGAGCTTGTGGATCGGCAAACTGAAAGAAGATGCCTGCGATGGTGTCGTATTGATTGGCCTTCCAATCAAAGTTTTCCCAGTCACTGCAATGAAAGTTAACGTTGACTTTGTGTTTGGTTGCTAATTTTTGAGCCTTCTCAATCGCGACAGGTGAGAAGTCAAAGGCGTCTACATCAAATCCTTGGGACGCCAGCCAGACACTGTTTCGCCCTTCACCGTCTGCGATCGACAAGGCTTTGCCTTTTTGCAGAAAGGGTGTTTTGTCAGCCAAGTATTGGTTGGGTTTTTCACCAAAAAGGTAATCGTCCGTCGAGAAGCGTTCATTCCAACGCGCCAATGGGTTAGAAAATTGCGTCATGTTTAAAAAGCTTCTTTTTCAGCTTCAAGATAAGCAAGACTGATGTATTTGCCTATGTTGCCCTCAAACCCCTGCATGTCTTTGGCACGCTTTAAAACGCGTGCGTCTTTCATCACCATGGCCTTGGCATCTGCTTCCGATTTACCGTCTTTGACAGCTTGTAAACATGGCTCCCAAATGCCAGCCATGAACTCACCATAGGTTTTCAATAAATCCTTAGTCGGTTGACCGTGTCCTGGAAGCCAAAGTTGTTCGCCTGCACTTTCGGTGAGGGCTTTGTAATATTTGAAGGTACCCATATAGGAGCCATCATCAATGTTGGCAATGCGATTGGCCATGGCAATGTCACCAATGCTGGTGACTTTGTCTTGAACCACTTGCACGCACAAGTCGGCATCTGTGTGCGCGCGACCGTAATGGTGCATCACAAAATCGACATCACCAATTTTGATTTTTTGACCATGCTTTACAACAGTATTGGGCGCAACTGTTTTGGTGCCAACAGTCGATTGATTGGTCCAGCGCTCCATCAGGACGCGCCATGTGTTGCCTTGGCTACTATTAATTGTTTCAATGGTTTTGGCCAAGGCATAGATAGGTAGCTGTGAACCATATTCTTCAACGAAGGCATGGTTGCCCAACCAATGATCGCCATGGAAGTGGCTGTTGAAAACAGCGATCACGGGCAATGGCGTCACTTTTTTGATCATGCGAATGGCCATTTGACCAATTTGCAATGAACTGCCAGAGTCCAAAATCACGACACCTGCTGATGTGACCACAAAGCACACATTGGACATCATGCCGCGATTCTCGGGCGTGGGAAAACCATCGGGCGCAAAGATCATCCAAACGCGTTTTGACAGTTGTACAGGTGGAATGTCTTTGACAGGTGGTCCCATCAAAAAGTCTTTGACATCGGCTGCAAATGTTTGCGCTTCTGGCCACATGCCCACTGCGCCCAAGCCTAAAGCAGTGGCGCCCAAAAAGGAACGACGCTTTAGGGTGGTTTGCACCAAGTTTCTTGATTGAGGGTGTGACATGTGAAGTGATCCCTTTATGCAACGTAACCTGGGTTGGGCAAACCACCCGTAATTTTGGGTGCGTTCAGTTGCCGTGGCTTGATGCGGCCATTGGGTTGGGTTTTGAGCCATTGCTCCACCACGTCCCAAACCTGCTTGTTGCCTTGCGTACGTGCTTCTTCAGCCACGGGCGCCCAGCCAGCCACTTTGTATTTTTTGCCAGACTCAATCAGCTTGCCGTTCAAACGCATTTCTTCAATGCGCTTGCCCATGCCTGCTGTTGGATTGCATTGGTATTGCAAGCCGCCTACGCGAACCATGTCGCCACCTTGTTGGTAGTAGGGGTCTGGGTTGAACAGGTTGTCGCAAACGTCTTCTAGAACCGTTTTGATGGTCTCGCCAGTCATTTCGGTGACGGTGGCATAAGAGTAGGTGGTAGCTGTCATGTCGAGCAACCATTCGCGCGTGATGGCCTGGCCTGGTAGCAACGTTGTACCCCAACGGAAGCCGGGCGAGAAGGCAATCTCGGCGCCTTGCACATCCATCAAGGCATCGACCAACAATTGATCGCCTGTGCCGTTGAAGTTGCCACGGCGATACAACAGACCCTCAGAGATGCCCAACTTTTCGTTCAGCTTGCTTTCGTAGGGCGCACGAATTTTGGTAATAAGGGCATCCATCTCTTTGTCGGCTGGCAACATGTTGGAGAACACGGGCAGTAACTTGTAACGGAAATCGGTAATGCGCTTTTCCTTTACCTCAAAGTCGAGCACGCCCAAGAACTTACCATTGGAGCCAGCATTGGTGACGATGGTTTTGCCACCTTTGTTGCTGACCAATGTGGCCACAGGCATGCCGTCGTGGGTGTGACCACCCATGATAGCGTCGATACCGCTGACGCGGCTGGCCATCTTGAGGTCTACGTCCATGCCATTGTGGCTAAGGACCACCACAACCTGCGCGCCTTTGCCGCGGGCTTCATTGACCATGGCTTGCATGTTCTCGTCTTGAATGCCAAATGCCCAGTCGGCCACCATGTAGCGTGGGTTGGCAATAGGGGTGTAGGGGAAGGCTTGGCCGATGATGGCACAAGGCACGCCATTCATTTCTTTGATGACGTAGGGCTTGAACACCTGATCGCCAAAGTCTTGCGTTTTGATGTTTTGCGCCACAAAGTCAACTTTGCCCACGAAATCTTTCTCGACAATCTCTTTGACACGGTCCATGCCCAGAGTGAATTCCCAGTGACCGGTCATGACATCAACGCCCAGCAATTTGCAGGCATCGACCATGTCTTGACCATTGGTCCACAGGCATGTTCCTGAACCTTGCCATGTATCGCCACCGTCTAGCAACAAAGCACCAGGACGGCTGGCCTTCATGCGCTTGACCAAGGTGGCCAAGTGTGCAAAACCACCTACTTTGCCGTAACGTGCCGCTGCTTTTTCGTAATTCAAATAGGTGAGGGCGTGCGCCTCTGCAGTTCCGGGGCGAATGTTTGCAAACTTCAGCAAATGCTCACCCACCAAGTGGGGCAAGTTGCCCTTCATGCTGCCCAAGCCCAAGTTAATGCTGGGCTCGCGGAAATAAATAGGCTTGAGCTGCGCGTGGCAATCTGTCATGTGCAAAAAGGACACATTGCCAAATTTGGGAATGTCGTACAGACCGTTGGCTGCTGTTGCCGCGTCTGCATCGGCATAGGTACCCATGCCCAAGCCAGCCATGGTGCCTGCGCCCAGGACTTGCATAAATTCACGTTTTGAGAGGTTCATACTTTTGTCTTCGCTAATATATGGCGAGCAAAAAAACCCGGACGAACCGGGTTTTGGATTTGCATTATTTGTTCACGGGTGATTTGGGGTCTAGCAACAAACCCACCACATGGCGAACTTGTGCTTCAGTCAAGATGCCACTGTGGCCTGCACGTGGCATGTTGGAGCAAGCGTTATAGGCTTTTGAATTCCAAATTTTGCCCCAGGTATATTCAACGATAGGCTTGGCTGCAGCACTGTTGGGGTCGGTGATGCCGCGAATCTTGCCGTAGTTGTGAAGGCTTAGGCCAATGGTGCCGTATGAAATTTCTTTCTCGTCGATCTTGTGGCAGTTGTAGCAATTGCCGCCGTTCACAGTTTTTTCGTCGTCAGTGAAAGTCAGGCCGCGACCGTTTTGAGCAATTTTTTCGCCTTCTTTCCAGTCGCCGATGAATTTGCCATCGGAGGGCCACTTGATGGCCTTCATGTTGATCTCTTCAATGCGCTTGGCGGTCTTTTCGTCCAAGGGCTTGCCAGAAGCATCAGCTTCACTGCAAGCTTGATTGGTTTCGTCGGTGTTCAGGATGCTGGCCTTCACAATGCCTTGATCGCGGAAAGAAGCCTTGACAATTTGCTGGGTGAGGGCGTTCAGGTCTGCTACTGAAGGCGCGGAGGCGCAGCCAACTGCCAGCAGTGCAACAGAAGCCACTGCCAAACCCGTGCGAAGTTTTGAATTCATTTTTTTCATTGCTGAGGCTCCTAATTAGCGCTTGATGGCCGGTGCGATGGAGGCAGAACCTTGTGAGTTCACACCCAGATAAACGCCCAACGCAATGGTGGCATCGCTGGCAAAGCCTGGATAAGGAAAGCGTTGTTGACGGTAGCAATCGTTCAAGCGTTGTTGCATGCCCCACATTTGACCATTGGACACACGATAGGCTGGCCATGCGGCAAAACCGACACCGTCACCTGGGTTCTTGGTGAGGTTAGGCAAGTCTTGCAGGCGAATGCGCTTGCCATCTTCAGCGTGGCATGAAGCACAAGAAAAGTCGTGCGGCCCACCCCGTTGGAAGAAAAGGCGTTTGCCTACTTCGTAAAAAGTTTTTTCAGCCTGATTAGCTTGTGGCAAATTGAACTTCATGCCTTTTGATTCTGCCGCGACCCAAGTGGCCAATGCAGTCATATTGACTTGCTCGCCTCTGCCAAAAGGCGTTTTAGAAATTTCTGCAGCATTGAAGCCTTGCAAGGTTTCCATGCAAGTGAGTAGGCGAGACTCCAAGTCTTGCACGCGGCCTGTATCCGCAAAGTACTTTGGCAACTCTACAAAAGCACCTTTGAAAACGCCTGGACCTTTGCCCAAGTCACATTTTTCAAGTGACGCATTTTTAGGTCCACGTTTTTGTGTCCACAAGCCTTCACCTTTGGCTTCAAACAAGTCGGCTGGATTGCCGTCTTGCAACATGGCGCGGTACTCATCAATGCCTTGGCTGGCTGTTTTTTGCGCCAAGCTGCTTAGGCTAATGGTCAATAAACCTGCAGCCAATAAAACTGAAAGCGAATGCTTCATGGTCACCTCAATGTGTCAACTTCTTCAACTAAAAAAAGGGTGAAGACGGTGCTTCACCCTTGTTGTGCCTTTTGGTGTTTTAGGACACCGTCGCTTCGTCGGTGCGTGTATCGCCTTTGTTGTCTTTCCAAGTAATTGCAATTTTGTCGCCAGCTTTGGCGCCTTTAACCGCAAATTGCATGAATGGATTTTTGGACACAGCGGGACCCCATTCAGCATTCAAAACTGTCTTGCCATTGTGTGTGGCAGTGACTTCTTGAATGAACCATGCAGGTATTGTTTTACCAGCAGCGTCTTTGCGCTGACCGGTTTCCATTTCGTGACTCATCAAAACACGAACAGTTGCTTTGTCGCCAGCGGCTTGGGCGCGAATGCGCATTGGATCTGCCATTTTTTCTCTCCTGAATATGTGTAAATGAACTGATAGGTGAGGGGATTAACCGCCGCAACCACCCAAAGTTACTTTGACTTCTTTTTTAGCGAACAAGGCCTTGCCGTCGGCCATGATGGCAACGGCGTAAACGTCGGATGACTGACCCATTTTGGCGCGTGTTGAGAAGTTGGCATCTACAGCATCGCTGACATGGAACATGGCAATTAACGCAGAAGGGTTCTTTTCAACCAAGATCAGCAATTGTTTGACACCTGGTAAGTTGGTGCTGGCACCTAATGGCACTACAGCGCCGTTTTCGGCGATGTCTGGACCTGTGATGGTGACGTCTTTGCTTTCTGCAATAGCGCCGCCGCCATAAGCTTTAACCGCGTCTTGAACTGACTTGGCATCGAAGCCTACTTTGTTGAAGGCAGCATGAGCAAATTGTGGGAAACCGGCTGATGCCAGTAGGCCTGCAACCACCATGCTCTGTTTAATAGTCTCGCGACGTGTTTGCATCTGAATTCTCCTTGTGAATAAGTTGATGCTAATGAAATTTTTCTCAAAGTCAATTCGAATGAGCTTTGACTTCTGGTTATTTGGTTGCGCCAGCAGCGATCCAGTTGGCAATGGTCTTTGCGTCTGCTTCGCCGATGTTTTGCGCAGGCATGGGAATAGGCCCCCAAACGCCTGCACCACCTGCTTTGATTTTGCCAGCCAAATAATCAACTTTGCCGGGATATTTCTTGGCGATTTCGTTGAAACCAGGGCCGACAATTTTCTTATCGATGCCGTGACACGCCGTACAAGTGTTTTTGCTAAGCAAAGCCATCACAGCTTTGGTGTCTGATTTGCCATCGTTTGCTTTTGCGGGCGCTGCTGCGCTGGCCACGACAGGTGCAGTTGCTGAACTTGACTTGCCAGAGCGGCCTTCAGGCCTGGTGGTGTCTGCGCCTATTTGCTGGCCCACCATGCGGTTTTGTTCGTTCAAATTGCCGTGGGCGTTGCGTGCAAAGTCAGGCAAGAAAGAGGAGACTTTGGCTTCAGGCACGCAATCCTTCATGCAAATGACATTGTTGGTATCGGGTTTAGGCGTACCGCCAAACTCTTTGCCGGGCCACATGGCATGCGCAGTGGTCATGCCGTTGCGATTGGGCATGCGTTTTTGCACTTCAGATATATTTTTGTCTGACAAGACAAAGTTGTCGGGCACGATGCCAGCCAAGTTCAACAAGAAACCAGTCACGGCATAGACCTCTTCCGTGGTCAAGGTCTTAGGATTGGTCCAAGGCATGGCACGGTTGATGTAGTCCCACAAAGTGGACACGGTGGCAACCTTCATGATGGTGGTGCGACCTGGAAAGTCGGCACGCGTCAGGTTTGCCACTCGACCGTTTTTGATGTCTTCGGCTGTGGTGCCACCAATCAAAGGGCTAAAGACTTCATTGGACTCACCAAAAACGCCATGGCAGTGCGCGCACTTGGCCTCCCATACATCTTGACCTTTGGCGACAGAGCCTGAGCCTGCTGGCAAGCCTTTGAAGTCTGGACGAACATCGATGTCCCACGCGGCTACTTCTTTGGCTGTGGCATCGCGGCCAATGCCTGGGTACTTGTTAGTTTGTGCAAAGCTTGTTGCGCTTGATAAAAATATGGCGATGGCCAACGCAATTTTAGGAAACTTGAACATTTTTCACCTCGCCATTTTCTTGAACCAACCATGACTGAATGGCATTGTTGTGATAGATCGAACGTGTTCCGCGGACATCACGTAACTGCTTGTACATGGGTTGCACATAACCTGTTTCGTCTTGTGCACGGCTTTGAATGATGGCCGGCTTGCCATCCCAAACCCAATCTAAGTTGAATCGGGTGAGGGCTTTTGAAAGAACGGGCGTTTCAAGTCGTGCTTGGCGCCAATTACGACCGCCATCTGTAGACACATCGACACGCTTGATCTTGCCTTTGCCCGACCAAGCCAAGCCTGTGATGTTGTAGAAACCTTTGTCCAACAAAACTTGGCCGCCGGAGGGCGTAGTGACCACGCTCTTGCACTCTTGAATGTTGGTGTACTGGCGATGCAAACCACTGGGTTGCAAATCGATGTAGTGAATGGCCTCGTCTTTGGCGGCGTAGGGTTGGTCACCCACTTCTACGCGGCGCAAATACTTAATCCAGCTCACGCCCTGAACACCAGGCACTACCAATCGCAAGGGGTAACCGTTTTCAGGGCGCAGCATTTCACCGTTCTGACCATAAGCCACCAACACTTCACCAGATGTGATCAAGCTCATGGGGATGGTGCGAGTCATGGAGGAGCCGTCACCGCCTTCCGCCAAGACAAACTTGCCGTTTTTCAAATCGGCACCAGCTAACTCAAGCAAGGTGATAAGAGGCACCCCTGTGAACTCACTGCATGACACCATACCGTGGGTGTATTGCACTGTGGGAACCGCTACATTGCCCCAATCAACGGCCGTATTGGCGCCGCATTCAATAAAGTGGAAACGTGACACGGATGGTAAGCGCATGATTTCGTCCATGGTGAAAACCTTGGGGTTTTTCACCATGCCATTGATCATGAAGCGGTGCTTAGAGGGGTCGATGTCCCACCAGCCTTGATGGTGCCGCTCGAAGTGAAGGCCGCTTGGCGTGACGATGCCAAACAAAGATTGCAAGGGCGCAAACGACACAGAAGCCTGAGTCGTTTGAGTTAAGCCAGGGCTTTGGCGACGTTGCAAATTGGATTCGTATTTAGAAGGCTTGCCATATCCTTCGGTTGCGACGCCTTGGCCCAAGCCTGTGGCGTGCTCGGGTAAGTTCAAAATATTGGGGTCTCCACCTTCGCTAGGAATGGGGTTGACTTGTGCAAGCGCATTGGGTGCTGAAACTGCTGCAACGCCTGCTGCAGTGGCCGTAGAGGCAGCCGCAAAAGCGCGTCGAATGAAATCACGCCGTCCTTGCTTGCCTTCCGCAAAAACCGTTTTGACATCGGTTGGTGTGAGGAAGTTTTCAGGTGCTTTGATCACCCTGCCTGAAGAATTGAATTGCTCTTTCACCATATCTCCTTGTTGAGCTTTTGTCAGCACACCTCAGCAGCGGCCTATATAAGTAGTTGCTTATTTATTGGTTATTTTCAGCCGCGCTGCTGAATTCAAAATTACAAATCTAAGTTTTCAATTGTCGAAGAAGCCATGGCAACGGAATTGATTTAAGTCAATGTCGTCGGCAAATTGCTTGCACACATCAGCAGGCATCGCTGCTGGTCGACTTGAATCATGGCAAATTAAAGACGACGCGTCATCAGAATATACCCTAGGGGGTAAGGTAAGCTGTGTGTCAGCTTTTATTTGAACTTGTAGTGATCTCGGTTCAATACAGCGGCAACAGCCGTAACTTCTTCGGGGAAGAAGCCCAAATTAAGTTCGGTGTTGCACTGTTCAACCATGCCTCTTAAAAACCCAGGCGTGTTAATACGGCCTTGCGGCTTGTACATCGCACTGCCGTCGCCACCCACACGCTTTTGATGGCACGAATCGCATTTGTTTTGAGCAATGAGTTGTGCCCCCAATTTCAAATCTGCATCTTTGAACAAAGCAGGTTGAGCGAAGGCGTTGCTGCTAAGCAGCAGCCCTAGCAAAATGGAATTTGTTGCAAAGAGCTTCAAGAAATTGACTAGCTTCATTTGGCGCCAGACAAAATCCAAGCGGCCAATGTGCTGGCATCGGCATCGCTCAAAGCAGCTTGTGCAGGCATAGGTACAGGGCCCCACTTGCCAGAACCACCGGCTTTGATGCTTTTTGCCAAATTTGAGGCAGCATCGGCTTGACCAGCATATTTTTTAGCGACATCAGAATAGGAAGGGCCGACGATTTTTTTATCTGCGGCGTGACAAGCCATGCACGCATTTTTCTTGGCCAAATCGAGGTTGGCCCAAGCTGGCAAAGCAACGGTAACAGCCAATGCCAAGGTAATTGTTTTGAGACGCATAAGATCTTTTCAATATGAATATATAACTGGCGGCTAATTTAACTCAAATAGTGCAAGAATTTGGGCTTTTGAAGGGTGTGTTTACCTCAGTATTTTCCCGATGAAACAGTTTGCCTTTGCGTGCTTGTTGTGGCTACGCTCGCAAAGTCTTTCTGGCCAGGGCAATGCGCTCATCGAGATAGCTGCCGTAATAATCTGGCAGATAGCCGCCTTCCATGCGATCTGCCAATTCTTGCCCTTTGGGGCCAAAGAACAGGAGGGTGGGCGCTATGCTGACACGCCATTGTTTGACCATTTGGTCGTGTGTCAGCATCTGGCCCGAGAACCCCTTTACTGGCTGGTCACTGCGCATGTCAATTTGAACAATCGGAAAACCTTTTTTTTGCATTGGCCCCAAGTAGCTGTTTCTGGCCATTCTGCAATATGGGCACCCCGCCAAACTCACCATGACAATGAGTGGCTCTTTGATTTTTATGGCATTTTCTAGCTCGTCCGGTAAGGAAACTGAAGCGGGCAATACTGCGGGCGCTGCTTCAGCTTGCAGATGTGCCAAGGCCAAGACACCTGTTAATCCGCGTACAAGCCCCATGCAGTAGCCTCTTCGGGAGACCTTAGGCGATGAAAAGGCAAGTTGCTTGGGCATGACAAATGTGCAAAAAAAAAGGGACAATTGAGGGACAACCCCAGTTTGATGTCTGGGGTTAGCCTTTTCAAGGTGTTGTTTTATATCAGTATTGAATGAATTATTGGGGAAGTTTGTGAATCTCGCAAGTCTGCTAGAAACTTATGGTGACCATCTGGTCCTTGCCTTCGGCGGTGGGCTGATTGGATTGCTGTTTGGATTCAGTGCGCAAAGGTCTAAATTCTGTGCACGGGCCGCAGTCATCGAGAGCTGTGAAGGCGAATGGCGCCAACGCTTTGCAGGTTGGATGCTTGCCTTCGCAACGGCCATGTTGTTGGTACAAATTGCCATCAGTCTCGAATTTTTAAATCCTTCTAGCTCGCGCCATTTGGGCTCTCAGGGCAGTATTTCAGGTTCCGTGCTGGGCGGCCTTATGTTTGGTGTTGGCATGATCATGACTCGCGGGTGCGCCAGTCGGTTGATCATTCTGTCTGCCAACGGCAATTTGCGCGCTTGGATTTCTGGATTGGTCTTTGCGGTTACTGTACAAGCAACTATCTCGGGGGCATTGGCCCCCGCGCGTCAGTACATCGCGTCGTGGTGGGTGGTTGATGGCGGGCCTCAGCGCAATGTTCTGAACGTGCTTGGCACTTCATCATGGATGGGATTGGCAATGGGTCTGCTTATCTTAGGTGTTGCCATTTGGCGATTCCGCGCAACAGCGGGTAGCCCGAAGTCCCTTGTCATTGGTAATATTTTTGTAGGTGGCGCCATTGCTTTGGGTTGGTTCTTTACGCAATGGGTTGCCAGTGCTTCATTTGAACCCGTGGCTGTTCAGGGCTTGTCTTTCAGTGGCCCCTCTGCAGAATGGTTAAACCGCGTGTTGTTTACTGAAACCGCACCCAAGATCGGCTTTGATGCAGGATTGTTACCTGGTGTGTTCATTGGCTCCTTCATTGCCGCCGTTTTATTTGGCGACTTTAAATTTGAAGGTTTTCAAACAGAAAACAAACTGGGCCATTATTTAAGCGGTGCAATTTTGATGGGATTTGGTGCTGTCCTGGCGGGCGGTTGTACCGTAGGGGCTGGCATGTCGGGCGGTATTGTTTTTTCCAGTACAGCTTGGCTAACACTTTTGTCCATCATTGCGGGATCTGCACTCACTTACAAATTCTTGAAGTCCATTGGTGCGCCTACCTAAATTGCTTTAACTGGGTATGCGTGGCTGTTGACGTAAGTCAAGTCATTGCGCCATCTTCCAGTTAGCATTCACATCAGTCTAAGCTGATGTAAAAGGTTGTCCGTGAGTGCCTCACTGAATGAACTCGTTGAAATTTATGGCGAAGGCGCTGTGCTAGCTGCCGGCGGCGCTGTCATTGGCCTTTTTTTTGGCTTCTTTGCCCAGCGCTCTAAGTTTTGCCTGCGCGCTGCGGTCATTGACTTTTGGCATGGTCATTTCAAAGACAAGCTGTCCATTTGGTTGCTGGCTTTTTCGGCAGCTGTGATGGCCACACAAGCTCTGGTTTTGTGGGGAGCTCTAGACAGCAGTGCGGCACGACAGATTGCTGCACGTGGCAGTTTGTCGGGTGCCATCATCGGTGGCTTGCTTTTTGGTATTGGCATGATCTTGACCCGCGGTTGTGCCAGTCGGCTCCTCATCCTTTCTGCCAACGGTAATTTGCGAGCCTTACTTTCAGGTTTGATTTTTGCCGTCGTGGCGCAATCAAGTTTGTCTGGCGCACTCATGCCTGTCAGGATTGCTGTCAGTGAGTGGGCTACCTTGGAGGGGGGGCCGGGCCGAGATTTGTTAGCCTTGTCGGGTACTGGGCATGTGACTGGTTTGGTCATTGGCTTGTTGTGTTTTGCCATTGCCATTTATTTTGTAAATCGCAGCGCAAGCAAACCCGTCATGGTGTGGGTGGGTGGCATTGGCACGGGCTTGAGTGTTGCCGCTGCTTGGGGCTTCACCCAATGGGTTGCCAGCAACTCATTTGAACCGATCCAAATTCAAGGCCTGACGTTCAGCGGCCCTTCTGCTGAATGGTTGATGCGCGTCTTGCAATCACCCGCACCCAAAATTGGTTTTGAATTTGGGTTGTTGCCAGGTGTTTTCTTGGGCTCTTTCTTAGGTGCTATGGCTGGCAAAGAGTTCAAGTTAGAAGGCTTTAAAGATGGTTACAGCATGCGTCGCTATATTGTGGGAGCAGTGCTAATGGGCTTTGGCTCGATGCTGGCCGGGGGCTGTGCCATTGGTGCGGGCGTGACAGGTGGCGCTATCTTTGCCTTGACAGCATGGGTCACTTTGCTAGGCATGTGGGTAGGCGCCGGTTTAACCGATCGTTGGCTGGATTCACCAGCCAACGTGCGCTTGCCTTGAATGTTTATTTGCTGCTGAGGTACTCTGCAACTGCCGCCATTTCTAGGGGGGTCATCTTCACCACAATGGAATGCATCACGGCATTGTCATTGGTCCGTTCACGAGTGTTGAATTGCTTCAACTGCGTCTCGGTGTAAGAGGCATATTGACCCGCAAGGCGAGGCAGTGACACGGTGCCTTTGGCCTCTGCACCATGGCAACTGGCGCAAGCAGGCACGCCGCTAAATTTGTTGCCATTGTGAAACACGTATTTGCCAACAGATGCCAGTCCGGCGTCTTTGGCTTCTTCCGTGGGCACACTTTGCTTTTCATAAAACTTGCCCACCGCCAACATTTCGTCGGGTGTTAACTTGGTCACCATGTCACGCATGGCTGTGCTTTTGCGTGCGCCGCTTTTGAAGTTTTCTAATTGCTTGGCAATGTACTCGTGGTGTTGACCCGCCAAGCGAGGAAAAACCTCGCTAGAAGACTCGCCAGTGGCACCATGGCAGAGAAAGCACGAGCCAGAAATGATTTTCTTGGCTCTGGCTTCATCTGCTTGCGCCCATGCTGATGAGCAAAAGCTGAGCGTTGTGAGCGCGGCAGCTATAACTTTGATTAAAGAAACAAACGTCATGTTGGTGTCTTAAGCCAATGTGTCTGCCCAAATGTTGCGAGCCCATGCCATGGCATAGCGGCCTTCCAGTTCGTTGGCAGCGCTAGAAACACCACCAGAGCCAGGCACCGTCAACATGGTTTTCTTGTCGGCGTCGTAAGTGTGAACACTGGCCACGTGAACCACGTCTTCTGAGCTGACAAAGCTGTAGCAAGTGTTGTTGTAAATGGGCTGCTTGTTGGGTTCTTTGCCAGTGAGCAAAGCCACAACCGCTGCGGCACAGGTTTTGCCGTGTTGGTTTGCCATGTGGCCCGACTTGGGCATGGCTGGCGCAATTTGAATTGAGTCGCCCAACACGTGAATGTTTTTGGCTGCCTTAGATTCAAAGGTGAGGAAGTCGACTTCGCACCAGCGTTTGTTCGCTGTGGCCAAGCCAGACTTGACGGCAATGTCGCCCGCTCGCATGGGAGGAATGACATTCAAGACAGCGGCTTTGACATCGTCATTGAATTCAAACTTCAACGTGTTGGTGGCGGCATCAACATCGGTGGCGTTGTGTTTGCCACGGTATTCAATAATGCCTTTGTAACGCTCGGCCCAAGCCTTTTTGAACAACGGACCTTTGGATGTGACATCGTCGTTGGCGTCCAAAATGAGAACCTTGCTTTTGGGCTTGGCTTTGCTGAAGTACTCGGCCACTTGGCAGGCACGCTCGTAAGGGCCTGGAGGGCAGCGGTAGGGGGCCAATGGAATTGATAAGGCATACACGCCGCCGTCGGGCATGGCTTCCAGTTGTTTGCGCAAGGCTACAGTTTGAGCGCCTGCTTTCCATGCGTGCAGCACTTTGTCTTGCGCGCCGGCTTTGCTCATGCCTGGCAGAGATTCCATCATGAAGTCGACGCCAGGCGACAAAATGAGTCTGTCGTATGGCACTTCAGACCCACCTGCCAATTTGACAACACGCTTGTCGGGGTCGATTTGAGTCACGTAGTCTTTGATCAAGTTGACGCCATGGCGTTTGACCAAGTTATCGTAAGACGTGGTGATGTCGGCCATGGTTTTGCTGCCGCCAATGACCAAATTGGAAATAGGGCAGGAGATGAAGCTGGCGTTGGGCTCGATCAAGGTCACTTGAATGCCATAGTCAGACCACATGCGAACGTATTTGGCAGCGGTTGCCCCGCCATAACCACCGCCCACCACCACAACTTTAGGCCCATTGGCGCCGCCGATGGTGGCGCAGCCGGACATCAGAGCCATTGCACCCAGTGCAGAAGTTGCTGAAGCGGTTTGAATAAATTGACGACGTTTCATGAAAACTCCTTATTTTTTCTGTGCAGCAAAGTAACCAGCGATGGCAACAATTTGCGCGTCGCTATAACCTTTGGCCAACTGATGCATGATGGTGGCTGGCTTGCGGCCCGCTTTAAAGTCCAACATTTTTTTCACCATCTCGTCTTTGTTGGCGCCTGCCAACGATTCATTGCCTGGCTCGGCGCGGCCATTGGTGCCATGACAGTTGGCACAACCTGCTGCCCAGCTGCGAACGGTAAGGGGATCGGGTGTTGAAGCTGTTTGGGCGGTCGCCACAGTAGCAGTGCTCAGCAAAGCAGCCATCAGAAAAATTAGTTTGTTCATGGTATTTCTCTATTTCAATGGAATACAAATTTGGATTGGATCGAATTTAGGGGCGAAGGTAAACAAAACCTGAACGTGCCTGAAGTAACGCAACTTCTGCAACACCAGAGGGAACCACTGAGGCTTCCATGGCAACTTTGTCTTTGGGAATTTTTCGTGTCACCAGAGTGTTGTTGCAAACTTTGAATTCCACACCTTTGGAGGCTAGGTCGCCAATGCTGCCTGCAAAGCTTTCGCCAATTGCGTTGGTGGCGCCGTCTAACAAAAAGTCAATGCCAGGGCCATGCGTGACCACTGTAATTTTGGCCGTAGGATCTGCCGCCAAATGGTTGCGGATGTTGCCCATAGCACGATAAGCCTGCGCTACGCCTTCGTTGATGTGATAGACCACTTTCACTTGTGCCATGGCCAGATTGCAGCAAGCCAAAGACGCGGAAAAAAATGCTGCACGGAGAAGAGATGATGTATTCATTAGTCGTTCCTTATTTAAGGTGATGTTATCTCTCTGTCGGTGATCTGGAGCACAGTAATAACCCGACTTCAAACTGACGTGAGACTTTCAGTTTCAATTTGAGAGCAGACCGCATGGCAAAGGTCGACAAAACTTGGATTGGCAATGCTGTAATAAATTTGAACGCCGTCTCGGCGTTTCTGAACAATGCCTGCTTGGTACAAAGTGCTCAGGTGCTGCGACATATTGGATTGCGTGGTGTCGACTTCTTCTAGCAGTTCGCTGACGTTTTTCTCGCCAGCGCACAAACAACTCATGATGCGCAAGCGCATTGGGGCAGACATCACCCGAAAAATTTCTGCGGCACGGTTGAACGTGGCGTCGTTCTTTTTGAGGGTGTCAAATTGAATAGGTTTGGGTTTGCTCGCTCGCATGCCCCTAAATATAGCTTGAAAGGAGGCAGGCGGATCAGTTTCAAGCTTACAAAAGCACGTAATGCAAAGCACTCAAGTTAGTTTTCAGGATGTCTCAGAGCGAACCCATTTGACCAAGTCAGCAGCAGAGCGTGCCCCAGAAACTCGGGAAACCTCCTTGCCCCCCTTAAAAATGGCAATGGTGGGAATGCTGCGAATATTGTGTTTGGCACCCACCTCTTGGTGCGCTTCTGTATCGACTTTCACAAAACGAGCATGCGGTTCCAACATGGCGCAAGCCTTTTCATATTCAGGCGCCATCATGCGACAAGGGCCGCACCACGGAGCCCAAAAGTCGACGACCACTGGCACTTCGCTTTTTGCAATTTGAGCTTCCAAACCAGTAGCCGTGAGGTTGGCGGGGTGTTTGTCAAACAGAAGCTTATGACAACTGCCGCACGACAACTCGGCCTCCAATTGCGCCGTTGCAACCCGGTTGGTGCTGTTGCAGTGGGGACAAACCAAATGTGTTTTCATGTGGACTCCATTTAAAGCGGATCAAAGACAAGTGGCGATTGTTTTTGCTTTTTCAAGCACATCATGACATCCGGCACTTGAAATGAATTGATCTAAGTTAAGTTCAAAGTGGATGTTGTCTCTAATATTGACGTTGCAATTAATCGGTGCAGAATGTAAGTTTCACTACATGGAGAATTCGGATGTTAAAGAATGTTGGCGGAATACATCGCATTTTGCGAGTTGTGGCAGGTCTTGTAGCCTGATGTTGAAGTTATTTTCGTTGGCCACCGTGATGGCGCTGCTTTCAGCATGTTCGTCTGGCAATGAGGCTGACAAAGTGTCGCTTCAACAAGCCCGAGTAGAGCATGAGGCAGGTCGTGCATTGCTCATTGACATTCGCGAAACGAGCGAGCACCAGACGGGTGTTGCGCAAGGCGCTGTATTGCTGCCTATGAGTCAATTGGCTGCAAAGCAAAGCCTGATTCCTAAAAACCCAGAGCAGCCTGTCTTACTAATTTGCAATACGCAAAACAGATCCAAAGCAAGCTTGGCCAAACTCAAAGAACAAGGCTATCAAAACATTCGATATGTGGAAGGTGGCATGAGTGATTGGGCCTCAAAGGGATGGCCGATGGTCAAGCCCTGAAACTGTGAAATCAGTTTAAAACCACTCAATTTGAGGCCAGCCACGTTTGGCAGCCTCCGCGCGCAACTTGACATCGCCTTGGGTCACGGTTGGGTGGTTCACCGCTTCTAGCAAGGGCAGATCATTGATGGAGTCGCTGTAGGCCCAAGTTTCAAGCTGGGCCCACTGCAAATGCTGTTGCTCACACCAAGCCATGAGCCGCTGCACTTTGCCCTCACGCATGTTCAAAACCCCAAGTGCCTTGCCGGTAAACAAGCCATCTCTCACATCTGCTTCCGTTGCAATCAATTCTGCAATGCCTAAATGCGCAGCTGTCAGTTCGGTGATGAATCGGTTGGTGGCAGTGGTCATCACCACACGATCGCCTTTGGCTTGATGGGTTCTAATTTGGGCTTTACCACCTTCACACAAGCGCGGCATGACCCAAGTGTTCAAAAACTCTTGGCGCAGAGGTTCCCATTCTTGAGGTGTTTTGAGCGTCAGCGTGCCAATGTAAAACTCACAAAACGCTTGGACGTCGACAGCGCCCGATTTGTAATCGCGCGCCATGGCTTCATTCTTTGCAGAGAAGATGGCTTTGTCTAGGAGGCCTTTTTCAATGAGAAAGTCGCACCACAACTGATCGCTGTCGCCATCGAGCAGCGTGTGGTCTAGGTCGAACAGGGCCAGGCGCATGTCAGTTGCTGCGCAGGTGCCAAGCTTTGGGGCGCGTGAAAGTAGCCAAACCCTCGCGTGACAAGGTGAGGCCCATACCTGAGTGCCCGTAGCCACTCCAAGGCAGGCGTGGGCTGACACGGTCGCAGCAGTTCCAATAAACCGTACCCGCGCGAACTTGTGACAACACATCGCGAGCGTGCTGTTCGTTGGGGGTGTAAACACCCGCAGTTAAGCCGTACTGGGTGTCGTTCATCAAGCGCACAGCTTCGGCATCGTCGCTGACTTTTTGGATGCCGATGATGGGACCAAAGCTTTCGTCTCGCATGAGCGACATGCTGTGATTGACGTTGTCAAACACAGTGGCTTCAAACCAATTGCCTTTGCCACCCATGGGGCCTTTGCTGCGCTGCCCGCCAATCAAGCAGCGCGCACCTTTCGCTTTCGCGTCGGCAATTTGATCTTCTAAGACTTTGAGTTGAGGTGCACGAGTCAAGGGGCCAAGGTAGGTGTCGGCTGCCAATGGATCGCCCATTTTGAAAGTGCGAACCGTATCGACCAGGGCTTGTACAAATTGATCGTGAATGCTGGCGTGCACATAGATTCGCTCGACAGAGCAGCAGCTTTGACCCGCGTTGTACATGGCGCCATCGGCCAATGATTGGGCTGCAGCCACAGGGTCGGCATCGGCGCAGACGTAGGTGGGGTCTTTGCCGCCCAATTCCAATTGAAGCTTTGTCATGCGCGGCCCCATCACGTTGGCAATGTGCTGACCTGTGGCCAAAGAGCCCGTGAAAAACATGCCATCGAGTTGTTGAGCCAGCAAGGCATTGCCTGTGTCTGCTGCGCCAATCAGGGTTGCAAAAACGTCAGCAGGAATACCTGCTTCGTGCAACAAGCGACCCATGGCCAAGCCACTCATGGCTGCAAATTCGGAGGGCTTGTACAGAATGGCATTGCCCATGAGCAGTCCTGGCACGAACACATTGCCCCCCACAAACCAGGGATAGTTCCATGCAGAAATATTGCCGATCAAACCCAAAGGAATGTGTTGAATTTGTTCGCACATGCCGTCTTGGTTGTAGACGGTTTCGGTTTTGAGAATGCCCTCGGCTTCTGCCAGAAAAAAATCAACGCGCCCCAAGAAGCCATTCAATTCATTGCGCGAATGTCCCAAGGGCTTGCCAGTTTCTTGCGTCATGATTTTGGCGAGATCGTCAAGTTGGGTCTGAACCAAACCGCGAAATCGCTGAATACATGCCATGCGCTGAGCCAATGGCGTAGCCGCCCAAGACGCTTGTGCATTGCGCGCTTTTTGCGCTTTGAGGGCCACGGCTGCACCATCGTCGATGGGCAGTTGGGTGATCAGTTCTTCTGTGGCGGGGTTGACGACGTCAAGTATTTTCATAGGAGTTTAATGGGTTCAATGTGGGAAGAGATCAACGCGACTTGCTCAAACTGAAGTCGTCTGCCGCGCTGCATTCAAAAAGTCGGTCAAGATGGGGCGGTCGTCTAAAGTGCCTAAAGCAGGCTTGTGAAATTCTGGATGCCACTGCACCCCCGCCACATAAGCCTTGCCTTGATGCCTGATGGCCTCAGGAATGCGATCGTGAGGGCAGTAGGCCTCCACCACAAAGTTGGGTGCCAGGTCTTTCACGCCTTGGTGGTGAATGCTGTTGACTTTGGCGCTTTTAGTGCCGCCCAGCAGTTGTGATAATTTGCTTGTAGGGTCGAACTCAACGTCGTGCATGTTGAGGTCGTATTGCACGCCATCTCTGTGCATCAAGGCTTCGGGTCTTTGTGTGGCAATGTCTTGATACAAAGTGCCGCCAAACGCTACGTTGATCATTTGCATGCCACGACATACGCCCAACACGGGTTTGCCTGCGGCCACAAAAGCTTCAATCAATTTCTTTTCATAGACGTCTCGCACCTGGTCACCTTTCCAGCGCGAGTCCATGACTACTTCGCCATAACTGCCTGGCCACACATCGCTGCCGCCCATCAGCACCACACCATCTAGCCAGTCGGCGTAATCGGTGATTTGTACATCACCCACTTGCGTGTCACCTTCGGGCGAGGGAATCATGACCGCCAAGTCACCTTGTGACATGACCCAATGTGCAACAGACTGTTCAATGTATTGAAGCGTCTTGCCTTTGAAGATGGGTCGTTCGTTGTCTGGATGAAAGAAGCATGCAGAGATGCCAATTTTGAGACGTTTTGAATTAGAAGACATGACTGCGCTAGCCTTCAATTACATGGCAGCCTTGAACAGCTTTTCAAAATCGGCTGCAGTGCAAGGACGTGGGTTGGTTTGATGACAAATGTCGGCTGTGGCAATTTCGACCAAGCGCGCCATGTGTTCTGGCTTCACGCCATGAGTTGACAAATTGCCTGTGATGCCAATGGAAGCTTTCAATTCTTTGAGCCAAGCCACAAAAGCACTGCCGCCGCCTTTGACATTGCAGACATGGGCCAGTTCGTTGAATTTTTCAGGCACGGCTTCATAATTCCAAGCCATCACCACATCGATCATCAGCGCATTGGCCAAGCCATGGTGCATGTCGACCACGGCGCCTAAGGCGTGCGCACAGGAGTGCACGGCGCCCAGATCTTTTTGGAATGCAATGGCCCCCATCATGGACGACATCATCATGTCACTGCGGGCTTTGAGATTGCTGGGTTGATGCACAGCCGTGTGCAAGGCAGCAGCACCAATGCGAGTGCCTTCCAAGGCAATGCCATCGCACAATGGATGGTAGGCAGGCGACAGATAGCTTTCAATGTTGTGCGTCAGTGCGTCCATACCGGTTGCCGCGGTAATTTTTCCGGGCAATCCTACGGTCAGTTCTGGATCGGCAAACACCGTTTGCGCCAAGAGTTTAGGATGGAAGATGACGCGCTTCTGGTGTGTGTCGTCTTCACTGACCACGCTAGAGCGTCCCACTTCAGAGCCCGTGCCGGATGTGGTGGGCAAGGCCACGAAGTAAGGTAAGTTGCCAGAAATGCTGCGAACCTTGGGATGGTCCCATGCGTATTCCAAAATGGGGCCATCATGGGTGGCCGCCAAGCCCACCACTTTGGCCACATCCAAAGAAGCCCCGCCACCCAAGCCAATCACACAATCGGCCTTGTGGGCTTTGAATGCCTCACCGCCTGCCGTTACTTGAGATGCCGTTGGGTTGCCATGCACACCCGCATAAACGGCAACGTCCAATCCGCCTAGGTGGCCCAGAAACTCGGCCATGAGCGGCAAGTCGGCCATGGCTTTGTCGGTCACGATGAGGGGGCGCTTGAAGCCTAAATCTTTTAAGTGCTGTCCTACCAATTTTCTGGCGCCTACGCCAAAGTGGATGGGAGTGGGGAAGGAAAATTTATCAATGCTCATGCGAGTGTCCGGTTTGATCTGAAAAAAATTAAATGATTTCGAAGTAGCGTTTGAGTTCCCAATCGGTTACGCCATCGAGCCATTGGCGCCACTCCCATTCGCGGGTAGCAGCAAAGTGATCCACAAATGTATCGCCTAACCAATCTCGTGCCACTTTGGATTGTTGGAAATTGCGCGTGGTTTCGATCAGGGTGCGAGGTGCACGGGGAATGTTTTCAGCACCACCATTGGTGCCATGAATGGCAGGTGCTGTCAGCTTCATGCCTTTTTCAACGCCGTCTAAACCTGCCGCAATGACCGCGGCCATGGCCAGGTAAGGGTTGACGTCAGCGCCAGGGCAACGAGTTTCAAGGCGCGTGGACTTGGGCGAGCCAGAAATGACTCGGAAGCTTGCCGTGCGGTTGTCGACGCCCCAGGTTGGCTTCACGGGCGCCCAGAAGCCATCGACCAAGCGTTTGTAGCTGTTGATGGTGGGCCAGAACATGGGCGCAAATTCCATCAAGTGTGCAACTTGGCCGGCCAAGTAACTTTCAAAAACTTTGCTCATGCCATGGCGGCCTTTTGCGTCGGCAAACAAATTCTTTTTGCCGTCGCTCAAGCTTTGGTGAATGTGACCACTGCAGCCTGGTAGTGCAGCATTCCACTTGGCCATGAAGCTGGGCATGATGCCAAAACGTGCCCCAATTTCTTTGGTGCCAGTTTTGAACAAAATGGCGCGATCAGCCTGCGTCAAGGCATCGCTGAAGGCAATGGCCGCTTCGTAAACCCCTGGGCCTGTTTCGGTGTGCAAGCCTTCAATGGGCACGCCAAATTGCAGCATCTCATCTTGAATGGCGTTGAAGAACTCGCGGTTTTGGTTCATGCGCAGCAAAGAGTAGCCAAACATACCCGGCGTTAAAGGTGTGGGGTCGACTCCTTTTTTGTGCTGCCATGAATGCGAGTCTTCTAAAAAGTTAAACCATTCAAACTCCATGCCACACATCGGGTTGACGCCTAATTTTTCCGCGCGTTTCAAAACCTTTTTCAAAGTTTGGCGAGGGCACAGCGGATGGTGTGTGCCATCGCTGTTGACAAATTCACCAATGAAAAAAGGCACATTGTTGTCCCACGGAACATTGCGTGCAGTATTCAAATCCAAGCGCGCCAGTGCATCTGGAAAGCCATGTTGCCAGCCTGTGACGGAGGTGTTGTCGTAGCACTGGTCGGAAGAGTCCCAGCCAAACACCACGTCACAAAAACCAAAACCGCCTGCGGGATAGGGCTCTGCTGCGCCTTTGAATTTGTCGATGTGCAAATACTTGCCCCGCAAAATGCCGTCGATGTCGCTGACGGCTACTTTGACTTTTTGAGCGCCGCTTTTTTCAACCGCTTTGAGTGCAGGGTGTATTTTGGAGGTGGCCATGCTGATTCCTTTAGAAATTCAAAGCGCAAACAAGATTCAAGCGGGAGCGCCGCTGCCGATGCCCAATTCTTTTAAGGCGAGTGATACAGCGTGAACAGCTTGTTGCATCTCGATGGGGCCAATCGCACCAATGCAACCCACGCGGAAAGTTTCAATTTCGGTAAGTTTGCCCGGGTACAAAATGAAACCGTGCTTTTTGGCGGCTTCATAGAATTTTCTGAATTCGTAATTGGCGTCTGCTGGCGCATGAAAGGTCACGATGATGGGTGCTTGCACCGAGGGGTCTAGGTAGGGTTTGAAGCCCAGTGCCGCCATGCCTTCAATCAGAGTTTGGTAGTTGCTTTGGTAGCGCTTGAGACGAGCCGGCTGGCCACCTTCGTCTTCAAATTGTTGGATGGCTTCAGCCAAAGCCACCATCACGTGGGTAGGTGGCGTGAAGCGCCACTGTCCTGTTTTTTCCATGTACACGTATTGATCGTGCAAGTCCATGGCCAAGGAGGTGTTGTTGCCTGCGCAGCTGTCCAAAATAGCTTTGCGAATGAATACAAAGCCCATGCCGGGTACGCCTTCAAGGCATTTGCCACTGGCCGCAATCAGAGCGTCAAAACGAGTAGTGCGTGCATCAATTTCCAGCGCTGCAAACGAGCTCATGGCATCGACGATCAGGCCCTTGTTGTGCTTTTCGCAAACCTGCGAAACGGCGTGCAAGGGGTTCATGACGCCGGCACCAGTTTCACAATGAATCAAAACCACGTGGGTGATGCTAAGGTCTTTGTTGAGCAAGGCTTCAAGTTGTGTGGGCGACACCGCTTGGTCCTCTGGGGTAGGGACCACGGTGGTTTTGCGGCCCATCATGGTTGACAGTTTTGCCGCACGTTTGCAATAGGCACCGTTGTCCAAGACCAAGATATGTCCACTTGGCGGTACAACAGTGGCTACCGCTGCTTCGACACTGAAGGTGCCACTGCCTTGCAAAGGTACCACCACATGCGAGTCGTGGCCATGAACAATGTTCAACAGACTATTGCGAACACGTGCGGTGACCGCGATGAAGTCGCTGTCCCAAGAGCCCCAGTCGCGCAGCATGGCCAGTTTGGTGCGCAAGGTGGTGGTGAGTGGGCCTGGGGTGAGAAGAATGGCTTCGCGTTGCATGATGAAACGTGTCTCTGTGAAAAAAAATTAAGAAAACTTCATCGAAGATGAATCGAAAATTAACGGCCCCGCCAAGCTTGAGTTCGCTTGTCGACAAACCAACTGAGCCAAGCAAACAGCACTGTGGCCGCCGCAGAAATCAAACCGATCAGCACCGCCATTGCCGCTGCGGCGCCCATGTCGCCAGCTTCATCCAAATTCAAAATGGCAATGGAGGCCACTTTGGTTTCGGGCGAATACAAAAACACCACAGCAGAAATGGTGGTCATGGCATTGATGAAAAAGTAGCGCGCAATGTCTACCATGGCCGGTGTGCAAATGGGCAAGGTGACACGCCAAAAGGTCTTGAAAAAAGGCACTTTGAGAGATGCGCTGACCGATTCAAACTCTGCGTCCAGCGATTTCAAAGCCGTGGTGGCTGTCAGATGACCCGTGGTGTAAAAGTGAACGATGGTGCAAAGGGTCAGCAATGCCATGCTTTGGTACATGCCGTGCAGCGGGTTGCTGGGCATGTTGAAAAAGAAAATATAGCCCAAACCCAATACCAAGCCTGGCACAGCCATCGGCAACACCGCCAGCATTTGAAGGGGTGTACGCACTGCATTCATGCCCTTGGTTTTTTCAAGTAAGTAGGCAGTGACAAACACCAGCAGGGTGCCAAAGACGGCCGTACCCGTGGCCATCTTCAAGCTGTTGACAAAGCCTTCGCCGACTTCGCCATCGACCAACCCGAGTTTGTAGTGACGCAGGCTAGGGGAGAGGTCATAGGGCCAGAAGCTGGCAAATGACGCATACACCGCCATGCCCAACATGGCTAGCATGAGGAAGGCGATGAAGCAGCAATAAGTCAACATGAGCGCATCGTGGCGTGCATGCGGTTTGGGTTGATAAGCCACAGCGCGCGCACTCAGCATGGCCGTTTGGCGGGCACTGACGTAACGGTCTACGGCAAAGCTCAAGATGGCGGGTGACAGCAACAGCAGTGCCACCACGGAGCCTTTTGAAAAGTCTTGTTGACCGATAACCAATTTGAAAATGTCGGTGGCCATCATGTTGAAATTGCCACCAATCACCTTGGGAATGCCAAAGTCGGTGATGACCAAGGTAAAGCTGACCAAGGAAGCCGAGATGAGTCCATATTTGGCCCCGGGCAAGGTGATGGTGAAAAACTTGCGCTGTGCGCTGGTGCCTAGCGCATTGGCTGCTTCGTAGAGCCTGGCGTCGGCCAAAGTCAGGGCGGTGACCAAAATCATCAGAACATGTGGGAAGACGGCGAAACATTCGGCCATGACCACACCCGCTGGTCCATAGATTTGATCGATGCCAAGGGCCTGCATCGCATTTTTCAAAACCCCCTGGTTACCAAACCAGTAGATCAATGAGATGGCGGACAGCAAAGAAGGCGCCAGCAATGGGACGAGGCTAAGGGCTCTGAACATTGATTTGCCAGGCATGCAACTGCGCGTCAGGGCGTAGGCAAATACAAAGGCCAAGGGCACCACAATGACAGTGACCAACACTGAAACCCAAACGCTGTTCCATAAACTGTGCAGCAGCGCAGGCGTTTGTATATAGCTGAAGAAGTTTTTGAGTCCAACAAACTGGCCCTGATCGTCTTGCGCTGCTTGTTGCAAGATGGCCATGAGAGGAGCCGCTAAAAAACCCAACAGCAACAAGAGCACCAAGGCCAGGCCTGCAAAACCTACCCATTCGCTCCAGTGGGTTTTTTGTTTCACTTGTGGTAATGCGATCGTCATGCCAACTTAAAAAAGTTTGATGCGCTCTGGCATCAGTTTCAAAGCAAGTGTCGAGCCCGCTTGGAGCTGGTGCTCTGCCAAATAATTGAGTGACAAATACACCGTGAGGGATTTTGTAGAAATGGCTGGGGCCATGACGTGCACATGGCAGAAGGCGCCCAAGAATTCAACCTCTTGAATGGTGGCCTGAAAGACACATGCGTCACCCGCCAAAATGGGGCGTGCCAATACATCTTCGGGGCGCAAATATACTTTGACATTACCTTGCGCATGCGCTTTGGAAGGCATGTCACTCAGTGGGATGCGCATCTCGCCAAGATGCAAAGTTTGTTCTGTCACAGTACCGGGTAGTACATTGACTTGGCCAACAAAATCAGCGACGAATGCGCTGGCAGGTTCTCTGTAAATTTCGGTGGGTGTGCCCACTTGTTCGATGCAACCGTGGTTCATCACCACGATGCGATCGGCCATGCTCAGGGCCTCTTCTTGATCGTGTGTGACCATGATGGTGGTCACACCTAAGCTTTGCTGAAGCGCTCTGATTTCTTCGCGCAAACGCACACGTTCGAGTGCGTCCAAGGCCGACAGCGGCTCGTCTAACAGCAACAGTCCGGGCGATGTGGCCAAAGCACGTGCCAACGCAATGCGCTGTTGTTGCCCGCCAGAGAGTTGGCTTGGGTATTTGGCGCCACTTCCGGGCAATCCCACCAGTGTGAGCAGTTCGTGAACGCGTTGCTGAACCACATTGCGCGCCACTTTGCGGTTGACCAAGCCATACGCCACGTTGTCTGCAATGCTCAGGTTGGGGAACAACGCATAGCTTTGAAACACGATGCCGTAATCACGTTCGGCGGGGTGCGCATTCGAGATGTCCTTGCCCGCTTGGAGGATTGTGCCCCGCGTTTGTACTTCGAGGCCAGCGATGATGCGCAACAGGGTGGTTTTGCCACAGCCCGATGGGCCTAAAAAACATACCAACTCGCCAGGTACAATGTCCAGATTGATATCTTGCAACGCGACAAAATTGCCAAATGCTTTATGCAGGTGAGTCAGGGAGAGGTAGGGGCTTGCAGACATGAGTGACCAACAAAAAGGCCGCCTTGGCAAGGCCAGGCGGCCGTTTGGTGAAATTAACGCTTTTCAGATTTGCCGTTGTAGCGGGCATTCCATTCGTTCAAAATGCGCTCGCGTTGTTCAGCAGCGTAATTGAAGTCTAATTTGACCAAGCGTGATTCATAGTCTTTGGGCACGTTGGGCAATGGCTCGGCCACACCTGGGTGCGCTGTAATGGCAAAGTTTTTGCCATACAACTTCATCGCGTCTTTGCTAGAAGCCCAGTCAGCCAATTTCTTGGCAGCGTCCAATTTCTTGGTACCCTTGTGAATCGCAAATGATTCCAAATCCCAACCTAAACCTTCTTTGGGGAAGACCAAGTCGATGGGGGCGCCTTTGGCTTTGTTGGCATTAGCGCGGTATTCAAATGCAATACCCACCACGTACTCGCCACTGGAGGCCATGTTGCAAGGCTTGGAGCCAGAGTGTGTGTACTGCGCAATGTTTTCGTGCAAGCCGTCCATGTACTTCCAGCCGCCGCCTTTGCCGTTTTGGTCACCAAACAAGGTGAGCCATGCGATAACGTCGAAATAACCCGTACCGCTGGAGGCTGGGTTGGGCATGACCACTTGGCCTTTGTAAACAGGTTTGGTCAGGTCTTGCCATGTTTCAGGCTTTGGAATGTTGCGTTTTTTGGCTTCAATGGTGTTGAAGCAAATGGTGGCTCCCCACACATTCATGCCCCACCAAGCAGGTGGATTGGCTTTGTCGCGGTACTGGGGCATGATGGCGTCCAAATTCAGAGGCGCATAGGGCTCCAACATGCCATTTTTCTTCATCAGCGACAGGCTGGTGGCGGCGACACCCCAGACAGCGTCGGCTTGGGGGTTGCCTTTTTCGGCCAGCAGTTTTGCAGTGATCACGCCTGTTGAGTCACGGACCCATTTCAAATCGATATCGGGGTGAACCTTGTTAAAGCCCTCCTGGTAGGCTTTGAGTTGGTCAACTTCAAGTGCGGTATATACCAGCAATTGGGTTTTTTGAGCCCAGGCCATAGAGCCTAGTAACAGACCGCCCACCAAAAGGGCAGATTTGTAAAGTGCGCGCATACGTCATCCTTATCAAGTTAAAACCAACTACTTTCCACTGACGCTGTGACAGCGCTGTGACAAGCCCGTGAAAAATCATTGGAATCGAAGAAATCTGGAATGTCAATTGTTTTTTGTAAATTGTTGACAATTTACCAAGTTGTGATCAAATTCGGTGCATGCCCACCCAAACCGTCAGGCAAACAGCACCGCTTTCAAGCGCCAGTCCTGCCAATGCCACCATCTCCATGCTGCAAAGTCACTCGCTTACGGGTGCCGTACAGCAAGAGATAGAGCGGCTTATCAACGAAGGTGAGCTCGGGCCGGGGGACAAACTCACCGAGGCTTCTTTGGCAGATCGCTTGGGCGTATCAAGGGGCCCCGTCAGAGAAGCTTTTCGTGTGCTGGAAGAGGCTGGCCTGGTGCAGCTTGAGAAAAATCGTGGCGTGTATGTGAGACAAATTCCACTGGAAGAGGCACTCGAAATTTTTGACTTGCGCGCCATGATGGAAGCGCATGTCGGAAGTACCTTGGCTGCCAATGCCACTGAGGCTCAGTTGGCGTACCTTCGAACCCTTGTCATTCAAATGGAGCATGCAGTCAAGGTGGAAGATGAGACGAACTACTACCGCTTGAATGTGGAGTTTCATGAGGCCATGGTGTCATATGCCGGCAACAAAAAACTGATTGGCATGTACCGTAAGTTGACGCGCGAATTGAGTTTGTTCCGTCGCCGCAATTTTTCTGACCATGCTTTGTTGATTACTTCCGTCAATGAGCACCGAGACATCTTAGATGCCATAAGTTCCGGTAATGCTGCAAAGTCAGCAGAAGCATTACGTCAGCATGTCCTGATGAGCCGCGAAAGAACCATTCGAAATTACATTAAATACTCTGAGCGCAAAGCGCCTTAAAAGGAATCAACATGAAAGTAAACAATCGCACTTATCAAATGCCTAAGCAGCCCGTGGTGGTGGTTTGCGTAGATGGCTGTGAACCCGATTATTTAGGCCAAGCAGTGGCCGGTGGTCACATGCCTTGGATGAAAAAAGTTTTGGCGCAAGGCACTGGCCTTCATGCCGATTGTGTAGTGCCCAGTTTTACCAACCCCAACAATTTGTCCATTGTGACTGGCGTGCCGCCAAGTGTGCATGGTATTTGCGGCAACTATTTGTACGACAGCGCCAACAACGTTGAGGTGATGATGAATGACCCCAAGTGGTTGCGCGCCCCTTCTTTGCTGGCTGCATTGTCGGATGCAGGCTGCAAGATGGCCGTGGTCACGGCAAAAGACAAATTGCGTCAACTGTTGGGTCACAACATGAAGGGCATTTGTTTTTCTGCCGAGAAAGCCGATAAAGCAACAGTGGCAGAGCACGGCATTGACGATGTGCTGAACAAAGTTGGCAAGCCTTTGCCCAGTGTTTACAGCGCAGACTTGTCTGAGTTTGTGTTTGCCGCAGGCGTGTGGTTGATGAAAAATCAGCGCCCTGATGTAATGTACTTGTCGACCACCGATTACATCCAACACAAATTTGCACCGGGTACCGATGGCGCCAATTCCTTCTACGCCATGATGGACAGTTACATGGCCCAACTCGACGCCATGGGCTGTGTGGTGGTGCTAACTGCAGACCACGGCATGAATGCCAAGGTGGGCATGGACGGCCAGCCCAAAGTGATTTATTTGCAAGATTGGTTTGACGACTGGTTGGGTGCAGGCACAGTGCGCGTGATCTTGCCCATTACCGATCCTTATGTTGTTCACCATGGTGCTTTGGGATCCTTTGCCACCATCTATCTGCCAGCAGGCACAGACCCCATAAAGGCATGTGAAAAGTTACAAGCCGAGCAAGGCATTGAAGTGGTTCTGACGCGTGAGCAAGCCGCCGAAAAATTTGAATTGCCAGCGGACCGCTTAGGCGATTTGGTGGTGGTGTCTGACTACGACACCGTGCTTGGAACAGCCAAATCAAAACACGATTTGTCAGGCTTGGATGTGCCCTTGCGATCACATGGTGGTATCAGCGAACAGCGCGTGCCGTTGATCATGAACCGTGCCGTACCCAACTTAGACCGTCAACGCCGCTGGCGCAACTTTGATGCGTTTGACTTGGCTTTGAATTTTGGTCAAAACGCCTAAATTTCATTAAGGTCATCAAGGTCAAGCACATGAGTCAAGTTGCACAATTCATCAAAGACCATCAACTCGATGCCATGCGCATTGGTGGCAAAAAGGTGGGCGCAGGTCGGGATCGTTTCATTGAGGTCTTCAACCCCTTCACCGAACAACGCCTGGGCACAGTTCCTAAAGCCACATTGGAAGAAGTGCGAGAAGCCTATGGCTTGGCTCACGCTTACAAACCTAAATTGTCTCGGTTTGATCGCGCCGCTATCTTGAACAAAGCTGCTGCGTTGGTCCGTGAAAATTTAGACAACATCGCCCATTTGATTTCGGCCGAAGCAGGTTTGTGTCTGAAAGATGCAGTGTATGAGGCCGGTCGTGTCAGTGATGTCTTGTTGTTTGGCGCGCAAGAGGTATTGAAAGATGATGGACAAATTTTCAGCTGCGACCTCACACCTCACGGCAAGCAAAGACGCGTCTACACACAGCGCGCACCCCTCTTGGGTGTGATTACGGCCATTACGCCGTTTAATCACCCCATGAACCAAGTGGTCCACAAGGTAATTCCCAGTGTGGCTACCAACAACCGCATGGTGCTGAAGCCTTCCGAGAAGGTGCCTTACTCGGCCATTTATTTTGCAGATCTGTTGTACCAAGCGGGCTTGCCGCCCGAAATGCTGAGTGTGATCACTGGCGATCCACGTGAAATTGCCGATGAAATGCTCACCCATCCTGCGGTCGATTTGATCACCTTCACGGGTGGCGTTGCCATTGGCAAATACATTGCCGACAAAGCAGGCTACCGACGCATCGTGTTGGAGTTGGGTGGCAACGATCCGCTGATTGTCATGGAAGATGCCGACTTGGAAGAAGCTGCCAATTTAGCGGTTCAAGGTTCTTACAAAAATTCTGGACAGCGTTGTACGGCCGTCAAGCGCATGCTGGTGCACCAATCGGTGGCCAAAGACTTTACCGATTTGGTGGTACAAAAAACCAAAGCATGGACATATGGTGATCCGTCTGACAAAGACAACATGATGGGCACTGTGATTGACGAGGTTGCAGCCAAGTTTTTTGAGTCCCGAGTGAACGATGCTGTTGCACAGGGCGCACGTTTGTTGGTGGGCAATCAACGACGTGGCGCTTTGTATGCACCTACTGTGGTGGACCAAGTTAGGCCTGACATGCTGTTGGTCAAAGAAGAGACTTTTGGTCCCGTGTCGCCCATCATTCAGTTCAAAGACATCGATGAGGCCATCCAAATTGCCAATGGCACGGTCTATGGTTTGTCGAGTGGTGTCTGTACCAACCGCATGGACTACATCGTTCGCTTTGTGAACGAGTTGCAAATGGGCAGCGTGAATGTTCGCGAAGTACCTGGCTACCGTTTAGAACTCACGCCTTTTGGTGGTATCAAAGATTCGGGTCTGGGCTACAAAGAAGGTGTGCAAGAAGCCATGAAGAGTTTTACCAACATCAAAACTTATTCCATGCCTTGGGCTTGACCGCATGCACAACCTCCTGAACTTGTTGGCCGCAATCGCACTGTTGGTGTGGGGTACGCACACTGTGCGTACCGGCATCTTGCGAGTTTTGGGCGCATCGTTGCGAGAGGTCTTGGCCAGTAGCGTTAAAAACCCCATGTGGGCCTTTGTGTCGGGTGTGGGGGTGAGCAGTTTGCTGCAATCGAGCACGGCCACCTGCCTGATCGTGAGTTCTTTTGTGGGTCAGGGCATCTTCCTAACCTCTACCGCGCTGATCATGATGTTGGGTGCTGATGTGGGCACCAGCCTGATGGCCTTGATGTTTTCTTTTGATTTGAGTTGGCTGTCGCCTTTGCTGATTGTGGCGGGCGTGGTGATTTTTGTGGCCAATCAGAACAACACTTGGGGACGCTGGGGTCGCGTGGCCATTGGTCTGGGTTTGATGACCTTGGCTTTGCACTTAATTGTCGAAGCTACACGGCCCATTACGCAATCGCATGGCATGCATGTATTGCTCAGTGTTTTGCCAAATGATTCCGTGATTTTGATTTTGATTGGTGCTTTGCTGACGGTCATTTCTTATTCCAGTTTGGCCATGGTGTTGTTAACGGCGACCTTGTGTCATACCCAAGTGGTTTCCTTGCCGATGGCATTGGGTTTGGTATTGGGTGCCAATTTAGGGAGTGGCTTATTGGCCTTTCTCACCATGTCCAAATCGTCCGCAGATGTGCGGCGTGTGCCTCTGGGTAATCTGATATTTAAAGCCATTGGCTGCGCCTTGGCGGTTCCATTTTTGGGTTTTTATTTGCCATTGGCCGATGACATACAGGCTTGGGGCTTTGATGCCGTGGTCAGTTTTCACTTTCTGTTCAATGTCTTGCTGGCCTTGTCGATGGTGATGTTCACTGGCAAAGCAGGAACTTGGCTGACGCAGTACCTGCCTTCTTCGCACATCGACAACAACAAGGTCCGTCCTAAATACCTAGACCCTACCGCGCTCAGCACACCCTCCTTGGCCATTGCCTGTGCAGCGCGCGAGGCTTTGCACCAAGCCGATGTGGTGGAAACTATGTTGCGAGGCATTGTGCCAGTGATCAAAAACGACGATGCGCAATTGGCCGCCAAGCTCCGCGAAATGGACGACGGCGTAGACGACTTGTATTCCGCCATCAAGTTTTATTTGACGCAAATCTCTCGGGAGGCGTTGTCCCAAAGGGAAGGTCAGCGTTGGGCTGACATCATGTCCTTTGCCATCAACATGGAACAAGTGGGTGACATCATTGAACGCGTGTTACAAGACATTGAAGACAAAAAAATTGCCAAAGGCCGTCAGTTTTCTGAAGCAGGCTTTTCGGAAATTGAAGACTTGCATCAAAGGTTGGTGGCCAATTTGCAGTTGGGTATGAGCGTGTTTTTGGACGGTGGCGTGCGCAACGCCCAAACCTTGTTAGAGCAGAAAGTTCAATTCAGAAACTTAGAGCACGAATATGCCAGCCGCCATTTGGCACGCCTGCAAGAAAATACACCTCAGAGCATTGGCACCAGTTCTTTGCACATCGATTTGATCAGTGATTTGAAACGCATCAATTCGCACATTTGCTCCATTGCCTATCCTATTTTGGAGCAGGCGGGTGCGCTAACCAGTACACGCTTGAAGCAGCCAGACCTCTTAACCGACTGATTCACCAAGACACATTTGCAGCAGGACCATCATGGCTTTAACACTGAACGACATCGAGCAACTGTTTGATCAAAAAGGCCATGAGCAGTACACCGGAGAACCGGTGACCCAACTGCAGCATGCGCTTCAGTCAGCCTATTTAGGGGAGCAAGAAGGAGCCAATGATGAGTTGGTGACGGCCGCATTTCTGCATGATCTCGGACACCTGTTACATGATTTGGGAGATACCCCTAGCTTGCAGGGGGTGGACGATGTCCATCAATACCGTGTAGTGCCGTTTTTGCGTGGCCTGTTTTCAAGTGCCGTGATAGACGCCATTCAAAGGCATGTCGATGCCAAGCGATATTTGTGTGCGTCACGGCCTGAGTATTACGCCAGCTTGTCTGAAGATTCGAAACGCAGTTTGAAACTTCAAGGGGGTATCTTTTCTAAAGAAGAGGCAGACAAATTCATTGCCGAGCCTGGCGCATCGGATGCTGTGCGATTGCGACTTTGGGATGATTTGGCAAAACAGCCTAGCCTTCAAACACCGGGACTATCTCATTACATGCAAATCGCAAGGCGTTGCGCTTTAACGGCTTAAGCAAGCAATGACCTGGTCAGTTTTGTTCATTGTCTTGTTTGGTGCACTTCTGCACGCCAGCTGGAATGCATTGGTCAAATCCAGCACCGACAAGACCTTAGACACGGCCCTGATTCACATCCTGTGCTCTGTGTTTGCATTGCCAGTGTGTTTGTATGTTGGCCCGCCGCCGCCAGAGTCTTGGCCCTACATCTTGGGTTCTTTGGTGGTGCACGTTGGCTATTACTTCGCATTGGCTGGCGCATACAAGCATGGTGACCTTGGCCTGACATACCCCTTAATGCGCGGAACAGCGCCCATGTTGGTGGCCATTTCCTCATTCGCATTCATTGGTGAGGCCTTGTCACTCTTGGCTTGGTTGGGCGTTGCCTGTATTTGTGGTGGCGTTTTATTGCTCGGATTTACCAAGGCATGGTGGTCGCATCGAAAAGCCATTTTGTTTGCACTGACCAATGCAGTCTTGATTGCCATTTACACCGTGATTGATGCCAAAGGTGCACGAAGTTCTGGGCATGTGGTTCAGTACATCTGCATGCTATTTGTTTTAGATGGGTGGCCTTTTGCAGTCTTGGTGTTCATGCAACGCAAAGGACAAGTTTGGCCGTATGTTCGTGCACGCTGGCCCTTGGCTTCGGGTGGCGCCTTGGCCTCTATTGGCTCGTATGCCATCGCTTTATGGGCCATGACGGTGGCGCCGGTGGCCATGGTGGCGGCCTTGCGCGAAACGTCGGTTTTCTTTGCTGCTCTGATAGGCGCTTGGTTTTTAAAAGAGGTTTGGACGCGTCAAAGGATTGCAGGCACCGTGGCCATCTTGTCGGGTGTGGCAGCACTGCGTTTGGGTTAACTCAATCAGGATTTGATCATGTCAACACAACAGTTTCCAACACAAGCCAAAATTGTGATTGTGGGCGGTGGCATTGCGGGTTGCTCAGTGGCCTACCATTTGGCCAAGCTAGGGCAAACCGATGTGGTTTTGCTTGAGCAAGGCAAGTTGACCAGCGGCACCACTTGGCATGCTGCAGGTTTGGTGGGGCAAATGCGCCCGAATCGCAACATGACGCGCATGAGCAAATACGGGATTGAACTGTATTCCAAGCTGGAAGCCGAAACCGGTTTGGCCACAGGTTGGAAACAATGCGGTAGTGTGAATGTGGCACGAACACATGAGCGCATGAAAGTACTGCGAAAACAAATTGCATTGGCGCGAAGCTTTGGTGTGGAGGTGCATGAAATCACACCTCAAGAGGTAGGAGAGCGCGTCCCCTTGTTGCGCACTGACGATTTGGTGGGCGGCATTTGGATTCCGGGCGATGGCAAAGCAAATCCAGCAGATTTGTGCATGTCTTTGGCCAAAGGTGCGCGCCAAAATGGCGTCAAGATTTTTGAAGACATCGAGGTGACAGGTGTTGAGTTGCACGAAGGCCGCGTGAAAAGTGTCAAAACCAAACAGGGCGACATCCAGTGTGACATTTTGGTGAACTGTGCAGGGCAATGGGCCCGTCAATTTGGTCAGTTGGCCGGTGTGAATGTGCCCTTGTATTCGGCAGAACACTTCTACATCGTGACCGACAAGATTGAGGGCATTCATCCGATGTGGCCGGTGGTACGGGACCCCGATGGCTACATCTATTACAAAGAAGAAGTAGGCGGTTTGGTCATGGGTGGATTTGAACCAGTTGCCAAACCTTGGAATGTGCATCCCATTCCATCAACTTTCCAATTTGAATTGCTGGGCGAAGACTGGGATCAGTTTGAAATCTTGATGGAAAATGCCATTCAGCGTACGCCTTGTCTTGAAACAGCCAAAGTCAAAATGCTGCTCAATGGCCCCGAGAGCTTCACGCCAGATGGCAACTTCATTTTGGGCGAAGCACCCGAAGTTCGAAATTATTTTGTGTGTGCAGGCTTCAATTCTGCAGGCATTGCCAACTCAGGCGGTGCGGGTCGATTGATGGCTGAATGGATTGTTGGGGGCGAGCCCAGTGTCGATTTGTGGGACGTGGATGTGCGTCGTTTTGGCTCATTCACAGGCAACCGAAAAGCCTTGTCAGAAAGAACCGCAGAAACCTTGGGCTTGCATTACGCCATGCGCTGGCCTCGCCAAGAGTTGCAAACGGCTCGGCCTTTGCGTTGCTCGCCTTTGTACGATATCTTGGCGGCCAAAGGTGCTGAGTTTGGCAGCAAAAATGGCTGGGAGCGTGTGAACTATTTCAAGCCTGCTGATGCATCACCCGCACGTGACACGCTAGACACGCCCGACTGGCTGCCCTGGGTGCAAGCAGAACAAAAAGCGACACGTGAAGCAGTAGCACTTTACGATCAAACTTCATTTTCTAAATTGTGGGTGCAAGGCCCCGATGCCTTGCGTTTCTTGCAGTACGTGTGTGCCAATGAGATCGATGTGGTCAATGGCAAAATGGTTTACACCGCTGTCTTGAATGATCGAGGAGGCTTTGAAAGCGATCTTACGGTCATTCGTTTGGCCGTTGATCGTTTTATGGTGGTGACGGGTTCTGCTCAAACCACACGCGATATGGATTGGTTGCAAAGACACGTCACACCTGACATGCAGGTAAGCATTCACGATGTGACAGCTCAATACTGTGTGTTGTCTTTGATGGGGCCGCGTGCTGCAGAGTTGATGTCGCGCGTTAGCCCAGACGACTTGTCGCCGCAACACTTGCCTTTTGCACAGACCAAAGAAATTGATGTGGGTCATGCCAAAGTTCGCGCGGCCCGCATGAGCTATGTGGGGGGGCCGGGTTATGAGTTGTATGTGCCCGTTGAAATGACGCGTCATGTTTACTTGGCACTGCAAAGTGCAGGCGCTGAATTAGGCCTCCGCGATGCTGGCTATTACGCCCTCGACGCATTGCGCATTGAACGCCAAAGAAGGGCATGGGGTGCAGAAATGGGTCCCGATGAAACGCCCCTTGAGGCGGGTCTGTGGGCCGGCGTTAAATTGGACAAACCCATCGACTTCAAAGGAAAAAAAGCCTTGGTCGAACGCAAGGCCAAAGGTGCAGCTTCTTTGGACAAGAAGCTGGTCAAGATACTGGTGAAGGACGCCCAGTACTATTTGTGGGGCGGTGAGCCATTGAACGTCAATGGACAATTTGTGGGTGAAATTACTTCAGCCGGTTGGGGCTACGAAGCTGGCGCCATGGTGGCCTTAGGCTACATCCGCGGTGAATGGGCACGCCAACCCATTCATCAATTGCAAGCCCAAGCCGAACTTTGGGGTGTACCCATTGATGTGGTCATAGACGATGCCATTTAAAGGCCGTGCCAGACAGGCATAATTTGGGTTGTGCCCCATGCATGTTTGGGCTTAGGAATTTGGATGACTCTTTTGGCGATTTTGTTGGGGACCTTGGCTGCAGGGATTGGCAGTGTCTGGCTTGCTGCCTGGCTTAGCTTTGGTGTTTTAAGTCGCTACACGCAGCATATGCTCAGTTTGGCTGCAGGTGCATTGCTGGCCACTGCCTTTTTGCATCTTTTGCCTGAAGCCTTTGATGCAGGTGTCGAGCCGCACAATTTGTTTGTCACGCTGTTGGTGGGCTTGCTGTTTTTCTTTTTGCTCGACAAAGCAGAGCTGTGGCACCATGGACATGAACACCACCATGGCGATGCGCATCATGACCATGCCGACACCGAGGGACACGGTCACCAACATGCACATCAACATGTACATCACCACGCCTCTGCTCTCGAAGATGGGGACAAGCCATCTTCTGGTGGGTGGGCCATATTGGCCGGTGACAGCGTGCATTGCTTTGGTGATGGTGTACTGATTGCCTCTGCTTTTCTGGTCGATTTGCGCCTGGGCATTGTGGCGGCTTTGGCTGTTCTAGCCCATGAGGTGCCCCATCACATGGGCGATTTGGTGGTGTTGCGTGAGGGCTCCAAGAGCCGACAAACAGCTGTGCTCAAAGTGTCGATGGCGGGCGCCATCACGGCCTTGGGCGGCATTGCGGGCTATGCATTGCTTGAGCAATTGCATGGCATCTTGCCCTACATGCTGGCCATCGCCAGCAGCAGTTTCATTTACGTGGCCTTGGCCGACCTGATTCCGCAACTTCAAAAGCGACTGAGTTCGCGAGAGACAACTGCGCAAATTGTGTGGCTTTTGTCAGGCATTGCTTTGGTCAGTGGTGTGAGCACCTTGGCGCACACCTTTGCTGCACATTGAAACCCTAGCGGCTGCCAGCGTGGCCAAAACAGTCAGACAAGCTGGGTCAGTTTGGCAGTGGCGTCTTATCAAGACTTAGCGCAAGGCAAGTCAGGCGTGTTGCACCATTCGCTCCAGCTGCCAGGATACAGACGCGTGACGCCCAAGCCCGCCAATTCCATGGCCAAAATATTGGGCACAGTGCTCACACCGCTGCCGCAGTGATGCACCACCGTGGAAGGGTCGCGTCCTGCCAACAGGCTTTCAAATTCTGCGCGCAACACGTCGGGTGATTTGAAAAATCCCTCTGCATTCAAGTTCTGATTGAAGGGGCGATTCAGGGCGCCAGGAATGTGACCTGCAACAGGATCGAGCGGCTCCATTTCGCCCCTGTATCGCGCTGCAGCACGGGCATCGATGATGGTTAAATTGGGATGGCCCACTTGAGGCGCCAATTGGGCTGTACTCAGCCATTCGCGCAAGGCGGGTTTTAAATCAAAGCCAGCTGCTTTGCCTTTGGCAGCAGGACCCGACGCAACTGCCCCGCCTGATGCCTGCCAAGCTTGCAAGCCACCATCGAGCACGGCCACCGCATCGTGGCCTAACCACTTCAACATCCACCACAAACGGCCACAGTAGTTGGCTCCATTGCGATCGTAGACCACAGCTTGCATGTGATTTTGAAAGCCCAAGCCTCCAAGCCAAGCTGCCACAGTCTCACGTGCAGGCAGTGGGTGACGACCCCCATTGAGGGCGGTAGCGCCATGTGTGCTGAGGTTGCGATCTAAATGAGCTTGCTGCGCACCTTCAATGTGTACCGTGTCAAACAAAACATCGGCCATCTCGGGTTTCATCAAGTCACCTGTGCAATCAAACACCATGAAGGCTTTTCCAGAAGCTTGCAGTTCTTTGAGTTGTTGAACCGAAATGAGGGTGGTGTACATGGAACTTATCCTCTCTGTGTCAATGTTCTTCTACGGGCAGGGTTGCAACACTGCGTGCGCGCAGCACAGTCGCGGCAATGGCACTCAGTACGATGACAAAAATACCAGCCCAACCAATGAATGGAATTTGATCGCCAAATAAAAACAGGCCAAAAAAAGCTGAAAACACAATGCCTGAATATTGCAGATTGGCCACCACCATGGTGGCGCCATCGTTGTAGGCGCGAGTCATGCACCACTGGCCAAGTGCTGCCAAAATACCGATGGGCAACAACCACCAAGCTTGTGGCCAAACCCATTCGCTGGTGCCAGTGAACAACATGCACACAGCACCCGAGACGGCGGCTCCCAACGAGAAGTAAAAAACGGTGCGCTCGACAGGTTCACCCACACGTCCTAAGGTGGCCACTTGCAAATAGGCCAAGGCTGCAATCATGCCGGAAGACAAGCCAACAAGACCTGCAAAAATTTGGTTTTGCTCGAAGGTGGGGCGCAAAATCATGATGACGCCCACAAACCCCACCAACACAGTCAGGGCAACTGGCACTTGCTGTTTGGCTTGTCGCAAGGAGCCCAGCAGAACGGTTTGACCGACCAAAATGGCAGCCACCCAAACACCACTCATGTAATTCAAAGTCATGGCGGTGGCCAGCGGCAAAAAGGCGATGGCGTAGAACCATGCTGCTAAAGACGTGACACCCACCACCGAGCGCCAAATGTGCATTTTTGGCACAGGCGTTTTGAGACTGTAGCCTTTGCGATAGCAGGCCACAGCCATGATCAAGGTGCCGATGGCGCCGCGGTAAAAAACCAATTCGAAAGTGTTGAAGTAGTTGGCTGCAAACTTCACGCACACACTCATGAATGAAAAGAACAAGGAGGCCAGAATCATCCAGAGTGCTTGCATGCGTTTCAGTCGGCCAATGCGTCGCTCATTTTTCGTCGGTACCACTCGTGGAAGTGCTGCATGCCGTCTTCCATGGGGCTTTGATAGGGGCCGACTTCGTTGTCGCCGCGCTTGTAAAGTGCTTTGCGTCCCGCATCCATGCGCTCGCCAATTTCATCGTCTTCGATGCAGGTTTCCATGTAGGCCGCTTGTTGCGCTTCAACAAACTCGCGCTCGAAGGCCACGATTTCTTCGGGGTAATAAAACTCCACCATGTTGAGTGTTTTTTCGGGGCTGATGGGGTGCAGCGTAGAAACCGTCAGGACATGCGGATACCACTCCACCATGATATGGGGGTAGTAGGTAAGCCAAATGGCGCCGTACTCGGGCACGGCACCCTGACGGTATTGCATCAGTTGCTCTTGCCAACGTTTGTACACAGGGCTGCCCGCTTTGCCCAATCGATTGGCAATGCCGACCGTTTGCACGGAGTATTCTTTTTGGAACTGCCAGCTGAGGTCGTCGCAGGTGACGAAATTGCCTAGCCCTGGGTGGAAGGGCTCAACGTGATAGTCCTCGAGGTAGACCTCAATGAAGGTTTTCCAGTTGTAGTTGCACTCGTGCATCTCTACATGGTCTAACTTGAAGCCTGTGAAATCGAGGGCAGAGCGAGGCCCCATGTTGGCCAAATCGGCTGCTATGTCACGGCCATTGTCTTCAAACAACAGACCATTCCATTCGCGCAAAGCATAGTTTTGCAGGTTGAGGCAGGGGTCTTGGGCAAAATGAGGAGCGCCCAGAAGCGCGCCTGAAGGTGCATATGTCCAGCGGTGCAGGGGGCACACGATGTTGCCGCCTGCGCTGCCTTTTTGTTGGGTGTTGAGCGAGCCTCGCCCTTGCAACATCACAGCCTGACGGTGCCGGCAAATGTTGGAGACCAATTCGACGCCGCGTTCGGAGCGGATCAAGGCCCGTCCGCCCGCTTCTTGGGGCAGGGCATGGTAGTCCCCGATCTCGGGGACAGAGAGTTGATGGCCCACATACTTGGGGCCTTGCTGAAAAATGCTTTTCAGCTCGCGCTGGAACAGCGCGTCATCAAAGTAGCTTGAAACTGGTAGTTGGCTTGCGGCCTGCTGCAGTTGAAGACTTAAATCAGACATGGGTGACCTGACCTAGAGACTCCCCCTATGAAGGGGCAGGGACAATGCGGAGGCCTAAGGCCGACCGCGAAAAAAACGGACCTAAGCCCGCGATGAATTCGGGATTGTACCCTCTGGTCAGCAAATTTGGGGTGAAGTCGACCTAAAATGCCCCTCTTTAGATCGAATCAAGCCATGCCCAAAGCCACTCCCTCATCAGCCCAAGCGCCGGCCTCAATGCCTGTTCCTGAAAGCTACGAAGAAGCGGTTCAAGAGTTGGAGCAATTGTTGGCCAAACTCGAATCTGGGCAATTGCCCCTCGATCAGTTGCTTACCCACTACCAACGCGGCGCCACATTGCTGGCCTATTGCCGCGAGCGTTTGTCGGCCATTGAAAACCAAATCAGTGTTTTAGACGAGGGCAGTTTGAAACCTTGGGACGGCGTATGAGCGACTCTTTTTCAAACGCATTCAATTTCAAAAGTTGGTCTGAGGTCAGACTGGCGCAAGTTGAGCAAATGCTCAAGCAAGGCATTGATGCCCATGCGCCTGCCGGTTTGGGTGAAGCCATGCGCTACGCCGTTTTAGATGGTGGCAAACGTTTGCGACCCTTGTTGGTGTTGGCTGCAGCAGAGGCTATTGGCATTGATTTAGATGCTGCCAGTGTGTCCGACCAACCTGCTGCAAATGCTGCATTGCGCGCGGCATGTGCAGTTGAATTGATTCACGCCTACTCTTTGGTGCACGACGACATGCCCTGTATGGACAACGATGTGTTGCGCCGCGGCAAACCCACAGTGCATGTGAAATATGGCGAAGCCCAAGCTTTGCTGGTGGGTGATGGCCTGCAGGCCTTGGCCTTTGAATTTTTGACCCCCCTCGATGGCAGCACCGATTTGCAGGTTCAAGCTTTGCAAGTTGGCTTGTTGGCCAGAGCCGCTGGCTACGAAGGCATGGCCGGTGGTCAAGCCATCGATTTGGCCAGCGTCGGTTTGCCTCTAACGGAAGCGCAGCTGCGCCAAATGCACCGCCTCAAAACGGGTGCCTTGTTGCTTTGCAGTGTTCAATTGGGCGCCGTCAGTGCGGGCAAGCCCTGTTCGACTGTTTATGATGCTTTGGCCCAATACGCCCAAGCCCTGGGTTTGGCCTTTCAAGTTGTAGACGATGTGTTGGACGTCACGTCAGACTCGGCCACCTTGGGCAAAACAGCCGGCAAAGATGCTGCGGCCGACAAACCCACCTATGTCGCATTGTTAGGTCTTGCCCCAGCGCAAGAACTGGCAACACAACTTTATGCGGAATCGCTTTCGGCCTTGCAGGTCAGCGGTTTAAACGCCACAGCCACAGCCGCCTTGCGCGCTTTGGCCAGCCAAGTGGTGGAACGGAAAAATTAAGATGCTTGAATCGATTCATTCGCCAACAGACCTTCGAAAGCTGCAACGTGGCGACTTGCCGCGCCTGGCTGCCGATGTGCGTCAATGTGTGCTCGACAACGTATCCCAAACCGGTGGACATCTAAGCTCTAACTTGGGTACCGTCGAACTCACGGTGGCTTTGCATTACGTTTTCAATACGCCAGAAGACCGCATCGTGTGGGACGTGGGGCACCAAACTTATCCACACAAAATTCTGACGGGTCGGCGTGAGCGCATGCCCACACTTCGTCAATTGGGCGGTTTGTCTGGTTTTCCTAGACGCGACGAGAGCGAGTACGACACCTTCGGGACCGCGCATTCTTCCACCAGCATTTCTGCCGCCTTGGGCATGGCCATTGCGGCGCGCCAAAAAGGTGAATCGCGTCATGCCATTGCAGTCATTGGCGATGGCGCCATGACGGCAGGCATGGCCTTTGAGGCCATGAACAATGCAGGCATTGAAGATTGCAAGTTGTTGGTTATTTTGAACGACAACGACATGTCGATCAGTCCACCTGTGGGCGCTTTGAACCGCTATTTGGCACAACTCATGAGCGGCCGTTTTTATTCCACGGCCAAGAACATGGGTAAGAACGTCTTGAAAGGTGCACCGCCACTTTTTGAATTGGCCAAGCGCTTTGAGCAGCATGCCAAAGGCATGGTGGTGCCCGCCACCATGTTTGAGCAATTTGGTTTCAATTACATCGGCCCCATTGACGGCCATGATTTGGACTCGCTCATTCCCACTTTGGAAAATATCAAACACCTGAAGGGGCCGCAGTTCCTGCATGTGATTACCAAAAAAGGGCAGGGTTACAAACTGGCAGAAGACGATCCAGTCAACTACCACGGCCCTGGCAAGTTCGATCCCAAGGTGGGCTTGGTACCTGCTGTGACGCCGCCCAAACCAGCGTTCATGCACATTTTTGGCCAATGGCTCTGTGACATGGCCGCCGCCGACAAACGCCTGGTGGGTATCACGCCTGCCATGCGCGAAGGCTCTGGCATGGTGGAATTTCACAAGCGTTTTCCAGACCGCTATTACGACGTAGGCATTGCTGAGCAGCACGCCGTCACGTTTGCGGCAGGCTTGGCATGCGAGGGCTTGAAGCCTGTGGTGGCCATTTATTCCACGTTTTTACAACGCGGCTATGACCAATTGATTCACGACGTGGCCTTGCAAAATTTGCCCGTGGTGTTTGCACTAGACCGTGCAGGCTTGGTGGGAGCAGATGGCGCCACGCATGCTGGCGCTTATGACATTGCTTACCTACGGTGCATACCCAATGTATCGGTGGCTTGCCCGAGTGACGAACGCGAGTGCCGTTTGCTGTTGAGTACAGCCTATGCCCAAAACCACCCGGTGGCGGTACGTTATCCGCGTGGGGCCGGCGTGGGGGTTAATGCTGGATCAGACCTTGAGACCGTGCCTTTTGGCAAAGCTGAACTTCGCCGGCATGGTCAAGGTTTGTGCATCTTGGCTTTTGGGACCTTGCTTTACCCTGCATTGGCCGTTGCAGAAAAGCTCAATGCCACAGTGGTCAACATGCGCTGGGCCAAGCCTTTGGATACCGAGATGCTGCTGAAAATGGCAGAAAACCATGAGCGTTTCGTGACTTTGGAAGATGCTTGTGTCCTGGGCGGTGCTGGCAGTGCTGTGGGAGAGTTCATGCAAAAGGCAGACATCCTTAAGCCCTTGTTATCATTGGGCCTTCCCGATGAGTTTGTCGAACATGGCGATCCTGCTCAATTGATGGCGCTTCATGGCTTGGATGCAACCGGCATAGAGCGCTCAATTCTTCAAAAATGGCCCTCATCGGTGCTCAAAGACTAAGGTGACCTGAAGGGTAAACCCCTTCCAAGGGCATATCGTTTTTTTCTACAATCAGTGGTTGTAATTTTTTCCTGGAGTCAATATGGATTCTTTGTTAGCTCTGTCCAAAAGGATAGACCAATTCAGTGAATGGGTTGGCAAGTGGGTGGCTTGGTTGGTGCTGTTTTCAGTGCTTGTCAGTGCTGGCAATGCCATTTCTCGCAAGGCGTTCAACCTCAGTTCCAATGCTTTTCTTGAAGTGCAGTGGTATATGTTTGCTGCCGTTTTCATGTTGGCAGCGGGTTACACGCTGATGCGCCAAGAGCACGTCAAGATTGACGTTGTGTCGGGCCGCTTTTCCAAGCGCACACAAATATGGATTGACATCATTGGCATCTGCGTTTTCTTAATTCCTTTTGTGATCTACATCATCATGTTGTCCATGCCCCTGGTGATCAATGCTTTTGTCACCAAGGAAATGTCTTCCAATGCTGGCGGCTTGATGCGCTGGCCGGTGTTTGCCATGTTGCCACTGGGCTTGCTGTTGTTGGGCATTCAAGGCATCTCTGAAGTGATCAAACGTTTTGCCTTCTTGCAAGGCATGATTCCCGACCCTACTAAAAAGCTGGGCGTGAAAACCCCTGAAGAAGAGTTTGCAGAATTCTTGTTGCAAAAAGAAGTGGCCGCTCGCGAAGCTGCTCAAATGGGAGCCCAAAAATGACTGAGTTTCTGATCGCCAACATGGCGCCCATCATGTTTGTGTCGCTGATTATCTTTTTGATGTTCGGCTATGCGGTTTCATTCTCGTTGGCAGCTTGCGGCTTGTTCTTTGGTTTTGTAGCCGTGGAGCTGGGCGTGATTCAACCCACCTTCTTGCAAAGCTTGCCGCTTCGCATGTTCGGCATCATGCAAAACGACACTTTGCTGGCCATTCCGTTCTTTACCTTTATGGGTTTGATTCTGGAACGCTCTGGCATGGCTGAAGATTTGCTGGACACTATCGGCCAATTGTTTGGCCCCATTCGGGGCGGTTTGGCCTACGCCGTGATTTTTGTGGGTGCCATGCTGGCGGCCACAACGGGTGTGGTGGCCGCATCCGTCATTTCCATGGGTCTCATTTCGCTGCCCATCATGTTGCGATACGGTTACGATCGGCGCATTGCAGGCGGCGTCATTGCCGCATCCGGAACCTTGGCGCAAATTATTCCGCCTTCCTTGGTGTTGATTGTGTTGGCCGACCAATTGGGTCGAAGCGTGGGCGATCTTTACAAGGGTGCCTTCGTTCCAGGCTTTGTACTCACAGGCTTGTATGTGGGCTACATCCTATTGATCAGTTTCATCAAGCCTCAATGGGTGCCCGCGTTGCCGCTAGAAGCACGTACCATCAAGGAAGCCGATGGCACTTCTGGTCTCCGCTCACTGAGCATCTTGACGGTCATCTCTTTGGCAATTGCGATCGCCTTTGCCAAATGGTTGCCAGACACAACGCCTACCGATGAAACCATTGTGGTGTCCATGTGCGTGGGTGTAGGCGTTGCCTTTTTTGCTGCCATCATCAACAAAGTGACCAAGATGGGCTTGTTGTCCAACATGGCTGAGCGCGTGACCTTTGTGCTTATTCCACCTTTGGCGCTTATTTTCTTGGTGCTGGGTACTATTTTCTTGGGTATTGCAACGCCTACTGAAGGCGGTGCAATGGGCGCTGTGGGCGCACTCGTTATGGCCTTGGCTCGCAATCGCATTGACATGAAACTCATGCGTCAAGCCATGGATTCCACCATGAAGCTGTCTTGCTTCGTGTTGTTCATTCTGATTGGTGCCACTGTGTTCAGCTTGGCATTCCAAGGCGTTGACGGCCACATCTGGGTTGAGCATTTGCTGTCTGGCTTGCCTGGCGGTCAATTGGGCTTCTTGATTGTGGTCAACATCTTGGTGTTCATCTTGGCCTTCTTCTTAGACTTCTTTGAACTGGCCTTCATCATCATTCCGCTGATCGGCCCTGTTGCTGAGAAGTTGGGCATTGACCTCGTCTGGTTTGGTGTGTTGTTGGCTGTGAACATGCAAACATCGTTCATGCACCCTCCGTTCGGTTTTGCACTGTTCTATTTGCGCAGTGTGGCGCCCAGTGAAGATTACATCGACAGAGTAACCAAGAAGCCCATTAAGAAAATCACCATCGAGCAGATCTATTGGGGTGCTGTGCCCTTCGTGATCATTCAATTGATCATGGTTGCAATGATCATTGCTTTCCCTGGTTTGGTTTCTACCGGTGGTAGCAAAGAGCCAGTGGTGGATGCTGAAGCCGTTATGATGCAAATGCGCGAAGAATCGGCAGCAGATGCCGCTGCAGATGCCGCGCAGAAGTCACAGACAGATGAAGTCGATCCTGTGAAGGCTCTGATGGAATCTATGAAAGAAGAGCAAAGCAAGAAGCCTTGATCTTTAACAGAGATTGCTTTTTGACCAGAAGGCAATCTCTGTGACAGGGCGCAATACAAAGGCCCAACAAAAAACCCGCCATGGCGGGTTTTTTGTTGCTCTGAAAAGAGGCTGCCTAGACGGCAGCGCTCTCATTACAGCTTTTGTGTTTCCATGAAGTTGTTCATGCGTGACTCAGCTAAGCTGAACCACTGATTGGCTTCACGACGGAAGTTGGAGTAATCAGCGTAGATTTTTTTCCAAGCTGGGTTGGTGTTGCTCAGGTCTGCGTACACTTCTTGTGAAGACTTGAACGCAGCGTCCATCACGTCTTTGGGGAAAGCGCGCAACTTGGCACCTTGACCAATAAGGGTCTTCAATGCAGCTGGGTTTTTGTAGTCGTACTTGGCTTGCATGTCGGTGTGGGCATAGGTAGATGCGCACTCGATGATGGCTTTGTACTCATTGGACAAACCTTCGTAAGCTTTTTGGTTGACGTAAAGAGCCAACTGTGGACCCACTTCCCAGAAACCAGGGAAGTAGTAGTTTGGCGCCACTTTGTTCAGGCCCAATTTTTGGTCATCGTAAGGGCCAACCCACTCGGCTGCGTCGATGGTGCCTTTTTCGAGGGCTTGATAAATCTCGCCGCCAGGAATGTTTTGGGGCACAACGCCCAGAGGTTCCAAAACTTTACCGCCGAAACCACCCACGCGGAATTTTAGGCCTTTCATGTCGGCCAAAGATTTGATCTCTTTGCGATACCAGCCGCCCATTTGAACGCCTGTGTTGCCCATTGGGAAGTTGACGATGCCCACTTTGGCGTAGAACTCACGGAACAGCTTTAAGCCGTTGCCTTCGTACATCCAAGCAGTCATTTGACGGCTGTTGAGGCCGAAAGGAATGGCGCAATCCAAAGCGTATGTAGGATCTTTGCCGAAGAAATAGTAAGGCGCTGTGTTGGCCATCTCGACGGTGCCGTTGGACACGCCATCGAGAACGCCAAAGGGAGGCATCAATTCGCCAGCTGCGTGGGTGGTGATGGTGAACTTGCCGCCAGACAATTCATTGACTTTTTTGGCAAACACGTCGCACACACCGAACAATGTGTCGAGTGATTTGGGGAAGCTCGAGGCAATGCGCCAGCGCAATGTGGCCTGAGCGTGAACCGCTGGGGCTACGCCTGCGGCCAATACGCCAGCAATACCGGCATTTTTAATAAGGGAACGACGATCCATGGGGTTCACTCCGGAAGTCTAGGTTGATGAATTCAGGACGCCAAAGAGGGCCCTGAAGACTGCTTACAGTCATAATCACTATTGTAGGAAATTTATATCCCACTTTTGCACGGGTTTTCCCTGCGCTTGGCAGGGGAATTGGCATTGTTGTGTCTAGGCTATTTTCTAGGTTTGAGGTTCCACCAAGGCAGCTCTTGCCTCAACGAGTGGACATTGCCCGATTGGTTGGCTTCATAGCCATGCATTTCTTGCAAGGTCATTTGCCAATCTGAGGAGGCTAAATGCTCACGCAACACGCAAACAGGTGGCGAATCTAAGGCGCTTTTGAGGCAAGCCAACCAATAATTCTCTGTCACCAATGGAATGAAATCTAAGCCGGCAGCCGGCGCGGCGCTTTCGATGGCCAGTCCTGCATCGGCCTGACCCGATGCAATGCAGGTCGCCACGGCACTGTGAGACAACTCTTGGCGGTCGTAGCCCAGAAGTTGCGTCGGTTTGATGCCCTGGTTGATCATCAATTCATCCAACAGAAGCCTTGTTCCTGTGCCCAGCCCGCGGTTGACATACCGAAACCGGCCATTGACCACGTCTTGCAGCGATTGCACATTCAAAGGGTTGCCAGCTTTGACTAACAAGCCTTGCGTTCGTTTGGCAAAGCCAATGAGTTTGTGAAGCCCTGGTTTGAGCAAAGGTTTGTAGGTGTCTGCAGAGAGGCTCTTCTCATGGGGTTGCGAAAGGGTGTGAAATCCGGCAATTTCACAACGACCTTCGTTCAAGGCACGAATGGCATCGACGCTGCCGCAAAAACGGATGTCGAGGTGGAGCGACTTTTGAACAGCTGACTCGCGTAAGCGAACCAAAGCATCGTCGTGACTTGCGTACAAGGTGAGCAAGTAGGCTTGCGGATCAAAGGCAACTGCAAAGGTTCGCTCAATTTCGGCCATCAGCGATTCAATGGGTGCCGCCAAACGAGCTTGCGCTTGGCGCTCGGCCCATAACAACTTGCTGGCAAATTCTGACAATTCTGCCGGCATGCCTTTTTCCCAAACGATCAGGTTTTGGTTCAGGCGAAGCTCCCATTTTTTCAACTCACCCCAGACATGTCGATAGGAGAGACCTAAAGATCTGGCTGCCGCAGCAATAGAGCCATGTTCACGAACGGCCTGCAAAAGGTCCATGAGAGGGTTGCGCAGCAAAGCTTGCGGCCTTGGCTTGAAGCCGTCAGTTGCAGGTAGGGAGGGCGTTTCGGGCCCCCAGTTGTAAGAGAGTTCAATTTTTGGCACGGCCTAAGTGTGCCTCATTTGAGCGGCGGCTTGGCGCCGTCACCGCTTGTGCTTATGCATACCATTTCATAGCGGATCACCCGTGTAGTTCAGGGTATTCAAAACCGCTAGCATCGGCTCTGAATTTTTATCACCATGAGCACTTTTTCAGACAGCGCGTTGACCGCGTTTCAACTCATCACTTCGCTCGATCCTGGCCTCTGGACCATTGCCGGCAGGTCGCTGGGTGTTAGCGCGACTGCCTGCTTAATGGGCTGCGCCATAGGCATCGGTTTGGGTGCTTACTTGGGCGTGTCGCGTTTTTCTGGCAGGGCCATGGTTCTGACCGTCCTCAACACGTTCTTGGCTTTGCCGTCTGTGGTGGTGGGTTTGGTCATTTACTTGTTGTTGTCGCGCACAGGCCCTTTGGGTTTTTTGGGCTGGCTGTTCAGTTTCAAAGCCATGGTGCTGGCGCAAGTGGTGTTGGTCGTGCCTGTGGCTGCTGCCCTTAGCCGCCAAGTGGTTGAGGATGTGAATGCCGCGCATGGCGAGCAATGGCGCTCATTAGGCGCTGGCAACTTTGTGCGATGTGTGCTGTTGGCTTGGAACGAACGCTTTGCTTTGCTCACCGTTGTAGTGGCTTGTTTTGGCCGAGCTATTTCTGAAGTGGGCGCCGTCATGATTGTGGGCGGCAACATCGACGGCTTTACGCGTGTCATGACCACCGCCATTGCGCTTGAAACCAGCAAGGGCGATTTGCCCTTGGCTTTGGCGCTTGGCATTGTGTTGTTGGCCATCGTGGGCTTTTTGAATGTACTGCTGGCGCTGTTCAGGCATTGGCAAGACCGTCATCAGCAATCTAAGCCCAGCAGCTTGCGGGGGTGGGTCACATGACGCATCTGATTTCACTCAAGCAGGTGAGCTTGAAGTTGGGACATGTTCAAGCGCTTAGCGATGTGAGCTTGACCATCGACGCAGGCGAACATGTGGCATTGATCGGTGCCAATGGTTCAGGTAAGAGCACCTTGCTACGCGTTTTGAATGGACTGCATTCTGTCTCCGAGGGTCAACTTCAATTGGCAACTTGCAGGCAAGCCATGCTGTTTCAAAGGCCGCACATGTTGCGCACCGATAGCTTGACGAATGTGACGCTGGGTTTGTGGTTAGACCGCAGTTTGGGCTTGCGATGGCATCAAGCCAAAGCACGCGCGCTAGATGCTTTGTCGGTGTTGGGCTTGTCGGGCGTCAAGTTGCAAAACGCGGCCACCTTGTCGGGTGGTCAGCAGCAACGCTTGGCGCTGGCCAGAGCTTGGGCCAAAGAGCCCGAGTTACTTTTCTTGGATGAGCCAACAGCGAGTTTGGACCCGCCCGCCAAACGAGAAATTGAAGCGCTGGTGCAACAAATGATTGCGCCCAAAGACGACCCCCATCCTATGACCTTGATTTTTGCAAGCCACAACTTAGGGCAAGTGAAGCGTTGGGCCAGTCGGGTTATTTACCTTGAGCAAGGACGCATTTTGGCTGACTTGCCCACGGCCGATTTTTTCGATGCTGAATGTTTGAAACAACACAGCCAACAAGCATTTTTATTTCTACAAGGAGAAACCTCATGAGTTCAACTTTTCAATTGAAGCCTTTGGCAGGCCTTTTAACGCGTGCCGCACTGGGCCTTGTCTTTGCAGGCTTAAGCGCGCATGCTCTGGCCCAATCTATCGTAATGTCTTCGACGACCTCCACCGAACAATCGGGCCTCTTTGGTCATCTGTTGCCAGACTTTAAAAAGGCCACTGGCATTGACATCAAGGTGGTCGCTTTGGGCACCGGTCAAGCATTGGACATGGCGCGCCGTGGCGATGCCGATGTGGTGTTCGTCCATGATCAAGTGGCAGAAGAAAAGTTTGTAGCGGAAGGCTTTGGCCTTAAGCGTTTGCCCGTGATGTACAACGACTTTGTGGTGGTTGGCCCCCAGGCCGATCCTGCAAACGCAAAGGGCAATGACATTGTGGCCGCATTGAAAAAAATCGCAGCCAGCAATGCCGCATTTGTGTCTAGGGGCGACAAGAGCGGCACGCATGCAGCTGAATTGCGCTTTTGGAGTCAAGCGGCATTGGCATCTCAAAAAGGCAGCGGCTACAAAGAGTGTGGCTGTGGCATGGGCCCAGCCTTGAACATCGGTGCCTCTACAGGTGCCTATGTGTTAACCGATCGCGGTACGTGGTTGAACTTTAAAAACCGTGCCGACTTGAAAGTGTTGGTGGAAGGCGATGCCAAGTTGTTCAACCAATACGGCGTGATGGTGGTTAACCCAGCCAAACATGCGCATGTAAAGCAAGCCGATGCGCAAAAATTTGTGGACTGGATTGTTTCGGCCAATGGCCAAGCGTCTATTGCAGCCTACAAAATTGGTGGCGAGTCTGTGTTCTTCCCCAACGCCAACAAGTAAGTGAGTTGCGCTAAATGAGAGCCCTCAGTTAGCGGCCCGTGAAGCAAACGGGCGCCGAAGGATCGATGGGTGGTCCTTCGTACGAGTTCTTGGCGTGCGCCACGTCCATGTCGCGCGGCAAGGGCACGCTATTTTTAACGGCCAACACTTCGGCCATGATGCTCACCGCTATTTCTGCGGGTGTTTTGCTACCAATGTAAATGCCAATGGGGCCACGCAGTCGGGCAAGCGATTCTTCTGTTTGATCGAAGTGTTCAATCATGCGTTGTTGGCGAAGAATGTTGTTTCGGCGTGAACCAATGGCGCCGATGTAAAACGCATCGGTTTCTAAGGCAGCCAACAAGGCCAAATCGTCTAGTTTAGGGTCGTGGGTGAGGGCAATCACGCAGCTGCGTCTGTCTGGGTGAAAACTGACCACTAAATCGTCGGGCATGTCGTGCTTAACTGTCACGCCTGCTACCGACCATGCGCCACGATATTCTTCGCGCGGATCGCATACGGTGACGGCAAAGCCATTGAACAGCGCCATGGTGGCCAAGTACTCTGTCATTTGACCCGCACCAATCAAGAGCATTCGATACTCAGGTCCAAAGGTATTGATCAGTTGATGGTCGTCAATTTGCAAATCGCTAGGGGCATCACTGGCTGTCAATGTCACGGCACCCGTACGCAGGTCGGTGCAGCGCTGCGTGAGTTGCCCTTGTTCGAGCATGGCAATCAGTTCGGCCAAGCTGGCTGCGTCGGGGTTAAATTCCAGCAGTAACTCCAAGGTGCCGCCACAGGGCAGGCCAAAGCGATGCGCTTCGTCGGCACTGATGCCGTATTTCAAACGCACGGGTGCGCCGTCTTGAATGGCGTTGGCTTTGCTGTACTGCGCAATCAGATCGTCTTCTATGCAGCCACCGGAAACCGAGCCCACCACCGCGCCTGTTTCGCACAGGGCCATGATGGAGCCGACAGGGCGTGGCGAAGAGCCCCAGGTGCGGACTACTGTGGTGAGCATGGCCCGCTGCCCAGCTTCACGCCAAGCTTTGAGCGTTCGCAGCACCACGATGTCTAAGTTTTCCATGATTGTCTGACGACTTGTGAAACTAAATTAACGGACCAATGACCAAACTGCGCCTGCACCTACCACCAGGGCAATCCAGACCCATGTGGGCACAGCGCCAGAACTGGATGTAGCTGGTTCGGAGCTTGTGGCGACAGGTGCTGCACTTTCAGTAGCAGGGTACTTGGCTTGGAGTGCTTCATCAAAGCGTTTGAAGAAATCTTCGGCTAAAGATTTGGCAGCACCGTCAATCAGGCGTTGTCCGAGTTGGGCCAACTTGCCGCCAACCGTGGAGTGAACGGTGTATTGCAACTCACAGCCTTCAGCATGTGGATGCAGTGAAACTTTGGATTCGCCTTTGCCAAAACCAGCAACACCGCCTTGCGCTTCAAAGTTCAACGCATACGAGTTGGGTGCTTGAATGTCAGAGAGCGTCACTTTGCCATTGAACTTGGCAGACACAGGGCCAATTTTGATGGCAACACCCACGTTGTAAACGTTGGCCTCGCTGAGCTCAAACTTGTCACAACCAGGAATGCATGATTTCAAAATTGCAGGATCGTTGAGGGCATCCCAAGCTTGTGCTTGTGTGACGTGTAATACGCGTTGACCTTGCATGTCCATGGTGTCTTCTCCTTCAATTCTTTTTGAGTAACTTGGTCAAGGCTTGCGCCAGTTCTTCCAAGCGGGATAAGTTGTGGATGGCCAACATGCCATTCACGTGGCGATTCAACACACTGGCGCCGGTTGCAATGGGAGCGTAGCCGTCAAATCTGAGCAAAGGGTTGAGCCAAAGCAAAGATCGCGTGTGTCGTTTCAGCCATACAAGCTCCGAGTCTAGCGTTTCTGCAGTGCCTGTATCGAGTCCATCGCTGATGAGCAGCACGACGGTGCGTCGACCTGTGAGTTTTTTGGCATGCTGCAGCCGAAATTGCGACAACGATTGGCCCAATTGGGTCCCGCCTGCAAAGTCTTGAATTTGACGGCTAGACAAGGCCAGCATGTCATCGGTGTCTCTCAGTTTGAAAGCCGGATTGAGGTTGGTCAAACCTATACCAAATGCAAACACTTGACGCGGTGTGCCTCGGGTGGCTTGGTGCAAAAAAGCCAACAGCAAACGAGCATAACGCTCCATGGAGCCACTGATGTCAACCAAGATGAGCAGGGGCAGCGCTTGAGGCTTGCGTTGCATGCGCGGCAAGCGCAACACATCGCCATCTTGGCGCGCTGCTTGCTGCATGGTTTTGGCCCAGTGCATGCGTTCACCGCGGCCACCTGCGCGGGTTCTACGGCCTTGAATTTGGGGCAGAGGCAACTTGACGCGGCGTGCCAATTTTTCGACCAAGTTGAACTCGCTGGCACTCAGGCTTTGAAAGTCAGCTTGCTGCAAGCGCTCGCGGTTGCTGGCGCTCATGGCCGCATCAAACTTCAGTTCATCTTCTTTGGGCTTGACGGGATCGTTGTTTTTGTTTTTGGCCGCCAAGGCTTCTTGGACACGAGATTTGCGCGGCACGCCGGGTGTGGCTGTGGGCGCTTTGGGAAGCAACTGCGACAGTAGCTGACGTGTCAGTTCAGGGTCTCTGAAGAAGGCCGAAAACATTTGGTCAAACACCACCAAGTCTTCTTGTCGGCTGACCAAGCAGGCTTGAAGGGCGGCAGACAAATCGCCTTTGCGTTCAATGCCAACCAGCTGCGTCGATTCAATGGCCAAACTGATGCGCGACGCATCAATGGGCAAACCCGCTCTGCGCAAGGCCCTTGCAAACCCGGTGATGTTGTCACTGAGTTTGCCAGTGCGTGCGTCGCCCAACAACATGGTGAAAAATTCTTAAATAACGGTGGGGGCAGGGGCCAACAAATCGTCCAGCAAAGGCGTGATGGCCGCAATGTCTTCGCGCTGCTTGAACAAGATGCCCACAGTGTCTTGCACCACTTCAGGGTCGAGTGTGAGGGTGTTCAAGGCCACCAAGGCTTTGGCCCATTCCACGCTTTCAGCAATGCCAGGTGCGCGCTGAAAGGCGCTGGCAAACGGTTGGCTGCGCAGCCGGCCCACAAACTCGGCCACTTGCTCTGTGAGTTGTGCGCTGGCCTCTGGCACTTGAGAACGCACGACCGCCAATTCGCGTTCGCGATCGGGGTAGTCCATCCACTGGTACAAACATCGACGCTTCACGGCATCGTTCAAATCGCGTGTGCGATTGCTGGTGAGAATGGTGACGGGCGCTACTTCGGCCTTGATAGTGCCCAGTTCTGGAATACTGACTTGGTATTCGCCTAAATACTCTAGCAAAAAGGCTTCGAAGGGTTCGTCGGTGCGGTCGACTTCATCGATCAGCAACAGCGCACCAGGCGCTTTGGTTTGAAGGGCTTCAAGTAAGGGACGTTTGACCAAGAAACGTTTTTGATACACCTCGCGCTCAATTTCTTGAGGCGTTGCGCCAGTGCCAGATTGAGAGGCTGCTCTCATGTGCAACAACTGGGCTGCATGGTTCCATTCGTAGAGAGCCTCACGCTGCTCCATGCCGTCGTAGCATTGAAGCCGAATGAGAGGCCGACCCAAGACCTTGGCCAAGGCTTTGGCCAGCTCGGTTTTGCCCACGCCCGGTTCACCCTCTAGCAGAAGAGGGCGCTCCAATTTGAGGCTCAAAAAAACGGCGGTTATGAGCCGCCGTTCCGCGAAATAGCCCACGCCTTGAAGGGCCTGGGCAAGTTCATCGATGCTTTTGAAAGTGTCTTTTGCGGTCATCCGTTCGCCTGTTTCACCGCCCTTTGAGTTTGCACGGTGATCAGGTGAGCGCGATAGGCCTTTGAAGCGTGCAGGTCGGCATTGAGATCCGTAGAGTCTACCGCGACTCCGGTCACTGCTTCAGGGGTAAAGCTCTTTGTCAAAGCGGCTTCTAGGCCAGCATGACGGAACACGCCATTGCCTGCGCCTGTAATGGCCACGCGAGCGCCGCCAGCCGTTTGGGCCACAAACACGCCGACCAACGCAAAGCGTGAGGCGGGTTGGTTGAATTTGGCGTAAGCCGCTTTGGTGGGGATGGGGAAACTCACAGAAGTGATGATTTCGCCGGCTTCCAAAGCAGTGGTGTACAGACCTTGGAAAAAGTCGTCGGCCTTGATGGAACGCTTGTCGGTATTCACCGTGGCGCCCAAAGCCAGCAACGCGCTGGGGTAGCAAGCTGCAGGGTCGTTGTTGGCCACAGAGCCACCAATGGTGCCCATGGAGCGAACTTGCTTGTCGCCAATGTTGTTGGCCAAAGCCGCCAAACCTGGAATGTGCTGTTTGACGTCTGCATTGTCGGCCACGTCTTGGTGGCGTGTCATGGCGCCAATGACGATGTTGTTGCCGTCTTTTTTGACGCCGGCCAAACCGCTGATGGCGGCCAAGTCAACCAAAGTTTCTGGCTGTTGCAGGCGCTGCTTCATGGCAGCGATCATGGTTTGACCACCAGCCAAAACCTGACCACCAGCTTGTGCCAGTTTTTGGGCGTCTGCCAAGGCGGTGGGGCGTTCGTAGTTGAATGCGTACATGTTAAATACTCCGAATATTGAATTAGGCCTTGGCGGCTTGAATGGCTTCCCACACGCGGTGTGGTGTGGCAGGCATGTCAAAGTCTTTGACGCCCAAAGGTGCCAAAGCGTCTAGTACGGCGTTGATCACGGCTGGGGGGGAACCAATAGCGCCTGCTTCGCCGCAACCCTTGGTGCCCAAAGGATTGGTGGTGCAGGGTGTGCACTCATGGCCAATGGCAAACTCTGGGAAGTCATCGGCACGGGGCATGGGGTAGTCCATGAAAGAGCCGGTCAGCAACTGGCCAGTTTCTTTGTCGTACACGCAGTTTTCCATCAGCGCTTGGCCAATGCCTTGCACCAAACCGCCGTGCACTTGGCCTTCCACAATCATGGGGTTGATGATGGTGCCGAAGTCGTCCACTGCCGTGAACTTGTCGATTTTGGTGACGCCTGTTTGTGGGTCAATTTCAACTTCGCAAATGTACGTGCCAGCTGGGAATGTGAAGTTGGTGGGGTCGTAGAACGCAGTTTCGTTGAGGCCTGGTTCCAACTTGTCCAGCGGGTAGTTGTGCGGAACATACGCTGTGAGTGCAACAGTGCCAAATGGAATCTTCTTGTCGGTGCCCTTGACGCTGAATTCGCCGTTGGCAAAGTCAATGTCGGCATCGCCGGCTTCCATGAGGTGAGCTGCAATTTTCTTGGCCTTGGCTTCAATTTTGTCGAGAGCGCGCATGAGCGCGGCGCCACCCACAGAAATAGAACGTGAGCCGTAGGTGCCCATGCCGAAAGGTACACGGCCTGTGTCGCCGTGAACAATGTCGACGTTTTCAACAGGGATGCCCAAGCGTGCAGCCACCACCTGTGCAAAAGTGGTTTCGTGGCCTTGGCCATGGCTGTGTGAGCCGGTGAACACCGTCACGCTGCCAGTGGGGTGCACGCGCACTTCGCCGCACTCAAACAAACCAGCACGGGCGCCCAAAGCGCCAGCCACGTTGCTAGGGGCCAAGCCGCAAGCTTCGATGTAGCTGGAGTAACCAATGCCGCGCAACATGCCTTTGGCCGCACTGGCGGCTTTGCGGGCTGGGAAGCCTGCCAAGTCGCCCAGTTTATTGGCGTGGTTCATGAGGGCGTGGAAATCGCCCGTGTCGTACTGCAAAGCCACTGGCGTTTGGTACGGGAACTGTGTGATGAAGTTCTTGCTGCGAATGGCGTCTTGCGTCATGCCCAGCTCGAAGGCTGCGCGCGACACAATGCGCTCGAGCAAGTACGTGGCTTCTGGGCGACCAGCGCCGCGGTAAGCGTCTACAGGCGCTGTGTTGGTGAACCATGCGTCTACCTCCACATACACCTGAGGCGTAGCGTATTGGCCGGCCAACAAAGTGGCGTACAAAATGGTGGGAACTGCTGTGGAGAACGTAGACAAGTACGCGCCCAAGTTGGCATCGGTGTGCACACGCAAAGCCAAGAACTTGCCGTCTTTGTCGATGGCCAATTCGGCGTGGCTCGAGTGGTCACGACCGTGGGCATCGCTTAAGAAAGCTTCTGAACGGTCGCAATTCCACTTGATGTTGCGGTTGAGCTTTTTAGAAGCCCAAGTGAGGCACACGTCTTCGGCGTACAAATAAATTTTGGCGCCAAAACCACCACCCACATCGGGTGCAATGACGCGCACTTTGTGCTCGGGCAAGCCCAGCACAAACGCGGTCATGAGCAAGCGCTCGACGTGCGGGTTTTGGTTGGACACGTACAGCGTGTATTCGTCGCTGGCGCGGTTGTAGCTACCAATGGCTGCGCGTGGCTCCATGGGGTTGGGTGCCAAGCGGTTGTTGATGAGGTCTAGCTTGGTCACGTGAGCGGCACCTGCGAAAGCTGCGTCGACGGCTGCTTTGTCGCCAATGGCCCAGTTGTAGCAATGGTTGTTGGGTGCTTCGGCATGAAGTGCTGTGCCAGTCTTGGCTTGACGCACATCGACCACAGCGGGCAACACGTCGTATTCAACTTCGACCAACTCGGCAGCGTTTTTGGCTTGCTCCAAAGTTTCTGCCACCACCATGGCCACGTGGTCGCCCACGTAGCGCACCTTGCCATTGGCAAGGATAGGGTGAGGCGGCTCGTTCATGGGCTTGCCGCTGGTGTCGGTAATTAACCAACCGCAAGGCAAACCATTGATCTTGGCATCGACCACATCGGGGCCGTCTAGCACTGCAACCACACCAGGCGCTGCCAAAGCTGCAGCTTTGTTGATGCTCTTGATGTTGGCATGTGCGTGGGGTGAACGCACAAACACCGCGTGCGTCATGTTGTCTAGGCGGATGTCGTCGGTGTAGTTGCCAGCGCCTGTGAGGAAGCGATAGTCTTCCTTGCGACGCAAGGCTTCACCAATGTGAGGAAGTTTGGAAAAATCTGATGCACCCATGATGAACTCCTTAAGCTTTCATGGCAGCTGAACCTTGCTGCACGGCCTTGACGATGTTTTGGTAACCCGTGCAACGACACAGATTGCCTTCGAGCAATTCGCGAATTTCGAGTTCGCTGGCGTTGGGGTGACGTTTGGCAATGTCAACTGCGCTCATGACCATGCCAGGCGTGCAGAAACCGCACTGCAAACCGTGGCATTCTTTGAATGCAGCTTGCATGGGGTGCATGGTGCCGTCGGCTTGGGCCATGCCTTCAATGGTGGTGACTTCGGCACCTTGGGCTTGCGCGGTGAGCATGTTGCAAGACTTGACGGCGCGACCATTCACATGAACGGTACACGCGCCACATTGGGCGGTGTCGCAACCCACGTGGGTGCCAGTCAGTTTGAGGTGCTCGCGCAAAGCGTTGACGAGCAATGTGTTGGGGGCGGCGTCAACGGAGAGGGATTTTCCGTTGACTTTCATTTGGACCTGCATGCGTAACTCCTCGGGTTGAATTCAACCTCCAGTAGATCACGCAGCAGGCAAAAAAGCGGTAAGGGCTTACCCCAACTTCAATCTGTTTAGGAGGGATTTGCTCGGCGCCATTGGTTAATTAGCATCGGTATGACCATGGCAACACCCACCAAGGTGGCCGTGAGGCTTGGGGCAATCATGAGCAAAGCGGCAAACAAGCAAGAAAGTTGCTCCCAGCGCTTCATTTCTACCAACATGAATTTGCTCAATGCAGCAGCCATGAGCGTGATGCCCAAGACGCAGCCTGTGAAGGTGATGATGAAGCTTTCCCACGTAAAGCCTTTGGTGACCAACAGCAGGGAGGGCGAGAACACAAACACAAATGGCACCAAGGCTTTGGCCAAGCCCAAACGGAAGGCGGTGTTACCTGTTTTAAAGGGATCACTGCCGGCCATGCCCGCTGCCGCATAAGCCGCCAACGCCACAGGGGGCGTGATGTCGGCCAATACGCCGTAGTAGAAAACAAAGAAGTGAGCCACCAAGGGCTCAACCCCTAAATTGACCAAGGTGGGTGCAGCCACGCTGACCATGATGATGTAGGTGGCTGTGGTGGGTACGCCGCAGCCCATCAGCACGCAGACCAAGCCGGTCATGATCAATGCTGCCAGCAGGGTGAGGGTGTTGGTAGAAGCCCAGTCAGTTGGAATAAAACCGCCCATGAAAGCAGAGATGGTTTGCGCAGCTTGGGTGATGATGTAACTGATTTTGAAGCCAACACCAGTCAGTGTGACCACGCCAATGACGATGCCTACAGTGGCCGCTGCAGCACCAACCGCCAATGCATATTTGGCACCTGTTTCGAGTGCTTCTACCAGCACATGGGCTTCAATGCGGCCGCGCACGCCGGCCCAAATATAGGCTGCAGCACCCACCGCCACGGCCAGTGCAAACAGGCCTAATTTGATGGTGCTGTTGTGGTTGCCAAAATCTGAGAAGGCGATGGTCATCAAGATAACGTGCATCACCACCATGAGCCCCCAGTTTTTCAGCTGATTGCCACTGACTTTGGTGGACAAGCCCACAATGGCACAGGAGCTGATGCCTACGAAAGCCGCCAAGTAAGGCGTACGGCCCGAGACCAAAATGCTGATGAGCAAAGCCAAAGGAATGAGGGTAGGCCAGCGCATTTTGAGCGACTCTGCCAAGCGCGGCATCTCGTCTTCTGTAAGGCCACGCAAGCCATAACGTTTGGCTTCAAAGTGCACTTGCATGAAGACGCCAAAGAAGTGCATGAAAGCAGGTACCACCGATGCTGCAATGATGGTTTGGTAGGGTACGTTCAAGAATTCAATCATCAAGAACGCGGCTGCACCCAAGACCGGGGGCGTAATTTGTCCGCCAGTAGACGAAGCGGCTTCTACTGCAGCTGCAAAATGTTTTTTGTAGCCCACCCGAATCATGGCGGGAATGGTGAGTGACCCAACCGTCACGGCATTGGCCACCGATGAGCCACTCAGCATGCCAAACAAGGCAGAACCAAACACACTGACTTTGGCCGGGCCGCCCGCATAGCGACCTGCTACGGAAGAGGCCAAGTCTAAGAACAGTTGACCCAAGCCAATGCGCGTAGCCATGACGCCAAACAACACAAAGTGGAAAACATAAGTGGCCACCACACCTACCGCTACACCGTAAATGCCTTGACTGGTGAGGTACTGGTGGTTGATCATCATTGACCAGTTGGCGCCTGCGTGTTTGAGCAAACCAGGAAAGTAGGGGCCTAGCAAAGCATAGGCTGTGAAGCCAATCGCAATGAGGGGCAAAGGCCAGCCCATAGAACGTCGTGTGGCCTCTAGCAAAGAGATGAACAAGATGCTGCCCATGATGACGTCCATGTTGCTGGGGTTGCCCACGCGAAACATGAGGTCGTCAAAGACGTAGGGTATGTAGAGCACGCTTAAGGCGCAAGCGCCCGCTAGGAGCCAGTCAACTAAGGGAACGCCACCTGGGTTGAGAATGGAACTTTTGACATCTCGATCGGCAGAAGACGCGCTGAATGCGAATACCAAAAAGATCATCCCCAGTACAAAGGCCAAGTGCACACCGCGGTGCGTAATTTCTTGCAGCAAACCAAAGCCTGCGGTGTAGTAGTGAAAGGCAGACAGGGCAATTAAAAGCCATTTGACGATTTGGGTTGCAGGCGGCATGGTGGGCCGAAAGCGCATCTCGGGATCAAATTTTTCTTCGAGTTCTTGTAGCTTTTGATCGTCGGGTAGCAGGGTGGCAGCGGTCATGTGAATACTCTGGAAACTTCAAGTAGTAACGGGCGAGTTAACCAGCAGTTAACTCGCCCGTTGGCATTTAACGAACGTTAAATTATTTCAAAACACCGGCTTCGCGGTAGAACTTTTCTGCGCCAGGGTGGAATGGGATGCCAGCACCTTGAACCGCATTTTTGAGCGTGATGAGCTTGCCTTTGGCATGGCCAGCAGCCAATGCTTTTTGGGTGGGCTCACTGTAAAGTGCTTTGGTAATTTGATAGATGGTTTCAGTGTCGGCTTTGGCGCTGGTAACCCACTGCGCACCCACAGACAAGGTGTTGACTGCGTCGACATCTTTGTAGGTTGCAGCAGGTACGTTGTCGTTGGCAAAGAAGGAACTGGTGTTGCGCAAGGCTTGTGCTTGTGCACCATCGATTGGCAACAAAGCAATGCCACCACCACTAGAAGCCAGTTCAGCAATGGCACCAGCAGGTGCGCCACCCACGAAGAAGAAGGCATCTAAAGCGCCATCTTTCATTTTGTCGGCGGCTTGGTTGGGCTTGATGTACTCAGGCTTGATTTCGGATTCTTTGATGTTGTATGCAGCCAAGATCAAACGTGCGTTGACCAACGTGCCTGAACCTGGTTCGTCCAAAGCAACGCGCTTGCCTTTGAGTTCGGCAATGCTTTTGATGCCAGAAGACTTTTTAACCACTACGTGAATGGTTTCAGGGTAAAGGTTGGCGATAAGACGCAGATCGGGGATGTTGGGCTTGCCTTCGTAAATGCCTGTGCCTTTTTGGGCCCAAGTGGCAACGTCAGATTGAGAGAAACCAGATTCCATGGAGCCATTAGCTACCGCATTGACGTTGGCAACGGAGCCGTTGGACGCTTGCGCAGTTGCGATCAATTTGCCGGGCACGGACACCGCGTTGGCAATCATGCCGCCCACAGGGTAATAAGTGCCGGCGGTGCCGCCTGTGCCAATGCGGAAGAACTGTTGTGCTTGGGCCGTGGTGCTCAAAGTGAGGGCCAAGGGGAGGGCAACAGCCGCACCAAGGGCCAAGCGACGTGCAATGCGATTCAGGGTCATGTGTTCTCCAAGTAAATAACGAAACAATGTAGCAGTAGACCTCAATCCCATCATTTAGGGCATAGGACTAACACCGAGTAATTTGACAGTGTAAAGCCCTAAATAGGTCAGAACAAGAGAACCGATCAAATGAATGCCAGCTGTCAACAAGGCCAGCGCAAGACGGCCTTGCTGAAGCATGCTAACCACTTCGACAGAAAAGGTAGAGAACGTTGTGAGTGCACCTAAGAAGCCCGTGACGCAGAGCAGTCGTACTTCGGGGGCCAATTGGGGCATGTTTTGAAATGCACCCACACACAAGCCAATGAGGTAGCCCCCAATAAGGTTGGCAGCCAAGGTACCCCAAGGAAAAATGCCGTGGTCACTTGAGCTGGGGTTGAGCCAAAGTCCCAATTGCCATCGGGACAAAGCACCTACACAAGCGCCAATGCAAATAGCGATGACCGAGAGCATGGCAAGCCTCCTGTTGAATGGCGCCAAGTTAATGGCGCGCGTTGTGTGCAATTAAAAAGGTGGGCCTTCGTCGGCGCTTGCCGCTTCAGCAAACACATTCTCGCCGCCCAAAGCAGCAAGCACATCTTGTATGAGAGGGCCCAGCATGCCCGTGCTCAGTATGACATCGGCATCAAACTTGTCATCGCCTTCAGCGCCAATAGCGTCAGGCTCTGAGCCGTCTAAGAAGCTGACTTTTTTGAGCTGCAGTTGTTCTGTTAAAACAAAGCTGGCTTTGCCCTCCCAGCTCATGCCCAATTGGGTGGGCAGTTTGCCCTCGCGTACGTGTTTGCGCACTTCATCTGTGTTGAGGACATGACGGGTGTACTTCACCATAGGTTGATCTTCTGAGCCCGACTTGAGGACGCATTCTTTTTCAACGCTGAGGGCAGGTGGAAGTTCGTCAGGATCGGTGGCCAACAACCAAGCGGCCATCCCTGTTTGGGGTGAGGTGGCGGTTTGAAGCAAATTCAGATCGAGACCAGGCAAAGCGCGGACCAATTGGGTGATAACTTCATCGGCCTTGCCAGTGCTGGCCGCATCGATGACCAACAAGCGATCTTTGGGGCTCAGCCAGACCATGACCGCGCCTTGTTTGGCAAAGGCTTGGGGCAGCAGGCTGTGCAAAATGTCTTCACGCATTTCGCGTTGTTCTTTTTTGCCGGGCTTGCGACCGGTTTTTTCTTCGATGTCTTTGGCTTGTAACTCGGCTTTGCGCTTGACGACCGAGGAGGGAACGGCCTTGGTTTCAATCAACAATTTGGCAATCCATTGTCCGCCGACTGATTCAAGCAGGGGACCGTGAGCCACGCCCCTGGGCTCTGTCCAACCCACTGATTTGTCTTGGCTTGGCGAGCACTCCGTAAATCTGGCCGTTGCCAGTGCGTTTTCAACTTCGGAAGCCGTCGCTACCCAATTTGGCCCAATACGGTAGGCCATCACATTTTTAAACACGAAATTCCTTTGGGTATTCTTTGACCGAGTGTCAAATGAGTCGACATGAGGGAGGGTCAATTTTGAATCAAAATCAGGGTCACTTTGCAATTGCGGGTTGAATTCTTTGATGGCTGCACAAAATGATTTGAATCCTTGGGGCGTTCTGATGCTGGACACCCAGTTTCCCCGCTATCTAGGCGATGTTGGGTGTCCTTTGGGGTGGCCTGTCGAATTGATGTATCAAAAAGTGCCTGGCATGTTTCCAAAAGAAATTGTGAGATCGGCAGAAAGTTTGAAAAGACACCAAGTGTTGCCAGCATTCGTCAAGGCCGGCCTTCAATTGGTTGATCAAGGTGCCAAAGGACTGACCACCAGTTGTGGATTTTTGGTCTTGTTGCAACACGAATTGCAGCAGGCTTTGCCTGTTCCTGTTCGAACGTCAAGTTTGTTGCTGATTCCAAATTTGTTGACCAAGCACCAAGCCGTTGGTGTATTGACCATGGACAAATCTGCTTTAGGAAACGCACACTTTTTGGCGGCGGGAGTCACGCCTCAAGACATTCCTAGGCTGATCGTTCAGGGTGTAGATCAAAAGGGCGAATTTGCCAATGCCATTATGGAAAACCGCCCTCAAATGAATTTTGAAGCAGCCCAAAAAAATGTTGTGTCTGCAGCCTTGCGCTTAAAGCAAAAAGCCCCCGATCTGAAGCATGTGGTTTTGGAATGCACCAACATGCCGCCGTATGCGGGGGCCATTGAAGAGGCAACAGGCTGGCAATTGCACAGCCTGCACCAACTGCTTACAACTTCATCTGCTGAGGCATCCAAGTAACGATGGCCGGGAAGAAGTAAATTAACAAGACAGCCAACACCATCAAGAAAAACATGGGCAAAGTGGCTTTGGCAATCCAAAGCAAATCTTTGCCTGTCATGCCTTGAAGCACAAACAAATTGAAACCCACGGGAGGTGTAATTTGTGCCATCTCAACCACCAACACAATGAAGATACCAAACCACAAAGGATCGATGCCGGCTTTTTGCACGGTGGGCATGATGACGCCCATGGTGAGTACTACCATGGAGATGCCATCTAAGAAGCAACCCAAGATCACATAAAAGACCGTCAGTGCCAAGATGAGTTGAAACTGGCTTAGGCCCAGTGTGGCAATCCACTCTGCCAAGTGACGCGGCAAACCGATGTAGCCCATGGAAAGCGTCAAAAAGGAGGCGCCCGCCAATATCAGCGCAATCATGCAATAGAGCCTGGTTGCGCCCATCAGTGCTTCCTTGAAACTAGACCAGTTCAAGGAACCTTGTACGCCCGACAAAACCATTGCACCTACCACACCGACAGCTGCTGCCTCTGTGGCAGTTGCAATGCCTGCGTAGATGGAACCTAGCACTGCCGCAATCAATAAAACGACGGGAATCAAACTGCCCGATTCACGGATTTTTTCCATGAAGGTGTAATGGCGATCATTGGCAGGTACTTGTTCCGGATGACGCAATGCCCAGTAAATGATGTAACCCGAAAACAAGCATGCCAGCATGAGGCCAGGCAAGATGCCAGCGATGAACAGCTTGGCAATGGACACATCTGCGGTCACGCCATAGACAATCATTATGATGGACGGCGGGATGAGCAACCCCAAAGTGCCCGCGCCAGCCAAGGTGCCAATGACCATGTTGTCTGGATAACCGCGCTTGGCGAGTTCGGGCAAAGTCATTTTGCCAATGGTGGCGCAAGTGGCCGCAGATGAGCCAGAAACCGCCGCAAAGATGGTGCAGGCTGCAACATTGGTATGCAGCAGACGGCCAGGCAAAGCTTGCAGCCAAGGGGCCAAACCCTTGAACATGTCTTGACTGAGCCGCGTTCTGAACAGAATTTCACCCATCCAAATGAACAGGGGCAAAGCGGTGAGGGTCCAACTGGAAGAGGACCCCCAAATGGTGACCGCCATGGCATCGCCTGCCGGGCGGCTGCTGAACAATTGCATACCCACCCAAGCCACACCAGACAAGGACAAGCCAATCCAGACGCCACTGCCTAAAATGAGAAACAGCGTTGCAACCAGCAGCGCTGTGATCAGTAAATCATTCATAGTTACTCGTTGTGTAACGCTTCATCTGAACTCAAGGCCACTCGTTTGCCCAGAATTTCCAAAATCAATTCGTCGATGAAAGCGATCGCCAAAACCACGGTGCCAAGCGCCATGGGAATTTGTGGAATCCACAAGGGCGTTGCATCGTTGCTGGTGGAAATGTCGTGGAAGGTGTAAGACTGCCAGGACAAACGAATGCTGTAGTAAGCCATGAGGCAGGCTAAAAAAGTGGCCATGCCCAATGCCCACAATTCAACACCTTTGAGCCAGCCGCCTTTGAATCGGCTGATGAGAACTGTGACACGAATGTGCTCACCTTTTTTCAAAGTGTGCGCCAAAGCCAAGAAACCACTGGCGGCCATGCAATAACCTGCATAGGCGTCGGTGCCTCTGATGTGAAAGTTGAATTCACGGCCAATGATGGACATCAAAACCATCACCAGCATGGCGCACATGAAAAGCGCCGCCAAAGCGGCGGCGCTGTCATAAATGCGATTTAACAAACTGCGCATTGCTGATTAAGGCTTGTTGTAGGCGTCAACCAAGGCTTTGCCTTCAGGGCCAGCTTTTTCAAGCCATTCCTTCAACATCACATCGCCCACTTTTTTCATGTCGGCTTTGAGTTGGGCGGATGGTGTGACGATGTTCATGCCATTCTTTTTGAGCAAGTCAATGTACTCGCCATTCTTGGCTTGCGACACTTTCCAGCCGCGTGCGTCGGCATCAGCGCCTGCTTTTAAGACGGCTTGTTTGGTGCCTGCATCGAGGGCATCAAACGCAGCTTTGTTCATGATGACCGCGTTTTTGGGCAACCAAGCTTGGGTGTCGTACCAGTACTTGATGTGCTCGTAGGTTTTGGTGTCGTAGCCGGTGGAGCCAGAAGACATGTAGCTTTCAACCACGCCAGTGGCCATGGCTTGAGAGAGTTCTGCGGCTTGAACCGTGACAGGCTGTGCGCCCACCAATTCAGCAATACGTGCGGTAGAGGGGCTGTAGGCGCGCCATTTCACACCCTTCAAATCGGCTGCCGAGTTGATGGGCTTCTTCACATAGATGCCTTGCGGTGGCCAAGCCACTGCATACAACAACATCATGCCTTGCTCGCCCAATTTCTTCTCAAGGAAGGGGCGCTGTACTTTGTACAGTTTGAAAGATTCTTCGTAGCTGTCTGCCAAGAAGGGTAGGCCATCTGCACCAAACAATTGCCATTCATTTTGGAAATTGGCCAACAAGATTTCACCAATTTGTGCCTGGCCACCTTGTACGGCACGCTTAATTTCGGGTGCTTTGAACAAAGAGGCATTGGCATGAACTGTAATTTTCAACTTGCCACCAGAGGCTTTTTCAACATCGTTAGCAAATTGCACCAAGTTTTCGGTGTGGAAGTTGTTGGCGGGGTAGGCCGCGGGCAAGTCCCACTTGGTTTGGGCTTGGGCTGAGGCGATGCCACCTAAAGCGAACAACGTGGTGATCAGGGCTTGAGAAAGTAGACGTCTTTTCATGTGAACTCCGTTGAATGAAAAAAATCGGAAAGCCTTGCAAGAATAGCACTGACTGCAAATGCAAAATACAGGCCCGTCTTGGTAGAAACGCGATGTTCGCCTCAAAGATTAGTCTGAAAGGTTTAACATCGCCTTCAATAAGCGTTGAAACCAGACCGCCAATGAGTTGTGTCGCGCTGTAGATTTAAGGAAATTCAATGACGAGCTTACCGTCCAGTCCGCTGTGGCAATTCTGGATTGACAGAGGGGGTACTTTCACCGACATCGTTGGCAAAAGGCCTGATGGCCAGTTGGTCACCCACAAACTGTTGTCTGAAAACCCCGATCAGTACAAAGACGCGGCGGTGGCAGGAATTCGTCATTTGTTGGGTTTGAAATCCAATGAGCCCGTCAGCCCCAAATTGGTGAGTTGCGTCAAGATGGGCACCACGGTGGCCACCAATGCACTGTTAGAGAGAAAAGGTGAGCGCACCTTGTTGGTCACCACGCAAGGTTTTCGAGATGCACTGCGCATTGCATATCAAAACCGCCCGCGTTTGTTTGACCGCAACATCGTATTGCCTGAACTGCTTTACAGCGAAGTCATTGAAGCCCAAGAGCGAATGTCGGCGCAAGGCGATGTCATTGAAGCCTTGAACACAGAGGCATTGCGCGTTCAATTACAGGCGCAGTTTGATGCTGGTATTCGCAGCGTGGCCATCGTGTTCATGCATGCTTATCGCTACCAACAACATGAAGCCATGGCTGCACAATTGGCGCGCCAGATTGGTTTCACGCAAATCAGCACCTCACATCAAACCAGTCCCTTGATGAAGTTTGTCAGCCGTGGCGATACAACCGTCGTCGATGCCTATTTGTCGCCCATCTTGCGTCGCTATGTTGACCAAGTCGCCAGTGAAATGCCAGGCGTCAAGTTGATGTTCATGCAGTCTTCGGGCGGCCTGACCGATGCGCATGCGTTTGCTGGCAAAGACGCTATTTTGAGTGGCCCTGCAGGCGGTATTGTGGGCATGGCGCGTACAGCAGAAGGTGCAGGTCACGACAAAGTGATTGGCTTTGACATGGGCGGCACCTCTACCGATGTGTCGCATTACGCAGGTCAATTTGAGCGTGAGTTTGAAACGCAAGTGGCCGGCATTCGCATGCGTGCGCCCATGATGAGCATTCACACGGTGGCTGCAGGTGGCGGTTCTTTGTTGCAGTTTGATGGGGCACGTTTGCGTGTGGGGCCTCAAAGCGCGGGCGCCAATCCTGGGCCTGCCAGCTACAGGCGTGGTGGCCCTTTGGCGGTGACCGATGCCAACGTGTTGGTGGGCAAAGTGCAGCCCGATTTTTTCCCCGCAGTGTTTGGCCCTGAAGGCAATCAGCGTTTGGACAAGCAGGCCGTGGCTGAACGCTTTGCTGCGTTGTCATCTCAAATGAACCGAACTCCAGAAGCCATTGCTGATGGTTTCTTGCGCATCGCTGTGCAGCAGATGGCCAACGCCATCAAGAAAATTTCTGTGGCACGCGGCTATGACGTGACACGCTACACCTTGCAATGTTTTGGTGGCGCCGGAGGCCAGCACGCGTGCATGGTGGCCGATGCGCTGGGCATGAAGCAAGTATATGTTCACCCCCTGGCTGGTGTACTGTCGGCCTACGGGATGGGCTTGGCCGATCAAAGTTTGATTCGCGAGCAAGCCGTTGAGTTGCGCCTCACACCCGAGGCCATGCCGTCTTTGGCAGCGCCACTTCAAAGCTTGGGCGATGCTGCGCGTGCTGCGTTGGCCAAGCAAGCTTTGGGTGATGCCATTGAATTGCATGAGCGCGTGCATGTTCGCTATGAAGGTAGCGATTCTGCGCTGGTGGTGAGCATGGGCAGCTTGGCAGAAATCACCGCGCGTTTTGAACAGGCTTACCGCCAACGATTTGCATTTTTGATGACAGGCAAAGCACTCATGGTGGAGGCTGTTTCTGTTGAAGCGGTTATCAAAGGTGATGCGTCTGTTGAAGTGCCTCATGCGCTAAATGCTGTACGCGATGTGCCCAAACGAGCCACGGTCAAAATGTATTCTGCTGGTTCTGATGGCGAGTCACGTTGGTGGGATGCAGGTTTGTTTGTACGTGAAGATTTGCGCATTGGCGATGTGATTGCTGGCCCGGCCATCATTGCCGAGAAGAACGCCACCACAGTGGTAGAGCCTGGGTGGCAGGCACAAGTGACAGCGCTAGACCACTTGTTGCTCAATCGTGTGGAAGTACGTCAAACCAAACATGCTGCAGGCACCACTGTCGATCCTGTGCTGCTTGAAGTGTTCAACAACCTCTTCATGAACATTGCCGAGCAAATGGGTTTGCAATTGCAAAACACCGCCTACTCCGTCAACATCAAAGAGCGACTTGATTTTTCTTGCGCGCTGTTCAGCGCAGAAGGTCACCTCATTGCCAATGCGCCGCACATGCCAGTGCACCTTGGCAGCATGGGGGAGAGCATTAAAACAGTGATACGAGAAAACGCTGGCAAGATGCACCGGGGTGACGTGTTTGTGCTCAACGACCCGTATCACGGCGGCACACACTTGCCTGATGTCACCGTCATCACGCCCGTGTTTTTAGAAGGTGCAACGCAACCCGAGTTTTATGTGGGTTCACGCGGTCACCATGCCGACATTGGCGGAACAACCCCAGGCTCTATGCCGCCTTTTTCCACGACCATTCAAGAAGAAGGCGTGCAAATCAACAACGTCAAGTTGGTATCTGAAGGCGTCTTGCAGGAGCAAGATATGCTAGCGCTGTTGGCCAGTGGTAAATACCCCAGCCGCAATCCACAACAAAATATGGCGGACTTGCGCGCTCAGTTGGCAGCCAATGAAAAAGGCGTGCAAGAGTTGCACAAAATGGTGGCCGAGTTTGGTTTGGATGTGGTGCAGGCCTATATGCGTCATGTGCAAGACAATGCCGAAGAATCTGTGCGCCGCGTGATCACTCGTTTGAAAGACGGCGCCTTCACTTTGCCGCTAGACAACGGTGCGCAAATTCAAGTCGCCGTGCGCGTGGATGCCAAAAATCGCAGCGCAGAAATTGATTTCACAGGCACCAGTGCGCAGCAGACCAACAACTTCAATGCACCCACAGCGGTTTGCATGGCGGCCGTGCTGTATGTGTTCAGAAGTTTGGTGAACGACGACATTCCTTTGAATGCGGGTTGCTTGAAACCTTTGAATGTGATCATTCCCGAAGGCTGCATGCTCAACCCCGATTTCCCAGCCTCAGTGGTGGCGGGCAATGTGGAAACTTCGAGTTGCATCACCAATGCTTTGTTTGGTGCCTTGGGTGTGATGGCAGGCAGTCAGCCCACCATGAACAATTTCACCTTTGGCAATGCCAAGTACCAGTACTACGAAACCATTTCGGGTGGGAGTGGTGCAGGTGTGATGGTAGACGAGCAGGGGCAAATAACCTCTGGCTTCAATGGCACCTCGGTGGTTCAAACCCACATGACCAATTCACGCCTAACCGACCCTGAAATTTTGGAGTTTAGGTTTCCTGTGCGCTTGGAGAGTTATGCCATGCGTGAAGGATCGGGCGGACAAGGCAAATGGCAGGGTGGTATGGGCGGAGTAAGGCGCATACGCTTCTTAGAAACCATGACTGCCAGTATCTTGTCCAATGGTCGCGTGCATCCGGCATTTGGCATGGCCGGCGGTAAAGCAGGTGCGCCAGGTATCAACCAAGTGCAACGTGCCGATGGCCGTGTTGAAGTGTTGAAGCACATTGGTCAAGTACAAATGGCACCTGGTGATGTGTTTGAAATTCATACGCCAGGTGGCGGTGGATACGGCCTGCCTTGAACAGCAGCACTTTGAAACTCAAAGCAAGCCGCTTCACTTAAGACTTGGCCGCTTTGGGTTTTTCTCCAGGCTTGCCTTTTGCGGCTTCATTTGGAGTGCCGCCCTGAAAAGCAGAGCCATTGACAGTGAGGCCTTGCTCTGAAAACTTGGCCGAACTTTTCTCGCCCATGCCACTGACACGGTGCATGAGGTCGGGCCAATCTTTAAAGCTGCCTTTGTTGCGTTCCTTCAAAATTTTGCCTGACAGTGACGGACCAATGCCCTTGATGCCATCCAGTTCAGCGGCGTTGGCTTTGTTGACGTCGACAGCGGCAAAACTGCTGAGTGAAAACAGCAGGGCGGTGGTAGTTAAGATTTTTTTCAACATGTTGAATTCCTTTGTTTGGCATCACCCCAGCGGTGATGCAAACCCGATTCAACTGCTGATTGCGCGCCAGAAGTGCATTCTGCAATTCAAGGACAGGGCAAGCAATGTCTTGAAAGCGCTTTAGAGTTCTTCCACGCGTCGTGGTGGATAGCTGTCCCATGCTTGGCAACCGGGGCAGTGCCAGAAATGCTCTTTGGCTTCAAAGCCGCACGCAGCGCAACGATATCGTGCGAGCGGACGTGAGGCTTGCTCCAGAGCCTTTTGAACAGGTGCGCGTGTGGCGTCTGTGCCCAGGTCGGCACCGGCCAACCAACGCGAAGCCGCCAGCAAAGAGGGTTGCTTTTGCAGGTGTTCGATGTAGCGCTGCCGCGCCAAGCTGTCTGCCTCTGAGCCTGTTTTTTCCAAAGCCACAATGGCGTCCATCACATCAATGCACGGACTCTGCGCGTAGTGTTGTTGAAGCAATGACAAAGCGGCAGGCACTTGATCTGCAGCCTGCGCTGCGCGAACCAAACTTGCTGCAGCAAGCGGTGCTGCAACTGAAGTCGATTCAAACAATTGACTTAACGTGGCACAGGCTTGAAGCGCTTGGCCTTGGTTGAGTTGTAGTTGTCCAAGCAACAAACGTGGGCGAGGCGCATCTGGCGCTTCGGTTAAGGCGTTTTGCAACAATTGCACTGCACCGGCTGCATCGCCTTGTGCATTGAGTTCGCGTGCTTGCTCGCACAGGTAGTGTGCTTTGCGAACAGAAAAACTGACTTCTCCAGACTGTTCGAGTTGTGTGGCCACTTCTCGCGCTTGTGGCCATTCACGCGATCGTTCGTAAATGGCCAAGCGAGCCAGACGGGCTTGGCCTTCAAAGGATGTGCCTTCTAGTTTGCGCAGCGCATCTTCGGCGCGGTCGAGCAAGCCGGCTTTGACAAAGTCTTTGGCCAATGCATTTTGCGCGCGCTGTCGATCTGCTGCGCTCAGATCGCCGCGTGACAGAAGGTGCTCGTGCACGCGAACGGCGCGTTCGTATTCACCGCGGCGGCGAAACAAGTTGCCTAACGCAAAGTGAAGCTCTGAGGTGTCGGGGTCATTTTGTACCGCTTCAATGAAGGCATCAATGGCTTTGTCTTGTTGCTCATTGAGCAAAAAGTTCAAGCCTTTGAAATAGGCGCGCGGGGCTTGTCGATTGTCGATGCGCAGTTGGCGCAAGTCGAGTCTGGAGGCCAGCCAACCCAAGCCAAAGGCGGTAGGCAAGCCAATCAAAATCCATATGAGGTCAAGTTCCATGCGTCACTTCCGTAGGCTCAACAGCTGGGCTTGGTGCTTGAACCGCTTTGGCCGCTTGGCGTTGGCGCCACCAGCGGGGTACCATGCCCAGCACGCCCACCATCATGCCCAAAGCAAAGGCAATGAGCACTATCAGAACCATGGGTGAGCGCCATTGTGTTCCAAAGAAAAAATAGACTTTGGCTTCGTGCTGATTGTTCAGCGCGAAGGCAAACAGCGTAAAAAAGACGGCTGCATTCAATGTCCACTGAAGCAGCTTGAGAAATTGTTTCATGAATGGCCTCAGGCAGCCTTGTCATTCTAAAGCGATGAGACCCTTGGTTACAAAAAAGGCCCTTGGAAGGGCCGATTTATTCAGGGTGCGCAGAGGGCTTAGTCAGCCTTGCCGTGCAAGATGTCCAAGGACTTTTTGTCGACTGCCTCACGCAAGGCCTTGCCAGGCTTGAAGTGGGGCACGCGTTTTTCTGGAATTTGCACACTTTCACCAGAGCGAGGATTGCGGCCTACGCGGGGCGGGCGGCGGTTGATGGTGAAGCTGCCAAAACCACGGATCTCAATGCGATGGCCTTTGACCAAAGCTTCGCTCATGGCGTCCAAGACCGTTTTGACGGCGAATTCGGCGTCACGGTGCGTCAGCTGCTCAAAGCGAGCGGCCAAAGCTTCTACAAGGTCAGAGCGGGTCATTTGCGAGAAAGTGAAATGAATTGACGCATAGAAAAAGCCTCCGCCCAAGCCCCAAAGGGCCAAGGCAAGAGGCTTTGTTCATCAGCAGATCATTAAGCTGCGTCGTTGTTGTCCAACTTGGCGCGCAACAAAGCGCCCAAGCTGGTGGTGCCAGCGTTTTCACGTGAAGACTGTTGGCTCAATGAAGCCATGGCTTCATTTTGGTCAGCAGCATCTTTGGCCTTGATAGACAACTGGATGTTGCGTGTCTTGCGATCGACGTTGACGACCACTGCAGTGACTTCGTCGCCTTCTTTCAACAAGCTGCGAGCGTCTTCCACGCGATCGCGTGAAATTTCGCTGGCGCGCAAGTAACCAATGATGTCGTCGCCCAAGTCGATTTCAGCGCCACGAGCGTCAACAGTCTTGACCTTACCGGTCACTGTTTGGCCCTTGTCGTTCACTGTCACGAAAGTGGTGAATGGGTCGCCGTCGAGTTGTTTGATGCCCAAGCTGATGCGCTCGCGCTCAACGTCGACTGCCAACACGATGGCTTCAACGTCTTGACCCTTCTTGTAGTTACGAACAGCGGCTTCGCCAGTTTCGTTCCATGACAAGTCGGACAAGTGAACCAAACCGTCGATGCCAGCTGCCAAGCCCACAAACACACCGAAGTCGGTGATGGACTTGATTGGGCCTTTGACGCGGTCGCCACGCTTTGTGTTTTGAGCGAACTCTTGCCATGGGTTGGCACGGCACTGCTTCATACCCAAGCTGATGCGGCGCTTGTCTTCGTCGATTTCCAAAACCATGACTTCGACTTCATCGCCCAATGACACGATCTTGGAAGGTGCCACGTTCTTGTTGGTCCAGTCCATTTCAGAGACGTGCACCAAGCCTTCGATGCCTGGCTCGAGTTCCACAAATGCGCCGTAGTCGGCGATGTTGGTGATCTTGCCGAACATGCGGGTGCTTTGTGGGTAGCGGCGGTTGACGCCCATCCAAGGATCGTCGCCCATTTGCTTGAGGCCCAAGGACACGCGGTTTTTCTCGG